>Ga0308164_10000010_pt1 | contig 717676 bp, 667 predicted proteins | sample PhyTR2_FD_201031 | JGI IMG/M metagenome (GOLD analysis project Ga0308164, IMG submission 201031) | Phyllosphere microbial communities from UC Gill Tract Community Farm, Albany, California, United States - DLSLT.R2 | ecosystem: Host-associated > Plants > Phyllosphere > Unclassified | place...
AGGGCGGCAACGCCCACACCATGGACCTGATGGGCGGGCGGCTGGACATGATCATGGACACCTTGACCAGCGCCTCGCCGCTGCTCAAGAGCGGCAAGGTGCGCGCCCTGGCCGTGGCTTCGGCATCACGCCTGCCCGAGCTGCAGAACGTGCCCACTTTCGCCGAGGCCGGCTATCCGGGCTTCGAGGTCAACGCCTGGTACGCGCTGTACGCCCCGGCCAAGACCGGCAAGGACGTGCTGACGCGCCTCAACGCCTCGCTCACCGACGTGCTCAAGCTGCCCGACGTCCAGGAGAAATTCGCCCTGCTCGGCGTGCGCACCCAAGCCGGCTCGCCCCAGGAGCTGGCCAGCTTCACCACTGACGAATGGAGCCGCTACGGCAAGGTGATCCAATCGGCAGGCATCCGCATCGACTGAGCCTTGCACCCATGTCCCCACACTTCCACGTTCTCGTTACCGCATCACATTGGGCCGAACCCGCGCAACGCATCATCGGGCAGGCCGGCGGCCAGGTGCATTTTCTGTCCGGCAGCGTCACCGAAGACGCACTGGCCGCACGCCTGGCCGAGACCGGCGCGCAGGCCATCGTGCTGCGCGGCTCGCCTCCCATCACCGACCGCGTGCTGACCGCGTCGCCGCAGCTGCGCATCGTCGCCAAGAACGGGGCCGGCGTGGACAGTGTGGACCTGGAGGCGGCGCGCGCACATGGCATTGCCGTGGCTGTGGCACCCGGCGCCAATGCCCGCGCAGTGGCCGAGCATGCCGTGGCCCTGATGCTGGCGCTCACGCGCCAGCTGCCGCAGCTGGACCGCATGGTGCGCGCCGGCGAATGGGCCGGCAGCACCTGGCAGGGCCGCGACTTCCGCGGCGCCACGGTGGGCATCATCGGCTACGGCAGCATTGGCCGCGCGACCGCGCAGCTGGCCAGTGCCCTGGGCGCCCGGGTGCTGGTGCTGCGGCCCCAGGGCCAGGCCGACGGCTTTGCCACCGAGGCCGAGCTGCACCGCCTGCTGCCTCAACTCGACATCCTGAGCCTGCACTGTCCGCTGACCGAGCGCAGCCGGGGCCTGATCGGCGCACGCGAGCTGGCCCTGCTGCCACGCGGCAGCCTGCTCATCAACACCGCGCGCGGTCCCGTCGTGGACGAGGCCGCACTCCTCGATGCATTGCGCAGCGGCCAGCTCGGCGCCGCCGGCCTGGACACCTTCGATACCGAGCCCCTGCCCGCCGACCATCCACTGGCAGCACTGGACCAGGTGCTGCTCACCCCCCATGTGGCGGGCGTGACGCGCGATGCCGCCCTGCAGGTCGCCACCATGACCGCGCAAAACATCGTGGACCATCTGGCCCACACCACACTGCCCGCCTTCCACCGGGTTGCCTGAGACGCTTTTCGCGCCCGAACTCCACCCACCGATCCCATGCCCGCAAACAACCTCTTCAAGGCCGCGCTGGCCGCCAAAAAACCGCAAGTCGGCCTGTGGCTGTCCATGGCCGATCCCTATATGGCCGAAGTCAGCGCCAGCACGGGCTTCGACTGGCTGCTGATCGACGGCGAACATGCCCCCAACGACCTGCACTCGACGCTGGCCGCATTGCAGGCCGTCGCGCCGCACGCCGCGCAGCCGGTGGTGCGCGCGGTGCAGGGCGACACGGCGCTGATCAAGCAGCTGCTGGACATCGGCGCCAAGACGCTGCTGGTGCCCATGGTCGATACCGCCGAGCAGGCGCGCCAGCTGGTGTCGGCCACGCGCTACCCGCCGCTGGGCATCCGCGGCGTCGGCAGTGCCGTGGGGCGCGCCTCGCAGTGGAGCGGGCGCAGCGACTATCTCGACGTGGCCGATGACGAAGTCTGCCTGCTGGTGCAGGCCGAAACCGTGGCGGCGCTGGGCAATCTCGAGGAGATCTGCGCGGTCGATGGCGTGCATGGCGTGTTCATCGGCCCGGCCGATCTGGCCGCCTCGATGGGTTTTCGCGGACGTCCGGGCCACCCCGAAGTGCAGGCCGCGATCGAGAACGCGATGCGCACCATCGTCGCTTCGGGCAAGGCCGCGGGCACCTTGACGTCGGACCCGGCGCTGGCCCGCCGCTATCTGGAGCTGGGCTGCACCTTTGTCGCCGTCGGTGTCGATCTGCTGATCTACGCCAATGCCGCACGGCGCCTGGCGGGTGATTTCCTGGGCCGGCCCGCGGCCCCTGTAGCATCTGCCGAAACCCGCGGAGCTTATTGACCATGACTTTGACTTCCACCATTCCCCACGCGCTGGTGCTGCAGCAGCTGCGCGCCATCGTCGGCGAAAAATACTGCATCGAAGTCGCCAGCGACATGCAGCCGTTCACCACCGACTACCGCAAGCTCTACCACGGCAAGGCGCTCGCCGTCGTGCTGCCGGCCGACACGCAGCAGGTCAGCTCCGTGCTGGCGCTGTGCTTCCAGCACAACGTGCCGGTCGTGCCCCAGGGCGGCAACACCTCGCTGATGGGCGGCGCCGTGCCCGATGCCGCGGGCGACGCCGTGGTGCTGAACCTGCGCCGCATGAACCAGGTGCAGGAAATCGACATCGTCAACGACACGATGACGCTGCAAGCCGGCGTGACGCTGCAGGCGGCGCGCGCCGCCGCCGAAGACGCCGGGCGTCTGTTCCCGCTGCGCATCGGCTCCGAGGGCTCGTGCCAGATCGGCGGCAATCTCTCCACCAATGCCGGCGGCACCGCGGTGCTGCGCTACGGCAACATGCGCGACCTGACGCTGGGCATCGAGGCGGTGCTGCCCGATGGCCGCATCTATTCGTCGCTGCGCGGCCTGCGCAAGGACAACACCGGCTACGACCTCAAGCAGCTGTTCATCGGCTCCGAGGGCACGCTGGGCATCATCACTGCCGCCGTGCTCAAGCTGATGCCGCTGCCCGGCGCCACCGCCGCGGCCTGGATCGCGGTGCGCGATCCGCACGCGGCTGTCGAACTGCTGACCGAAGCCAAGCGCGTCGCGGGCCAGGCGGTGACGGCCTTCGAGCTGATCTCGGGCCCGGCGTTGACGCTGGTGCTCGAGTCGATGCCGCAACTGAGCGCGCCGCTGCCGGCCGCGCACGACTGGATGGTGCTGATCGAGCTGACTGCGGGCGGCGACGCCGAAGGGCTGGACGCGATGCTGATGGGCATTCTCGAGCAGGGCATGGAGCGCGGCCTGGTGACGGACGCGGCCATTGCTGCGAGCATTGCCGACACGCGCGCCTTCTGGCAGCTGCGCGAGGAGATCTCGGACGCGCAGACGCGCGCCGGCGGCAGCATCAAGTGCGACATCTCGATTCCGCTGTCGAAGATCGCCGACTTCATCGCCAACGCCTCGGCCCAGGTGCTCGCGCTCGCGCCCGACGCGCGCATGGTGATCTACGGCCACATGGGCGACGGCAACGTCCACTTCAACCCGCTGCGCCCCAGGGATGCGGTGCCGGCGGAGTTCCTGGCTCAGAACTACGCGCGCGTCTCGCACGCCGTGGATAGCCTGGCCACCGCGCAAAACGGCTCGATCTCGGCCGAGCACGGCATCGGCGTCGCCAAGCGCGACGACCTGCTGCTGTGCAAGTCGCCGGTGGAGCTGGAATTGATGTGGCAGATCAAGCGGGCGCTGGATCCGGGGAATCTGCTCAATCCGGGGAAGGTGTTGCCGGGGGCACAGCGTGGGGCTTAGGACTGCGCCAGCAAAAAGCAGAGACTTTGAACTGGCATGTCCCAGCTCAGGGGCAGCGAGGAAGGGCCGCCCCGCACCGAGGCTGCCGTCCCCCTCCACCGAAGGTTGAGAGGGGGAAGCGAGGGCCCGCCTAGGGCGAAGTCGCTCAGGGGGTGCTTTAATTTACCGCCTGCCCCAACCACTGGGCGAAAGCCGCACACTCCCACCGATCCATCGTCCCCGTATGCCAGCAAAGATAGTGCGCATGCGGGCTCGGTACATCGAGCGGAAACAGGCGCACCAGCGTGCCGTTGTCCAGCCACGGCGCGCCGAGCTTGAGGCGCACCGGGGCCACGCCCATGCCCGCGGCCGCGGCGTCGCACAGCAGGCCGATGTCGTGGAACTGCGAGCCTTCGGCGGGTTCGGGCCAGTCGAGGCCGGCGGCCTCGAACCAGTTGCGCCAGGGCTCGAGCGGGCTGCGCAGCAGCGGCAGGCCTTCGAGGTCGGCGGGCTGCGCGAAGGGGCCGTGGGCGCGCACGAAGGCCGGCGAGGCCAGCGGGGTGAGCACGTCGCGCGCGAGTTCCAGGTGCTCCATGTCGGCGTAATGGCCCGGGCCGAAGCGCACGATCAGATCGGCATCCTCGGCCACCACATCGAGCAGCGGAATGCTCACATGCAGTTCCAGATCGATCTCGGGATAGGCCTCGGTGAACTGGCTCAGCCGCGGAATCAGCATGCAGCGCGCAAAGGTCGGCGTCACTGCCAGCTTGAGCCGGCGGCGCCCCGCCACGCCCGCGCTGCCGGGAAAGCGCTGCAACGCGCCCAGGCCTTCACGCACATGCGCCAGATAGGCGCTGCCCTCGCTGGTCAGCGAAAAGTCGGCGCGCCCGAACAGCCGGCTGCCGAGCATTTGCTCGAGCTGGCGCACGCGGTGGCTCACGGCGCTGGGCGTCACGCACAGCTCCTCGGCGGTCTGCGTGACGCTGCGCAGGCGCGCCAGCGCCTCGAAGGTCAGCAGGCACTGGATCGGCGGAATGCGCCGCGCCGCGCCGGGGCTGGATGCGGGCGCCATGCGCGGATCAGCGGAAGACGACGGTCTTGTGGCCGTTGAGAATGACGCGGCGCTCGCTGTGCCACTTGACGGCGCGCGCCAGCACCTGGCTTTCGGTGTCGCGCCCGCGCGCCGTGAGGTCCTCGACGGTGTCGGTGTGGTCGGCGCGCGCCACGTCCTGCTCGATGATCGGGCCTTCGTCGAGGTCGGCCGTCACATAGTGGGCGGTCGCGCCGATCAGCTTCACGCCGCGGTCATGCGCCTGGTAGTAGGGCTTTGCGCCCTTGAAGCTCGGCAGGAAGCTGTGGTGAATGTTGATCGCACGGCCCGCGAGCTTGGTGCACAGGTCGTTGGACAGCACCTGCATGTAGCGCGCGAGCACGACGAGCTCGGCGCCTTCCGCCTCGATAATCTCGAACTGGCGCGCCTCGGCCTGGGCCTTGGTCGCGGCCGTCACGGGAATGTGGTGGAAGGGCACGTTGTAGCTGGCCGCGAGCTGGTAGAAGTCGCGGTGGTTGCTGATGATCGCGCGGATGTCGATCGGCAGCAGCCCGGACTTCCAGCGGAACAGCAGGTCGTTGAGGCAGTGGCCTTCCTTGCTGACCAGCAGCACGGTCTTCATGTTCTCGGCCTGGGAGTGCAGGCTCCAGCGCATCTCGAAGCGCGCCGCGAGCTCGGCCAGCGCCGACTTGAGCGCGGCGGCGTCGGTGTCGCTGCAGACGAACTGCACGCGCATGAAGAACAGGCCGGTGGCGGCGTCGTTGAATTGCGCGGCTTCCTCGATGTTGGCGCCCTGTTCGAGCAGGAAACCGGAAACGGCATGCACCAGCCCACGGCGGTCGGGGCAGGATAAGGTAAGAATGTAGGCTTGGGTCATAGCCCTGCGATTGTCGCAGCAAGGGCCATTGGTTGTGGATTGAGGAAATACATGCAGAAAAAGGGCGCGGCCCCCCCGGCGTGGCCATATGGGATCCTGGCGCTGTACACGCTGGTGGCGCTGCTGTGGCTCGCGGGCAGCGAAAGGCTGCTCATGCACTGGAGCCAGGACGCGGCGCAGGTCGCGCGCTGGCGCGAATGGCAGGGCTATGTCTCGATCCTGCTCAACGCGCTGATGGGCGGCTGGCTGCTCCAGCGCCTGCTGCGCGCCGAGGCGGTGCGCCGCGCCGATCTCGAGCGCAGTGCGGCGCTGCGGCGCGAGGAGGACGAGCGCCGGCGCCTGGCGGCCACCGTGGTGGACAACACCATCGAAGGCGTGGTCGTGACCGATGCCGACAGCACCATCCTGTCCGTCAATGCGGCGTTCACGCGGCTGCTGGGCTACTCCGAGCAGGAAATGCTGGGGCAGACACCGCGCATGTTCAAGTCCGGCCGGCATGACGCGGCCTTCTACGCGGCGATGTGGGACAGCATGCGCCGCACCGGCCACTGGCAGGGCGAGATCTGGAACCGGCGCAAGAACGGCGAGGTGTTTCCCGAGCGCATGTCGCTGAGCGCGGTTTGCGACGGCGCCGGGCGCGTGACGCATTACGTCTGCATGTTCACCGACATCTCCGCCGAACAAGCCCAGGCGCAGCGCCTCGAATACCTGTCGCACACGGACCCGCTGACCGGCCTGGACAACCGCGCCTGGTTCGGCCACCGGCTGGAGCAGGCGCTGCAGGTCGCCGCGGCCGCGTCCAGCCCGCTCGTGGTCATGCTGCTCAACATCAAGCGCCTGCGCGATTTCAACGACAGCTACGGCCATGCCGTGGGCGACCAGGTGCTGTGCCATGTTGCCCAGCGCGTGCATGCCGCGCTGCGCCCCGGCGACCTGATCGGGCGCATGACCGGCGACGAGATCGCCATTGCCGCGCCGGGCCTGGGCAGCGAGGTCGATGCCGCGCAGCTCGCGCAGCGGCTGATCGCGGCCGCGGCGCAGCCCTGGCACACGCCCGACGGCGTGGAAGTGATCGCGGGTGTGAGCGTCGGCATGTGCCTCTACCCGCACCATGCGGGCACGGCCCAGGCGCTGCTGCAGGGCGCGCACTCGGCGGTGCATGCCGCGCGCCAGCACAACGGGCACGACGCCTGGTGCTTCTTCCAGGAAGACATGACGCATTCGGCGCGCGAGCGGCTGCAGCTCGAGGCGCGGCTGCGCCAGGCGCTGGCCGAGGGGCAGCTGCGCCTGTACTACCAGCCGCAGGTCGATATCGCGAGCGGCCGGCTCACGGGCGCCGAGGCGCTGCTGCGCTGGCTCGATCCGGTCGAGGGGCTGATCTCGCCGGCGCGCTTCATTCCCGTGGCCGAAAGCTCGGGCGTGATCGGCCCGATCGGCGAATGGGTGATGCGCGAGGCCTGCGCGCAGGGCCAGCGCTGGCGCGAGATGGGGCTGCCCGAGATCACGCTGGCCGTGAATGTGTCGCTGCACCAGTTCCTGCTCACCGACCTGGTGGGCAGCACGCAGGCGGCGCTGGCCGATGCGGGTTTCCCGGCCGCGCAGTTCGAGCTCGAGATCACCGAAAGCGCGCTGGCCCAGGAGCCCGAGCAGGCGCTGCAGGTGCTGCGCCGCCTGCGCGGGCTCGGCCTGCGGCTGGCCATTGATGACTTCGGCACGGGCTACTCGTCGCTGGCCCATCTCAAGCGCTTTCCCATCGACGTGCTGAAGATCGACCAGGGCTTCATCCGCGACATCCCGCAAAGCGCCGACGACATGGCGATCAGCGCGGCCGTGATCGCCATGGGCCACAGCATGGGCCTGACGGTGCTGGCCGAGGGCGTGGAGACCGCCGCGCAGCTCGAGTTCCTGCGCGCGCGCGGCTGCGATCATTTCCAGGGCTATCTGTGCAGCCGACCGCTGCCGGCCGGGGAGTTCGAGCAGTTGCTGCGCCGCAGCCGCGACGCTGTGCTGGCAGGCCCGTCATGCGCGTGAATTTCGCGCTGCGCGTGGTTCTCACCGCCGCCGGGGCCTGGGCCGCGGCCGAGCTGTTTCGCTGGTGGAACACGCCGCTGCCCTGGATGCTGGGCCCGCTGATCGCAACCTCGCTGGTCTCGATGGGCGGCGCGCAGACCGCGAGCTGGGGCGTGGCGCGCAATGCCGCGCAATGGACCATTGGCGCCGCGCTCGGGCTGTATTTCACGCCGGCCGTGACGGCGCTGGTCGCCAGCATGTGGTGGGTGATCCTGCTGGGCATCGGCTGGGCGCTGCTGCTGGGCTGGCTGTTCGGCCTGTGGCTGTACCGCGTGCACGCGCCGCGCATGCCCGCGGTGCCCGCGCACCAGCTGCGCGCGACCTGCTATTTCGCCGGCGCGATCGGCGCGGCCTCGGAGATGACGCTGCTGTCCGAGCGCGCGCAGGCGCTCACGGCGCTGGTCGCCTCGAGCCACAGCCTGCGGCTGGTCATCGTCACGCTGGTGATTCCGTTTGCGCTGCAGTGGAGCGGCCTGCACGGCTCGGGCGAATGGGCGGCGGGCGCACGCGTGGTGCACGGCCCGGGCCTGGCGCTCCTGGCGCTGTGCACCGGCCTGGGCGCCTGGCTGATGCTGCGCCTGGACCGCGCCAACCCCTGGTTCCTCGGCGCGCTGCTGGCCTCGATGGGTCTGGCGATGTGCGGATTGGACCTGTCGGCCGTGCCCCAGCCGATGATGAATGCGGCGCAGCTGCTGATCGGCGTGAGCCTGGGCGTGCGCTTCAAGCGCGACTTCCTGCGCACCGCGCCCGTGTGGCTGGGCACGGTGGCCGTCGGCACGCTGGTGCTGATGGCGCTGTGCGCGGCCTTTGCCGCCGCCATGGCCTGGGCCACGGGCCAGCCCTGGGTCACGATGGTGCTCGCCACGGCGCCAGGCGGCATTGCCGAGATGGCGATCACCGCGAAGGTGCTGCAGCTCGGGGTGCCGGTGGTGACGGCGCTGCAGGTGTGCCGGTTGATGGCGGTGCTTTTGTTGGTGGAGCCGGTGTATCGGTGGTTGCACAAAGAGGCCTAGGGATAGAGCATTAGCAGTATCTCTATGGCAGGCCCTTCATCCTTCGACAAGCTCAGGACGAACGGGTCAACAAGCACCGCGCGACAAATAAACCGTTCGTCCTGAGCCCGCCTGGCCGGCCGCGTCGAAGGATGGACGGCCCCCCTCGGAAACAGGGGTGCTGTTCGTGGTTGAACCCTTAATGAACCAAAACCGGATTCTGCGCCAGCCCCGCATACCCATCGAGCGTGTTCTCCACCTCTTCCTGCGTCGGTGTCTGCTGCTGCCAGCCCAGGATGATCTTCTGGAACATCTCGGCCCAGGAGCCGTCGAGATAGACCTCCTTGCCCGAACGCTTGTCGACGATTTCAAAGCCGTGGCGTGGCATCTGCATCTGCGCGTGGGCAAGTTCCTCGGCGGGGGCGGGTTCGCCCTCGGCCATGGCCGGCAGGTCGGGCCGGATATGGAGCACCGCAAAAGTGTCGGAGTCGTATAGCGTTTGCATGGTGATCCCCCCTGGTTGCAAAGTCTGGCTGTATGACAGTCATATGGCTGCAAAACGGCAGACTTCAAGCACCGCCGACGGGGTCGCCGGCAAAAGGCGCTTGACCTCAGTATTCCACGGATCGGCGCGGCGCGTGGCGAACCCCGTCTCAGGGCGGCGCATGCGCCTGTAGGCGCAGGTCGGCAAAGTCGCCATCGGACTGGGTCAGCCGGATGCGCGCGGGCAGGTAACCCAGCGAGGGCGCGAGCCACAGCGCGGCCTGCTGGTCGCCCGCGCGGCGCGGCAGGCGCTCGAGATGCAGCGCCGGCAGCGCACCTGCCGGCAGCTCCAGGTTCTCCATGCCCTGCACGCGGAAGGTCCAGCGTTCGGCGTCGTTGCTGCCGACGGTGGTGAAGCTGATCTCGCTGCCCGCGGGAAAGCGCTCGGGCGCCGCGGCCAGCAGCGCCGAGAGCTGGAAGAACACGCTGAGCCGGTCCTGCGCTCCTTCGGCAATGGGCGCGGGCGCGGCGGCGGGCGTGAAGCGCGCCTGGCCCGCCGCGAAGTCGAGCTCGGCGGATTTCTCGCTGCGGCCCTGGTCGGTGAAGCGCTGCGGCACCAGCCCGGCAGGCGTGACCCGGCCGCGGCTGGCCTGCGCGCGCGTGCCGACCAGAAAGGCCTTGATCTGCTGGCGCGCCTCGTAGCTGCTGCCGTCGTGCTGCCACAGCAGTTCGGCGCTGGCGCGGTAGTCGAAACGCTTGGCCTGGCCCGAGACCTCGAAGGACAAGCGCGCGGGCGGCGGCAGCTGCACTGGCAGCGCGGCAGAAGGTTCAGGAGGGGCAGCGGATGCTTCCTGCGCGGCAACGGTTTCGGCGGACGACGGGGATTCGGCGGATTCGGGCGCGGCCGCGGATTCGGTAACGGGCGGCGCATCTTCCGGGGGCAGGGCGGCCGGAGCTTCCTCGGGCGCAGTCGGGGCGGATGGTGCCGGCAGGACGGGCTGGGCCCGCGACCGGGCCTGGGGCCGCGGGGCCGTTGCTGGCGCTGATACTGGCGCGGGAGGAGGCGACGCAGCCGGCGCGGGCGGCGGCGCCAGCGCGATGCTGCGCGTCATGAACGCCGGCGCATCCGCCCGCGCCATTTCCTGGGCCGCCGGTGCGCCGGACCAGGCCGGCAGCTGCCACAGCAGCCAGCCATGCGCCGCCAGCACGGCAGCCGTGAGGGGCAGCAGGACACGTGCGCGCATGCGGGGCCTTCAGCGGGCGGTGTGGCCCAGGTCGCTCGAGAGCTGCTGCGCCGCCGCGCGCAGGGGCGAGTCGATCGCGCCGCCATAGGCCGCGTCGAAGGTGGCCGCCGAGCCCAGCGTGGTGATGCCCATCACGATATGGCCCGAGGAGTCGAACACCGGCGTGCAGAACGCGACGACGCCGGGAAGCAGCGTGTCGATCACGCGCGCCGTGCCCTGGGTGCGCACCTCCTCGAGCATGGCCTGCAGGCTTTTGGGCGTGAGCGGCAGATCGCGGCGGCCGATGCGGCGCGCGCGCTGCGTCTCTTCTTCTAGCATGGCAGCGATGATATCGGCGGGCAGATGGGCGGCGAAGCAGCGGCCCGTGGCCGACGCCAGCAGCGGCATCACATCGCCCAGGCGCAGGTTGGCGGTGACCGATTGCGCCGACTCCTCCCAGTGCACGATGGTCGGCCCGTGGTTGCCCCAGACGGCGAGCGCGACGGTGTGCTGCAGCGCCTCGCGCAGCGCCGGCAGGCGCTCGCGCGCCAGGCGCACCGGATCGAGCCGGGTCAGCGCCGCCAGGCCCAGCTGCAGGCTTGCCGGCCCCAGGTCATAGCGCGAGGTGCGGCTGTCTTGCGTGACCAGCCCCAGGCGCTGGAAGCTCACGAGATAGCGGTGCGCCTTGGCGGCGCTCATTCCGGCCGCGGCCGCGACTTCCTTGAGCATCAGCGGTGCGCGTGCCTGCGCGAGCCCCTGCAGCAGCGCAAAACCCACCTCCACCGACTGTATGCCCGCGCGTTCCTTGTCCATTGCACTAAAATCCACTCGTTTTGTTTAGGTAAACTGATTTACCCCACCGTAATTCGATGGCCGCCTTCCGGCAGCCTCTCTCAGCCCTGTCACTCACGTTCCAGTCTCATGAAACTCGCTACCTACAAAGACGGTTCGCGCGACGGCCAGCTGGTCGTCGTCTCCCGCGATCTGGGCCTGGCCCATTATGCGACCGGCATCGCCAGCCGCATGCAGCAGGTGCTCGACGACTGGGCGTTCATGGCGCCGCAGCTGCAGGACCTGTACCAGCAGCTCAACGCCGGCAAGGCGCCGCACGCGTTCGCGTTCAATCCCGAGCAGTGCATGGCGCCGCTGCCGCGCGCCTACCAGTGGGCCGACGGCTCGGCCTATCTCAACCATGTGGAGCTGGTGCGCAAGGCGCGCAACTCCGAGGTGCCGGCGACGTTCTACAGCGACCCGCTGATGTACCAGGGCGGCGCCGACGACTTCATCGGCCCCTGCGACGACGTGGTGGTGCCCAGCGAGGCGATGGGCATCGACTTCGAAGCCGAGATCGCGGTGGTCACGGCCGATGTGCCGATGGGCAGCACGCCGACGCGCGCGCTGCAGGGCATCCGGCTGGTGATGCTGGTCAACGACGTCTCGCTGCGCAACCTGATTCCCGCCGAGCTGGCCAAGGGCTTCGGCTTCTTCCAGAGCAAGCCGGCGACGGCCTTCAGCCCGGTCGCGGTGACGCTCGACGAGCTCGGCGGCACCTGGGACGCGGGCCGCCTGCATCTGACGCTGGAGTCGATCTGGAACGGCCGCAAGGTCGGCATGTGCGAGGCCGGCCCGGAGATGACTTTCCATTTCGGCGAGCTCATTGCCCATATCTGCAAGACGCGCAACGTGCGCGCCGGCAGCATCGTCGGCAGCGGCACGGTGAGCAACAAGGGTGTGGGCGAAGGCAAAGCGATGCAGTGGCCCAAGGGCTACAGCTGCATTGCCGAGAAGCGCTGCATCGAGACCATCCAGACCGGCCAGCCCGTGACCGAATTCATGCAGTTCGGCGACACCATCCGCATCGAGATGAAGGGCCGTGACGGCCAGAGCATCTTTGGCGCGATCGACCAGACCATCGTCGCGCCCGCATCGGACGACTGACGCAGCGCGGGCGCGCAGGACCGGCACCGCAGAGTGCCGGCCCGCGCAGCGAAACCCGCCCTCCGGCCTGACCGGACCTTCAACGAGGAGACAAAAAATGCAACGCAGACATTTCCTGGCCGCGACGGCGGCCGCCGCGACGACGGCCGCGCCCTTCGCAAGCCTGGCGCAGGCCCAGAATTGGCCCGAGCAGCCGATCCGCTGGATCGTGCCCTACCCGCCGGGCGGCGGCACCGATGTGCTGGCGCGCACCGTGGCCGAGGCGATGCGCCCCGGCCTCGGCCAGAGCATCGTCATCGAGAACAAGCCCGGCGCCTCCACCAACATCGGCGCGCAGCAGGTGGCGATGGCGCGCGCCGACGGCTACACCCTCATGTCGGCCGACAACGCCGTTCTGGCCTACAACGAGCATCTGTTCGGCAAGCTGCCGTTCAGCCCGGAAAACGACTTCAGCTATGTCGGCGGCATCAGCCGCTTTCCGCTGGCGCTGGTCGTGCACCCGGATTTCCAGGCGAAGACGCTGCAGGAATTCCTGGCCTACGTGCGCGCCCACCCCGGCCGGGTCAACTACGCCTCGCCGGGCAACGGCTCGCCGCACCATCTGGCCATGGAGATGTTCAAAGTGCGCACACGCACTTTCCTCACGCACATCCCCTACCGCGGCGCGGCCCCCGCCGTGGCCGACGTGATGGGCGGGCAGGTGGCGTGCATGTTCATCGATCTCGCGGCGGGCCTGCCGGTCATCCAGTCGGGCAAGCTGCGCGCGCTGGCGATCGGCTCGGCGCAGCGCATCGCGAGCCTGCCGCAGCTGCCGACGCTGGCCGAGGCCGGCGTGCCCGATACCGAAGTGTTTGCCTTCCAGGGCATCCTGGCACCCAAGAACCTGCCCGCGACCATCGTGCAGCGCCTGAATGCCGAGCTCAACAAGGCGCTGGCCAGCCCGGCGGTCGCCAAGCGCATGCAGGACTTCGGCATGGAAGCGCTGCCCGGCACGCCTGAACAATTCCGCGCCATGGCCCGCGCCGAATCGAAGCGCTGGGGCGAGATCATCCGGCAGGCGGGCATCCGGCTCGACTGAGCCATCGGCGCCGCGGGTTCAGTGCGCGCGCGCCGCGCCGTTGTGCTCCTGACGCGCCTGCATGGCCGGGGCTTCACCGAGCTCCCAGAACACCGAGGCCATGATCGCCAGCCCCTGCTGGACGATGGCTTGCGGCAGGTGCTCGTTCGGGCCATGCTGGCGGCAGCCGGGGTAGGAGTGGGGAATCCAGACCGTCGGCAGGCCCAGGATCTGCGAGAACGCATCGTTGGGCAGCGTTCCCCCCAGGTTCGGAACGATGGCCGGCGCTTCGCCCGTGACCTGCGCGATGGCATTGCCTGCCCAGCGCACCCAGGGGTTGGCAGGGTCCAGGCGCGTCGCCGGCGAGCCGCGCACGAATTGCACCTGCACGTCGGCGTAGCCGTGCGCATCGAGATGGCGGCGCAGGATCGCGGCGATCTCCTGCCAGGCCGTGCCGACGACAAAGCGCAGCTGCATGTGCGCGATGGCGGTGGGCGGAATCGCATTGACCGGCTTGTCCGCATTGCCCGACTGCAGCGTCAGCACTTCGAGCGAATTCCAGCCCAGCAGCCGCTCGGCCGCGGTGAAGCCCGGCTCGCCCCATTCGTCATCGATGGTCCGGCCGAGGCTGGCGCTGGTCACCACCAGCCGCGACAGCGCCGCGCGCACCGACTCCGAAATCGGCGGCGGCAGCAGCTCCTTGACCAGGATCCGGCCCTGGCCATCGACCATCGACGCAATCGCATTGGTCAGCACGACGGCCGGGTTCTTCATGATGCCGCCCCAGTTGCCCGAGTGCAGCGCCGCTTCGCGCGGCGCGCAGCGCAGCTCGACGATGACCGAGCCGCGCGAGCCCAGGAACAGCGTCGGCTGGTCGCGGCTCACGCGCGGGCCGTCCGAGGCAATGAACACATCGGCGGCCAGCGCCTGCGCATGCATGCGGCAGACATCGCGCAGTCCGGGCGAGCTGCGCTCCTCGCCGAGCTCGAACAGGAGCTTGACGTTGTAGCCCAGCTTGCCGCCGCGCGCCGCCAGCACTGCGCGCAGCGCCGTGAGATTCACCAGATGCTGGCCCTTGTTGTCGGCGACGCCGCGGCCATACCAGGCGCCGTCGCGCTCGCGCACGACCCAGGGCGACAGTCCCTCATCCCACTGTTCGTCCTGCCCCGGCACCACGTCGCCATGGCCGTAGCTCAGCACCGTCAGCGCCTCGGCCGATTCGATGCGCTGCGCCAGCAGGAAAGGCGAGCCGCCGGCCACGGGGTTGTCCAGGCGCCGGCATTCGAAGCCCATGGCCGCGAGAGCCGGTTCCATGACCTCGCCGTAATAGCGCAGCAGTTCTTCTTCCGAAGCGCCGGGGCCGCTGACGGTGCGGTACGCGACCAGGCGCTCGAGTTCCTTGAGGAAGGCGCCGCTGTCGAAGGCCTGCTGCACATCGGCGAGGGCGCGGGATTTGTCCATGAGATGCTCCATGTGTTCAGGCCCTGGCGGTCTGGGCGCAAAGGGCGGTCAGCGCACGCACGCAGGCCACGCTGCGAAAATTCTGCAGCAAAGGCAGCAGCTGTGCATAGGCCGCGGGCTGCAGCACCGGCGCGCAGCACTGCGCGATCTTCTGCAGCCGCTCTGCGTCGCTGAACGGGTCCTGGATCAGCCCGTGCGCGAAGACCCGCTGGGTCTGCAGCACGCGGCCGTCCTTGAGCGTGAGCTTGAGCAGGTGCGGTGGGCGGTCGTCCGGGTCGGTGGGCTCGTCCTCGAACACACGCGCATGCATCGTGACCAGGCCCATCAGCGCGCGCACGTCTTCGCGCTGCACCGCTTCGGGCGTGAAGTCGGCCAGCGTGCAGCGGCCCTGGCGCAGGATCAACGCCACGTTGTAGTGCATCGAGAAACGCGCCTGGAATTCGTCTTGCGGGTCGTCGTAGCGCAGATTCTTCTTGTTGCTGGCGCCCACCGTGACTTCGATCGCCGCGACATCGTCGGCAGCAAAGCCGTGCGCGCGCTGCAGGTCGAGGATGTTGTCGAGCGTGTTGTGCGCCGAGCCGCAGCAGGCATGCTGCTTGGGCGCGAGGCCGAAGGCTTCGATGGCCAGCGGGTCGTCGAGCTTGGTGAGCGCATCGTCCCAGCCGCGCGGCGCCGGGCCGCCGTAGAGCGCGAGAAAGCCCTGCGGGTCTTCGAGCGCTTCGGGATTCGCGGTGACACCGGCCGCGCCCAGGCGCGCGGCCACCACGGCGTTCGAGGCGCCCATGCCGCACTGGAAGGACTTGGCCTCGGTGCCGAACTGCGCCTTGTTGCCCGACGCCATGCTCACCGCCAGGCTCATCGTGTTCAGCGTGGCCGCATGGTCCAGGCCCATCAGCCGCGCGCAGGCCGCGGCCGTGCCGATGCAGCCCACCGTGGCCGTCGGGTGCCAGCCGGCGAAGTAATGCGAGCGGTTGACGCCGCGCCCGAGCAGCGCGTGCAGCTCCAGTCCGACGATGTAGGCATCGACCATGTCCGCGCCGCTGGCGTCGAGCTCCTCGGCCACGGCCAGCAGCGCGGGCACGAGGATGGCCGAGGCGTGGGTCAGCGCGGGATAGAAGTTGTCGTCGATCTCGAGCACATGCGCGGCCGTTCCGTTGACCATCGCGGCCCAGGGCGCGGCGGTCTTGCGCGCCGTGCCGATCACGGATGCCTGGCCCGTGCCCAGGTCGGCAACGGCCGCCGCCACCTTGGTGCTGACCGGGTCGGCGCTGCCCGCGACGATGCAGGCCAGGGTGTCGGCAATCGCGTGCTCGGCGCGCGCCAGCGCGTCTTCGCTCCAGACCTTGTTGCGCGACACGACCCAGTCCGCGAGGGTATTGAGAATGCTCATGGGGAATTTCGGGAAGGGGGAAAAGAAGGGAAGGGCGTCAGTCGGTCTTCGCGCCGGACTTGCGGATCACATCGGCCCACTTGGCGCGCTCCTTGGCGACCATCGCGGCGAATTGCTCGGGCGTGCCGCCGACGATTTCGTAGCCCAGCTCATGCATGCCCTTGATGATCGCGGGCTCCTTGAGCGTCTTGTTGATCGCGGCGTTGATCTTCTGCGCAAGGGCTGGCGGCAGCGCCTTGGGGCCGATGATTCCGGACCAAGCAACGACTTCATACCCTGGCAGCCCGGCTTCGGCCACCGTGGGCAGATCGGGCAGCAGCGCGCTGCGGCGCGGGCCCGTGACGGCCAGCGCCTGCAGCTTGCCGTTCCTCGCATGGTTCATGCTGCCCGCGAGGTTGTCGAAGACCACATCCACATGCCCGGCCATGACGTCGTTGACGGCCGCGGGCGCGGTCTTGTAGGGCGCGTGCACCATCTCGATGCCCGCCAGGTTCTTGAACAGTTCGGTGCCGACATGGCCCGAAGTGCCGTTGCCGGCCGAGCCATAGACCAGCTTCTGCGGATGCGCCTTGGCATAGGCAATCAGCTCGCTCACGGATTTCACGGGCAGGCCGTTGCGCACCGACAGCAGGTTCGGCGTGTAGCCCAGCTGCACGATCGGCTGGATGCGATCGGCTTCGAGCTTGCCCGCGGGCGACAGGCTGGGGTTGATGCCCAGCGTCTGGGTGTTGCCGTGGCCCACCGTGTAGCCGTCCGGCGCGGCGTTGGCAATGGCCTGCAGCGCGATGATGCCGCCGCCGCCCGAGCGGTTCTCGATGACGAAGCTCGTTCCCAGGTGCTTGCCGGCCTCGGCGAGCACCAGGCGCATCAGCGAATCGGGCCCCGACCCCGCGCCGGACGACAGCACGTATTTGATCGGGCGATCGGGGTACTCGGCCTGGGCGGCGTGGACGGTGGCGAGGCCCAGGGCGAAGACTGCCGCCGTGCGGCGCAGTGTGCGAAGTGATGCGATGACAGACATGAAGAAGCCTTGAAGTGGAAGGTGAGCGGGGTGCGTTCGCCATGGCGAAGACGCGGCACGCCAACCATGAAGCGCTCCATGAATCAAATAAATCGATGATCAATGTGGTGCGCGGACTGGATGACTGCGATTCTTCTTGCAATCGGCATGCCAAACGCCCAGGCAAACCCTGCTTTGGCTATGATGTATTTCGGTGTCTGCATCGAAATAACTAATCCATGAACCTGTACCCCTCGATCACTGCGCTGCGCTGCCTCGATGCCGTGGCGCGCTGCCTGAGCTTCACCAAGGCCGCGGCGGAGATGCATCTGACGCAGAGTGCCGTGAGCCACCACATCCTGGGCCTGGAAAAGCAGCTGGAATGCAGCCTGTTCGTGCGCCGGCGCACCGGCCTGGAGCTGACGCCGGCCGGGCGCAGCTATTGGGAGACGACGGCGCCGCTGCTGCACCAGCTCGCGCGCGCCACCGAGAACATGATCGCCACCGAAGGCAAGGGCGAGGTCTTCAATCTGTCGGTGTCGTCGACGCTGGGCAACTACTGGCTGATGCCGCGGCTGCACCATTTCCTCACCGCGCATCCCTTCATCACGCTGAACCTGTCGACGCGCGTCGGCCCGGTGGACTTCGCGCACAGCGAGGACGACGCCTCGATCGACTTCTGCGCCGGCGCCGACGCGCACACCAATGCGCGCCTGGTGATGCGTTCGGTGCTGCGGCCCTATATCGCGCCGGCGCTGCTGGCCCCGGGGCAGGCCGAAGCACTCGCGCAGGGCGACAGCGAGGTGCTGGTCGCGCTGCTGCGGCAGCTGCCACTGATCCGGCGCGTGACGATTGCCGAGGCCTGGCCGCAGTGGCTGGCATGCGCGCAGCTGGCGGATGCGGTGTCGCACGCGCACCTGGCCGCGGGGCCGCGCTATGCGCTGCTGTCGATGGCCGTCAGCGGCGCGATCCTGGGTCTGGGGATCTCGCTGCTGCCCGATTTCATGGCGCAAAGCGCGGTCGATGACGGCAAGCTGGTGTGCATGAGCACGACGCAGTGGGTCGCGCCGCGCGCCTATTACCTGCGCTGGCCGTCGGACCGCGCCGAAACGCCGGCCATGCAGCTGTTCTCGCAGTGGCTGCAGGCGCAGACGGCCTAGGCCGCCGCCACCTGCACCGTGCAGTCGTAGAAGCTCGGCGCGCGCCCCAGGTCCGTCAGATGCTGGTGCGTCAGCTCGTTGACGTTGGTGCCGTTGGCGCCGTCCTTGCGCCACCAGATGCCCAGGCCCACGACCAGGCCGGCGCGCGTGCGGCCGTTGATGCTGGCATGGCACAGGTGCTCGCCGCGCGCGTTGAACACGCGCACCAGCGCGCCGTCCTCGATGCCGCGCGCGGCCGCGTCCTGCGGGTGCATCTCCAGCAGCGGCCGGCCTTCGGCGTTGCGCAGCTTCTGCACGTTGACGAAGGTGCTGTTGAGGAAGTTGCGCGCCGGCGGCGAAATCATCGCCAGCGGGTAGGGGCCCTGCGGGTCGGGCAGCTCGTGGTTGGGCAGGTAGTCGGGCAGCGGATTGATGCCCTGGGCTTCGAGGCGCGCGCTGAAGAATTCGCACTTGCCCGAGGGCGTCGCGAAGCCGCCTTCGGCAAACGGCGCATCGGGCACGCGCAGATGGGCGAAGCCGGTCTCGAGCAGCGCGTCGTAATCGACCTGCGCGGGATCGAGCGCCTGGCGGCACAGCGCTTCATCGCTGTCGGCAAAGCACGGTGCGGCAAACGCCGGGTCGTGCGCGGCCATGCGCGCCGCCAGTTCGCGGAAGATCTGCGCATTGCTCCTGGCCTCGCCCACGGGCACGATCGCCGGGCGGTTGAGCAGCACGTCGGTATGACCGTAGCTGCCATGGATGTCCCAGTGCTCGAGCTGCGTCGTGGCCGGCAGCACATAGTCGGCGTGGTCGGCGGTATCGGTGAGGAAATGCTCGATCACCACCGTGAACAGGTCCTCGCGCGCAAAGCCGCGTGCGACCTTGGCCGATTCGGGCGCGACGGCCACGGGGTTGCTGTTGTAGACCACCAGGGCTTCGATGCGCGGGCCGAACGCGCCGCCGCCGGGCTCGAGCAGCGCGTTGCCGATGGTGCTCATGTTCACCGTGCGCGGGCGGCGCGCGCCCAGCAGCTCGGGCTGCTGCAGCGCGGCGCGGCGCGCGGGCAGCGCCGCCGATGACGACAGCAGCAGCCCGCCCGCGCGGTGGCGCCAGGCACCGGTGAGCGCGGGCAGGCAGGCGATCGCGCGCACCGCGTTGCCGCCGCCGCGCGCGCGCTGCACGCCGTAGTTCAGGCGGATGCCGGCGCGCGCGGTGGTGCCGTATTCGCGTGCCAGTTCGATGATCTGCTCGACCGGCAGGCCGCAGACCTCGGCCGCGCGCTCGGGCGGCCATTCCAGGGCGCGCGCGCGCAGCAGGTCCCAGCCCAGCGTGTGGCGCGTGATGTAGTCGTGGTCGAGCCAGTCGTTGCGGATCAGCTCGTGCATCAGCGCGAGCGCCAGCGCGGCGTCGGTGCCGGGGCGCAGCTGCAGGTGCTCATGGCACTTGTCGGCGGTCTCGGTCTTGCGCGGGTCGATGCAGATCAGGCGCGCGCCGGCGCGCTTGGCGGCCTGGGCGTAGCGCCAGAAATGCAGGTTGCTGCCGATGCTGTTGCTGCCCCAGATGAGGATCAGCTGGCTCTCGGCAAAGAACTCGACGCGCATGCCGAGCTTGCCGCCATAGGTCTGCACCAGCGCCTCGCCGCCGGCGCTGGCGCAGATCGTGCGGTCGAGCAGCGAGGCGCCGAGCTGGTGGAAGAAGCGCCGGTCCATGCTCTCGCCCTGCACCAGCCCCATCGTGCCGGCATAGCTGTAGGGCAGGATGGCCTCGGGCGCGCGCTGCGCGATGGCATGCAGGCGGGCAGTGATGTCACCCAGCGCCTCGTCCCATGACACCGGCGTGAACTGTCCGCTGCCCTTGGGCCCCGAGCGCTTGAGCGGCGTCAGCACGCGCTCGGCATGGTAGGTGCGTTCGGGGTACTTGCTGACCTTCGCGCAGAGCACGCCATCGGTCTGCGGGTGGGCGGGGTTGCCCTGGACCTTGATGGCCACGCCATCGACCACCGTGGTCAGCAGCGCGCAGGTGTCGGGGCAGTCATGCGGGCAGGCGCCGCGCACGATCGAGGTGGCAACGGGCACGGTGGAGGCGAGATCGAGCAGGGACATGGGGCGCAGGCGTGGGGCGGTCGAAGACGCTCCATTGTCCTGCATGCAGGCGGCGGCCGCAGTCCGGGATTGCCGCAGTCGGAAATCGCTTCGGCCCGCGCGGCATGCCGCGACAATGGGCGCAGGAGGGTTTCACCGATGCCGCTGGTTGAAGAGATAGTTGCGCAGGCCGACGAGATGGCGGCGCTGCGCCGGGATATCCATGCCCACCCCGAACTGTGCTTCGAGGAAGTGCGCACGGCCGATGTGATTGCCGCGCGGCTCACCGAATGGGGCATTGCCGTGCACCGCGGCCTGGGCAAGACCGGGGTGGTGGGCATCGTGCACGGGCGCGACGCCGGCGCCTGCGGGCGGGCCGTGGGCCTGCGCGCCGACATGGACGCGCTGCCGATGCAGGAAGGCAACCAGTTCGCGCATGCGAGCCGCCACCCCGGCAAGATGCATGGCTGCGGCCACGACGGCCATGTCGCGATGCTGCTGGCCGCGGCGCGGCACCTCGCGCACCAGCGCGATTTCGACGGCACGATCTACCTGATCTTCCAGCCCGCGGAGGAGGGCGGCGGCGGCGCGCGCGAGATGATCCGCGACGGCCTGTTCACGCGCTTTCCCATGCAGGCGGTGTATGGCATGCACAACTGGCCCGGCATGGCCGAGGGCCGGATGGCGGTGAGCCCGGGGCCGGTCATGGCGTCGAGCAACGAATTCAAGATCACGGTGCGCGGCAAGGGCGGCCATGCGGCGATGCCGCACCTGGTGCTCGACCCGGTGCCCGTGGCGGCGCAGATCATCATGGGCCTGCAGACCATCGTCAGCCGCAGCCTCAAGCCCGTCGATGCGGGCGTGATCTCCGTGACCATGGTGCATGGCGGCGAGGCCACCAATGTCGTGCCCGACACCGTGGAACTCGAAGGCACGGTGCGCACTTTCTCGGTGGCCGTGCTCGACATGATCGAGCAGCGCATGCAGCAGGTGATCGATGGCATCTGCGCCAGCCACGGCGTGAAACATGCGTTCGTGTTCGAGCGCAACTACCCGCCGACCATCAATGCTGGTCCCGAGGCGGCGCTCGCGCGCCGGGTGATGGAGCGCATCGTCGGCAGCGGCCAGGTGCTGGAGCAGGAGCCGACGATGGGCGCGGAAGACTTCGCCTACATGCTCGAGGAAAAGCCCGGCGCCTATTGCTTCATCGCCAACGGCGAAGGCATGGGCGCGCACCGCGCCAGCGGCCACGGCATGGGGCCGTGCATGCTGCACAACCCGAGCTATGACTTCAACGACCGGCTGATTCCGCTGGGAGGGACGTTCTGGGTCGAGCTGGCGAAGGAGTGGCTGGCCAGTCCGACCCGCTAAACAATGTTGCCCCCACGTTCGCCCACTGCGTGTGGCTCTCTGCCCCCCGGGAGGGCCGCCGGCGGCTTGGGGCGGCCCGGCGCCGCTTAAGTCAACAGCGCATCGAACTGCGCATTGATCTTGGACTCGATCTTGTCCTTGAACATCGCCGCCAGAAAGCCCAGTTCGGCCTGGAGTTCGAGCGCGGTGGCCGTCACGCGCAGCTGGCCGTCGACGCCGTTGCCGCTGAAGCGCAGCAGGTCTTCGGTGTCGCCGCTGGCGTATTCGCATTGCACGCCGAATTGCTCGGCGGCCTTGTCGCCCCATTGCCGGGCATGCGCGCGGGCGGTGTCGAGGCCCAGCGTGTGGGTGCGGGAAATCTGGATATCAGGCAAGGGTTATTCCGGGTGAAGTGGCAGGTAGGGCGGCGCGCAGCGGTGGCTACACTCGATCTGTCGCATCCAACGATTTTAAGGAGCAACCTGCATGTCCGAACTGAACGCTGCCTTTGAAGCCGCCGTGGCCCATTCCAAGAACCTGGACGAGCGCCCCGACAACGCGACGCTGTTGCGGATCTACGCCCTCTACAAGCAGGCCACGCAGGGCGACAACGAGGACCCAAAACCCAGCTTCAGCGACATGGTGGCACGCGCCAAATGGGATGCATGGGAAAAGCTCAAGGGCACGGAAGGTGATACGGCCCGCGAGCAATACATCGAGCTCATCGACTCCTTGAGCTGAGGGCCGCAGGCTCCGCGTCGCAAGCCGCCGGCGGCGCATCGGCCATCAGCCCGCACAGCACCTGCAGCCGCGCGGGCTCTGGCTGGCGCGACAGGTCCTCGACCGCGCGATGGAACGCGGCCCAGGGCGCGCGCTGGCCGGACTGCTGCGCGAACAGCGCGGTGAAGGCCGGCACCCACAGGTCATAGGCCGACAGTGCGCCAAACGCCGCATTGTTGGCCTCGGCGACCCAGCGGTCCAGGCGCTGCAGCGACTGCGCGGCGGCCTCGGGGCGCGCGGCCAGTTCGGGCGTGGCCAGCCACTGCGCGCGCAGCGCCGCGTACTGCGCGCGGAAATCCTCCAGCAGCACGGCCTTTGCCGCCAACACATCGGCCGGCGCCGCCGCGTAGAGCGCTTCGAGCGCCTGGCGCGTGCTGCGCGTGAGCGCGCGGAACTGCGCGCGCCGCGCCTGCGCCGCCTGCCACGCGGGTGCGGCGGCAGCGGCGGCTGCCGTGGGCGACTGCCGCAGCCAGGCCTGCGTGCCCAGCTGCTCCACGGCCGTTGCATAGGACTCGTTGAACGCCATGTCGCCGGGCAGATAGAGGCGCTGGTGCGACAGCTCGTGGAACAGCAGGCCCACGAGCTCGCCTTCGGGCCAGCGCACGAAGGTATCGAGCAGCGGGTCGCCGCCCAGCCAGTTGAAGTAGCCCAGCGTCGAATACGCGGGCACCGGGTAGACATGCACGTCGAGCCCCTGCGCCGCGAGCCGCGCGCTCTGGGCCTGGGCATCGGCCTGGGCGAAATATCCGCGGTAACCCACGCAGCCGGCGACCGGAAAGCACCACTGGTGCAGCTCGAGCGCATCGGGCGGCGCGGCCGTGACGTTCCAGACCGCGGCCGGACGCTCGAGCGCGGCGTAGCGCCGGTAGCTCGCGTTGTCGGGCAGCGCCAGCGCCTGGCTGGCGAAATCGCGTGCCTGGCGCGCAAGCAGCAGCTGGCTGCGCAGCGCGGGCGCGAGGTCCGGCTGCGCGAGCCAGTCGGCGACGGGCCGCGCCGCATGCAGCATCTGCAGCTGGCCGCGCGCGCCCTGCCAGTAGTAGCCGACATCGGGCAGCGCGCAGCCGCCGAGCAGCACGCAAAGCACGGCCCCGGCCAGGGCTCTGGCACTGCGCCGCGCCCGCTGTGGGCTGGGTCTGACTACACTCATGGCTTCATTCACGCTGTTTCCCCCGATCCGATGGACTTCTTCACGCTGGCGATCATTGTCACCATTGCCGTATATGTGCTCAAGCGCCAGGACCAGCGCCGGCGCACGCGCCTGCTGGCCGAACACCTGGGCCGCCAGCAGATCGAGAAGCTCATGGGCAGCCTGATCGAGGGGTATCTGCGTGCGCTCGGCGAAAGCGACCTGCAGCGGCGCACCCAGATCTGGGCGCTGCTCGAAGGCACGGAAAAGAGCCTGGCCGAGCAGTTCCAGCGCTTTGCCGAGGACTTCGGGAAGGTGGACGCCGAGGAAGTGCGCGTGAGCACGCTGCCGCTGGCGCTGCCCTACATCGAGCGCGTCTATCCCCAGGGCAGCTTCGACATGCGCGAGATGGTCAAGCTGCACGCGCGCGGCATCGGCGCCGTGCAGGTGTTCGCGGCCGAGGGCGACGAGGAGCGGCGCCGGCGCGCGTTCATGCTCACGGCCGAGATCTTCCTGATGCAGCACAGCTGCCACTGGTTCTGCAAGTCGCTGACGGTGGCCTCGGTGCGGCTGCTGGCGCGCCACCAGACGAGCTACGAACAGGTGCAGGCCGCGGTGTCGCCGGCGACGCGCGAGGCCTATTTGCGGCTGATCGGCAAGCGCTGAAAAATCCATCGGTGCCGGACGGCGCCGATTGCTGTATCAGGTTTGGCGCTATTGCCGGCTTGTGTCAGATAGCGAAGAATCGTTATCGACATGAAACACCTGATCGAGCTTCTCGAGGGCCGGCTGGCCCCGCTGCCGGTCGCGGTGGCGGTCGAGCTGCCTTCGGGCCAGCGCGTCGGCCGGACCCCGACCGAAGTGATGCTGCGCTTTCGCTCGCTCGCGCCGCTGGCGGCGCTGGCCGCGGGCCGCATCGGCGCGCTGGGCGCGGCCGTGGTCGAGGGCCAGGTCGAGTTCGAGGGGCGGGTGCGCGACATCATGCGCGCGGCCTCGGCGCTGCTGCAGTCCGACCCGGTGCGCGGCGCGCCCGGCTGGTGGTCGAGGACCCTGGCGCGCACGCGCTCGATGGCGCGGCACACGCTGGCGCGCGACGCGCAGCAGATCGAATTCCACTACGACCTCTCGGATGATTTCTACGCGCTGTGGCTCGACCCCCGGCGCGTCTATTCCTGCGCCTACTACCGCGAGCCGGGCATGGACCTGGCCCAGGCCCAGGAAGCCAAGCTCGACCATATCTGCCGCAAACTGCGGCTGCGCGCGGGCGAGCGCTTTCTCGACATCGGCGCGGGCTGGGGCGGGCTGCTGCTCTGGGCCGCCGAGCGTTACGGCGTGCAGGCTCGGGGCATCACGCTGTCGCGCAACCAGCATGCCTACGTGACGCAGCTGATCGCGGCGCGCGGCCTGCAGGGCCGGGTGCGGATCGAGCTGTGCGACTACCGCCAGCTGCCGCCCGATGCGGGCTTCGACAAGATCGCCTCGGTCGGCATGTTCGAGCATGTGGGGCAGGCGCGGATGCCGGCCTACGCGGCCACCGTGCAGCGCCTGCTGCGCCCCGGCGGGCTGGCGCTGATCCATGGCATCACCGCGGGCGGCGTGGACAATCTGCGTGTCGGCGCGGGCATGGGCGAGTTCATCGGCCGCTATATCTTTCCCGGCGGCGAGCTGATGCATGTGAGCCGGGTGCTGCAGGCGCTCGCGCAGGGCGGGCTCGAGATGCTCGACACCGAGAACCTGCGGCCGCATTACGCACGCACGCTCTGGGCCTGGTCCGACGCACTGGAAGCCCGGTTGCCCGAAGCGCAGCGTATCCTTGCGAAGCAGACCGATGGCGAACGCAGTGCCCGCGCGCTGCGCGCCTACCGCCTGTATCTGGCCGGCTGCGCCATGGGCTTCGAGCGCGGCTGGGTCGCGCTGCACCAGATGCTCGTGGCCCGCCCCGATGGCCGGATGGGCAGCGGCGCCTTGCCCGGCGCCCGGTCGGAGTACCCTTTCAACCGCCAATACATGTACAGCGAAGGAATTGCATGCCCTACAAGTTCAAGTCCCGTGCCACCGCCGATCTGATCATGCTGGACGCCAGCGCGCGCCACGTGCTGGGCATCGTCGGCAAGGATGCCGACGGCCCCGGCATCATCACCGCCGAGCAGATCCCCGGCGCCCTCGCGGCGCTCGAGCAGGCCGTGCAGCGCGAGGAAGCGCAGCGCGCTGCCAGCAACGATGCGCAGGGGGATGACGATGCGCAGCGCGATGAGGAGGAAGAAGTGCAGTCCGGCCCGCGCGAGGGGGTGAGCCTGCGCCAGCGCACCGCGCCGTTCATCGACATGCTCAAGCGCAGTGCGGCGGAGGGGAAGGATGTGACCTGGTGAATGTCGCCCCCACGTTCGCCCACTTCGTGTGGCTCTCGATGGGGGGCAAAGCCCCCCATAGCGGCCCGGCGGCAAAAACCAACCTCCACCGTTAACTCTTCGACGGTTCCGGGTAGAAGCCGGAGTGGAGACAAACGAAAAAGCAAAAAAAAGCCAGCCCTAAGGCTGGCTGTTTCGTGCTCAAACGAGCTCAGTCTGCGTAGGCCCCAGCAGCCTTGATCACCTTGGCCCAGGTGTCGATTTCCGACTGCACGAACTTCTTGTGGCCGGCGGGCGTGATGCGGTCGTCGGAGGCGATCACGGCGCCGAGCTGCTCTTCCTTCTTGATGAAGTCGGCTTCCTTGAGCGCCAGGCGCATCGCGTCGTTGATCTTCTTGGTCACGGCGGCGGGCGTGCCCTTGGGCGCGTACAGGCCGTGCCACACGGTGACCTGGAAGTTCTTCAGGCCGCTTTCGTCGAGCGTAGGCAGGTCCTTGAGTGCCGGCGTCGTCAGGCGCTTGGGCGTGGTCACGCCATAGGCCTTGACCTTCTTCGACTCGATCTGCGCCGTCGTGTTGGTGGTCTGGTCGCACAGCAGGTCGACCTGGTTGCCCATCAGGTCGGCAATCGCGGGGGCCGCGCCCTTGTAGGGCACGGGCGTCATTTCGACCTTCAGCGTCGACTGCAGCATCAGGCCGCAGAGGTGTGACGCCGAGCCGACACCGGCGTTGGCCAGGTTGACCTTGCCCTGGTTCTTGCCGATCCAGCTGACCAGGTCCTTGTAGTTGTCGGCGGGCAGCGAGGGCTTGCCGATCAGCGTCATGGGCACATCGTTGATGATGCCCAGGTACTCGAAGTCGTTGACCACGTTGAACGACAGCTTGCGGTACAGCGTGGGCACGGTGGCCATGCCGATGTGGTTGAGCAGCAGCGTGTAGCCGTCAGGCGTGGCGCGCGCCACCTTGGCGATGCCGATCGCGCTGCCGGCGCCGGCCGAGTTGTCGATCACGATCGTGGCGTTGTTCAGATGCTTGCGCATCGATTCGGCCAGATCGCGGGCCACGCGGTCGGTCGGGCCGCCGGCGGTGAAAGGCACCACGATGGTGATGCTCTTGCCCGCGGCGGGGAAGTCCTGGGCTTGAACACCGGTAGCGGCGACGGCGGCCAGGGCGATAGTCGCCAGCTTGAACAACTTCTGCATGAATAGGCTCCTTAGAGGATGCCCATGATAAGAAGCTTTGTGTGAATGGACTGTGTAGAAAAATAAGTGTTTTCCCTGCAAAACGCCGAAAAAACGCGGTATTTCGGCCAGCAAACGGGTCAGCGGTAGCTGCGCGCGTCTTCGATCACCACGCCGTCGTTGGGCAGGGCGCCTGGCGCCAGCGGCCGTACCTCGCAGCGCAGCTTGGTGAGCTCGCGCACGCAGTCCCCGATCCGTCGCAGCAGGGCCTCGTCCGACGCGTGCGTTTCGACCAGCAGCTCCATCGTGTCGTTGGCCATTTCGCCGCGCACCACCAGGCGTGCGCGCAGCAGCTCGTCGAAGCGCCGCACCACCTGATCGATCTGGGACGGGTGCACGAACATGCCGCGCACCTTGGTGGTCTGGTCGGCGCGGCCCATCCAGCCGCGGATGCGGGTGTTGGTGCGGCCCGTGGGGCAGGCGCCGGGCAGCACCGCCGACAGGTCGCCGGTGCCGAAGCGCACCAGCGGGTAGCCGGGGTTGAGCGTGGTCACGACCAGTTCGCCGACCTCGCCCTCGGGCACCGGGTCGTTGGTGCCCGGGCGCACGATCTCGACGATCACGTTCTCGTCGACCACCAGGCCTTCGCGCGCCGAGGTTTCATAGGCGATCAATCCCAGGTCGGCCGTCGCATAGCACTGGTAGCCATGGACGCCGCGCTCGGCCAGCCAGTCGCGCAGCGAGGGCGGGAAGGCCTCGCCCGACACCAGCGCCTTGCGCAGGCTCGGCAGGCTCTGGCCCTGGCTCTGCGCCTTCTCGATCAGGATGCGCAGGAAGCTTGGCGTGCCGATGTAGCCCGCCGGGCGCAGCTCGGCAATCGCCTGGACCTGCTGCTCGGTCTGGCCCGTGCCCGCGGCGAACACCGTGCAGCCCAGCGCCTGGGCGCCGGTTTCCATCATCGCGCCCGCGGGCACGAAGTGGTAGCTGAAGCTGTTGTGCACCAGCTCGCCGGCGCGAAAGCCCGCGGCATGGATGGCGCGCGCCATGCGCCAGTAGTCGCGCCCGCAGCCCTCGGGCTCGTAGATGCCGCCGGGGCTCGAGAACACGCGCGGCATCTGCGCGCCAAAGGCCAGCGCGCTGAAGCCGCCAAAGGGGGTGTCGGCGCGCTGCGCGTTCTGGCGCTGCAGCAGTTCCGACTTGCGCGTCACGGGCAGCCGGGCCAGCGCGGCGCGCGAGGTCACGTTTGCTGCGTCGATGCCCTGAAGGATTTCGGCAAACGCGGGCGCGTGCCGCTGCGCATGCGCGATCTGGCGCGGCAGCGCGGCCATCAGGGCACGCTCGCGTTCTTCCGGGGAGCGCGATTCAAGCGCATCGTAGTGGTCGGTCATGGGGAAATCCTTGGAGCTTCACGGGCGATGGAAAGGCAGCTCACGCCAGCCAGCGCTTGCGCCGCTTGTAGCTCTTGACGTCCTTGAAGCTCTTGCGCTCGCCGCCGCCCATGCCCAGGTAGAACTCCTTGACGTCCTCGTTGTTCGCGAGCTCGGCGGCCGGGCCGTCCATGACGATGCGACCGCTTTCCATGATGTAGCCGTAGTCGGCGTAGCGCAGCGCCATGCTGGTGTTCTGCTCGGCCAGCAGGAAGGTGACCTGCTCGCGCGCGTTCAGGTCCTTGACGATGTTGAACACCTCCTCGACGATCTGCGGCGCCAGGCCCATCGAGGGTTCGTCGAGCAGCACCATGCGCGGGTTGCTCATCAGCGCGCGGCCGATCGCGCACATCTGCTGCTCGCCGCCCGAGGTGTAGGCGGCCTGCGAGTGGCGCCGCGTCTTCAGGCGCGGGAAGTAGGTGTAGACCTTCTCGAGGTTGGCCGAGATCTCGCCCGCATCGCTGCGCGTATACGCCCCCGTGAGCAGGTTTTCCTCGATGCTCAGGTGGGCGAAGCAATGCCGGCCTTCCATGACCTGCACCACGCCGCGGCGCACCAGATCGGAGGGCGTGAGATGCGCGATCTGCTCGCCTTCGAGCGCGATCGTGCCCTTGGTGACCTCGCCGCGCTCGCCCTTGAGCAGGTTGGAGATCGCGCGCAGCGTCGTGGTCTTGCCCGCGCCGTTGCCGCCCAGCAGCGCGACGATGCTCTGGCGCGGCACCTGCAGCGACACGCCCTTGAGCACCAGGATCACATGGTTGTAGATGACCTCGATGCCGTTCACGACGAGCAGCGGCGCATCGGTGGGCGTGGGGGCAGTTGGTTCTGACATGGTGCGGTCCCGGAAGAATGACGGAAATGGGGCGCGGCGCCGGCCCGCGGGGGACCGGCGCTGGGGCGCCCTTAGTTGCAGCTGCGCGCCTTGACGTTCTTTTCCCTGGCGTACTTGTCGGCGTATTCCTTGACCAGCGGATCGACCATGGACTTGTCGGCCTGGTACCAGTCGGACACCACGTTCCACTTGGCTCCGTCCCACTGCGCGATGCGCGACCAGTCGGTGCCCAGGTGGTTCGAGCAGCTGGTCTGGATCGGGCGAAGGATCTTGCCGAAACCCAGCGCATTGAGCTTGTCCTGCGTCAGGTTCAGGTTCTCCAGGCCCCAGCGCACCTGCTCGGGCGTCATGACCTTGCCCTTGCCGTATTTCTCCTGCGCGGTGCGGATCGCCTCGACCTGCAGCATCGAGATCACCATGCCGCGCGTATGGGCCATGCTGCCGACGCTGCTGACATTGCCGGCCGTGCCCTGGCTCTTGTCGTAGACCAGACTCTTGACTTCGTCATGCACCTTGTCGCGCTCGGCCGTGTTGTGGATGGTCACGGTGTTGTAGCCCTTGGCGCCCGCGCCGATGTCCTTCACATCGTGGTCCGAACCGGCCCACCAGATGGCGTAGATCTTGTCGCGCGCGAAGTTCGTCGCCTGGGCCTCGCGGATGGCGGTGGGCGTCATCACGCCGGCCGACCACAGCAGCACGTAGTCGGGGCGCTGCTGGCGCACCTGCAGCCAGGTCGACTTCTGCTCGACGCCGGGCGCCGTCACGGGCAGCAGCATCAGCTGGAAGCCTTCCTTTTCGGCGCGCTTTTGCAGCAGCGGGATCGGCTCCTTGCCATAGGGCGAGTCGTGGTAGACCAGCGCGATCTTCTTGCCCTTGAGGCTGCCTTTTTCCTTCTTCAGGATGTCCTGGATGATCGAGTCGGCCGCGGTCCAGTAGTTGCCCAGCAGCGGGAAGTTCCACTCGAACACCGAGCCGTTGGCGGACTGCGACAGGCCGTAGCCCATGGTAACGATCGCGCGCTTGTCGCCCGGCGCCTTGTCGCTCACCGCGAAGGTGATGCCGGTGGACTGCGGATCGAAGCTGGCGGCGCCGCCGTCCTTGTTCTTCAGGCGCTCGTAGCATTCGACACCCTTGGCGGTGTCATAGGCGGTCTCGCACTCCTCGAAGGAGATCTTGACGCCGTTGATGCCGCCCCGGGCATTGACCAGCTTGAGGTAATCCTGCTTGCCGTCGGCCCAGGGAATGCCCAGCGGCGCGAACTGGCCGGTGCGGTAGACCAGCAGCGGCACGAACTGGTCCTGCGCGTAGACCATGGGGGCGGCCGTCAGCGCCCCGAATCCCAGGGCGGCGGTGGCGGCGGCAAGCGCGGCTTTCTTGAACATCATGCTTTGTCTCCTGAATGGTTTTGGGGATCACAAGGGCAGCGGGCACTTCTGCGAGTGCTTCGGCAAAGGGCTCAGTGCGGGAAAGGCCAGAGCCGCAGTTTCTGTTTGGCGGTGGACCACAGCCGGGCCAGGCCATGGGGTTCGACGATCAGGAAGAACACGATCAGCGCGCCAAACACCATGTGCTCGATGTAGGTCGCGCTGGCCGTGGACAGGGGCAGGCCCAGCCAGTGCGGCACATGCGTGAGCACCAGCGGCAGCAGCACGAAGAAGGCCGCGCCGAACAGGCTGCCCATGATCGAGCCCAGGCCGCCGATGATGATCATGAACAGCAGCTGGAACGAGCGGTCGAGGCTGAACGCCGCAGGCTCCCATGCGCCCAGATGCACGAAGCCCCAGAGCGCGCCCGCGATGCCGACGATGAAGGAGCTCACGGCAAACGCGCTGAGCTTGGCGTAGACCGGACGGATGCCGATGACCGAAGCGGCCACATCCATGTCGCGCATCGCCATCCAGTTGCGGCCCGTGGCGCTGCGCACCAGGTTCTTGGCCAGCAGGCCCAGGATGCACAGCAGGCCCAGGCACAGCAGGTACTTCTCGGCCGGCGTGTCGATGATCCAGCCGCCGATCGACAGCTGGCCCGCGCTGACCGAGCCCGAGGAGGAGTTGTTGGTGACCCAGGGCGCGCGGCTGGCCAGCCAGTCCATGAAGAACTGCGCGGCCAGCGTCGCCACGGCCAGGTACAGCCCGCGGATGCGCAGGCTCGGCAGCCCGAACACCACGCCAAATGCCATCGCGCACAGCCCGCCGCCAAGCAGCGACAGCAGCAGCGGCATGCCCTCGATGCGCACCTGCAGGTTGTAGGCCGCATACGCTCCCACCGCCATGAACGCGCCCGTGCCCAGCGAGATCTGGCCGCAGTAGCCAACGAGGATATTCAGTCCCAGGGCGGCCAGCGCCATGATCAGGAAGGGGATCAGCACCGCCTGGAAGGTGTAGTCGCTCACCACCATAGGCACGGCGACAAAGGCCACCAGCAGGATCACGAGCATCGCGATGCGGTCCTGGGCGATCGGAAAGATCTGCTGGTCGGCCGCATAGCTGGTCTTGAACTGGCCGTTTTCACGATAGAACATGGGTATCTCCTGAAACGGTTCGTCAGACGCGGTCGATGATCTTGTCGCCAAACAGCCCCTGCGGGCGCACCAGCAGGAAGGCCAGCGCCAGGCCGTAGGCAAACCAGGTCTCGATGCCGCCGCCGACCATCGGGCCGATATAGACCTCCGAGAGCTTCTCGCCCACGCCGATGATCAGCCCGCCGACGATCGCGCCGGGAATCGAGGTCAGCCCGCCGAGGATCACGACCGGCAGGGCTTTCAGCGCCACCAGCGACAGCGAGAACTGCACGCCAAGCTTGGAACCCCAGATGATCCCGACCACCAGCGCCACGCCGCCGGCCACCGACCAGACGATGACCCAGATGCGCGACAGCGGAATGCCGATCGACTGCGCCGCCTGGTGGTCGTCGGCGACGGCGCGCAGCGCGCGGCCGGTCTTGGTCTTCTGGAAGAACACCGCCAGCCCGGCCACCAGCAGCGTCGCGATGCCGGCCGCGTACAGATCCTCCTGGCTCACCAGCAGCCCGCCTTCGAAGGTGCCCGCCAGGATGAAGATCGGGTCCTTGGGCATGCCCACATCGATGCTGTAGACCGCGCTGCCGAAGATCAGCGGGCCCAGGCCATCGAGCAGGTAGGCAATGCCCAGCGTCGCCATCAGCAGCGTGATCGGCTCCTGGTTGACGAGGTGGCGCAGCGCGAGCCGCTCGATCAGCCAGGCCACCACGACCATCAGCGCCAGCGCGACGACGATCGCCAGCAGATTGCCCAGCAGCCCCGGCGCGATGCCCAGCCACTGCGGGATCCATTCGGAAAAGCGCGCCATCGCGAGGGCCGAGAACAGCACCATCGCGCCCTGCGCGAAGTTGAAGACGCCGGACGCCTTGAAGATCAGCACGAAGCCCAGCGCGACCAACGCGTAGAGCATGCCGACCATCAGGCCGCCAAAGAGGGTTTCGAGAAAGAATGCCATGGGACTGCTCCTTGCGCTCAGTGCGCGTTGCCCAGATAGGCGCGGATGACATCGGGGTTGCTGCGCACGGCGAGCGGCTCGCCATCGCCGATCTTCTTGCCGTAGTCGAGCACCACCACGCGGTCGGAGATGTCCATCACCACGCCCATGTCGTGCTCGATCAGCACGATGGTCGCGCCGTATTCGTCGTTGACATCGAGGATGAAGCGGCACATGTCCTGCTTTTCCTCGACGTTCATGCCGGCCATCGGCTCGTCGAGCAGCAGCACCTGCGGCTCCATCGCCAGCGCGCGGCCCAGGTCGACGCGCTTTTGCAGGCCGTAGGGCAGCTGGCCCACGGGCGTCTTGCGGTAGGCCTGGATCTCGAGGAAATCGATGATGTGCTCGACGAACTCGCGGTGACGTGCTTCCTCGCGCGCCGCCGGGCCGATGTGCAGCGCCTGCATCAAGAGGTTGCTTTTGATCTTCAGGTTGCGCCCGGTCATGATGTTGTCGATGACGCTCATGCCCTTGAACAGCGCGAGATTCTGGAAGGTGCGCGCCACACCCATCTCGGCGACCTGGCGGCTGTTCATGTGCGAGAAGGTCTTGCCGCGGAAGGTGATGCTGCCGTCGGAGGGCGTGTAGACGCCGTTGATGCAGTTGAGCATCGAGCTCTTGCCCGCGCCGTTGGGGCCGATGATCGCGCGGATCTCGTGCTCGCGCACATCGAAAGAAATGTCGGTCAGCGCCTTGACGCCGCCGAAGCGCAGGCTGAGGTTCTGGATGTCGAGGATGACATCGCCGATGGGTTGGGTGCGCATGCGACTCCTTAGGCGGCGGCTTGGGCGGGAGCAAAGGTCTTGGCGTCGAGCAGCTGGAGCGTGGCGCTCAGGCTGCCGGTGCGGCCGTCCTCGAACTTGACCTGGGTGGTGATGAACTGCTCGGTGCGGCCCGCGTAGAGCGCGTCGACCAGCACGCCGTACTTGTCGGCAATGAAGTTGCGCCGCACCTTGCGCGTGCGCGTGAGCTCGTCGTCGTCGGGGTCGAGCTCCTTGTGCAGCACCAGGAAGCGCGCGATCTGCGTGCCCGCCATGCCGTCCTCGCTCGCGAGGTCGGCGTTGACCTTGGCGATGCACTCGGCGATCAGCGCCTGCACCTGCGGCTTGGAGGTCAGGTCGACATAGCCGCCATAGGGCAGGCCCTGGCGCTCGGCCCAGTTGCCCACGGCCTCGAAGTCGATGTTGATGAACGCGCAGACCTGGTCGCGCTGGTGGCCGAAGCACACCGCCTCCTTGATGTGCGAGAAGAACTTGAGCTTGTTCTCGATGTAGTTGGGCGCGAACATCGCGCCGGCGTTGGTGCGGCCCACGTCCTTGGCGCGGTCGATGATGCGCAGGTGGCCGTCGGCATCGATCACGCCCGCGTCGCCGGTGTGGAAGTAGCCCTGCGCGTCGATGACCTCGGCCGTTGCGTCGGGGCGCTTGTAGTACTCCTTGAGCACCGATACGCCCTTGACCAGCACCTCGCCGTTGTCCGAGAGTTTCAGCTCGATGCCCGGCGCGGCCTGGCCGACGGTATGCAGCTTGACCTGCCCGTTGTGCTGGATGCACACATAGGCGCAGGTTTCAGTCTGGCCGTAAAGCTGCTTGAGGTTGATGCCGATCGAGCGGAAGAAGCGAAACAGATCGGGCCCGATCGCCGCACCCGCGGTGTAGGCCACGCGGATATGCGACAGCCCCATCACATTGCGCAGCGGCCCGTAGATCGCGAAGTCGCCCAGGCGGTAGAGCAGGCGGTCGAAAGCCCCCACCGGCTTGCCGTCGAGAATGTCCGAGCCAACGCGCTCGGCAAGCTGCATGCAGCGCCCGAACAGCCAGCGCTTCGGCGCCGCGGCATCCTCCATGCGGATCGACACCGAGGTCAGCATGCCTTCGAAGATCCGCGGCGGCGCGAAGTAATAGGTCGGGCCGATCTCGCGCAGGTCGATGGACACCGTGGCCGCCGATTCGGGGCAGTTGATGGTGAAGCCCGCGACCAGCCACTGCGCGAGCGAGAACAGGTGGTCGCCGACCCAGGCCGGCGGCAGATACGAGATCACGTTGTCGCTGGCATCCAGCCCGTCGACCTGCACGCCGCCCATGGCGGACTGCACGAAGCTCGCATGCGTCTGGCACACGCCCTTGGGCTTGCCGGTCGTGCCCGAGGTGTAGAGGATGACCGACACATCGCCGGGCTGCAGCTGCGCCAGGCCCGCCTCCCAGGCGCCGGGGTGCTCGATGTCCCACTGCGCGCCGCGCGCGATCAGCTCGGCGGTGCTGATCAGGCCGGGCTGGTCGTAGTGGCGCAGGCCGCGCGGATCGTCATAGATGATGTGCTGGATGCCGGGCACGCTGTCCCGGATCTCGAGCAGCTTGTCGACCTGCTCCTGGTTCTCGGCAAACGCAAACGCGATCTCGGCGTCTTGCAGCACGAACACCATTTCCGCGGCCACCGCATCCTGGTAGAGCGGAATCGGCACGCCGCCCAGGCTCTGCACGGCGACGAAGCCCATGTAGACATGCGGGCGGTTGTCGCTGATCAGCGCCAGGTTCTGGCCGCGCGCAAAGCCCAGCGTGGCCAGGCCGCAGGCGAAGTGGCGCACTTCCTGCGCGACTTCCTGCCAGCTCCAGGTCTGCCAGATGCCGTATTCCTTCTCGCGCAGCGCGGGCGCGCCCGGGCGTTCGGCGGCATGCTTTTGCAGCAGGTGCGGGAACGTGGTGGTCATAGCGTTTCCTCGAAAGTGGACAGGCCGGGGCAGATCTTGCGTGCTTCGAGGTCGATCTTAGGAAGGGGTTTGACGCCCTTTTGTCTTGATGGCGACATTCCAGGGGAAACTCCTTAGCGGGAAAACGCGCCCGCCGCCAGCCCCCCGCGCTGTGGTCAACGCTGGGAAATCCCCGATCGGCAACCGGGCCCGGGCGGGCCATGCTCCTATGCATGAGCCATGACCTGTCCTTGCATCAGCGCCGCCGCGAACCCACGTCCGAAGAAATGCGCAACATCTCCTGGCTCGACGTGCTCCAGCCGCATGAGCGCGCGCGCGCCGAGGCCGCGCTGCTGGTGGGCGATGCATTGCCCGGCGACTACATCTGCCGCATCGGCCGGCCCGTGACCTACTGGTTCGGCCTGGTCGAGGGCCTGCTCAAGATCCACGCCGACAACGCCCAGGGCCAGACTGTCACCTTCACCGGCGTGCCGCCCGGCGGCTGGGTCGGCGAGGGCACGGTGGTCAAGCGCGAGCCCTACCGCTACAACATCCAGGCGCTGCGCAAGAGCGTGGTCGCGGGGCTGCCGATCGACACTTTTCATTGGCTGCTCGACCATTCGCTGACCTTCAACCGCTTCGTGCTCGACCAGCTCAACGAGCGCCTGGGCCAGTTCATCGCGGCGCGCGAGAACGACCGCATGGGCAGCCCCGAGGTGCGCGTGGCGCGCAGCCTCGCGGCGTTCTTCAACCCGGTGCTCTACCCGGGCATGGCGCAGGTGCTGCGCATCACGCAGCAGGAGCTGGCCTACCTCGTCGGGCTGTCGCGTCAACGCGTGAACGAGGCGCTGGCCAACCTGCAGGAGCAGGGTGCGATCCGCATCGAATACGGCGGGCTGCGCGTGCTTGACCTGCCAGCATTGCGCAATGCGCAGTTCATGGCGGCGGTACATCCCGAAGGGGCCGCGGTGGACGATTGACGGGGATTTGCCCCTTGTCCTCACCAGGCTAATGCGGACGCCAGGTGTTGGTTTGCCCCGGCACGGCGGTTGCATAACGTGTGGTAACAAGCAGCCCGGGGGCAGGACGGCGACAATAGCGGCACATGTCTTCCTCCCCATCTTCCCCCCGCACGCCTGGCTCCGGCCCGCGTGCCACCCTGCGCATTTCCTCCCAGCCGGCAGCGCCGGCACCCGCTCCCCGTTCCTCGGGTGGCGGTGCGGGAGGCCGCGCAGGCAAACCCGGTGGCAGCCGCGATGGCGCCGCCCGTTCTTCCGCTCCCTATGGTGACCGCCCGCGCGGCCCTTCGGGCGCACCGCGCTTCGAGCGGCGGGATGATCCACGCGGTGGCCCGCGTCAAGGCGGTCCACGCCAGGATGGTCCGCGTCAGGGCCCGCGTGAAGGTGGTGGTCGTGAAGGCGGCTTTGGCCGTCCCGATGGCGCGCCGCGCTACGAAAGCCGGGGTGGTCCTGGCCGCGATGATTTCCGTGGCGGTCCGCGCCAGGATGGTCCGCGTTCCAGCGGCCCGCGCGAGGGCGCCCCGCGTGAAGGTGGCGGTCGTGAGGGCGGTGGTTTTGGCCGTCCCGATGGTGCGCCGCGCTTTGAACGCCGCGATGATTTCCGTGGTGGCCCGCGCCAGGATGGCCCGCGTTCCAGCGGCCCGCGCGAGGGTGGTGGTCGTGAAGGCGGCGGCTTTGGCCGTCCGGATGGTGCACCACGCTTCGAAAGCCGGGGCAGCCCTGGCCGCGATGATTTCCGTGGTGGCCCGCGCCAGGATGGTCCACGCCAGGATCGCCCGCGCCAGGATGGTCCCCGTGAAGGCGGCGGCCGCGAGGGCAGCTTTGGTCGTCCCGATGGCGCTCAGCGCTTCGAAAGCCGGGGCGGCCCTGGCCGTGATGACCGCGGCGACCGCGGTGAAGAGCGCCGTCCCCCACAGCCGCGTTTCGACGACCGCCGTTCGGGCGGTGGCGAGCGCGCGCGTTCCGCGGGCCGCTTTGCCGGCCCCGGTGCCGAGCGCGGCGGCCGCAGCGACCGCAGTGATGAAGAACCGCGCCGTCCGTTCACCGGCATCCGCACCTACCAGGTGCCCACCGGCGACGACGCGCGCAAGATTCCCGTCAAGCGCCCGCCCCAGGCGGCCGCAGTGCAGGAATCGGCGCCCGGCTCGGTGCGCATCAACAAGCGCATGGCCGACATGGGCCTGTGCTCGCGCCGCGAGGCCGATGACTGGGTCGAGAAGGGCTGGGTCCGTGTGAACGGCGAAGTCGCGGCCATGGGCGTCATGGTCATGCCGTCCGACCGCATCACCGTCGACGAGGCCGCCAAGGGCGTGCAGGACCAGCAGGTCACGATCCTGATGCACAAGCCCATGGGCTACGTCAGCGGTCAGGCCGAAGACGGCCACACGCCCGCGATGGCGCTGCTCAATGCACAAAGCCGCTGGAACCTCGACGACAGCTCGACGCGCTTCAACTTCTCGCAGCTCAAGGGCCTCGCGCCCTGCGGCCGCCTGGACATCGACTCGGTCGGCCTGCTGGTGCTGACGCAGGACGGCCGCGTCGCGCGCCAGCTGATCGGCGAGGACTCGGAGCTCGAAAAGGAGTACCTGGTGCGCGTGGTCTACGGCGACGTGCAGGTCAACGTCCAGGAGCGTTTCCCCGCCGAGCAGCTCGCGCTGCTGTGCCACGGCCTGTCGCTCGACGACCAGCCGCTCAAGCCCGCCAAGGTCGACTGGCAGAACCCCGAGCAGCTGCGCTTCGTGCTGACCGAAGGCAAGAAGCGCCAGATCCGACGCATGTGCGAGCAGGTCGGCCTCAAGGTCGTGGGCCTCAAGCGCATCCGCATCGGCAAAGTGGTGCTGGGCAATCTGCCCGCAGGCCAGTGGCGCTATCTGGGCGCGGACGAGAGCTTCTGAGCTCCGGTTTGCGGTCATTGAAAGAGGGAGCGCCTGGCGCTCCCTTTTTTCATGGCCACGGCCAGCCTTGATAATGCCGGGCCAGGCCCTATCTGCAGCCTGTTCCGACGTTGCAACCCGCAAGACAATCCAATTCCATCCATGAGCAAGAAAACCCATTCCTTCCAGGCCGAAGTCGCGCAACTGCTGCACCTGGTGACGCATGCGCTGTACTCCAACAAGGAAATCTTTTTGCGCGAGCTGGTCTCGAATGCGTCCGACGCGTGCGACAAGCTGCGTTTCGAGGCGCTCAACGACACCGGGCTCTATGAAGACCAGCCCCAGCTCGAGGTGCGCGTGTCCTTCGACAAGGATGCCGGCACGCTGACCATTGCCGACAACGGCATCGGCATGAGCCAGCAGGAAGCCATCGACCATCTGGGCACGATTGCCAAGAGCGGCACCAAGGACTTCATGCAAAAGCTCTCGGGCGACCAGAAGTCCGATGCGCAGCTGATCGGCCAGTTCGGCGTGGGCTTCTATTCGGGCTACATCGTGGCCGACCGCATCACCGTCGAATCGCGCCGCGCGGGCCTGCCTGCCGAGGACGGCATGCGCTGGGCCAGCGCCGGCACGGGTGACTTCGAGGTCGAGCAGATCACGCGCGCACAGCGCGGCACGGCCGTCACGCTGCACCTGCGTGAAGACGCCGAGGAATACCTCAACGCCTGGAAGCTCAAGCAGATCATCGGCAAGTATTCCGACCACATCAGCCTGCCGATCCTGATGGAAAAGGAAGAGTGGAAGGATGGCGAGTTGCTCGTTCCCGGCGACGAGAACGGCGGCCGCCAGCCCGGCGGCATGGTCAAGACCGGCGAATGGGAAACCGTCAACCAGGCCAGCGCGCTGTGGAGCCGCCCGAAGAAGGACGTGAGCGAGGAGCAGTACCAGGAGTTCTACCGCGCGATCAGCCATGATTCCGAGAACCCGCTGACCTGGGCGCACAACCGCGTCGAGGGCAATGCCGAGTACACGCAGCTGCTGTTCATTCCCGCCAAGGCGCCGTTCGACCTGTGGAACCGCGACAAGAAGGCCGGCGTCAAGCTCTACGTCAAGCGCGTGTTCATCATGGACGACGCCGAGGCGCTGCTGCCGAGCTACCTGCGCTTCGTCAAGGGCGTGATCGATTCGGCCGACCTGCCGCTCAACGTGAGCCGCGAGCTGCTGCAGGAAAGCCGCGACGTGAAGCTGATCCGCGAAGGCTCGACCAAGCGCGTGCTGTCGATGCTCGAGGACCTGGCGAAGCACGATCGTCATGAAGCTGCCGCAGCGGATGCGGAAGGCGTGACCGATGTGGTCAGCGACGAAGACAAGGCCAAGGAAGGCAAGTACAGCGCGTTCTACGCCGAATTCGGCGCCGTGCTCAAGGAAGGCCTGGGCGAGGACTTCGCCAACCGCGAGCGCCTGGCCAAGCTGCTGCGCTTTGCCTCGACGAGCAGCGACAGCGCGACGGTGTCGTTTGCCGACTACAAGGCGCGCATGAAGCCGGGCCAGGAAGCGATCTACTACATCACTGCCGACACGCTGGCCGCGGCCAAGAACAGCCCGCAGCTCGAAGTCTTCAAGAAGAAGGGCATCGAAGTCCTGTTGATGACGGACCGCGTCGACGAGTGGGCACTGAACTACCTGACCGAGTTCGACGGCACCCCGCTTCAGTCGGTCGCCAAGGGCGCGGTCGATCTGGGCAATCTGCAAGACGATGCCGAGAAAAAGGCCGCCGAGGAAGCCGCCGAAACCTTCAAGCCGCTGCTGGCCAAGCTCAAGGAAGCGCTCAAGGACAAGGCCGACGACGTGCGCGTGACCACGCGCCTGGTCGACTCCCCGGCCTGCCTGGTGGTCAAGGACGACGCGATGAGCAACCAGCTCGCGCGCCTGCTCAAGCAAGCCGGCCAGGCCGCGCCCGAGGTCAAGCCGGTGCTTGAAGTCAACGCCGAGCATCCGCTGGTGAAGAAGCTCGACGGGTCGGTGCATTTCCACGATCTGGCGCACATCCTGTTTGATCAGGCGCTGCTGGCGGAGGGTGGGTTGCCTGAAGATCCTGCCGCGTATGTCAAGCGGGTGAATGCGCTGCTGGTGTAACTGCTGGCGGTGATTGCCTGAAATCCCCCGTGTCCTTGGGCCGGGGGATTTTTTGCGTCTGGGGGGCTTGTTTTGGGGATTGGCCCCCTCTCCAATGGCCACAGGGCGTCAGCCACCGCCTACCAGCGAAACCTCCCACCTGCTGCAAAATCTCGTTCATGAAAGCAACCTCCCGCACCCTCCGCCTCGCAGCCACTGCCTCCCTCCTGCTCGCCCTGACCGCCTGCAGCTCCGTCGGCGTAGGCGTAGGCATCCCCGTCGGCCCGTTTTCGGTCGGCGTGGGCATGGGCAGCGGGGGCCCGAGCGTGGGCGTGGGCACGGGGGTGGGGCCGGTCGGTGTGGGCGTGGGAGTAGGCTCGGGCGGCCGGGTGCTGGGCCATGCGGGCGTGGGCGTCGCGGCGCCCGTGGGGCCGGCGTCGGTCGGTGTGGGCGTGGGCCGCTCCACCGTGCTGCACGACCCGAACGCGCGCCCGCCTGCGGCGCCCGTGCCGGAATCGAGCCCCGCACCGGGCGGCGTGCAGCAATGGCAGGACAGCCAGGGCCGCAGCGTGCCGGACTGCCAGGTCTACGGCGGCTGCAGCCCGCGCTGACGCCAGTACAGCTCAGAGATCGAGCACCAGCCGTTCGCCCTGGCTGCGCGAGCAGCAGATCATGATGGTCTTTTCCTGCGCATGCTCCTGCGGCGTGCGCACCGTGTCGAGGTGCAGCGGCTCCCCTTCGAGACAGGTGACTTCGCAGGCGCCGCAGACGCCCTGCTCGCACGAATACATCACATCCATCCCGCGCGCCTTGAGCACTTCGAGGATGCTTTCCTGCGGCCCGATGGCCACGCGCTGCCCCGAGCGCGCCAGCACGACCTCGAAGCCTGCCGCCGCCGCGCCCGGATCCGCGGGCACCGGCGCCGCAAAGCGCTCCATGTAGATCCGGCCGCTGCGCTGCGCAGGGTCGAGCGCAGCCAGTTCATCGAGCATGGTCTGCGGGCCGCAGGCATAGACATCGGAGTCGGGATGTGCCTGGGCCACCACCTGGGCGGCGCGCGGGCCCGCGCCCTGCGCCGACACATGCAGCTGCACGCGGGGATCGCCGCCCAGCAGATCGGCAAACAGCATGTGGCCCATCGACCGGCCCCAGTAGTGCAGCACGAAGGGCCGGCCCTGCGCTTCGAGCGCCTGCAGCATCGCGTAGACCGGCGTGATGCCGATGCCGCCGGCCAGCAGCAGCACCGGCGCCTCGCGGCCGTTGTCTTCGCGCAGTTCGAAATGGTTGCGCGGCGCCGAGATCTCGAGCGCCATGCCGACGCGCGCGTGCGCGTGCAGCCACTGCGAGCCGCCGCGCCCGGCAGCATCGCGCTTGACCGCAATCCAGTAACCCTCGGGCCCGGACGAGGGCAGCAGCGAGTACTGCCGCACCAGGCCGTTGGGCAGGTGCAGGTCCACATGCGCGCCCGGCGTCACCGGCGCGAACGCCTGCCCGTCCATGGGCACCAGCAGATAGCGCCAGATGTCCTCGCAGCCATGGTGGATGGCCTGCAGCCGGGCCGCGGCCCTGGGCAGTCCAGGATCAGACAGTGCCATACATCACACCCATGTCGTGCAGCCACTTGCGGTACTTCTGGCCCAGCAGGTCGGTGCGGTGGTGCAGCTCCATGCGCAGGTCGACGGGAATGCGCTCGGGGCGCTGGGTGTCGACGATCGCGGCGTCCTGCGCATAGACCAGGTCCTGGCGCCGGCGCACCTCCGCGTCCGTAGGCTGGGGGTCGAAGTTCATCGCGCAGGTGATGCGGACGATGCTGTGCGTCGCGTCCACCTGCTGCGCGGTGAAGAAGGTGCAAAAGCGATCGTTGTCGCTGCCCAGGTGCGCGTGCTGCGGGTCCGAGATCACCACGCGCTTCTTGAAGTAGGCAACCAGCGGGCGCAGGCACTTGTAGGCGTAGTAGGCGACCACCGGGATGTTGCGTGGATCGCCATAGGGCTGCGTGACCTTGATTTCCGAGGTGCTGAGCACGCCGTCCTCGAGCTTGACCTGGTAGGGCGGGATCGGGTCGGGCAGATCCATGATGCCGTTGACGCCGGCGTGCACGAAGGGAAAGTGCGTCGGGTCGATGAAATTCTCCAGCGCGCGGTAGCCCGAGCGGAAGTGGTAGGGCCCGCAGACCACCTTCTTGTAGCTCGGATCGTCCCATTCAGGGAACGCCGGAATGTCGTGCGCCGGCTCGCCCAGGCAGGCCCAGACCAGGCCGTAGGCCTCCTTGGTGTGGTGCTGCAGCGCCTTGGCCTTGGCCATGGGTTTTTCGGTCGGCGCGGCGGGCATCAGCACGCACTGGGCCGTGGCGTCGTAGTTCCAGCCGTGGTAGGGGCAGACCACGCGGTTGTTCTGGATGAAGCCCTTGGACAGGCGCGCGCCGCGGTGGATGCACAGGTCTTCCCAGACATGCGCCACGCCGTCGTCGTCGCGCCAGCCGACCAGGTCGCGCTCGAGCAGCGTGATCGGCACGAGCTTCGCCGGCGCGAATTCTTCGGAGGTGCCCACGACATGCCAGTCGTTGAGCAGTGCGGGCTCGATGCTGGGCTCGTCGAGGATGCGGGATTGGGCGGGACAGTTCATCGTGCTTCCTTGTGTTTTGAGCGCATGGGATGGGGGGAGGGGCTCATCCGCCGAGATAGGACTTGCGGATGCTTTCGTTGGCCAGCATGTCGGCGGCATTGCCGGTGGTGACGATGCGGCCGTTTTCGAGCAGATAGGCGCGGTCGCACATGCCCAGCGCCGCATAGGCGTTCTGCTCGACCAGCAGCACCGTCGTGCCCTCGCGCCGCACCTCGAGGATCAGCTCGAAGATCATCTGCACGAAGTTGGGCGCCAGGCCCAGCGAGGGCTCGTCGAACATCGCCAGGCGCGGGCGCGCCATCAGCGCGCGCGCGATCGCCAGCATCTGCTGCTCGCCGCCCGACAGCGTGCCCGCGGCCTGGCCGCTGCGCTCGCGCAGGCGCGGGAAGCGGTCGAACATGCGTTCCATGTCGCTGCGCACGCGCTGGCGGTCGATGCGGCGGTAGGCGCCCATCTCGAGGTTCTCGCGCACCGTGAGCTGCGGGAAAACGCGCCGGCCTTCGGGGCAGTGCGCAATGCCGCGCTCGATGATCTCGGCGGGCATCGCGCCGCCGATGTCGTGGCCATCGAAAGTGATGCTGCCGGTCGACAGGGGCTCGAGCCCGCTGATCGCGCGCAGCGTCGTCGACTTGCCGGCCCCGTTGGCACCGATCAGCGTGACGAGCTCGCCCTCGTGCACGTCGATCGAGATGCGGTCCACGCCGAGGGTGGCGCCGTAGCGCACGCTGATGTTGTCAAGCTTGAGCACGTTCGATCCCCGTTCCAAGGTAGGCGCGAATGACATCGGGGTTCTGCTGGATCGCCTGGGGCGCGCCCGTGGCGATCAGCTTGCCGTGGTTCAGCACGATGATGTGGTCCGAGATCGACATCACCATGTGCATGTCGTGCTCGACGAGAAGAATGGTCACGCCGCGGTCGCGGATGCGCCGCACCATGTGTTTGAAGGCTTCGGTCTCCGACGGGTTCAGGCCCGCGGCCGGCTCGTCGAGCAGCAGCACGCGCGGCTGCGCCGCCAGCGCCAGCCCGACGCCCAGCAGGCGCTGCTCGCCGTACGACAGCGCGTTGGCGAATTCACCGGCGCGCGCGCGCAGGCCGACGAAGTCGAGGATCTGCTCGGCTTCGGCGCGCAGCTGTTCTTCTTCGCGGCGAAAGGCCGCGCCGCGCAGCAGCGCCTGCAGCACGCCGCCGCGCCCGCGCAGGTGCAGGCCGGTGAGGATGTTGTCGAACACCGTGCAGCCCGCGAACACGCTGGTGCGCTGGAAGCTGCGCACCAGCCCGCGCTGCGCGATGCGGTCCGGCGACAGGCCCGTCACGTCCTCGCCGAACAGCCACACGCGCCCGCTCGTGGCGCGCATGTAGCCCGAGATCACGTTGAAGGTCGTGGTCTTGCCGGCGCCGTTGGGGCCGATGAGGCTGACGATCTGTCCGGCGGTGACGCCGAAGCTCAGGTGGTCCACGGCGGTGAGGCCGGAGATCTGCATCGTCACGTCTTCGAGGCGCAGCACCTCGTGGGTCTGTGGGGCGGTGTTCATGCAGCCTCCTTGGCCACTGCCGGCGTGGGTTGCGGGGCAGCGCGCGCCGGGCGCACCCGCTTGCGCACCAGGGACGGCACGATGCCGCGCGGCATGAAGACCAGGATCACGACCATCAGCGCGCCATACAGCATCCACTGCACCTCGGGCGCGAGCCAGCCGCGCAGCAGCTCGGGCAGCAGCCCGAACAGCAGGCCGCCGATGACCGGGCCCGACAGCGTGCCCTTGCCGCCGACGATGACCATGATCACCATGGTGATCGTGAACATGAACATGAAGACATCCGGGTCGATGATGCGCACGGTGTGGGCATAGAGCCCGCCCGCCGCACCCGCAATGGCGGCCGCGCCCACCGCGGCGATGCGCAGGTAATGCGTGACCGGAATACCCATCGAGCGCGCGAGCGTCTCGTTCTCGCGCAGCGCGATCATCGCGCGCCCGACGCGGCTGTGCACCAGCGCCGCGACCAGCAGGTACGACAGCAGCGCCACTGCGAGCACCAGCCAGTAGGTGCTGGCCTTGCTGACGAGCTCGATCACGCCCGTGCCCGGCACCCAGAAAGTCAGCGGCGGAATGTTGTTGAGCGCCATCGGGCCTTCGGTCAGGTCGACCCAGTTGACGGCCACCATGCGCATCACCTGCGCGAAGCTGATGGTCACGATCACGAAGTAGGCGCCGCGCACGCGAAAGGCGAGCTGCCCGATCAGCCAGCCAAACAGCCCGGCCACCACGATGGCGCTGGCAAAGGCCAGCCACACCGGCTGCGGCGCGACGACCCAGGGCTCCGCGAGCCCGGGCAGCGACACGTCGAAACCCAGCGACAGCAGCGCCGTCGTGTACGCCCCGACGCCAAAGAACGCGACATGGCCCAGGCTCAGCTGCCCGGTGTAGCCCAGCAGCAGGTTCAGGCTGATCGCGGCAATGATGAAGATGCCCGCGGAGGCCACGACGGACAGTACATAGGGATCGGGCCACCACAGCGGCAGCGCCGCGAGCACCAGTGAAGCGCCCACGAAGGTGAGCGTCGAAGAGCGAGAAGCATTCATGGGTCAGCCCACCCGTTCCTTGGAAGTGAACAATCCCTGCGGACGCACGATCATGACGATCAGGATCACGAGGAAGCCGATGGCGTCGCGGTAGGCCGTCGAGATGTAGCCCGCGCCGAACTCCTCGATCAGCGCCAGCGCGAAGCCGCCGAGCGTCGCGCCCAGCAGGTTGCCCAGGCCGCCCAGGATCACGATCGCAAAAGCCTTGAGGCTCGCCAGATCGCCCATCGTCGGGTTGACGACGAACACCGGCGCGAGCAGCGCTCCGGCGACGGCCGCGAGGCACGAGCCGAGCGCGAAGGTCAGCGTGTAGATGCGCGAGACATTGACGCCGACGATCTTGGCCGCATCCTTGTCCTGGAAGGTGGCGCGCATCGCCAGCCCCAGGCGCGAGCGCTCGATCAGCAGATAAAAGCCCACCAGCAGCACCAGCGCCGTGCCCAGCACGAACAGGCGGATCGGCGAGACCGACACCGCACCGAACACCACGGGTTCCTGCGAGAAGGGCGAAGGCACGGCCTTGGCCACTCCGCCCCAGATCAGCAGCTCGGCGTTCTGCAGCACGATCATCACGCCGATCATGATCAGCATGACCTCGTCCATTGCCGCCAGGTTGCGCCGGCGCAGCAGCATCCATTCGATCAGCGCGCCGATGGCCAGGCCGGCCACCGCGGCCACGAGCACCGAGCCGAAGTAATTCAGCCCGAGCACGGAAACAAAGCCATAGGCGACATAGGCGCCCAGGGTGTAGAGCTCGCCGTGCGCCATGTTGACCACCTTCATGATGCCGAAGATCAGCGTCAAGCCGATCCCCAGCAGCGCGTAGGTGGACCCCTGCACGAGGCCGTTCAATAGATGTTGGAGGAATTGATCCAAGATGTGCTCCGCCGGCCGCAGCGAGCGGCCGTGCAATTACTTGACCTGGACCTTGCCGTCCTTGAGCTCGACGACGTAGACCGCGGGCTCGTTCTGGCCGCTTTCCTTGCCGGCCGGGCCTTCCTTGGCAAAGGCGATGTCGCCGTTGACGCCCTTGACTTTCACCTTCCACAGCGCGTCGCGGATCGCGGCGGGCTCGGCCTTGCCGGCAATGCGGATGGCTTCGGCAATGGTCAGGATCGCGTCATAGCCGCGGAAGCCTTCGGACTGGCCCGGCAGGTCCCACTTGCGTTCGGTCCAGGCGTCGGCGAACTCCTTGGCGACTTCGGGGTACTTGGCGCGCGTGATGTCCCAGGGCGCGAAGAACAGCAGATGCTGGCTTGCATAGCCCTTGGGGCCCGGCGTCTTGAGCAGCGGCTCGGGGAAGGAGCCGCCGGTGGTGATGATGCGCTGGGGCAGGCGCTGCTCGCCGGCCTGGCGGATGGCCAGTGTCAGCTGCTCGATGCCCGAAGTCACGATCAGCGTGTCGGCGCCGGTGTTCTTGAGCGCCGCGAGCTGCGCCGACAGGTCGGTGGCGTCGGGCGCCATGGTTTCGGCGCGGCCCACCGTCACGCCTTTTTCCTCCAGCATCTTCTTGAACGCGGCCGTCGCGCCCAGGCCCCAGTCGTTGTTGACCGAGAGGAAGTCGACCTTCTTGATGGCCGGCGAGAAGCTGGCGAGCTGCTTGCCGAACGCCACGGACTCCATTGCCGAGGTCGGGCTGATGCGGAAGATCCACGGGTTGCCCGCGGTCGTGATCTTGCCCGAGGAGGCGGTCTCCACAACCATCGGCACGCCGTACTCCACGAGCTTGGGCATCACGGCCAGCGTGAAGGTCGAGCTCCAGGCGCCCATCATGACCGGCACCTTGTCCTTGAGGATGAGCTTCTCGGCCGAGTTCACGGCCTCGCGCGGGTTGGACTTGTTGTCCTCGATGACCAGTTCCAGCTTCTTGCCGAGCACGCCGCCCTTGCGGTTGATGACGTCGGCGGCAATGCGCGCGCCATTGGTGACGTAGTTGCCCGAGGCCGCGACGGGACCGGTCAGCGGCATGGTCACGCCGATCTTGATCGTGTCCTGCGCCGAAGCCTGCGCGGCCAGCGTCGCCAGCGCCGCAGTGGCCAGCAGTGTGCGCAAGTTCTGGGTAATCATCATGGACGTTTCCTTGGGTAAGCAGTGGCTGGACAAAAAGAGCTGCCGGCCGCCTGCGGCGCAGCATTCCCTCCCAAATAAGGGGTACACCACATATATGGCCAGGGAACGTTCCGGAAAAACCGTCGTTTCGACGGCATCTCGGGCGTTCCCGGGCGCGCATGCGCTGCATTCCCGCTTTTGCAGCCTTCTTGCCGGCTGCTGCATCGTCTAGAGCAACAGTCGTGCCACATCGGCAAGGAACGCCGTTTCACTGCGGCACTTCATGGCACCGCGCGGAAAATCCTGTGGTGTGCCACATATCCGGGAAACGGCTGCGTGCTTTTCGGCGCGGCGTGCACATTTGTGGCGCACCCAAGGCGGGGCATTCCCCAAAACGGGGTGTACCTCCTTTTTCTTTCCGTGGCTTCAGCGGATGCGCAGCGGCACCACGCTCGAGTCGTTGTGGGCTTCGACCAGGCGGCTGAGCTGCAGCATGAACAGTTCGCGCTCCTCGGGCGGGATCGGGGCGATAGTGCGGTCGTGGGCGCGCTGCGCGGCCTGCTCCATGCGCTTGACCAGCGCCCGGCCCTTGCGCGTGATGCGCACCAGCTTCACGCGCCGGTCACGCGTCGACTGGCGCCGCTCGACCACCTCGCGCGCCTCGAGGCGCGGCAGCACCTCCGCGACGCTGGAGCGCTCCAGGCCGATCTCCAGCGCCAGCGTGTTCTGGTCCATCTCGCCAAGGGACACCAGGATCGTCAGCACGCTGTACTGCACCGGCGTCACGCCGTGCTCGCCGGTCTCCTGGGCAAACAGGCCGGTGTGGATCTGGTGCAGCCGGCGCAGCAGGAACCCGGGGCGTGAAAACAGCGCGGAGCGCTGGTAGTAGTCGTCCAGCTGCGCACGCAGGGACGCCTCGGAAGCTTCGGTTTTCATGTGCCGAGTCTATCCCCAAGAGCGCACCAAACTGAAGAAAACGCGCTGGCACAATTTATGCGGTACACCACCTATCTTCAACTGCAGCGGCCCTGGCGCCGGCTTTTCTTATGCGCAGCATGCTATTGACAGGGGGGCGGGTGATCGACCCCACGGCGGGCCGGGACGGCGTTTTCGATGTGCTCGTGGCCGAGGGCCGCATTGCCGCCATCGGCCAGGATCTGGGCCGCGACATTTGCGCAGACACGCAGAGGATCGACTGCCGCGGCAAGCTGGTGCTGCCGGGCCTGATCGACACCCACGGGCATGTCTACCAGGGCGTGACCGGGCGCTTCGGCCTCAATCCCGACATGTGCGGCGTCCACTCGGGCGTGACCACGCTGGTCGACCAGGGCGGGCCCAGCTGCATCACGCTGCCGGGCTTTCGCCAGTATGTGGTCGAGCCTTCGAAGACGCGGGTGCTGGCCTATCTCTCGGCCTACCTCGTGGGCGGCCTCGAAGGCCATTACTACCCGGAGCTCTACCGGCCCGAGTGCCTCGATGTCGAGGCCACGGTGCGCTCGGCGCGCGACAACCGCGACGTGGTGCGCGGCCTCAAGGCGCATGCCGAGATCGGCGGCTTCGCGCGCTGGGGCGTCGATGTGATGCGCATCGCGACGCGCATCGGGCGCGAGGCCGATCTGCCGGTCTACATCCACTTCGGCCAGCTCTGGCCCAAGCCCGAGGAGGGGGCCCTCGCGGTCAACCCGGACTCGATCTTCAACCAGGTGGTGGACATGCTCAAGCCGGGCGACATCCTGGCCCACCCCTTCAGCCGCCATCCCGGTGGGTTTGTCGAGCTCGACGGCAAGCTGCATCCGCTGGTGCACGAAGCGATCCGGCGCGGCCTGAAGATCGATGTCGGCCACGGCTCGCATTTCAGCTACCAGACGGCCCGCATCGTGCTCGACGCGGGCGTCATTCCCGACACGCTGGGCGCGGACATGCATGGCTACAACACCCAGGTGCCTGCGCCCCCGGGCACGCCCGACAGCCACCCCGATGAAGAGGACCATATCTTCAAGGGCAAGACGCGCTTCAGCCTGGTGTCGGCGATGACCAGCATGCTGGCGCTGGGCCTGCCGCTCGCGCATGTCGTGGCCATGGTGACGCGCAACGCGGCGCGCATGGTCGGCATGGAGGGCGAGCTCGGCACGCTCCAAGTGGGCGGCGTGGCCGACATCAGCGTGCTCCATGATGAGCGCGGACGCTGGGTGCTGCGCGACAACGAGGGCACGGAGGTGGTCACCGAGCAGATGCTGACTCCGGCGTTCTGCCTGCGCGCGGGCGAGCGTTTCGACGCCACCGCATCGATTCTTCCGCAGCCGCAGGAGGCCGCCCTTGCCTGAAGTTGCACCCACGCTGCTGCGCCCCGGGCACCATGGCGCCTTCGTGCGCGAGGGCGATGACGCGCTGCCCGCGCCGGCGGCCACCGGTGGCCCGCTGGGCGCGCTGACCCTGGCCGTCAAGGACGTGTTCGATATCGCCGGCCTGCGCTGCGGCGCGGGCAGCCCGGCCTGGCGCGACGCGCAGCCGCCCGCCGCGCGCCATGCGCTGGCCGTGCAGCGGCTGCTCGATGCGGGCGCCACCTGCGTGGGCCGCACCGTGACCGACGAGCTGACCTATAGCCTCGCCGGCAGCAACGCCCATTACGGCAGCCCGATCAATCCGGCCGCGCCCGAGCGCCTGACCGGCGGGTCTTCTTCCGGATCGGCCGCGGCCGTGGCGGGAGGCCATGCGGATATCGCACTGGGCACCGACTGCGGCGGCTCGGTGCGCCTGCCCGCGAGCTATTGCGGAATCTGGGGTATGCGGCCCACGCATGGGCGCATTGCGACCAACGGCTGCTTCACGCTTGCGCACAGTTTCGATACGGTGGGCTGGTTTGCCCGCGACGGCGAGACGCTGGCCGCGACTTTCGAGCAGCTCGCGGCATCGGAGCTGGATACGCCAGGGGACGCAGGCGTGCAACTGCTGCACAGCCCCGAAGTCACGGCGCTGCTCGACGATGGCATCGGCGCCGCCTGGCAGGCGCTGCTGCCCGCGCTGCAGGCATGTGGCGAAGTGCGCGCGGCGGGCGAGGCGCTCGATCTTCCGGCCTGGGCCGAGGCCTTTCGCACGCTGCAGGCCGCGGAGATCCGGCAGCAGCATGGCGCCTGGTTCGCACGGAACGGCCACACGCTGGGCGCCGATGTGCGCGAGCGCTTCGAGCGCGCGGCGTGCATCGCCCCCGCGGCGGTGGCCCGGGCGCAGCAGCGCCGCGTGCAGGCATCGGCTGCCATGGCGCGGATTCTCGACACCCCCGGCAGCCTGCTGGTGCTGCCGACGGTGCCGACCACGGCGCCCGCGCGCAGCGATGGCGCGGCGCGCATCGATGACGTGCGCCAGCGTTCGCTGCAGCTGCTGTGCATTGCGGGCCTGGCCGGACTGCCGCAGGTGACGCTGCCCTGGACGCAGGTGGACGGCGCGCCCGTCGGACTTTCCTTGATCGGCGCGCGCGGCGATGACGAGCGCGTGCTGGCCGCAGCGCTCGCGCTGGGCAAAGCCCTGGAGACCACGCCATGACACAACCCACGAGAGGGCGCCGCGGCATGGCCGTGGCCCCGCATGCGCTGGCATCGCAGTCGGCGCTGGCCGTGCTGCGCGAAGGCGGCAACGCGGTCGAAGCCATGGTTGCGGCCGCGGCCACGATTGCCGTCGCCTACCCGCACATGAACGGCATCGGCGGCGACAGCTTCTGGCTTATCGGCCTGCCCGGCGGTGGCGGCACCGAGGTCATTGGCATCGATGCCTGCGGCGCCAGCGCGGCGGACGCCGATATCGCCCAGTACGCGGGCCAGCGTGCGATTCCCTTTCGCGGCGCCGGCGCGGCGCTCACCGTCGCCGGCACGCTCTCGGGCTGGGCGCAGGCGCTGGAGATCAGCCGCACGCGCCTCGCGGGCCGCATGCCACTGGATCGCCTGCTGGCCGATGCCATCGACGGCGCGGCGCACGGCGTTCCCGTGACGCGCAGCCAGCAGCGCAATACCGAGTCAAAGCGCGCGGAACTGGTGGGCGTGAACGGCTTTGCCGAGGCCTTCCTGCCCGGCGGCGCCGTGCCCGCGGCCGGCACGCTGTTTCGCCAGCCGCGCCTGGCGGCGACCTTCGAGCAGCTCGCGCGCGCCGGGCTGGACGATTTCTACCGCGGTGATCTCGCGCGCAGCCTGGCGCGCGACCTGGCGCAGGCCGGCAGCGTGCTGACGCTGGGCGACCTGCAGCGCCACCAGGCGCTGCTGCGCACGCCGCTGCAGCTCGCGCACCGCGCCGGCACGGTCTACAACATGCCGCCGCCGACGCAGGGGCTGGTGTCGCTGATCATCCTGGGCCTGATGGACCGGCTCGGCGTCGAGCGCTTCGACCACCTGGGCGCCGACTATGTGCATGCGGCGGCGGAGTCCGTGAAGCAGGCCTTTGCGGTGCGCGACCGGTGCATCACCGACCCGGCCTGCATGCGCGTGGACCCGGCCAGCTTCCTGACCCCGCAGGCGCTCGACGCCATGGCCGCGCGCATCGACATGCAGCAGGCCGCGGCGTGGGGGCAGGGCAAGGGGCCGGCGGACACCATCTGGATGGGCGTGATCGACGGCCAGGGCAATGCGGTGTCGATGATCCAGAGCATCTACCACGAGTTCGGCTCAGGTCTCGTGCTGGCCGGGAGCGGCGTGAATTGGCAAAACCGCGGCGCCTCGTTCTCGCTCGACCCGGCGCACATCAACGCGCTGGCGCCGCGCAAGAAACCGTTTCACACGCTGAACCCGGCGCTGGCGTTGCTCCATGACGGGCGCAGCATGGTCTACGGCAACATGGGCGGCGACGGCCAGCCGCAGACCCAGTCGGCGGTCTTCACGCGCACCGTGGTGCACGGAATGGACCCGCAGGCCGCGATCGAGGCGCCGCGCTGGCTGCTGGGCCGCACCTGGGGGCAGAGCAGCGACACGCTCAAGCTCGAAGGGCGTTTCCCTGCAGAGACCGTGCGTGCGCTGACCAAGCGCGGCCACCCGGTCGAGGTGCTGGGCGACTTCGACGAAATCTTTGGCCACGCAGGCTGCATCGTGCGCGAGCCCTCGGGCAGCCTCAGCGGTGGGTTCGACCCGCGCTCCGACGGCAGCGTTGCCGCGTTCTAACTCCATTTGAGAAAACATCTCCATGACCTCCTCCTGCGTTGATCCCGCGCGCTGGGCCGACCCGTTTGCGCGCGCCTGCTGGCGCGATGTCGTCACGCGCGCCCAGGCGCTGCCCGATCTTCCTTCCCAGGTACTGCTGCACGCGGGCCCGCCGCTGGCCGGCCCCGCGCCCGCGCCGATGCGCCAGGCGGCCGTGCAGGCGCTGCTGTTCGAAGGGCTTGCGCCCGACGCGCAGGCGGCCGAGCAGCTGCTGAGCACGGGCGCGGTGCAGCTGGCGCCGGCGCAGGACCATGGCCTGGTCACGCCGCTGGCGCAGGTCGTGTCGGCCTCGATGCCGCTGGCCGTGGTCGGCGACGGCCAGCGCTGCGCCTGGGCGCCGCTGGTCGAGGGGCCCGCGCCCGCGCTGCGCTTCGGCACCACCGATGCCGGCGCGCTGCAGCGGCTGCGGGGCATTGCCGCGCTGGGCCAGCGGCTTGCGCCGCTGCTGCGTGCCTGCCCCGTGCCGCTGCGGCCCGTGGTGGAGCAGGCGCTCAAGGACGGCGACGAATGCCATGCGCGCACCGGCGCGGCGCACCAGGCGCTGCTCGCGCGCCTGCCCGGGCTTTCTGCGCAAGACCACGCGCAATTGGCTGCAAGCCCGGGCTTTGTGCTGACCATCCTGATGGCCGCGGCCGCCTGGCGCATGGGCGCCGACGACGCGCCGATTGCGGCGGCCGGCGGCAACGGCCTGGCCTTTGGCCTGCGGCTGCGCGGCGCGCGCGCGTGGGAAGTGCTGCCGGCCAAGCCGCCGCTGGGCATGCGCTTTGCCGGGCACGAGCAGACGCCCGCGCTGGGCGCGATCGGCGACAGCGCCGTGCTCGATTTCTGCGGGCTGGGCGGCCAGGCGCTCGCGGCGGCGCCGGCGCTGTGCGAGGAGTGGCGCGCAACGCTGCCGCGCGACGCGGCAACGCGCCGCGCCCAGGTCACCGACCCGGCCACCGGCCTGGTCGACCCCGCGCGCGTGCGCCGCAGCGGGCTCGCGCCGCTGGTCAATCTCGCCATTCTCGGCGCCGACGGCACGGCGCAGCTCATGGGGCGCGGCTGGTACGCGCCCGACACCGCATTGTTCGAAGTTCCGGCCCTCCTCAACGAAAGCCTCCCATGATCCCGATGCCTTCTCTTTGCCGCACAAAAACCGCGCTGCTGGCCGCGGCCTGCCTGATCGGCAGCGCCCACGCGCAGGAACCGACGAAAATCCGCTTTGCGCTGGACTGGGTGCTGCAGGGCCCGCAGGCGCCGTTCATCGTGCCGCATGCCAACGGCTGCTACCAGAAGGCCGGGCTGAACGTCACCACGGACCGCGGCTTCGGCTCGGGCGACACGGTCATCAAGGTCGGCACCGGCAATTACGAGGTGGGCTTTGCCGACATCAACGCGATGATCGAATACAACGCCAAGCAGAAGAACCCCGAGGACCAGCTGATCTCCTTCTTCATGGTCTACGACGCGGCCGCGCTGTCCATCATCACGCGCAAGGACACCGGCATCCGCAAGCCCTCGGATCTCGCCGGCAAGACCATTGCCGCGCCCCCGGGCGATGCCTCGCGCCGGCTGTTCCCGGCGCTGGCGCAGGCCAACGGGCTCGATCCGAATGCGGTCAAGTGGCTCAACGTCGCGCCCGAAATGCGCGAGACGATGCTCGCGCGCAAGACCGCCGATGCGATCAGCGGCGCCTCGTTCACCGGCTACATGGGGGCGCAGGCGGTGGGCATTCCCGCCAGCGATATCGTCGTGCTGCGCTACCCCGAGCACGGCACCGCGCTGTACGGCAGCGCGCTGGTCGTCAAGCGCAGCTATGCGCAAAAGAACGGCGCGGCGCTCAAGGCGCTGACGCGCTGCGTCGTCGAAGGCATCCAGAGCAGCATCAAGGACCCGGCCGGGGCAACCGCGGTGCTGCACCAGCGCGACCCGCTGCTCAACCGCCAGGTCGAGCAGCAGCGCCTGCAGCTGTCGCTCGACTGGTCGATCGTCACGCCTTGGGTGCGCGCGCATGGCTTCGGGCAGGTCGATCCGGTGCGCCTGGAGAAATCGCTCAAGGAAGTGGCGCTGGCCTTCAACATTCCCGTGCCGCAGGCCGCGCAGGTCTACACCGCCGAGTACCTGCCGCCCGCGGCCCAGCGCCAGGTGCCGTGACGGGCCACAGGGATCAGGCCGACAGCGGCGCTTCCTGCATCGCCTCGATCTGCTCGTGCAGCATGTCGGTCTGCCCGCGCCAGTAATCGGGGGTGCCGAACCAGGGGAAGTTGATCGCGAAGATCGGATCTTCCCAGCGGCGCGCGAGCCAGGCGCTGTAGTGGATCAGCCGCAGCGTGCGCAGCGGCTCGATCAGCACCAGCTCGCGCCGGTCGAAGGCGCGGAACTGCTCGTAGCCGTCGAGCAGCGCGCCGAGCTGCTGCGTGCGCTGGCGCCGGTCGCCCGACAGCAGCATCCACAGGTCCTGCACCGCCGGGCCCATGCGCGCGTCGTCGAGATCGACGAAGTGCGGCCCGCCCGTGCCCCGGGCTTCGTCGACGGGCGTCCAGAGGATATTGCCCGGGTGACAGTCTCCATGCAGGCGCAGGCAGGTCGCGTCCTCGAGGCCGAACGGCGCCATCTCGCTTTTGGAACTGGCGCGCTGCGCGATCAGCGCGAGCGCCTGTTCGCACGCGGTGCGCCAGCCGGTCTGGGCTTCGAGCGGGATGATCTGCTGCACCAGCAGCCAGTCGTAGCAATCGTGGCCAAAGCACTGCAGATCGAGCGGCGGGCGCGTGACGAAGCGCTCGGCCGCGCCGACGGTGTGGATGCGCGCGAGATAGCGGCCGATCCATTCGAGCACCTCGAAATCGTCGAGCTCGGGCTGGCGCCCGCCGCGCCAGGGGCTGACCGAGAAGGTGAAGCCCGCGTGCTCGTGCAGCGTCGCACCCTGCAGCGCCAGCGGCGCCACCACGGGAATCTCGGCAGCCGCGAGCTGCGCCGCGAACGCATGCTCTTCGTCGAGCTGCGCGCGGCTCCAGCGGCCCGGGCGGTAGAACTTGGCGACCACGCGTTCGCCATCTTCGAGAAAGGCCTGGTAGACCCGGTTCTCGTAGGAGCCCAGCGCCGTCAGGCGCCCGTCCCCATAGAGGCCGACGGCGGCCAGCGCGTCCAGCACCACATCGGGCGTGAGCTGTTCATAGGGATGGGCGCTGGAAGCGCCAAGGGAGGAGGGCAGGGTCATAGCCCGCTATTGTCCCCCTGATGCGGGACCCGCCCCGTCAGTCGTCGCCGACCTGCCCCCGCAGGCTGCGCGCGGCCTGCAGCACGGCGGGCACGAAGCGCGCCTGGTAGCGGTGCACGGGGCAGGTCAGCGTCACGGCCGCGGCAATGCTGCCATCGGCGCGCAGCACCGGCGCCGACACGCCTGCGACCTCGGCCAGCCGGTCACCGACGGCGCTGTAGAAGCCATCGGCGCGGATGCGTGCATAGAGAGGGCGGTCGGGGCCGGGCGCCTTGCCCAGCACCGGGTCGTAGGCCGTGAGCACGCGCCCGCCGGTGCCGCGGTCCATCGGCAGCAGGTCGCCGGCGCGGATATGGTCGCGCACCGGGTGCGGGGAGTCGACGCGGTAGAGGCACACGCGCGTGGCGCCGCGGCGCACATGGTAGGCCGCGCTCTCGCCGGTTTCGGCCACCAGCGCGCGCAGCGCCGGCAGCACCACGCGGTCCAGGGAAAACGCCGCCTGGTAGACGGCATGCAGCCGCGCGGCCTGCGGGCCGACCGCGTAGCGCCCGTCATCGAGGCGCTGCACCCACTGCGCGTGCTCGAGCGAGGCCAGCAGCCGCAGCACCGTGCTCTTGTACAGGCGCGTGCGCTCGGCCAGTTCGGCCAGGCCCAGCGCCGCATCGCCGGATTGGAAGGCGGCCAGCAGGCTCAGCGCCCGGTCCACGGCCGCGACCCCGCCCTCGGCGGCGTCGGTGTCGGCAACGGATTCGGTGGCGGCTTTGCGGGGCATGGGGGGATTCTCGCATTGGCTTGACAGCCCGGGGCAGCTCGCGACAAGATTCTATTTTAGAGAATATCGTTCTATCTTATGGAATCGGCGGCGCCCACCATGTCTTCAGACCAATCCCTTGTTTCCCCCGATGTGCTCATCAGCGAGGTCGGCCCGCGCGATGGACTGCAGTCCGTGAAGGCCACGATGGCGACGGCCGACAAGTGCCGCTGGATCGACGCGCTGGTCGCCGCCGGCGTGCGCGAGATCGAGGTCGCCTCTTTCGTGCCCGCGTCGCTGCTGCCGCAGATGGCCGATGCCGCCGAGATCGTGCGCCATGCGCTGCGCCACCCCGGCGTCACCGTCATGGCGCTGGTGCCCAACCGGCGCGGCGCCGAGAACGCGCTCAAGGCCGGCGTGCACAAGCTGACCATGCCGGTCTCGGCCAGCAGCGCGCATTCGCTGGCCAACGTGCGCAAGACACCGCTGGAGATGGTCGAGGAAGTGCGCGCCATCGCCCGCCTGCGCGACGAGCTCGCGCCGGGCGTCAAGCTCGAGGCCGGCATCTCGACCGCCTTTGGCTGCACGCTGCAGGGCGAGGTGCCCGAGGACGATGTGATCCGCCTGGCCGCGCACTGCATCGAGGCCGGCGCCGACGAGTCGGGCCTGTCCGATACCGTGGGCTACGCCAACCCGGCGCAGGTGCGCCGCCTGTTCAGGCGCCTGCGCGCGGAAATCGGCGCGCATGCCGGTGCGGCCCACATGCACAACACACGCGGCCTGGGCCTGGCCAACTGCCTCGCGGCCTGGGACGAGGGCGTGCGCACCTTCGACAGCTCGCTGGGCGGCCTGGGCGGCTGCCCCTATGCGCCCGGCGCCTCGGGCAACGTCGTGACCGAGGACCTGGTGTTCATGTTCGAGGCCATGGGCATCCGCACCGGCATCGATCTCGAGCGCCTGTTTGCGGCGCGCGCGCCGCTCATCGCCGGCCTGCCCGGCGAGCCGGTGTACGGCATGACGCCCGAAGCCGGAATGCCCAAGGGCTTTGCCCAGGCGCGTTGAACCGCGCCTGCGCGCCACGCCCGCAGCAGCGCTGCGGGCACCACCCCCATCGATACGGACTCCCCATGAACGCACCCCACACCCTGCCTTACGCCGGCATCCGGGTCATTGAATTCACCCATATGGTCATGGGCCCGACCTGCGGCATGCTGCTGGCCGACCTGGGCGCCGAAGTCATCAAGATCGAGCCCCCGGGCGGCGACACCACGCGCAATCTGCGCGGCTCGGGCGCGGGCTTCTTCCCGATGTTCAACCGCAACAAGAAAAGCGTGGTGCTCGACCTCAAGACCCCCGAAGGGCAGGAGGCCGCGCGCCGGTTGATCGACAGCGCCGATATCGTCAGCGAGAACTTCAAGGCCGGCGTCATGGACAAGCTCGGCCTGGGCTATGAGGCCCTGAAGGCGCGCAACCCCAAGCTGATCTACGTGAGCCACAAGGGCTTCCTGCCCGGCCCCTACGAGCACCGCACGGCGCTCGATGAAGTCGTGCAGATGATGGGCGGCCTGGCCTACATGACCGGGCGTCCGGGCGACCCGCTGCGCGCGGGCACCAGCGTCAACGACATCATGGGCGGCATGTTCGGCGCGATCGGCGCGATGGCGGCACTCGCCCAGCGCGCGCAGACGGGGCAGGGCACGCAGGTGCAGTCGGCGCTGTTCGAGAACAACGTGTTTCTTGTCGGCCAGCACATGCTGCAGGCGGCCATCACCGGCCGCAGCGTCGCGCCGATGCCCGCGCGCGTGTCGGCCTGGGCGATCTACGACGTGTTCACGGTGCGGGACGGCGAGCAGATTTTCCTCGCCGTGGTCAGCGACAAGCAGTGGGACATCTTCTGCCGCGCGCTGGGCCTCGCAAAGCTCCAGGCCGATCCGCGCCTTTCCACCAACAACGGCCGCGTCGAGGCGCGCGACTGGCTCATGCCCGAGCTGCGCGCGCTGCTCGCCGCGCATTCCGCCGCCGAACTCGCCGCGATCTTCGAAGCCGAGGGCCTGCCCTTTGCGCCGATCACCAAGCCCGAGGACCTGCTGCAGGACCCGCACCTGCTGGCCACCGGCGGCCTGGCGCCGATCTCGCTCGGCGACGGCCGCGAGACGCTGGTGCCGCTGCTGCCCCTGACGCTCGACGGCGAACGCCCGGGCGTGCGGCTGCAGCCGCCGCAGGCGGGCGAACACACCGCCGAGCTGCTGCGCGCGGCCGGCTACAGCGACGCGGAAATCGCCGCGCTGCAAAAGTAATTTGAAACCCCAGGAGACAAAAAAATGATGAATCGTCGCCAACTCGTTGCCACCGCGCTGATGAGCGCCATGCTGCCCGCCTGGGCCCAGCCCGCCGGCTATCCCGACGGCCGCCCGATCAAGCTCGTCGTGCCCTACACCCCGGGCGGCGGCACCGACACCGTCGCGCGCTTCATTGCCGCGCGCATCGCCGCCGAAACGCGCTGGAGCATGGTCGTCGAAAACCGTCCCGGCGCGGCCGGCAATATCGGCATGGACATCGTGGCCAAATCCAAGCCCGACGGCTTGATGGTCGGCCTGGGCCAGACCGCGAACCTGGCGATCAACCCGGCGCTGATGCCGCGCATGCCTTTCGACGCCGAAAAGGATCTGGTGCCGGTGGCGCTGGTGGCCTCGCAGCCCGTGGTGCTGGTGGTGCGCGCCGATTCGCCCTGGAAGACGCTGGGCGAGGCGATCAAGGCCGCGCAGGCCAAGCCCGGCGAATTCAAGCAGGCGCTGGCCGGCAACGGCACCGTGGGCCATCTGGCCGGCGAGATGCTCGCGCACCGCGCGCAGTTCAAGGTGCTCAACGTGCCCTACAAGGGCGCGGGCCCGGCAATCAACGATCTGCTCGGCGGCAGCACGGACTTCATGTTCGCCACGCCGCAGGCGGTGCTGGAAATGCTCAAGGGCAAGCGCCTGCGCGCGCTGGCCGTGACCTCGGCGCAGCGCCTGCCGATACTGCCCGACGTGCCCACCGTCGCCGAGTCCGGCTACGCCGGCTTCGAGGCCGTGGACTGGAAGGTGATCGTCGCCCCGGCTGGCACGCCGGCGGCCACCGTGCAGGCGCTCAATGCCGCCAACGAGAAGGTGCTGTCCAAGCCCGAGACCATCGCGCTGCTGGCCACCGAAGGCAGCACGGCCATGGGCGGCTCGCCGGCCAAGGCGCGCCAGTACATCCAGGCCGAGCAGCGCAAGTGGGCGCGCCTGATCAAGGACGCGAACATCACGCTGGAATGAGCGGCGGCCGATGGGCCACTTCGACGTACCGGCCTGCCGTGGTTGGGTAAAGCTTCACCCAGTACGTCAAGCCGCCCATTGATAGCTATTTTCTATCTTAATCACAAAAACTATAGATTTTTTCTTTATCCTGTGTTTGAATTGCATCCAGTGGTAGCAAGGAGCCACTGGAACTTTCTGCCGTTTCCTGCTGGCAGGCCGAGCGAATCGGCCCTGTTTACCGCAGGCACCCCGGCAGGCAGCGCATTTGCCAATAAGCGCTGCTGGCTTGGCGAATGAAGGTCAGGCATTTCAAACCGGGAATTTTTTGATGCTGGCTGTGCAGCCCGATCATTAAAAGAGAAAACCTATGAAGAGAGTTCAGACGCCAGAATTCATCCAGCCTCTTTTGCTGGCTGGCATGCTGCTGTTATCGGCATGCCGCACTCCCTCAACCAGTTCGTCCGCAGATGGCATGGCGCTGGCTGGACAAGCGGCCGCAGGCGCCTCAACCAGTTCTTCCAACGATGGCATGGCGCCTGCTGGTCAAGTGGCAGCAGGCTATGTTGACCAGACCAAGACGCTTTTCCCCTTGGATAATTACCCCCAATCTGTCGATCAATGGCTGCCCTCTGGTCCGGACAAGCAGCTTGCTGTGATCGATGAAAAGACGCAGCAAAGGTTTTTTCTGCGCTTGAATCCGATTATTTCGGCATGGGGTCCGAAGAAAAATCGCCCTGGAATCCGCATTGGATCACCTCCCTGCTGAAAAACGGGATCGAAGGTAGGCGCGATGCCAGCATCCATAGATTCCTGGGAAATGACAGTGTTTCCTGGGGGGCGAACTTCCAGGTGAATTCTGTACGCTGGAAGCAGGAGCTGAGAAACAACGCCGATGCCGCCTTTGACGATGTCTATGAATCCTCCGCCCGGGGGATAGCCATCCGCGAAACCCTGGTCAGGGTGCTGCCGACGGCAGACCCGGCCTTTGGCGATCCTCGTGAGGCCGGTAATGGATATCCTTTTGACTGCCTGCAGAAGTCTTCCATTCACCCCGGCACTCCTGTCTACGTGCTGACGAACAGCCGCGACAAGCGCTGGAAATACGTCAGGACCCCCAGTGTCACCGGCTGGGTTGGCAGCGAAGATATTGCCGCAGTGGATCAGGAATTTGTCACCGAATGGATTGCACTGGCCCATGAAAGCCTGGGAGCGTTCGTCAAGGAGGCCGTTTCCGTGCAGGAAGGCGGAAAGTATTACTTTACGGCACGACCAGGCGCCATTTTGCCCAGCAGGAATCAAGAGGGCGGCTTTTCCCTGGGTGCGGTACCGGTGCGCAACGCCGATGGCAACGCGCATATCCGTTGGGTCAGACTGAAGGAAGACGATTTCGTCCCCATGCCATGGAAAATGAGCTTCGCCAATCTCTCCACTCTGTTGAAGGAAATGATCGGCAGGCCCTATGGCTGGGGAAACCATAACTTCCACAATGACTGCTCTGCCGAAATGCAGAGCCTGCTGATGCCCTTCGGTGTATTCATTCCCAGGAACTCCGCAGCGCAGATAGAGGCGGCAAGCAGAATCATTGACCTCAGCAATGAGGATGAGAGCGCGCGACTTGATTACCTTGCACAGCACGGGAAGCCGTTTGCCACGCTGATCTATATTCCAGGGCACATCATGATGTATGCCGGCAATGCGCTGATCGATGGGCAGAATGTGCCGATGACCTATCAAAATCTATGGGCGCTGTGGCCCGCGGATTCAAAAAGCCGGAGCATTGTCGGCGGGTCGGTGTTTTTTCCGTTGTTGGCCTCCTACCCGGAGCGGCCAGAACTGATGTCGCTGGCAGGAAAAGCGCAGTTCAAGCTGGGATTTATTGAATAAGAGCCTGTTTTCAACCGCGTGCGTCGGCTGCCCGGGCGATGGGAAAAGCGCGAGGACAGCTCTGTGGCCCTGCCGCGCTTCGCCCGTGGTCCCATGACCTGGCGCGTGGCCCTGTTGAAACAGGTGCTCAGTACTGGTAGACGCCGCGGCCGGTCTTGCGGCCCAGGCGGCCGGCGGCGCACATTTCCTTGAGCAGCGGGCACGGACGGTACTTGCTGTCGCCGAACTGCTCGAGGTAGACCTCCATCACCGCCAGGCACACGTCCAGGCCGATCATGTCGGCCAGCGCCAGCGGGCCGATCGGCTGGTTGCAGCCGAGCTTCATGCCGGCATCGATGTCTTCCGCCGTCGCCAGGCCTTCGGCAAGCACGAAGAAGGCTTCGTTGATCATCGGCACCAGGATGCGGTTGACGACGAAGCCGGGAGCGTTCTTGACGGTGATCGGGCTCTTGCCCAGGCGCACGGCCAGTTCCTTGACGGCGTCGTGCGTTTCGTCATTGGTCTGCAGGCCGCGGATGATCTCCACCAGCGCCATCATCGGCACCGGGTTGAAGAAGTGCATGCCGATGAAGCGCTCGGGGCGGCTGGTGATGGCGGCGAGCTGCGTGATCGAGATCGACGAGGTGTTCGAGGCGAGAATCGCTTCGGGCGCGAGCAGCGCGTCGATCTGCTGCAGGATCTTGATCTTCAGCGCCTGGTTCTCGGTCGCGGCCTCGATCACGATCTGCGCGGCCGTCAGGTCTTCGTAGCGCGTCGAGGTCTTGATGCGCGCGAGCGCCGCGGCCTTGTCGGCTTCGCTGATCTTTTCCTTCTTGATCAGGCGGTCGAGGCTGCCCGACACCGTGGCCAGGCCCTTTTGCACCGCCGCGTCCGAGATATCCACCAGCACCACGTCGATGCCCGCCACCGCGCAGGCCTGCGCGATGCCGTTGCCCATGGTGCCCGCGCCGATGATCCCGACAGTTTGAATCGCCATTTGGAAAGTCTCCAGAAATTAGGTTGAACCGGCCGATGGTAGCGGCAATCGGCGTGGCGGCCCAGCGGCACCAGGGGCCCCGATTGCCCCGGAGGCAGCCCGGGGAAAGCGCCTTGTGGATGCGCAAATGCATGAGAATCACGCCAGCCACCGGAACCCGCGCAAGGGCGCGGCCCGGATTTTCTGCCTCTATCGGAACGATTGCCCATGACCACCCTCGGAACGCCGCTCGCCCCCCATGCCACCAAAGTCATGCTGCTGGGCAGCGGAGAACTGGGCAAGGAGGTGCTGATCGCGCTGCAGCGCCTGGGCGTCGAGACGATTGCCGTCGACCGCTACGAGAACGCGCCGGGCCACCAGGTCGCGCACCGCGCTCATACCATCGCGATGAGCGACCCGGCGCAGCTCAAAGCCTTGATCGAGCAGGAGCGTCCCGGCTGGGTCGTGCCCGAGATCGAGGCCATTGCCACGCCGATGCTCGAGGAGCTCGAAGCCGCGGGCACGGTGCGCGTGGTGCCCACCGCGCGCGCCGCGCGCCTGACCATGGACCGCGAAGGCATCCGCCGCCTCGCGGCCGAAACGCTGGGCGTGCCGACCAGCCCCTACCGTTTCTGTGATTCGCTCGCGCAGCTGCAAGCCGCCATCGACGGCGCCGACGGCCAGGCCGCCATTGGCTACCCCTGCGTCGTCAAGCCGGTGATGAGCAGCTCGGGCAAGGGCCAGAGCAAGATCGACGGCCCGCAGGATGTCTCCGCGGCCTGGGACATCGCAATGGCCGGCGGGCGCGTCAACCACGGCCGCGTCATCGTCGAAGGCTTCATCGATTTCGAATACGAGATCACGCTGCTGACGGTGCGCGCGCGCGGCGCCGACGGCCATGTGCACACGCATTTCTGCGCGCCGATCGGCCACCTGCAGAAGAACGGCGACTACGTCGAGAGCTGGCAGCCCCAGCCGATGTCCCCCGCGGCACTCGAGCGCGCCCAGGCCATCGCGCTGGCCGTCACGCACGACCTCGGCATGGGCCTTGACGGCCAGCCCGCGGACCTGGGCCTGTACGGCGTGGAGCTGTTCGTGCGCGGCGAGGAAGTCTGGTTCAGCGAAGTCAGCCCGCGCCCGCACGACACCGGCCTGGTCACGCTGAGCACCCAATGGCAAAGCGAGTTCGAACTCCACGCCCGCGCCATCCTCGGCCTGCCCGTCGACACCTCGCTGCGCAACGCCGGCGCGAGCGCCGTGATCTATGGCGGCGTCGAAGGCGAGAACATGGTTTTCGACGGCGTGGACGAAGCCCTGGCCGTCCCCGGCACCGACCTGCGCCTCTTCGGTAAACCCGAAAGCTTCGCCAAACGCCGCATGGGCGTAGCCCTGGCCCGCCACGACGACATCGCCCTGGCCCGCGACCGCGCCCGCCTCGCCGCCAGCAAGGTCAAGCCACGGCTGGCTTGAAGGCGTAGAAAAAGCGGCGCACCATCGACGCCCAAAGAAGCTATCCCGGCTCCCGGGGCCCGGACCCCGGCCTTTGCCCATCTGGCTGCGCCTGCCGCGCACAGGGCCCGGGCTGGCCGGAGTGCCGAAGGACACGGAGGCTTCGTCAACTGACTCACCGCGGTTGTTCGAGCGGAGCGCCGAAGGCGCGCAGCGAGTTCCGCGGTGCAGCCCGGGACCGAGCACGGCAGGTTGCCCGGAGCGAAGCGCAGGGTCGCAGACAGCTGGGCCGCCTTTCTTTTGGGTACTTTTCTTTGGCGGAGCAAAGAAAAGTACCTCGGCTGCCGGGCCGAGACCCGGTCCCTGTCCGCGGCAACGGCATGCAGTAAGCAAATTGCGCGTTACTTTGGGCTGGCGTCAGAGCCGTAGATCGCCGTTCATCCTTCGACGGGGCCGCCTAGGCAGGCTCAGGACGAACGGTGACCGAATCGGCCGTCACGATGCAAGAAGCACCCCGCCGCATGGTCATCAACGATGCCCACCGCCTGCGTCCAAGCATGCACGATCGTAGGCCCCACAAACTTGAACCCTCGGCGCTTCAGATCCTTGGAGATCAATTGGGAGAGTTCGGTATGCGTCGCAACGCCGCTGCCCCGCACCGGCTCCCCACCCGTGAACGACCAGCAATAGTCAGCAAAGTCCTCGCCAGCAGCCCGCATCGCCAGATAGATCTGCGCTCCGCGAATCGTCGCCTCGATCTTCGCCCGCGCCCGCACGATCCCCGCATTCCCCATCAGCCGCTCGACATCCTCAGGCCCGAAAGCCGCCACCGCCACAGGATCGAACCCCGCAAAGGCTGCGCGAAACGCCTCGCGCTTGCGCAGGATGATCTGCCACGACAGCCCCGCCTGGAAGCCCTCGAGCATCAGCGTCTCCCACAGCATGCGCGCATCGCGCACCGGCACGCCCCATTCGGTGTCGTGGTAGCGCTGCATCAGCGCATCCGCGTCGGCCCAGGCGCAGCGCGTGACAGGGCTCACTGAAACGCGACTTCCGCGAAGCTGCGCAGCTTGCGGCTGTGCAGCCGCTCCACACCCCCGGCGCGCAGGATATCGATCGCGCGCATGCCGATGCGCAGATGCTGATCGACGCGCTCGCGGTAGAAATGGTTGGCCATGCCCGGCAGCTTGATCTCGCCGTGCAGCGGTTTGTCGCTGACGCACAGCAAGGTGCCGTAAGGCACGCGAAAACGGAAACCGTTGGCGGCGATGGTCGCGCTTTCCATGTCCAGCGCCACGGCGCGGCTCTGGCTGAAGCGCAGCTGCGGCATGTTGTTGGGCAGCAGCTCCCAGTTGCGGTTGTCGGTGCTGGCCACCGTGCCCGTGCGCATGATGCGCTTGAGGTCGCTGCCGGGCATCTGCGTGACATCGGCCACGGCCTGCTGCAGCGCGACCTGGATCTCGGCGAGCGCCGGAATCGGCACCCACAGCGGCAGCTCCTCGTCGAGCACATGGTCTTCGCGCACATAGGCGTGGGCCAGCACGTAGTCGCCGAGCTGCTGGGTGTTGCGCAGGCCCGCGCAGTGGCCCAGCATCATCCAGGCATGCGGGCGCAGCACGGCGATGTGGTCGGTGATGGTCTTGGCATTGGCCGGGCCGACGCCGATGTTGACCATCGTGATGCCGCTGCTGTCCTGGCGCACCAGGTGGTAGCCGGGCATCTGCGGCAGGCGCGGCGGCGGCGTGCCGAATTCATCGATGGGCTGCGCGGGCAGGCCGACGCGGCGCGTGACCACGTTGCCGGGCTCGATGAACGCGCAGTACTCGCTCTCGGGGTCGTTCATCTCGGCATGGCCCAGGCGGATGAACTCGTCGATATAGAACTGGTAATTCGTGAACAGCACGAAGTTCTGGAACCACTCGGGCGCGGTGCCGGTGTAGTGGCGCAGCCGGTGCAGCGAATAGTCGACGCGCGGCGCGGTGAACAGCGACAGCGGCAGCGCGCCGCCGGGCTGGGGCTGCCAGGTGCCGTTGGCGATGCCGTCGTCCATCGACTCGAGGTCGGGAAGGTCGAACACATCGCGCATCAGCATGCGGCGCTGGGGCGTGAGCGTGCCCTCGATGTGGTCGTTGTCGGCAAAGGAGAAGTGGATCGGGATCGGCTTGTCGCTGAGGCTGACCTCGAAGTCCACATCGTGGCTCGCGCGCAGCAGGCGCAGCTGCTCGGAGTAGTACTCGGCAAACAGGTCGGGGCGCGTGAGCGTCGCCTCGTAGATGCCCGGGCCCTCGACGAAGCCATAGGCCAGCGTCGTGTCGGCGCGCGCCACGGTGTGCGTGTGCACGCGCACCTTGGGGTAGTAGGCATGGACCGGGGAGGAGGGCGTTTCGCCGGCGACGAAGCGCTGCATCGCGTCGCGCAGATGGCCTATCTGCTCGCGGTAGAGCTGCTGGATATGGGCGAGCGCCTGCTCGGGGGTGGAGTGCCGGACGATGGCACGGTCATCGGTGAACTGTTCCATGGCCTATTGTGCCTGCAGCTTGTGACAGTAATCTTGCTGCCATTGCAACAATTGTTCGGCCGGCATCGGCGGGGCGATGAAGTAGCCCTGCGCCAGCTCGCAGCCCAGCGCGCGCAGCTGCGCGAGCTGCGCGGCGGTCTCGACGCCCTCGGCGACGGTGCGCAGGCGCAGGCTCCTGGCCATCTGCACGATGGCCGTGACGATGGCCGCGTCGTCCTCGTTCTCGGTGAGGTCGGTGATGAACGAGCGGTCGATCTTGAGCTGGTGGATCGGGTGGCGCCGGAGGTAGGCGAGCGACGAGTAGCCGGTGCCGAAATCGTCGATCGCCAGCTGTACGCCCTGCTGCTGCAGCGCGTGCAGCGTGCGCTGGACCTGCGCGTCGGAGTGCATCAGCGTGCTCTCGGTGAGCTCGATGTGCAGCAGCTGCGCGGGCAGGCCGGTCTCGAGCAGCACCGCGGCCACGTCGCTGGCCAGGTCCGGGTGGCGGAATTCCTGCGCCGACATGTTCACCGACACCGGCACGGGCGGCATGCCGCCGGCCAGCCAGGCACAGGCCTGCTGGCAGGCCTGGCGCAGCACCCAGCGGTCGATGGCGGTGATCAGCCCGCGCGCCTCGGCCAGCGCCACGAATTCCTCGGGGCTGACCAGGCCGCGCTGCGGATGGCGCCAGCGCACCAGCGCCTCGATGCCCGCGAAAGCGCCGGTGTCGAGCCGCACCTGCGGCTGGTAATGCAGCTCGAAGCCGCCGAGCGCGATCGACTGGCGCAGCAGCTGCTCCTGGTTGAGCATGCGGCTGGCGCGGCTCTCGAGCGCGGGCGTGTAGAACTGGAAGGGCTGATGACTGCTTTCCTTGGCCAGGTGGCGCGCCGCGCCGGCGTTGCGCAGCAGCGTCTCGACGGTCTCGCCATCCTCGGGAAAGACCGCGATGCCCACCGCCGGCGCAATGACCAGCGGCTGCGCCGCGACCTGGCAGGGCACCTCCAGCAGCGCCACCATCTGCCGCGTGAACAGCTCGGTTTCGGCGCGGCCCGGCCCGCCCGCGAGCACCACGATGAATTCATCGCTGCCCGCGCGCGCCACGATGTCGCTCGCATGCACGCAGCTGCACAGGCGCCGCGCGACTTCGCACAGCACCTGGTCGCCGGCCTGGTGGCCCAGCGAATCGTTGATGGCCGAGAAATGCCGCAGGTCGATGCTCAGCACCGCGACGGCGCGGTTCTCCGCACGGGCTTGACCGATCAGCTGCTCGAGCTGGTCGCTCAGGTGCCAGCGGTTGGGCAGCCGCGTCAGCGCATCGTGCTCGGCCATGAAGCGCACCTGCGCCTGGGCCTGCTGGTGGGCGGTGATGTCACGCAGCACGGCCAGGCGGTAGTCCTTCTGGCCCTTGCCGCCGGGCATGGCCATCGCATCGATCTCGACCGGAATGCTGGGCCCGTCCTTGTGCCGCAGCGTGGCCTTGTAGCTCGCACTGCCGCCGCTGTGCATGGCGTCGAGCGCCGTCGGCCAGAACTCCTTGTCGAGGTGCTGCAGCACGGGCCCGCCGCGGATCTCCTCGAGCTTGTAGCCGACGAGCCGCAGCAGCGCCGCATTGGCATCGAGCACCACGCCATCGCGGTGCAGCAGGATGGCTTCGTGCGTCGCGGCCGAGAACAGCCGCATGCGTTCCTCGCTGGCATCGAGCTGCTGCTGCACCGAGCGGCCCTGGGTCAGGTCCAGCACCTGCACGACGGCGCCGTGCAGCGTGCCCTGCTCGAGATGCGGGGTCACGCGCACCTCGATCTCGCGCAGCTCGCCCTGGGGCGAGTGCGCGTGGCGCAGATAGCGCACCGGTTCGCCGCGCAGGCTACGCTCGACATGCGGTGCGATCGCCTCCCAGCCCTCCTGGCCCATGATCTCCCAGGGGCGCTTGCCCAGGATCGCGTCGGGCTCGAAGCCATACTGGCGCGCGAAGGCCTCGTTGGCAAACCGGCAGCACAGGGTATCGGCCGAGAAGTACGCCATCATTCCCGCGGCGGCATCGATGATCAGGCGCAGCAGGGCATTGCTGTCGCTGTAGCTGCCGGCGAGGCGGGGCGCACTGAAGCTGGGGGGCATGTGCCTTCCTATGGGGATAGCTGTTTATAGCGTAAAAGTACGCATTGACGCAGTGCTTGAACCCCCGACTCTACAGCCCTGCGCGGCGCTGGCCGGCGCCAAGCCGGGATAATCGCGCCCATGAACGCCTCTTCCTCCTCCGCCAGCACCGGTTTCGACACCCTGGCCCTCGGCTCCGCCATGCTTGCCAACCTGCAGCAGCTGGGTTATCAGCAGATGACGCCCATCCAGGCCGCCAGCCTGCCGCCCGCACTGCTGGGCAAGGACCTGATTGCCCAGGCCAGCACCGGCAGCGGCAAGACCGCGGCCTTTGGCCTGGCGCTGCTCACGCGTTTGAACCCGCGCTGGTTCGGCGTGCAGTCGCTGGTGCTGTGCCCCACGCGCGAGCTCGCCGACCAGGTCGCGACCGAGATCCGCCGCCTGGCGCGCGCGCACGACAACATCAAGGTCGTCACCGTGTACGGCGGCGTACCCTCGCGCGCGCAGATCGCGAGCCTGGAAAACGGCGCGCACATCGTCGTCGGCACGCCGGGCCGCGTGATGGACCTGATGGAGCGCGGCGCGCTCGACCTCAAGGGCCTGAACACGCTGGTGCTCGATGAAGCCGACCGCATGCTCGACATGGGCTTTCACGCCGACATCGACACCGTCGTGCGCCAGTGCCCCAAGGAGCGCCAGACATTGCTGTTCTCGGCCACCTACCCCGAAGGCATCGCCGACCTGAGCGCGCGCTTCATGAAGCAGCCCCAGCGCATCACCGTGCAGGCCCAGCACAGCGAGGGCAAGATCGCCCAGCGCTGGTATGAGGTCAGCGAAGGCCAGCGCCTGCAGGCCGTGGCCGACATGCTGCTGCATTTCCGCCCCGAGTCGAGCATTGCGTTTTGCAACACCAAGCAGCAGTGCCGCGACCTCGTGGGCCTGCTGCAGGCCCAGGGCTTCAGCGCGCTGGCGCTGTTCGGTGAGCTCGAGCAGCGCGAGCGCGACGAGGTGCTGGTGCAGTTCGCCAACCGCAGCTGCTCGGTGCTGGTGGCCACCGACGTGGCCGCGCGCGGCCTCGACATCTCGAACCTCGCGGCCGTGATCAATGTCGATGTCACGCCCGACTCCGAAATCCACATCCACCGCGTCGGCCGCACGGGCCGGGGCGATGCCGAAGGCCTGGCGCTGAACCTGGCGAGCCTCGACGAGATGGGCAACGTCGGCAAGATCGAGGTGCTGCAGGGCCGGCCTTCGAGCTGGTTCCCGCTGGACGAGCTGACACCCGCGAGCAAGGAGCCGCTGGTGCCGCCGATGCAGACCGTGCAGATCATCGGCGGGCGCCGCGAGAAGATCCGCGCCGGCGACGTGATGGGCGCGATGACCGCCGACTTCGGCTACACGCGCGAGCAGATCGGCAAGATCAACGTCAACGATTTCTCGACCTATGTGGCCGTCGAGCGCCGCATCGCGGGCGCGGCCGTGGCCAAGCTCAATGCAGGCCGCGTGAAGGGCAAGGCCGTCAAGGCACGGCTGCTCTAGCCCCCACGCTCCACCGCTTCGCGGGTCGCTGCCCCCCAAGGGGGCGCTTTTTTGCCTTGGGGCGGCCCGGCGGCAAAAAATTTAACGTCATTGGAGAGAAGTGAATGATTAGCGTGTTGCAGCGCGTGCGCGAGGCCCGCGTCGAGATCGCGGGCGAGATCTGCGGACAGATCGGGCCGGGCCTGTTGGTGCTGGTCTGCGCCGAACGCGGCGACACCGAAGCCGAGGCCGACCGGCTGCTCGCCAAGCTGCTCAAGCTGCGCATCTTCGGCGACGACGAGGGCAAGATGAACCGCAGCCTGCAGGACGTGGCCGGGGGCCTGCTGCTGGTGAGCCAGTTCACGCTGGCGGCCGACACGTCCAGCGGCAACCGCCCGAGCTTCAAGCAGGCGGCGGCGCCCGACGAGGGGCGGCGGCTCTATGACTATCTGGTGCAGCAGGCGCGGGCCCTGCATCCCACGGTGCAGACCGGGGAGTTCGGGGCCGACATGCAGGTGCATCTGGTGAACGACGGGCCGGTGACGGTGCCGTTGCGGGTGGGGCCCAAGGGGGCAGTGTGAGGAATTTGACGCAAGTGCTTTTTTCTTGAGGACAGGCCGTCCATGGTTCGACGGGCCGCGCAGGCAGGCTCACCACGAACGGTCATTAACCGTTCGCCCTGAGCCTGTCGAAGGGTGAACGTCCAGCCCTAAAGATCCGGGACACCTTACTTTTCATAAGGGTCGGCAAACCCCAACTCTTTCATGATGTCGCTCTCATAAGCCTCCATCTCCTGCGCATCCTCCTCCCCCGTCTCATGGTCCCACCCCTGCGCATGCAGCGTGCCGTGGACCATAAGATGCGCGTAGTGCTCCTCAAGCGTCTTGTTCTGCTCGAGCGCCTCGCGTTCGACGACCGGGGCGCAGAGCACCAGGTCGGCCATCACCGTCGGCTCCTGCTGGTAGTCGAAGGTCAGCACATTGGTCGCATAGTCCTTTTGCCGGTATTGCAGGTTCAGCGCCTGGCCTTCCTCGGCGCCGACGATGCGCACGGTGATCTCGGCGTCCACCGCCAGCGCATGGCGGATCCAGCGCGTGACCTTGCTGCGCGCGAGTACCGCGCGGTGCGCGGGGGCGGCCTCGAAACGGCCGAATTGCAGGGAGAGTTGCAGTTGTTGCAGGGGCATGGGATCAGGCGGAAAACGGGTCATTCATCGCGGGCACGTGCCCGGCTGCGCGGCGCGGGCTGGGCGCCGCGCGCTTCGTAGGCATCGACGATGCGCGCCACCAGCGGGTGGCGCACGACGTCGGCGCTGGTGAAATGCGTCACGGCAATGCCCTTGACGCGCTTGAGCACGCGCTCGGCGTCGATCAGGCCGCTGAGCGCGCCCTTGGGCAGATCGATCTGGCTGACGTCGCCCGTGACCACGGCCTTGGCGCCGAAGCCGATGCGCGTGAGGAACATCTTCATCTGCTCGGGCGGGGTGTTCTGCGCCTCGTCCAGGATCACGAACGCGTTGTTGAGCGTGCGCCCGCGCATGAAGGCCAGCGGCGCGATCTCCAGCACATTGCGTTCGAAGGCCTTTTGCACCTTCTCGTAACCCATCAGGTCGTAGAGTGCGTCATAGAGCGGGCGCAGGTAGGGGTCGACCTTCTGCGTCAGGTCGCCGGGCAGGAAGCCCAGGCGCTCGCCGGCCTCCACCGCCGGGCGCGTCAGAATGATGCGCTGCACCGCGCTGCGCTCGAGCGCGTCGACGGCGCAGGCCACGGCCAGGTAGGTCTTGCCGGTGCCCGCGGGGCCGATGCCCAGCGTGATGTCGTGGCTGGCGATATTCTCGAGGTACTGGTTCTGCGTCGCGGTGCGCGCGCGCAGGTCGGGGCGGCGCGTCGACAGCTGGATCGCTCCGACCGGGGCCTCGAGCAGTTCGGCGTCGCCCGCGAGCATCAGCTGCAGGTGGGCTTCGGGAATCGGGTCGTCCGCCATCTCGTAGAGCGCCTGCAGCAGCTCCAGCGCCTGCTGCGCGCGCGCCTTGGGGCCGTCGATCTTGAACTGCTCGTGGCGGTGCGCGATGGACACCTTGAGCGCGGTTTCAATGGTGCGCAGATGCGCATCGGCGGGCCCGCAGAGGTGGCTCAGGCGGGTGTTGTGGTGGGGAGTGAAGGTGTGTCGCAGGATCACGCGGATAATTCCAATCGAGAGCTGCCAACGGGCGGCAAAGGACTTCAATGATAGGCAAATTGACCGGCACGCTGCTGGATAAAAACCCGCCCACGGTACTGGTGGACTGCCACGGCGTGGGCTACGAGGTGCAGGTGCCGATGAGCACCTTCTACAACCTGCCCGCGACGGGCGCGCAGACGAGCCTGCTCACGCACTTCATCGTGCGCGAGGACGCGCAGCTGCTGTTCGGCTTCGGCACGCCCAGCGAGCGCAATACCTTTCGCGAACTGATCAAGATCACCGGCGTCGGGCCGCGCACCGCGCTGGCGATCATCAGCGGCATGGGCGTCGAGGACCTCGCGCAGGCGGTGACGCTGCAGGAGATGGGGCGGTTGATCAAGGTGCCGGGCATCGGCAAGAAGACCGCCGAGCGGCTGCTGCTCGAGCTCAAGGGCAAGATCGGCGCCGACATGGGCTCCAAATCGCTGTTCACCAACGAGCACCAGAACGACATCCTGCAGGCGCTGCTCGCGCTGGGCTACAACGACAAGGAAGCCGCGGCCGCGCTCAAGGCGCTGCCGCCCGACATCGGCGTGAGCGACGGCATCAAGCGCGCGCTGCAGGCATTGGCAAAATAATTCCCCATGACCATCCAGACCGACGATTTCGCGCCCGCGCCCCCGAAGCGCGCCATCTCCGCCGCGCCGCTGTCGCACCACGAGGAAGCGATGGAGCGCGCGCTGCGCCCCAAGCTGCTGCAGGAATACGTGGGCCAGGCCAAGGCGCGCGAGCAGCTCGAGATCTTCATCGGCGCGGCGAGAAAGCGCGGCGAGGCGCTCGACCATGTACTGCTGTTCGGCCCGCCGGGCCTGGGCAAGACCACGCTGTCGCACATCATCGCGGCCGAGCTCGGCGTGAACCTGCGCCAGACCAGCGGCCCGGTGCTCGAAAAGCCCAAGGACCTCGCGGCGCTGCTCACCAACCTCGAAGCCAACGATGTGCTGTTCATCGACGAGATCCACCGGCTCTCGCCCGTCGTCGAGGAAATCCTCTACCCGGCGCTCGAGGACTACCAGATCGACATCATGATCGGCGAGGGCCCGGCCGCGCGCTCGATCAAGCTCGACCTGCAGCCCTTCACGCTGGTCGGCGCCACGACGCGCGCCGGCATGCTCACCAACCCGCTGCGCGACCGCTTCGGCATCGTCGCGCGGCTCGAGTTCTACACTTCGGAGGAGCTCGCGCGCATCGTCGTGCGCAGCGCCGGGCTGCTGGGCGTGCCGCTCGATGCCGAAGGCGGTTGGGAGATCGCGCGCCGCTCGCGCGGCACGCCGCGCATCGCCAACCGGCTGCTGCGCCGCGTGCGCGACTACGCCGACGTCAAGGGCGACGGGCGCATCACGCAGGACATCGCCAACCGCGCGCTGGCCATGCTCGACGTGGACCCGCAGGGCTTCGACATCATGGACAGGAAGCTGCTCGAAGCCGTGATCCACCGCTTCGACGGCGGCCCCGTGGGGCTGGACAACATCGCGGCCAGCATCGGCGAGGAAGCGGGCACGATCGAGGACGTGATCGAGCCCTATCTGATCCAGCAGGGCTACCTGCAGCGCACGCCGCGCGGGCGCATCGCGACCAAGGCGGCGTACCTTCACCTGGGCGTGACACCCCCGGCGCTGCCCGAAGCCTGAGGGCGCGCCGCGCAGAGCATTCCGGTCACGATGAGTGCCTGCGCGAGGTAGTAGCTGCCAAGGATCCCCAGGGGGGCCCAGGGCAGCGGCTGCACGCAGCGGTGCACGGCCAGCAGCGTATCGCTGAGCACGAAGCTGCTCGCGCCCAGCGCGACCAGCAGCGCCGCGCGCCGGCCGCTGCCGGGCGTGCCATGCCAGCGGCCCCAGGCCTGCGCCGCCATCAGCGCAATGGCCAGCACATAGACCGCGATCGGCAGCCGCAGCTCCGCACGCAGGCCGCCCCGCCACATCAGCGCATACATGACCGCGCCGGCCAGCAGCAGCGCGAGCAGCGCGCCGCGCAGCGCAAACCAGCGCTGTCCCTGCCTGAACAGCGCGAGATAGCAAAGCTGCGCCAGCAGGAAAGCGGCAAAGCCTGGAAAGAACAGACCGGGCAGCATCAGCAGGACATCGCCGGCCAGCGACGCGCCCAGCGCGGCCAGCAGCAGCCAGTCGCCGCGCTGCGGCGCCCGGCGGCGCAGCGGCAGCGCCACCGCGGCCAGCGCGCACAGCATGGCCAGCGGCCGGAACACCAGCGGCCAGGCCGCCAGCCCCAGCGCGCTGCCGGCCGTGGCCAGCGCACCGGCCTGCAGCATGCAGGCCAGGGCAGGGGGCAGCCGGCTGCGCAGTGCGGCAATGCCCGCAAGCAGGCAGGCCAGCACCGTGGTCCAGGCCATGGCGAACTCGGCCAGCGGCGGGTGGGGGGTATCGACGGCCAGCACCCGCCAGGCAAACGCCAGCGCGCAGCAGATGCCCAGGGCCGGAGCCGACCAGGACAGCGCGTAGCGGGGGAGGTGCATGCAACGGATTGTGTCGCGGGGCCCACTTGCTGGCGATGCATGGGAACCCTTGGGCCCCCCGTATGGGAACCCGCAAGGCGTGCAGGGCCGGGCAGGAATCAGGCCCGCGCGCTGGCTATGATCTGCGCGCCGCCGGCGCTTCCGGCATGCGAGGCCAGGCATGGAATCGACCCACGCGCCCTTCGACTTCGACGCCACCACCGGCTACTGGCAGCGCATCGTCGCGGCCGACGAGCTGCCCCAGCCGGTGCACCCGCCGTACCAGCGCAGCTACCCGGCGCGGCTGCGCGACGGCCGCTATCTGCTGCTGCCGCTGCGCGGCTTGCCCAGCGACGCGACGCGCTGCATGACCTCGCTGGTCGCCAACCAGGCGGCGCTCGAGGTGGTGCAGGCGCTGACCCAGTCGATGGTCGAGCAGGCACGCGACTTTCCCGTCGATGCCGTGGTCGGCCTGCCGACGCTGGGCCTGTCCTTCGCGCCGGCCGTGGCGCGCGGGCTGGGCCATGCGCGCTTCATTCCGCTGGGCTTTTCGCGCAAGTACTGGTACCGCGAGGAGCTGTCCGAGCCGGTGCGCTCGATCAGCTCGCCCGGGCAGGACAAGCGGCTGTACCTCGATCCGCACCAGACCAGCTTGCTCGCAGGCCGGCGCGTGCTGGTCGTGGACGACACCGTGAGCACCGGCGCGACCATGCTCTCGGGCCTGCGGCTGCTCGCGCGCTGCGGCGCGCAGGTCGAGGCGATCGCGGTCGCGATGCGCCAGGGCACGCGCTGGCGCGAGCGGCTGCGCCAGGCCGATGGCGCGCCGATTCCGGTGCTTGGCGCGCTCGATGCACCGATGCTGGTGCGCGCGCCCGGCGGCTGGGTGCCCGAGGCGTAGCGGGTCAGGGCGGCGCCGCGCCTAGCCGGCCGCGCCTAGCCGGCCGCGCCTAGCCGGCCGCACATTTCTGCGCCAGCGCCATCAGATAGCCTTCGGCGATGGACAGTCCATGGTAGGAGTCGGTCTCGAACAGGCGCAGCGGCGTGCCGTCGTGGTCGAGATGCACCTGTTCGCGGTTGCGCAGCACCGCGTAGTACTTGCCGCTGGCCTTGTCGCGCTGGATCGCGAAGTCCGCGTCCCGCAGGTTCAGCTGGCGTTCATGGCGCGTGTCGCCTTCCTTGACGCTCACGCGGCAATGGTCGCGTTCGTCCTCGAATTCCCAGTCGTCGCCGATCAGCGACAGGCGCGCGATCTGGTTGAGTGCATCCGCGAGCTGGTTGGGCGTGGCGGTGTCCTTGTCGATGACGGTATCCTGCGTCGGATATCCATCGGTCAGGCGCTCGCGAAAGTCGGAGCAGGCAGTCAGCGTGGCCAGCGCCAGGGCGCTCCACAGCAGGGGTGATTTGATCATGACGAAAATGCCATGCCGCGCAGAAAGGCGGCATGGCATGGTGCTCAATGGTGCCCGGTGTCGATGCTTTCGATGCTCACCTTGCGCAGCACATCGCCCTCGTTTTCGAGCACCGTGAAGCGCCAGTCGCCGATGTCGATCTGCGCGCCCTTGGCCGGCACCGTGCCATGCCGGTCGGTCAGCAGCCCGCCCAGCGTCGCATAGAAGTCGTTGGCGCTGATCAGCTGCTGCGTGCCCAGCAGCTGCTGCACCAGGTGCACGTCGGCCGCGCCGCTGGCGATCCACAGGTTGTCGTGCTCGGGCGACTTCTGGATGGTGAAGGTCTCGTCCTCATCCGGGAATTCGCCGGCGATGGCTTCGAGCACGTCGATCGGCGTCACGACACCGCACATCACGTGGAACTCGTTCTTGACGACGACCATGCGGCCCTTGGAGCTGCGCAGGTCGCCCAGCAGCGCAATGACGCCGGTGCTTTCCTGCACGAAATGCGGGCGCCGGATGGTGCCCGGCTGGATCGCGCCGAACTGCATCAGGTCGCGCAGCATGTCCTTGGCGCGCGCCACGCCGACCAGCTCGTCGATGCTGTCGCGGCAGACCGGCAGGTAGCTGTGCGGGTTGTCGTTGAGCGACAGGCGGATCTCCTCGGCGTCGCCATTGAGGTCCACCCAGTCGACGTCGGACACCGGCGTCATGATCGATCGCACCTTGCGCTCGGCCAGCGACAGCACGCCCGTGACCATCAGCCGCTCCTCGGGCACGAAGGCCTGGGGCGCGCCCGTCAGGTCGGCAGGGTCGGCCTGGTGCACCGCGTCGCCGCGCTGTGCCGACATCAGCGACAGCACCTTGTGGGCCGCGCGCTCGCGCAGCGGAACGCGCAGCTCCTGGGCCTTGGCATTGCGCGACGAGAGCTGGTTGAAGAACTCGATCAGGATCGAAAAGCCGATCGCTGCATAGAGGTAGCCCTTGGGCACATCGAAGCCCAGGCCTTCGGCCACGAGGCTGAAGCCGATCATCAGCAGGAAGCTCAGGCACAGCACGATCACCGTGGGGTGCGCATTGACGAAACGCGTCAGCGGCTTGGAAGCCACCAGCATCACGCCGATCGAGATGACCACCGCGGCCATCATGACCGGCAGATCGTCGACCATGCCCACGGCGGTGATCACGGCATCGAGCGAGAACACCGCATCGAGGATCACGATCTGCGTCACCACGGCGAGAAAGCTCGAATAGCCCTTGCCCGAGTTCGAGGAGTGCGTGACCCCCTCCATGCGCTCGTGCAGCTCGGTGGTGGCCTTGAAGATCAGGAACAGGCCGCCGAACAGCAGGATCATGTCCCGGCCCGAGAGCCCCAGCGGCCCCCAATTGACGAGCGGGGTGGTGAGCGTGGCGATCCAGGAGATGATGGACAGCAGGCCCAGGCGCATGAACAGCGCCAGGCTCAGGCCGATGACCCGGGCCTTGTCACGCTGGTGCGGAGGGAGCTTTTCGGAGAGGATCGCGATGAAGACGAGGTTGTCGATGCCCAGGACAATCTCGAGAAGCACCAGGGTCAGGAGGCCGACCCAGATGGCAGGGTCGCTGAACAACTCAATCATGGAGGCCTCCATCTTGCGCGGGAATGGAGGCCGGTATTAAACCGTCGGTGGCTGCAGGGGCAGGTTTGTCAGGCATGGTTTTGCGGTGGGTTGAGGACGTTCTGTGAGCACGATTGTGCAAGAAAGTTCAACCTCGGCAAAAAGCTGGCCCTACGGCGCGCCCGCCCGCGCCATGCCCGATATCAATTGCGCTGCTTATGCATGCGCTCGATTTTCTGATCGGTCTTGTATTGGCTCAACGCATACACGGCCCAGATCGCGGCCGGAATCCAGCCGATCAGCGTGATCTGCAGTATCAGGCAAAGAATGCCGGAAAACGGCCGGCCAATGGTGAAGAACACCGAAAACGGCAGCAGCAGGGCCAGTAGAAGTCGCATCGAAATTCCCTCTCAGAAGACCAGCCCGCGGGCGAAATCGCCGCGGGTCTTTTCAGCATATTTCGTCTTTTGCCGTATTTTCAAGATGTGATGTGTCGGCCCAGCCCACCAGCCCCAGGCCCTGCGGTGTCCACAGCAGCCGGTTGATCGCCGCATTGCCCAACGCAAAGGTGCGCGGCGCCTGCAGCTCCTGGCCCGTGGCCAGGCGGTAGAGCGTGTCGAGCACGCCGCCGTGGGCCGTCAGCACGATCAGCTCGCCCGCATGGCGCGCGGCCAGGCGCTCGACGGTGGCGCGCACGCGCTCGCGCAGCATGACCAGCGACTCGCCGCCCTCGGGTGTGAAGTCGGGGTCGCGCTGGCGCCAGCGCAGCGCGATGTCGGGCAGCTCGGCTTCGAGCTCGGCAAAGGTGCGGCCTTCGTAGATGCCGAAGCTGCGCTCGCGCAGCCCCGGCTCTGCCGCGAGCGGCGCGCCCGTGACGCCGGCCACCGCTTCGGCGGTCTGGTAGGCGCGCTGCAGGTCGCTGCTGTAGATCTGCACCACGGGCTCGTCGACCAGCGCACGCGCGGCCTGCGCGGCCTGCCACAGGCCCAGTGCGTTGAGCGGAATGTCCTGGTGGCCCTGCAGGCGGGCCGTGGCGTTCCAGGCGGTTTCTCCATGGCGGATGGCAATGATGCGGGTGGCTTGCATGCGGCAGATCGATCGGTGGGAAGTGGCAGAGGCAGCGTGACGCCGCAGGCGGGCGCATCGAAGCCGGGGCTGGCGCGCAACCGGCGATTGTGCGGCAACGGGCTTGACCGGGCTGGCATAGGGTCGCGCGGGCCAGCGATCGCCTTCGCCGCGCACCGGGCCAGGTTGCCTGCCGACAGGCCGCGGATGCTTGCATCCTTGCCCGCGCGCAGGCCGCTTGCCACCATCGATCAGCGCTTATCGCTTCATTGCCAAGGAGGCTTCCATGCTGCTCCCTCGCCTGTCTTCCCTGCTGCTGGCCGCGGGCCTGCTCGGCGCATCCGCGCTGCATGCCGAAACGCTGCGCTGGGCGCGTGCGTCCGACCCGACCTCGCTCGATCCGCATGCGTTCAATGTCGGCACGAATTTCACGCTGCTGCACCAGATGTATGAAACGCTGGTCTACCGCGATGCCAAAGGCAAGCTCGTGCCCCTGTTGGCAACGTCATGGCGCATGACCGAGGACCCGACGGTCTGGGAATTCAAGCTGCGCCCGGGCGTGAAGTTCCACGATGGCGCGCCGCTGACCGCCAGGGACGTGGTGTTCTCGCTCAACCGCGCCAAGGGCCCGACGGCCCAGGTCAAGTCGCTGCTGTCGTCGATGGTCGAAGTCAAGGCCGTCGACGATCTCACGGTGCAGGTCAAGACCAGCGGCCCGAACCTGATCTTTCCGAACAACCTCACCAACATGTTCATCATGAACGCCGCCTGGGCCAAGGCCAAGGGCGCCGAGACCACGCAGGACGCGGGCAGCAGCGTCGAAAACTTTGCCACCCGCAATGTCAACGGCACCGGCCCCTACATGCTGGCCAGCCGCGAGCTCGATGCCAGGACGGTGATGAAGCTCAACCCCAACTACTGGGGCAAGGGCCAGGTGCCGCTGCAGGTCACCGAGCTGATCTATATACCGATCAAGTCGCCGGCCACGCGCGTCGCGGCGCTGCTGTCGGGCGAGGTCGATTTCTCGCAGGACATTCCCGCGCAGGACGTCGTGCGCCTCAAGCAGGACCCGCGGCTGCGCATCAACGAGGGGCCCGAGAACCGCTCGATCTTCCTCGGGCTCAATGTCGGCAAGGAGCTCAAGTACTCGGGCACCAAGGGCAGGAATCCGCTGGCCGATGCGCGCGTGCGCGAAGCCATCCATATGGCCATCGACCGCGATGCGATCAAGCGTTCGGTCATGCGCGGCCTGTCGATTCCCTCGGGCATCATCGCGCCGCCCTTCGTGCATGGCTACACCCGGGCGATGGCGGCCTATCCCAAGGTCGATGTCGCGCGCGCCAGGAAACTGATGGCCGAGGCCGGCTATGCCCAGGGCTTCGAACTCACGCTGTATTCGACCAATGACCGCTATGTGAACGACGAGGCCATCAGCACCGCGGTCGCGGGGTTCCTCGGCCGCATCGGCATCAAGACCACCGTGGTCTCGCGCCCGATCGCGCAGCACAGCGTGGCGATCAACAAGGCCGAGGCCGACTTCTACCTGTTCGGCTGGGGTGTGCCGACCTATGACTCGGCCTATATCTTCGACTTCCTGGTCTACACGCGCGGCAAGGACGGGCGCGGGCCGACCAACGCCACGGGCTTCAGCCGCGCCAGCGTCGATGCCGACATCGCCTCGCTGGCCGCCGAGTCCGACCCGGCGCGGCGTGACGCCGCGATCCAGCGCATCTGGGATGTGGTGCAAAAGGAGCGCTTCTACATTCCGCTGCACGACCAGATGGTGCATTTCGCCTCCATCCGCCGGCTCGACATTCCGGTGCACCCCGAAAACGAAGTGCATTTCAAGGAGGTGAAGTTCGGTCCGAAGTAAGGGCCCGCGCAGGGGCGCGCCAGCGCCGGCCGGGCATTCGGCGCTTGTCCGCAGAACTCCTGAGGGTTTCCCTCTTGCCTGCCGCACGCCGTCCCGCGAAGATGCACGACGCACGCGCAGGCCCGGATCTTGCATCCGGGCCTGCGTGCGAACGCGCCTGCCCCGAAAGCAGCGCGCGCCCTGGCTTCTCCCACTTCGTTTGTTGAGGAATTTCGATGCTGCTGAAAATGTTGTTCTCGTCCCTTTTGGCCGCAGGCCTGTTGACTGCCGGTGGCGTGCAAGCCGAGACGGTGCGCTGGGCGCGGGCTTCCGATCCGACCACGCTCGATCCCCACTCGTTCAACACCGGCACCAATTTCGTGCTGCTCCATCAGATGTACGAGACGCTGGTCAGCCGCGATGCCAAGGGCAAGCTGCTGCCTTCGCTCGCAACGTCGTGGAAGCTCACCTCCGACCCCACGGTCTGGGAATTCAAGCTGCGCCCGGGCGTCAAGTTCCATGACGGCTCGGCTTTCACCGCCAAGGACGTGGTGTTCTCGCTGCAGCGCGCCAAGGGCCCGGGTGCCCAGGTCAAGTCGCTGCTGGCCTCGATGGTCGAGGTCAAGGCCGTCGACGATCTGACGGTGCATGTCAAGACCAACGGCCCGAACCTGATCTTTGCCGACAACCTCACCAACCTGTTCATCATGAGCGAGGCCTGGGCCAAGTCCAAGGGCGCCGAGACCACGCAGGATCCGGCCAGCGCCACCGAGAATTTCTCCACGCGCAACGCCAACGGCACCGGCCCGTACCAGCTGGTCAGCCGCGAGCAGGATTCGCGCACGGTGATGAAGGCCAACCCCCAGTACTGGGGCAAGGGCCAGGCGCCGCTGCAGATCACCGAGCTGATCTACCTGCCGATCAAGTCGCCGGCCACGCGCGTCGCGGCGCTGCTGTCGGGCGAGGTCGATTTCGCCCAGGACATCCCCGCGCAGGACGTCGCGCGCCTCAAGCAGGACGCGCGCCTGCGCATCAACGAAGGTCCGGAAAATCGCTCGATCTTCCTGGGCCTGAACGTCGGCAGCAAGGAACTCAAGTCCTCGAGCGTCAAGGGCAAGAACCCGCTGGCCGATGCGCGCGTGCGCGAAGCCATCCACCTGGCCATCGACCGCGATGCGCTCAAGCGCTCGGTCATGCGCAATCTGTCGATTCCCTCGGGCATGATCGCGCCGTCCTTCGTCAACGGCTACAGCAAGGCGATGGCCGCCTATCCCAAGGCCGATGCCGCCAAGGCCAAGCAGCTGCTGGCCGCCGCGGGCTACCCCAACGGTTTCGACCTGACGCTGCACACCTCCAACGACCGCTACGTCAATGACGAGGCGATCAGCACCGCGATTGCCGGTTTCCTCGGCCGTGTGGGCATCAAGACCACCGTGGTCGCACGCCCGATCGCACAGCAAAGCGTGGCCATTAACAACGCCGACATCGACTTCTACCTCTATGGCTGGGGCGTGCCGACCTATGACTCGGCCTATATCTTCGACTTCCTGGTGCACACGCGCGGCAAGGACGGGCGCGGTCCGACCAATGCCACGGGCTTCAGCAACGCCGAGGTCGACAAGGACATCGTGTCGCTGTCCTCCGAGTCGGACAAGGCCAAGCGCGACCAGACCGTCAAGCGCATCTGGGACGTCGTGCAAAAGGAACGCTTCTACGTTCCGCTGCACGACCAGGTGATCCACTTTGCCTCCATCAAGCGCATCGACGTGCCGGTGCATCCGGACAACGCCGTGCTCTTCAAGGACGTGAAGCTCGGCGCGAAGTGAGGGTCTGATGCTTGCCTATCTGTTGCGGCGCCTGGGCCAGTCGGCCCTGGTGCTGGTTGCGGTCTCCCTCATCGCCTTCATGGTGTTCCGCCATATCGGCGACCCGACGATCAGCCTGCTCGGTGAAGATGCGACGCTCGAGGAACGCGCGGCGCTGACCACCGAGCTCGGCTTCGATCAGCCCGTGCCGCTGCAGTACCTGCACTACCTCGGCAAGGTGGTGCAGGGCGATCTGGGCGTGTCCTACCGGCTCAAGCGGCCGGTCAGCGAAGTCATTGCCGAGCGCCTGCCGGCGACGCTGGAGCTGTCGCTGATCGCCTCGCTCGGGGCGCTGCTGATCGGCGTCGCGCTGGGCGTCTATACGGCGCTGCGCAGCGAGGGCTGGCTCAGCCGCACGGTCATGACCGTGTCGCTGGTCGGCGTGTCGCTGCCCACCTTCCTGATCGGCATCGGGCTGATCTACCTGTTTGCCGTCGAGCTGCGCTGGCTGCCCTCGTTTGGCCGCGGCACCACCGTGAACGTCGGCGGCTGGGAAACCGGGCTGCTCACGGCCTCGGGCTGGAGCGCGCTGATCCTGCCGGCGATCACGCTGGGCTTCTACAACATGACGCTGATCATGCGGCTGGTGCGCGCCGAGATGCTCGAGGTGCTGCGCTCCGACTACATCCGCTTCGGCCGCGCGCGCGGCCTGCGCGAGAAGGACCTGTACTTCGGCCATGCGCTGCGCAACACGCTGATCCCGGTGATCACGATTGCCGGCCTGCAGATCGGCACGCTGATCGCGTTCTCGATCGTGACCGAAACCGTGTTCCAGTGGCCGGGCGTGGGCCTGCTGTTCATCGCGTCCATCCAGGGCGTGGACGTGCCGCTGATCTCGGCCTATCTGATGTTCATCGCGCTGCTGTATGTGGTCATCAACCTGCTGGTGGACTTCCTCTACCTGGCTGTCGACCCGCGCCTGCGCCGCCGCTAATCCAAGGAAATGAACATGTCCGATGTGATCCCTAAAAATGCCGCCGCCGCGCCCGCGCCCCGGCGCGGCTGGCGCCAGAGCGACTCCCCCGTCAAGCGCGCGTTCGCGCGCTCGCGCACCGTCCAGGTCGCGTCCGCGGTGCTGCTGCTGATCGTGCTGGCCACGCTGTTCGCGCCCTGGCTGGCCTGGCAGAACCCCTTTGATTCGGCCAGCCTCGAACTCAACGACGCCTTCCTGCCGCCCTGGTCCGAGGGCAGCCACGGCGCGTTCTACCTGCTGGGCGCCGACGACCAGGGCCGCGACGTGGCCTCGGCCATCCTCTACGGCCTGCGCATGTCGGTGCTGGTCGGCGTGTCGGCGGTGCTGCTGTCGCTGTGCATCGGCGTGCCGCTCGGTCTGCTGGCGGGCTATGCCGGCGGCTGGTTCGACACGCTGCTGATGCGCATTGCCGATGTGCAGCTGACGTTCCCGGTGATCCTGGTGGCGATGCTGATCCTGGGCATCGTGCGCGGCGTCGTGCCCGAGGGCGTGCGCGAGCAGGTCGCGGTGCTGGTCATCATCCTGGCGATCGCGCTGTCCGACTGGGTGCAGTACGCGCGCACGGTGCGCGGCGCCGTCATGGTCGAAAAGCAAAAGGACTATGTGCTGGCGGCGCAGCTCATCGGCCGCAGCCGCAGCGCCATCCTGGGCCGGCACATCCTGCCGAACCTGCTCGCGCCGATCCTGGTCATCGCCGCGATCAGCTTCGCGCATGCGATCGTCGCCGAGTCCACGCTGTCGTACCTGGGCGTGGGCCTGCCGCCCACCCAGCCTTCGCTGGGCACGCTGATCCGCATCGGCCAGGGCTTCCTGTTCTCGGGCGAATGGTGGATCCTGCTGTTCCCCTCGCTGGTGCTGCTGGCCCTGGCACTGTCCGTCAATCTGGTCGGCGACTGGCTGCGCGACGCCCTGAATCCGAAGCTGCAATGAGTTCCTCCGATATCTCTTCCCCCCCGGTGCTGCGCGTGCGCGGCCTGGGCGTGACCTTCGATACCTACCGCGGCCCGGTGCAGGTGCTTGACGACGTGAACTTCGAGATCGCCGCAGGAGAAATCCTCGGCGTGGTCGGCGAGTCGGGCGCGGGCAAGTCGATGACCGGCGCGGCCGTCATCGGGCTGATCGACCCGCCCGGGCGCATCTCCAGCGGCACCGTCGAGCTCGGCGGCGAGCGCATCGACGAGTTGCGCGGCGAAGCCATGCGCCGCATCCGCGGGCGGCGCATCGGCTCGATCTTCCAGGACCCGCTGACCAGCCTGAACCCGGTCTACACCGTGGGCCGGCATCTGGTCGAGACCATCCGCACCCATCTGCCGCTGACCGAAGCCCAGGCGCGCGAGCGCGCGCTGGCGCTGCTCGAGGAAGTCGAGATTCCCGACCCGCGCGTGCGCTTCGGCCAGTACCCGCACCAGTTCTCGGGCGGCATGCGCCAGCGCGTGGCCATCGCGCTGGCGCTGTGCGCCGAGCCGCAGCTGATCATTGCCGACGAACCGACGACGGCGCTCGATGTCTCGGTGCAGGCGCAGATCATCGCGCTGCTGCGCCGCGTGTGCCGCGAGCGCCAGGCCGCGGCGATGCTGATCACGCACGACATGGGCGTCATTGCCGAAACCGCCGACCGCGTCATGGTCATGTACCAGGGCCGCGTGCTCGAGACCGGCCCGGTGCGCGAAGTGCTCGACCGGCCGACGCAGCCCTATACGCGCGTGCTCATGGCGGCCATTCCGTCGGTGCACGAGCGCCTAGAACGCCTGCCGGTACCTGAAATCGGTGGGGGCGCTGCGGCGCCCTTGGCGAAGGCCGAGCCCGTGCCCGCGCCGCGTTCTTCCTCGGGCAAGACCCTGCTCGAAGTGCGCGACCTGGGCAAGGAGTTCGACCTGTCGCTGGGCTGGATCGAGCGCCTGGTGTCGCGCGAGCCGCGGCGCACGCTGCAGGCGGTCGACGGCGTGAGCTTCCAGATCCGCCAGGGCCGCACCTTCGGGCTGGTCGGCGAATCGGGCTCGGGCAAGTCGACGGTGGCGCGCATGGTCGCGGGCCTGAGCTTGCCCACGCGCGGCCAGGTGCTGTTCGATGGCGAAGACCGCTTCAAGACGCAAACCGACCTGCGCCGGCGCATCCAGATGATCTTCCAGGACCCGTATGCGAGCCTGAACCCGCGCTGGACCGTGGGCCGTCTGATTGCCGAGCCGCTCGAGGTGCTAGGCCTGAGCGCCGATCCGGCCGATACCGCCGAGCGCGTGTCCCAGGCGCTGCGCCGCGTGCGCATGACCCCCGACGATGTGCGCAAGTACCCGCACCAGTTCTCGGGCGGGCAGCGCCAGCGCATCGCGATCGCGCGCGCGCTCGCCAGCCAGCCGGAATTCATCATCTGCGACGAACCGACCTCGGCGCTCGATGTATCCGTGCAGGCCCAGGTGCTGAACCTGATGCGCGACCTGCAGCAGGAGTTCGGCCTGACCTACCTGCTGATCAGCCACAACCTCGCCGTCATCCGCCACATGTGCGACGACATCGGGGTGATGCAGCGCGGGCGTCTGGTCGAAGCCGGTGACGCGCAGGAAGTGCTCGATGCGCCGCAGCACGAGTACACGCGCGCGCTGATGGCGGCGGTGCCGGACATCCAGCACGCGCATTGAGCGCGCGCGGTTTCAGGGGCGCACGACAGGTACCGGCTGCGCCGCGGGAACCGGCGCAGCCGCCCCCGACACCGCCAGCGGCGTGCGGATCTGCCGGTTGCCCTGCGGCGGATTCGGGAACCCGCTGAGCGCCGCGTCGAACAGCGTGCCGAAGATCGCCGGATCATTGGTCCAGACATCCTCGTGCACCGCCGAGGTCTCATAGACGATGCGCTGCGTGCTCTGCTCGCGCATCACCACGCTCACCGCGCGGTAGTGCAGCAGCGGCGGCGTGTCGAACATGAAGCCGCCAAAGCCCATGCCCATGCCAAAGCCCGCGCCGCGGCCGAAGCCCAGGCCCCAGTTCCAGCGCGGGCCGTAGGGGCCGTAATAGGCGGCGGCATCACGTGTGTAACGCGCCTGCGCGCCGATCTGCACCACCAGGCTGGCCTGGCTGTCGTCGCGGCGCAGGCCGACCCGGGCCAGCGCCTGCTGGGCCTGGGACTCGATGGCCGCGAACTGCGGCGCCTGGGCCTGCTGCGAGGGCAGCAACTCGAGCCGGTAGGTCGGCGGCGAGGGCAGCGCGGGCAGGGCGGAGAAGCTCTGCACATCGCTTTGCACTTCGCGCACGCTGGCGCAGCCGGCCAGCAATGCGGCGCAGCCAAGCACCGTCAGGGAGAGTTTCCAGCGGATCGAAGCCATGGGATTCCTTCTGGCGCTCGCGGTGCGGGAGAAAAGGCGGGGGATGGCGAGCCCGGCATCCCCTGCCGTCGGTCAGGACAGCTGGACGATCTGCAACCCGGGCAGCGTCGCCGCGGCCGGGAATTCCTCGTGGTCGAACGCCATGTCGCCCTCGGGGTTGGCCACGCCCGTGGCCTTGGCGTTCTTGAAATCGTGCAGCTTGGGGTCCAGCATATGCGTGGGCACGACATTCTGCATCGCGCGGAACATGTTCTCGATACGGCCTGGGTGCTTTTTCTCCCACTCGCGCAGCATCTGGCCCACCGCCACGCGCTGCAGGCCGTCCTGGCTGCCGCAGAGGTTGCAGGGAATGATCGGGAAGTTCTGCGACTTCGCCCAGCGCTCGGTGTCCTTCTCGGGCACATAGGCCAGCGGGCGGATCACGACATGCTTGCCGTCATCGCTGACCAGCTTGGGCGGCATGCCCTTGATGCGCCCGCCGTAGAACATGTTGAGCAGCAGCGTCTGCAGGATGTCGTCGCGGTGGTGGCCCAGCGCGATCTTCGTGCAGCCGAGCTGGTCGGCGACCTTGTACAGGATCGCGCGGCGCAGGCGGCTGCACAGGCCGCAGGTGGTCTTGCCTTCGGGAATCACGCGCTTGACCACGCTGTAGGTGTCCTGCGTCTCGATGTGGAAGGGCACGCCCAGGCCCTCGAGGTACTCGGGCAGGATATGGTCGGGAAACCCGGGCTGCTTCTGGTCAAGGTTGACGGCCACGAGCTCGAACTTCACCGGCGCGCGGCGCTGCATCTTCAGCAGGATGTCGAGCATGGTGTAGCTGTCCTTGCCGCCGGACATGCAGACCATGATCTTGTCGCCGTCCTCGATCATGTTGAAGTCGACGATCGCGCGGCCGACTTCGCGGCACAGGCGCTTCTCGAGCTTGTGCTGCTCGCGTTCGATCTTGAGGCCGGCGGCCTTGGTGGCGGCGGCATCGGCGACGGGCGCGTCGTCGATCCAGGGGTTGTGTTCAGTAGCGGTGTTCATCGGGGGCTCACCATTGGCCGGTTTCAATGCGGATGGCGACTTCACAGTCGTCGAAGATTTCCAATTTTGCAATTTTCACGCGCACGCCGCGCACGCCGGGCAAAGACATCAAGCGTTGCGCGAGCTTGCCGATCAGGCTTTCGAGCAGATTGACATGCTCGGCGGTGCATTCGTCGATGATGATCTGGCGCACCTTGCGGTAATCGAGCACATGGCCGATGTCATCGTCCTTGGGGCGCAGCGCCTGCGGGCCGAGGTTGAGCTCGGCATCGACCTGGATCGGTTGGGGGGCGGTCTTTTCATGGGCAAGGATGCCCAAGTTGGCGTCAAATCGCAAACCGGTCAGGTTCAGGGTTTGGCTGCCCACAGCAGCTGAGGTCATGATGGAAAAAGAAGTTCGGCCGCGTTCGGCTTGATGGTGAAGGCTTCCACGCCGACCGCAGCGCAGTCGGGATAGACATCGGGCTTGCTGGTCGCGACGCGCGCCGCCACGACCTGCGGATGCGCGAGCAGCGCCTGCAGCAGCGCATCGCACAGCGTTTCCTGCAGCGCGATATGGCCGCGCGCCGCCTCGCGCTGCACGGCTTCGCGCACGAAGTCGTAGTCGACGACCTCATGCAGCGCGTCGGCGCTCGGCGTGCTCGCGCGCAGCGGCACGTAGAGGTCGATATCGAAGCGCATGCGCTGGGGGGCGGCGCGCTCGAAGTCGTGGATGCCGATCGAGACCTGCTGCTCCAGCCCCTGCAGGAACAGCCGCCGGCATTGCAGCAGGAGTTCGTGCACGGCGGGGCGGCCGGCCGCAAGCGTGAAATCGGTCATGGTGGAAGTGAAAGGGTGGTGATGGCGCGGGCGTGGATCAGTCGAGCATGAACATGACATCGCGTTCCAGCGGCACCAGATGCTGTCCATTGTCCACGCATAGCGTTATTCCTGTGATTGCCGGGTTTTCCGCAAGGAACACGCCGGTCTCTGCCACATGCTGCGCCGCGAGCGGCGCGCGCAGCAGGTTCACGCGCGCCGCGCGCTCGTAGTTGTCCTGGCTCTGCGGCCCGCTCGGGTACATCAGGCCCGGCGCCAGGCCCACCACGCGCACGCCCGGCGCCAGCGCCTGGGCCTGCAGCGCCACGGCGCGCTCGAGCGCGAGCTTGGACAGGGTGTAGGAAAAATAGTCTGGGTTCAGGTTGAACACCTTCTGGTCCAGCACATGGATCGCGACCGGCCGGCTGCTTCCCGGCGCGGGCGGCTGCGCCTGGTCGTGCGCCTGCCAGCGCCGTGCCCAGTCGCTCGCCAGCAGCAGCGGCGTCAAGGTGTTGGTGTGCAGCTGCCGGTCCACGCGCGCGAGATCGGTGCCGAAGTCGCTCGCGCTGTCGGGTTCGAACAGCGAGGCGTTGTTGACCAGGGCCCGGGGCAGGGCGCCGCAGGCCGCATGCACGCGCGCGAGCAGCGGCGCCGCCGCGCCGCGCTCGCTCAGGTCGGCCTGGAAGGCCAGCGCCTGCACGCCCAGCGCGCGCGCCTCGGCGCAGGTGGCTTCGGCGGCTTCGCGGCTGTGGCGGTAGTGGCAGGCCACGTTCCAGCCCGCGCGCGCAAAGGCCAGGCAGAACTCGCGCCCCAGGCGCAGGCCCCCGCCGGTGACCAGGACCCAGCGCTGGTTCGGGGGGCAATCGGTCGAAACGCGCACGGAGATTCCTTGCAAAAAAGTGGCAACCGGCTATTTACCGCCGAAAATGGCGGCTTGTTGCCGAAAGAAGACCAATGACGGACAGTAGTGAAAGTTTAGCGGGCGCGCTCGCGCAGCAGATCCGCGCGCGCATCGAGGCCGCCGGCGGCTGGCTGGGTTTCGACGCCTTCATGGCGCTTGCGCTCTACAGCCCGGGCCTGGGCTATTACGCCAACGAGCGCCCCAAGTTCGGCAGCATGCCCGCATCGGGCAGCGATTTCGTCACCGCCCCCGAGATTTCACCGGCGTTCGGCCGGCTGCTCGCGGCGCAGGTGGCCGAGGCGTTCGAGCGCACCGGCACGCGCGAGCTCTGGGAGTTCGGCGCGGGCACCGGGGCGCTCGCCGAGCAGCTGCTGGGCGCGCTGGGCGACCAGGTGCAGCGCTACACCATCGTCGATCTCTCGGGCAGCCTGCGCGCGCGCCAGCAAGAGCGCCTCGCGCCCTTTGCCGACAAGCTGCACTGGGCCGATGCGCTGCCCGAAGCGATGCAGGGCGTGGTGGTGGGCAACGAGGTGCTGGACGCGATGCCGGTGCAGCTGCTGATGCGCAAGAAGGGCGAATGGTTCGAGCGCGGCGTGGCCTGGGGCGAGGAAGGATTCGTCTGGCAGGACCGCGCGACCGCGCTGCGCCCGCCCGTCGAGATCGCGGGCCCGCAGGACTACCTGACCGAGATCCACGCCCAGGGCGAAGCCTTCGTGCGCACGCTGGGCGAGCGGCTGGTGCGCGGCGCGGCGTTTCTCATCGACTACGGCTTCGGCGAGGACGAGTACTACCACCCGCAGCGCCACATGGGCACGCTGGTGTGCCACCGCGCGCACCGCATGGATGACGATCCGCTGGTCGAGCTGGGCCTCAAGGACATCACCGCCCATGTCAACTTCACCGGCATCGCCGTGGCCGCGCAGGAAGCGGGCATGGACCTGCTGGGCTACACCACCCAGGCGCATTTCCTGATCAACTGCGGCTTGCTGCAGCAGCTCGAGCAGATGCCGCTGGGCCCGCGCGCGATGGCCGCGAAACTGATGATGGAGCACGAGATGGGCGAACTGTTCAAGGTCATCGGCCTGAGCCGCGGCGTCGCGCCCTGGCCGGCGCTGGGATTCGTGCAGGGCGACCGCACGCACCGGCTGTGAAGCACGGGGGCACCGCATGATCCGCTGGCTGATCATCATTTTCCTGGCGCTGCTGCTGATCAACGGGCTGTCGAACCTGCTCGAGCGCATCGGGCTGGGCCGGCTGCCGGGCGACCTGCGCTTCAGGATCTTCGGGCGGCAGATCTTCCTGCCGTTTGCCAGCACGGTGCTGCTGAGCGTGATTGCGGCGTTGATTGCGAAGTTTGTTTAGGGGTTAAGTTTTTAGGACAGGCCGTCCATCCTTCGACAAGCTCAGGACGAACGGTTTCCCCCGTTCGTGGTGAGCCTGTCGAACCATGAACGTCCTGCCCTACAGATTGAAATACGGGCTTTGAGCCCGAAATACCTCCAATCTCTCCCGACAAAGGCACCCCATGACCGATCCCCTGCATATCGTCTGCCCCCACTGCCACACCACCAACCGCGTGGCAAGCGAGCAACTGGATAACGCCCCCGACTGCGGCAGCTGCCACCAGCCGCTGGTCACGGGCGAGCCGGTGGCGCTCGATGCAGCGAGTTTCGCCAGGCATGTGGGGCGCAGCCAGGTGCCGGTCGTGGTCGATTTCTGGGCGCCCTGGTGCGGGCCCTGCCGCAGCATGGCCCCGGCTTTCGCGCAGGCCGCGCAGGCGCTCGCGCCCGCCGTGCAGCTGGCCAAGCTCGACACCGAAGCCCACCCGCAGGCCGCCGCGCCCTACAACATCCGCAGCATTCCCACGATGGTGGTGTTTCGCGAAGGCAAGGAGCTGGGCCGGATCTCGGGAGCGATGGGCGCCGGCGATATCCAGCGCTGGGTGCAGTCGGTGATCTGATCAGCCCGGCGGCGTTGCCTCGCCCTGGGCTTCGAGTTCCGCCAGTTCTGCGGCGCTGAACACGCGCGAACGCGTATGGAAGCTCTTGCCCTCGGGGCCTTCGAGCGAGAAGGTGCCGCCGCCATGGCCGTCGATCACATCGATGATCAGCTGCGTGTGGCGCCAGCTCGCATACTGCGCGCGGCCAATATAGAACGGGCAGCCGCCGATCTCGCCCAGATAGACATCGCCCGGGCCCGTGGTCAGCTCGCCGAGCAGATAGCAGTTGGCGGCGCTGTTGTCGCAGCATCCGCCCGACTGGTGGAACATCAGGCCGGGGCCGTGTTTTTTCTTGAGCGTTTCAATGAGCTCAAGTGCGGCGGGAGTGGCGATGACGGTTTCGACCATGGCGGCCCCGCTCAGAAGAAGCCCATCTTGTTTGCGCTGTAACTCACCAGCAGATTCTTCGTCTGCTGATAGTGATCGAGCATCATCTTGTGATTCTCGCGCCCCAGGCCCGATTCCTTGTAGCCGCCAAAGGCTGCGTGCGCCGGGTAGTGGTGGTAGCAGTTGGTCCAGACGCGCCCGGCCTTGATCGCGCGGCCCATGCGGTAGGCGCGGTTGCCGTTGCGGCTCCAGACGCCCGCGCCCAGGCCGTAGAGCGTGTCGTTGGCCAGCGCCAGCGCTTCGGCTTCGTCCTTGAAGGTGGTCACGGCCAGCACCGGACCGAAGATCTCCTCCTGGAAGATGCGCATCTTGTTGTGGCCCTTGAACAGCGTCGGCTGCACGTAGTAGCCGCCCGCCAGATCGCCTTCCATCCGCGCCACGCCGCCGCCGCACAGCAGCTCGGCGCCTTCCTGCCGGCCCAGGTCGAGATAGGACATGATCTTCGTCATCTGCTCCTGGCTGGCCTGCGCACCCATCATCGAGTCGGTGTCGAGCGGGTTGCCATGCTGGATCGCGGCGACGCGGCGCAGCACCTTTTCCATGAAGCGCTCGTAAATGGACTCCTCGATCAGCGCGCGCGAGGGGCAGGTGCAGACCTCGCCCTGGTTGAACGCAAACAGCACCAGCCCCTCGATGGCCTTGTCGAGAAATGCATCGTCCGCGTCCATGACATCGGCAAAGAAGATATTGGGCGACTTGCCGCCGAGCTCGAGCGTGGCCGGAATCAGGCTGTTGGCCGCGGCCTGGGCAATGACCCGGCCGGTGCTGGTCGAGCCGGTGAACGCGATCTTTGCAATGCGCTTGCTGGTGGCGAGGGGCATGCCGGCCTCGCGGCCAAAGCCGTTGACGATGTTGAGCACGCCCGGCGGCAGCAGGTCGCCGATCAGCCCGGCCAGCACCAGGATGCTCACCGGCGTCGATTCCGCGGGCTTGAGCACCACGCAGTTGCCCGCGGCCAGCGCCGGCGCGAGCTTCCACGCGGCCATCAGGATCGGGAAGTTCCAGGGAATGATCTGCCCGACCACGCCCAGCGGCTCGTGGTAGTGGTAGGCGACGGTGTCGCCATCGATCTCGCTGATGCCGCCTTCCTGGGTGCGGATCGCACCCGCGAAATAGCGGAAATGGTCGGCCGAGAGCGGAATGTCGGCGTTGAGCGTCTCGCGGATCGCCTTGCCGTTGTCGACGGTCTCGACATAGGCCAGCAGCTCGCGGTTGGCATCGATGCGGTCGGCGATCTGAAGCAGCACCTGGCTGCGCTGCGCGGCCGGGGTCTTGCCCCAGGCATCGGCGGCCGCGTGCGCTGCATCGAGCGCTTTTTCAATGTCAGCGGCCGTGCCGCGCGCGGCCTTGGTATAGGCCTTGCCAGTGATCGGCGTGATCACCTCGAAATATTCGCCCCCCGCAGGAGGCACCCACTGGCCGCCAATGAAGTTGTCGTATTGGGATTGAAAGCGGTGCAGGGCATCGGCAGAGCCGGGTGGCGCGTATTGCATGGACTTGTCTCCTGAAGATGGACGAATGGCCCATGTTCAGTGCAAATCGGCCCTATGGCTCTGCGGTATTACCCGGGGGCGTGGCCAGCCAGGCCTCGATGGCCTGGGTCCGCGCATAGGCCACGGCCGCGCCGATCGCCGGGCCGGTGCGGCCCTGGGCGATGGCCTGCGCCGCGATGTCCGAGGTGGAAACGGACAGCGCCTGCGCCAGCGCCGCCTGCAGCCGCGCGCGCGGTGGATAGTCGCGGTCCTCGAGGCCCAGCCGCCCGCGCGCATCGCATTCGCAGGCCAGCAGCGCGAGCGCGAAGCGCGCGGGTTGGCGAATCGCATCGCAGCGCTCGAACAAACGCATCAGCGCGGCGGCGTTGAGCTCGCCGCTGCGGTGGATGTTGCCATGCTCGCGCGCCACCACATCGGCGAGATCGCGGCAGTCGGTCGGCACGCGCAGCCGGTCACCGACCTCGCGCGCAAGCCGCGCGCTGCGCTGCTCGTGGCCGATGTGGCGCGGCAGCACATCGGCCGCGGTCGTGCCCTTGCCCAGGTCATGCACCAGGCACGCATAGCGCACGCTCAGCGGCGCTTCCAGGCGCGCGGCCTGCTGCAGCACCATCATGACGTGCACGCCGGTATCGACCTCGGGGTGGTATTCGGCGCGCTGCGGCACGCCCCACAGGCGCGCCACCTCCGGCAGCAGCACGGCCAGCGCGCCGCATTCGCGCAGCACCTCGAACATGCGCTCGGGCGCGTTCTCCATCAGCCCGCGCGCGAGCTCCTGCCAGACGCGCTCGGCCACCAGGTCGTCGGCCTCGCCCGCCTCGACCATCTCGCGCATCAGCGCCAGGGTCTCGGGCGCGACCTGGAAGTCGGCAAAGCGCGCCGCGAAGCGCGCGACGCGCAGGATGCGCACCGGGTCCTCGCGAAACGCATCGGTCACATGGCGCAGCACGCGCGCCTCGAGGTCGCGTCGCCCGCCATAGGGGTCGCTGAGCGTGCCGCTGCCGGGCCACTGCGCGGGCGCGGCCATCGCATTGATCGTCAGGTCGCGGCGCGCGAGGTCTTCCTCGAGCGTGACATCGGGCGAGGAATGCACTGCGAAGCCGCGATACCCGCGGCCACTTTTGCGCTCGGTGCGCGCGAGCGCGTATTCCTCGTGGGTCTCGGGGTGCAGGAAAACGGGGAAGTCGCGGCCTACGGGCTGGTAGCCCAGGGCCTGCATCTGTTGCGGCGTCGCGCCCACCACCACCCAGTCGCGGTCATTGACCGACCGGCCCAGCAGCTGGTCGCGCACCGCGCCGCCCACCATCAGGATTTGCAGAGAAGTCATGGGGCAAGTGTCGCCGGATTTGCGCGTCCCGCCGCCATGCCCGCGCGCTCAGCGCCGTTCGCGGTAGGGCTCTTCGAAGTCAATGAAATCCTGCTCCGCCAGCGCGTCCTGCACCCATTCCTGCACCGAGGGCAGCGCCTGGATGCGCTTGACATAGGCCTCGATCTGCGGCGGCACGGGCAGCGCGTAGGTCGCCAGGCGCAGGCAGACCGGCGCGAAGTAGGCATCGGCAATGGTGAACTGGCCAAACAGCAGCGTGCCGCCATGGGTGGCGAGCAGCGCGCTCCACATCTCGACCAGGCGCTGGACCTCGTCGCGCACGCCCGGCTGCTCGTTCCAGACCTGCGCGCCGGCCGCGGGCAGATGGGCCTCGACGTTGAGCGGGCAGTGGGTGCGCAGCTCGGGGAAACCGCAGTGCATCTCGGCGCAGATGCTGCGCGCATGCGCGCGATCGGGCGCAAGCAGCGGCCACAGGTGCTTTTCGGGGTATTGTTCGGCCAGGTATTCGGCAATGGCCAGGCTGTCCCAGATCGTCAGGTCGCCATCGACCAGCACCGGCACCTTGCCCGCGGGCGAGACCGCATGCAGCCGGTTCTTGAACAGCGACTCGCGCGAGAAGCTGTCGAAGCGCAGCTTGACCTCCTCGAAGGCAATGCCCGCCTGGCGCATCAGCACCCAGGGGCGCATGGACCAGGAGGAGTAGTTCTTGTTGCCGATATAGAGTGCAAGCATGCTGACTCCTGTCAGGTCTATAGACGAGGGCGGCCGGGTTTGCGCCCATGCTAGCGGCAGTTGCGCCGCTTGTCATGGGACTGGGCGCAAATTGCCGCAAAAAGCCGCGAAGTGCGCTGTATCACCGCGCAAGCGGTAAGAAACTGTTTCGCGTTGTATCGACCAGCGGGCTGTGCGCCCAAGCCGATGGTGCTTTAATGCCGGCCATGCATACTTCCGCCCTCGTGCTTTTTTCCGGTGGACAGGACTCCACCACCTGCCTGGCCGACGCCCTGTCGCGCTACGAACGCGTCGAAACCCTGGGTTTCGACTATGGCCAGCGCCACCATGTCGAGCTCGACGCGCGCCAGAACGTGCTCGCTGCGCTGCGCGCGCGCTTCCCGCACTGGGCGCCGCGCCTGGGCGAGGACCATCTGCTGTCGCTCGACGTGCTGCGCCAGATCGGCGGCTCGTCCCTGACCGACGACGTGGCGTTCGCGATGCAGGCCGACGGCCTGCCCAACAGCTTCGTGCCCGGGCGCAACCTGCTGTTCCTGACGCTGGCCGGCGCGCTGGCCTACCGCCGCGGACTGCAGGTGATCGTCACCGGCGTCTGCGAAACCGACTTCTCGGGCTACCCCGACTGCCGCGACGACACCATGAAGGCGCTGCAGGTCGCGCTGAACCTGGGCCTCGAGCGCCGCCTGCGCATCGCCACGCCGCTGATGTGGATCGACAAGGCCCAGACCTGGCAGCTGGCCGAGGACCTGGGCGGCCCGGAGCTGGTCGACATCATCGTCAAGGACACCCACACCTGCTACCAGGGCACGCGCGAGGTGCTGCATGACTGGGGCTATGGGTGCGGGACCTGCCCGGCTTGCGATCTGCGGGCGAAGGGCTGGGAAAAATATAAAGCCCCCACGCTTGCTCGCTTCGCGTAGCTGCGCTGCCCCCCGAGGGGGTGCGTTTTGCCTTGGGGCGGCCCGGCGGCAAAACCCGCATCAGCCCGTGCGAGCGGCGGGGATCTTGCAGCTTGGAGACACTCTTAACGTCGCGGCCGTTCAGCCTGCGGCCACACGACCCCGTTGTCATTGAGGATGGCATCGAGCGGCAGGTCATGCGCCTCCGGCGCGAAATCATCGACATACCCGCAGGTGAAACCCAGCCCCACGGTGAAGGGCCGCGGCGTGAGCGTCGCCAGCGTGCGGTCGTAGAAGCCGCCGCCATAGCCCAGCCGGTAGCCGCCCGCGGCGTAGCCCACGCAGGGCACGAACAGCAGCGTCGGCACGACGAGCTCGGTGTCCTTGGGCTTCGGGATGCCATAGGCGTCCTCCTCCATCGGGCAGCCCGGGTACCAGAGGTGGAAGCTCAGCGTCTTGGTGGCCTTGTCGACCACCGGCAGTCCGATGCGCCGGCGCTGGCCGCCGCGCTGCAGCTCGCCATCCTCTTTCCAGCGATGCAGCGCGGGCAGAGGATCAAACTCTCCTTTGATGGGCCAATAGGCGCCGATGACCGTGTCCGGCCGGTCAATGAGCCAAAATCGCATCACCTGTTGCAACAGGTCCGCGCGGTGCAATCGATCCTCAAGGTTCAACCGCTGTTCGATCAAGTCGCGCCGCAAGGCTGCTTTGTCCATCACATAATCCTCCATGCACTGGCACAAGATTCTGACACCGCTTCTCGCGGCAACCCTCTGGACCACCGCTTCGCCGCTGGTGGCGGCGCAATCGCGTGGTGACGATACGTTGCTCGCAATGCAGCAAGCCTACCGCAAGGGCGACCGCAACCAGCTCGCGCAGCTGCTTCCGGCCCTGCGCGGCCATGGGCTCGAGCCCTGGGGCGCGTACTGGGAGCTGCGCGTGCGGCTCGACAGCGCGCAGCCCGACGAGGTGCAAAGCTTCCTGCGCCGCTGGGCCGGCACCTACCAGGAAGACCGGCTGCGCAACGACTGGCTGCTGCTGCTGGGCCAGCGCCGTGACTGGGCGCAGTTCGCGCAGCTGCTGCCGGGCTACCGCATGCAGGACGACCGCGCGGTGCGCTGCTATGCGCTGACCATCGCGCAGATCGAGGGCCGCTCGAGCGAGTCGCAGGCGCGGGAAGCGCGCGACCTCTGGTATGCGCAGCGCGATGCCGATGACGGCTGCACCAATGCGGTCGCCAGCTACTACGCCGCCAAGCAGCTCACGCCCGCCGACATCTGGCGCAAGGCGCGGCTGGGCGCCGACGCCAACCGCCAGCGCGCGGTGCGCGATGCGGTGCAGATGGTGGCGCCCGAGTCGCTGCCGCTGGTCAACGAGCTGTTTGCCTCGCCGATCAAATTCCTCACCGGCCCGCGCATGGCGCGCGGCCAGGTGCGCCAGGAGCTGGGCCTGCTGGCGCTGATCCGCCTCGCGGCCAGCGATCCGGCGCAGGCCGCGTCCCAACTTGAAGGCCGCTGGAGCGCGGTACTCACGGCCGAGGAGCGCAACTGGGCCTGGGCGGCGATCGGCAAGCAGGCCGCGTTCAAGCTGCAGCCCGATGCGCAGACCTATTTCGCCAACGTGCGCAAGGATGAGGACCTCAACGACGAGCTGCTGGGCTGGAAGGTGCGCACCGCGCTGCGCGCGAGCCAGTGGCGCCAGGTCACGCGCGCCGTCGACGCGATGAGCCCCGAAGCCCAGTCCGACAGCACCTGGATCTACTGGAAGGCGCGCTCGCTGGTCGCGCCGCACGGCGGCGACGCCGAGCGCGCGCAGGCGCGCCAGCTCTACGAGAGCATTGCCGGCTCGAGCGGTTTCTACGAGCAGCTCGCGCTCGAGGAGCTGGGCCGGCGCGTGAGCGTGCCGCCCGCACCGGCGGCCATCACGGCGCAGGAAAAGGCCGCGGCGCGCGCCAACCCGGGCCTGCAGCGCGGCCTGCAGGCCATCCAGCTGGGCCTGCGCAGCGAAGGCGTGCGCGAGTGGAACTACGCGACCAACCTGCACACGCCCGGCGGCATGGACGAGCGTTCGCTGCTCGCGGCCGCCGAGCTGGCCTGCGAGCGCGAGGTCTGGGACCGCTGCATCAACACCAGCGAGCGCACGCGCACCGAGCTCAACTGGAACCAGCGCTACCCGATGCCGTTCCACGACACCGTGATCGCGCGCTCGCGCATGATCGGCCTGGACCCGGCCTATGTCTATGGACTGATCCGCCAGGAAAGCCGCTTCATCATGGACGCGCGCTCGGGTGTCGGCGCCTCGGGCCTGATGCAGGTCATGCCCGCGACCGCGCGCTGGACCGCGCGCAAGATCGGCATGAATGATTTCACGCCGGGCATGATCAACGACCGCGAGGTCAACATCGCGATCGGCACCGCCTACCTCAAGCTCGCGCTCGACGATTTCGACGGCTCGATGGCGCTGGCCGCGGCCGGCTACAACGCCGGCCCGGGCCGCCCGCGCTCCTGGCGCAACGGCCCGGTGCTCGACGCCGCGATCTGGGCCGAGAACGTGCCCTTCACCGAAACCCGCGACTACGTGAAGAAGGTGCTCTCCAATACGACCTCCTATGCGGCGCTGATCAGCGGCCAGCCGCAGTCGCTCAAGGCGCGCCTGGGCACGGTGGGGCCACGCCCGACCAACGAGCCCGAGCCGATGAAGGATCTGCCCTGAGGGTTGTGCAGCAGCCCGGAGGGGTCACTGCGGCGCGCGCAGCTCGCGCCGCAGGATCTTGCCGACATTGGTCTTGGGCAGCGCGTCGCGGAACTCGATGTAGCGCGGGCGCTTGTAGCCCGTCAGATGCTCGCTGCAGTAGCGCAGCAGCGCGTCCTCGTCGAGCGCCTGGCTGCTGCGCACCACGAACAGCTTGATGGCCTCGCCCTGCCTTTCGTCGGGCACGCCGATGGCCGCGCACTCGACCACATGCGGGCACAGCGAGACCACGTTCTCGAGCTCGTTCGGATAGACGTTGAAGCCGCTGACCAGGATCATGTCCTTCTTGCGGTCGATGAGGCGCACGCTGCCCAGCGCATCCATCTGCGCCACGTCGCCGGTGCGCAGGTAACCGTCGTCGGTGAAGGCGCGTGCGGTTTCCTGCGGCTGGTTGTAGTAGCCGGTCATGACGTTGGGCCCGCGGATGCACAGCTCTCCGGGCACGCCCAGCGGCAGGTCCTGGCCCTGCTCGTCCTTGATCGCCACCGCGATGCCGGGCAACGGCAGCCCGATGTGGCCCGTGAACTGCGGGTTGGTGACGGGGTTGTTGGTGCCGACGGCGCAGGTCTCGCTCATGCCCCAGCCCTCGACCATGGTGCTGCCCGTGAGCTTCTTCCACTCGCGCGCCGTGCCCTCGGAGGCGGCCATGCCGCCGGCCTGGGTCAGGCACAGGGCGGAGAAGTCGAGCGCGCGGAACTGCGGGTTCTGCAGCAGCGCGTTGAACAGCGTGTTGACGCCGGGCAGCAGATGGAAGGGGCGTTTCTTCAGCACCCCGACGAACTTGTTGATGTCGCGCGGGTTAGGAATCAGGCTCAGGCTCGAGCCCTGGCGGATCGCCAGCAGGCACAGCGTGAGCGCGAAGATATGGTAGAGCGGCAGCGCGGCGATGCTGTGCAGCTGGCGGTGGTCGGGCAGGTGGCCGAGCGCGGGCGCGAACCAGGCTTCGGCTTGCAGCGTCGCGGCAATGATGCAGCGGTGCGTCAGCATCGCGCCCTTGGACACGCCCGTCGTGCCGCCGGTGTACTGCAGGAACGCGATCGAGTCGAGCGTGGCCGTGCTGGGGCGCAGGCTGCGCTGCGCGCCCAGCGCCAGCGCCTCGGGGAAGGGCGTGACCTGGCGCCCGCCCGTCAATGGCAGCGTGTAGGGCGGCACCATCCGCGCCAGATGGCGCGCGGCAAAGCGGATCCAGCGGCCATAGACGGGCCCGAGCAGATCGCCCAGCGAGCTGAGGCAGACATGCTGGACCGGCGTGCGCTCGAGCACGCTGCCCAGCGTGTGGGCGAAGTTCTCGAGAATGACGATGGCGCTCGCGCCCGAATCCTTGAGCTGGTGCTCGAGCTCGCGCGCGGTGTAGAGCGGGTTGACGTTGACGCAGATGTAGCCCGCGCGCAGCACCGCCGCCATGGTCACGGCGAACTGCGGCACATTGGGCAGCATGATCGCCACGCGCGCGCCGGCCTCGAGCCCCAGCCCCTGCAGCCAGGCGCCCAGCCGCTGCGACAGCAGGTCCAGATCGCGGTAGTGCAGCCAGCGGTCCATGCAGACCGAGAACGGCTGGTCGGCGTTTTTCTTCAGCGACTCCTCGATCAGCTGCGCCACCGACGCATAGGCGCCGGGATCGATCGCATGGGGAACGCCAGCGGGGTAGTTCTGCAGCCAGAGAGGATCCATGCGGGTCAAGCCTTGAATGTCTGAGGAAGGTCCGGGCGCTGCAGGCCGCGGGGCGGTCTGTGCATTGTGTCGCGATGCGGCGCGCTGCGTGCTCCGGGCTTGTCCCAGGGAATGTCCCGTGCAGGACAGCGCCGCGCCTGCCGGGCCGGCGCCCGCGCGGCGTGGTAAACAGTGCGCCATGAACGCACGCTGGCAACAGGCTTCCATTCTCGGCTCGGTGCTGCTCGCCCTCGCATGGCTCTGGTGGCAGTGGCCGCGCTCGCCCGCGCTGGCGCTGCTGGGCGTGGCTGCGCTGGTGCTGCTGCCCGTGTGGAGCATCAGCGTGCAGTTCCTGTGCATGCGCGCCGCGCCGCGCGACGCGGATGCGTCCATTCCGCCCGTGGGCCTGCGCGCGCTGCTGCGCGCCTGGGGCGCCGAGGTCGCGCTGGCGTGGCGCATCTTTGGCTGGCGCCAGCCCTTTCGCCACCGCGTGGTGGCCGACACCGTGCCCGAGGAGCCCGTGCCAGTGGCGGCGCAGACCGGCGTGGTGCTGGTGCATGGCTACCTCTGCAACCGCGCCTTCTGGCAGCCCTGGCAGCGGCTGCTCGCGGCGCGCGGCATTCCCTGCATCGCGGTCACGCTCGAACCCGTCTGGGGCTCGATCGACGACTGCGCGCCCGGGCTCGACGCGGCCGTGCGGCGCATGGCGGACGCCACGGGCCGCGCGCCGGTGCTGATCGGCCACAGCATGGGCGGGCTGATCATCCGCGCCTGGCTGCGCAGCCGCGGCGCGGTGGTCTGCGCGGGCCTGGACGAAGCGCAGGCGGCCGAGCGCCTGCGCTCGCTGGTCGCGCATGTGATCACCATCGGCACGCCGCACCAGGGCACGGCCATGGCCGAGATGAGCCGCAGCGCCAACGGCCGGCAGATGCGCCAGCGCAGCGACTGGCTGCTCGAGCTCGCGCGCCACGAACCGCAGGCGCTCGCGGCGCACATGACCTGCTGGTATTCGAACTGCGACAACCTGGTGTTTCCGGCGCGCGCCGCGTGTTACCCCGGCGCCGACAACCGGCTGGTGCTCGACCAGGCCCACGTACAGATGGCGTTTGCGCCGCAGCTCATGCGCGATTGTCTGGCGCTGGTGAAGCAGGCGTGAGCGGCGCGGCGGCGCTGCCGTCCGCTGCGAATTCGGGCAGATTCCGCAACTGTTGATAGAGCGGCGCAAAGTCGCCCGCGGTCATGTCGAACAGCTGCTGCAGGTCGTCGATCACGAAATAGGTCTGCTGATAATTATCTATCTTGTAGCGCGAGCGCATCGCACGCTCGACGCTCAACGGCACGCGCTGCGGCTTGGGGCTTTCCACGGCGTAGACCAGCTCGCCGCCCGAGCTCAGGATGCCCGCGCCATAGGCGCGCAGCCCGCCGGCCTCGCGGATCAGCCCGAACTCGATCGTGTACCAGTACAGGCGCGCAAGCATCTCGCAGGCACCCAGCGCATGCGCCTTGATGCCGCCCTGGCCGTAGCGCTGCACGTAGTCGGCCAGCACCGGGTTGAACAGCAGCGGCACATGGCCGAACAGGTCGTGGAAGATGTCGGGCTCGACGATGTAGTCGAACTCGGCCGGCGTGCGGATCCAGTCGGTGACCGGAAAGCGGCGCTCGGCCAGCAGCTCGAAGAACGCGAGCTCGGGAATCAGCCCGGGCACGGCGACGATCTGCCAGCCCGTGGCCGGCATCAGCCGCGCGTTGATGTCCTCGAAGCGCGGAATGCGCTCGTGCGTGCCCAGCGAGGACAGCGCGGCAATGAACTCGGCGCAGGCCCGCCCCGGCAGCAGCGCCGACTGGCGCGCGTGCAGGCGCCGGTAGGTGTCGTGGTCGGTTTCGGTATAGGCCGCATAGTCCTGCGCGCAGGTGTAGTCGCCCGCGGCGCGGCTGTAGTCACCGCGCGGCGGGCGCTCGGATTGTCCATAGACCACTGGAGCCTGTCCCATGGCTTGTCTCCCGCAACGGGGCTCAGAGCACGCCGCGGCGCATCTGGTCGAGCTCGATGCTCTCGAACAGCGCCTTGAAGTTGCCGTTGCCGAAGCCGTCGTCGCCCTTGCGCTGGATGAACTCGAAGAAGATCGGCCCGAGCTGGTTCTCGCTGAAGATCTGCAGCAGGACCGCGTCCTTCTTGCCGTCGATCAGGATCTTGCGCTGGTGCAGCTGCGCGAGCGGCTCGCCATGCCCGGGAATGCGCTGGTCGACGAGCTCGTAGTAGGTGTCGATGGTGTCGAGCAGCCGCACGCCGCTCGTGCGCAGCGCGTCCACCGTCGCATAGAGGTCGTCCGAGCCCATCGCGATGTGCTGGATGCCCTCGCCATGGTACGAATCGAGGTACTCCTGGATCTGGCCGGCCTTTTCCTTGCCTTCCTCGTTGATCGGGATGCGGATCTTGCCGCAGGGGCTGGTCATGGCCTTGCTCTTGACGCCCGTGACCTGGCCCTCGATGTCGAAGTAGCGGATCTCGCGGAAGTTGAACAGCCGCTCGTAGAAATCGGCCCATTCGTTCATGCGGCCGCGGTGCACGTTGTGCGTCAGGTGGTCGATATAGGTCAGGCCGTGGCCGCGCGGGGTCAGCATGTCTTCGGTGGTGACGCCGGGCAGCGGCACGAAATCGACGTCGAAGAAGCCGATGTTGCCGATGTCGCCGGGCTGGGCGCCGTTCTTGCCGTGCCAGCGGTCGACCAGGTAGATGCGGCTGTCGCCCACGCCTTTGATGGCCGGGATGTTGAGCTCGCCCGGCGTGTGCGTGCCTTCGTGCCCCCAGGCGCCCAGGTCGAGCGCGCGCTCGTAGGCGGCCTTGGCATCATCGACGCGAAATGCAATGGCGCAGACGCTTGGACCGTGCAGCCGCGCAAAGCGCTGGGCAAAGCTGTCGGGCTCGGCGTTGATGATGAAGTTGATCTCGCCCTGGCGGTACAGCGTGACGTTCTTGCGCCGGTGCCGGGCCACGGCCTTGAAGCCCATGCTCTCGAACACCTGGCCCATCGCCACCGGATCGGGCGCGGCATATTCGATGAACTCGAAACCATCGGTTCCCATGGGGTTGTCCCAGGCGGAGGAGGGCGAGGAAGAGGAGGGCGTGGCGGTATCGAGCGGCAGTGGGGCGTTCATCGTTGTCTCCTTTGGATATGGAACCACTGTAGAACTTGGCGGCAGGAAATTCCTGCGTTGTAGGGTTGACGTGCGCTCTGCGGGTGCATGAAAACTGCGGCAAAGGCACAATTCATGCAGTATTCCAGGGTGATTCGGGGAAACCCTGGGTATTTTCCCCAGCTTCCGTAGAATCCTGCCCATGAGCGCAACGCAAACCATCGACAAGCTGGACCGGGCCATCCTCCGGCGGCTGCAGGAAAACGGCCGGGAAACCTATGACGTGATCGGCGAGCAGGTCGGCCTGTCGCCCAGCGCCGTGCTGCGCCGCGTCAAGCGCCTCGAGGAGGCGGGCGTCATCGACCGTTATGTGGCGCTGGTGCGCCCCGAAACCGTGGGCCTGGGGCTCACGGCCTATATCAATGTGCGGCTCGAGAAGTACACCGAGACCAGCAAGCGCAACCCCATGGACGTGTTCCGCGCGAGCGTGCAGACCTGGCCCGAGGTCGTCGAATGCTCCTCGCTGACCGGCGAGATGGACTACCTGCTGTGTGTCGTCGTGAGCGACATGGCGCACTACAGCCGCTTCATCATGGACACGCTGCTCAAGCATCCGAGCGTGCAGGATTGCAAGACCAGCTTTGTATTGGACCGCGTGAAGGCAACGACGGCGGTGCCGGTCTGAGGACAGGACGTTCATCCTGTTGTACCCCCGCATCATCCCGCTTGAGAGGATAAGGGTAATCCCCTATATTCCAAGCATGAACGTTCCTATCGACTGGCTGAAATCCTCCTGGCGCGCGGGCAAGCATATGTTGCGTCCGGTGGCCAGCCCGTCGATCCGTTTCATTGCCTCGTGCCGTCCTGCCATGGTTCCTATCCGTACCCTGGGTGCGCGCCACCGCCAGAGCGTCGGCCGCCATCTGCTCAAGCTCGATACCGCCGACCGCTACCTGCGCTTCGGCTACGCGGCCAGCGACGAGCAGGTGCTGCGCTACGTGCAGCAGCTCGATTTCGAGCGCGACCAGGTGTTTGGCATCTACAACCGGCGCCTCGAGCTGATCGCGATGGCGCACCTCGCCTATGCCCCCCATCCCGAGTACCGCAGCTGCGCCGAATTCGGCGTGTCGGTGCTCAAGCAGGCGCGCGGCAAGGGCCTGGGCAAGCGCTTGTTCGACCATGCGATCGTGCATGCGCGCACGCGCGGCGTGCGCATGATGTTCATCCATGCGCTGTCCGAGAACACCGCGATGCTGAAGATCGCGCGCAAGGCCGGCGCGGTCGTCACGCGCGACGGCTCGGAGTCGGAAGCCTACCTGCAGCTGCCGCCCGCGGGCTTCGACACGCACATGGAGCAGATGGTCAACCAGCAGTTTGCCGAGGTCGACTACCAGCTCAAGAGGCAGGCGCGGCAGTTCTGGAGCTTCCTGGGCATGATGCAGGAAGTGCGTCAGGGCATGCGCGAAGGCCGCCACAAGGCGGGTGCCTGAGGCAGAGGCCGTGGCGCGGCGGGGATTTCCCGCAAACGCCACACCCCGGATGCGGGCAATCCGCTATCCTTGCAGCTTGTTCCACTAAAGCACGTCCTGCATTCCAAGACAGTGTCAGACCCGCATTCTGCTCGTTCTTCCGAGAAGGAAGACAAGCGCAGTTTTCTGCAAAAAGTCGCTGAGTTCATCCATCCGGCCCCCGAGTCCGCCGATGAACTGATTGAAACCCTGGCGGAAGCCGAAGACAACCAGGTCATTGGCTCCGACGCGCGTGTCATGCTCGAACGCGTGATCCGGATGGCCGACATGACGTCGGGCGACGTGATGGTTGCCTCGACCCGGATGGATCTGCTCAACATCGACGATCCCTTCGATGTCATCCTGCACCAGGTGATTTCAACCGCGCATTCGCGTTTCCCCGTCTACCAGGGGGAGCGCGAGAACATCATCGGCATCCTGCTGGCCAAGGACCTCGTCAAGCTCCAGCGCGCCCCCGAGCTCAACCTGCGTGCGCTGCTGCGCCCCGCCGTGTTCGTGCCCGAAACCAAGGGCCTGCACGACCTGTTGCGCGACTTCCGCAGCAACCGCAACCACCTGGCCATCGTCATCGACGAATTCGGCCGCGTCGCGGGCCTGGTCACGATCGAGGACGTGCTCGAGGAGATCGTCGGCGAGATCGAGGATGAATTCGACATCCCCGAAGACGAGGGCGACATCTTCGCGCTGGCCGACAGCAGCTACCGCGTCTCGGGCGGCACGCCGGTCGAGCGCGTGGCCGAAGCTTTCGATGTGGTCCTGCAGTCCAGCGATCCCGATGAGGATTTCGACACCATCGGCGGTCTGATCGCGCACGAGATGGGCCATGTGCCCAAGCGCGGCGAATCGCTGCAGATGGCGGGCCTGGGCTTCACGGTGCTGCATACCAAGGGCGGGGCGGTGCGCTGGTTCCGCGTGGTGCGCGCGCCCGCGCCTGACAGCCTGGTGGGCAACTGATCCTGCGCATGCCCTTGTTTTCTTCCGGCCGCGTGGCCTTCTGGACGGGCGCGGCCGCCGCCGGCGTGGCGCAGGCGCTGTCGATGGCCTGGCCCCTCGGCGGCCAGCCCCTGTGGTGGCTGCAGATCCTGTCGCTGGCGCTGCTCGCGCACGGCCTGCGCACTGCGCCGACGCCGCGCCGCGCCGCCGCATATGCCGGCCTGTTCGCGACCAGCTGGCTGGCCGCGACCTTCTGGTGGCTGTTCATCTCCATGCACACCTATGGCGGGCTGGCCGCACCGCTGGCGGTGCTGGCCGTGCTCGGCCTGGCCGCGTTTCTCGGCAGCTATTATGCGCTCGCGGCCTGGGCGTTCGCGCGCTTCAAGCCCACGGGTGCGCTCGCGGGGGCGCTGCTGTTTGCGGCCGTCTGGACGCTGGCCGAGCTCGCGCGCGGCAACCTGTGGACCGGTTTCCCCTGGGGCGCGGGTGGCTACGCCCATGTCGACGGGCCATTGTCCGTGCTGCCGCGCTGGCTGGGTGTCTATGGCACTGGAGCCGTCGCGGCCGTGCTGGCCTATGCGCTGGCCGGCCTGCGCGCCGTGCACCTGCGCCAGACGCGTACCTGGGCGCTGGCGCTTGCGGGCGCGGGGCTGCTTGCGGGCCTGTTCTGGCAACGCGACTGCGCGCTGCGCGCCTGCCTGGCCGAAGCGCCGCCCGCGCAGCCACCTGCGCTCAGCGTGGCGCTGCTGCAGGGCAACATTCCCCAGGACGAGAAATTCGAGCCTGGCAGCGGCGTGCCATTGGCGCTGGAGTGGTATGCGGCGGCGCTGCGCGCCAGCGATGCCCAACTCGTGGTCGCGCCCGAGACCGCGATTCCGGTGCTGCCCCAGCAGCTGCCGTTCGACTACATGCCGATCCTGCAGCAGCATTTCGGGGAAGGCCCGCGCGCCGCGCTGATCGGCATCCCGCTGGGCAACCCGCTCGAGGGTTTTTCCAATTCGGTGATCGGCCTGGTGCCGGGCCAGACGCAGGTCTACCGCTATGACAAGCACCATCTGGTGCCCTTTGGCGAGTTCATCCCGCCGCTGTTCAAGTGGTTCACGGAGATGATGAACATCCCGCTGGGCGATTTCAACCGCGGCGGTCTGGCGCAGCCCTCGATGGACTGGGCCGGCCAGCGGCTCGCGCCCAACATCTGCTACGAAGATCTGTTCGGCGAGGAGCTGGGCTTGCGCTTTCGCGACGCCAGCACCGCGCCGACGATCTTCGTCAACGTGAGCAACATCGGCTGGTTCGGCGACAGCGTCGCCATCGACCAGCATCTGGCGATCAGCCGCATGCGTGCGCTTGAGTTCGAGCGGCCGATGCTGCGCGCGACGAATACCGGCGCCACGGTGGTCATCGACCACCATGGCGCCGTCACCCAGGCGCTGGCGCCGCATGTGCGCGGCGTGCTGTCCGCCAGCGTCGAAGGGCGCGAGGGGCTCACGCCCTTTGCGCGCTGGGTGCGCTGGACCGGACAGCTGCCGCTGTGGCTGCTGGCCGCTCTGGTGGTGGGTTGGGTGGCCTGGAGGCAGCGCACATGCGCCCAGGCCAAGTAGACTGTGGTCTTTTGACGTACCTGCGTTCTGAGGCATTTGCAGGGTCTTTGTGCTTTCGCGGCACTGCCGTGGACCGGATAATGCGCGCCTGTGGCGCATGCGGGATGCTGCGTACCACGCGACAACGAAGCGGCGACCTCGCCGCTGTGGAGCAAGTTTGATAATGGCCGATTCCTTTTCCTACCAGCAGCTGATCGCCTCCGGCGAGGGCAAGCTGTTCACTCCTGATTCCGGGCGCCTGCCCTTGCCTCCGATGCTGATGTTCGATCGCATCACGCACATCGACAGCGAGGGCGGTGAGCATGGTCTGGGCAAGATCGTCGCCGAGCTCGACGTGAACCCCGACCTGTGGTTCTTCAAGTGCCATTTCCAGGGCGATCCGGTCATGCCGGGCTGCCTGGGCCTCGACGCGATGTGGCAACTGATCGGCTTCTACCTGACGTGGCTGCAGCTGCCCGGCCGTGGCCGCGCGCTTGGTGCAGGCGAAGTCAAGTTCACCGGCGAAGTGGGTCCCGACGTCAAGTTGGTGACCTACGAGATCGACATCAAGCGCCTGATCAAGCGCAAACTCAACATGGCCATTGGCGATGCACGCCTGCTGGCCGATGGCAAACTCATCTATACGGCAACGGACCTGCGCGTGGGCTTGTTCATGCGCGAGGACAAAACCGAAGGATCCGCAGCATGAAGCGTCGGGTTGTGATCACGGGCACGGGCATCGTCTCGTGCATCGGTAACGACAATGCCACTGTCGAGGCCTCGCTGCGCGAGAGCCGCTCGGGAATTCGCGCCATGCCCGAATTCACCGCGCTGGGCATGCGCAGCCAGGTCGCGGGCATTCCCCAGATCGATCTGGAAGCGCAGATCGACCGCAAGGAACTGCGTTTCATGGGCGATGCGGCGGCCTATGCGCAAATCGCGCTGACCCAGGCGATTTCCGAAGCCGGACTCACACCCGAGCAGGTTTCCCATCCGCGCACCGGCCTGATCATGGGCTCGGGCGGCGGCTCGCCGGCCAACCAGATCGAAGCCGCGGACACGCTGCGCGAGAAGGGCATCCGCCGCGTCGGCCCCTACCAGGTCACGCGCTGCATGAGCTCCACGGTCTCGGCCTGCCTGTCGACGAACTTCGGCATCAAGGGCATCAACTATTCGATCACCTCGGCGTGCTCGACCTCGGCGCACTGCATCGGGTCGGCGGCCCAGCAGATCGCCTGGGGCATGCAAGACGTGATGTTTGCCGGCGGCGGCGAAGAGCTGTCCTGGGGCATGTCGCTGCTGTTCGACGGCATGGGTGCGATGTCGAGCAAGTACAACGCCACGCCCGAGAAGGCAGCGCGTGCGTACGACGCCAACCGTGACGGTTTCGTCATTGCCGGCGGCGGCGGCGCCGTGGTGCTCGAGAGCCTCGAGCATGCACTGGCACGCTGCGCGAACATCCTGGGCGAAGTCGTGGGCTTTGGCGCCACGTCGGACGGCGAAGACATGGTCGCGCCCTCGGGCGACGGTGCGATTGCCTGCATGCGCCAGGCGATCGAAGGCCTCGAAGGCCCGATCGACTACATCAACACCCACGGCACCTCGACCCCGGTCGGCGACGTGCCCGAGCTGCGTGCGATCCGCGAAGTGTTTGGCGACCAGATCCCGCCGTTCTCGTCGACCAAGTCGCTGACCGGCCACTCGCTGGGCGCGACGGGTGTGCAGGAGGCGATCTACTGCCTGCTGATGCTCAACAAGGGCTTCATCGCCGGTTCGGCCAACGTCGAGACCCCTGACCCCGCGGTCGAAGGCATGCCGCTGGTCACCGAGACCTGCGACGCGCCGCTGCGCCAGGTGCTGTCCAACAGCTTCGGCTTTGGCGGCACGAACGCCAGCCTGGTACTCAGGCGCTGGGAAGGGGCCTGAACGGCCGGGCGGCACGCGCGTGCCGCCGGCCGCGGTTTTCACTGTCCGGGTGGGGCTGGCAGGCAGGCGTGCACCGCCTGCCTTGACCCGTTCCCCCGACAGACGCTCCCCGGTGCCCGGGGTTCCCGACGGACATGTGTCCGCTCCCGGGAATGCGGGCTTGTGCAAGGAAGAATCCATGTTTTCGCAGGCATCCGGCCCCAAGGTGGCGATCTTGCTGTGCACCTACGACGGCGCGCGCTATCTGGCCGAACAGCTCGACTCCCATGCCGCGCAAACCGTGGCCCACTGGGAAGTGCAGGTGTCCGATGACGGCTCCAGGGACGCGACGCGGGCCATCCTCGAAGCCCGCCGGGCCGCCTGGGGTGCCGGTCGGCTGCGGATCCACCAGGGTCCTGCGCGCGGGTTTGCCGCCAACTTCCTGTCGCTGGTCTGCAGGCCGGAGCTCGAGGCCGATTTTTTCGCCTATTCCGATCAGGACGACATCTGGCACGCCGACAAGCTCGAGCGCGCGCTGCGCTGGCTGCAATCCGTGCCGGCCGACGTTCCCGCGCTGTACTGCGCGCGCACGCGGCTGGTGGATGCCGCCGGCCACGCCACGGGCCTGTCGCCGTGGTTTTCCAGGCCGACGGGCTTTGCCAACGCGCTGCTGCAGAATGTCGCCAGCGGCAATACCATGGTGTTCAACGGCGCAGCCAGGCGCCTGCTGCAGGAAGCCGGCCAGGACGTCGACGTGGCCGCGCACGACTGGTGGACCTATATGGTGGTCACGGGATGCGGCGGCCAGGTTTTGTGCGACGCGCAACCCGCGCTCGATTACCGCCAGCACGACACCAACGTGATCGGCATGAATGGCGGCTGGGGCGCGCGCGTGGAACGCATCCGCATGCTGTGGCAGGGGCGCTTTCGCCGCTGGAACGATGGTCATGTGGCCGCGCTGGAGCGCCTCGCGCACCGGCTCACGCCGGAAAACCGCGAGATTCTTGGGCATTTCCGCACGCTCCGGGAGGTGGGACTTCTGGGCAGGATCATCCATTTCAAGCGCAGCGGAATCTACCGCCAGACCTTTCTGGGAAACATCGGGCTCGTGGCGGCTGTCGTCTTCAAGAAGCTTTGATGGAATGGGAATGCCATCGATGGAGATCCAATGAATAGGTATTTTTGCCAGGGCATGCAGCCGCTGTTTTCTTCAGTAGAACTGCAGCCCGAGCCAAAGACGGAGTGTTTTTCTGATGCGTAGTTTCTCTGCCAGTCCACGCGAAATGCTCGCCAGCCTCTGGCGCAATCGCGAGCTCATCAAGACCTCGGCCAAGCGCGAGGTGCACGGGCGCTACCGCGGCTCCGTCATGGGCATCCTGTGGTCTTTCTTCAACCCGGTTTTCATGCTGGCGGTCTATACCTTCGTATTCAGCGAGGTCTTCAAGGCCCGCTGGAGCGGCGGCGGGGAATCGAAAGCCGAATTCGCGCTGGTGCTGTTTGCCGGGCTGTTCATCTTCAACATCTTTGCCGAGTGCATCAACCGTTCTCCGACGTTGATCCTGGCCAACAGCAACTATGTGAAGAAAGTGGTCTACCCGCTGGAAATCCTGCCCTGGGTCATCCTGTTTTCCGCGCTGTTCCATGCGCTCATCAGCCTGGGCGTGTGGCTGCTGGCCTATGTGGCGTTCTTCGGCATGCCCCATGCCACCGCGCTGTATCTGCCGCTGATCCTGTTGCCCTTCCTGCTGTTCGTCGTCGGCCTGAGCTGGATGCTGGCGTCGCTGGGCGTGTTCCTGCGCGACGTCGCGCAGCTCGTCGGGGTGGCAACGACGGTGCTGATGTTTCTCAGCCCGATCTTCTACCCGGCCTCGGCGCTGCCGGAGGATTACCGCAGCTTGGTGTATCTGAACCCTCTCACGCCGGTCATCGAGCAGACGCGCGATGTGCTGTTCTGGGGAAAGTCCCCGGATTTCCTGATGCTGGCGTGTTACTGGGCTGCCGCCGCGATCATTGCTTGCCTGGGCTTTGCCTGGTTCCAGAAAACACGTAGTGGGTTTGCCGATGTCCTCTGAAATTTCCATCCAGGTCGAAAATATCAGCAAGTGCTACCAGATATACGACAGGCCCCGGGACCGGCTCAAGCAATATATCGTTCCGCGGCTGCAACGCATGGCGGGGCGCCAGCCCGATCGCTATTACCGGGAATTCTGGGCACTGGGCGATGTTTCCTTCGAAATCAAGAAGGGGGAAACCGTCGGCATCATCGGCAGAAACGGCAGCGGCAAATCGACGCTGCTGCAGGTGATTTGCGGCACGCTCAACCCCACGCTGGGCAGTGTCAAGACCCACGGCCGCATCGCGGCGCTGCTGGAGCTGGGCGCGGGTTTCAATCCCGAGTTCACCGGGCGCGAGAATGTGTACATGAATGGCGCGGTGCTGGGATTGACGCGCGAAGAGATCGACCAGCGCTTCGACCGGATTGCGGCCTTTGCCGATATCGGTGAATTCATCGAGCAGCCGGTCAAGAGTTACTCGAGCGGCATGTATGTGCGACTGGCCTTCGCGGTCATTGCGCATGTGGATGCCGAAATTCTGGTCATCGATGAAGCGCTGGCAGTGGGCGATGCGGTATTCACCCAGAAGTGCATGCGTTTCCTGCGCAATTTCAAGGAGCGCGGCACCTTGATATTCGTCAGCCACGACATGGGATCGGTGCTCAATCTCTGCGAGCGCGTCGTATGGCTGCATGGCGGCAAGCTGCGCAAGATGGGGCCGGCCAAGAATATTTCCGAGGAATATTATCAATACACCCTGCAGGAAATCTACGGCAAGGATGAAAACCTGCAGGCGCTCGAGACCCCGCGTCCGGCAGAATTGGAAGTGACGGCTACGGAAACGTCCCTGGCGGAACCTGCCAAGCGGCCGTTTGTCGATTATGGCGGGGAGGTCGCCGTTGCCGACCATCTGAACGAGGCCAATGGCTGGAAGACCGGTGCGGGCGAGATCGTTTCCATCCAGTGGCATTCGCTGCAGTCCGGGCGCAGCGATGTGCTCCAGGGCGGCGAGATGATCCGCATGGTGATCACTGCCCGGGTTGCGCAGGACATGGCCCGCCCCATTCTCGGGTTCATGGTCAAGGACCGCCTGGGCCAGGACCTGTTCGGTGACAACACCTTGCCCTTCACCAATCTGAACCCGCGGCCGGTGGCGGCGGGTGCCTCGCTCAGAAGCGAATATGTGTTTCGCCTGCCGATGCTGCCCAACGGCCAATACACGGTCATGGCATCGCTGGCCGATGGCGACCTGCACAGCCATGTCCAGCACCACTGGATGCACGATGCGTTGATCCTCAACGTTTCATCGAGCGAAGTTCGCTGGGGACTGGTGGGCGTGGAATTCGACGATATCAAACTGGAAGTGCTGGCGTGAAATCTCTTGTCCAACTCTATCGCGCGCATCAGGGAAAAGTCTCTGACAAGTGGGAAATCTATCTCGAGGAATACGACCGGATATTTTCCGGTTTCCGTGGCCAGCCGGTGCGCATGCTGGAGATCGGCATCCAGAATGGCGGCTCGCTCGAGATCTGGAGCGAATATTTCCCGCAGGCCCAGGTCCTCGTGGGTTGCGACATCAATCCGGATTGCGCGCGGCTGAGCTACGAGGATCCCCGTATCAAGGTCGTCATCGGCGATGCCAATGCAGACCCCACCGCGGCCGAGATCCTCGCGCATTCGGCGGGCTTCGATCTGATCATCGACGATGGCTCGCATGACTCGAGCGATATCGTCAAGTCTTTTGCCCGTTATTTCCATCAGCTCGATTCAGGCGGCGTATTCGTTGCGGAAGACCTGCATTGCAGTTATTGGGAAGAATTCGAGGGCGGCCTGTATTATCCGTATTCCTCGATTTCCTTTTTCAAGCGGCTGGTGGATGTCATCAACCACGAGCACTGGGGCATCGACAAGGAACGCGCCCAGCTGGTGCGTGGTTTTTCCGAGCAGTACGGCACCCACTTCGACGAATCGGACCTCGCGCAGATCCATTCGATCGAGTTCTTCAACTCGGTGTGTGTGATCTACAAGAAGCCTGCGAGCGCGAATGTGCTGGGCCAGCGGGTCATTGCCGGCAAGAGCGACCAAGTCGTTTCCGGGCTTCAGGCGCTTTCGGGAAAGTGGCTGGCGCAGCCGCAGTCCGACAACATCTGGTCGTCAATGGAGGGTGCGCCGGACGAAGCCTGGCAGTCGCTGGCGCAAACCGCCGAACAGCACGCCAGCGCGCTGCAAAAGCTGACCCGGCAACTGGCGCAGCGCGACGATCAGCTCGCCGATTCCCAGCGCAAGGCGGCGGACAAGGACGCATTGATCGCCGGGCTGCGCGATTCGCTGGCGGCACAGGAAAACCAGGCCCGGGCGCTGCACGAGAACATCCACGCGATCCACCAGTCCACGAGCTGGCGCCTGACCCGCGGGCTGCGCTTTGCGGGCCGCATCCGCAACCGGCTGCGCGGCTTGCTGGCGATCTTTCGCCGCCTGGCTAGAACGGAGTCGCCGTCCAGTCTGGCGCGCAAGGCGGTGCGCGTCTGGCGCCGCGAAGGCCTGCAGGGCATCAAGGCGCGGATCCGCCAGCAAAGGTACCTCAACACGCCTGCCGGCACCGGCGGGCCGGGTTTTGCGCTGCAGCCTGCGTCCATCGTGCGCGATTCCCAGGGCCGTTATTCGCTGCAGCCCGGCGGCGCCGCAAGCTACACCTATGTCGAGCCGCAGCAGCCCATGGATCTGGCGCAGCGGCTGCTGGCAATCGAGTCCCGACCGGCGTTTTCCATTGTCGTGCCGGTGTATAACACCGCGCCCGAACTGCTCGAGGCCGTGCTGCGCTCCGTCCAGAACCAGTGGTATCCGCACTGGGAGTTGATCCTGGCCGATGATGCGAGCCCTTCGGAGCAGACACGCGCGGCGCTGGCGCGCATCGATCACCCGCAGATCAAGCTGCTGCGCCTGGAGCGCAACGCGGGCATCGCCGGCGCGACCAATGCGGCGCTGGCCGCCGCGCAGGGCGACTTCATCGTGTTCATGGACCACGACGATGAAATCACCGTCGATTGCCTGTATGAGCTGGCGCTTTGCATCGAGCGCGAGCAGCCCGATTTCATCTACAGCGACGAAGACAAGCTCACGCAAAAGGGCGACTACAGCGAGCCGCATTTCAAGCCGGACTGGTCGCCCGACACGATGATGAGCACCATGTTCACCTGCCACGTGTCCTGCGTGCGCCGCAGCATGCTGGAGAAGACCGGCGGGTTGCGCTCGGACTATGACGGGTGCCAGGATTGGGATTTCGTGCTGCGCGTGGCCGAGCACACCGACCGCATCAGCCATATTGCGAAGGTGCTCTACCACTGGCGCATCATTCCGGCCTCGATTGCCTCCGATATCGCCGCCAAGCCCTATGTGCTCGAAGCTTCGCGCCGGGTGCGCGAAGCCACGTTGCAGCGCCGCGGCCAGAATGGCACTGTCGAGCCGGTGCCGCAGGTGCCGGGTTATTTCCGCGTGGCCTACCAGCTGCAGGGCAATCCGCTGGTATCGATCATCATCCCGACGCGGGACAATGAAGCGATACTGCGCCGCTGCATCGATTCGATCGGCCAGCACACGCGCTACCGCAATTTCGAGCTGGTGATTCTCGACAATGGCTCGGTCGATCCCGCAACGGTGTCGTATCTGCAGCAACTGGGCGATCAGGACGGTGTGAGCGTCATCCGCCACGACGCCCCGTTCAATTTCTCGGAGCTCAACAATATCGGCGTGCGCAGTGCCAGGGGCGATCTGCTGCTGTTCCTCAACGACGATACCGAGGTGCTGCAGGAGGACTGGCTCGAACGCCTGGGCGGTTTTGCCCAGCTGGCGCATGTCGGCGCGGTGGGCGCCAAGCTCCTGTATCCAGGCGGGCGCCAGGTGCAGCACGCGGGCATCCTGAATCTCGAGGACGGCCCAGGCCATGCCTTCCTGCTCCAGGACTGCGACAGCCCCGGGTATTACATGCGCAATCTGCTCGAATACAACTGGCTGGCGGTGACCGGCGCCTGCCTGATGGTGGGCCGCGACAAGTTCGATGCGGTCAACGGATTCGATGAGGAGCTGCCCATTGCCTACAACGATGTCGACCTGTGCATGCGCTTGCGCGACGCCGGTTTCTACAACGTGGTGTGCCAGGCGGTGCGCTTGACGCACCATGAATCGGTGAGTCGCGGAATCGATCACATCGACCCGGCCAAGGCAGCGCGCCTCCAGCGCGAAAAAGCCCGCCTCTACGAGAAGAATCCGCGGTATTTCCTCTGCGATCCCTTCCACAACCCCAATCTGCACCCGAACGGGATTCACTTCGAGGTACCCCAATGATGCGCACCATGGAGAGCACGCCGGCTCTGAAGCAGGCCGTTGCGGCCCTGGAAAACATTCCGGGGCATGCCGAGCTGCTCTCGATGCTCGAGCAATCCGAAGCCGTCTCGTTTGATTTCTTCGACACGCTGTTCATCCGCCCGCTGGCCCATCCCGAAGATGCGTTCGATATCCTGGGCCGCAGGTTCGGCATCGAGGATTTCCGGGCGCGGCGCCGGGCGGCGCAGGTCGAGGCCTTTCGCCGGATGAATGCCGCCGGGCGCAAGGAAATCACGCTCGCGGGAATCTACGAGTGTTTTTCCGATAGCTCGGTTTCGGGCAGCGACCTGATGCAGGCGGAATATGCGCTCGAGGCCTCCCTGGTCGAGCCGAATCCGGAAATTTTTCCCCTGTTCGCGGCATTGATCGACGCCGGGAAAACCGTGGTCGTGACCTCGGACATGTACCTGTCCGCGGACTTCTTCATCGAAGCCTTGCGGCCCCACGGGCTGGCGCATCTGCCGCTGTTCATTTCCGCCGATTGCGATGCCACCAAGCGCGACACGGGCGCGCTGTTCGACGTCCTGATCGACAAGCTGGCGGTTCCCGCCGCGAAGATCCTGCATATCGGCGACAACCTGCAAGCCGATGTCACGCGCCCGCGCGAAAAAGGCCTGATGGCCTTCCATTACCGCGAATCGCGCGAGCTGCTGGTGAAGAAGAATGCCTCGCTGGCCACTTCGCTGGGCCATGGGCTGCTGCGCACGCGCGCGCGAGAGATTTCCGCCGGCTCCTATGCCGAGCTGGGCTTCCTCTATGGCGGCGCGGCCAATGCCGGCTTTCTGCAGTGGATCGCCGAGCGCGCGCGGCTCGACGGCATCGACCATGTGCTGTTTCTCTCGCGCGATGGCTATGCGCTCGAGCGGCTCGCACGCAAGAGCGCGGCGGCGGATTTTCCCGATTTCTGCTATTTCCTCGGCTCGCGCACCGCCTATACGCTGGCGGCCATCAACGCGGACAATTTCAGCCAGTTCATTCCCTTCCTGCTGTCGGGCTCGGACGGCCTGGCGCCGGGCGAGCTGCTCGAGCGCATCGGCGTGCAGCCGCCTTCGGCGCAGGTCATGGAAGACCTGGGCCTGGGTTCAGGGGTGCGCGTGAGCGTCGCCCTGCACGAGAAGCTCGCCGGCTTCCTGCATGCCGTGCGCTGGGACATTCTCAAGGTGTGCCGGCGCAACCGCCGCGCCTTGCACTGCTACCTGCGCCAGCTCGGCATCCACCAGGGCAGCCGCGTGGCGCTGGTCGACGTGGGCTGGAGCGGCACGACCCAGGAAGCCTTCGAGCTGGCCGTGCGCTCGCTGGTGGACATCGAGGTGTTTGGCTACTATTTCTGCCTGGCGGAGACCCCGGAGCGCCTGCGCCGCGACAAGCTCCAGCGCATGTCGGCCATGGTCAGCGCCACCAGCACCTCGCCGGCCACCGTGGCCGAGATCCATGCCAACCGCGTGGCGGTGGAACTGTTCTTTTCCGCGCCGCATTCTTCGGTGATCGGCCTGCAGGTCGGCGCCGACGGCATCGAGCCGGTGCTCGATGCGGGGCGTGGCCAGGAGGGCAACCTGACGCAGATCGCGCACGAGCTGCTCGAGGGCGTCGAGATCTTTGCCGAGCACTATGGCGCGTTGCACCAGCGTCTCGATATCCGGGCCAATCCGCTGCAGATGGCCTGGCCGCTGGTCGAGCTGGCCAGCGAGAAGAACGCGCTGTCGCATCAGCTGCTGCAGCAGGTTAAGAGCTTCGACGCCTGGAGCAGCTCGCGCAACCACGAGCTGACGCTGGAAGACTACCGGCGCTCTGTCTGAGGCCTGAGGCCCGAGGCGCGGGGCGGCGGCGCTACTGCGAAGCCGACAGCAGCAGCACCCCGACCAGCAGCGCGAAAAGCACCGCCAGCGTGATCTTGACCCAGCTGTACGGTTGCTCTCCGGCAATCTGCCCGGTGTAGCCGTTGGCCACGACCTGGTAGGTCTTGCGGCCATAGGTGTAGCCGACGAGCCAGACCGGCATCAGCGCGTGTTTGAAAGTGCGGCCCTGGTAGCGGGTCTGCACGCGCAGGTTGCGCTGGGTGTCGCCCGGCACCTGCTGCGAGCACATCTGCCGCACGGCGGCGTCCATTTCCTGCTGATTGAGCTCGGCGGCCTGGCCCAGGTCGACCTGGTAGCGCTCGACGGTCCAGCCGCGCACGAATTCGGGGGTGTAGGGCTTGAGCTCGGTCGTGGTCGGGAACGGCTCGATCTTGCGCAGCAGCGCGGCATGCACGCCCACCGTGCCCGGCACCAGCGCGTCGTCGAAGAAGTGCGCGAGATTGCCCGCGGCCGGCTCCCAGCGCACATGCTGGACCTGGCGCGTCTGGGTGTTGCCATTGGCGTCGCGGTAGCTTTCGGTGGTGTAGTAGTAGAAGCCCGCGTCGGCCTGCCACGCGGCCTGCACCTGGGCGTCAAAGGTCCAGTAGGGCAGGTACAGGCCCTTGAGCGTGTCGGTCAGCGCGGCGTTCTTGAGCTTGTTCGGCGCGAACCAGCGCGAGCCATACCATTTGCGGATCGCGTCGCGCACCTGGGCTTCGCTGATCTTGAAGGGCAGGATGCTCTGCGGCGTGATCGCGTCGTTGCGCTCCTCGTGCGCGACGATCGCCGGCGACCCGCAGAAATCGCAGCGCTGGGCGCTGCGCCCGTCGACGAACACCGAGATCGCGCGGCAGTTCTGGCATTGCACTTCCTGGCGCACCGCGCCCCAGCCGCGCCCGCCCTCGGGGTGGCGCAGCGCAGCCGCGAGGTCCTGCTCGACGACAGCGGCACCGAGCTCCTCGCGCTGCGCCTCGCTCCAGGGCACCTGGGTGCCGCAGTAGGGGCACTGCAGCGACTGGGCCTTGGGGCTCCACTCGAGGTTGGCGCCGCATTCGGGGCAGGGGTGCTTGCCGACCAGCGCCGGACGCGGCGCCTCGGGCAGCGCTTCGTAGCCGGCAGCGGGGGAGCGGGAAGATTCTGGGGTCACGGCCATGGCACCTTGGCGCCGCGCGGGCGCCGGTCAAACTGCAGAAAATCAGCCGCGCAGGTAGTCGTCGAGCGCGCCTTGCGCGATGCGCCAGCTGCTGCCGATCTTGCGCGCCTTGAGATGGCCGGCTTCGATCTCGGACATCACATCGGCCAGCTCCACGCCCAGCAGCTGCGCGGCTTGTTCGGGGGTGAGCACCTGCAAGGCGGCGGCAGCCGGTGCTGCCTGCGCCTGCGCGGCCTGGGCTGCTGCCGGCGAAAACGCGTCCGGTGCCGGTGCCGTGCCCGGCGCGCCCGGCGCGTTGGCGCCCGCGGGCTGCGACTGCATGCTGCGCATCATTTCCTGCGCCATGCCAAAGCCCATCGCCATGGTCGCGGGCATGGTGGCCGCCGCCGCGCCTTCGCCGCCGGCGCCCATCGCCTGGCCCATCTGGTACTTCACATAGTCGTTGAGGTTGCCGATCGCGCCCATGCTCGAGCGCTTGTCGATGGCCTGCTCGACTTCGGGCGGCACCGAGACGTTCTCGAGAATGAAGCTGCTGATCTCGAGGCCGTACTTCTCGCGCATGGCCGGGTTGATCAGCAGCAGCAGCGCCTCGCCCAGGTCGCTATAGCGCGTGGCGACATCGAGCACCGGCACATGCGCCTTGGCCAGCGCCTCGGTGAACACGCTGACGATGCGCGAGCGCATGGTGTCGGCGAATTCGTCGAGGCGGAAGTTCTGATCGGTGCCCGCGACCTCCCTGAGGAACTTGGGTGCCTCGACGATGCGGAAGTCATAGGAGCCGAAGGCGCGGATGCGCACCACGCCGAAGTCCTTGTCGCGCAGCATCACCGGGTTGGCCGTGCCCCACTTGTTGCCCGTGAACAGCCGCGTGTTGAGGTAGTAGACGTCGCACTTGAACGGCGACTGGAAGCCGTACTTCCAGCCCTGCAGCGTCGACAGGATCGGCACGTTCTGCGTGCTCAGCGTGTGCCGCCCGGGCTGGAACAGGTCGGCGAACTGACCCTCCGAGACGAACTGCACCTGCTGCGACTCGCGCACGATCAGCTGCGCGCCGTTCTTGATTTCCTTGTCCTGATCAGGCCAGCGGTACGACAGCGTATCGCGTGAATCATCGGTCCATTCGATGATTTCGATCAGTTGCTTGGTGATGATGTTCAGCAGACTCATGGATCGCCCTGGAGTGGAAACTTGTGGACCATTGTAGGGTGCGGTCGGCGCCCCGCAGCGCGTGCGGCGCGCGCTTTGGCCGCCCGCCGCGCATGCCCATGGCGGGCGCTGCGCGCGGTCGGCGCGGGCGCCGACATAAAATCACGGTTTACGCGCATCGCGCGCGCACCTACCGAAGCGCAGGACGGCCTGCCGCAAGCTCAAGAAGCCATGCTGACATTCCAACAAATCATCCTGAAATTGCAGTCGTACTGGGACGCCCAGGGCTGCGCCCTGTTGCAGCCCTATGACATGGAAGTGGGCGCGGGCACCTCGCACACCGCCACCTTCCTGCGCGCCCTCGGCCCCGAGCCCTGGAAAGCGGCCTATGTGCAGCCCAGCCGCCGCCCCAAGGACGGCCGCTTCGGCGAGAACCCGAACCGCCTGCAGCACTACTACCAGTTCCAGGTCGTGCTCAAGCCCGCGCCCGACAATATCCTCGAGCTGTACCTGGGCTCGCTCGAAGCCCTGGGCTTCGATCTGAAGCAAAACGACATCCGCTTCGTCGAGGACGATTGGGAAAACCCGACGCTCGGCGCCTGGGGCCTGGGCTGGGAAGTCTGGCTCAACGGCATGGAGGTGACGCAGTTCACCTACTTCCAGCAGGTCGGCGGCATCGACTGCAAGCCCGCGACCGGCGAGATCACCTATGGCCTCGAGCGCCTGGCGATGTACCTGCAGGGCGTGGACAACGTCTACAACCTGCAGTGGACCGACACGCTGACCTATGGCGATGTCTTCCACCAGAACGAGGTCGAACAGTCGACCTACAACTTCGAGCACGCCGACGCCGACTTCCTGTTCACGGCCTTTGCCGCGCACGAGAAGCAGGCCCAGCACCTGATCGAGCAGTCGCTGTCGCTGCCAGCCTACGAGCAGGTGCTCAAGGCCGCCCACAGCTTCAACCTGCTCGATGCGCGCGGTGCGATCTCGGTGACCGAGCGCGCGGCCTATATCGGCCGCATCCGCAACCTGGCGCGCACCGTTGCCAAGGCCTACCTCGACAGCCGCGCGCGCCTGGGCTTCCCGATGGCGCCCAAGGCCTGGGCTGAAGAAGTGCTGGCCGATCTGGCCAAGGCCGAGCAAGCCGCCGCCGGCAAGAAGGCCGCCTGAGCCGTTGCGACAGAGATAACACCATGAACCATCCGAATCTTCTCGTTGAACTGTTTGTCGAAGAGCTGCCCCCGAAAGTGCTGCAAAAGCTCGGCGACGCGTTTGCCGGCGTGCTGTTCGAGCAGCTCGCGGCCCAGGGCCTGACCAGCGCCGGCTCGCGCCTGACGGCCTATGCCTCGCCGCGCCGCCTGGCCGCGCACATCACCGATGTGGCGCCGCAGGCCGCCGACAAGGCCGTGTCGCAAAAGCTCATGCCCGCCAGCGTGGGCCTGACGGCCGACGGCCAGGCCACGCCCGCACTGCTCAAGAAGCTCGCGGCGCTCGGCGCCGACGCCTCGGCCGTGGCCGGCCTGCAGCGCGTGCATGACGGCAAGGCCGACGTGCTGTACTTCGAGAGCACGGCGCGCGGCGCGCAGCTCACGGACGGCCTGCAGAAGGCGCTCGACGAAGCCATTGCCAAGCTGCCTATTCCGAAGGTGATGCGCTACCAGCTGCAGGACGGCTGGACCAGCGTGCATTTCGTGCGCCCGGCCCATGGCCTGGTCGCGCTGCACGGCACGCAGGTGCTGATCGGCGTCAAGGCGCTGGGCCTGACGGCCGGCGCCGCCACGCATGGCCACCGCTTCGAGGCCAGCGTCGATCCGGTGGTCATTGAAAGCGCCGACAGCTATGCACAGCAGCTTGCCGAGCAGGGCGCGGTGATTGCCGGCTTTGCCGAGCGCCGCGCCGAGATCGCGCGCCAGCTGCAGGCCGCGGCCGAGCGCGTGGGCGGCGGCGTGCGCCCGATCGAGGACGAAGCGCTGCTCGACGAAGTGACGGCGCTGGTCGAGCGCCCGCATGTGCTGATCTGCGAGTTCGAAAAGGAATTCCTCGGCGTGCCGCAGGAATGCCTGATCCTGACGATGAAGGCCAACCAGAAGTACTTCCCGCTGCTGGCCGCCGACGGCAAGCTGACGCACCAGTTCCTGGTGGTGAGCAACATCCGCCCGGCCGATGCGAGCGCGGTGATCGGCGGCAACGAGCGCGTCGTGCGCCCGCGCCTGGCCGATGCCAAGTTCTTCTTCGACCAGGACCGCAAGAAAACGCTGGCCTCGCGCGTCGAGGGCCTGGGCAAGGTGGTCTATCACAACAAGCTCGGCACGCAGGGCGAGCGCGTCGACCGCGTGCGCGCGATCGCCAAGTCTATTGCCCAGCAGCTGGGCGACAGCGCCCTCGCGCGCCAGGCGGATCTGGCCGCGCAGCTGGCCAAGACCGATCTGGTGACGGACATGGTCGGCGAATTCCCGGAACTGCAAGGCACGATGGGCCGCTACTACGCGCTCAACGATGGGCTCGATGTCGCGGTGGCCGACGCGATCGAAGACCATTACAAGCCGCGCTTTGCGGGCGACGAACTGCCGCGCAATGACGTCGGCGTGGTCGTGGCGCTGGCCGACAAGCTGGAAACCCTGGTCGGCATGTTCGGCATCGGCAACCTGCCCACGGGCGACCGCGATCCCTTCGCGCTGCGCCGCCATGCGCTGGGCGTGGTGCGCATGCTGGTCGAAAAGGACCTGGCGCTGGACCTCGAAACGCTGCTGGTGAGCACGCTTCCGGCTTTTGGCGACAAGATCGCCGACGCCACGCCGGCGCTGGTCGACTTCATCTACGATCGCCTGGCCGGCAACCTGCGCGAGCAGGGTTTCAGCGCCCAGCAGGTCGATGCCGTGCTCGCGCTGCGTCCGCAGCGTCTGGCCGACGTGCAAAAGCGCCTCGACGCGGTGCGCGCGTTTGCCGCGCTGCCCGAAGCGCCGGCGCTGGCCGCGGCCAACAAGCGCGTGGGCAATATCCTGAAGAAGGCCGAAAGCGCGGTGCAGGCACGCGTCGACGCCAGCCTGCTGCACGAAGCGGCCGAGCAGCAGCTGAACCAGGCGCTGCAGACCACGGTGCCGCGCGCCGATGCGCAGTTTGCCGAAGGCGATTACACCGCGAGCCTGCAGACGCTGGCGGTGCTGCGCGCGCCGGTCGATGCGTTCTTCGACCAGGTCATGGTCAATGCCGACGACCCGGCGCTCAAGGCCAACCGCCTGGGCCTGCTGGCAACGCTGCACGAAGCGATGAACCGCGTGGCCGACCTGTCGCGCCTCGCCACCTGACCCTGCGCCATGAAGCTCGCCATTCTCGACCGTGACGGCACGCTGGGCGCGGCGGGCCAGGAGGGCGGCGCCCCCTGGGCCGCGCTGCCCGGCGCGCTCGAAGCCGTCGCGCGGCTGAACCGCGCGGGCTGGCATGTCGTGCTGGCGACCAACCAGCCCGGGCTGGCGCTGGGCGAGTTCGGCATGGCCGAGCTCAATGCGCTGCACGCGGGCCTGCACCGGGCGCTCGGCGCGGCGGGCGCGCGCATCGAGGCGGTGTTCTATTGCCCGCATGGCCCCGAGGAGGGCTGCGGCTGCCGCCAGCCCGCGCCCGGCCTGCTCCAGCAGATCGGCGAGCGCTACGGCGCCGAACCCCAGCAGACCTGGGTGATCGGCAGCTGCGCCGAGCATCTGCAGGCCGGCGCGCAGGTCGGCGCCCATCTGCATCTGGTCTGTGCACAGACCGCGGCCGCGCTGCTGGACGGACAGGCGCTGCCGGCGCATTTTCCGCCGCAGGTGCGCGTGCACACGAGCCTGGAGCTGCTGGTCACCAGCCTGCTGCCGGATGACACCCAGCCGCCGGCCTGATCGCCGCGCGCCGCTCTCTCATTGTTGGAACCGATTTCCCCATGCCCCTGATCCGCTCCGTCATTCACATGCTCTGGATGGGTGTGACCTGCATCCCCTATACGCTGGCCATCCTGGTGGTGCGGCTGTTCGGCGCCTCGGCGCGCACGCGCTACCGCATTGCGCGCGCCTGGCTCAAGTTGAGCGTCGACAGCGCCGGCTGGTTCATGGGCGTGCGCTACCGGGTGCAGGGCATGGAGCATCTGCCCACGGATCCGACGCAGGGCGTGGTGCTGCTGGTCAAGCACCAGTCGACCTATGAAACCTTTCTGATGCCGGCGATCATGCCGCGCCCGCTGGCCTATGTGTTCAAGAAGGAGCTGCTGCAGGTGCCGTTCTTCGGCTGGTCCATCGGCAGCCTGGACATGATCCACATCAACCGCTCCGACGGCTCGCGCGCCTTTCACAAGGTGGTCGAGCAGGGCAAGCGGCTGCTGGCGCAGGGCACCTGGGTGATCATGTTTCCCGAGGGCACGCGTGTGCCGCGCGGCGAGAAGGGCGTCTACAAGTCCGGCGCGACGCGCCTGGCGATCATGACTGGCGTGCCGGTGGTGCCCGTGGCCGTGACTTCGGCCAAGTGCTGGCCGCGCAAGGCCTTCATCAAGCGCCCGGGTATCGTGGATGTGAGCGTCGGCCCGCAGATCGCGACCACGGGCCGCAAGCACGACGAGCTGATGCTCGAGGTCGAAGCCTGGATCGAGGGCGAGATGCAGCGCCTCGATCCCGAGGCCTACGCGCGCTGAAGCCGCCAATGGCCGGCGTGCTGCAGCGTGCCTGGGACTGGCTTGCGCCGCCCGAGGTGGCGCTGGTCGACGGCCAGCTGGTCAAGCGCCCGCGCCGCGGGTCGGTGGCTCCCGCAGCCCCGGTGCCGGCGCCGGTCGCCGCGCCCGTCGCGCTGCTGCTCGAGCCGCCGCGTGTCCTCGAGGCGCCTCAGTCATTTATTCATCCCCAGGCCAACCAGCAGCTGCTGCTGGCGGGTGTTCCCGTCGGCTACCGGCTCGAACGCAGCCGCCGGCGCAGCATCGGCATGACGGTGCGCATCGAGGGCCTGCAGGTGCGCGCGCCGCTGGGCACGAGCCTGGGCGCGGTGCAGCAGGTGCTCCATGACAAGGCCGACTGGATCCTGCGTAAGCTTGCCGAGCAGCGCCAGCGCGGGCTGGAAGTGCAGGGCGCGCGCCTGCAGTGGGGCGCGCAGACCGCATTGCCCTATCTCGGCGCTTCGCTGGCGCTGGAGCTGGCCGCGCCGCTGCCGGCGCGCGTGCCCGCGCAATTGCAGCCCGGCGGCGTGCTGCAGCTGGCGCTGGCCGCCGATGCCACGCCCGAGCAGATCCGCCGCCGCGTGCACGCCTGGTGGCTGCAGGCGGCGGGCAGCCATTTCACCGAGCGCCTGGAGCATTTCGCGCCGCAGCTGGGCGTGCAGTGGCGCAGCCTGCGCCTGTCGAGCGCGCGCACGCGCTGGGGCAGCGCGCGCAGCGATGGCGCGATCCGCCTCAACTGGCGCCTGCTGCACTATGCGCCGGAAATCATCGATTACGTCGTGGTGCATGAACTCTCCCATCTGCGCCACATGGACCACAGCCCGCGCTTCTGGGCGACGGTGGGCAGCGTGCTGCCCGACTGGCGCGCGCTGCGCCAGCGCCTGCGCGATCAGGCCGCGCCGCAGTGGGATGATGAAGATGCCTGACAGCCGATCCGGCATGGCTGGCGGTGTGGCCCTTGTTCTGCGAGACTGTACGCCATGACTGATTCCTTGACACCCGATTCCTCGACCACGGGCGGCGTGCGCCCCGCCCCAGGCTATGCCGGCGACCTGTCCGCGCCGCTGGCCTGGCAATGGGTGCAGCAGGGCCAGGCGGTGTTGGTCGATGTGCGCACCGATGCCGAGCGCGAATGGGTCGGGCGCGTGCCCGGTGCCGCGGCCGTGGCCTGGAAACAGTGGCCCGGCATGGCGGCCAACGCCGATTTCGACGCGCAGCTGCGCGCGGCCGTGCCCGAGGGCATGAAGGTGGTGCTGCTGTGCCGCAGCGGCGTGCGCTCGGTGGCCGCGGCGCAGCGCGCGGCAGCGCTGGGCCTGGAGGCATACAACATTCTTGAAGGTTTCGAGGGCGATGCCGATGCACAGGGCCAGCGCGGAAGGCTCGGCGGCTGGCGGCATGCAGGGCTGCCCTGGAGGCAGTAAAAATATCCTGCAATGAAAAACGGGCCGCGAGGCCCGTTTTTCATGTGCGGTAGAACTTATTGCGCTGGAATGCGCAGCTTCTGGCCAGGGTAAATCTTGTCCGGATGCGTCAGCATCGGCTTGTTGGCTTCGAAGATCACCGGGTACTTGTTGGCATCGCCATAGTACTTCTTGGCAATGGCCGACAGCGTGTCGCCGCGCACCACATCGTGGAACTGGGCTTCGGGTTCGGGGTTGGTGACATTCATCTGGTTGTCGACCGAGGTCACGTTCGCGACGTTGCCGGCGCACAGCGTGATCTTTTCCTTGGCGGACTGGGTCGGTGCATCGCCGGTCACGGTGACCTTGCCCTGCGCGCCGTCAAACGTCACCTTGAGGTTGCTTGCACCCAGCTTCTGGGTGGCGATGTAGGCTTCGATGGCGCTCGCGGCCTTGATGTTCAGGTCTGCCGGCGTCGCGCCGGGCGTGGGCGCAGCGGCGGGGGCGGCCTGTGCGTCCTTGCCGCCAAACAGTTTCTCGCCGGCTTCCTTGATGAAATTGAAAAGACCCATGGGTTTGACTCCTGTGAAAAGCAATGAAGCTTCACTCTAGTGCCGGTTCCTGCGCCGCCACGTCGGATAACCGCTTGTCCGCACATTGCCGCAGCGGCGCAATATATCGCCCGCAGGCCGCATGGAAACCCGGATAATCCGGCGATGACATTTCTGGCCATCGACGTCGGCAACACCCGCCTCAAATGGGCGCTGTACGACGCAGCGCACCCCGGCGCCACCTTGCTCGCGCACGGCGCCGAATTTCTCGAGCATATCGACCAGCTGGCGGAAACCGGCTGGGCGGGCCTGCCCGCGCCCGACCGCATGCTCGGCTGCGTGGTTGCGGGCGATGCCGTCATGCGCCGGGTGCAGCAGCAGATCGAGCAGATGGCGCACTGGGACGTCGCGGCGCAGTGGGTCGTGCCTTCGGGAGGCGAGGCCGGGGTCACCAATGGCTATGACCATCCCACGCGCCTGGGTGCCGACCGCTGGGTGGCGATGATCGGCGCGCGCCACCAGGTGCTGACCCAGGGCCGGCCCCGGCCGCTGGTCGTCGTGATGGTCGGCACGGCGGTGACCGTGGATGCGCTCGATGCCAGCGGCCACTTTCTCGGCGGCCTGATCCTGCCGGGCCACGGCATCATGCTGCGCGCGCTTGAAACCGGCACCGCCGGCCTGCATGTGCCGACCGGCGAGGTCACGCTGTTCCCCACCAACACCAGCGATGCGCTGACCAGCGGCGGTACCTATGCGATTGCCGGCGCCGTCGAGCGCATCTATCAGCATCTCGACGCACGCTGCGGCGAGGCGCCGGCCTGCATCATGGCCGGTGGCGCGGGCTGGAAAATGGCGCCCAGCATGACGCGGCCATTCGAGCTGATCGACAACCTGATCTTCGACGGCCTGCTGGTCATTGCCGCGCAGCGCTGGCACGCTTGAAGCGGGCAGGTTGACGCCAGAGGACCTTGCCTGGATTTGCCGGCATTCCCGCTGCGTATGCATTGCACCAGATGTAATCAATTGTGTTGTCTGCAGCGTCGGCATCCATTGGAATCCCCATACTTGGCACCATCGTGCCGGGCAGGCTGATTCATTGCGCAGCACACATTACCGTCCGTGACCGCTCCTGTAACTGCATTGCAGACGCGGATGCGATAATCGAAGGCTTCGCCGAAAGGCATCCAACCATTTTTTCCCCATGATTCTGGTCACAGGCGGCGCAGGTTTTATCGGTGCCAATTTTGTACTCGACTGGCTTGCGGCCCACGACGAGCCCGTTGTCAATCTCGACAAGCTGACCTACGCCGGCAACCTGCACAATCTCGCCAGCCTCGAGGGCGATGCGCGTCATGTGTTCGTGCAGGGGGATATCGGCGACAGCGCCTTGCTGGCCCGGCTGCTGCAGCAGCACCGCCCGCGCGCCGTGCTCAATTTCGCGGCCGAAAGCCATGTCGACCGCTCGATCCACGGCCCGGAGGATTTCATCCAGACGAACATCGTCGGCACCTTCCGCCTGCTCGAGGCGGTGCGCGCCCACTGGAGCGCACTGCCGGCAGACGAGCAGCAGGCATTTCGTTTCCTGCATGTCTCGACCGACGAAGTCTACGGATCGCTCGATGCCCAGGCCCCGGCCTTCACCGAGGACCATCTCTACGAGCCCAACAGCCCGTATTCGGCAAGCAAGGCCGCGAGCGACCATCTGGTGCGCGCCTGGCACCACACCTACGGGCTGCCGGTGCTCACCACCAACTGCAGCAACAACTACGGCCCGCTGCATTTCCCCGAGAAGCTCATTCCGCTGATGATCGTCAACGCGCTCGCCGGCAAGCCGCTGCCGATCTACGGCGACGGCATGCAGGTGCGCGACTGGCTCTATGTGCGCGACCATTGCAGCGCGATCCGCCGCGTGCTCGAAGCCGGCCAGCTGGGCCAGACCTACAACGTCGGCGGCTGGAACGAAAAGCCCAACGTCGACATCGTGCACACCGTCTGCGCGCTGCTCGACGAGCTGCGCCCGCGCGCCGACGGCCAGAGCTATGCCGGCCAGATCACCTATGTGAAGGACCGTCCCGGCCACGACCGCCGCTACGCCATCGATGCGCGCAAGCTCGAGCGCGAGCTCGGCTGGAAGCCCGCCGAGACCTTCGAGTCGGGCATCCGCAAGACCGTGCAGTGGTACCTCGAGCACCCCGAATGGGTGGCCCAGGTGCAAAGCGGCGCCTACCGGGATTGGGTCCAGACCCAGTACGCCCACACCGGCGCGGGCGCATGAAGATCGTTCTGCTGGGCCCGACGGGCCAGGTCGGCTGGGAGCTGCAGCGCAGCCTCGCGGTGCTGGGCGAAGTCATTCCCCTGGGCCGCCAGGGCGCCGATTTCTCCGACCCCGAGAGCGTGGCGCGCAGCGTGCGCGCGCTGCGCCCCGATGTGATCGTCAATGCGGCCGCACACACCGCGGTGGACAAGGCCGAAGCCGAACCCGAGCAGGCGCGCCTGCTCAATGCCACGACTCCCGCGCTGCTGGCGCGCGAAGCCGCGGCGCTGGGCGCGCTGCTGGTGCACTACAGCACCGACTACGTGTTCGACGGCAGCGGCAGCGCCGCGCGCGCCGAGGATGCGCCCACGGCGCCGCTGTCGGTCTATGGGCGCACCAAGCTCGAGGGCGAGCGCGCAATAGCCGAAGCCGGCTGCCGGCACCTGATCTTTCGCACCAGCTGGGTCTACGCGGCGCGCGGCGGCAATTTCGCCAAGACCATGCTGCGCCTGGCGCAGGAGCGCGAGCGCCTCACCGTGATCGATGACCAGTGGGGCGCTCCAACCGGCGCCGACCTGATTGCCGATGTCACCGCGCATGCGGTTCGGCATGTGGGGCATTCGCCGCAGGATCTGGGCCTGTACCACCTGGTGGCGTCGGGCGAGACCTGCTGGCATGCCTATGCGCAGTTCGTGATCGAGACCGCGCGCGGCCTGCGCCCCGAGCTGCCGATCAAGGCCACCGAGATCGCTCCCGTGCCCACCAGCGCTTTCCCGACCCCGGCGCAGCGGCCGCTGAACTCGCGCCTGGACACCTCCCGGCTGCAGGCCCGCTTCGGTCTGCGCCTGCCCGACTGGCGCCAGGGCGTGGTCCGCATGCTCCAAGAAACTCTGTAAAGAATCCATGACACAACGCAAAGGCATCATCCTGGCCGGGGGCTCGGGCACCCGGCTGCACCCGGCAACCCTCGCGATCAGCAAGCAACTGCTGCCGGTCTACGACAAGCCGATGATCTATTACCCGCTGAGCACGCTGATGCTCGCCGGCATCCGCGAGATCCTGATCATCAGCACGCCCCAGGACACGCCGCGTTTCGAGCAGCTGCTGGGCGACGGCAGCCAGTGGGGCCTGCGCCTCGAATACGCGGTGCAGCCCAGCCCCGACGGGCTGGCCCAGGCCTTCCTGATTGGCGAGCAGTTCCTGGACGGCGCGCCCAGCGCGCTGGTGCTGGGCGACAACATCTTCTACGGCCACGACTTCCAGCAGCTGCTGGCGCGGGCCCGCGACCGGGAAGAGGGCGCCAGCGTCTTTGCCTACCATGTGCACGATCCCGAGCGCTACGGCGTGGCCGAGTTCGATGCCTCGGGCAAGGTGCTGTCGCTCGAGGAAAAGCCGGCCGTGCCCAAGAGCAACTACGCGGTCACGGGCCTGTACTTCTACGACGCCCAGGTGGTCGAGATGGCCAAGCGCCTGGCCCCTTCGGCGCGCGGCGAGCTCGAGATCACCGACCTCAACCGCATGTACCTGGAGCAGGAGCAGCTGCAGGTGGAAATCATGGGCCGCGGCTATGCCTGGCTCGATACCGGCACGCACGAGAGCCTGCTCGAGGCCGGCCAGTTCATCGCGACGCTGGAAAACCGCCAGGGCCTCAAGGTGGCCTGTCCGGAAGAGCTGGCCTACCGCCAGGGCTGGATCGACGCGCAGCAGCTCGAAAGCCTGGGCCGGGCGATGGCCAAGAACGGCTATGGCCAGTACCTGCTGCGCCTGCTCAAGGAAAAGGTGAACGCATGAAGGCCACTCCCCTCGCGATTCCCGACGTCATCCTGTTCGAGCCCAAGGTGTTCGGCGACGCGCGCGGCTTCTTCTTCGAGAGCTTCAGCCAGCAGCGCTTCGATGACGCCGTGGGCCAGCCCCACGACTTCGTCCAGGACAACCACAGCCGCAGCAGCCAGGGCGTGCTGCGCGGCCTGCACTACCAGCTCGCGCCGCATGCGCAGGGCAAGCTGGTGCGCGTCGTCGAAGGCGCGGTGTTCGACGTGGCCGTGGACATCCGCAGGAGCTCGCCGACCTTCGGTCGATGGGTCGGCGCGCATCTGAGCGCCGAGAACCACCACCAGCTGTGGGTGCCGCCGGGTTTTGCGCATGGCTTCGTCGTGCTCAGCGAAAGCGCGCAGTTCCTGTACAAGACCACGAGCTACTACGCGCCGCAATCCGAGCGCAGCATCGCCTGGAACGATCCGCAGCTGGCCATCGACTGGCCGCTCGACGCCGCGCCCAGCCTGTCCGCCAAGGATGCGGTGGCGCCGGCCTTCGCGCAAGCCGAAGTGTTTGCATGAGCGCCAGGCCCGGCGCAGGCGCCGCTGGACGGCTGGCTCCACTTCCGGGTGCGGCGTGAGCGTGCCGATCGCCGAACCCCGGGCCGCGCACGGCCTGGTCGTCTCCATCGTCAGCCATGGGCATGGGCCGCATGTGGCGGAACTGCTGCGCCAGCTGGCCGGCAACTGCGCCGCGAGCGTGACGCGGGTCGTGCTGACGCTGAACATTCCCGAGCCCCAGCCCGCGCCCGCGGCGCCGCCCGGCGGCTGGCCGTTTGCGCTGCAGATGGTGCACAATGCCGCGCCGCTGGGCTTTGGCGCCAACCACAACCGCGCGCTGGCCGGTGCGACCGAGCGCTTCGTCTGCGTGCTCAACCCCGATGTGCTGCTGCTGCCCGGCGAGGGCGATGCGATGGCCGCGCTGTGCGCGGCGGCGGCCGTCGAGGGCGCGGGCATTGCCTACCCCATACAGATCGATGCCGCGGGCGTCGAGCAAGACAGCCGGCGCGAGCTCACGACGCCGCTGAGCCTGCTGCGGCGCCGGCTGCTGCGGCGCCGCCAGCAGCGCTGCGACTGGGTCAACGCCGCCTGCGTGCTGCTGCCCACGCGGGTCTGGCAGGCGGTGCAAGGTTTCGACGAAAGCTTCTTCATGTATTGCGAGGATGTCGACCTGAGCCTGCGTGTGCAGCTCGCGGGCTGGCGCCTGGTGGCCGCGCCGGTGCGCATCGTGCACGCGGGCCAGCGCGCCAGCGGCCGCCAATGGTCGCATTTCCAATGGCATCTGCGCAGCCTGTGGAAGCTGTGGCACTCCCCCGCCTATCTCCAGGCCCGTCATCAGTTGCGTCACCGGGGCCATATCGCCCCCTCATCATGATCTGGTTATCCGTCACTGCTTTTTTCGTCGCCCTGGTTTCGGGCGGCATGATCGTGCGCTGGTCGCGCAGCCTGCGCGTGGTCTATGGCGAGGACATGCCCCAGCGCTTCCACCGCGGCGACGTGCCGCGCATCGGCGGGGTGGCGCTGCTGCTGGCGCTGCTGGTGAGCTGGGGCGCGGGCATGGTCTCGACGCTGTGGCGCGGCGACACCTCCTTCCTGCGCATGCAGCCCTGGGTCGGCTGGTTCATATTGGCCATCCTGCCGGCGGTGCTCGGCGGCCTGGTGGAAGATCTCACGCAGCGGCTGTCGGTGCGCTACCGCCTGCTGCTCACGGGCCTCACGGCGGTGCTCGGCATCTGGCTGCTGGGCCTGAGCGTGCCGCGGCTGGACCTGCCGGGCATCGACGCGCTGCTGGCCTGGGCGCCGTGGATCGGCATGGCCATCGCGCTGGTGGCCATTGCCGGGCTGCCGCATGCGTTCAACATCATCGACGGCTACAACGGGCTTGCCGGCATGGTCGCGATCATCGTCTGCCTGGCGCTGGCGCATGTGGCGCTGCAGGTCGGCGACCGCGCGCTGGCCGCGCTGCTGGTCAGCACGGCCGCGGCCACGGCGGGCTTCCTGGTCTGGAACTATCCGCGCGGCATGCTGTTTGCGGGCGATGGCGGCGCCTATATCTGGGGCGTGGTGATCGCGTTCTCGAGCCTGCTGCTGGTGCAGCGCCACCCGCTGGTCTCGCCCTGGTTCCCGATGCTGCTGCTGATCTACCCGGTCTGGGAGACGGTGTTCTCGATGTACCGCAAGCTCGCGCGCGGCGTGTCGCCGGGCATGGCGGATGCGCTGCATTTCCACCAGCTGGTCTACCGGCGCATCGTCTGGGGCGTGTTCCATGACGACGAATCGCGCCAGATGCTGATGCGCAACAACCGCACCTCGCCCTATCTCTGGGCCTTCACGCTGCTGACGGTGCTGCCGGCCGTGCTGTTCTGGAGCAATACGCCGGTGCTGATGGCCTTTTGTGGTCTGTTTATGATTGGCTACGTCTGTGCCTATCTGGCCATCGTGCGTTTCAAGGTGCCGGGCTGGCTGCAGAAGTGAGCCGCTGCACCTCCAAAGCGCACTGTGCCCCCGCAGTTGCGGCACAATGCCCCGCTTGTTGTTGATTTCTTCCCTGCCCGCACCATGAACGATATCCTCTCCATTGCCCCGCGCGACAAAGCCGAGATCCTGGCCCAGGCGCTGCCCTACATCCGCAAGTTCCATGGCAAGACCATGGTGATCAAGTATGGCGGCAACGCCATGACTGATCCGGCCCTGCAGGCCGACTTCGCCGAGGACGTGGTGCTGCTCAAGCTGGTGGGGATGAACCCGGTCGTGGTGCATGGCGGGGGCCCGCAGATCGAAACCGCGCTCAACCGCCTGGGCAAGAAGGGCGAGTTCATCCAGGGCATGCGCGTCACTGACGCCGAAACCATGGAAGTGGTCGAATGGGTGCTGGCCGGCGAGGTGCAGCAGGACATCGTCGGCCTGATCAACCAGGCGGGCGGCAAGGCAGTGGGGCTGACGGGGCGCGATGGCGGGCTGATCCGCGCGCAGAAGCTCAAGTTGACCGACAACAAGGACCCGAGCATCCAGCATGACCTGGGCCAGGTCGGCGACATCGTCGCCATCGACCCCAGCGTCGTGAAGGCGCTGCAGGACGATGCCTTCATTCCCGTCATCAGCCCGATCGGCTTTGGCGAGGACAACGAAAGCTACAACATCAACGCCGACGTGGTCGCGAGCAAGCTGGCGACGGTGCTGCAGGCCGAAAAGCTGATGCTGCTGACGAACACGCCCGGCGTGCTCGACAAGGCCGGCAACCTGCTGACCGACCTGACGGCGCGCGAGATCGATGCGCTGTTTGCCGACGGCACGATCTCGGGCGGCATGCTGCCCAAGATCGCCGGCGCGCTGGACGCGGCCAAGGCGGGCGTGAATGCGGTCCACATCATCGACGGCCGCGTGCCGCATGCGATGCTGCTGGAAATCCTCACGGAGCAGGCCTACGGCACGATGATCCGCAGCCACTGAACGCCATGCGGCTGCTGCTCGTCGAAGACGATGTGATGGTGGCCAGCGGCATCAAGCTGGGCCTGAGCGATGCCGGCTACGCGGTCGACTGGGTGGGCAGCGCCGAGCGCGCGCTCGAAGTGCTGGCCAGCGAATCCTTCGACCTGGCGGTGATCGACATCGGTTTGCCGGGTCTCAGCGGCCTGGAGCTGACCCAGCGGCTGCGCCGCAGCAGCATGGACAGCGCCGCGATGCCGATCCTGATCCTCACCGCGCGCGATGCGCTGCTCGACCGGGTGCAGGGCCTGGACATGGGCGCCGACGACTACATGGTCAAGCCCTTCGAGCTGCCCGAGCTGCTCGCGCGGCTGCGCGCGCTGCTGCGCCGCTCGCAGGCCGCGACCACGGCCGTGCTGAGCTTCGGCCCGCTCGAGCTCGACACCGCGGCGCGCTGCGTGGGCGCGCGCGTCGCCGATGATTCCCCCGAAGGCAGCCACCTGCAGGCCATCGACCTGGGCCCGCGCGAGTGGACCGTGCTCGAGTACCTGCTGATCCACGCGCCCAAGCCGGCGAGCAAGGACAAGCTGCTGCAGGCCCTGACCGGCTGGGACAAGGAAATCACGCCGAACGCCGTCGAAGTCTATGCCTCGCGGCTGCGCGGCAAGATCGAGCCGCATGGCGTGGCATTGCGCTCGATCCGCGGTTTCGGCTACCGGCTGGAGCTCGTGGCCGCGCCCGCATGACACGCCGGCGCCACGCGCCATGACGTCCAATCTGCGCTTTCGGCTGCTGCTGCTGCTGGTGCTGCCGCTGAGCGTGCTGGCGCTGATGGGCGCGTGGTTCGCCTACCGCTCGGCCGAAGCCGCCGCGGGCCAGCACGACCTGCGGCTGATGCGCTTCCTGCCGGCGCTGGCCGAGGCCGTGGTCGCGCCTTCGCTCGATACCCAGGCACCCCCTCTGGTCATGCTGCCGCCGGCCGTCGAGGACTTCCTGCGCCAGCGCCAGAACGAGGCCGGCTACGCGATTGCCGATCTCCGGGGCCGCGTGCTGGCGGGCGACACCTGGATCCGGGTCGAGGTGCCGAGCACCAATGCCGCGGAATTCCACAGCCAGGAGTTCGCCGGCATCATGTACCGCGTGGCCGTCGTGCGCGTCGAGACCGCGGGCGCCGGCGAGATGGTGGTGGCGCTGGCCGATGGCTCGGATGCGCGCCAGCAGTGGGCGCAGCAGCTGCTGGTGCGCGTGCTGCTGCCCAACGTGCTGCTGATCGCGGCCGCGGGGCTGGCGATCTACTGGTCGGTGCGGCAGGCCTTCGAGCCGCTGGTGGCGCTGGCCGGCGCCGTCGAGCGCCGCTCGCCGCGCGACCTGCAGCCGATCGACGAGGCCGCGTCGCCCGACGAGGTGCGCCCGCTGGTGCGCTCGCTCAACCGGCTGTTCGGGCTGGTCGATGCCCAGGCCCAGGAGCAGCGGCGCTTCGTCGCTGACGCCGCGCACCAGCTGCGCACGCCGCTCGCGGCGCTGCAGGCACAGGTCGAGGCCTGGGCGCTGATGGTGCAGTCCGCGCCCGCGCCGCAGGATTCGCGCGAGCGCACGCTGGTGCTGGGCGCGACGCAGATCCACCAGCTGCGCGATGCGACGCGCCGCACCTCGCAGCTCGCGCGCCAGCTGCTGGCGCTGTCGCGCGCCGATGCGCGCCATGCCCAGGCCCAGCCGCTGCAGCGCGTGGACCTCAAGGACCTGTGCGAAAGCCTGCTCGAGGCATTTTTCGAGCAGGCGGCGGCCAAGGACATCGATTTCGGCCTCGAGGTCGCGCCCGCGAGCGTCTGGGGCCATGCCTGGCTGCTGCGCGAGCTGCTGAGCAACCTGGTCGACAACGCGCTCAAATACAACCCCGATGGGGGGCGCGTGACGCTGCGCAGCGGGGTCCGCGCAGGCAGCGCATTTCTCGAGGTCGAGGACGACGGCCCGGGCGTGCCCGAAGCCGAGCGCGAGCGCATCGTCCAGCGCTTCTACCGCCTGCCCGGCGCGACGGGCGAGGGCTCGGGGCTGGGGCTGGCCATTGCCGAGGAGATCGCGCAGCTGCACCAGGCGCGGCTGCAGCTGGGCGTCGGCGCGGAGGGGGCCGGGCTGCGCGTGCTGCTGGTTTTTCCACCCGAACCCGCGGCTGCGTCCTGAACTTGCTTCGAGACCTGCGGCAGCTGTAACGGATACGGAAACAATTGCAAGCACAATGTCAATGCCATTGAGCTTGAACAACAGTAGGACGTGAGAGCGGATGGCTGTGAGAGAATTATTTACAAATTCCTGATCGCCTATGTCCGAGTCTGAAGTCCTGTCCCCCTCTTTCATTGCTGCTGCCAGCGCTGGCGGCAGCGATGCCGCCGCCGTTGCCACCGCCCCCGCCGCGCGCAAGCGCCCCAAGCCGGGCGAGCGGCGCGAGCAGATCCTGCAGGCGCTGGCCACGATGCTGGAAAAGCCCGGCGCCGAGCGCATCACCACCGCCTCGCTGGCCGCGCACCTGCTGGTCAGCGAAGCCGCGCTCTACCGGCATTTCGCCAGCAAGGCACAGATGTTCGAGGGCCTGATCGATTTCATCGAGCAGTCGGTGTTCACGCTGGTGCAGCAGATCGTCGGCCGTGAGGTGCCCGACCCCGATCAGCCGCCCGCCATCGACGGCGCCCGCCAGGCGGCGCGCGTCATTGCGCTGGTGCTGCAGTTCGGCGAGCGCAACCCGGGCATGGCACGGGTCATGGTCGGCGATGCGCTGGTGTTCGAGCACGAGCGCCTGCAGCAGCGCATGAACCAGTTCTTCGACCGCATCGAATCCACGCTGCGCCAGTGCCTGCGCCCCGCAGCCGATGCGCGCGGCTCGGCCAAGCCGACGGTCGATGCGCAGGTCGCGGCCAGCGTGCTGACCGCGTTTGCGCTGGGCCGGCTGCAGCGCTTCTCGCGCTCGGGCTTTCGCCGCCTGCCGACCGAGCATCTCGACCAGAGCCTGGCGTTGATGCTCTGAGCGGTGGCGCTACGCCGCTGAGGGCACTAGTGTCATTGGCCTCCCAGCGTGCAGTCAGCGCGCACGGCCTGCGTGTAGATAGCAGAGCCTTGTGTGGCACCGGGCTCCTGCCATGCCAGCAGGGCCTGGCCCGAAGGCGCGACGCCGCTGGTCAGCCGTGACTTGTCCGCGGGGCGCGTGGACACCGCGAACTGCGCGCACAGCGGCGCACCCGCCGCGTCGAGCTTGATGCCCTGGATGCTGGGCTGCGCGCCGCTCTGGACCCAGAAGGCCAGCGTGCCACCCGCCACCGGAGCGCTGCGCAGGTCGGTGATGCCCTGGGCGGCCAGCGGCTGGAGCGCACGGCCGCCTTCGCCCCATTGGCGCACGCCGCGCGCATCGAGCTTTTGCGCATACACGGCGCGTTGGGACTGGGTCGCGGCGCTGTCCAGCTCGGTCCAGAAAACCGTGGTCTCGCCGGTGCCGGGCTGGTAGGAGACGCTGGGGCCGACGCGCGCCTGGCGCAGGTCGGTCGAGACCGGCACGCCATCGGGCGGGAAGGCCAGCTGGCCATTGGCCAGCACATGCTGGGCAAACACCTGCAGCTGCGGCGCGACGCTGTACCAGGCAAATACCGCGCCGCCCACGCCATCGGCCACGAAGCGCGGGAAATTGCCCTGCTGCAGCGAGCCGCCCTCGAAGATCCGCGCATGGCCCGGGCCCCAGAGCAGCTGGCCGCCGGGCGACATCTTGTTGGCGTAGAGCTGCCGGGTGCCGAAAGTGCCGTTGCCGCGCACGAAGGAAAAGATCACCGAGCCATCGGGCGTGGCTTGCAGGTCGGCAAGCTGATAGCTCACATTCGGTTCGAACAGGATGTAGTCCAGCGGCTGGCCGCGCGGCGTGCGCCAGACCGGCTGGCCCAGCGCATCGAGCTTGCGCAGACGCAGGGCGTTCGCGTCGACGGTCCAGCCGACCATGGATTGCCCGTCGGGCAGCACCGCCACCCGCGGGGAATGGCCGAAATAGGCGGTCATCGAATTCCACAGCAGATTGCCGGAACTGTCGAGCTTGCTGGCGGTGATGGCCGTTGGCGCCGCCGGGAGCCGGTCATCCTGATAGGCCAGCAGCGCATTGCCCTGGGCGTCGGTGGCCAAGCCATAGTCCTCGGTCGAGCGCAGTCCCAGCTTGGCGACCTCTATGCCCTGGTGCACGAACTGTTCCTTGCCATCGGGCCCGAGGCGCTGCAGGTAGACGCCATAGCCCAGCGGCGGCGTGCCCTGCGGATGCAAAGCAAACCAGCTGATCCACCAGTGGCCATCGGCCCTGGCGGTGATCTGCGGCTGCACCTGCGAGGCGCCGGCCACATTGGCGACGGCGCTGTTGTGCTGTGGATCGGTGCTCCATTGGCCCCAGGCGCTGGCGCTCAGGCACAGCGCCAGGGTCATGGCGGCGGGAGAAAGACGGCGGGTCATTTGGCTTCCTTCCAACACACTGAAACAGTGTCGGAACATTCCAGCATGGCCCGGGGATGGCGCCGCAGGCTTGTCCTTGCCACTGCGGTCGGCATCGCGGCGCCGGCGCAGCGGCCTAGGTATTTACCCCTGTGGCCTGGAACGGTCGCAGGCCGGCAAAATAGAACGACCGTTCGTTTTATTCATGCCATGTCCGCTTCTTCCTCCCTGGTCGATCCACCAGCCACCCCGCGCGGCCCGCACAAGGGCCAGCAGACCAAGGCGCACATCCTCGATGCCGCGCTGCACCTGGCGTCGCAGGCCGGGCTCGAGGGCCTGTCGATCGGCGCGCTGGCCGCGGCCACCGGCATGAGCAAGTCGGGCGTCTTCGCGCATTTCGGCTCGCGCGAGGAGCTGCAGATCTCCGTCGTGCGCGAATACCACCGGCGCTTCGAGCAGGAGGTGTTCTTTCCGGCCATGCAGGCGCCGCGCGGCCTGCCGCGGCTGCGCGCGCTGTTCGATCTGTGGATGAAGCGCACTTCGGTCGAGATCGATTCGGGCTGCATCTACATCAGCGGCGCCGTGGAGTTCGACGACCGCACCGGGCCGGTGCGCGAGGCGCTGGCCGATTCCGTGCGCACCTGGCACGCGGCCATGCGCCGCACCATCGTGCAGTGCCGGGAGCATGGCGACTTACGTGCAGATGCGGATGAAGTCCAATTGCTTTTCGAAGTCCATGGCCTCATTCTGGCGCTGCATTACGAGGCCCGCTTCCTGCACGCCCAAGGCGCGATGCAGCGCGCGCGCCAGGGTTTCGAGAACATCCTGCTGCGCTGCGGCGCACCTGGCAGCTGAGACACCCCCCATCACCGTCCACAAGAGGAGACCATCCATGCCCAGCTATCACCCGCCCCTGCGCGACATGCAGTTCCTGCTGCACGAGGTGTTCGAGGTCACGCAGGAGTTCCAGGCCATGCCGCGGCATGCCGAGGTCGATGCCGAGACCATCAACGCGGTGCTGGAGGAAGCAGGCCGGTTTGCCAGCGAGGTGATTTTCCCGCTCAACATCAGCGGCGACGAGCAGGGCTGCACGCTGGACCGCGAGACCCACGAGGTGCGCACGCCGCAGGGTTTCAAGCAGGCCTATGCGCAATATGTCGAAGGCGGCTGGGCGGCGCTGAGCTGCGACCCCGAATACGGCGGCCAGGGCCTGCCCTTTGTCGTCAACCAGTGCCTGTACGAGATGCTCAACAGCGCCAACCAGGCCTGGACCATGTACCCGGGCCTCTCGCATGGCGCCTACGAGGCCCTGCACACGCATGGCACCGATGCGCAAAAGCAGCTGTACCTGCCCAAGCTGACCAGCGGCGAATGGACCGGCACCATGTGCCTGACCGAAGCGCACTGCGGCACCGACCTGGGCCTGCTGCGCACCAAGGCCGAGCCGCTGCCGGGCGGCAGCTACCGGCTCACGGGCAACAAGATCTTCATCAGCGCCGGCGAGCATGACCTTACGGACAACATCCTGCACCTGGTGCTCGCGCGGCTGCCCGATGCGCCCGTGGGCTCCAAGGGCATCAGCCTGTTCGTCGTGCCCAAGTTCCTCGTCAACGAGGACGGCAGCCTGGGTGCGCGCAACCCGATCTTCTGCGGCGGGCTCGAGCACAAGATGGGCATCCATGGCAATGCGACGGCGCAGCTGAACCTCGACGGCGCCGTGGGCACGCTGGTCGGCCAGCCCCACAAGGGCCTGGCGGCGATGTTCGTGATGATGAACGCCGCGCGCCTGGGCGTGGGCAACCAGTCGCTGGGCCTGACCGAGGTCGCGTTCCAGAACGCGCTGGCGTACGCCAAGGACCGGCTGCAGATGCGCAGTCTCTCGGGCACCAAGGCCAAGGACAAGCCGGCCGACCCGATCATCGTCCACCCCGACGTGCGCCGCATGCTGCTCACCGCCAAGGCCTATGCCGAGGGCGGGCGTGCGCTGTCGACCTTCTGCTCGGTGCTGATCGACAAGGAACTGCACCACCCCGACGAGAAGGTGCGCAAGGACAGCGCCGAGCTGGTCGCGCTGCTGACGCCGGTCGTCAAGGCCTTCCTCACGGACAACGGCTGGACCGCGACCACGCTGAGCCAGCAGGTCTACGGCGGCCATGGCTACATCAAGGAATGGGGCATGGAGCAGTTCGTGCGCGATGCGCGCATCAACATGATCTACGAAGGCACCAACGGCATCCAGGCGCTGGACCTGCTGGGCCGCAAGGTGCTGGGCAACCAAGGCGCGAGCCTGAAGAAGTTCGGCAAGCTGGTTGCGCGCCTGGTCGAGGAAGAGGGCGTCAACGAGAAGATGGCCGAGTTCATCAACCCGATCGCGCTGCTCGGCGAACAGATGACCAAGTTCACGACCGAGATCGGCTTCAAGGGCATGCAGAACCCCGACGAGGTCGGCGCGGCCTCGGTCGACTATCTGCGCGTCGCGGGCCATCTGGTGTTCGGCTACCTGTTCGCGCGCATGGCCCAGGTGGCGCTGCGTGAGATCGCCAGCGGCAATGCCGATCCGTTCTACCTGGCCAAGCTGCAGACCGCGCGCTTTTACTTCGCCAAGCTGTTCCCCGAAACCGCGACGCTGATGCGCACCGCGCGCGCCGGCAGCCGGGTGTTGATGGACACCGACGCGGCGCTGGCCTGAGCCGGTCCAACCCTTTTATTTCCAGGAGTTGCTTATGTTCAAAGCTTTTGCTGCGGTGGTGTGTCTGTCTCTCAATGCGGGTGCCTGGGCGCAGATGTCGCCCTTCGGCCTGTGGAAGACCGTCGATGACAAGACCGGCGAGACGAAGTCGGAGATCCGCATCGACGAGCAGGGCGGAGTGCTCAGCGGACGCATCGAGAAGCTGCTGGGACAGGGGGCCAACCCGGACGCGCGCTGCACCGCCTGCACCGATGAACGCAAGGACCAACCCCTGGTCGGAATGGAAATCCTGCGCGGCGCAAGCAAGCTCGAAGGCAAGGAGGTCTGGGAGGGCGGCAAGATCCTCGATCCCCAGGCCGGCAAGAGCTACAACCTGCGCCTCACGCCGACCGAAGGCGGCAGCAAGCTCGATGTGCGCGGCTCGATCGGACCGTTCGGGCGCACCCAGACCTGGGTGCGCGTGCAATAAGCCCCAGGCCCGCGCCTGCGCGCTGCGCGGGCGCCCTACATGGAAACCAAGATGTCACGATTTGCTGTGAAGAAAGTCGCCGTGCTCGGCGCCGGAGTGATGGGCGCGCAGATCGCGGCCCATCTGGTCAACGTCAAGGTGCCGGTCATCCTCTTCGACCTGCCCGCCAAGGACGGCCCGAAAAGCGGCATTGCCGAGAAGGCGATCGCCAATCTGAAGAAGCTCAAACCCGCGCCGCTGGGCGTGGCCTCCGACGCCGACCTGATCCAGCCCGCCAACTACGAGGAGCACATCAAGCTGCTCAAGGGCTGCGACCTGATCATCGAGGCCATTGCCGAGCGCATGGACTGGAAAACCGAGCTGTACCAGAAGATCGCGCCCTTCGTCGCCAGGCACGCCATCGTCGCCAGCAACACCTCCGGCCTGTCGATCACGCAGCTTGGCGCCGCGCTGCCCGAGGCGCTGCGCCCGCGCTTTTGCGGCATCCACTTCTTCAACCCGCCGCGCTACATGCAGCTCGTGGAGCTGATCGCGACGCCCGCCACCGAGGCGCAGGTGGTCGACCAGCTCGAAGCCTTCGCGACCAGCGTGCTGGGCAAGGGCGTCGTGCGCGCCAGGGACACGCCGAACTTCATTGCCAACCGCATCGGCATCGCGGGCATGCTTGCGACCCTCCAGGAAGTCGAGAATTACGGGCTGACCTACGACGTGGTCGATGATCTCACGGGCAAGAAGCTCGGCCGCGCTTCGAGCGGCACCTTCCGCACCGCCGATGTCGTGGGGCTGGACACCATGGCGCATGTGGTCCGGACACTGCAGGACAATCTCAGTGCCGAGAGCGACCCGTTCTATGCGAGCTATGCAACGCCGCCGGTGCTGCAAAAGCTCCTGGAACTGGGTCAGTTGGGCCAGAAGTCGGGCGCAGGGTTCTACAAGAAAGTGGGGCGCGACATCCTGCGCTTCGAGCTCGAAAGCGCGGACTATGTGCCCGGCGGCGCCAAGGCCGACGAGGTCTATGCGCGCATGCTCAAGAAACCCGCGGCCGAGCGCCTGAAGCTGCTGCGCAACGCCGAGGGTGCGCCCGGGAAGTTTCTCTGGGCGATCCTGCGCAACAGCTTCCATTACGCCGCCGTGCACCTCGAAGGCATTGCCGAGAGCGCGCGCGATGTCGACCAGGCCATGCGCTGGGGCTTCGGCATGCGCCAGGGGCCCTTCGAGCTGTGGCAGGAAGCGGGCTGGCTCGAGGTCGCGAAGATGGTGCAGGAAGATATCGACGCGGGCAAGGCGCTGAGCCGCGCGCCGCTGCCGGCCTGGGTGTTCGAGGGTCCGGTGGCCGAGGCCGGCGGCGTGCACACGGCTCAAGGTTCGTGGAGCCCGGCACTGCAGACCTTCGTGCCGCGCCGCGCGCTGCCGGTCTATGCGCGCCAGCTGTTTCCCGAACGGCTGCTGGGCGAGGCCGGCGCGGGCTTCGAGACCGCGGGCACGACGCTCAGCGAGACCGATGCGCTGCGCGTCTGGACATTGGATACGGAGGGCGAGAACCGCGTATTGATAGCCAGCATCAAGAACAAGATGCATGCGATCAGCCCGGCGGTGATGGAAGGGCTGCTCGAGGCGCTGGCGCTGGCCGAGTCGGAATACGCGGGCATGGTGATTTGGTCGGGCGATGCGCCTTTCAGCGTCGGCGCCGACCTGCAGGCAACGATGCCGGCCTTCGTGGTCGGCGGCGCCGCTGCGGTGGAAAGCATCGAGCAGGAGCTGCAGCAGCTGATGCTGCGCCTGCGCTATGCCCAGGTGCCGGTCGTGGCCGGCATCCACGGCATGGCGCTGGGCGGCGGCTGCGAGCTGGCGGTGCACTGCGCGCGCCGCGTCGCGCACATGGAAAGCTACATCGGGCTGGTCGAAGTCGGGGTGGGCCTGGTGCCGGGCGCGGGCGGCCTGACCTACATCGCGCGCCGCGCGGCCGAGAGCGCGGCCACGTCGACGGGCAAGGACCTGCTGCCCTTCCTGACCGAAGGCTTCACGGCCGCGGCAATGGCCAAGGTCGGCACCAGCGCGCTCGAGTCGCGCCAGCTCGGGTATCTGCTGGACAGCGACATCATCGTCGCGCACAAGGACGAGGTGCTGTTCGTGGCGCTGAACGAGGCCCGCGCGCTGGCCGCGAGCGGCTGGCGCGCGCCGCATAAACGTTTGTTCCCCGTCGCCGGGCGCAGCGGCATTGCGACCATCCGCGGCTCGCTGGTCAACATGCGCGACGGCGGCTTCATCAGCGACCACGACCAGCATATCGCGACGCTGATTGCCGAGGTGGTCTGCGGCGGCGATGTCGATGCGGGCACGCTGGTCAGCGAGGAATACCTGATGCAGCTCGAGCGCAAGGCGTTCTGCAGCCTGATTGCCCATCCCAAGAGCCAGGAACGCATCCTGGGCATGCTGTCCACCGGAAAACCGCTCCGCAATTGAGAAGGCCAAGAACATGAAACAGATCCAGGACGCCTATATCGTTGCCGCGACGCGCACGCCGATCGGCCGCTCGCACAAGGGCTTTTTGCGCAACTACCGCCCCGACGACCTGCTGGCCACGACGCTCAAGAGCGCGCTGGCCCAGGTGCCGGGGCTCGATCCGGCCAGCATCGAGGACATCATCTGCGGCTGCGCGATTCCCGAGGCCCAGCAGGGCCTGAACGTGGCGCGCATCGCGGCCGTGCTTGCCGGGCTGCCGACCAGCGTCGGCGGCATCACGGTCAACCGCTTTTGCGCCTCGGGCCTGTCGGCGGTGCAGATGGCGGCCGACCGCATCCGCGTGGGCGAGGCCGATGTGATGATTGCCGCGGGCGTCGAGAGCATGAGCATGGTGCCGATGATGGGCAATGCGCCCAGCCTGTCGCCGAGCATCTTCGAGCGCGACGGCGATGTCGGCATTGCCTACGGCATGGGCCTGACGGCCGAGAAGGTCGCGCAGCAGTGGAAGGTCAGCCGCGAGGCGCAGGACGCATTTGCGCTGGCCTCGCACCAGAAAGCCCTGGCGGCCCAGGCCGCGGGCGCGTTTGCCGACGAGATCACGCCGATCGAAGTCACCGACCGCGCGCTGAACCTGGCAACCGGCGAGATCACGCTGAACCAGCGCACCGTGTCGATTGACGAAGGCGCGCGCCCCGACACCAGCCTCGAAGGTCTGGCCAGGCTGCGCACGGTGTTCGCGGCGCGCGGCACGGTCACCGCCGGCAACAGCTCGCAGACCAGCGATGGCGCGGGCGCGCTGATCCTGGCCAGCGAATCGGCGATCCAGCGCTATGGCCTCACGCCGCTGGCGCGCTTCGTGAGCTTTGCGAGCAAGGGCGTGCCGCCGGCGATCATGGGCATCGGCCCGATCGAGGCGATTCCCGCGGCGCTGCGCTACGCGGGCCTGCGCCCGCAGGACATCGACTGGTTCGAGCTCAACGAGGCGTTTGCGGCGCAGTCGCTGGCCGTGATCGACACGCTGGGCCTGGACCCGGCCAAGGTCAACCCGATGGGCGGCGCGATCGCGCTGGGCCACCCGCTGGGCGCGACGGGCGCGATCCGCGCCGCCACGGTGGTGCACGCGCTGCGCCGCAACCAGCTCAAATATGGAATGGTGACGATGTGCGTGGGAATGGGGCAGGGGGCGGCGGGTATTTTCGAGCGGGTGTGACACCGGTACAGTCGCCAAAACGACGGCCTCCTGGCGCTTTCCATTCCACACTTGCCCCATGACCATCCATCCTCTCGATCTTGCGCTGCAACTGCAGCCCCTGTCCCCGGGCGAAAGCCAGGGCCAGACCAGCCCCGGCTACTGGAACATGGTCGGGCCCTTTGGCGGCATCACGGCCGCGACGCTGGTGAAGGCCGTGATGGAGCATCCGCAGCGCCTGGGCGAGCCGCTGTCGCTCACGGTGAACTATGCGGGGGCGCTCACGGCCGGCGCGTTCACGCTGCAGGCCACGCCGGTGCGCACCAATCGCTCGACCCAGCACTGGACGCTGTCGGTGCTGCAAAGCGATGCCGAAGGCGCGCTGGTCGTGACGACGACGGCCACCATGGTGACGGCGGTGCGCCGCGAGACCTGGAGCATCTCCGACGAACCCATGCCGGCGGTGGCCGCGCCGGGCGAGCTCAAGCGCATCGCGCCGGGCTTTGGCGTCGAGTGGCTCTCGCGCTACGAGATGCGCCCGGTGCAGGGCGGGCTCCCCAAGGACTGGGATGGCGCCGTGGCGCCGAGCCTGTCGCAGCTGTGGATGCGCGACGATCCGCCGCGCCCGCTCGATTTCAGCGCGCTCGCCGCGCTCGCCGATGTGTTCTTTCCGCGCGTGTGGCTGCGCCGCGCGCGCCGGGTGCCGGCCGGCACGGTGTCGATCACGGTCTACTTCCACGCCAGCCAGGCGCAGCTGCAGACCACGGGCACGGGCTACGTGCTGGGCCAGGCGCGGGGCCAGGAATTTCGCAACGGTTTTTTCGACCAGACCGCGCAGCTGTGGAACGAGGCCGGCTATCTGCTGGCGACCAGCCACCAGATTGTCTATTTCAAGGAATGAAGCGCGCCTGCGCAGAGGAAAATGACGCCATGACTGCTACTCCCACCTCCGATATCCTGGTGCACACCGAAGACGGTGTCTGCACGCTGACCTTCAACCGGGTCGCGAAGAAGAATTCGATCACCCAGGCCATGTATGGCGCGATGGCCGACGCGCTGGCCGCGGCGCGCGAAGACGCCGCCGTGCGCGTGCTGGTGTTCCAGGGCGACCTGGCGATCTTCAGCGCCGGCAACGACCTGGGCGACTTCCTCAATGCGTCAAGCAACAGCCTGGACGGCGACACGCCGGTCATGCGCTTCATGCACCAGCTCGCCGACTTTCCCAAGCCCGTCATCGCGGCAGTGTGCGGCCCGGCCGTGGGCATCGGCACCACCTTGCTGCTGCACTGCGACCTGGTCTATGCGGGCGACAACGCGGCCTTCTCGCTGCCCTTCGTGAACCTGGGCCTGTGCCCCGAGTTCAGCTCCAGCCTGCTGCTGCCCCAGCTCATGGGGCACCACCGCGCGGCCGAGGCGCTGCTGCTGGGCGAGCCTTTCCTGGCAGAAGCCGCGATGGAAGTTGGCCTGGTCAACCGCGTCGTGCCGCCCAGCGAATGCAATGCGCTTGCGCAGCGCCAGGCGCGCAAGCTCGCGGCCAAGCCGCTGTCCGCGCTGGTCGAATCCAAGCGGCTGATGAAGTCCGGCCAGGCACAGCTGGTGCGCACGCGCATGGCCGAGGAAGCTCAGAGCTTTGGCCGCATGCTGCATGAACCGGCGGCGCGCGAGGCAGTTTCCGCCTTCATGGAAAAACGCCACCCTGACTTTTCCCGGGTCTGACCGCGCCAGGAGCTTGTCAGCCAAGCACCCTTAGCTGTGTAATCAGGAAACGCATGCAAGCAGATGCGTCAAACGAGCAGATTGGTTACTTTTATTGCGGGATGAGGGCAATTGTTGCCACGTTGGACCTCTAGCATGGGCGCTTTCAAGGAGAGACCATGGCTGTGCAGAACCCCTTTTTTGGCAAGCGTGACAACGACAGTTTCACCCCCCGTGGCCCCTCGACGAGTGGCCTGGCATCGGCCGGCACCAGCTTTGGCGCGGGCGCGTCGGCAGTCTCCAGCAGCGCCGGCGCTGCCGGCCCCGCCTCTGGCACTGGCGCGCCGCAGTCGCAAAGCGAAGGCGGCAGCCGGCTGATCGTCGGTCCCAACATCAAGCTCAAGGGTGTGGAGATCACCGATTGCGACACGCTCGTGGTCGAAGGCACGGTCGAGGCCACGATGGACTCGCGCGTGATCGAGATTGCCGAGCAGGGCGCGTTCCACGGCACGGCCGAGATCGACGTGGCCGAAATCCGCGGCATCTTCGACGGCACGCTGGTCGTGCGCCAGAAGCTCGTGATCTATGGCACCGGCAAGGTCAGCGGCAAGATCCGCTATGGCAAGGTGGTGATCGAGGAGGGCGGCGAGCTCACGGGCCAGATCGAGGCCGGTTCACCCACGAAACCGGCGGCGCCCGCCATTGCGCTGGCTGCCACCACCACCAGCCCCACTCCCGCAGCGCCAGCCACCGCGGCCGGCAGCCCTGCAGCCAGCAACCCTGCGGCCGGCACCCCGGTTGCTGTGGTGAACCCGCCGCGCCAGGCGGCAGGCGCTTCGGCCTGATTCCAGGCGATGCTCCCCTGGTCACGGCAGCCGTGCCAGGGCCGGGGCTGCCGCTGGTTCAGTCGATCTTGCGGGATGCGCTGCGTTCTATCGCCAGGCGCCAGGCCGCGATCTGCGCATTTTCGGGCAGTGCCTGCGGCTTGCCTTCGGCATCGATCGCGACATAGGTCAGCAGCGCCTCGGTCACCTTGACGAAGCGCCCCTGGGCGTGGAAACGCTCGGCATAGACTTCCACATCCACCGTGACCGAGGTGCGGCCCACGCGCTGCACGCTCGAGTAGAACGACAGGATGTCGCCGACGCGCACCGGCTGCTTGAACACGAATTCATTGACGGCCACCGTGACCATGCGCGGGCCCAGGCGCGAGGGCAGCACCGAGCCCGCGAGATCGACCTGCGCCATGACCCAGCCGCCGAAGATGTCGCCATTGGCGTTGACATCGGCCGGCATGGGAATCACCTTGAGCACGAGATCCTTGTCTGCGGGCAAGGAGTGGGGAGGAAGGTCAGGACGCGGCGGCATGGGCACAATCGGGGCTACAACAACAGGAATTGTCCCCGATGCGCCGATCTGCCGAGTCTTCCCCGGATTTACCCGTTTCCGCTTCCCCGGCATCCGGCGCCGGCTGGGCCACGCTGCGGCGGCTCGTGCCCTACCTCTGGGAATACAAGTGGCGCGTGCTCGCGGCGCTGCTGTTCATGGTCGGGGCCAAGCTTGCGAATGTCGGCGTGCCGCTGCTGCTCAAGGAGCTGGTCGATGCGCTGACGCTCAAGCCCGGCGACCCGGCCGCGGTGCTGGTCGTGCCCGCGGCGATGCTGCTGGCCTATGGCGCGCTGCGCTTTTCGACCTCGCTGTTCACCGAGCTGCGCGACCTAGTGTTCGCCAAGGCCACGCAGGGCGCGGCGCGCAGCATCGCGCTGAGCACCTTCGAGCATCTGCATGCGCTGAGCCTGCGCTTTCACCTCGAGCGCCAGACCGGCGGCATGACGCGCGACATCGAGCGCGGCGTGCGCAGCACCGAGTCGCTGATCTCGTATTCGCTCTACAGCATCCTGCCGACGCTGATCGAGATGGCGCTGGTGCTGTCGATCCTGGCGCTGCGCTTCGATGCCTGGTTCGCGGTCATCACGCTCGCGGCGCTCGCCTTCTACATCGTGTTCACGGTGCAGGTGACCGGCTGGCGCACGCGCTTTCGGCGCGAGGCCAATGCCCAGGAGTCGGCGGCGCACACCAAGGCCGTGGACTCGCTGCTGAACTACGAGACCGTCAAGTACTTCAACAACGAGGGCTTCGAGGCACGCCGCTACGACGAGAACCTCGAGGAGCTGCGCCGCGTGCGCCTCAAGAGCCAGACCACGCTGAGCCTGCTCAACGCGGGCCAGCAGATCATCATCGCCACCGCCCTGGTCGCGATCCTGTGGCGCGCGACGCAGGGCGTGGTCGAAGGCCGGATGACGCTGGGCGACCTGGTCATGGTCAATGCGTTCATGATCCAGCTCTACATCCCGCTGAACTTCCTGGGCGTGCTCTACCGCGAGATCAAGCAGAGCCTGGTCGATCTCGACCGGATGTTCGTGCTCATGGACCGCGAGCGCGAGGTCGCCGACGCGCCCGGCGCGCAGGCGCTGCAACCGGGCGACGCCCCGGCGGTGCGTTTCGAGAACGTGCACTTCGCCTATGACCCGGCGCGGCCGATCCTGCGCGGCGTGGGCTTCGAGATTCCCGCGGGCAAGACCGTGGCCGTCGTCGGCCCCTCGGGGTCGGGCAAGTCGACGCTCGCGCGGCTGCTGTTCCGCTTCTACGACGTGCAGCAGGGCGCGGTGATGATTGCCGGTCAGGACATCCGCGGCCTGACCCAGGCCAGCGTGCGCCAGGCAATCGGCATCGTGCCCCAGGACACGGTGCTGTTCAACGACAGCGTCGAATACAACATCGCCTACGGCCGGCCCGGCGCCAGCCAGGACGAGGTGATGGCCGCGGCGCGCGCCGCACGCATCCATGATTTCATTGCCGGCACGCCGCAGGGCTACGCGACGCGCGTCGGCGAGCGCGGGCTCAAGCTGTCGGGCGGCGAGAAGCAGCGCGTGGCGATTGCGCGCACGCTGCTCAAGAATCCGCCGATCCTGGTGTTCGACGAAGCCACTTCGGCGCTCGACTCGGCCAACGAGCGCGCGATCCAGGCCGAGCTGCAGAGCGCGGCGCGCAACAAGACCACGCTGCTGATCGCGCACCGACTGTCCACCGTGGTCGATGCGCACGAGATCCTGGTGCTCGATGCGGGCGAGATCGTCGAGCGCGGCACCCATGGCCAGCTGTTAGCGCAGGATGGCCGCTACGCGCAGATGTGGGCGCTGCAGCAGAGCCAGGGCGCCGAGGCGCTAAGCTGACGCTGCAATCCATTTTGAACTTCTGGACCGATCCGATGAAACCTGTACTGCTGGCACTGACCTTTCTATCCCCCGAGCACCGCGCCCAGCTGGCCCGGGCCTTTCCCGCGCTGGAGCTGGCCTACGCGCCCGATACCGCGCAATGGGACGAGGCCATTGCCGCCCATGGCGCGCGCACCCAGGTGGCGCTGACCATCGGCTCGAACGGCCTGAGCGCGGCGCACATGCAGGCCATGCCGCAGCTGGGCCTGGTCTGCGCGCTGGGCGCAGGCTATGAAAACATCGATGTGGCGCATGCGCGCGCGCAGGGCATTGCCGTGGCCAATGGCGCCGGCACCAACGACGAATGCGTGGCCGACCACGCGATGGGCCTGCTGCTGGCGGCGGTGCGCGGCATCGTGCGCCTGGACCAGAAGACGCGCGCCGGCGTGTGGCGCACGCAGCTGCCGATGCCGCCGCAGGTCTCGCACAAGCGTCTGGGCATCGTCGGGCTGGGCACCATCGGCGCGCGCATCGCGCAGCGCGCGCTGGGCTTCGACATGGAAGTCGGCTACCACAACCGCCAGCCGCGCGAGGGCGTGGCGCACCGCTACTTCGATGATCTGCTGTCACTGGCCAGCTGGTCCGATGTGCTGCTGATCGCGACCCCGGGCGGTGCGGGCACGCGCCATCTGGTCAATGCCGAGGTGCTCGAGGCGCTGGGCGCCGATGGCTTCCTGGTGAACATCGCGCGCGGCAGCGTGGTCGACACCGCCGCGCTGGCCGACGCCATCCGCGCCGGCCGCATCGCGGGCGCGGGGCTCGATGTCTACGAAAGCGAGCCGCAGCCCCCGGCCGAGCTGCTCGACCTCGACGCCGTCGTGCTCACGCCCCATGTCGCTGGCTGGTCGCCCGAGGCGGTGCAGGCGGCGGTGGACCGGTTCGTGGCGAATACGCGCTGCCATCTGGAGGGGCGGCCGATGATTTCGCCGGTCTGAGCTGGCACCATCGAAAAAGCCCCGCATGCGGGGCTTTTTCATGCCGGTGGCGGGCTCACTGCTTGCGCGCAGCAATCGCCTTCTCCGCCTTCCCCACCAGATCATTCCCGATCTGCCCCTTCCACTTGTCATACACCGGCCGCGTCGCCTTGACGAAGGCCTCGCGTTCGGCGGGCGTGAGCTGGGTCACCGTGACGCCCATGCCGGACAGGTCCTTGAGCATGGGCTTGTCGGCTTCGACCAGGCCCTTGCGCGCAATGGCTTTTTCCTGCTTGCCGGCGTCCAGCGCGGCCTGGCGCACGATCGCCTGGTCGGCAGGCGTCCACGAGGCCCAGATGTCCTTGTTGACGACGAAGACCAGCGGGTCGGCCATGTAGCCCCAGGTGGTCACGTATTTCTGGCCCACGGTCTGCAGCTTGAGCACGGTGAACATGAACAGCGGGTTCTCCTGCCCGTCCACGGCACCGCTGGCCAGCGCCGGCTGCGCATCGGCCCAGCTCATCTGCGTGGGGTTGGCGCCCAGCGCGCTGAACATGTCGGAGAAGATCGGCGAGCCGACGACGCGGATCTTCAGGCCCTTGAGGTCCTCGGGCTTGCGAATGGCGCGCTTGGAGTTGCTGACCTCGCGGTAGCCGTTCTCGCCCCAGGCCAGCGGCACCACGCCGGCCTTCTCGAGGTTCTTGAAGATGTCCTGGCCGACCTCGCCCTGGGTCAGCGCGTCCACGGCCGCGTAGTCGGGCATCAGGAAGGGCAGCGAGAACAGGTTCAGCGACTTGACCTGCGGCGACCAGTTGATCGTCGAGCCCACGGCCATGTCGATCACGCCCTGGCGCAGCGCGCTGAACTCGCGCGTCTGGTCGCCCTGGATCAGCGACACGCCCGGGTAGAGCTTGATGTTGATGCGCCCCTGGGTACGTTCCTTGACCAATTTGGCCCAGATGTCGCCGGCCTGTCCCCAGGGCGTGGGCAGGCCCAGCACCAGCGACATGCGGTACTCGCTCTTGTAGTTCTGCTGGGCCAGCGCCGCGGGGGCGGTGAAGGCCAGCGCCGTGGCGGCGGCCAAGGTGGTGGTCAGGAAGCTGCGCAGTTTCATTTCTTGTCTCCTCGTTGTGATCGACTCAATATCCAAGGCGGTGCGGCAGCCACAGGGCCAACTGCGGGAAAGCAATCACCAGCAGCATCACGGCAAACATCGCCAGCAGCATCGGCCCGACCCAGCGCACCGTCGACTCCATGCGCACGCCCGCGATGCGGCACGAGACCATCAGGTTCACGGCCAGCGGCGGCGTGAACTGGCCCAGCGCGACCTTGAGCGTCAGGATCACGCCGAACCAGACCGGGTCCCACTGGTAGTGCTGCATGATCGGCAGCAGCAGCGGCACGAAGATCAGGAACACCGAGATGCCGTCGAGGAACATGCCGACGGTGATCAACAGCAGGATCAGCAGCGCCAGCACGCCGTATTCGCCCAGGCCCGAATGCACGATGGCATCGGCCACCGGATCGATCACGCCCAGCGTCGACAGCGAGAACGCGAAGATGCCGGCCAGCGACACGACCAGCAGGATCACCGCCGACAGCTCGCCGGCCTCGCGCAGGATGGGGAACAGGTCGCGCACCGAGATGGTGCGGTGGATCACCATGCCGACGAACAGTCCGTAGAACACCGCGACCACGGCGGCTTCGGTCGGCGTGAACCAGCCCGCGCGCATGCCGCCCAGGATCAGCACCGGCGCGGCCAGGCCCCAGGCGGCCTCGCGCAGGCTCTTCCAGAAGGGCGGGCGCGCCAGCGTGGCTTCGAGCGCGCCCATGCGGTGGCGGCGCGCGAGCCAGACGGCGGGCACGATCAGCGCGATGCCCGCGAGCACGCCGGGAACCATGCCGGCGGCAAACAGCGCCGGCACCGAGGCGCCGGGCACGAGCACCGAATAGATGATGAACGCGACCGACGGCGGAATCAGGATGTCGGTGGCCGCGGCCGCGCCCACCACGCTGGCCGAGAACGAGCCCGGATAACCGGCGCGGCTCATCGCCGCGATCATCACGCCGCCCACGGCCGCGGCATTGGCCGGCCCCGAGCCCGAGATGCCGCCGAGGAACATGGCCACGGCAATGGCCACCAGCGGCAGCATGCCCGGGCCGCGCCCGACGATGGCGACCGCGAAATTGACCAGCCGCAGCGCGACGCCGGAGCGGTCGAAGATCGCGCCGACCAGCACGAACATCGGAATCGCCAGCAGCGGGTACTTGCCCAGCCCGGCGTAGAAGTTCTGCGGCACGGCCAGCAGGCCGAACCACTGGGCGTCGGCATTGGCCAGCGCGATGCAGGCCGCGCCCGCCAGGCCCAGCGCGGCGCCGATCGGCACGCCCGCGCTCATCAGCAGCACGAAAGCCACGAACAGCAGTGCGGCAATCATGGCTGGCGGTCTTCTGCGGCAGGCGGGGCGGCTTGGGCGGCTGCGGCGCGCAGGCCCTGGCGGCGGTACAGGCCGAGCGCGCGCAGCACGATGGCCGTCGAGCACAGCGGCAGCCAGATCGAGTACCACCACTGCGGCACGCCGATGCCCGGCGAGGTCTCCTCGAAGCGGTAGTCGTCCCAGACCACGCGCACGCTGAGCACCGCGATCAGGCCGAACAGCAGCGCGACGAGCAGGGCGCCCAGGCGCGCCAGGCGCCGGCGCCGCTGCGCCGAGCCGCCATGGGAGAAGTATTCGATGCGGATGTGTTGGTCGCGCGCCACGGCCGCCGAGCCCGCGACCATGGCCAGCAGGATCATCAGGAAGACCGAAATCTCTTCGGTCCAGGCAAAGGAGGAGTTGGTGAGGTAGCGCACCAGCACGTTGGCAAAGGTGATCAGCGCCAGCGCGGCCATGATGATCACGGTGAGCCAGTCTTCGATGCGGAGGGACCGGGGCGGTGCCGACGCGTCGTGGTCGGGAGGGAGTTGGTCAGGGGGCATGGCGCGGACAGTCAGGAAACACGGGCAACGGGACAACGACTTTCGCCGTGCCGGGAGGTGTCGTGTACCGCCGGGCCTGACGCGCGCCCGCCGGGTGGGGTGGGCGAAATCATTATCCGGGCGGGTCGCGCCGCTGACCATGCGGGTTGCCCCGAAGGTTTCGCGGCGCGCGCTGATAATGGTGCGATGGAAACCAAATGGCTAGAAGATTTTGTGAGCTTGGCTGAAACCCGCAGTTTCAGCCGCTCGGCGCAGTTGCGCCATGTGACCCAGCCCGCGTTTTCCCGCCGCATCCAGGCGCTCGAAGCCTGGGCCGGGACCGATCTGGTCGACCGCAGCTCCTACCCGACCCGGCTCACGCCCGCGGGCAAGACCATGTACGAGCAGGCGCTCGAGATGCTGCAGTCGCTGCAGAGCACGCGCAGCATGCTGCGCGCGCATGTCAGCGCGGGCAAGGGCATGATCGGCTTCGCGGTGCCGCACACGCTGGCCTTCACCTTCTTTCCGGCCTGGGTGTCGAACCTGCATGGGTTGTTCGGGCCGTTTCGCAGCCGGCTGTTCGCGCTCAACGTGCATGACGCGGTGCTGCGTCTGGTCGAGGGCGGCTGTGACCTGCTGATCGCCTACCACCACCCCTCGCAGCCCTTCCAGCTCGACCCGGACCGCTACGAGATGGTGAGCCTGGGCCGCGAAATCCTCGCGCCCTACGCCAAGCCCGATGCCGAAGGCCGCCCGCTCTACCAGCTGCCCGGCACTCAGTCGCAGCCCCTGCCTTATCTGGGGTATGCAGCCGGGGCCTACCTAGGCCAGGTCACGGAGCTGATCCTGAAGCAGGCCGGCGAGGCGATCCACCTGGAGCGCGTCTATGAAACCGACATGGCCGAAGGCCTCAAGGCCATGGCGCTCGAGGGCCATGGCGTGGCCTTCCTGCCCTACAGCGCGGTGCGCAACGAGCTGCAGGCCGGGCGCCTGGTCAGCGCCGAAGCGCCGGGCGTGGAATCGCTGCGCATGCCGATGGATGTGCGTGCCTACCGCGAAAAACCCACGGCCAAGGAGGCACCTAAGGGCGTGGCGCAGAATCTGTGGGCCTTCCTGATCGAGCACGGCAACACGCTGGAGCTGGGATAGATGTAAGCGCAGGCCCGCTTCTTGCTAGGTGTTTTCCCTGGGATCGTCGGTATTTGTGGCTTGAATGATGCGTTTCGTTTCCCTTGTCACTATAGGTAATGACCGACGGTTGCAAAATGTCCATTTGGTCCACAATCGAGATCAGCCCGGCGCGTTTGGGCGCTCTTTTTCTTTCGCAGTCATCAGAGGAGTAGGTATGAAGAAGCATTTGTTGGCAGTTGCCGTCATGGGTCTGGCTGCAGGCGCCGCCATGGCGCAAACCACTGACACCCTGGCCAAGATCAAGTCCTCGGGCACGATCACGCTGGGCGTGCGCGAGTCCTCGGGTGCCCTGGCCTACACGCTGGGCGATGGCAAGTACGTGGGCTTCCACACCGAAATGGCGCAGCGCGTCGCAGCCGACCTGCAAAAGCAGCTGGGCCTGGCCAAGCTGGACGTCAAGTACCAGCCCGTGACCTCGCAGAACCGCATTCCCCTGGTGACCAACGGTACTGTTGACCTCGAGTGCGGCTCGACGACCAACGACACCAACCGCCAGAAGGATGTCGACTTCGCCATGACCACCTACATGGAAGAAGTGCGCATCGCCACCAAGGCCAATTCGGGCATCAACGGCATCAAGGACCTGAACGGCAAGTCGGTCGCCACGACGACGGGCACCACTTCGGTGCAGATCCTGCGCAAGAACGAACGCGCCCAGGGCATCGACTTCCGCGAAGTCATGGGCAAGGACCACGCCGACAGCTTCCTGCTGCTCGAGTCGGGCCGCGCCGATGCTTTCGTGATGGACGGCTCGATCCTGGCCGGCAACATCTCGAAGTCGAAGAACCCCGCAGACTTCAAGATCGTCGGCGAAGTGCTGTCGGTCGAGCCTATCGCCTGCATGGTGCGCAAGAACGACACGGCTTTCCTGAAGGCCGTCGACACCAGCATCCAGCGCCAGGTGGCCGATGGCAGCCTGGAAAAGCTCTATGACAAGTGGTTCATGCAGCCGATCCCCCCAGCCAACCAGAAGGTCGGCCTGCCACTGTCCGAAGCCACCAAGAACGCCTGGAAGACCCCGAACAACAAGCCCAAGGAAGCTTTCAACAAGTAAACTCTGATTGAGGTTCGGGATGAAAACCCCCTTCGGCCTGCTGGAGGGGGTTTTTTGTGTGGTGCGCCAGATGCATGCGGTCTAGCGCACCCTCGGTTTGAGGCAATAAAGGAAATCCTATGGCTTGGGATTGGCAGGTGTTCTGCGAGGACACCCTGGATCGCACCGTGGTGCAGGGGTGCTTCGGCAAGGGCGGCGACATCACCTACATGGACTGGATGCTGTCCGCATGGGGATGGACGGTTTCGGTGTCGCTGCTGGCGCTGTTGCTGGCGCTGTTGGCCGGCGGCGTGATCGGCGTGCTGCGCACGCTGCCCGACAGCCCGTGGCTGGTGCGGCTGGGCAATGCGTGGGTGGAGCTGTTTCGCAATGTCCCGCTGCTCGTGCAGATCTTTCTCTGGTACCACGTGGTGCCGGCTTTCATCCCCGCGATGAAGTCCGTTCCGGGCTTCGTGCTGGTGGTGCTGGCCCTGGGATTCTTCACTTCCGCGCGGATCGCCGAGCAGGTGCGCTCGGGTCTGCAGTCGCTGCCGCGTGGCCAGCGCTATGCGGGCCTGGCCGTCGGTTTCACGACCTGGCAGACCTACCGCTACGTGCTGCTGCCGATGGGGCTGCGCATCATCATCCCGCCGCTGACCAGCGAGACGATGAACATCTTCAAGAACTCGTCGGTGGCTTTTGCCGTGTCGGTAACGGAGTTGACCATGTTTGCGATGCAGGCCCAGGAAGAAACCGGCCGCGGCATCGAGGTGTATCTGGCCGTGACCGGCCTGTATGTCATCTCGGCGTTCACGATCAACCGCATCATGGCCTGGATTGAAAAGCGCTCCCGGGTGCCCGGCATGATTTCCGCTTCGAGTGCAGGAGGACACTGAGCATGGACCTGCAAATCGACTTTGGTTTCTACAACTGGGACCTGGTGAGCAACTTCGTGCTCAAGGGCCTGTATTTCAGCCTGATGCTGACCGTGGTCGCCACCATTGGCGGCGTGCTGTTCGGCACGGTGCTGGCGCTGATGCGCCTGTCGGGCAAGAAGTGGCTGGAAGTGCCGGCGACGATCTATGTCAACGGCATGCGCTCGATTCCGCTGGTGATGGTGATCCTGTGGTTCTTCCTGCTGATGCCGGCGCTGATCGGCAAGCCGATCGGCGCGGAGCTCTCGGCCTACATCACCTTCATCGCCTTCGAGGCCGCCTACTTCAGCGAGATCATGCGCGCCGGCATCCAGTCGATCGCCCGTGGCCAGGTGAATGCGGGCCAGGCGCTGGGCATGACCTACGGCCAGAACATGCGCCTGGTGGTGCTGCCGCAGGCGTTCCGCAACATGCTGCCGGTGCTGCTGACGCAGACCATCATCCTGTTCCAGGACACCTCGCTGGTCTACGCCATCGGCGCCTACGACATGCTCAAGGGCTTCGAGGTCGCGGGCAAGAACTATGGCCGTCCGATCGAAGCCTATCTGGCGGCGGCCGTGGCTTATTTCGTGCTGTGCTTTGCGCTGTCGTGGCTGGTCAAACGCCTGCACAAAAGAATCGCGATTATTAGATAAATGGGCTACCCCCTGAGGCGCTTCGCGGCATGGGCCGCCCCGCCTTCCCCCTGGAAGGGGGACGACGGCCTCGCTGCGGGGCGGCCCTTGCTTGCCGTCCCCCCGCTTGGACCGCGCCAGTGGCTGGACCGGTTGGATAACTGAATACGGATACGGAGAGCACCAATGATTGAAATGAAGAACGTCTCCAAGTGGTATGGCAGCTTTCAGGTGCTGACCGACTGCTCGACGAGCATCAGCAAGGGCGAGGTCGTCGTTGTCTGCGGGCCCTCGGGTTCGGGCAAGTCGACGCTGATCAAGACCATCAACGCGCTCGAGCCCTTCCAGAAGGGCGAGATCTTCGTGGACGGCACGGCCGTGCACGATCCCAAGACCAACCTGCCCAAGCTGCGCAGCCGCGTCGGCATGGTGTTCCAGCACTTCGAGCTGTTTCCCCATCTGTCGGTCACGGAAAACCTGACCATTGCCCAGGTCAAGGTGCTGGGCCGCAGCGCCGACGAAGCGCGCCAGCGCGGCCTGAAGATGCTCGACCGCGTGGGCCTGACGGCGCACAAGGACAAGTTTCCGGGCCAGCTCTCGGGCGGCCAGCAGCAGCGCGTGGCGATTGCCCGTGCACTGTCGATGGACCCGATCGTGATGCTGTTCGACGAACCCACTTCGGCGCTCGACCCGGAAATGGTCGGCGAAGTGCTCGACGTGATGGTGGGCCTGGCCAACGAAGGCATGACGATGATGTGCGTGACCCACGAAATGGGCTTTGCCCGCAAGGTGGCCAGCCGCGTGATCTTCATGGACGTCGGCGGCAAGATCCTCGAGGACTGCTCGAGCGATGACTTCTTCAAGAACCCCGATGCCCGCCAGCCGCGGACCAAGGAGTTCTTGAATAAAATCCTGCAGCATTAAGCACCCCCTGAGCGGCTTACGCCGCTTCCCCCTCTCATCCTTCGGTGGAGGGGGACGACACCATCGCTGCGGGGCGGCCCTTGCTCGGTGTCCCTGAGCTGGGCCGCGCCAGGTTCAAACGCCATGCGCCAAGCACACCTTTTCCCTTCTCAACCATCTGCGATTGAGCCTCCGGGTCGGTGAATGAAGTTGTGGGTGCTGCGCTCACCGTGGACAATATCGCCCCATGACCGCCCCTACCGCACCTACCGCCCCCATCGACACCCTCACCATCACCCGTCCCGACGACTGGCACCTGCATGTGCGCGACGGCGAGGCGCTGCGCACCGTCGTGCCGCACACCGCCGCCCAGTTCGGCCGCGCGATCATCATGCCCAACCTCAAGCCGCCGGTCACGACGGCCGAGCAGGCGGTGGCCTACCGCGAGCGCATTCTCGCGGCCGTGCCCGAAGGCCTGACCTTCGAGCCGCTGATGACGCTGTACCTCACCGACAACATCCCGGCCGAGGAAATCGTGCGCGCCAAGGCCGCAGGCGTCGTGGCGCTCAAGCTCTACCCGGCTGGTGCGACCACCAACAGCGATGCCGGCGTGACCGACATGCGCAAGACCTACGCGACGCTCGAGGCGATGCAGCACGAAGGCCTGCTGCTGCTGGTGCACGGAGAGGTCACGGGCAGCGAGATCGATCTGTTCGACCGCGAGGCGGCGTTCATCGAGCAGCAGCTGATTCCGCTGCGCCGCGATTTCCCCGAGCTGAAGATCGTATTCGAGCACATCACGACGCGCGAAGCCGCGCAGTACGTGACCGAATCGGACCGCTTCGTCGGCGCGACCATCACGCCCCAGCACCTGCTGTTCAACCGCAACGCGATCTTCACCGGCGGCATCCGCCCGCACTACTACTGCCTGCCCGTGCTCAAGCGCGAGACCCACCGCCTGGCGCTGGTCGAGGCCGCGACCAGCGGCAATGCGAAGTTCTTCCTGGGCACCGACAGCGCCCCGCATGCGGCCCACCTCAAGGAACATGCGACCGGCTGCGCGGGCTGCTACAGCGCGCATGCGGCGATCGAGATGTACGCCGAGGCCTTCGACAACGCGGGCGCGCTCGACAGGCTCGAAGCCTTTGCCAGCTTCAACGGCCCGGATTTCTACAACCTGCCGCGCAACACCGGCACCATCACGCTGCGCCGCGAGTCGTGGACCCCGCCCGAAAGCTTTGCGTTTGGCGAGGCCGAGCTCAAGCCCCTGCGCTCGGGTGACTCTCTGCCTTGGAAATTGGTCTGACGCTTCCTTCCTGGGCGGACGTCGACTGGTCCGCCCCCTGGCTGCAGAGCCTGCGCGCCGTGGGCGAGCCCCTGTGGCAGCGCATCCTGGACGGGGACACGGTGGCGGGCGCCGTGAACGCCGGCCTGGCCGCGCCGCAGGCGCAGGGGCACCTGGCGCAGCTCGCGGGCTGGCGCTTCGTGCCGCAGGCGCAGTTGCCCGCCGGCATGGCCTACGAGGCCTTCATCCACGCAGAGCATGCCGTGCCCACGCGCTGCAATCTGCACGATTTCTTCAACGCGATGGTCTGGCTGCATTACCCGCGGCTCAAGCGCCAGCTCAATGCGCTGCAGGCGCAGCAGATCGCGCTGGACGGCGTCGGCGCGCGCCGTGGCCCGCTGCGCGATGCGGCCACGCTGCTCGACGAGAACGGCGCGCTGCTGCTCGCGCCGCCCGCGCTGCAGGACGCCCTGCGCCGGCGCGACTGGCAGCAGCTGGGCGTGGGCCTGCGCCCGCTGTGGCAGCAGGCGCGGTTTTTGCCGATCGGCCATGCGCTGCTGGAGAAGCTGGTGCAGCCGCGCAAGTCGATCACCGCGCATGTGCTGTGCCTGACGCCTGACATCGCCGCAGCCGAGGTCGATGCCGCGCTGGCAGCGCAATGCAGCGCCGAATGGCTCGCGCAAAAGCCCTTTAGTCCCTTGCCGGTGCTGGGCGTGCCGGGGTGGTGCCAGGGCAATGAACAGGGTTTCTTCTATGATGATCCCTGCGTGTTTCGCAGCGCCCGTCCTCACAACCCACTACAACAGACGAACGCCGCGGCCGCGTGACTTGAACCCCGCATCACCTGCCCCCAAATGGGACTGGTGCGGTGAATGCGCCGCTGTCCTTCCCTATGGAGAATTTCTCCCCATGAAACGAATTGCCCTTTTTCTATTGACCAACGTTGCCGTCGTGGTGGTGTTGGGCATCGTCGCCAGCTTGCTGGGCGTCAACCGCTTTCTCACCTCCAACGGGCTCAACCTCGGCGCACTGCTGGGATTTGCCTTCATCATGGGCTTCGGCGGCGCGATCATCTCGCTGCTGATCAGCAAGCCCGTGGCCAAGTGGTCGTCGGGCGTGCATGTCATCACCGAGCCACGCAACGCCGATGAGGCCTGGATCGTCAACACCGTGCGCGGCTTTGCCGACAAGGCCGGCATCGGCATGCCCGAGGTCGGCATCTACGAAGGCGAGCCCAATGCGTTTGCCACCGGCGCGTTCAAGAACAGCGCGCTGGTCGCGGTGTCCACGGGCCTGCTGTCGGGCATGACGCGCGAAGAGGTCGAGGCCGTCATCGGCCACGAGGTCGCGCACATCGCCAACGGCGACATGGTCACGATGACGCTGATCCAGGGCGTGATGAACACCTTCGTCGTGTTCCTGTCGCGCATCGTCGGCTACGCGGTCGACAGCTTCCTGCGCAAGAACGATTCCGAGAGCTCGGGCCCGGGCATCGGCTACTACGTGACGACCATCGTGATGGACATCCTGCTGGGCTTCGTCGCGGCGATGATCGTCGCCTGGTTCAGCCGCCAGCGCGAATTCCGCGCCGATGCCGGCGCCGCCCAGCTGATGGGCCGCAAACAGCCGATGATCAACGCGCTCGCGCGCCTGGGCGGCATGCCCGCGGGCGAGCTGCCCAAGAGCGCGGCCACGCTGGGCATCACCGGCAATATCGGCAAGCTGTTCTCGACCCATCCGCCGATGGAAGAGCGCATTGCCGCGCTGCAAAAGGCCTGAAAGCCCGGGGCGCAGGCCCCTGGTGATGGCATCATGGAGCCCGCATCGAGAGATGCGGGCTTTTTTCTTGCGTCGCTTCAGCGGCGGTTTGCAGGGATGGGCAGGCCCAGGATCTGCCGCGCCAGCGCCTCGGCCACGCGGATGCCGTCGACGCCCGCCGACAGGATGCCGCCCGCGTAGCTCGCGCCTTCGCCGGCCGGGTAGAGCCCGCGCGTGTTGAGGCTTTGCAGGCTCTCGTCGCGGCCGATCTTCAGCGGCGAGGAGGTGCGGGTCTCGACGCCCGTCAGCAGCGCGTCGGGCATGTCGTAGCCGCGGATTTTCTTGCCGAACGCGGGCAGGGCCTCGCGCATGGCCTCGATCGCATAGGCCGGCAGCGCTGCCTGCAGATCGATCAGGTGCACGCCCGGCTTGTACGAGGGCTCGACCTCGCCCAGCGCCGTCGAGGGCCGGCCCGCGAGGAAGTCGCCCACGCGCTGCGCCGGCGCGCTGTAGTCGCTGCCGCCGAGCACATAGGCGCGCGACTCGAGCTCGCGCTGCAGCACGATGCCGGCCAGCGGGTGGAACTCGCCGTCGGCCAGGTCTTCGACGCCATGGGTCTGGCCGTCGAAGGCCGCGGCAAAGGCTTCTGCGCTGCGCGGGAAGTCGACCGGGTCGATGGCCACCACCATGCCGGCGTTGGCGTTGCGCTCGTTGCGCGAGTACTGGCTCATGCCGTTGGTCACCACGCGCCCGGGCTCGCTGGTCGCGGCAACGACGGTGCCGCCGGGGCACATGCAGAAACTGTAGACCGCGCGGCCGTTGGCCGCATGGTGCACGAGCTTGTAGTCAGCCGCGCCCAGCAGCGGGTGGCCGGCGTGGCGGCCCCAGCGCGCGCGGTCGATGACGCCTTGCGGGTGCTCGATGCGAAAGCCGATCGAAAACGGCTTGGCTTCCATGCTCACGCCGCGCTGGTAGAGCTTGGCGAAGGTGTCGCGCGCGCTGTGGCCCAGCGCGATCACGACCTGGGTAGCTGCCAGTTCGGTGCAGGTGTCGGTGGCCAGGTCGCGCACCACCAGGCCGCGCACGTGGCGCATGCCCGCGGCGTCGGCATCATCGAGCAGCAGGTCCTCGACGCGCTGGCCGAAACGCACTTCACCGCCCAGCGCAATGATCTGAGCGCGGATGTTCTCGACCACCTTGACCAGCTTGAAGGTACCGATGTGCGGGTGCGCGGCGTAGAGGATCTCCGCCGGCGCGCCCGCATCGACGAATTCCTGCATGACCTTGCGGCCCAGGTAGCGCGGGTCCTTGATCTGGCTGTAGAGCTTGCCGTCCGAGAAGGTGCCGGCGCCGCCTTCGCCGAACTGCACGTTCGACTCGGGCGTGAGCTCGCGCTTGCGCCACAGGCCCCAGGTGTCCTGCGTGCGTTCGCGCACGTTCTTGCCGCGCTCGAGCACGATCGGCTTGAAGCCCATCTGCGCGAGCGCCAGCGCCGCGAAGATGCCGCAAGGACCGAAGCCCACGACGACCGGGCGCGCAAACTCGGAAGGCGCCTGGCCCACGGGCTGCCAGGCCATGTCGGGCGTGGCGTTCACATGCGGGTGGTGCTCGAAGTATGCAAGCAGCGCGGCTTCCTGCGCGGGATCGGCCAGTTCCAGGTCGACGATGTAGACCGCCTGCAGGTCGGCCTTGCGCGCATCGAAGCTGCGCTTGAACACCTGCAGCCGGACCAGCTCGGCGGGCGCGAGGCCCAGCAGCTGCGCTGCCATGGCGCGCAGCCGGTCCTCGGGATGGAATTCGGTGTGGTTCTCGGGATCGAAGGTGATCGCCGACAGGGGAAGTTTGAGTTCTGCGATACGGATCATGGCTCGGGTCTATCAAGCAAGGCGGCGATGTTAAGGCAAATGCCGTCGACCCGGGGTGCGCCGCTGCGGCGACCTTGAGCGAGCATTGGATAAAGCACCGTGCGCCGCATGTTGCAGAAAAATTACATCGTGCGAGCAAACGCCGATCTTGTTCCCGAAACTTACCTTGCTTACGTCTGGAACCTTGCCTGCGCGCGCCAGCCAGCGCGCATCCTCGGGGTCCTGGTTCTCTCCAACTCCGAAAGGTTCCCATGAAACGCAATCACTCTGCCATGGCAGCGATCTGTGTCGTTGCCGTCCTCACGCTGTCCGGATGTTCCACCGTCCGCTCATGGTGGGGCGACACGCGCGCCGATGGCGCCGCGATGAAACAGAACAGCGGCCAGCAAGGCTACAGCAACCACACCGGCAGCCGCGTCGACCCCTACCGTCCGATGGAAGTGCACGAGCCGCGCTGAACGCGCGGCGCGCTCGCCTGCCCCGGCGGCGTCTTTCAGAGCGGGCCGTCCATCGGCTCGCCGAGGAAGCCGCCGCTCTGGTGCGACCACAGCCGGGCGTAGACGCCACCGAGCTGCAGCAGCTGCTGGTGCGTGCCTTCCTCGACGATGCGGCCTTTGTCCATGACGATCAGGCGGTCCATCGCGGCAATGGTCGAGAGGCGGTGCGCGATCGCAATGACGGTCTTGCCTTCCATGACCTTGTAGAGGCTTTGCTGGATCGCGGCCTCGACTTCGGAGTCCAGCGCGCTGGTCGCTTCGTCGAGCAGCAGCAGCGGCGCGTTCTTGAGCATGACGCGCGCAATCGCCACGCGCTGGCGCTGGCCGCCCGAGAGCTTCACACCGCGCTCGCCGACCTGGGCATCGAGCCCCTGGTGGCCGTTGCGGTCGTTGAGCTGGGCAATGAAGTCGCTGGCCTCGGCGCGCGCAATCGCCGCCTGCAGCTCCTCTTCGCTCGCATCGGGCCGGCCATAGAGGATGTTGTCGCGCATCGAGCGGTGCAGCAGCGAGGTGTCCTGCGTGACCATGCCGATCGCCTGGCGCAGGCTGTCCTGCGTGACCTGGGAGATGTCCTGGCCGTCGATCAGGATGCGCCCCGCGCGCAGGTCGTGGAAGCGCAGCAGCAGGTTGACCAGCGTCGACTTGCCCGCGCCCGAGCGCCCGATCAGGCCGATGCGCTCGCCGGGACGGATCTTCAGGTCCAGGTGCTCCATCACCGCCTTGCCGTCGCCATAGCCGAAGGCGACATCCTCGAACACGACCTCGCCGCGCGTGACCTGCAGCGCCCGGGCCTGCGGCGCGTCGCGCACCGTCGGCGGGTGGGTCAGGGTGTTGATGCCGTCCTGGATCGTGCCCACGCTCTCGAACAGGCTGGTCATCTCCCACATCACCCAGTGCGCATGGCCCGAGATGCGCAGCGACATGGCGGTGACGGCCGCCACCGCGCCCACGCCGATCTGGCCCTGGGACCAGAGCCACAGCGCCAGACCGCTGCTGCCCAGGATCAGCAGCACGACCAGTGCATGGTTGACGATCTCGAACTGGCTCACCAGCCGCATCTGCGCATTGCCCGTGAGGCGAAACGACTCCATTGCCGAGCGCGCGAATTCGGCCTCGCGGCGCGTGTGTGCGAACAGCTTGACGGTCGCGATGTTGGTGTAGGCATCGGTGATGCGCCCGGTCATCTGCGAGCGCGCATCGGCCTGGGCCTTGCCCACGGCGCCCAGGCGCGGCACGAAGTAGCAGCAGGCGGCGACATAGGCCGCGGTCCAGAGCACCAGCGGCACCAGCAGCCAGCCGTCGAAGCTCGCGGCCAGCACCATCATCGTCACCAGATAGACCGTCATGCCGACCACGACATCGGTGGTGGTGAAGATCATGTCGCGCACGGCCAGCGCGGTCTGCATGATCTTGGTGGTGATGCGCCCGGCGAATTCATCGGCGTAGAACGCCATGCTCTGGCCCAGCATCAGGCGGTGGAAGTTCCAGCGCAGGCGCAGCGGGAAGTTGATCGCCAGCACCTGGTGCTTGACCATGGTCTGCAGCGCGACCAGCCCGATGCTCAGCAGCATGACGGCCGCCAGGCCCAGCAGCGGGGCGCGGTAATCGGTGAGCAGCTGCGCAGGCTCGACCTGGGTCAGCCAGTCGACCACACGGCCCATGACCGAGAACAGCCAGGCCTCGTAGGCGGCCGTGACGGCCGCGAGCAGCCCCATCGACAGCACGTAGCCGCGCAGGCCCTGGGTGCAGGCCCAGACAAAGGCAAGGAAGCCACGCGGCAGCGCCTGGGGTTCGCTGGCGGGGTAGGGGGGAATGCGTTTTTCGAAAAATCCAAACAAGATCAGCCCTTCGTTGACGTTCGATATTAGGCCGAGGACCGCATCCGTGGGAGGCTGGCCGGCTATACCCTGCCGGGCGCAGGTGTTGGTCACCAGGGCATAAAAAAAGGCACCGCCTCGGCGGTGCCTTTCATCGAAGCGTGGACCGGAGGTCAGGTAGGCAGAAAGCCTTCCACGGAAAGATAGCGCTCGCCGGTGTCATACGAGAAGCCCAGCACGCGCGTGCCCACGGGCAGCTCGGGCAGCTTCTGGGCGATGGCCGCGAGCGTCGCGCCCGACGAGATGCCGACCAGCATGCCTTCCTCGCGGGCGGCGCGGCGCGCGTATTCGCGCGCGGGTTCGGCCTCGACCTGGATCACGCCGTCGAGCAAGCTGGTGTCGAGGTTCTTCGGGATGAAGCCCGCGCCGATGCCCTGGATCGGGTGCGGGGCCGGCGCGCCGCCCGAGATCACGGGCGAGGCCGCGGGCTCGACGGCAAACACCTTGAGGTCGGGAAACTTGGCCTTGAGCTGGCGCGCGACACCCGTCAGGTGGCCGCCGGTGCCGACGCCGGTGATCAGCACATCGAGGCCTTCGGGGAAATCGTCGAGGATTTCCTGCGCCGTCGTGCGCTCGTGCACCGCGACATTGGCCGGGTTCTCGAACTGCTGCGGGATCCAGGCGCCGGGCGTCTGCGCGGCCAGTTCCTCGGCGCGTGCAATGGCGCCCTTCATGCCCTTTTCCTTGGGCGTCAGGTCGAAGCTCGCGCCATAGGCGAGCATCAGGCGGCGGCGCTCGACGGACATGCTGTCGGGCATGACCAGCACCAGCTTGTAGCCCTTGACGGCCGCGACCAGCGCCAGGCCGACGCCGGTGTTGCCGCTGGTCGGCTCGATGATCGTGCCGCCGGGCTGCAGGCGGCCGGTCTTCTCGGCATCCTCGATCATCGACAGCGCGATGCGGTCCTTGATCGACCCGCCGGGGTTGCTGCGCTCGGACTTGATCCACACCTGGGCGCTGTCGCCAAACAGGCGGCCCATGCGCACATGGGGGGTGTTTCCGATGGTTTGCAGGATGCTGTCGACTTTCATGGAATCTCCTAGGGCGTTGGTGTAGATCGCCCATTCTGGCGCAGTTGTTCTGCGTTCCAGCGCATATTCTTATGCCTCGGAGGCAGGGCATTGCGCCTGGGCGATAATCGCGCCGTGAAGTTCACCAGACCGCCGCTGGTGCAAGGCCGAAAGGCCGCACTGGAGGAACGTCCGGACTGCATAGGGCAGCGTAGCAGCTAACGGCTGTCCACCGCGAGGTGAGGATCAGAGCAACAGAGACGAGCCGCTTTGGTGCGGGTGAAACGGGCAATCTCTACGCGCAGCAATACCAAGTAGGCACACGTTGACGGGGCCCCCGGAGTGTGCGGGTAGGTAGCATCGAGCTGGTTGGGCGACCACCAGCCAAGATTAATGGCGGTCACGCAGCCGGTTTTCGCAAGAAAGCCGGCGGTGCACAGAATCCGGCTTATCGGTGGACTTCACACTTTTCCTGCAAAAAGCGCCTGGCTAAACACCAGGCGCTTTTTCTTTTGGAAGGCAGGACGTTCATCCTTCGACAGGCTCAGGACGAACGGTGGTGACACGTTGCCCTAGGAGGAAGGGCGAACGGTTTTAACCCGTTCGCCCTGAGCCTGTCGAAGGGTAACGGGCCCGCCCTCTAAAAATTCAGAATTTTTCCCAAGGCAACAGATAACGCCACTGCCCCTCCGGCAGCTTAGCCATCGACACCCGTCCCACACGCAGACGCCGCATGCTCACCACCTGCAGCCCCACGGCCGCGCACATCTCGTCGATCTTGTCGGGCCAGAAGCCCTTGATCGCAAAGCGCAGATGGGTTTCGTTCTGCCAGCTCACCTTGGCCGGCGGCAGCGGCTGGCGGTCGGCGATCAGGCCGTGGCACAGGCGCTGCAGCCCGCCTTCGTCGATCTGGCCCTTGACCCCGACGAGGACTTCCTGCTCGAGCGCATAGGCGTCTTCCTGCAGCTTGCGCGCGATGCGCGGGTCCTGGGTGTAGATGACCAGGCCGCTGGCGGGCACCGGGATCGGCAGGAACGCGAGCTGGTCGCCGAAGTGGCGCTCGAGCACGCGCACCGGCGCGGGCGCGTCGTATTCGGCGAGGTTCTTCTCGATCAGCAGGCTGCGCGCGCTGGGCACGCGCGCATAGGCTTCGCCCTGGGTGTAGCCCGCGGGCTTGTGCAGCAGCAGCGTGACGGGCGGGATGGCCTCGGCCTTGGCGCCGGGCGCCAGGCGCACCTCCTGGTCGATGCCGATATGGGTGCCGGGCACGAGCACGACCTGGCCGTCGACCTGCACATGGCCGGCTTCGATGTACAGCTCGGCTTCGCGGCGCGAGCAGCTTTGTTGTTCCGCCAGGCGCTTGGACAGGCGAACGGATTCAGTTTGAGACATGGCGCAAGCCTAAGGCACGAATGCGTTCCACATGGGCCAGAAGGGATCTTTCTGCGATCGGCCAGAGCGCGGGCGGGGCATCCGAATAGGCCAGGCGCACCCAGTCCCGGGGCGAACCGTCGGGCGCGGCCTGCATCGCGCGCGCCACCCTGGCCTCGCGCGCCAGGCGGTGGGCCGTGAGCCGTGCGATCACCCGGCGCGCACTGCCCAGCACGTAGCCATGCGCGGGCAGGATGAATTCGACGCCATGCTGCGCGCACAGCGCATCGAGCCTGGCCAGCGAGTCGAGGTAGTCGGCCATGTTGCCGTCGGGCGGGTCGATGATGGTGGTGCTGCCGTTGAGGATGTGGTCGCCGCTGAACAGCAGCGCATCTTCCTCGAGCAGGAAGCAGACATGGTTGGCCGCGTGCCCGGGCGTGAACACCGCCTGCAGCGTGTGGCTGACCGGGCCTTCGGGGCCGCTGCCGCCCAGCACCAGGCGCTCGCCATCGGCCAGGGGCTGGTCGGGCACGAAGCGGCTCGCGGCGCGCGCGGTCGGCGCCGACGGCAGGCCGCGGATGGCCGCGGGCGCGCGCCCGTGCTGCACCAGCAGCGCCTGCAGCAGCGCGGCGCCGGGCGAGTGGTCGGCATGCGAATGGGTGCAGACGATATGCCGGATGTCGCCGCCCGCGGCCTCGAACAGCCGCTGCACATGCGCGGGATCGTGCGGACCGGGGTCGATCGCGATGTAGCCGGTCAGCGGCTCGCCCACGAGATAGCTGTTGGTGCCGGGGCCGGTCATCACGCCGGCATTGGCCGCCGTGAGCCGCAGCACATTGCGCCGCAGCGGCACGGGCTGCACGCTCTGCCAGTCGAGGGGGTGGAAGACCTGCCCGTCGGGGCTGACCATCTCGAGCTCGCCATAGGCGGCTTCATCCTCCATGTGGCGCCGCTCCTCGCCGCCGATCAGGCCGGTGCGCGGGCAGCACTCCCAGAGCACTTCCTCGTGCGCGAGCGCTGCCAACAATGCATCGATCGAGTCGAAGCCGGCGAGCTTTTCGAGCGTCTTGATGGTCGGGAAGATGATCAGGAACGCGCCCTGCGCATGGCGCTGCAGCGCATCGGCCGGCGTGACCCACTGCGGCTCGAACTGCTCGCTTTCATCGGCCACCGGGGTCTGGCCCGCGGGCATGCGCGCGACCATGAACTGGGTGGCGAAGCGCTTGGGCAGCGTGCGGTCGCCGGTCCAGTGCGCAAGTGCATGCAGCTCGTCGGCGGCCAGCGTCAGCCCGCGCGCCATGCACTGGGCCGCGAAGGGCGCGGCGCGGTCCAGCGCGGCGATGTCGGCGGCGTCGGCCATGCGCCCGTCGGCATGGCGCGCAAGCAGCACGCCCAGCTCCTCGAAGCTTTCGCGGATCGCGGCAATGGCCTGCGTCAGGTGCGCATCGCTTTGCGTGGCGCGGCGCGCGGCCGCGCCATGCGAGCGCGCGTCGAGTTCGTCGACGCCGCCCCCTGGAAACACATAGGCGCCGGGCAGGAAGCTGGCATGGGGCGAGCGGCGCGTCATCAGCACTTCGATGCCGCCGCCCGCGTCTTTGTCGCGCAGCAGCAGCACGGTGGCTGCGGGCCGCGGGGCGGCGGGCGCGCGCTGGGCGCGCAGGAGCTGGCTGGGGCGTTGCATCGGCGCTGCCTATTTGCCTTTGCTGTAGCCGAGCGCGACGACGATCGCGGTGACCAGGAAGAACGCCTGCAGCTCGAGCGCCCAGCCGCCGGAATTACCGATCGACAGGAACTGGCCCATATGCACCAGCAGCAAGGCCACCACCATGTTGCCGGCGACGATCAGCGCCGCGGGCACCACCCATACCCCGATCAGCAGCAGCAGCGGCGCGAGCACCTCGCCCACGAAGACCCCATACGCCAGCCAGGCCGGCAGGCCATGGCTGGCGACCATCTTCTCGATGCCGCCGATGCCCTGCGTGATCTTGGCCCAGCCATGGAACAGCAGCAGCAGCGCGAGCGTGATGCGCAGCAGCGTGATCGCGGCGCGGGGGTGGTGGAGGCGGGACCAGAAATTCATGATTTTTTCCTCTTGGAAGTGGATGGGCAGGGGCTGGCCGCAGCATGGACGGACAACGTGTGCAGTTGTGCCACAAGACGGCATGCGCGACTGTTGCGTGCGCGCCAATCCGGTGCACGGCTTGGGCGCAAGTTCATTGCCTGCGCCGGCGTGGGCGGGTTTCCACGGTCCTTGTAGGCCTGCAGGCCGAGCTGCAGTGGCAGTGAAACAAAGGCGCTGAACCGCTCTAGGATCGCTGCAGGCCGTGAACCATCGGCCAGCACAAACGCTTGCACCGCCATCACGCCGTGCGCAGGCACCATCAACATCAGGAGGAAATTTTCATGATCAACCAATCCATTCGCTCTTTGTTGATTGCTGCAACCGTCGTCGTGGGCGGCGCTGCCGTCGTGGGTTGCACCACCACCACCCCTTCCGACGTCAAGAACGCGCCCCGCGCCACCAGCAACTCGGTCGACGCACAGGTCGACGCGACGCTGTCGCGCCTGTACACCACCGTGCCCGGCTCGCGTGAGCTGGTGGCCCGCTCCAAGGCCGTGCTGGTGTTCCCCACCGTCGTCGGCGGCAGCTTCGTGATCGGCGCCGAGCACGGCCGCGGCGCGCTGCGCTCGGGTGCGCGCACCCTGGGCTACTACAGCACCACCGCCGCCTCGATCGGCTGGCAGGCCGGCGGCCAGTCCAAGGCGATCATCTATGTGTTCAACACCCAGGATGCACTGGACAACTTCGTCAACGGCAATGGCTGGTCGGCAGGCGTCGACGCCACCGTGGCCGTCGGCCGCGTCGGTGCCAACGGCATGATCGATACCCAGACCGCCCAGGCTCCGGTGTCGAGCTTCGTGATGACCAATGCAGGCTTGGAAGCCGGCGTGTCTCTCCAGGGCGCCCGCATCCACAAGATCAGCATGTAATTCGCCTGCTGGCCGCAGGGCCGGCATGTGGATGACAAATGCCCGTTTGTTCCGGGCTGTCCTGTGGGGCAGCGCCGGGACGGACGGGCATTTTGCGTTGTCGCCTGCCCCTGCAATGGCCTGCGGGCGCGAGTGGCGGATAATCGGCGACCATGCAAATCCGCTTCACCAAGATGCAGGGCGCGGGCAACGACTTTGTCGTGCTCGACGAGACGCAGGGCCCGCTTGGCCTGTCGCCGGCCCAATACCGTTTTCTCGCCGACCGCCACTTCGGCGTCGGCGCCGACCAGATCCTCAGCGTGCGGCCCGCGCCCGCCGCCGGCATCGACTTCGAATACGCGATCCACAACGCCGATGGCGGCGAGGTCGAGCAGTGCGGCAATGGCGCGCGCTGCTTCGCGCGCTATGTGCACGACCGCGGGCTCACGGACAAGAAGGTGATCCGCGTCAAGACGCTGTCGGGCGTCATTGCGCCCGAGATCGTCGGCGCGGGCCAGGTGCGCGTCGACATGGGCCGCCCCGAGCTGCGCCCCGCACAGGTTCCCTTCGATGCCGCCGGCCTGCAATCGCGCACCGCAGGCCGGGCGCAGACCTGGCCGCTGGCACTCGCTGACACCTCCATCGAGTGGATCACGCCGGTGTCCATGGGCAATCCGCATGCCGTGCTCTGGGTCGACGATGTCGAGACCGCGCCCGTTGCGGTGGCGGGCCCGCAGATCGAGCGGCATGCGCGCTTTCCGCAGCGCGTCAATGTCGGCTTCCTGCAGCGCGTGAGCCGCGGCGAGGTGCGGCTGCGCGTGTTCGAGCGCGGCACGGGCGAGACGCTGGCCTGCGGCACCGGCGCCTGCGCCGCGGTCGTCGCGGGCATCCACCAGGGCCTGCTCGATGCGCAGGTGCAGGTGCACACGCGCGGCGGACTGCTGCAGATTGCCTGGGCCGGCGGCGAGGACGACAGCGTCTTCATGACCGGCCCCGCGACCTTTGTTTTTGACGGCCAGATCGAAATTCCCGAAACACCATGAACGACACCAGCAGCGCCCACGCGTTGTCCTCCAGCGAAGACAGCATTGCCTCCTACCTCACGGAAGTCCCGGAATTCTTCGAGCGCCACGCCGAGGTGCTGACCGGCGTGCGCCTGCCGAGCATCCATGGCCACCGCGCCGTGAGCCTGCAGGAGCGCCAGGCCGAAATGCTGCGCGAGAAGATCAAGGGCCTGGAGCAGCGCATCATGGAGATGATGCGCAACAGCAGCGAGAACGCGACGATCGCGCAGAAGATCCACCGCTGGAGCTGCGACCTCGCGGCCTGCGCCGAGCCACGCGAGCTGCCGCCGGCAATCACCGAAGGCCTGCGCCGGGTATTCGACGTGCCCGAGGCCGCGATCCGCATCTGGGACGTCGCGCCGCCCTTTGCCGGCGCGCTCTACACCATGGGCGTGAGCAGCGACGTGAAGGCCTTTGCCTCGTCGCTGACGCTGCCGTTCTGCGGCCCGAACCTGGGCTTCGAGCCGACCAACTGGCTCTCCAAGCCAGACGCCATGCAGTCGCTGGCGCTGCTGCCGCTGCGCGCCGGCCCGCTGGCCGCGGCTTCGCCGGCGTTCGGCATGCTGGTGCTGGGCTCGCCCGATCCGCTGCGCTTCGATGCGACCATGGGCACCGACTTCCTGATGCGCATCGCCGAGCAGGCCAGCGCCGCGCTCGCGCGCCTGCGCCCGGCCGCGCGCACGCTGGCCTCGGTCTGAGCATGGGCCGCGCGGCACCGGATCCGCAGCAGGGGGCGCCGGGCGCCGCCGCGCCGGCCACCGCGCTGCCGCCCGAGGCCCAGGCCTATCTCGAGCATGTGCGCGTCGAAAAGCGCCTGGCCGCACGCACGCACACGCTCTACACGCTCGATCTGCACAAGCTGGTCGCCCTGGCCCATGCCGCGCAGCTCGAGCTGCTGGCGCTGCAGACCCCGCACATCCGCAGTTTCGTCGCGCAGATGCACAGCGGCGGGCGCAGCGCGCGCGGCATTGCGCTAATCCTGTCGGGCTGGCGCGGCTTCTTCGAATGGGCGGCGCACCAGGGGCTGGTGCCGCTCAATCCCGTGGAGGGCGTGCGTGCGCCGCGCGCGCCCAAGCCACTGCCCAAGGCGCTGGCGGTCGAGGATGCGTTGCAGCTCGTGAACCATGTCAACGTGAGCGACGGCGTCGACCCTTGGATCGAGGCGCGTGATGCGGCGATGGCAGAGCTGCTCTACAGCAGCGGCCTGCGCGTCGCCGAGCTCGTGGGGCTCGATGTCGCGCCCGGCCCCGATACCGAACGGCTCGCGCGCGGCTGGATCGATCTGGCGGCCGGCGAGGCGCATGTGCTGGGCAAGGGCAGCAAGCGGCGCATCGTTCCCGTGGGCCGCGCGGCGGTGCAGGCGCTGCAGGCCTGGCTCGCGCTGCGGGCGCAGCCCTTTGCGCAGTCGCACTCGCTGGAGCCGGCCTTGTTCGTCGGCCAGCGCGGCGCGCGGCTCACCGGCCAGTCGGTGTGGCTGCGCCTGCGCGCGCGCGGGCGCCAGGCGGGGCTCACGAGCTCGGTGCACCCGCATGTGCTGCGCCATTCCTTTGCGAGCCACCTGCTGCAGTCGAGCGGCGACCTGCGCGCGGTGCAGGAGCTGCTGGGGCATGCAAGCATTTCCACCACGCAGATCTATACGCGGCTCGACTTCCAGCATCTGGCCCAAGCCTACGAAAACGCCCACCCCCGCGCCCGCAGAAAACGCTAGGGGCCGGGGCCGAGGCCTCTTGAAACCGCCGCTAAACTCCCCATATCCCCTGTTTCATGCAGGGCCTGCAGTCCCCCGGGGCGTACAGGTGCCTGTGTCCGGCGCGCACTCACTTTCTAGGCGATTCCATGTCTCTCATTCCTGTCACCATCCTCACGGGCTTTCTGGGCTCGGGCAAGACGACGCTGCTCAAGCGCGTGCTCAGCGAAGCCCATGGCCAGAAGATCGCCGTGATCGAAAACGAGTTCGGTGAGGAAAACATCGACTCGGACATCCTCAAGACGGAGTCCAAGGAACAGATCATCCAGATGAGCAACGGCTGCATCTGCTGCACGATCCGCGAGGACCTGCGCGAGACGCTGCAGCTGCTGGCCGCGAAGCGCCGCAAGGGCATGGTCGTGTTCGACCGCATCATCATCGAGACCACGGGCGTGGCCGACCCCGGCCCGGTGGCGCAGACCTTCTTCATGGATGACGAGGTCGCCGAGACCTACCTGATCGACTCGATCATCACGCTGGTCGATGCCAAGCACGCCGAGCAGCAGCTCGACACGCGCCAGGAAGCGCGCCGCCAGGTGGGCTTTGCCGACCAGATCTTCCTGTCCAAGACCGATCTGGTCAGCGACGAAGCGCAGCAGGCGCTGATCCACCGCCTCAAGCACATGAACCCGCGCGCGCCGATCCAGGCGGTGCATTTCGGCGCGGTGCCGCTGGCCCAGGTGCTGGACCTGCGCGGCTTCAACCTCAACGCCAAGCTCGACATCGACCCGGACTTCCTCAAGGAAGACGACGGCCATGCACACGGCCACGACCATGGCCATGACCACGCGGCCCATGACCATGGCCATGGCGCGCACGACGACCATGCCGGCCACGACCATGCGCCCGGCGAGGCCTGCAACCACCCGCACCATCACCGCCACGATGACGACGTCAAGAGCTTCGTCTACCGCGCCGACCGTGCGTTCGACCCGGCCAAGCTCGAGGATTTCCTGGGCGCCATCGTCAATATCTACGGCCCGAAGATGCTGCGCTACAAGGGCGTGCTGAACATGCAGGGCACCGAGCGCAAGGTGATCTTCCAGGGCGTGCACCAGCTGATGGGCAGCGATCTGGGACCGGCCTGGGACGAGAGCGAAAAGCGCCAGAGCAAGATGGTCTTCATCGGTATCGACCTGCCCCAGGACATCCTGCGCTCCGGTCTCGACCAGTGCCTGGTCTGAGCGCGGCCTGCCTGCAACACTCTTTGAAGCGAGTAGGACAAGAGCTACAAGCTGCGTCAGGCTCCGGTGAAGGGTTGGCTTGATTTGCATGAGAAAGCCACTTTTTGATGGCTTTTGAATGCAGATGTCGGCATTCCGTGGTTTACCCGTATGTGGGATATAAGCAACGTTCTGCTGGACCCTGCCTGCGGTCGATACAATCGCGCCCCTAAAGAGAACCCGGAAGGCAAGGCCCCACTGGGGCTTGCTCCCCAGCCAGGGGCCGGTCGCACCGAGAGGAGACAGGAAGTGAATGCCGAGACCCGCAAAGTGAAAGCAGTTGCCAAACCCGCTGCCGCCAAGAAGGTGGCCGTGAAAGCTGCTGCCAAGACCGCCATCCAGGTTGCCAAGGCGCCTGTGCCTCCTCCCATGGCGCCCATCGCGGCCGCCCCGTCCGGCGGCCCCGCGCGCAGTACCCGGCCTTCCGCCCGTCTGAGCCAATTGACCGTTCCCTCCATGGCATCGGCAGCGGCCTTTGACGCTGCCAAAGCCAGTTACATCAACACCATGCCCACTACCATGCAAGCACCATCCACGACTGCTGCAAAGAAAGATCCTCAATTGGCCAACAACTGGAAGACCAAAACCGCCGAAGAGCTGATTGACTCCGAAGTCCTGGCCATGCCTGAAGAAGAGTACATGAACGACAAGCAAATGGCGTTTTTCCGCCACAAGCTTGTGCTGCTCAAGCAGGACATGCACAACAACGCCGGCGAGACCGCAGAGAACCTGCGCGAAGACACGGTGGTCGTGCCCGATCCGGCCGACCGCGCGACGATCGAGGAAGAGCATGCGCTGGAACTGCGCACGCGCGACCGCGAGCGCAAGCTGCTCAAGAAGATCGAGCAATCGATTGCACGCATCGATGCCGGCGACTACGGCTACTGCGACGAGACCGGCGAGCCGATCGGCGTGGGCCGCCTGCTGGCCCGTCCCACGGCCACGCTGTCGCTCGAAGCGCAGCAGCGCCGCGAACTCAAACAAAAGATGTTTGGAGACTGAGCGGTTTTATTCCTCTCATCGGCCACTTGCGCTACGCTGACCATCTATGAGTACGGATGACGGCAAGCCCGGTGGCCTTTTTTCCAAGGTGGTGCGCTTTGTGCGCCACCCCGCGGCGCATTGGTCGGAAGGCGAGGCGCCCGATGACCCGCAGGGCCAGGTCGACAGGCAGGTGCTGCGGCAGACGCTCGAGCGCAAGCGGCGCAACGATCTGGTGCGCCAGCGTGAATTCGAGCAGCTGCGCCGGCTGCGCCAGCAGCAGGCGGCAGGCGAGGGCGAAGCACAGGCAGCGGCCTCGAGCCAGCCGCCCAGCGTGCAAGGCAACCTGACACCGCCCGATGCGCGCGCGGTCACGCTGCAGAAGATCGATGCCATCGAGGAGCAGATGTCGCAGCAGTGGTGGCGCAAGAAGCAGCCGGCCGATGCCTCGACCCTGCAGATGTCCCTGCTGTCCACCTATCCCCAACCCGACTCGGTGCATTGCGCGGCGGAGCCTGGCCCAGCCGCGCCGGCACCCGGCTTCGCGGCCACTGCGGCGCTGGACTGGAACGTCGAAGCCGTCGACCTGCAGGCGGGCGCGGATTCCCGGGAGGGCGGGGCGCCCTCCACCACCTTTGCCACGACGCTGGCGCTCGAACCCGCGGCCTGGACCGCGCCGCAGCGGCTGCCCGCAGCGGGCGGGCCCTTCGTGCACGACCCGGAATTCGAGGAAGCCGCCATTGCGTTTGCCAATGGCGATGCCGCGGGCGCCGAAGCCGCGCTGCTGGAACTGCTTGCGCAGCGCACCGCGCAGCCCGAGCAGCAGTATCCGGTGTGGTTCGCGCTGTTCGACCTGTACCGCGCGGCCGCGCTGGCCGATCGCTTCGGGCTGCTGGCCAGTGACTTCACCGCGCGCTTCGCGCGTCCGGCGCCCCTGTGGTTTGCGCTGTTGCCGCAGGAAGTGGTCACGCCGGGCGTCGTGGTGCCGGATGCAGACCGGGGGGCAGACGGGCAAGGCGCGCAGGACTGGCGCTGGAACGCGCCGCGCGTGCTGACCCTGGCCGCGGTGCAGGCGTTGCAGCAAGCCCAGGCGGTGGCCCCTGCGCCCTGGACGCTGTTCTGGGGCGCGCTCGAGCGCATAGAGGCCGACGCCGTGGCACCGCTCGAGCAGCTGTTCACCGCATGGGCACAGGCGCCCGGACTGTTCGTGTTCCTGGAAGCGCCCGTGCTCGCGCAGTGCCTGCAGATGCTCACCGTGTCCGGCGAGCACGAGTCCACCGAGTCGGGCTGGCGGCTGCGCATGGCGGCGCTGCGGCTCATGGACCAGCACGACAGCTTCGAGCTCGTGGCGCTCGAATACTGCGTCACCTACGAGGTGTCGCCGCCTTCCTGGCTGCCGCCGCACAGCAGCTACCGCGACGGCCTGGCCGGTATCGCGCCCGAAGACGCCCGGCGCATGGCAAAGGCCCGGCCCACAGGCGCAGGCCTGAGCGGCTGCATCGATGGCGATGCGACGCCCTGGCTTGCCGCGCTCGAAGGGCGCGCGCGTCCCGGGGCCGTGCTGGTGGTCGATTGCGCCGCGCTGGTGCGCATGGATTTCGCGGCCGCGGGCTCGGTGCTCAACTGGGCGGCGCGGATGCAGGCCCAGGGCGTGGCGCTGCGCTTCGAGCACCTGCACCAGCTGATCGCGGTGTTCTTCGGCATGGTCGGCGTGGGCGACCATGGGCAGCTGGTGCCGCGCACCGATTGAGTGCGCCGCGGCCGCGGCTTGCAATCCGCGCATCCGCCCCCAACTGGCATCGCTATGGAACAGTATCACGGCACCACCATCATCAGCGTCCGCCGCCAGACGGCGGACGGCATCCAGGTCGCCATTGGCGGCGACGGCCAGGTCACCCTCGGCCACATCGTGGTCAAGGGCACGGCGCGCAAGGTGCGCCGCCTCTACCACGGCACCGTGCTCGCCGGCTTTGCCGGCGCCACGGCCGATGCCTTCACGCTGTTCGAGCGTTTCGAGGCCAAGCTCGAGAAGCACCAGGGCCATCTGACGCGCGCCGCCATCGAGCTCACCAAGGACTGGCGCACCGACCGCGTGCTGCGCCGCCTCGAGGCCATGCTGGCGGTGGCCGACAAGAGCGCCTCGCTGATCATCACCGGCAATGGCGACGTGCTCGAGCCGGAGCAGGGCATCGTCGCGATCGGCTCGGGCGGCGCCTATGCGCACTCGGCGGCCAAGGCGCTGCTGGCCAATACCGATCTGGGCGCGGCGGAGATCGTCAAGAAGTCGCTCGAGATCGCGGGCGAGCTGTGCATCTACACCAACATGCACCACACCATAGAAACGCTCTGACGCGCTTCAGCTTCTCGTCGCCAGCTGCCACCAACGCGCCGCCGGCCCACTGGATTGAAATCACATGTCCTCCATGACCCCCCGGGAAATCGTTTCCGAACTCGACCACCACATCGTCGGCCAACAGGGCGCCAAGCGCGCCGTGGCGATCGCGCTGCGCAACCGCTGGCGCCGCCAGCAGGTCGAAGGCAGCCTGCGCCAGGAGATCACGCCCAAGAACATCCTGATGATCGGCCCGACCGGCGTCGGCAAGACCGAGATCGCGCGGCGCCTCGCGCGCCTCGCCGATGCGCCCTTCATCAAGGTCGAGGCGACCAAGTTCACCGAGGTCGGCTATGTCGGCAAGGATGTCGATGCGATCATCCGCGACCTGGCTGAAATCGCGGTCAAGCAGACGCGCGAGGCCGAGGTGCGCCGGATGCGCGTGCGCGCCGAGGACGCGGCCGAAGACCGCATCCTCGACGTGCTGCTGCCCCAGGCGCGCACCGCCGATGCGCCCACCGACAGCGCGGCGCGCCAGGTGTTTCGCAAGAAGCTGCGCGAAGGGCAGCTCGACGACAAGGAAATCGAGATCGACCTGGCCGACGCGAAGCCGCAGCTCGAGATCATGGGCCCCCAGGGCATGGAGGAGATGGCCGAGCAGCTGCGCGGCATGTTCAGCCAGATGGGACAGGAGCGGCGCCAGAAGCGCAAGATCAGGATCGCCGAAGCGCTCAAGCTGCTGATCGACGAAGAAGCCGGCAAGATGGTCAACGAGGAAGACATCAAGACGCGCGCGATCGCCAATGCCGAGCAAAACGGCATCGTGTTCATCGACGAGATCGACAAGGTCGCGACGCGCCAGGAAACGAGCGGCTCGGATGTCTCGCGCCAGGGCGTGCAGCGCGACCTGCTGCCGCTGGTCGAGGGCACGACGGTGTCGACCAAATACGGCATGGTCAAGACCGACCATATCCTGTTCATCGCCTCGGGCGCGTTCCACCTGTCCAAGCCCAGCGATCTGATTCCCGAGCTGCAGGGGCGTTTCCCGATCCGCGTCGAGCTCGAGTCGCTGTCGGTGCAGGACTTCGAGGCCATCCTGACGCAGACCCATGCCTCGCTGGTCAAGCAGTACCAGGCGCTGCTGTCCACCGAGGGCGTGACGCTGGAATTCACGCCCGACGGCATCACGCGGCTCGCGCATACCGCGTTCCAGGTGAACGAAAGTACCGAGAACATCGGCGCGCGCCGGCTGTCCACGGTCATGGAGCGGCTGCTCGATGAAGTGAGCTTCGGCGCGGCCCATCTCTCGGGCCAGACCATCACCATCGATGCCGCCTATGTCGATGCGCGGCTGCAGGCCCTGAGCCAGGACGAGGATCTTTCCCGTTTCATTCTGTGACATTTGTGCAACGAACGGCGCGCCGCTGTTAACGCTTGCATACGCTTGGCCCCCGTTCCTGTGTACATATGCAGCCGGGGAGCGCCTCACAGTTCACATGCACGGAATGGAGTAAGTGCTTATGGGGCAACAGCTTTTTGCCCAAACGCAGTTTGCGTGACGGTTCTAAGTCCTTGATTTCATTGCAAATAATTGTCACACCCCCTGTGGCTGCGAAGCGTTTTGCTGCTACAGTGGAAAAAAGTGCAATTAAGTGGTGAAACTTGCCAGAAGCCGGCGGCTGCGGCGGTGAACAGGCAGGCGCCAGTCCAAGGGCAATCATGTTTCAAGGGGCTTCTTCGCTCAATCTCGATGCGAAGGGTCGGCTTTCCGTGCCGACCCGGCATCGTGACGCCTTGAGCGACATGGCCCAGGGGCAGCTCACCCTCACCAAACACCCCCACGGCTGTCTGATGCTGTTTCCCCGCCCGCAGTGGCTGCTGTTTCGCGACCGTATCGCGCAGCTGCCGATGTCGGCGCAGTGGTGGAAGCGCATCTTCCTGGGCAACGCCATGGATGTGGAGATGGACGGGACCGGCCGCGTGCTGATCTCGCCCGAGCTGCGCGATGCCGTGGGCCTGAGCCGCGAGGCCGTGCTGCTGGGCATGGGCAACCACTTCGAGCTTTGGGACAAAGCCACTTATGACGCCCAGGAGGCACAGGCCATGCAGGCCCAGATGCCCGACGTTTTCCAGGATTTCGCTTTTTAAAAGGGCGTGCGATTGAACCAGCCCCTCCAACACATCACGGTCCTGCTCGACGAAGCGGTGGATGCCCTGCTGGGCGCCGCAGGCCCGACCCCCGCGGGCGAATTCGTCGACGGCACCTTTGGCCGCGGAGGTCACTCCCGACGCATTCTCGAGCGCCTGGGGCCGCAGGGACGGCTGCGGGCCTTCGACAAGGACCCCGAAGCCATCCAGGAAGCCGCGCGCATCACCGATGCGCGTTTTTCCATTCAGCACGAGGGCTTCAGCCACCTGGCCGACCTGCCCGACGCCAGCGTGCAGGGCGTGCTGATGGACCTGGGCGTGAGCTCGCCCCAGATCGACACTCCCGAGCGCGGCTTCAGCTTTCGCTTCGATGCCCCGCTCGACATGCGCATGGACCCCACGCGGGGCCAGAGCGTGGCCGAATGGCTCGCGGACGCGGAAATGCAGCAGATTGCGGAGGTGATACGTGACTATGGCGAAGAACGGTTTGCTGGGCCTATTGCAAAGGCGATTGTTGCGCGGCGCGAGGACAAGGGCCCGCTTGCAACCACCGCCGAGCTTACCGAGCTCGTGGCTGGCGCCGTCCGCACGCGTGAAGCGGGCCAGAACCCCGCGACCCGCACCTTTCAGGCTCTTCGGATTTTCATCAATGCCGAACTGCAGGAACTTGAGCAGGCGCTAGAAGCCAGCCTGCGCGTGCTCGCGCCCGGCGGGCGGCTGGTCGTCATCAGCTTCCACTCGCTCGAGGACCGCATCGTCAAGCAGTTCATCGCCAAGCATTCGAAGGAAGTCTTCGACCGGCGTGCGCCTTTTGCGCCGCCGACCCCGATGCGCCTCGTGGCGCTCGACCGCATCAAGCCCAGCGCCGATGAGGTCGCGGGCAATCCGCGCTCGCGCTCGGCGGTGATGCGCGTGGCTGAACGCACAGAGGTCTCTGCATGACGCAGCGACTGCGCTCCTGCTGCGGCAGCTGCATGCTGATGCGGAAAGGCCAGCCATGCTGCGCCTGAACCTGCTGCTGCTGCTGGCCGTGATGGGCAGCGCGATCTTCCTGGTGCACTCGCAGTACGAGTCGCGCCGCCTGTTCACCGAGCTCGACCGCTCGATCAGCGAGTCGCGCCGGCTCGAGACCGAGAGCCAGCGCCTCGAAGTCGAAAAACGCGCCCAGGCCACGCCGCTGCGCGTCGAGAGCATGGCGCGCGAGCAGCTCAAGATGCATTCCGCCACGCCCGCGATCACGCAGTACGTGCAAGACAACGCCCGCCTGGAGAGCGCCCCATGACGCGCAGCGTGCTCTATACCTCGAGCCCCCTGCTGGCCAGCAAGACGCCGCTGTGGCGCAGCAAGATGATCGTCGCCATGCTGGCGCTGGGCTTCGTGGGTCTGGGCGCGCGCGCGGCCTATGTGCAGGTGTTCGGCAACGATTTCTTCCAGCGCCAGGGTGAAGTGCGTTTTGCGCGCACGCTGGAGCTGCCCGCGAACCGCGGCCGCATTCTCGACCGCAACGGCCTGATCCTGGCCTCGAGCGTGCCCGCGGCCAGCATCTGGGCCATTCCCGAAGACGTCGACAAGGCCGACCCCGAAGTCGCGCTCAAGCTGCGCCAGCTGGCAAAGCTGATGGAGATGACGCCGGCCGCGCTCGAGGCCAAGCTGGCCGACGAGGACAAGACCTTTGTCTGGCTCCAGCGCCAGCTCGACTGGGACATCGGCCAGCAGATCACGGCGCTGGGCATCAAGGGCATCTACCAGCGCAAGGAATACAAGCGCCAGTACCCCGAGGGCGAACCCGCGGCGCACGTCGTCGGCTTCACCAATGTCGAGGACCAGGGCCAGGAGGGCATGGAGCTGGCCTTCAACAAGGAGCTCGGCGGCAAGGCCGGCTCGCGCCGCGTGATCAAGGACCGCATGGGCCGGGTCGTCGAGGGCGTGGGCGAAGAGGTGCCGCCGATGGACGGGCAGGACATCCAGCTGTCCATCGACAGCAAGGTGCAGTACTTCGCCTACCAGAAGCTGCGCGAGCAGGTGCTGGCCTTCAAGGCCAAGGCCGGCAGCGTGGTGGTGATGGATGCGCGCACCGGCGAGCTGCTGGCGCTGGCGAATTACCCGAGCTATGTGCCCGACAAGCGCCGCAACCTGACGGGCGAGCAGCTGCGCAACCGCGCGATCACCGACGTGTTCGAGCCCGGCTCGACGATGAAGCCGATCACCGTCGGCATCGCGCTCGAGGCCGGCAAGGTCAAGCCCGAGACCCCCGTGGATACCAACCCCGGGCGCATCAACGTGACCGGCTCGACGATTTCCGACACCCACAACTACGGCCTGCTGACGGTGGCCGGCGTGGTGCAGAAGTCGAGCAACGTCGGCACGACCAAGATTTCGCAGATGCTCACGGCGCAGCAGATGTGGGAAGGCTACTCGGCCGTGGGCTTCGGCCAGAAGCCGCAGATTTCCTTTCCCGGCGCGGCCAGCGGGCGCCTGCGCCCCTACAAGACCTGGCGTCCGGTCGAGCAGGCGACGATGTCGTACGGCTACGGCCTGTCGGCCAGCCTGCTGCAGATGACGCGCTCGTACACGGTGTTCGCCAACGATGGCCGCGTGATTCCCGCGACCATGATCAAGCGCAACGAGCCGCCCGTCGGCGTGCCGATCTTCTCCGAGCGCACCGCCAACCAGGTGCGCCAGATGCTCGCGCTCGCGGCCGGCCCGGGCGGCACCGGCCAGAAGGCCCAGACCGTGGGTTATTCGGTGGGCGGCAAGTCGGGCACGGCGCGCAAGCAGATCGGCAAGAACTACGCCGCGGGCAAGTACCGCGCCTGGTTCACGGGCCTGGCGCCGGTGGACAAGCCGCGCGTCATCGTCTCGGTCATGGTCGACGAGCCCAGCACCGGCAGCTTCTACGGCGGCACGGTGGCCGCGCCGGTGTTCAGCGAGGTCGTGCAGCAGACGCTGCGGCTGATGGGAGTGCAGCCCGATGTCGCGGTGGTGCCGCAGATCGTCGCCAACCCGGTCGAGGAGTCGCTATGAGCCTGCTGCAATTGACGTCGGCAGAAGCGGCAGTGCAGTGGTTGCGCGCGCGCACCGCGGGCACGCTGCAGACCGATAGCCGCGAGGTGGCCGCGGGCGACACCTTCATTGCCTGGCCCGGCGCCGCGACCGACGGCCGCGCGCATGTGGCGGCGGCGCTCGCGCGCGGCGCCTCGGCCTGCCTGGTCGAGGCGCAGGGCGCCGAGGCCTTCGATTTTTCCGACGCGCGCATTGCCGCGCTGCCCGGCCTCAAGGCCGCGAGCGGCGAGATCGCGGCGCTCTGGCACGGTCGCCCGAGCGAGCAGCTGCAGGTGCTGGCCGTCACCGGCACCAACGGCAAGACCACGACCGCCTGGTGGCTCGCGCATGCGCTGGCGCACCAGACGCTGGACGGCCGGCGCGGCTGCGCGATGGTCGGCACGCTGGGCGTGGGCGTGCCGCCCGATCTCGAGGACACCGGCCTCACGACCCCCGACCCGGTGCGCCTGCAGCGCGTGCTGCGCGACTACGTGGACGCTGGCGTCGCCGCCTGCGCGATGGAGGCCTCGTCCATCGGCCTGGCCGAGCACCGGCTCGCGGGCACGCGCATCCGCGTCGCGATCTTCACCAATTTCACCCAGGACCATCTCGACTACCACCTGAGCATGGATGCCTACTGGCAGGCCAAGAAGGCGCTGTTCGACTGGCCGGGCCTCGCGGCGGCGGTCATCAATGTCGACGACCCGCATGGCGCGCGCCTGTGGGCCACGCTGCAGTCGCGCGACCTGGACGTGTGGAGCGTCTCCACGCAAGGGCCGGCGCGCCTGCAGGCCAAGGACATCAGCCTGGGGCGCGAGGGCCTGCAGTTCACCGTGATCGAGGACGCCCACAGCCATGTGCTGCGCACGCGCCTGGTGGGGCAGTACAACGTCGCCAACCTGCTGGGCGTGCTGGCCGCGCTGCGCGCGCTGGGCCTGAGCCTGGACCAGGCCGTCGCCGCCTGCGACCAGCTCGAGCCCGTGCCCGGGCGCATGCAGCAGATCGCGCAGCCGGGCCAGCCGCTGGTGGCGATCGACTATGCCCACACGCCCGACGCGCTTGAGCAGGCGCTCAAGGCGCTGCGCCCCGCGGCGCGCCAGCGCGGCGGCCGGCTGTGGTGCATCTTCGGCTGCGGCGGCAGCCGCGATGCAGGCAAGCGCCCGCTGATGGGCGAGGTCGCCCAGCGCCAGGCGGATTGCGTGGTCGTGACCAGCGACAACCCGCGCGGCGAAGACCCCGACACGATCATTGCGCAGATCCTCGGCGGCATGGCGCCGTCCGGGCAGCTGCATTCGGAATCCGACCGCGCCGCGGCCATTGCCCAGGCGCTGGCCGAGGCCGGCCCCAAGGACGTGGTGCTGATTGCCGGCAAGGGACACGAGCAATACCAGGAGAGCGCGGGCGTCAAGCGCGCGTTCTCGGACATGGCCGAGGCGCGCAAGGCGCTCGCGGCACGCGAAGGAATGAAACGGTCATGATGACCCTGAACCAAGCGCTGGCGCTGATCCAGTCCCACATCCCCACGGCCCGCCTCGTCGGCGACGGCCAGACACCGCTGGCGCGCGTGCACACGGACACGCGCAGCCTGCAGCCGGGCGACCTGTTCGTGGCGCTGCGGGGCGAGCGTTTCGATGCGAATGATTTCCTCGCCCAGGCAAAAGACAGCGGCGCGGCCGCGGCCCTCGCGCACCCGGGGCGGCTGCAGGATTGCGGGCTGCCCGGCATCGAGGTCGAGGACAGCCTCGCGGCGCTGGGCATCCTGGCCCAGGCCTGGCGCGCGCAGTTCGCGCTGCCGCTGATCGCCGTGACGGGCAGCAACGGCAAGACCACGGTGACGCAGATGATCGCGTCCATCCTGGCGGCGCAGGCCGGCGATGCGGCACTGGCCACGCGCGGCAATTTCAACAACGATATCGGCGTGCCGCTGACGCTGCTGCGCCTCGCGCCCGCGCACCGGCTGGCCGTCGTCGAGCTGGGCATGAACCACCCCGGCGAGATCGCCGAGCTCGCGCGCATCGCGCGGCCGACGGTGGCGCTGGTCAACAACGCCCAGCGCGAGCACCTCGAATTCATGCACACCGTGCAGGCCGTGGCCGAGGAAAACGGCTCGGTGCTGGCGGCGCTGCCCGCAGGCGGCGTCGCGGTGTTTCCGGCCGGGGAAGAATATTCGCCCGTATGGCAGCGGCTCGCGGGCGAGCGCCGCTGCGTGCTGTTTGGCGATCAGGCCGATGGCGCCCAGGTCCACGCGCTGGCGGCGCAGTGGCAGGGCGGCGCATGGCAAGTGCGCATCGCAACACCTGCGGGCGCGTTTGATGCGCGGCTGCGGATCGCGGGCCGCCACAACGTGCGCAATGCGCTCGCGGCCACGGCCTGCGCGCTCGCGGCGGGCGTGCCGCTCGCGGCCATTGCCGCGGGGCTCGATGCCTTCGTGCCCGTCACGGGCCGCTCGCGCGCTTTGAGCGTGCAGATCGGCGGGCGCCAGATCACCGTCATCGACGACACCTACAACGCCAACCCCGACTCGATGCGCGCCGCCATCGACGTGCTCGCCGAGCTGCCTGCGCCGCGCTGGCTGGTCATGGGCGACATGGGCGAGGTCGGCGACCAGGGGCCGCAGTTCCACGCCGAGGCCGGCGCCTATGCGCGCGAAAAAGGCATCGAGCAACTGCTGGCGCTCGGGGAGCAAAGCGCGCATGCGGCCGCGGCCTGCGGCGCGGCGGCGCGGCATTTCAAAGACATGGCGGCGCTGCAGGCAGCGCTGCGCGAAGGGCTGCCCACGGTGGGCAGCCTGTTGATCAAGGGATCTCGGTTCATGAAGATGGAACAGGTGGTGCAGGCCGTTTCGGCGTGCGCGGACAATGCAGCAGCGGAGGCCGCATGCTGCTGATGCTTTTTCAATGGTTGCAGGGCCTGTCGCCGGAATTCGGTTTTCTGCGGGTATTCCAATATCTGACGCTGCGCGCCGTCATGGCCGCGCTCACGGCGCTGGTCATCGGCCTCGTGGCCGGGCCGCGCGTGATCCGCCTGCTCGCGTCGCTCAAGATCGGCCAGCCGATCCGCGGCTACGGCATGGAAACGCATCTGGCCAAGAGCGGCACGCCGACCATGGGCGGCGTGTTGATCCTGCTGTCGATCGCGATCTCGACGCTGCTGTGGTTCGAGCTGTCCAACCGCTTCGTCTGGATCGTGCTGCTGGTGACGCTGGGCTTTGGCGCGATCGGCTGGGTCGATGACTGGCGCAAGGTCGTCAACAAGGACCCCGAAGGCATGCGCTCGGGCGAGAAGTATTTCTGGCAGTCGGTGATCGGCCTGCTGGCCGCGCTCTACCTGGTGTTCAGCATCTCCGAGAACAGCAACATGCAGGTGTTCGAGCTGTTCATCCGCTGGGTGCAGTCGGGCTTCGCGCTGGACCTGCCGCCCAAGGCCGGGCTGCTGGTGCCGTTCTTCAAGGAAGTCAGCTACCCGCTGGGCGTGCTGGGCTTCGTGATCATGACCTATCTGGTGATCGTCGGCGCGAGCAATGCCGTCAACCTGACCGACGGGCTCGACGGCCTGGCGATCATGCCGGTCATCATGGTCGGCTCGGCGCTGGGCATCTTTGCCTATGTCACGGGCAGCGTCAATTTCTCGCGCTACCTGCTGTTCCCGCACATCTCGGGCGCGGGCGAGCTGCTGGTGTTCTGCGCGGCCATGGCCGGCGCGGGCCTGGCGTTCCTGTGGTTCAACGCCCACCCGGCGCAGGTGTTCATGGGTGACGTCGGCGCGCTCGCGCTCGGCGGCGCACTCGGCACGATCGCGGTGATCGTGCGCCAGGAAATCGTGCTGGCCATCATGGGCGGCATCTTCGTGGCCGAGGCGCTGTCGGTGATGCTGCAGGTGGTGTGGTTCAAGTACACCAAGAAGCGCTATGGCGAAGGTCGGCGTCTTTTGAAGATGGCGCCGCTGCACCACCATTTCGAGAAAAGCGGCTGGAAGGAAACGCAGGTCGTCACGCGTTTCTGGATCATCACCATGCTGCTGTGCCTGATCGGCCTGTCCACGCTGAAACTGCGATGAATACGCCCGCCACTTTCACCCCGATCGACGGCGAGTTGCCGCACGAGGACGCGCCCGCGGTGGACACCGCGCCCGCAGCTGCCGCCCCGGCGCCGGCCGAGGCGCCCGTGCCAAGCACCCTGCATGCGGCCGAGGACGCGGCCGCCTTTGTCGCGCAGATCTTCGCGCAGGCCGCGGCGCCCGAAAGCGCTGCCGATGCCGATACGGTGCAGGTGCAGGCACAGCCCGAAGCCGCACCCGAACTGCCGCCGGTGCCCGCGGGCTGGCCGCAGGCAGGCGAACTGCCGCTGGCCGGCCAGCAGCTGCTGGTGCTGGGCCTCGGGGCCTCGGGCCTGGCAATGGCCCGCTGGTGCACGCGCCTGGGCGCGCAGGTCACGGTGGCCGATACGCGCGAAGCGCCGCCGCAGCTCGAGCTGCTGGCGCAGGAGCTGCCGCAGGTGCGCTTCGTGTCCGGCGGGTTCGATGCCGCACTGCTCGATGATCAGGATTTCACGACGATCTATCGCTCGCCCGGCCTGAGCCCGGCGCAGCTCGCGCCCGTGCTCGAGGCCGCGCAGGCGCGCGGGCTGCGCCTGAGCGGCGAGCTCGATCTGTTTGCGCTCGCGCTGCAGGCGCTGGCGCAGGGCCATGGCTACCAGCCCAAGGTGCTGGCGATCACCGGCACCAATGGCAAGACCACCGTCACCGCGCTGACCGGCCAGCTGCTCGCGCATGCGGGCCTGGGCGTGGCCGTGGCCGGCAACATCGGCCCGACGCTGCTGGACACGCTGTCCGGCCATATCGATGCCGGCACGCTGCCCGAGGCCTGGGTGCTCGAGCTGTCGAGCTTCCAGCTCGATGCCGCGACGGGTTTTTCGCCCACCGCGGCCACGGTGCTCAACATCAGCCAGGACCATCTCGACTGGCATGGCGGCCTTCCGGCCTATGCCGCGGCCAAGGCGCGGATCTTCGGCAACGGCCTGATGGTGCTCAACCGCGAAGACCCGGCCGTCATGCAGATGCTGCCCGCGCCGACGCGCGTGAAGCTCCAGCGCCCGCAGGAGCGCGTGCACGTCACTTTTGGCGGCGACATGCCGCGGCGCCCCGGCGACTTCGGCATCGAGGTCGTGGCCGGCATGGCCTGGCTGGTGCGCGCGCTCGAAAGCGATGAAACGGGCAAGCGCGCGCGCGCGCCGCAAGACGACCTGCACATCCAGCGGCTGATGCCAGCGGACGCGCTGCGCATTCGCGGCCGGCACAACGCGATCAATGCGCTGGCTGCGCTGGCGCTGGCCAGCGCCGCGGGCGGCGCGCTCGGCGCGATGCTTTACGGCCTGCGCGAATACCGCGGCGAGCCGCACCGCGTCGAGCCCGTCGGCACGGTGAACGAAGTCGAATTCTTCGACGATAGCAAAGGCACCAATGTCGGCGCCACGGTGGCCGCGCTCACGGGGCTGGGCGCCGACCGGCGCCTGGTGGTGATCATGGGCGGCGTGGGCAAGGACCAGGATTTCTCGCCGCTGGCCGCGCCCGTGGCGCGCTATGCGCGCGCCGTCGTGCTGATCGGGCGCGATGCGCCGCAGATCCGCGCCGCGCTCGAAGCCAGCGGCGTGCCGCTGCTTGCGGCCGGCTCCATGGCGCAGGCCGTGGCGCTGGCCCAGGCGCAGGCCCGGCCCGGCGAGGCGGTACTGATGTCGCCGGCCTGCGCGAGCTTCGACATGTTCCAGGATTACGAAGACCGCGCGCGCCAGTTCGTGCGCGCCGTGCAAGAGCTCGCGCAAGACGCGGGCCAGGATCTGGAGGGCGGGATATGAGCGCCGTTTCCCTGCCGCAGCGCATCGGCAACTGGTTTGGCGGCATTTCGGACAAGGCCGTCGACGTGCTGCCGGTGCGCGTGGGCGGGCCGCAGTACCGCCGCCCGACGGTGACCCCGGCGAGCGTGCTGGGCCTGGACCAGGCGCTGATCTGGATGGTGATCGCGCTGCTGGCCTGGAGCGTCATCATGGTCTATTCGGCCTCGATCGCGATGCCCGACAACCCGCGCTTCGGCAAGATCGCGCCGACCCACTTCCTGCTGCGCCACAGCATGTCGATCGGCATGGCCTTCGTGGGCGCGCTGCTCGCGTTCCAGGTGTCGATGGCGACCTGGGAGCGCATCGCGCGCAAGCTGTTCCTGCTGTCGCTGATCCTGCTGGTCGCGGTGCTGATCCCGCATGTCGGCACGGTGGTGAATGGCGCGCGCCGCTGGCTGTCGCTGGGCATCATGAACTTCCAGCCCTCGGAGCTCGCGAAGTTCGCGGTGCTGATCTATGCGGCCGACTACATGGTGCGCAAGATGGCCGTGAAGGAGCGGTTCTTCCGCGCCGTGCTGCCGATGGGCGCGGCCGTCGTCGTGGTCGGCGTGCTGCTGCTGGCCGAGCCCGACATGGGCGCGTTCATGGTGATCGTGGTCATCGCCATGGGCATCCTGTTCCTGGGCGGCGTCAACGCGCGCATGTTCTTCCTGATCGCGTTCCTGGTGGTGATTGCCTTCGTCATCATGATCGGCTTCTCCGAATGGCGGCGCGAGCGCATCTTCGCCTACCTCAACCCCTGGGACGAGAAGCACGCGCTGGGCAAGGGCTACCAGCTCTCGCACGCGCTCATTGCGATCGGGCGCGGCGAGATCTTCGGCGTCGGCCTGGGCCGCAGCGTCGAGAAGCTCCACTGGCTGCCCGAGGCGCATACCGACTTCCTGCTGGCCGTCATCGGCGAGGAATTCGGCCTGCTGGGCGTGCTGACGCTGATCGTCATGTTCCTCTGGATCACGCGCCGCATCATGCACATCGGCCGCCGCGCGGTCGCGCTCGACCGGGTGTTTTCCGGGCTGGTCGCGCAGGGCGTCGCGATCTGGGTGGGCTTCCAGGCCTTCATCAACATGGGGGTGAACCTCGGCGCGCTGCCCACCAAGGGGCTGACGCTGCCGTTCATGAGCTTTGGCGGGTCGGCGATATTGATGAATCTGGTGGCGCTGGCCGTGGTGTTGCGCGTGGATTACGAAAACAAGGAACTCATGCGCGGAGGACATCCATGAGCAAGACCGCACTGATCATGGCCGGCGGCACCGGCGGCCATATCTTCCCGGGTCTGGCCGTCGCCCAGGCGCTGCGCGAGCGCGGCTGGCAGGTGCACTGGCTGGGCGCGCCCGGCAGCATGGAGTCGCGCCTCGTGCCGGAGCAGGGCTTCACGCTCGAGACCATTGATTTTTCCGGCGTGCGCGGCAAGGGCCTGGTCACGCTCGCGCTGCTGCCGCTGCGCCTGCTGCGGGCCTTCTGGCAGGCGCTGGCCGTCGTGCGCCGCGTCAAGCCCGATGTGGTCGTGGGCCTGGGCGGCTACATCAGCTTTCCCGGCGGCATGATGGCGGTGCTCGCCGGCAAGCCGCTGGTGCTGCACGAGCAGAACTCGGTGGCCGGCATGGCCAACCGCGTCATGGCGGGCGTGGCCGACCGCGTGTTCACGGCCTTCCCCCAGGTGTTTGCCAAGGGCCAGTGGATCGGTAACCCGCTGCGCGCGGCGTTCACGCAGCAGCCGCTGCCGGCCGAGCGCTTCGCAGGCCGCACCGGGCCGCTGCGTTTGCTGGTCGTCGGTGGCAGCCTGGGCGCGCGCGCGCTCAACGAGATCGTGCCCCAGGCGCTGGCGCTGCTGCCGCCCGACCAGCGCCCGCAGGTGCTGCACCAGAGCGGCGCCAAGCAGATCGAAGCGCTGCGCGCGAACTACGCGGCCGCGGGCGTCGAAGCCACGCTCACGCCCTTCATCGATGACACCGCGCAGGCCTTTGCCGATGCCGACCTGATCGTCTGCCGCGCGGGCGCCAGCACCGTGACCGAGATCGCCGCCGTCGGCGCGGCCGCGGTCTATGTGCCCTTTCCCTCGGCAGTGGATGACCACCAGACGCGCAATGCCCGCTTCCTGGTCGATGCCGGCGGCGGGTGGTTGCTGCCACAGCGCGAGATGCGCGCTGAAGTGTTATCCAAAATGCTACAAAATATGCAGCGCTCCACGCTTTTGGAGCGAGCAGAACAAGCGAAGAAAATGCAAAAGATCGAGGCGACCGCCGCGGTGGTGCGCGCGTGCGAGGAGCTGGCGGCATGAAGCACGCCATCCACCACATCCATTTCGTCGGCATCGGCGGCGCGGGCATGAGCGGCATCGCCGAAGTGCTCAACCACCTGGGCTACCGCATTTCGGGCTCCGATCTGGTCGACGGCCCGGTGCTGCAGCGGCTCAAGGGCCTGGGCATCAAGACCTGCGTCGGCCACCTGGCCAAGCATATCGAAGGCGCGGACGTCGTCGTGACGTCCACCGCCGTGACGTCCGACAACCCCGAGGTGCTGGCCGCGCGCGCAAAGAAGATTCCCGTCGTGCCGCGTGCATTGATGCTCGCCGAGCTGATGCGCTTCAAGCATGGCATCGCGATTGCCGGTGCGCATGGCAAGACCACCACCACCAGCCTCGTGACCTGCGTGCTGGCCGAGGCCGGGCTCGACCCGACCTTCGTCATCGGCGGCAAGCTCAACAGCGCGGGCGCCAATGCGCAGCTGGGGCAGGGCGACTACATCGTGGTCGAGGCCGATGAGTCGGACGCTTCGTTCCTGAACCTGCTGCCGTGCATGGCGGTGGTCACGAACATCGACGCCGACCACATGGAAACCTACGGCCACGACTTCGGCCGGCTCAAGAGCGCATTCGTCGAGTTCCTGCACCGCATGCCCTTCTATGGCCGCGCGGTGCTGTGCGTCGACAGCCCGGGCATTCGCGAGATCCTCACGACCGTCGCGCGCCCGATGACCACCTACGGCTTCAGCGCCGACGCCCAGGTGCGCGCCGTCAACGTGCAGGCGCGTGGCGGCGAGATGCACTTCAGGGTGCGCCGCGAAAGCCCACCGGGCAACGGCGCCTATGCCGACCTGGACGTGGTGCTGAGCCTGCCGGGCGAGCACAACGTGCTCAATGCGCTGGCAGCGGTGGCCGTGGCCATGGAGCTCGATATCGACGACGCCGCGCTGCTGCGCGCGCTGCAGAATTTCAAGGGCGTGGGCCGGCGCTTCCAGAGCTATGGCGAAGTCGCCAGCCGCGACGGTGGCCGCTTCAGCGTCATCGACGACTACGGCCACCATCCGGTGGAGATGGCGGCGACGCTGGCTGCGGCGCGCGGCGCGTTTCCGGGCCAGCGGCTGGTGCTGGCCTTCCAGCCGCACCGCTACAGCCGCACGCGCGACTGCTTCGAGGATTTCGTCAAGGTCATCGGCGACGCCGACCTGGTGCTGCTGACCGAGGTCTACGCCGCGGGCGAGGCCCCGATCGTGGCCGCCGACGGCCGCTCGCTGGCGCGCGCGCTGCGCGTGGCCGGGCGCGTCGAGCCGGTGTTCGTCGAAAACGTCGCCGATCTGCCGCGGGTCATTGCCGACAACGCACGCGATGGCGATGTCGTGCTGTGCATGGGCGCGGGCTCGATCGGCGCCGTGCCGGGCAAGGTCGTGCAGATGCTGGCCGGGCAAGCCAGCCAAGAGAAGGTCATGGTATGAGCGGATTGGACGCGAAGGCGCATATGGATATCGATGTGAAGGCATTCGGCAAGGTCGCCGTGCTGATGGGTGGGCGCTCGTCCGAGCGCGAGGTTTCGCTGATGTCGGGCCAGGGCGTGCTCGAGGCGCTGCGCGCGCGCGGCGTGGACGCGCATGCCTTCGATCCGGCCGAGCGCGAGCTGTCGGCGCTCAAGGCCGAGGGCTTCGCGCGTTGTTTCATCGCGCTGCATGGCCGCTTCGGCGAAGACGGCACGGTGCAGGGCGCGCTGGAACTGCTCGACATCCCCTACACCGGCCCGGGCGTCATGGCCTCGAGCATCGCGATGGACAAGATCATGACCAAGCGCATCTGGCGCTTCGAGGGTCTGCCCACGCCCGACTGGCGCCTGGTCGCCAGCGCCGACGAGACGCGCGCCGCACTGGCCGCGTTGGGCGCGCCGATGATCGTCAAGCCCGCGCGCGAAGGCTCGACCATCGGCCTGACCAAGGTCATGGATGCCGAACAATGCGCCCAGGCCTATGCGCTGGCCTCGCAGTACGACCCCGAGGTGCTGTGCGAGCAGTTCATCGAGGGCGACGAGACGACCTGCCCGGTGCTCGAAAGCGGTGGCCAGGCGCAGGCGCTGCCCGTGATCCGTATCTGCGCGCCCGAAGGCAACTACGACTACCAGAACAAGTATTTCACCGACACCACGCAGTACCACTGCCCGAGCGGCTTGCCGCAGGCCGAAGAGCAAGCCATCCAGCGCATCGTCGAGAAGGCGTTCCGCACGCTCGGCTGCCGCGGCTGGGCGCGCGCCGACATCATGATCCGCGCCAGCGACCGCGCACCCTTCCTGCTCGAAATCAACACCTCGCCCGGCATGACCAACCATTCGCTGGTGCCGATGGCGGCACGCGCCTCGGGCATCAGCTACGAGGACCTGTGCCTGCGCATCCTGGCCAATGCCGCCCTCGATGGAGGCGCTGGCCGGCCATGAGGACCACGCTGCCCGCTCCGCTCGACGTCAAGCTCATGAACGTGACCGCCACGGTCCTGTTCCTGGGCTGCGCCGCGCTGGTGCTGGCGGCGGCCAGCTGGTGGGTGGTGCGCCACCCGGCGTTCTCGATCAGCCGGATCATCGTCGAGGGCGAGCTGGTGCACAACAACGCGGTCACGCTGCGCGCCAACGTCGCGCCCAGCCTGATGGGCAACTTCTTCACCATCGACCTGGGCGCGGCGCGCCAGGCCTTCGAGCAGGTGCCCTGGGTGCGCGAGGCGCAGGTGCGCCGCGAATACCCCAACAGCCTGCGCGTCGAGCTGCACGAGCATGTGGCCGAGGCCTTCTGGGGCCCCGACACCGGCGCGGAAATGGTCAACAGCTTCGGCGAGGTGTTCGAGGCGAACATCGGCGAGGTCGAGCGCGAGGGCATTCCGCGGCTGCAGGGCCCGGCCCACAGCTCGCAGCAGGTGCTGCAGTTCTACCGCATGCTCGGGCCCGCGCTCGCGCCGGTGGCGCTCGAGATCGACGAGTTGCAGCTCAGCGATCGCGGCAGCTGGAAGGCGCGCCTGGCCAACGGCGCCCAGATCGAGCTGGGCGGCGGCACCGTGGAGCAGGTATTGCAGCGCGTGCAGCGCTTCGTGCGCACGCTGGCCGCGGTGACGGCGCAGTATCAACGCAAGGCCGATGCCCTTGAATCGGCGGATTTGCGCTACGAGGACGGCTATGCGCTGCGGCTCAATGGCGTGAGCACAGTACAAGGCAAGATGCCGCCCCCCCCGCGCCCCAAACCCCAGCCCAAGCCGGCTGCGGCGCGGCGCTGAAAGGTTGGCATATGCAACAGAACGACAAGACCGGATCAACCGAGAGCGGACTCTGATATGGCTAGAGAATACAAAGATGTGGTCGTCGGCCTGGACATTGGCACAGCCAAGGTCATGGCCGTGGTGGCCGAGGTGCTGCCCAATGGCGAACTCAAGCTCGCCGGTCTCGGCGTGGCGCCGAGCAACGGGCTCAAGCGCGGCGTGGTGGTCAACATCGACGCCACGGTGCAGAGCATCCAGCTCGCGCTCAAGGAAGCCGAGCTGATGGCCGACTGCAAGATCCAGCGCGTGTGCACCGGCATCACCGGCAGCCATATCCGCGGGCTCAATTCGAGCGGCATGGTCGCCGTCAAGGACAAGGAAGTCACGCCCACCGACGTGGCGCGCGTGGTCGAGACGGCGAAGGCGATCAACATCTCCTCCGACCAGCGGCTGCTGCTGGTCGAGCCGCAGGAGTTCGTGATCGACGGCCAGGACGTGAAGGAGCCGATCGGCATGAGCGGCATCCGCCTCGAGGCCAAGATCCACATCGTCACCGGCGCGCAGAGCGCGGCCGAGAACATCATCAAATGCGTGCGCCGCTGCGGCCTCGAAGTCGAGCAGCTGCTGCTCAACCCGCTGGCCTCGAGCCAGGCGGTGCTCACGGACGACGAGCGCGAGCTGGGCGTGGCCGTGGTCGACATCGGTGCGGGCACGACGGACGTGGCGATTTTCGCCGGGGGCGCGATCCGCCACACCGCGGTGATCCCGATTGCCGGCGACCTGATCACCAGCGACATCGCGATGGCGCTGCGCACGCCGACCAAGGACGCAGAGGACATCAAGGTCGAGAGCGGCTATGCCAAGCAGCTGCTGGCCGACCCCGACAGCCAGGTGGAAGTGCCAGGCCTGGGCGACCGCAGCCCGCGCATGATCAGCAAGCAGGCGCTGGCCGGCGTGATCGAGCCGCGCGTCGAGGAGATCTTCTCGCTGGTGCAGCAGGTGATCCGCGAGTCGGGCTACGAGGAATTGCTGTCCTCGGGCATCGTCATCACCGGCGGCAGCGCCGTCATGCCCGGCATGGTCGAGCTGGCCGAGGACATCTTCCTCAAGCCCGTGCGCCGCGGCATTCCGAAGTATTCCAGCGCTTTGGCTGACATGGTGGCCCAGCCCCGGTCGGCTACAGTCATGGGTTTGCTTGATGAAGCACGCCTGGCGCGCTTGCGCGGTTTCAAGGTGGCACAAAAGAGTGGGTCGATGAAGACCGCCTTTGGCCGTTTCAAAGACTTCATCGTGGGGAATTTCTAGCCATGAGTGCCTACCGCCTGCACATCACCGGCCCGCCCACGGATGTCCGAATACCCATGATTCCAGGATTTTCTTTCAGAACGGCCGTAATACCCCATAGACAAGTTTCAGGAGCAGCAACATGACCATCGAAATGATCGAAGCCGAAGAGTTCAACCAGGGCACACAGATCAAGGTGATCGGTGTGGGCGGCGGCGGCAGCAATGCCGTCGAGCACATGATTGCCCGCAACGTGCAGGGCGTGGAATTCGTCTGCGCCAACACGGATGCCCAGGCACTGATCCGCAGCGCCGCGCACCGCACCATCCAGCTCGGCCAGAGCGGCCTGGGCGCCGGCTCCAAGCCCGAAAAGGGCCGCGAAGCCGCTGAAGCCGCGGTGGAAGACATCCGCGCGGCCATCGACGGCGCGCACATGCTGTTCATCACCGCCGGCATGGGCGGCGGCACCGGCACCGGCGCCGCGCCCGTGATCGCGCGCGTGGCCAAGGAAATGGGCATTCTCACGGTGGGCGTGGTGACCAAGCCCTTCGACTGGGAGGGCGGCCGCCGCATGACCAACGCCGACAACGGCCTCAACGAGCTCGAAGCCAATGTCGACTCGCTGATCGTGGTGCTCAACGAGAAGCTGCTGGACGTGCTGGGCGACGACATCACCCAGGACGAAGCCTTTGCCCACGCCAACGACGTGCTCAAGAACGCCGTCGGCGGCATCGCTGAAATCATCAACGAATACGGCCAGGTGAACGTCGACTTCGAAGACGTGCGCACCGTGATGGGCGAGCCCGGCAAGGCAATGATGGGCACGGCCACGGCCGCGGGCCCCGACCGCGCGCGCATCGCCGCCGAGCAGGCCATTGCCTGCCCGCTGCTCGAAGGCATCGACCTGTCGGGCGCCAAGGGCGTGCTGGTGCTGGTCACCGCGTCGAAGGGCAGCCTCAAGCTGTCCGAGTCGCGTCTGGCCATGAACACCATCAATGCCTACGCCTCGCCCGACGCGCACGTGATCTTCGGCGCCGCCTACGACGACAGCCTGGGCGAGGAAATCCGCGTCACCGTGGTCGCCACCGGCCTGGCCCGCCCCAACGCACGCCGCCAGAACATGGCCGTGCTGCAAGGCGGTTTGCGCACCGGCACCGACAACCTGAGCTACCAGCTGCCCACCGGCAACCTGGGCAGCGCGCAGGGCCTGGGCGGCAACGGCACCGACTTCGGCAACATGGGCAACATGTCCGTGCCCAGCGTCTGGCGCACCAACCGCACCCAGGCCGCGGCGCGCGTCGATGCACTGGCTTCGGGCGGGATGGAAGATCTGGAGATTCCGGCGTTCCTGCGTAAGCAGGCTGATTAAATAGGGGCACCCCCTGAGCGGCTTACGCCCTAGGCGGGCCCCCGCTTCCCCCTCTCATCCTTCGGTGGAGGGGGCGGCCCGCGTAGGGACGGCAGCCTCGGTGCGGGGGGGGCCGCCTAGGCGCGGCCCTTCCTCGCTGCCCCCCTGCTGGGCCGCGCCAGTTTCAAAGGTTGTGGCCGGTGCCGCAAACCGTTCGTCCTGAGCCTGCCTCGCCGGCCGCGTCGAAGGATGAACGGCCAGCCCTCAAGCACGGGGCGTTGTTCACAGGGCTTGTCATCCGTCAAGGGATATGCCCCTCGGCGAAATTCATCACCCTCATAGCGACAACTCCTGCCCCGCCATCCCCCAGGATTTGGTTCGCGAACTTAAAATAACGGGATGTTGAAGCAACGCACCCTCAAGACCTTGACCCGTGCTGTGGGCGTGGGCCTGCACAGCGGTCAGCGCGTCGAGCTGACCCTGCGTCCTGCACCCGCGGACACGGGCATCGTGTTCCGGCGCGTCGATCTGCCCGAACCGGTCGATATCCCGATCTCCGCGTATGCGATCACCGACACGCGCATGGCGTCGACGATCGGCGTCGGGGGCGCGAAGGTGCATACCGTCGAGCATCTGATGTCGGCCATCGCCGGCCTGGGGCTCGACAATCTCTATATCGACATCACCGCCGAAGAGGTGCCAATTCTCGACGGTTCTTCGGCCTCGTTCGTGTTCCTGCTGCAAAGCGCGGGCATCGCGCTGCAGAACGCGCCCAAGCGCTTCATCCGCGTCAAGCGCCCGGTCGAGGTGCGCGAGGGCGAGGGCAAGAGCCTCAAGTGGGCGCGCTTCGACCCCTATCACGGCTTCAAGCTGCGCTTCGAGATCGACTTCGCGCACCCCGCCGTGGACTCCACGGGCCAGTGCGTCGAGTTCGACCTGGGCCATGACAACTACGTACGCGACATCGCGCGCGCGCGCACCTTCGGCTTCACCAAGGACGTCGAGATGCTGCGCACCAGCGGCCTGGCGCTCGGCGGCGGGCTCGACAACGCGATCGTCATGGACGACTACAAGGTGCTCAACAGCGACGGCCTGCGCTATGACGATGAATTCGCCAAGCACAAGATCCTCGATGCGATCGGCGACCTGTTCGTGATCGGCAAGCCGCTGCTGGCCGCGTACAGCGCGTTCCGCTCGGGCCATGGCATGAACAACCAGCTGCTGCGGGCGCTGCTCGAGCAGCCCGATGCCTGGGAGATCGTGAGCTTCGAGAACGAGCGCCAGGCCCCGCGCGGCTTTGCGCAGGCCACGCACGCCTGGTGAGGGCCGGCCGATGATGATCTTTCGCGTGCTGGCTGGCTGCCTCATCGTGGCTTCGCTGCTGTGCTTCGCGTTCTATCTGGGCACGGGCCAGCCCGGCTACAAGCGCTGGGGGCTGCTGATCCTCAAATGGATGGTCATTGCGGCGCTGGCCTTCTTTGCGGTGCTGTTCATCAGCAATATCGTCGATCCCGTGACCGGAAATGTTGCACTTGGCAACGTTTGAAGGCCTTCCATTGTGTCCGTTTGCCCTGTTCGGTGAATGAACGCAAGCGCTGCGCAAAACTTGTGTAAAGCGCTTCTGTCCGACCTCCCGGCGCTCCGAGGATGGGCCATCATGCAGTCAAACCAACCACTGCAAAGGGGCCATATGACACATAACAAATCCCACCATACCCGTAGCTGGAAGGCAGCCGCAGCCGCGGTCATGGCTTTGACCATGGGCCTGGGCGCTACCGTGGCCCAAGCCCAGCCGGACCACCGCCGCGGCCCTCCGGGCCACTCGCAGGGCCATGGCCCTGACCGGCATGACCGCAACGACCGTTTCGATCGCAATGACCGCCACGACCGGTTCGACCGCAATGACCGCCGCGGCCCGCCATCGCATGCCCAGGGCCGCCACGGCGCCGGCCCGAACCACAACTGGGTGCGCGGCTCGCGCGTGCCGCCCCAGTACCGCTCGCGCCACTATGTCGTCAACGACTGGCGTGGCCACCGTCTCTCGGCTCCGCCACGCGGGTATCAGTGGGTGCAAAACGGCGGGGACTATCTGCTCATCGCGATTGCGACCGGGGTGATTGCGCAGATCATTCTGAATTGATCGGTTGATCCGATCTGGTCAGTGAAACCCGTCCTGCGGTCACGTGGGGCGGGTTTTTTGCGTTGGGAGCCGGGTGAACGAAAGGCGAGGCATGCCTGGTATATCGGGGGGCCGTTCATGGTTCGACGGGCTCACCACGAACGGGTTTTTTGAGCACAGCGTCCGTCTACCCGTTCGCCCTGAGCCCGTCGAAGGGTGGACGGCCAGCCCTAGAAACACACCCCTGGCCCACTTATGGCCAGCGCGGTTCAATAAGCCCGTCCACCTTTGTACATCGCATGCTGCCTCCTCTGCAGCGGCGCCACCTCCGCCAGCCGCGCCATCGCCGCCCCCACATGGGCATGCGTGATCGCAATGCCCAGCGCGTCGGCCGCGTCGGGGCCGGGCAGGCCGGGGAGCTGGAGCATGCGCTGCACCATGGCCTGGATCTGGTCCTTGCCCGCGCGGCCGTGGCCGGCAACGGCTTTCTTCATCTGCAGCGCGGTGTATTCGGCCACGGGCAGCAGGCTCGTGACCAGCGCCGCGAGCGCCGCGCCGCGCGCCTGGCCCAGCAGCAGCGTCGATTGCGGGTTGGTGTTGACGAACACGATCTCGACCGCCGAGCTGTCGGGCTGGTAGCGCTTCGCGACTTCGGTGATGCCGTCGAACAGTAGCTTGAGGCGCCCAGGCAGGTCGCCGCGGTCGAGCGCCGTCGTGCGGATGGTGCCGCTGGCGACGTAGCTGAGCCGGTGGCCGTCCACGTCGACCACGCCGAAGCCGGTGGTCTGCAGGCCGGGGTCAATGCCAAGGATGCGCATGCGGAAATTCTCAGGGTAATACGGTATGACCCATGCGGCGCATGATGCTGCGCGCGCGTTGGGCCAGATAGCGGGAGTCGGGTTGCAGCGCAAAGCGCTTGGGCTGGGGCAGCATGACGGCCAGGCGCGCGGCCTCGGCGGCGCTCAGGCGCGCGGCGGGCTTGCCGAAGTAATGGCCGGCGGCGGCCTCGGCGCCAAAGATGCCTGGCCCCCATTCGACATGGTTCAGATAGATCTCGAGGATACGCTGCTTGGTGAGGAACAGCTCGAGCAGCTTGGCCAGCACCAGCTCCTGGCCCTTGCGCGCGAACTGGCGCTCGCCCGACAGCAGCAGGTTCTTGGCCAGCTGCTGGGTGATGGTCGAGCCGCCATAGATCTTCGTGGCAGAGCGGCCCGCGGCCTGCGCGCGCTGCTCGGAGCGCTGGTTGCGCTCCCAGGCCTTCTCGATCGCGTCCCATTCGATGCCGCCATGGCCGGTGAAGCCATCGTCCTCGGCCGCCACGACGGCGCGCTTGAGATGGTCGGAAATCTGCGCATAGGGCACCCACTGCTGGCGCCATTGGTCGAGCTTGCCCGCCTGGAGCTGCTGCCAGGCTTCGGAGCGCTGAAAGCTCGTCGATGCGGGATCGATCACCGCCATGGCCACGATCCGGCCGACGAAGAACAGCTCGAGCAGCAGCGCGCCGCACAGCAGCAGGGCCAGGGCGCGCCAGACAGCCCGCATATTCATTGCCCCAGCAGCGCGCGCAGCTCGGCCAGCACCGGCGCGCCCGCGGGACGCACGCCGCGCCACAGCGCAAAGGCTTCGGCCGCCTGCTCGACCAGCATGCCCAGGCCATCGCGCCCGCGCGCGCCGTGCGCGGCGGACCAGTGCAGAAAGCCTTGCGCCGCCGGGCCGTACATCATGTCGTAGGCCAGGCAGCCCGGGCGCAGCACGCTGGCCGGCACCGGAATCGCCGCGCCGCCCAGGCTGCTGGCCGAGGCATTGATCACCAGATCGAAGTCGCCGGCCACGTCCAGGCCGCTGGCCTGCAGCGCGACGCCCTGGCGTGCGGCCAGCGCCGCATGGCGCTCGGCCAGCGCCTGCGCCTTGTCCGCGGTGCGGTTGGCAACGACCACGCGCCGCGGTTTTTCGGCCAGCAGCGCGCCCAGTGCCCCGGCCGCGGCGCCGCCCGCGCCAATCAGCAGCAGCTCGCGCCCGGCAATCGGCGCACCCGCGTTGCGCGTGATGTCGGCGACCAGGCCCAGCCCGTCGGTGTTGTCGGCATGGATGCGGCCCGCGTCGAACACCAGCGTGTTGGCCGCGCCCGCGAGCTGCACGCGCTCGCTGCGGCTGTCGGCGATTTCGGCGGCCTGCAGCTTGAAGGGCACGGTGACATTGCAGCCGCGCCCGCCATGTGCGGCAAACGCCTGCACTGCAGCCGCGAAGCCGTCGAGCGCGACCAGCTCGCGCGTGTAGTGCAGGGTCTGGCCCGTGCGTTCGGCAAAGCGCGCGTGGATCCAGGGCGAGCGGCTGTGCTCGACGGGGTTGCCCATGACGCAGTAGGAATCGACGGTGAATGGCATGGCAATCAGGAAAAAACAGACAAAGCAACAGCGGCGCGGCGCGCCCGGTCCCCACGCGTCAGCGCACGCTGGTCTCCAGCGTCTGCTCGCGCGTGAACTTGAAGCGCGACACCACGGCGATCTGGTCGGCCTTGGCGCGCATGGCCGGGTTGAAGTGATCGAAGGGCCCGGCGGCGCGCGCGATGGCCGCGGCGCGGCTGTCGAGCAGCGGGTTGCCCGAGCCCTGCACGATCTCGGTGCCCAGCACCTGGCCGTCGTGGTTGACGGTGACGATCATCGTCAGCTCGCCATAGAGCTTGCGCCCGGCCTGCTCGGGAAAGTTCTCCGTGCCCTTGTCCTCGACCTTGCGGCGCAGCGCGTCGTAATAGACCGCGTACACCTCCTCGCGCGTGGCCGGGCTGATGTAGCGCTTCTTGGGCCGCGCGTTTTCCTCGTTGATGCGCTTTTCGATCTCGGCCAGCAGCTTGATCAGCTGCAGCCGCCGCTCCTGCTCGCTGAGCTCATGCGGGTCGAGCGCGGTGTCGCGCGGATCGATGGGCGCCATCGTCGCCACGCGCTGGCGCAGCTGCGCCAGCATGACCGCCTGCTGCTCCTGCATCGCATCGAGCTTGCGCTGCGCCTCCTCGTAGTCATCGCCGACGGCGGTGAGCGCGGAGTAGGGCATTGGGCTGGTCGCGCGGCCGGCAGCCGCGTCGCCGCCGCCCGCGAGCGACGCCTGGGCAATGGCCTGGGCCTTGTCCGGCGCTTCCTGCGACTTGGCGTTGACCAGGATCACCTCGAGCGGCGTGTCCTGGAACACGCGCTCGAAGGCCTGCGGCTGGATGAAGCGCACCGAAAGCACCGCCGCATGCAGCGCCAGCGAGATACCGAGCGCAAGCTGCAGCGTACTCAGGGAGCGGAGCGCGGCGGGAGTTTTCACGGTGCGGCTGGCGTGGGGCTGTCGGCCTCGTTGATGTCGACGGCAATGGCAATCGGGCCGGCCACTGCGTCGTCTTCGTCCTCTGCCGCCATTTCGGCGGCGTCGGCGGCTGCGGCATCGGCAGCGGCGGTTTCAGGTGTGTCCAGACGCTCGATCAGCGTGCCGTTGACGTCGAGCGTGATCTCGTCGATCTCGCCCAGGCGCAGCCGGATGCGCGCGCCGCGCGGCAGGCCCTGGGCGCCGAGCACCGGCAGCACCAGCGGCAGGTCGTCGGCGCGTACCAGAAAGCTGCCGCCCGGGCCTTCCTTGATGACGCTGGCCTCGATTTCGGTGATGCCGTTCTGCTCGAGGTACTTGAGCGTCCAGAAGCGCTCCATGCCGGCCTGGTAGCCGTTGTAGGCGCTGTAGGCGGTGTCGAAGCTGCTGATGATCGCGAACAGGTCGGCGTCCTTGGGCTTGAAGGGCGCAGCCAGCGCCGCGGTCTTGCCATGGCGCACGCAGGCGATGATCTGCCACTGGTTCACGAGGTCGACATAGCGGCGCAGCGGCGAGGTCGCCCAGGCGTAGTTCTTGACGCCGATGCCCGCGTGCGGCAGCGCCTTGGTGCCCATGCGCACCTTGACGCCGGGCGCCAGGCTCGCCTGGCTGCGGTAGATGCCGGGCACGCCGTGCTCGGCCAGCAGGTTGCCCCAGGTGCTGTTGGCGACGATCGCGGCCTCGGCGACGATCAGGTCCAGCGGCGCGCCGCGCTTGCGCGTCGTGATCTGCACCTGCTCGTGGCCCGTGGGCTCGCCGCCGCTGCCGCCGACCAGGCGGAAGTTGTAGTCCGGACGGTTGAAGTTCTCGGGCTTGCCGCGCACGACCTCGCGCTGCGCCTTCAGGTGCTTGGCCAGGCGGTGCAGGAAGGTGAACTCGCTGCGCTTTTCCTGCAGCGCCGCGGGCGTGCCCTCGACTTCGAGCGTCGTGTCGGCCAGCCATTCCTCGGTGACGATGTGGTCGAGCCGGTCGTGGCGGAAGTTGACCTGCACCGGCACGCGCTCCAGGCGCGTTTCGCTGCCGATGAATTCGAGCGTCTCTTCATTGATCTGCACGTACAGCGAGACCGCGGGGTTGGCGCGGCCTTCGTCGAGCGTATAGACCTGCACCACCTCGTCGGGCAGCATGGTGACCTTGTAGCCCGGCATGTAGACCGTCGACAGACGGTTGCGCCCGAGCTGGTCGAGCGGCGAGCCCGGCACGATGGCGAGACCCGGCGCGGCAATGTGCACGCCCAGCGTCACCGTGCCCGTGCCCAGGCCCTGCACCGACAGCGCATCGTCGATTTCGGTGGTCTGCGAATCGTCGATCGAGTAGGCCTGGACATTGGCCAGCGGCAGCTCCTGCGGCGGCTGGGGCGCGGCCAGCGCCGGAAAACCCGTGCCCTTGGGGAAGTTGTCGAACAGGAAACGCTTCCAGTGGAACTCGTAGGCCGAGTCGATCGCACCGGCGCGCTGCAGCAGATCGAGCGGCGCGAGGTGCGTGGCGCGGCTGGCTTCGACGACGGCCTTGTATTCGGGCGCGTTCTTGTCGGGGCGGAACAGGATCTTGTAGAGCTGCTCGCGCACCGGCGCCGGGCATTCGCCGCGGCCGAGCTGCGCGGCCCAGTCGTCGATCTGCGCGAGCACCAGCTTTTTCTTCTCGATCGCGGCCAGCGCCTGCTGCAGGATCTCGGCCGAGGCCTTGCGAAAGCGCCCCTTGCCGGCGCGGCGGAAGTAGTGCGGCGCGTCGTACAGCGCCAGCAGCGTGCCGGCCTGCTGGGCCAGCGTGGCGTTGTCCGAGAAATAGTCGCGCGCGAGATCGGCAAAGCCGAACTCCTCTTCGGGAGCGAATTCCCAGGCCAGGTCCAGCTCGATGCCGTCGGCTTGGGCCTGGGCCTGGGCCATGAGTTCGGCCGGGGTCGGCTTGTCGAACCGGATCAGAATATGGGCGCCCTTGACCTTGACCCGTTTGCCGGTGTCGAGTTCGACCTGGGCGGAGGTGTCGGTTTCGGACAGGATGCGGCCGGCGAGGAATTTGCCGGCGTCTTCAAACAATGCGTGCATGGTCGCAATTGTCCCATGACGCAAGGGTGGGGCGCTGGGCATTTCCCCGGCAAAGGAGCTAGGGACCCTCTGCATAAATCAGCGCGAGGGCTGGCAGTGCGGATCGGGATGGGATGCTAGGCGCGTTTTGCAGCCAATAGCCGTAGCTATTGGCAAGAAACGCAACGCCGCAGACCGCCCGAGTCCGCGCTGCCATGCACCGTGGTGATTTATGCAGAGGGTCCCTAGGCCAATGCGAGAAAGCGCTCGATGCGCTCGATATGCAGCGCGAAGTCGTCGAGCGCGTGGTTTCCGCCCTCGAACAGCGCGATCTGCGCCCCAGCGTAGCGTGCGGCCATTTCGCGCCAGTCGAGCACTTCGTCGCCCTTGGCAATGAAAGCCAGCGCAGGCGCGGCCGCGGGCTGGTCACGCGTGTCGAGCGCCTGCAGCTCGGCGATGAACTCCGCGCGGAAGAAAAAGCGCGCCTCGGGGTCGTGCCAGCCGGTCTGCTCGCCGATGTATTTCTTCAGGTCGCGCGCCGGATACACCGCCGGGTTGAGCAGCACGCTGGGGCAGCGCCGCTGCTGCGCGAACCAGCTTGCGTAGAAACCGCCCAGCGACGAGCCGATCACCGCCGTGCTGGCGCGCGGCCAGTCGGCCGTACCCTGGAGCAGCAGCTGCGCGGCTTCGCGCGGCGAGGGCGGCAGCTGCGGGCACCACCAGTGCACGCCCGGATGGTGCGCCGCGACATGCGCTGCCATCAACCGGGCCTTGGCGGAGCCGGGCGAGGAACGAAAACCATGCAGGTACAGCAGATGGGTGGTGGCCATGGAAAGCAGCGCGTGGACAGGGAATCCGCCGATTGTGCGGTGCCCGGCGCTGGATTTGCACTGCAACGGATAATCGCGCCCATATGTCTGCAGCAGAATTCGACAAGCCTTCGGTCCTCCAACGCATCGTGCCGCTGTTTCGCGGTTTTGACGGCCCGCTGGTGCTGCTGGTGCTGCTGCTGGTCACGATCGGCCTCACGGCCATGTATTCCTCGGGCTTCGACCATGGCACGCGCTTCATCGATCACGGCCGCAACATGCTGATTGCCGCGGCGCTGTTGTTCGTCGTGGCCCAGGTGCCGCCGCAGCACATCATGAAGGTGGCGGTGCCGCTGTACCTGCTGGGGGTGGCGCTGCTGGTGGCGGTCGCGGTGTTCGGCATCACCAAGAAGGGGGCGCAGCGCTGGGTCAACGTCGGGGTGGTGATCCAGCCCAGCGAGCTGCTCAAGATCGCCACGCCGCTGATGCTGGCCTGGTGGTTCCAGCGCCGCGAAGGCCAGCTGCGCGCGAGCGACTTCGCGCTGGCGCTGGTGCTGCTGATGGTGCCCGTGGGCCTGATCATGAAGCAGCCCGACCTGGGCACCTCGCTGCTGGTCATGGCCGCGGGCCTGTCGGTCATTTTCTTTGCCGGGCTGCCGTGGAAGCTGGTGCTGCCGCCGGTCGTGCTGGGGCTGATCGGCATCGTGCTGATCGTCTGGTTCGAGCCGCAGCTGTGCGCCGACGGCGTGCGCTGGCCGGTGCTGCATGAATACCAGCAGACGCGCATCTGCACGCTGCTCGACCCGACGCGCGACCCGCTGGGCAAGGGCTTTCACATCCTGCAGGGCATGATCGCGATCGGCTCGGGCGGCATCTGGGGCAAGGGCTTCATGGCCGGCACGCAGACGCACCTCGAGTTCATTCCCGAGCGCACCACCGATTTCATCTTCGCGGCTTTTTCCGAGGAGTTCGGCCTGCTGGGCAACCTGCTGCTGATCACCGCCTTCCTGTTCCTGGTGTGGCGCGGCCTGGTCATCGCGATGCGCGCGCAGCAGCTGTTCGCGCGGCTGATGGCGGCGGCGGTGGCGATGATCTTCTTCACCTATGCGTTCGTCAACATGGGCATGGTCAGCGGCATCCTGCCGGTCGTCGGCGTGCCGCTGCCTTTCGTGAGCTATGGCGGCACGGCCATGGTCACGCTGGGACTGGCGCTGGGCGTGCTGATGTCGGTCGCGCGCTCGCAGCGCCAGCTGCCCCAGGACAAGGCGCTGTCGCGCTGAAGCAGGCGCCACAAAGCCCTGGCAAACGGCATGCCGGGGCGCCGCGCGCGGCGCGGGCTTGGGACGCGGTGCCTACAATGTGCGGATGATCTCCCGCGAACCCACCATCGAACGCCTGGCCACGGCCCGCAGCTTGCTGCTCGAACCCTTTGGCCTGGATGAATCCCACCTCGCACGCGCCCTGGCCGAGATCCGCTCGCACCAGGTCGACGACGCCGATCTGTACTTCCAATACACCCGCGCCGAGGGCTGGAGCCTGGAGGAGGGCATCGTCAAGACCGGCTCCTTCAGCATCGACCAGGGCGTGGGCGTGCGCGCCGTGAGCGGCGAAAAGACGGCCTTTGCCTATTCCGACGACATTTCCGAAGCCTCGCTGCTGGATGCCGCGCGCACCGTGCGCAGCATCTCGAGCAGCGCGCTGAACCAGCGCGCGAAGGTCGTGCGCCCGAAGATCGCTTCGAGCCGCTCGCTGTACCCCGGCATCGACCCGATTGCCTCGCTCGACAGCACGGCCAAGGTCGAACTGCTGGGCCGCGTCGAGAAGCTCGGCCGCGCCAAGGACCCGCGCGTCAAGCAGGTCATGGCGGGCCTGGCCAGCGAATACGACGTGGTGCTGGTGGCGCGCGCCGACGGCACGCTTGCGGCCGACGTGCGCCCGCTGGTGCGCCTGTCGGTCACCGTCATTGCGGAGCACAAGGGCCGGCGCGAGGTCGGCTCGGCCGGCGGCGGCGGGCGCTTCGGCCTGGCGTATTTCAGCGACGAGCAGATCAGCCGGTATGTCGACGAAGCCGTGCATGCGGCGCTGGTCAACCTCGACTCGCGCCCGGCCCCGGCCGGCGAGATGACCGTGGTGCTCGGCCCGGGCTGGCCCGGCATCCTGTTCCACGAAGCCGTGGGCCATGGACTCGAGGGCGACTTCAACCGCAAGGGCTCGAGCGCGTTCAGCGGCCGCATCGGCCAGCGCGTCGCGGCCAAGGGCGTCACGGTGCTGGACGACGGCACTATTGCCGACCGCCGCGGCTCGCTCAACGTCGATGACGAAGGCTGCGCGAGCCAGAGCAACGTGCTGATCGAGGACGGCATCCTCAAGGGCTATATCCAGGACTCGATGAATGCCCGGCTGATGGGCGTGGCGCCCACGGGCAACGGCCGGCGCGAGAGCTATGCGCACATTCCGATGCCGCGCATGACCAACACCTACATGACCAACGGCAACCGCGAGCCCGAGGAAATCATCGCCAGCATCAAGAAGGGCCTGTACGCGAGCAACTTCGGCGGCGGCCAGGTCGACATCACGAGCGGCAAGTTCGTGTTCTCGGCCAGCGAAGCCTACTGGGTCGAGAACGGCAAGATCCTCTACCCGGTCAAGGGTGCGACCATCATCGGCAACGGCCCCGAGTCGCTCAAGAAGATCAGCATGATCGGCAACGACATGCGCCTGGACCCGGGCGTGGGCACCTGTGGCAAGGAAGGCCAGAGCGTGCCCGTGGGCGTGGGCCAGCCGACCATTCGCATTGACGGCATCACCGTGGGCGGCACCGCCTGAGCGTTTCGCTGCGCCAACCAGGAAAGAGGGCTTCGGCCCTCTTTTTTTGGGCCTGCAGCCCAGGGCCGAATACGCGTCGCGACAGGGGTTGCCGCAGCGGCGCGCACTTTTTAATTTTCCTGACAAACGCTGTTTTCATCCTGAAAAACCATGATGCACGCAATTAATCTGCGTCAATGGCTTTATGGAAGGTCATGTTGCAGGTTTATTGAGAAGATTGTTGCTCGTCGGCAACGAATCCACAGGGCGGAAGCCGGCGTGACTGTGCTACATTTTGAGCCTATGAATGCAGCACGCGCTTACTTTGCCTATTTTTGGTTCTCGGTCCCCGGCGGATGAGAGGCAAGCGCGCAAGCACCAAAAACACCTCCTCAAAACCGCCGAAGCTGAAAAGCCCGGCGGTTTTTTTGTTCCTGTTTCCACGCATCCCAGAAAGCCCATGATGACCGCTCCTACCGCATCCAGCGATTCCTGGTATCGCAGCTCTGTCCACAAGACCGGCCAGACTGACGACGAACGCATCAAGGACATCACTGTGTTACCCCCTCCAGAGCACCTCATCCGCTTTTTCCCGATCTGTGGCACCCCGGTGGAGGCGCTGATCGCCAACACGCGGCACAACATCCACCGCATCATGGCGCGTGAGGACGACCGGCTGCTGGTCATCATCGGCCCCTGCTCGATCCACGATCCGGCCGCGGCGCTCGACTACGCACGCCGCCTGGCCGTGGTGCGCGAGCAGTACAAGGACACGCTGGAGATCGTGATGCGCGTGTACTTCGAGAAGCCCCGCACCACCGTGGGCTGGAAGGGCCTGATCAACGACCCCTACCTCGACCAGAGCTACCGCATCGACGAGGGCCTGCGCATTGCACGCCAGTTGCTGATCGACATCAACCGCCTGGGCCTGCCCGCGGCCAGCGAATTCCTCGACGTGATCTCGCCCCAGTACATTGCCGACCTGATCAGCTGGGGCGCGATTGGCGCGCGCACGACCGAAAGCCAGGTGCACCGCGAACTCGCTTCGGGCATCTCGGCGCCGATCGGCTTCAAGAACGGCACGGACGGCAACATCCGCATCGCGACCGACGCGATCCAGTCGGCCAGCCGCGGCCACCACTTCCTGTCGGTGCACAAGAACGGCCAGGTGGCCATCGTCAACACCACCGGCAACCAGGACTGCCATGTGATCCTGCGCGGTGGCAAGGCGCCGAACTACGACGCGCAAAGCGTGGCCTCGGCCTGCGCCGACCTGCGCGCCGCGGGCCTGCCCGACACGCTGATGGTCGACTGCAGCCACGCCAACAGTTCCAAGCAGCACGAGCGCCAGAAGGATGTCGCGCGCGACATCGCCAGCCAGGTCGCGGGTGGTTCGGACTCGGTGTTCGGCCTGATGATCGAGAGCCACATCCACGGCGGCGCGCAGAAATTCACGCCCGGCAAGGATGAGGTGTCGGCGCTCAAGTACGGCCAGAGCATCACCGATGCCTGCATCGACTGGGACGATTCGCTGCAGACCCTGGCCGTGCTGTCGCAGGCCGTGCAGGCGCGCCGCGTGCACCAGCAGGCGCCGGCCGAAGCGGCTGAACTAATCTGACGCCTGGCGCTGCGCGCCTGGCGATGGGCGCCGCGCCCCTTGCGATAGGCTCGGTAGTGCCCGGCGATGAGCTCAGTGCGTGGCGCCCGCGCCCGCGTTGAGCCGCTGGTCGATGCGCTGCAGCACCGCCAGCACCGGCGCGCAGTCGCGCGGCGCCAGGCGCGCGAACTCATGCTCGCCCAGCGCATGGGTGTTGCAGTTGCCGGGCAGCGGGCTGCCGGCTTCGATCAGCGCATGCAGCCGCGGCACGAACACCCACTGCAGCCACTGGTGGAATTCCAGCGTGTCATACATGAACGGCATGGTCGAGGCCATGGCCTCGGCGCTCGGCGGCGCGGCCGACCACAGATCGAGGGCCTGCAATTGCGCTTGCAAGGACTGCAGATGCTCCCGGATTTCCGCATGCTGGGCAGTGAGGGTCATGGATTGCCTGTAGTGAGAAGGGGAGCGCGATTTTAGCCAGAGCGTGCCGCCACTGCTCGCAGTCCCGCTGGCGCCCGCACCGCGATTGTGTTTAAGCTCGCTTTCCGGGCGCATCCGCCGCCCTCAGCCTCTCGCGCAAAGGTTTCCCATGCACAGTGAAGTGACAGTGACCCTGGCCCCCGGACAGGAATTCCATGCCGACCTGCGCGCCGCCGAGCCGCTGGGCCACGAAGCCGCGCGCCGCTGGCTCGACGACCAGTTCATCGCGCTCGACTGCGAGCCGCTGCGCCCCAGCGGCAAGGTGCTGCTGGCCGACAAGCTGCTGACGGTGGCGCATGCGGCGGGGACCCGGCTTCTTGGGGATCCTGAATGGCTGCATGTCTATGCGCGTGCGGCGACGGGGGTGACAGGGAGGCCGGTGGTCAGGGTGGATGTGCCGGGGATGACGGTGGGGTACTGACTGCCGCGGGGGCTGTTACCCTCGCGAATTGATGCGTCTTGCTTATAGGACAGGCCCTTCACCCTTCGACAAGCTCAGGGCGAACGGTTCCCCGTACGTGGTGAGCCTGCCTGGGCGGCCCCGTCGAACCATGAACGGCCCGCTCTCAAGACGCCCCCAGCTTCTCCAGCAACTTGGCGTGAACCCCCCCAAATCCTCCATTGCTCATGCAAACCACCTGATCCCCAGGCCGCACCGCCGCCGCGACCTGCGCGACCAGGGTGTCGATGTTCGGCGCGGTCTGCGCGCGCTCGCCCAGCGGGGCGAGGGCGGCGGCGGCGTCCCAGTCCAGGCCGGCGGTGTGGCAGAACACCAGATCGGCGTTTTCCAGTGACCAGGGCAGCAGTGCCTTCATCGCGCCGAGCTTCATGGTGTTGCTGCGGGGCTCGAACACCGCGAGGATGCGCTGGTCGCTGGCCATGCCGCGGCGCAGGCCGTCGAGCGTGGTGCGGATGGCGGTGGGGTGGTGGGCAAAGTCGTCGAACACCGCAATGCCGCGCACCGTGCCGCGCAGCTCCATGCGCCGCTTGACGTTCTGAAAGCGCGCGAGCGCGGCGCAGGCCTGTGCGGGCGTCACCCCCACATGCTGGGCCGCAGCAATGGCGGCCAGCGCGTTGAGCTGGTTGTGCACGCCGGTCAATGTCCATTCGAGGCGCGCCACCACCTTGCCGCGCTGCAGCACATCGAAGGCCTGGGGCTCGCCCTGGGCGCCGAAGTCGCTCACCGCCGAGCCGAAGTCGCAGACCTCGCTCCAGCAGCCCTGGTGCAGCACGCGCGTGAGACTCTCCTCGAGCGCGTTGCTGACGATGCGCCCCGACGCGGGCACGCTGCGCACCAGGTGATGGAACTGGCGCTCGATCGCGGCCAGGTCGTCGAAGATGTCGGCGTGGTCGAACTCGAGGTTGTTGAGGATCGCGGTGCGCGGGCGGTAGTGCACGAACTTGCTGCGCTTGTCGAAGAACGCGGTGTCGTATTCGTCGGCTTCGATCACGAACAGCGCCTCGGCGCCGGCCGGGCCCGGGCCGGTCACGGGGCGCGTGGCAGCGCCCAGCCGTGCGGACACGCCGAAGTCCAGCGGCACGCCGCCGACCAGGAAGCCCGGCTGCAGGCCCGCGCATTCGAGGATCCAGGCAAGCATCGAGGTGGTCGTGGTCTTGCCGTGCGTGCCCGCGACGGCCAGCACATGGCGCCCGCGCAGCACATGTTCGCTGAGCCACTGGGGGCCGCTGGTGTAGGGCAGGCCCGCGTCGAGGATGGCTTCCATCAGCGGAAATTTCGCGCGCCCGTCGGGCAGGCGCGCGCGGCTCACGACGTTGCCGACCACGAACATGTCGGGGCGCAGGGCGATCTGCTCGGCGTCATAGCCTTCGATCAGCTCGATGCCCAGCGCGCGCAGCTGGTCGCTCATCGGGGGATAGACGCCGGTGTCGCAGCCGGTCACGCGGTGGCCCGCCTCGCGTGCCAGCGCGGCCAGCCCGCCCATGAAGGTGCCGCAAATCCCCAATATATGTATGTGCATGGCCCGCGATTCTACGGTTGGCGCGGCGCAGGTCGCAGGCCGCGCCGCCGGGGCTTGCAAAAAAGCCGGCGTCCGGCATTTAATGGCAGCTGCGCGCGGGGACGGCGGGCGGCGTTGGCAATCACCGCTGGCATGCCGGGACGCTTGCGTGCCGGTATTCTGTAGTCAAGGGCCTGCCAGCGTGCGCTGCAGGTGGTTCGGGGTTTGGCGTTTTTCGGGGGGCGATATGCAGCAGGATTCACTCATGGATGAAATCGCCCACACCGCTGCGCGCCTGGTCGTGGAGGATGGCCTGGACTGGGGCGCGGCCAAGCGCCGCGCGCTGCGCGAGCTGGGCCTGCCGGTGCGCACCGCGCTGCCCGACAACGACCGCGTCGAGGATGCGGTGCGCGAATACATCGCGCTGTTTTGCGCCGACACCCAGCCCGCGGAGCTGCGCGCGCTGCGCCGCCTGGCGCTCGAGTGGATGGAGCGCATGGCGCAGTTCCGCCCGCACCTGGGCGGCGCCGTCTGGCGCGGCACCGCGACGCGCCAGTCCGACATCTACCTGCAGCTGTTCTGCGACGACTGCAAATCGGCGGAAATCACCCTGATCAACCACAATGTCGACTACGACCCGAGCACCGTGACGGGCTTTCACGGCGAGGATGTCGAGGCGCTGAGCCTGGGCGCGATGAGCCGCGAGCTGGGCGTGGTCGTCGGCGTGCATCTGCTGGTCTACGATCTCGACGACCTGCGCGGCGCGCTGCGCCCCGATGCGCGTGGCCGCAGCCCGCGCGGGGATATGGCGGCGGTGCGCAGGCTGCTGGCCGAAGACAATGGAACCCATGACGCAACCCCTGACTCCGCCCCCTGAAGCTTCCTCCCCCCGCTCGCCGCGCCGGCGCCTGTGGCTTGGCGCGGGCGTGGCCGGCGCCGCTGCAGCGGCGGGCGCGGGCTTTGCCTGGTGGCGGCTGGCGCCCGGCGCCGCGCAGCCCGGCGTGGAAGACGCGCTGTGGCAGCGCAGCTTCACGACCCCTGACGGTGCGCCGCTGGCGCTGGCCGACTGGCGCGGCCAGCCGCTGATCGTCAATTTCTGGGCCACCTGGTGCCCGCCCTGCGTGCGCGAATTGCCGCTGCTGAGCGAATTTGCAGGCCGCAAGGCCACGCATGGCATTCAGGTGGTAGGCTTGGCGGTCGACAAGGAGCCGGCAGTGCAGAAATTCCTGCAGCGCCAGCCGCTGGCCTTTCCGGTCGGCATGGCGGCCGACGGCAGCCAGCTGACGCGCGCGCTGGGCAACGTCAACGGCGGATTGCCGTTCACGGTGTTTCTCGATCGCAATGGCCGATTGCGCGAACGTAAAATAGGCGAACTGTCCGCGCAGGATCTCGCGAACTGGGCCCGGAGCTAGCCTGTTTTCTCGCGTTTTCCCTCAATCTCCCCTGCGATGTTGATGAAAAATATGCCACGAAACGCGAAGTAGGGCGAAATTGGAGTAAATTCGCGCCCTTACAAGTTTTAGTCGCTGGAGCTCCCATGGATTTGCGAAAACTCAAGACCTTGATCGACCTGGTCTCTGAATCGAACGTGTCAGAGTTGGAAATCACCGAAGCCGAAGGCAAGGTCCGTATCGTCAAGAGCGAAGGCAAGGTGCAGCAGCAGTATGTTGCCGCTCCCGTCGCCGCACCCGTGGCCGCCGCGCCTGCCGCAGCACCTGCAGCCGAAGCGCCCGCAGCGCCAGCCGCCGAGTCCGGCCATGTCGTGAAGTCGCCGATGGTCGGCACCTTCTACCGTTCCTCGAGCCCTGGCGCCAAGCCGTTTGCCGAAGTGGGTGACGAAGTCAAGGAAGGCGAGACCATCTGCATCATCGAAGCCATGAAGATCCTCAACGAGATCGAGGCCGACAAGTCTGGCAAGATCACCCGCATCCTGGGCGAGAACGGCCAGGCGGTGGAATACGGACAACCGCTGTTCGTTATCGAGTGAGCGGCGCGCCGTGATGCTGCGTGAAGCAAAAAGTAGCAGCCGCGCCTGTCGCCCGGCTGAGCCCATGACTGTGGCGTGCGCCCATACGCAGGCACTGCGCTGCGAGGACTTCCATGTTTAAGAAAATTCTGGTGGCCAACCGGGGCGAGATTGCCCTGCGCATCCAGCGCGCCTGCCGCGAGCTGGGCGTCAAGGCCGTGATGGTCTATTCCGAGGCCGACCGTGACGCCAAGTACGTCAAGCTCGCCGATGAAGCCGTCTGCATCGGCCCCGGGCCTTCCTCGCTGAGCTATCTCAGCATGCCGGCCATCATCTCCGCGGCCGAAGTGACCGATGCCGAAGCGATCCATCCCGGCTACGGTTTCCTCAGCGAGAACGCCGACTTCGCCGAGCGCGTCGAGAAAAGCGGTTTCCAGTTCATCGGCCCGACGCCCGAGTCGATCCGCATCATGGGCGACAAGGTCTCGGCCAAGCAGGCCATGATCAAGGCCGGCGTGCCCTGCGTGCCCGGCTCCGACGGCGAGCTGCCCGATGACCCGGTGCAGATCCGGCGCATCGCCAAGGCCGTCGGCTATCCCGTGATCATCAAGGCCGCGGGCGGCGGCGGTGGCCGCGGCATGCGCGTGGTGCATACCGAGGCGGCGCTGGTCAATGCGGTGCAGATGACCAAGGCCGAAGCCGGCGCGGCGTTCGGCAATCCTGCGGTGTACATGGAAAAGTACCTGCAGAACCCGCGCCACATCGAGATCCAGGTGCTGGCCGACAAGTTCAAGAACGCCGTGTACCTCGGCGAGCGCGACTGCTCGATGCAGCGGCGCCACCAGAAGGTCATCGAGGAAGCGCCCGCGCCGGGCATCCCGCGCCGGCTGATCGAGCGCATCGGCGAGCGCTGCGTGGCGGCCTGCAAGAAGATCGGCTACCGCGGTGCGGGCACCTTCGAGTTCCTGTTCGAGAACGGCGAGTTCTACTTCATCGAGATGAACACCCGCGTCCAGGTCGAGCACCCGGTCACGGAAATGATCTCGGGCGTGGACATCGTCAAGACGCAGATCATGGTCGCGGCCGACGAGAAGCTGCCGTTCACGCAGCGCCAGATCGAGCTGCGCGGCCATGCGATCGAATGCCGCATCAACGCCGAGGACGCGTACAAGTTCACGCCGTCCCCTGGCCGGATCACCACCTGGCACGCGCCGGGCGGCCCGGGCGTGCGCGTCGACTCGCATGTGTACACCAACTACTTCGTGCCCCCGAACTACGACTCGATGATCGGCAAGATCATCGTCCACGGCGACACCCGCGAGCAGGCCCTGGCCCGCATGCGCACGGCGCTGCTGGAAACCGTGGTCGAAGGCATCAACACCAACGTGCCGCTGCACAAGGACCTGATGGTGGATGCCAAGTTCATGGAAGGCGGCACCAACATCCATTACCTGGAAGAGTGGCTGCAGCTGCGCAATCCCAAGCGATGAGTCGGGCCCCAGGGCTGTGACCGCACATGCTGGCCCCTGGCGACGGGGGCCGGCATTTTATTTTTTACAAGGAACGGCGCCATGTTTGAACTGAGCCTGCTGTGCCCGGAAGACCGGGTCGAAACCATCAGCGACGCGCTGGATGCACTGGACGCATTGAGCGTGTCGGTCGAAGACGCCGACGCGCAGACCGAGGCCGAGCAGGCCCTGTTCGGCGAGCCCGGCATGCCCCCGCCCAAGGATGGCTGGCAGCGCAGCCGCGTGGTCGCGCTGTTTCCCGACGAAGCACTGGCGCAGGAAGCGCGCGAGCTGCTGAGCCTGCAGGACTTCTTCGCCGGCTGCACGGTGCTGGGCGTGAACCATGTGCCCGAGCAGGACTGGGTGCGGCTCACGCAGTCGCAGTTCACGCCCGTGGACATCACGCCCGAGTTCTGGATCGTGCCGACCTGGCACGAACTGCCCGAGCAAGCCAGGGTCAGCATCCGGCTCGACCCGGGCCTGGCGTTCGGCACCGGCACCCACCCCACGACGCGCATGTGCCTGCGCTGGATCGCGCGCCAGCCGCAAGGCTCGCTCGGCCGCGTGCTGGACTACGGCTGCGGCTCGGGCATCCTGGCGATCGGCGCGGCGAAGTTCGGCGCGGTCAACATCGATGCGGTCGATATCGATACCGCGGCCGTCGATTCGACGCTGCTCAATGCCCAGGCCAATGAAGTGCAGCTGTCCGCCGGCCTGCCCGACAAGGCGCGCGGCGAATACGGCACGGTGCTGGCCAATATCCTGGCCTCGCCGCTGAAGGTGCTTGCGCCGCTGCTGTGCGCGCATGTCGCGCAGGGCGGCAATCTGGTGCTGGCCGGTATCCTCGAGCGCCAGGCCGATGAGCTCAGAGAAGCCTATGCGCCCTGGATCCAGCTCGAAGTCGCGGACAGCGAAGACGGCTGGATCCTGATGACCGCCGCGCGCTGACCGGCGCCCCTGGCCACCCGCTTTTGAACAGGAACTGCCGATGAGCCAGACGACGCGCTGCCCTTCTTGTGGAACGAAGTTCAAGGTGGTGGCCGACCAGTTGCGCATTTCCCAGGGCTGGGTGCGCTGCGGCAAGTGCAGCGAGGTGTTCGACGCCACGCTGTCGCTGGATGCGCCGGCTGCTTCTGCAGCGCCTGCTGCCGTGCCCGTGCCACCCGCGATCACCGTGGCGGCCCCGGTCGAGGCCGAGGGCTATGCGCTGCCCGCGGCGGTGGAAGATGAAGAGGACGAGGCGCTGGCGCCTCTCGAGGCGCAGCCCGCGCCCGCAGCACCGGTGTACGCACCGGCCGCGTTGAAGGCGCAGCCGCAACCGCAACCGCCACTGGATGAGACACCGGAACCGGAACCGGAACCGGAACCGGAACCGGATCCCGCGCCCGAGCCGGATCGCGAGCCGAAACTGGAGCCCGAGCGCGCATGGGCCGCGTCCGAGCCCGGCGACCCCTTTGCACTGCCGCACCACGACCCCGAACCGCCGTCCGCGCCGCCCGCGTCCGAGCCCGGTTTCGTGCGCGCGGCCCGGCGCCGCGCGCTGTGGCATGCGCCCGGCGTGCGGCTGGCGCTGGGCCTGGGCAGCGCGGCGCTGCTGCTGGCGCTGGCGCTGCAGGTCGCCGTGCAGGAGCGCAATGCGCTGGCGGCCTGGAAGCCGGGGCTGCGCCCCGCCTTGCAGGGCCTGTGCGCGGTGGCCGGCTGCACGCTGTCGGCGCGCCAGGACATCGCGCAGATGGTCATTGCCGGCTCGGCGTTCACGCGCGGGGCGCAACCCGGCAACTACCTGCTGACGCTGACCATTGAAAACCAGGCCGCCACCGAGCTGGCCATGCCCGCGGTGGAGCTCACGCTCACCGATCTGCAGGACCAGCCGGTGCTGCGCCGCGTGCTGCTGCCGGCCGATCTGCAGGCCCCCGCGACCCTGGGGCCCCAGGCCGAGTGGAGTGTGCGCATTCCGCTGGCCGTTGCCGCCACGCCGACCCGCATCGCGGGTTATCGTGCGCTTGTCTTCTATCCCTGACTTTCTGGAATTTCACATGGCCGCCCTCATTTGTGGATCGCTCGCGTTTGACACCATCATGACCTTCGAGGGCCGGTTCGCGGACCAGATCCTGCCCGACCAGCTGCACATCCTCAACGTGTCCTTCCTGGTGCCCACGCTGCGCCGCGATTTCGGCGGCTGCGCGGGCAACATTGCCTACAGCCTCAAGCTGCTGGGCGGCGAGCCGCTGCCGATGGCGATGCTCGGCAGCGATGGCGAAGGCTACCTCGAGCACATGCGCAATCTGGGCATCTCGACGCGCCATGTGGGCGAGAGCGGCGAGATCTACACCGCGCAGGCGATGATCATGACGGACATCGACAACAACCAGATCACCGCCTTCCACCCCGGCGCGATGTCGCATGCGCACCTGCTGCAGATCACGGGCGACACGCGCGCCGCGGTGGGCATCGTCGCGCCCGATGGCCGCGAGGCGATGATCCAGCATGCGCGCCAGTTCCGCGAAGCCGGCATTCCCTTCGTGTTCGATCCGGGCCAGGGCCTGCCGATGTTCAATGGCGACGAGCTCAAGCTGTTCATCGAACAGGCGGACTGGATCGCCGTCAATGACTATGAAGCCAAGGTGCTTTGCGACCGCACCGGCATGGACCTCGCAGCGCTGTCGCAGCAGGTCCAGGGCCTGATCGTGACGCTGGGCGCCGAAGGCTGCGAAGTCTGGGAGCAGGGCGAGAAGACGCTGGTCGCGCCCGTGGTGCCGAAGAAGGTGGTCGATCCCACGGGCTGCGGCGACGCCTGGCGCGGCGCGCTGCTGTTCGGCCTGGAAAAGGGCTGGCCGCTGGTGCGCTGCGCCGAGCTGGGCAACCGCGTGGGCGCGCTGAAAATTGCCAGCAAGGGGCCGCAGAACTACCGGTTGGATTTTTCGGTGGAATGAGCGCCCTGGGGGCATTGAAACCCTTCGTGGTGGGCTTGCCTGGGCAGGCCCGCCCAAGCATGGCCTGCCCCATGAGCTCGCGCCGAAACTACTGTGCTGGCGCCTCCTGCAGATTCAAGGACGGCTGGACGTTGTCAAACGTGGTCGTCTGCATCATCCCCCGGTTGTAGCTTGCCGAGGCCAGGCCCACATAAAGGCTCGTTCCCATGCCAAAACCGATGGCCCCAGCCTCTTGCCACTGCGTGCCGTCGGCCGAAATCGATCCGGTGAAAATATTGCCCTTGCGGGTGAGCTTGACCCAGTAAGGCGAGCCGATGCCGGCCACTGTGTTGCCTATGCTGGCTGCAGCACTGGATTTGCGGTAAGCGAAATGGGCGCCCTGTCGAGGTGCGATGGTCATCGCAATGAATTTCGACTGCTCGCCTAGAGAGTCCCGCATCATGACACCCGCCCTGGCGCCCGTGCCCGGCGCATCTGCCGTGACCCGGGCAACGATGCTGCCATCGCCCGTCATCCGTGTGTAGGCGAAGTGCAAAGAATCCGTCGTCCCTTCGATGGACACCCCGTAATTGGTCATCACGAAACGCTTGTCGGCATAACCGGTCAAGCCCGCATAGCCAAGAGAGCCGGCTGCCGCGATGTCGCTGCTCGTCCAAGACGCCGGCAACGGCGCAGGCACCACGGTGGTCTTCAGCACACTTTCGGTTTTGGCATCGAACGGAATCCCCACCCCATACACGACGCCAGGGCCCCGCAAGCCCGCTTCATCGACGGCATTGAACATCTGGAATGCAGCCAGGTCGTAGCCATAGGCAAGCTGATCGAAGGACTTGCTGTGGAGGAATTTCCCCGCCCGATTGACCGTCAGGATCAACGCCTTGTTCGAAGAAAGCTGGCCGTAGCTGGCATTCGGAACTTTCGCGTTGGCACCTCGGTGCGAGGTATTGGTCACCCAAGCCTTGCCATTCCAGACTTTCCAGAGGGCGTTGGCGTCATTGCCCGTCACGACCCCTGGCCGCCCGTTGGCGTCCGCCACGACGCCGACGTCCGCAAAGAGCCAAGGCGCCTTGGTCGTGTCAGCGACAATATCGCCAAGGTTGGCTTTTCCGTCCGCAGCCCTGATGGGCAAGCCTGGAATCCTCGTGCCATCGGCTTTCTGCCAGCTCGCCCCTTGATCGGTGGACATGGCATAGATCACGCGGTTGTCGCCGTCGTAGGCGACGTTGCTATTGATGGCCAGCGCCAGGTGCATGCGATTGTCTGCATCGAATTTCACATGCCCGCGCAATCCCTGGTACCAGTCGTCGGGCGCTTGCCCACCGACCTCCCACACCACTACGTCGTAGTAGGTCCCCTCGCGGATCCGATCGGCTTTTTTTCCTAGAGCAGACCATGTCTTGGCAGCCGCGTCATAGCGATAGATGCCAAAGCCCAGCTCTCCAGCCTGGTGGCTGCCGGTGATGGCTTTCACTCGGGACGAGTAGTAAAGTTCATTTTTCTGGTCTGTGAAGAAGCGGCCGTAGGTCCAGCCTGTCCCCGGAAGCGCGGTGGAAGCACCCTTGCCGCCGGCAAAGGCAAAACCATCCCTGATATTTTCGGGTTTCCTGGAAACCCAATATAGGATCGTTTGTTTTTGGTAGCGCTGGGGATAGGCCAGGCCGTTTTGCTCGGTCGTGGAATCCGTATAGTTGTGCATATCACCTGTGACATGCACGTATCCATTCTTGTCGATGCCCAAAGAAAAGCGGTTGTGCCCGTCAGGCCTCGCCGTGTAATCCGTGCCTGTATCCAGGGGATAGTTTTCCTTGCTTTGGTCCTTGGCGATTTTTGTCAGCCATGGACGATTATTCGCATCCGTCCAGACGAAGTAGATATTCTCGTTGTAATAACGCAGCGGCGTGTAATGGTTGTCGCTCATCAACCCCGCACCGCTTGTTTTGAAAATCACGCTCGTGTTTAAAATGGCCCCGTTTTCACCCCATGGCGGTGGAGCTAGTAAACCGCGCAATTGCGCGTTATCACCTGTGCTTTCACGTTGGCCGGCGATCGGCTGCGTTTTTGCAACGTTGTCATCGCCAGTATCTCCTCCACATGCTGCCATCAGGACAAGAACCACGATACCCATTAACTGCCGGGCCAAGCCAGGCAAGGGCCACAGCGAGAATGCTTCTTTCATGATGTACTCCTTGATAAAGTAAAAATGATTTGTTGTTGTTTTCCTCGTTAAGGGCCGTTTTCATACTCAATGGGCAGGCCGTTTATCCTTCCATTCCTTGACAAGCTCAGGATCGGGACGAACGGTTCTTTTGCCGATCGCGGTAGGCTCCCTGAAAACCTTTCGTGGTGAGTTCTTCAAATTATGTGGGGCTTGCCTGATGAAAAGGCCATTACCTGCTTGTTGGGCAAGCTCTTCATTCTTCGATCCTTCGATCCTTCGACATGCTCGGCATCAGGCCAAGGACGAATGGTTTTTGCCGTTTTTGAGCCCACACCCTTCCACTAAAATTCACCATGGATTCCGTTTCACAGATTGCGCTGGGCTCGGCGCTGACGATTGCCACGCTGGGGCGGCGCACTGCCGTATGGAAGGCCGCGTTCTGGGGCCTGGTGGCGGGCACGCTGCCCGACCTCGATGTGTTCATCGACCATGGCAACGCGCTGGCCAACATGATCAACCACCGCGGCAACAGCCATTCGCTGCTCTACCTGCTGCTGCTGTCGCCGCTGCTGGGCTGGGGCATCGCGTGGCTGCAGGGCGAGGGCGCGCACTGGCGGCGCTGGTGGCTGGCGATGGCACTGGTGCTGGTCACGCATCCGATCCTCGACTGGTTCACGATCTACGGCACGCAGCTGCTGCGGCCGTTCTCGAACGAAGCCTATGGGCTGGGCAGCGTGTTCGTGATCGATCCGCTCTACACGCTGCCGCTGCTGATCGGTATCGGCATCGCGCTGTGCCGCAGATCCTTCGCGGGCTTGCGCGCCAACCGGATCGGCCTGCTGCTGAGCTGCCTGTATCTGGGCTGGAGCGTGCTGGCGCAGCAATACGTGGGCGGCGTGGCGCGCGCATCGCTGGCGGCACAGGGCGTTGCGGCGCCGCAGCTGCTGGTCACGCCGACGCCACTCAACACGCTGCTGTGGCGCGTGGTGGCGCTTGAAGATACGCATTACCGCGAAGGCTTTCATTCGCTGTTCGACCCGGATGGCGAAATGACCTGGACCCGGCACGCGCGCGGCACGGCGCTGCAGGCGCAGTACGCGGCGCAGGCGCCGGCCATCGCGCAGCTCGCGCGCTTTGCCGATGGCTTCGTGAAGCTCGAGCAGGAGGGCGAAGGCCTGTACCTGAGCGACCTGCGCATGGGCAGCGAAGGCCGCTACAGCTTCCGCTTCCTGCTCGGCAGCCCGGCGCAGCTCGCGGCGGGCGAGGGCCGCATCGCGCAGCAGGCGCTGGAGCTACCGGTGGGCGAGGCGCTCGAGGAGCTGTGGCAGCGCATCTGGCACCGGCCCGAGCCAGCGCCGGCCCCATGAAAAAAGCCCGAGGCCTTGCGGCTTCGGGCTTTGTGCGGGGCGCAATGCCTCAGGGCTTGGTGCCCGTGGGGAAGGGCCAGGCGGCCTGCGGGTTCAGCGCGGTCTGAGCCACGGGAGCGGCGGCAACGGCAGCAGCGGGAGCGGCGGCCTTGGCGGGCTTCTTGGCAGCAGCCTTCTTGGCGGGCGCGGCAGCCTTGGCCGAAGCGTCGGACTTGGCGGGAGCAGCGGCCTTCTTGGCAGGAGCGGCCTGTGCAGGTGCAGCGGCCTTGGCTGAGGCAGCCTTTGCTGAGGCAGCCTTTGCTGGAGCAGCAGCCTTCTTTGCGGGAGCGGCAGCCTTGGTTGGAGCAGCAGCCTTGGCAGGTGCAGCAGCCTTCTTTGCGGGAGCGGCAGCCTTGGCTGGGGCAGCAGCCTTTGCAGGTGCAGCGGCCTTGGCGGGAGCAGCAGCCTTCTTTGCAGGGGCGGCGGCCTTCGCTGGAGCAGCAGCCTTCTTTGCCGGTACGGCAGTCTGCTTCGGGGTGGCTTCTGCCGAGGCGGCATTTGCCGAAGCGGACTTCGCCGAGGAAGCAGCCTTTGCAGAGGCGGTCTTCGCCGGAGCGGCAGCCTTGGCTGGAGCAGCGGCTTTTGCCGAGGCGGCCTTCGCCGGAGCAGCGGCCTTGGCTGGAGCCGCAGCCTTCGATGGCGCAGCAGCCTTGGCCGATGCCGCCGTCTTGGCCGGTGCCGCCGCCTTCTTGGCGGGAGCCGCAGCCTTGGCCGAAGCCGTGGAGGTCTTGGTCACCGCGGCTTTGGTAGAGGTTGCAGCCGGCTTGGCGGCAGAGGTCTTCTTGGCGGCTGCGGGCTGGGCGGCCTGCGCTTTCTGGGCCGCAGCGGGTGCCGCGGCGGACTTGGCTGCAGCCTTGGGCGCAGCCGCCTTCTTCGGTGCCGCGGCCTTGGTCGCAGGTGCCGCGGCAGGCTGGGCAGCCTTCTTCACGGAATCTGCCGGGGTCGCAGTCGAGGCCTTCTTGTCGGCCGTTTTCTTCGCAGTTGCCATCATCTTCTCCTTGGTCGATTTGCACAAAACACTTCGACTGCGCAGCGGCAGGAAGCGATCCATAGCGATGTGGAGTGACGCATCGCAGTGAACTCCGAATCGCCCCGCGCCTCACCTTGACACAAAGTGATTTGCATGAAGCGGGTGATGTGCCATTGTGCCTGCAGGAAAGCGATTAATCCCAGGAAAGTGCGCCGCCCGTCTGATACTCGATGACGCGTGTCTCAAAGAAGTTACGTTCCTTCTTCAAATCGATCATCTCGCTCATCCAGGGGAACGGATTTTCCTCGCCGGGGAACAGCTCCTCGAGGCCGATCTGCGTGGCCCGGCGGTTGGCGATGTAGCGCAGGTAGCCCTTGAACATCGATGCGTTCATGCCCAGCACGCCGCGCGGCATGGTGTCTTCGGCATAGCGGTATTCGAGCTCGACGGCCTTGTGGAACAGCGCCTTGATCTCTTCCTTGAACTCGCTGGTCCAGAGGTGCGGGTTCTCGAGCTTGAGCTGGTTGATCAGGTCGATGCCGAAGTTGCAGTGCATCGACTCGTCGCGCAGGATGTACTGGTACTGCTCGGCGGCGCCGGTCATCTTGTTCTGGCGGCCCAGCGCGAGGATCTGCGTGAAGCCGACGTAGAAGAACATGCCTTCCATGAGGCAGGCGAAAACGATCAGCGACTTGAGCAGCGTCTGGTCGGTTTCGGGCGTGCCGGTGTGGAAGTTCGGATCCATGATCGCCTCGATGTAGGGGATCAGGAACTCGTCCTTGTCGCGGATCGACTTGATCTCGTTGTAGGCGTTGAAGATCTCGCCTTCGTCCAGGCCCAGCGACTCGATGATGTACTGGTAGGCGTGGGTGTGAATTGCTTCCTCGAAGGCCTGGCGCAGCAGGAACTGGCGGCATTCGGGCGCCGTGATGTGGCGGTAGGTGCCCAGCACGATGTTGTTCGCGGCCAGCGAGTCGGCCGTGGCAAAGAAGCCCAGATTGCGCTTGACGATGCGGCGCTCGTCTTCGGTCAGACCGTTCGGGTCTTTCCACAACGCGATGTCGCGCGTCATGTTCACTTCCTGCGGCATCCAGTGGTTGGCGCAGGTGGCGAGGTACTTTTCCCAGGCCCACTTGTACTTGAAGGGCACCAGCTGGTTCACGTCGGTCTTGGCGTTGATGATGCGCTTGTCGGCGGCATTGACGCGCTTGAAGGCCGGGGCCGCTGCGGCCGGGGTGTCGCTGGCGGGAGCGCTGGGGGTGATGTCGTCGTCGAAGGTCAGCATGGTGTATTCCTAAAGAGAGCTGCAATGGGCGAAGCGGCAAACCCCGGCGGCCGGCTTGCAAGGCAAGCGGGCGCGACCGGGGCGGCGGAGCCAACGCCCGAAGGCGTTCAGCGGCTTACTGGCAGGCCTCGCAGCCCGGGTCGTCGATGGCGCAGAACTTGATGTCCGTGGCCGGCGTGCTGGCCAGGGCCGCGGCGGCGGCCTTCTCCAGCGCGCTGGGTACCGCGGCGGCGGCAGCTGCTGCGACGGTGACGGCAGCCGTGGCTGCGGCTGCAGCCGGTGCCGAAGAGGAAACGGCGTTCAGCGTGCGGCTTTGCACCGTGGACTTCTCGGACTGCGTGGCGCTTGTCGTGCGCAGATAGTAGGTGGTCTTGAGACCGCGCAGCCAGGCCAGCTTGTAGGTGTCGTCGAGCTTCTTGCCCGAGGCGCCGGCCATGTAGATGTTCAGGCTCTGCGCCTGGTCGATCCACTTCTGGCGGCGCGAGGCGGCTTCGACCAGCCATTCGGGCGAGACTTCGAACGCGGTCGCGTACTGGTCCTTGATTTCCTGGGGCACGCGATCGATGGGGCGCAGCGAGCCGTCGAAGTGCTTCAGGTCCATGACCATCACGTCATCCCACAGGCCCAGGCGCTTGAGGTCGCGCACCAGGTAGTTGTTGATGATGGTGAACTCGCCCGACAGGTTGGACTTGACCGACAGGTTGCCGAACGAGGGCTCGATCGAGGCATCGACGCCGACGATGTTGGAGATCGTTGCGGTCGGGGCGATGGCCACGCAATTGGAATTGCGCATGCCGTCGGCCGCGATCTTGCTGCGCAGGCCGCTCCAGTCGAGGCGCATCGAGCGGTCGACTTCGACATGGCCGCCGCGGGCCTTTTCCAGCAGGTCCAGCGTGTCCAGCGGCAGGATGCCCTGGTCCCACAGCGAGCCCTTGAAGGTCGAGTAGCTGCCGCGTTCCTTGGACAGCTCGGTCGAGGCCCAGTAGGCGTAGTAGCAGATGGCTTCCATCGACTGGTCGGCGAATTCCACGGCCTGCATCGAGGCGTAGGGCATGCGCATTTCATACAGCGCGTCCTGGAAGCCCATCAGGCCCAGGCCCACGGGGCGGTGGCGCAGGTTCGAGTCCTTGGCCTTCTGCACCGCGTAGTAGTTGATGTCGATCACGTTGTCGAGCATGCGCATCGCCGTCGTGATGGTGCGGCGCAGTTTCTCGTGGTCGAGCTGGCCGTCCTTGATGTGGCGCACCAGATTGACCGAGCCGAGGTTGCAGACCGCGGTTTCGGTGTCGCTGGTGTTGAGCGTGATCTCGGTGCACAGGTTCGACGAGTGCACGACGCCCACATGCTGCTGCGGCGAGCGGATGTTGCAGGGGTCCTTGAACGTGATCCAGGGGTGGCCGGTCTCGAACAGCATCGAGAGCATCTTGCGCCACAGGTCGGTCGCGGGCAGGGTCTTGTGCAGCTTGAGCTCGCCGCTCGCGGCCTTGGCTTCGTAGCCGTTGTAGGCCTTCTCGAAGTCGGTGCCGTACAGGTCGTGCAGGTCGGGCACGTCGGCGGGCGAGAACAGCGTCCAGGTGCCCTTTTCGATCACGCGGCGCATGAACAGGTCGGGAATCCAGTTCGCGGTGTTCATGTCGTGCGTGCGGCGGCGGTCGTCGCCGGTGTTCTTGCGCAGCTCCAGGAACTCCTCGATGTCGAGGTGCCAGGTTTCGAGGTAGGTGCAGACCGCGCCCTTGCGCTTGCCGCCCTGGTTCACCGCCACGGCCGTGTCGTTGACCACCTTGAGGAAGGGCACCACGCCCTGCGATTCGCCGTTCGTGCCCTTGATGCGCGAGCCCAGCGCGCGCACGCGCGTCCAGTCGTTGCCCAGGCCGCCGGCGAACTTCGACAGCAGCGCGTTTTCCTTGATCGACTCATAGATGCCGTCGAGGTCGTCGGGCACGGTGGTCAGGTAGCAGCTCGAGAGCTGCGAGCGCAGCGTGCCGCTGTTGAACAGCGTGGGGGTGCTGCTCATGAAGTCGAAGGAGCTCAGCAGCTCGTAGAACTCGATGGCGCGCGCGTTGCGGTCGGCTTCGCCCAGCGCCAGGCCCATGGACACGCGCATGAAGAACGACTGGGGCAGCTCGATGCGCGTCTTCTTGACGTGCAGGAAGTAGCGGTCATAGAGCGTCTGCAGGCCGAGGTAGTCGAATTGCTGGTCGCGTTCGGCCTTGAGGGCCTGGGCCAGACGCGGCAGGTCGAAATTCAGCAGCTCGGGGTTGAGCAGCTCGTTGTCGACACCCTTTTGCACGAAGCCGGGGAAGTAGTCGACATAGGCCGCGGACATGTCGGCGGGCGCGACATCGCGGCCCATGACTTCGCGCACGATGGTGTGCAGCAGCAGGCGCGCGGTGGCGTAGGTGTAGTCGGGGTCTTTTTCGATCAGCGTGCGCGCGGCCAGGATCGCGGCCTTGAACACTTCGTCGATCGGCACGCCGTCATACAGGTTGCGCATGGTTTCCTGCACGATCGGGCCGGACTGGATGTCGGCGTTCAGACCCTGGCAGGCGGATTCGATCAGCGCCAGCAGGCGTTCGCGGTTCAGCGGCACGCGCTGGCCGTTGTCGGTGACCTGCAGTTCGGGCGCGGGCGCGGCGGTGGCCTGCGAGGCCTTCTTCTGCTCGGCGCGCTCCTGGTTGCGGCGCTCGCGGTACAGCACGTAGGCGCGCGCGACTTCGTGGTGGCCGCCGCGCATCAGGCCGAGTTCGACCTGGTCCTGGATGTCTTCGATGTGGAAGGTGCCGCCACCGGGACGCGAGCGCTGCAGCGCGCGCACCACGCCTTGCGTGAGCTCGTCCACCATCTCGCGCACGCTGGCCGAAGCCGCGCCCTGCGCACCGCGCACGGCGAGAAAGGCCTTGGTCACAGCCACGGCGATTTTCTGCGGCGTGAAGTCCACGACATCGCCGTTGCGGCGCATGACATGGTACTGCTCGTTGGCCGAGGGGGCCGGCGCATCGGCGGGCGCGGTGGATACGGGGTTCAATGCTTCTTGCATGGAATTCCTTGAGCGTTTGGTGGAGGGCGCTGCAGTGGTGGATGACCGTTTGTCCACAAGCCGTGCACACGCTGTGCACAACTTTTTAACACTAAATGTAGTGTTTTTGGAAGGTGTCGACCACTACAGGTAGTGTCTTTGATTCGGCTGCTAGTGTAGCGCGGTGCATTTGCAAAGGGCATGGATCGGCGCGCAAAACCATGACGCAGGGAGAAAAAATCGCGCACCTGAAGTGTGCGATCGGCGCCATCGCCAATGTCTGCGCGGGCTTGCGGCGAAGCGCGGCGCCCGGGCGGCCGGCAAAAATATTTTTGCCGGCGTGGTGAAAAAGCCGGAGCCCGTGCAGGCCCAATTGACGCTTGCGGAAAAACACCTTATGCAACGCCCGGGCGACTTCAGCAGGGGCCCGGCGGCCACTCCAGCGCCGCGTCATCCACCGCAGCGCGCAGCCTTGGCCAGTCGAAGCCCGGCCCGGGATCGCGCTTGCGCCCCGGCGCGATATGTTCATGGCCGGCGACATGGCGGATCGCATAGCGCGCCGCGAGATCGCTGCACAGCTGCGCCAGCGCCGGGTATTGCGCCGCGTCGAACTCCAGGCCTTCGAGGCCCTCGAGCTCGATGCCGATCGAGTCATCGTTGCAGTTGGCGCGCCCGCGCCAGCACGAGGCACCCGCATGCCAGGCGCGAGCGCCGCAGTCGACGAACTGCCAGATCTCGCCTGTGCGCGTGATGAAGAAATGCGCCGACACCTCGATGCCGCGAATGCCCTGGTAATAGGGGTGCGCGTCCCAGTCGAGCCGATTCGTGAACAGCTGCTGCACCGCTCCGGTGCCATATTCGCCCGGCGGCAGGCTGATCGAGTGCAGCACCACCAGGTCGATGCACGCGCCCTCGGGCCGCGGGCCGAAGTTGGGCGAGCGCAGGATCCGTGCGGGCCGGTACCAGCCGCCGTCCCAGCGGGCGCCGGGCTCAGCTGTCGGCGCCATCGCTGTCATGGGGTGCGGTGATGTTCAGGCGGGCGATGCGGTAGCGGATCTGACGCAGGCTGATGCCCAGCCGGGCCGCGGCCGCGGTGCGGTTGAAGCCGGCCTCGTGCAGCGCGCGCACCAGGATGTCGCGCTCCTGCTGGTCGAGCCAGGCCTGCAGGTCCCGGGGCAGGGCGCCGCACTGCGCGCCCGGGGGCGCCACCGGCGCCACCGGCGCGGGCGCGAGCGGGTCGGCCGCGGCTGCGTCCAGCGCCAGCGGCTGGCCGTCGCTGAGCGTGAGCGCGCGGTGCAGCTGGTTCTCGAGCTCGCGCACGTTGCCGGTGAGCGGCAGCCGCGCGAGCTGCTCGAGCACCTGCGCCGTCAACGGCGCCGCGGCGCAGCCGGTCTCGGCCGCGATGCGCGCGAGCAGCACCTCGCACAGCGCCGGCAGGTCCTCGCGGCGCTCGCGCAGCGGCGGCAGCCGGATCTCGATGACATTGAGCCGGTAGTACAGATCCTGGCGGAAGCGCCCCGCGGGCACCTCCTCGGCCAGGTCGCGGTGGGTGGCGCTGATGATGCGCACGTCGACCGCCTCCTCCTGGGTCGAGCCCAGCGGGCGCACGCGCCGCTCCTGGATCGCGCGCAGCAGCTTGGCCTGCATGGCCAGCGGCAGGTCGCCGATCTCGTCGAGAAACAGCGTGCCGCCGTGCGCGGCCTGGAAGTAGCCGTCACGGTCCTGCGCCGCGCCGGTGTACGAGCCCTTGCGCGCGCCGAAGAACTCGGCTTCGAGCAGGTTGTCGGGAATCGCGCCGCAGTTCACGGCGACCAGCGGGCCGTCGGCGCGGTGGCTGCAGGCATGCAGCGCGCGCGCGACCAGCTCCTTGCCGGTGCCCGATTCGCCTTGCACCAGCACCGGGGCCATGCCTTTGGCGACCTTGAGGATGTTGTTCTTGACGGCGCGCATGGCGGGCGACTCGCCGACCAGCTGCGCCAGCGCCCCGGCCGCATCGCCCGCAGGCGCCTCGGCGGCGCGCATGCCGGCGCTGCGTGCGCCGCGCGCTGCCGGGTCGGCCGCGGGCGCGGGCCGGCGCACGGCCGAGGCGACGACGGCGCGGAACTGTTTGAGGTCCACGGGCTTGCTCAGGTAGTCGAAGGCGCCGGCACGCAGCGCCTCGACGGCGTTCTCGGCCGAGCTGTGCGCGGTGATGACGACGCAGCGCTCGGGCCGCTGCTGCGCGCGCAGCTCGTGCAGCAGGTCCAGCCCCAGGCCGTCGGGCAGGCGCATGTCGGTGAGCACGGCATCGAAGCGCTGCACCTGCAGCTGCGCGCGCGCCTCCTGCACGCTGTCGGCGGTTTCCACGCGGTAGCCCTCGCGCAGCAGCGTCAGCTCGTAGAGCGTGCGCAGGTCGGGCTCGTCATCGATGACCAGGATGGAGGCGGCGGTGTCGGGCATGGGCGAAGGTTAGACCACAATGGTGTCGAGGCGGTATGCGGGCGTTGCCAGGGCGGCGGCGGGATAGAACACCAGCGTGAAGGCATTGCCCTCGACGCTGCCGCGCGCGGTGCTGCGCGCCAGCCGCTGGTAGTTCAGGCGCGCGCCGTAGCGCTCGCACAGCTCGCGGCAAATGTACAGCCCCAGGCCGGTGGAGCGGCTTTGCGACGAGAAAAAAGGCTCGAACAGATGGCGCTGCACCGAAGCGTCGAGCGCGGCGCCGTCGCTCCAGACCTGCAGCCAGACCTGCGCGTTGCCCGCCACCGGGGCCGTGCCCGCATGGCCGGTGTGCAGCTGCAGGCCGTCGGCGGCGCTGCTGCGAAAGCGCTGGGCGTTGTCGAGCAGGTTGACGAGCACGCGCCGCAGATGCTCGGCATCGAAGGCCACGAGCGCCTGCGGCGCCTGCAGCAGAACCTGCGCCGCACGCTCGGGGGCGTTGGCAGGCCCCTGCGCATGCCATTCCTCCCAGATGGCCGCGACCTGCTCGTCCAGCGCCAGCGCGCTGGCCTCGGCGGTGTGGATCTGCTGCTGCACGCGCGCGATGTCGAGCACCTCCTCGGCAATGCGTGCCAGGCGCTGGGCGTTGTTGGCGACCATCTGGCTCAGGCGCTGCTGGGCCGGCGCGCTGAGCTCCTCGGCCAGCAGTGCATTGGCCTGGCTGATCGCGGCCAGCGGGTTGCGGATCTCGTGCGCGACGGCGGCCGACATGCGGCCCATCGCCGCGAGCTTCTCGGTGCGCAGCCGCGCCTGCATCTCGCGCAGGTCATGCAGGAACACCACGCACCACTGCGCCGCATCGGGCAGTGCGTCGTCCGGCGGGCTCGTGAGCCAGGTGCGCGCGTGCAGCCCCAGCGGGTTGCGCCCGGCATGCACCAGGTCCATGTCGGCGGTCAGAGCCGCGCCGCTGGCAAAGGTCTGCTCCACCAGCGCCGCGAGCGGCGCATTGCCGATGGTGGCGGACAGCGCGAAGGGCAGCTGCAGACCCGCGGCGCAGTCCAGCAGCAGCAGCGCCGCGGGATTGGCGGTGTGCACCCGGCCCGCACGGTCGAGGGCCAGCACGCCGTCATCGAGGTGGTGGATGATCAGGTGGTTGACCTGCTCCTGCAGGTGCGCCGCCTCGCGGCTTTGCTGCGACAGCTGCTGCTCGCGCTGCAGGCGCTGCGCCAGCTGGTGCGTGAGGTAGGCCATCAGGAAATAGCCGGCGCAGGTCAGCGCGGTCTGGAAATACTGCTGCGTGAGCTCCGGCAGGTCGTTGCGGCCCGACCAGCCGGTCCAGCCCAGCAGCAGCAGCGTCACGCCGGCCGTGGTCGCGAAGGCCAGCAGCAGCGTGCCCAGGGCCGAAGCCATCAGGATCGGCAGCGCCAGCAGCGGCGCATAGTTCATCGGGCTGGGCTGCAGCAGCTGCAGCAGGCAGACGACGGCGATGTCGAGCCCGATCAGCGGCAGCCAGTGCCAGCCGATCTGCGGCGGCGGCGGCGCGCGGCGCCCGGCCAGGCGCGTGAGCAGCGTGAATGCCAGATAGCCCGCGCAGATCGCCCACAGCAGCGGCGCGTTGCGGCTTTGCACCGCCAGGCTCAGCCCCTGCAGCACCAGCAGCACCGCGCCCACCAGCACGCGGCCGTTGAGAAAACCGTTCCACAGCCGCACCACCTGCGGCTCGGCCGGGAAGGGGCGGGGGGCGGCGCCGAACATGGCCTGGGCGCGTTGCCGGCTCAGGCCGGACCCTGCGCGCGGTGCTGGGCGCAGCAGTAGTAGCGCGGCTGCGGCGCCTCGAGCACCAGTGCCTCGCTGCGCGGCAGATGCAGCCCGCAGCGCGCACACGCCACCATGTCCTGGGGCGGCTGCAGCCGGGTTTCGGGCGCGCGCGCCTGCAGATTCTCGGCGCGGCGGCGGCTGCGCCAGATGCCGACGGCGATGACGATGACCAGCAGGACCAATAAATATTTCATGAGAAACGCTCTAATAAGACTTCCATGACGAAGCGCGAGCCTGCATAGGACAGCAGCAACAGCAGCGCGCCCGCATACAGCATGTGCACCGCATGGCGGCCGCGCCAGCCAAAGCGCACGCGGCCGATCAGCAGCGTCGCGAAAGTGAGCCACGACAGCACCGAGAAAACCGTCTTGTGGTCCCAGCGCCAGGCGCGGCCGTATAGCGCCTCGCCAAACAGCCAGCCCGCGAGCAGCGTCGCCGTGAGCAGCCAGAAGCCCGCGGAGACAAAGCGGAAGGTCAGGCGCTCGAGCGCCAGCAGCGGAATGCCGCCGTCGTCGTCGGCCGCGAGGCGGATGCGTTTTTCGGCGCGGTTCATCAGCGCCGCGTGCACGACGGCCGCGGTGAACAGGCCGTAGGAGGCGATGCCCAGCGCGAGGTGCAGCGGCAGCCAGGCCGAGGAGTTGACCTGCAGCGGCATGCCCGGAAACAGCGCCGCGAGCACCACCGCGGCCGCGCCCAGCAGGCCCAGCAGCGCGCGCGTGCGCAGCTGCGGATAGAGCTGCTGCTCCACGCCGTACACGGTGAGCATCAGCCAGGCGGTGATGGACAGCGCGGTGGCAAAGCCGAAATGCGGCGCCATGCCCAGCAGCCCCCAGGCCAGGAACGCCGCGTGCAGCGCCCAGGCAATGGCCAGCGCGGTGCGCGCCGCCTTTTCCCCGATGCGCGCGGCGGGCAGGGCGTAGGCGCAGGCGGCCGACAGGGCCAGCAGCCAGGTCAGGGTCGGGGAAGGTGTGTGCATGGAGGCAAAGGGAACCATCGCTCAATGATAGACCGCCGTCGCCGGGCTTCGCCCGCGCGGGGCCGCCCGGCGCGCCGCAGCGCGTCGATGTTTCAAATCGTACACGTTTCCAATCCCTGCGGGCGCGCGCCGGCATGGGCATGGACGGGCACCGCGTGCCGCCCCAGCGGGTAAAATCCGCGGCTTCACTCTTGCATGCTGCCGCCTTGCGCGCGCTCAGGCGCGGCCTTCCACGGCGGGCCGCAGCACCTACCGGAACTTCCTGCCTATGGCCTCCGCTCTTACCGACAAACTCTCGCGCCTCGTCAAGGAGATGCGTGGCCAGGCCCGCATCACCGAATCCAACGTGCAGGACATGCTGCGCGAGGTGCGCATGGCGCTGCTCGAGGCCGACGTGGCGCTGCCCGTGGTGCGCGACTTCATTGCGCGCGTCAAGGAAAAGGCGCTGGGCCAGGAAGTGCTGTCCTCGCTGCAGCCGGGCCAGGTGCTGGTGTCCATCGTCAACGCCGAGCTGGCCGCGACCATGGGCGAGGGCGTGAGCGACATCAACCTCAATGCCCAGCCGCCGGCCGTGATCCTGATGGCCGGCCTGCAGGGCGCGGGCAAGACCACGACCACCGCCAAGCTCGCCAAGCACCTGATCGAAAAGCGCAAGAAGAAGGTGCTGACGGTGTCGGGCGACGTGTACCGCCCCGCGGCCATCGAGCAGCTCAAGACCGTCACGGGCCAGGCTGGCGCCGAATGGTTCCCCAGCACGCCCGACCAGAAGCCTCTGGACATCGCGCGCGCCGCGCTCGACTACGCCAAGCGCCACTTCTTCGACGTGCTGCTGGTCGACACGGCCGGCCGCCTGGCGATCGATGAAGTGCTGATGCGCGAGATCCAGGAGCTGCATGCGGTGCTCAAGCCCGTCGAGACGCTGTTTGTCGTCGACGCGATGCAGGGCCAGGATGCGATCAACACCGCCAAGGCCTTCAAGGAAGCGCTGCCGCTCACCGGTATCGTGCTGACCAAGCTCGACGGCGACTCGCGCGGCGGCGCGGCGCTGTCGGTGCGCCAGATCACGGGCGCGCCGATCAAGTTCGCGGGTGTGTCGGAAAAGCTCGACGGCCTCGAGGTGTTCGACGCGCAGCGCCATGCGGGCCGCGTGCTGGGCATGGGCGATATCGTCGCGCTGGTCGAGCAGGTCTCGGCCGGCGTCGACATGGAAGCCGCGCAGCGCCTGGCAGCCAAGGTCAAGAGCGGTGACGGCTTCGATCTCAACGACTTCCTGGGCCAGATCCAGCAGATGAAGCAGATGGGCGGGCTGTCGAGCCTGATGGACAAGCTGCCCAGCCAGATGTCGGCCAAGGCCGGTCAGGTCGACATGGACAAGGCCGAGCGCGAGATGCGGCGCAAGGAAGGCATCATCTGCTCGATGACCGCCAAGGAGCGCAGCAAGCCCGAACTGATCAAGGCCACGCGCAAGAAGCGCATCGCGATGGGCGCGGGCGTGCAGGTGCAGGAAGTCAACCGTCTGCTCAAGGAATTCGAGCAGATGCAGGACATGATGAAGAAGATGAAGGGCGGCGGCCTGATGAAGATGGTCAAGCGCATGGGGGGGATGAAGGCAATGAAGGGGATGATGGGGGGCGGGGGCGGAGGGACGCCTAAACTTCCGTTCTGAGCTTTTGCGGATTCCCAGGAAAACCGGCCTTGTGTATTGCAAGGGCCGGTTTTTTGTTTTGGAAGGCCAATCCGAGAGAAGAGAACCCCTTCACTCCGCCCTCCCCATCCAGGAATTTGTCGCTCCCGCCCCCCCCATGCCCATAATGTCCGCATGCAAATGCCGACCGAAACCCCTGCCGTGCCGCAGCGCAGGCTCCTGCTGTCCGCGGCGCTGGCGGGCGCTGCCGTGCTTGCGGGCTGCAGCTCATCACCCGCGCGGCGCGGGCGGCCCGCGCCGCCGCCCGTGAAACCGCTGGCGCTCGACGGGGGGCTGCGCGATGCGCTCTATGCGCGCACCATGCTCGTGGTCAACACGCCCTATACCTATGGCGGCAACACGCCCGATGGCGGTTTCGACTGCAGCGGGCTGGTGCAGTACGCGCTGCAGGGCATCACTGAAAAGCGCCTGCCGCGCAGCACCAGCCAGTGGGCCGGCGTCAGCACCCCGCTCGAGCGCCGCGACCTGCGCCGCGGCGATTTCGTGTTCTTCAACACCTCGGGCGGGCGCTATTCGCACATGGGCATCTATGTGGGTGGCGACCGCTTCGTGCATGCGCCATCGAGCGGCGGGATCGTGCGCGTGGTGGGGATGGACAGTGCTTATTTCAGCAAGCGGTTTACGGAAGCGCGCACCGTGTTTGCGGGATAACAGGCGTGCCTCCGAGCGGCTTTCAGTGGCGGACGAGAACCTCGCCGCGCAGCGTATAAGCCTTGGCCTCGGTGATCTTCACATCGATCATCTGCCCGATCAACCGCTCCTGCCCGGCAAAATTCACCACCCGGTTGCATTCGGTGCGGCCCATCAGTTCGCTGCCGTCGCGCTTGCTGATGCCTTCGACCAGCAGGCGCTGCACCGTGCCCACGCGCTCCTCGCTGATGTCCTTGATGTTGCGGTTGATCACGGCCTGCAGCTCCTGCAGGCGGCGCAGCTTGACTTCGTGCGGCGTGTCGTCGTGCAGGTTGGCGGCGGGCGTGCCCGGGCGCGGGCTGAAGATGAAGCTGAAGCTGTTGTCGAAGCGCACGTCGTCGATCAGCTTCATCATCTTCTGGAAGTCTTCCTCGGTCTCGCCGGGGAAGCCGACGATGAAGTCGCTGCTCATCGCCATGTCCGGGCGGATCGCGCGCAGCTTGCGCACCGTGCTCTTGTATTCCATGGCCGTGTAGCCGCGCTTCATGGCCATCAGGATGCGGTCGGCGCCATGCTGCACCGGCAGGTGCAGGTGGCTCACCAGCTTGGGCAGCTTGGCATAGGCCTCGATCAGCCGCGGCGTGAATTCATTCGGGTGGCTCGTGGTGTAGCGGATGCGCTCGATGCCGGGGATCTCGCTGACATATTCGAGCAGCAGCGCGAAGTCGGCGATCTCCTGCGTGTCGCCCATCTTGCCCAGATACGCGTTGACGTTCTGGCCCAGCAGCGTGACTTCCTTCACGCCCTGGTCGGCCAGGCCCGCGACCTCGACCAGCACGTCGTCGAAGGGGCGGCTGACTTCCTCGCCGCGCGTATAGGGCACGACGCAGTAGCTGCAGTACTTGGAGCAGCCTTCCATGATCGACACGAAGGCCGAGGCGCCGTCGACGCGCGCCGGCGGCAGGTGGTCGAACTTCTCGATCTCGGGAAAGCTGATGTCGACCTGCGGCTTGGCCTTGGCGGCGCGCGCGTCGAGCAGATCGGGCAGGCGGTGCAGCGTCTGCGGGCCGAACACCACGTCGACATAGGGCGCGCGCTTGATGATCTCGGCGCCTTCCTGGCTCGCGACGCAGCCGCCCACGCCGATCAACACGCCCTTTTCCTTGAGGTGCTTGATGCGGCCCAGGTCGCTGAAGACCTTTTCCTGCGCCTTTTCGCGCACCGAGCAGGTGTTGAACAGGATCAGGTCGGCTTCATCGACGTTCTGCGTGGGAACGTAGCCCTGGGCCGCGCCCAGCACGTCGGCCATCTTGTCCGAGTCGTACTCGTTCATCTGGCAGCCGAAGGTCTTGATAAATACTTTTTTGGACATCGTGGAATTCTTTTAAATCAGGGCGGGCGCTGCGTGGGCAATGAGAGCGGATCAGACAGGCCTTGAGACTAGGCGCGTTGCCGCAGACAGTGCGAATAGCACGGCAAGGCAACGCAACGACGTATCAAGGCCTGTATGAGCCGCTCACCGTTTGAGCGCGGCTTCTTCGGGGGTCAGTATCCAGACCGTGTGCAGCCACTGGGTGCTGGGCTCGATCACATAGTTGACCAGCAGGTTCTGGCCAGACAGCGTATGACCCATCACCAGCCGCCCTTCGGTGCTGAACAGCCGAAAGCCCGGCGTGGTGCGGATCGGCTTGCCGTTGAGCATGACCTCGGGCATGATGCCGATGACCAGCTTGCCGCGCTGGGCCGCGGGCGGGAAGTTGCGCGTGCCGGCGGCGGCCGCGGTCACGGGGGACAGGGGCTGGGCCTGGAGCGAAGGCGCGGCGGCGCTGCCAAGCAGCACGAGGCCGGCGGCAAGCGCGCGCGTGAAAGGTAAAGAAAGGCAGCGGTGCATGGTGTATATCCAGTGGCTGAGGGCGCGATTCTACGGAGTTGGCCGCGGGGCAGCGGCGCACTCGGGCAATGTCCGCCTATGAACCTGGCGCGTAGAGCACCGCGGTGGGCGCGCGGCACAGGCCCCACAGGCGCAGGCCCGTGAGCTCGGCCATGCGCACGCCCATCGCCGTGGGCGCCGACACCGTGGCCAGCGCGCCCACGCCGAGCTTGGCGCACTTGCGCACCAGCTCATGGCTGCCGCGGCTCGAGAGCACGGCAAAGCCCGGCTCGCCCAGCTGCCCGGTGCGCGCCAGGCGCCCGAGCAGCTTGTCGAGCGCATTGTGCCGGCCCACGTCCTCGACCACATCCTGCAGCTGCCCGTCCGCCAGCGCCCAACCGGCCGCATGGATCGCGCCGGCCTCGGCATTGAGCAGCTGCTTGCCGCGCAGCGCATCCATCGCGCGCAGCACCTGGGGCAGCTCGATGCCTGCGATCCAGTCGCGCGCGGGCAGCGGCTCGAATGACAGGTCCAGCGCCGCGAAGCTTTCCACGCCGCAGACGCCGCAGCCGGTGCGCCCGCTCATGCTGCGCCGGTGGTCCTTGAGGCGCGCGAAGCAGCGCGAGGAAATCTCGATCTGCACCTCCATGCCGTCCATGCCCGCGGGCAGCCCTGCAGCTTCGGCCGCGACCGGCGCGACCTCGACGCCAAAGCAGTCGGCCGCGCTGTCGATCAGTCCTTCGCTGAGCGCAAAGCCGAGCGCGAAATCCTCGAGGTCCTGCGGCGTGCCCAGCATCACCGCATGCGAGATGCCGTTGAACACCAGCGCGATCGGCACCTCGCTGGCCAGCGTGCGCTGCTGCGCCTGGATCTGGATTGACAGGCCGGCCTCCTCGGGCAGGCGGTGCAGGGTGACGGGTTGCTGGTGCAGGGAGGCGGGGGAGGGCAGGAAAGACATGGCGCATTATCGAATGCAGCCGTCAATCCAGCAGCGCCACGCCCTTGACCTGCGCATGGACCTCGACCCCAGGCGCCAGATTCAAGTGCCGCGCCGAGCGCTGCGTGATGCGCGCGAGCAGCGGTGTGGGCCCCACCTGCAGCGCGACCATGACCAGGCCCGGGCCGTCGCCCCGCAGCGCCTGCACGCGCGCCGGCAGGCTGTTGAGGATGCTGCTGCCCTGCGGCGCGGCGAGCGCCAGGCTCACGCCGCCGGCCGGCACGCGCAGCCGCACCGGCGTGCCCACGGGGTGCGGGTGCGAGGTGACGAGCTGCAGCGGCCCGCCGGGAAAATCGACCGTGCTCAGATGATCGCCTGCGTCATGCGCAGTCACGATGCCCGATACCACGGCCGCGGCCGTATCGCCGCGGCTCAGCGGCAGGTCCAGGCGGGACAAGAGCGTATCGGTCGCGCCCTGGGCCAGCACCTGGCCGTCCTGCAGCAGCACCAGCTCGTCGGCGAGCTGCGCGACCTCGTCCAATGCATGGCTCACATAGAGGATCGGCAAATCCAGCGCGCGCTGCAGCCGGTCGAGATAGGGCAGCACCTCGGCCTTGCGCGCTGCGTCCAGCGCGGCCAGTGGTTCGTCCATCAGCAGCAGCTGCGGGCTCGAGGCCAGCGCGCGCGCAATGGCCACGCGCTGGCGCTCGCCACCCGACAGGCTCTGCGGCATGCGCGCCATCAAGGCGCCGATGCCCAGCAGCTCGACGGCCTGCTCGATCGCCACGCGTGCCAGCGGCTGGCGCTTGGCCCCATAGGCAATATTGGCCTGCACCGTCAGATGGCTGAACAGGCTCGCTTCCTGGAACACATAGCCGAGCTGGCGGCGGTGCGTGGGCAGCCACACCCCATGGGTGTCGTCCTGCCAGACCTGGCCGTTGATCTCGACGCGGCCCTGCGCGCGCTCGAGCCCGGCAATCGCGCGCAGGCAGCTGGTCTTGCCGCAGCCCGAGGGCCCGAACAGCGCCGAGACGCCGCGGCCGGGCAGGTCCAGGTCGACATCGAGCTCGAAGCCCGGTCGCTGCAGCCGCAGCCGGGCATGGATGCGGGCGCTCATGAATGGCGCTCCTTGGGCTGCAGCAGGTTCAGTGCCATCAGCACCACGAAGGAAAAAAGCACCATGCCGCCGGCCAGCCAATGCGCCTGGGTGTACGCCATGGCTTCGACATGGTCGTAGATCTGCACCGACACGACGCGCGTCACGCCGGGGATGTTGCCGCCCAGCATCAGCACCACGCCGAATTCGCCCACGGTGTGCGCGAAGGTCAGCACCGCGGCGGTGATGAAGCCCGGGCGCGCGAGCGGCAGCACGACGGTGAGAAACCGGTCGATCGGCCCGGCGCCCAGCGTGGCAGCGGCTTCGAGCGGGCGCCGGCCCAGGTTCTCGAACGCGCGCTGCAGCGGCTGCACAGTGAAAGGCAGCGAATAGACCAGCGAGCCGATCACCAGCCCCGCAAAGCTGAACGGCAGCTGCGGCAGGCCCAGCCACTGCACGAACTGGCCCACGGCGCCATGCGGCCCCATCGCAAGCAGCAGATAGAAGCCGATCACGGTGGGCGGCAGCACCAGCGGCAGCGCCACGAGCGCGCCGACGGCGCCGCGCCAGCGCGAATGCGTGTGCGCGAGCCACCAGGCCAGCGGCGTGCCCAGCAGCATCAGCAGCACGGTGGTGGTGGCGGCCAGCTCCAGCGTCAGCGCGATGGCGGACAGGTCATCGGGGGACAGGGGCATGCAGGATCAGAAGCCGTAGCCAAAGGACTTCATCACGGCGCGCGCCTTCTCGCCGCGCAGATAGTCCATCAAGGCCGCCGCCGCCGCACTGTCCTTGCCCTTGTTGAGCACCACCGCGTCCTGGCGGATCGGGTCATGCATGCTGGCCGGCACCTGCCAGGACGAGCCCGCGGTGATCTTGCCGTTTTCCATGACCTGCGACAGCGCGACGAAACCCAGCTGCGCGTTGCCGCTGGCCACGAACTGGTAGGTCTGGGCAATGTTCTCGCCGGTCACCATGCGCGGCTGCAGCGCGGCCGTCAGGCCCAGCTTGTCGAGCGTCTGCATCGCGGCCACGCCGTAGGGCGCCAGACGCGCATTGGCCACCGCGATGTGCTTGAAATCACCGCTCTTGAGCACCGCGCCCTGGGGGTCCACATAGCCGGCGCGCGGGCTCCACAGCACCAGCTGGCCGATCGAATAGGTGAAGCGCGATGCGGCCACGGCATGGCCTTCGCGCACCAGCTTCTCGGGCGTGGTGTCGTCGGCCGCGAGCAGCACCTCGAACGGGCCGCCGTTGACGATCTGCGCGTAGAACTTGCCCGTCGCGCCGAACGACAACTGCGCCGTGTGGCCCGTGTCCCGCGCGAAGTCCTGCGCGATCTGCTTCATCGGCGCAGTGAAGTTCGAGGCCACCGCGACGGCGACTTCGGCAGCCTGGGCCGGCAGCCAGGCGGCAAGGCAGGCGCCGGCGAGCGTGGCCAGGCGCGCGGCAAAGCGGATGGGGTGGGTCATGTCGCTATTCCTTTTGTGAATAACGAAGTGTAACGTGCTGCGGCGGCTGCGGGGAGGTCGCCTGGGCCGGGCATGATGGCGGCATGCAGCATCCTTCTTCCCCCCTGTCGCTGGCCGCGGCGCTGGACCATGGCCCGGCCGACAGGCGCATTGCCGTGCTGCGCCAGATCGGCGCGGGCGGCTCGATCTCCGAGGCCGCGCGCAGCGTCGGCGTGAGCTACAAGGCCGCATGGCAGGCGCTGGACACGCTCACCAATCTCGCGGGCGTGCCGCTGGTCGAGCGCGTGGTGGGCGGCGCGGGCGGCGGCGGCGCGCAGCTCACGCCCGCGGGCCGCTCCTTGCTGGAGGCGGCCCTGGCCATGGATGCGGCGCGCGCCGAGGTGCTCGCGCGCCTGAGCGGCCAGGCGCCGGTGGCCGCGCGGCTCGCGCTGCGCACCAGCATGCGCAACCAGTGGCCCTGCGTGGTCGAGGCGCTGCAGGCCCAGGGGCCGCTGGTGCGCGTGCAGCTGCGCGGCGCCGATGCATCGGCCGCGGCGCTGCGCCTGGCCGCGCGCATCACGCAGGAAAGCGCCGAGCTGCTGGGCTTGGCGCCGGGCCTGCCGGTGCTGGCGCTGGCCAAGGCCACGGCGGTGCAGGTGCAGCGGCTCGCCGATGCTTCGGACCCGGCCGCGGGCGAGAACCGCTGGCCCGCGCGCATCACGCGCGTGGCGCGCGGCACGGCCGGCGATGAAGTCGCGGCGCAGCTCGATGCAGGCGTGCACATGGTGGGATTTGCCGAAGCCGGCAGCGCGCTGCGCGTGCGCGGGCGGGTGCTGCTGGCGCTGCCCGAATCCGCGCTGGCGCTGGCCGTGATCGGCTGAAGCGTCTGGCTTCGGGGCCGTGCGCACTCGCCATAATCGGCGGGTTGCCCCATCAGAGAACCGCCATGCTGCGCTTTGCCGCCAATCTTTCCATGCTCTACCGCGAGGTCGATTTCCTCGCGCGCTTCGCGGCGGCCGCGGGCGATGGTTTCAAGGGCGTGGAGTTTCTGTTCCCCTATGCGCACGCGCCCGGGACGATCGCGGCGCTGCTGCGCGAGCACCGCCTCGAGCAGGTGCTGTTCAATGCGCCGCCCGGCAACTGGGACGCGGGCGAGCGCGGCCTGGCCTGCATTGCCGGGCGCGAGGCAGAGTTCGGCGCCGGCATTGCGCGCGCGCTGGACTACGCACGCCAGCTTGGCTGCCCACGCATCCATGTGATGGCCGGCATCGTGCCAGCCGGGGCCGCAAACGCGCACGCCACCTATGTCGCCAACCTGCGCGCAGCCGCCGCGCTGGCCGCGCCCCAGGGCGTCACGCTGATGATCGAGCCGATCAACGGCCGCGACATGCCCGGCTATTTCCTGCAGTTCCAGGACCAGGCGCATGCGCTGCTGGCCGAGATCGGCGCGGCCAATGTGCAGGTGCAGATGGACCTCTACCACTGCCAGGTCGGCGAAGGCGATCTGGCCAGCAAGCTGCGCCGCTACCTGCCCGGCGGCCGCGTCGGCCACCTGCAGATCGCGGGCGTGCCCGGGCGGCATGAGCCCGATGTCGGCGAGATCCACTACCCCTATCTCTTTGCGCTGCTGGAGGAGCTGGGCTACGCGGGTTGGATCGGCTGCGAATACCTGCCGCTGCGCGGGACACGCGACGGCCTGGGGTGGCGGGCGCGATAAGCCGCTGCGGGCGCGGGAAAAGCGTTTGCAACCCTCGCAGAATGTTACATTGACCCGCAGAGGGTCTGCCCGCGAGGGCAGCTGCCACCCTGGCCCGTTCCCGCTTCGGCGGCGCCGGGCGTTTCTTTGTCTGCACACCACAAGGACGATCGACTATGCAAGCAACACGCCGTCAATGGCTGGTCTGGGGAGCGGGCACCATGGCCGCGGCCGCAGGCGTTTCCGGCTGCGCAAATGTACCCGCGCCCGCGCCGGCGCCCGGCAATTCACAGGGATTCGTACGCCGCAAGGTCGGCAATGCGCACGTGGTCGCTCTGAGCGACGGCGTGGGCCGCCGGCCCCTGGCCGAGGGCTTCGTGCGCAATGCGACGCTCGCGCAGGTGCAGACCGCGCTGTCGGCGCAGGGCCTGCCCACCGATACGCTCGACGTGCCCTACACCTGCTTCGTGATCGAAGTCGGCGGCAAGCGCTATCTGCTCGACACCGGCTTTGCCGACAACGGCCCGGCGGGCACGGGCATGCTGCTGGCGAACATGCGCGCCGCCGGCATCGATCCCGCATCGATCGATGCCGTGATCCTGAGCCATCTGCACGGCGACCATGTCAACGGCCTGCGCCGCAAGGACGGCAGCCTGGTCTTTCCCCAGGCGCTGGTCTACGTGCCCGCGCCCGAGCATGCGTACTGGCTCGATGCCGAGCGGCGCAATGCCGCGCCCGAAGCGGCGCGCGGCGGCTTCATGGCGGTGCAGCGCGTGCTCGGCAACTATCCCGCGGAGCAGTTGCGCCTGTTCGAGCCGGGTACGGCGGTGGTCGGCGGCATCGAGAGCATCGCGGCGTTCGGCCATTCGCCGGGCCACACGGCGCTGACGCTGCGCTCGGGCAACGAGCGCTTCACCTATCTGGGCGACACCGCGCATTTCCCGGCGCTGTTCGTGCGCAACCCCGACTGGCAGGTGCAGTTCGACATGGACCCGGCCCAGGCCCGCACCACGCGCCACGCGCTGCTCGCGCGCATGGCGCAGGAAGGCGGCCTGGTCGGCGGCTTCCACTTCCCGATGCCTTCGATGGGCCGTATCCGCAAGCAGGGCACGGGCTACGAGTGGGTGCCTGAAAAATAAAGCACCCCCTGAGCGACTTCGTCGCTTCCCCCTCTCAACCTGCGGTGGAGGGGGACGGCAGCCTCGGTGCGGGGCGGCCCTTCCTCGCTGCCCCCTTGCCGGAGCACGCCAGTTTCAGACGTCATGCTTTGAGTACATGGCTGGGGCTTCGCCGCCCTCAGTCAATGCACCGCGAAACTCAATAGGGCTTCGTAGCTGCGTTCGGTGATCCGCGCATCGCCCGGCACCGGCTGGCGGTAGATCACCTGCACATGGTTGGTGCCGCGCGCCGTCTGGATCCTCGCGTGGCCCTTCGCATCGGTCACCGCCGGGGGCCCGTTTTCTCCCAGGGACACGGTGGCGCCGGCCAGCGGCTGGCCCTGCAATTGCACCTGCACTTCAAGCCAGTCGCCCGCATGCGGCGCGCGGCCCTGCAGCGGGGTCACTTCAAAAGCCTGACCGATATCGCGCTGGGTCAGCGCATTCCAGACGATCACCGTCTTGTGGAACTTGCGCGCATGCACGCCGCGCGTCGCGCCCGGGTTCTGGTCCATCGGCACGTTGCGCATCGCGCCGGCGCTGCCGCTGAAAAATCCGTTGTCGAGCTCGACGGCAATCAGGGCCGCTTCGGGCGCGGGCAGCACGCGCAGGCCCTGCGGCGCCTGCTGCACGCGCGCCTGGGCGCTGCGCCCGCGCCGGTCGAAAGCGCGCACGCTCTGCAGCTTGGCCGGATCGAAGGCTTCGAGCTGGCCCGCATGGCCGCCAAACTGGATCAGATAGCCGCCCTGGGCATCGGGCTCGAGCCAGACATTGTGTGCCTGGGCCGCGCCGGTCAGCAGCGCGGCGCTGCACAGCGCGAGGCGCGCGAGGAACGTGGGTGTTTGCATCTTGGATTTCGGGTCAGAGGGAGAAATTCAGGCCCAGCAGGAGCGTGCGCGGCGCGCCGGGCGCGACCAGCAGTTCGCCGCCGATCACCGACAGGTTCGAGGCATAGGCCTTGTTGGCCAGATTGCGCACCATCAGGCTCAGCGTGCCGTGCTGCAGGCCCGCCGCTGCAGGCAGCCGGTACTGCACGCCCAGATCGGCGACGTGATAGGCCGGGCTCCAGGTGGCATTGGCCGCATCGACGGCCATGCGGCCCACATGGCGCAGCGCGCCCTGCAGCGCCCAGTCGGCGTCCATCTGCCAGCGCGCCTGCAGCGTGCTGGTGTAGCGTGGCACGGCCGCGACCTGTTTGCCCAGCAGCGCGGCGTTGGCGCTGTGCGTCACGCGCGACTGCGCGCGGCCGTAGTTCCAGCGCAATTCGAGGGCGCTCGTGGGGGTCCAGATGGCTTGCAGTTCGGCGCCGCGGCGCAGCGTTTCGCCGAAGTTCTCGTAGACGCCTGGCGCGAGATTGCGGACCTCCTGGCTCGACTGCATGCGGTACAGCGCGAGATCCAGCCACAGTGCGCGGCCCGCGCGCCATTGCAAGCCCAGTTCGGTCTGCCGGAACACATTGGGGTCGAGCTGCGCCGCGCCCAGCGCGTATTTGGCGAAATTGCTCGGCAGCGCAAAGCCTTCGCTCCAGCTCGCGCGCAGCGTCAGCCGCTCGTGCACGCGGGAGCTGAAGCCCAGCTTGGGGCTGGTGTGCGCGACGGGCTGCAGGCGCGTGCAGGGATCGGCGCCGGTCTCGGCGCCCAGCCGTTCGCAATTGCCGGTGAAGCGGTCGTGGCGCAGGCCGATGCTGGGCGCGAACAGCGGGTGCAGCTGCCAGGCCACCTGGCCGAAGGCTGCGGCGTTGTTCAGCGTGGCTTCGCGGTCGCTGATCGCACCGGCCACACGCTGGCGCTGGCGCAGACCGTCCCAGTAGCCATAGTCGGTGGACTCGCGCAGCGCTTCGAGGCCCAGCGTCCACTGCGCGGCGTGGCCGGCCCATTGCGCATCGCCGCTCAGGTTCAGCCCGGTGCCGGCGACGCTGCGCGCATAGCGCTCCTCGCGCTGTGCCCAGCTGCCGCCGCGGGGCCGCGTGAACCAGCGTGTGAAATCCTGGCGCGTGCCATAGGCGTAGGCCAGCAGCCGGGTGTCGCGGCCCAGGTCGTGGTCGATGTCGAGGCGCAGCGTCTGGAAATGTTTTTCCGAACCATCGCCCTGCACGCGTGCATCCTTGCCCTGGGGGTCGGCGCGCCATGCGGTAAAGCCCAGATAGCCCGGCGAATCGCCCTCGGCCGCATGCACGCGGCCCGACAGCGCGACGCGCAGCCCCGCATCGAGCTGGTGCTGCCAGCGTGCACTCAGCGTGTTGCGCTCGTGGCCGGCATCAGGGCGCGCGCCATCGCTGCGCGCATGCTGGGCCGCGACGAACAGCGCACTGGCGGCATCGAGGCGCAGGCCCAGCGCGGCCTGCGCGTCCAGGCTGCGGTGGCTGCCGGCCTGCAGCGCCACGTGCCGGTATTCGCCGCTGCGGCGCGTGCGCAGCTCTATCAATCCCGCGCGGTTGAAATTGCCCTGCAGCACCGACACCGGCCCCTGGTGTACCGCGATTTCCTCGAGCTCGAGCGGCACGACCACATTGAGGTCGAAATAGCCGTCCGCATGCGACATCGCCTCGTTGAGCGAGATGCCGTCCAGCGTGGCCGCGATGTCGCCGCCATGCCCGCCGCCCGAAAATCCACGCAGCACGACGCTGTTGGCGACTCCGCCAAGCTGGTAGTGATTGACATGCATGCCCGGCACTTCGCGCCACAGCTGCTCGACTTCCTTGGCCGAGGCAGCCCGGATCTCCTCGCGGCCCAGCGTCGGCACCGAGTACGCCGCGCGGCTGCTTTCCAGCGCCTGGCCCTTGACGGTGACGGGCGCGAGTTCGGTGCCTTGGGCGGCCGAGCCCAGGGGCAGGCACAGGAACAGGGCAAGCAGCGGCACACGGCGTACAGCGGGCCGTGGAGGGCAGGGGATCATGGAAGCGGTGGCAAACGGTATGTATGAATTTTCGAGCAAGGTTCATACCCGCCGGGGCCGCCGCTTCGTGCCCCGCTGCGGTGCGGTCGCACCCTAAAGGTGCGTTCGCACCCGAAAGGTGCGGTCATGCAAGCCTGGCTGCTGGCGCCGCCTCAGGCCGCGCGCAGGCGCTGCGGATGGCGCTGCAGCCAGTCGACCAGCGCCGGCTTGTCCATCGGCCGGGCGATATGGTAGCCCTGGCCCTCCTGGCAGCCCATCGCCCGCAGCGCCTGCCAGGCGCCCGCATCCTCGATGCCCTCGGCCAGCACCGTCAGCCCGAGCTTGCGCCCGAGCTCGGCCACCATTTCGGCGATGCGCGCGCCATGCGGGTCGCCCAACTGGCGCGTGAAGGAGCGGTCGATTTTGATGCGGTCCAGCGGCAGCCGCTCGAGGTAGCTCAAGGATGAGTAACCGGTGCCGAAGTCATCGATCGCGATCGAGATGCCTTCAGCGCGCAGCGCGCCGAGCGTTGCGTCCAGCAGCTGCGTCGGCAGCGCCGCGACCGACTCGGTGATCTCGAGTTCGAGGTGCCGCCCCTGCAGGCCGTTGTCCGCGAGCGCGGCGCGCACCAGCGCGAAAAAGCCCGGGTCCTGCAGCTGCACCGGCGAGACGTTCACAGCCATGCGCAGCGGCGCCAGTCCGGTGTCCAGCAGTTCGCGCATCGTCGCGCAGGCGGTGTCGAGCACCCATTGCCCCAGCGCCAGGATCAACCCCGAGCGCTCGGCCACGGGAATGAACTGGTCCGGCGGAATGAAGCGGTCGTCCTCGGTGCGCCAGCGCAGCAGCGCCTCGAGCCCGGTCAGCTGCTGGGTGTCGAGGTTGAGCTGCGGCTGGTAGACCAGGAACAGCTGCTGCTTCTCGACGGCCTCGCGCAGCTGGGACAGCAGCACCGCGCGGGCGCGGGCCTCGGTGCCCATCTGGTCGGCGTACTGCAGGTGCTGGCCGCGGTGGTCGCGCTTGGCGCGCTTGAGCGCGATGGTCGCATCCTTGATCAGATCGGCACCGGCCTGCGGCTCCTGGGGCAGCAGCACATAGCCGCAGGTCAGCGACACCTTGTGCGGCACGCCGTCGACCAGCAGCGGCTGGCGCACGCATTCGAGCAGGCGCCGCGGCTGCACCTGCGCCACCGAGCCCAGCACCGCGAAGGTGTCCGCGCCCAGCCGTGCCAGCAGCACGCCGGCGGGCAGCGCGGCTTCCAGGCAGCGCGCGACGCGCTCGAGCAGGCGGTCGCCGAAATGGTGGCCCATCATGTCGTTGGTGGCGCTGAAATCGTCGATGTCGATCAGCGCCAGGAGGTAGTCGTCCAGGGCCCGGCGTTCGCCGTCGTGGATGCGCTCGATGAAGTGCGAGCGGTTGGGCAGATCGACCAGCGGGTCGTGGTAGGCGCTCGCATGCACCGCGCACAGCTGCTTGTACGAGCGCACGGCGGTGACCACCATCGCCAGCAGCCGGTCGCGCGTGAGCTCGGCCTTGGTGCGGTAGTCGTTGATGTCGTAGCGCAGCAGCGTCTCGAGATCGGGCACCTGTCCGGGCTGTCCGGTGCGCAGCACGATGCGCGTGTTGCGCAGGCCCGCGCTGTGGCGAATGAAATCGACCAGTTCCAGCCCCGAGCTGGCGCGCTCTGACCCAACGTCGATCAGCACCATCGCGAGATCACGCTCGCGCAGCAGCAGCGCGCGCGCCTCGCCGCCCGAGAAAGCATGCATGAACACCAGCGGGCGCTCGAACAGCATCTGGCCTTCGAGCGCGGCGCAGGTCGCGGCATGCACGTCGGGGTCGTTGTCGACGATCAGCACCCGCCAGGTCGGGCTTGGCTGCGGCGCGGGGGCCGGCATTTCGGGGGCAGCGGGCAAGCCCGTCTCCAGCCAGCCCAGCGCAGGGCTACACCACATGCTCGAGCGTCTGCAGGGCCGGGGAGGCCAGGCGCACCTGGTTGCGGCCCGCGCGCTTGGCCATGTAGAGCGCCTCGTCCGCCAGGCCATAGGCGCTGTCGAAGTCGCCGCCCGCGCGCGCCCAGCACACGCCGAAGCTGGCGGTGACGCCGCTGCCATCCGGCAGACCGAACGCATGGCCCTCGATCGCGCGGCGCAGTTCCTGCGCGACGCGCTCCGAAGCCGGGCCGCTGTGCTGCGGCAGCACCACGGTGAATTCCTCGCCGCCCACGCGCCCGAGCTGCGCGCAGGCGGGCACGACGGCCTGCAGGCAGGCCACCACGCCCAGGATCACGCGGTCGCCCATGGGATGGCCGAAGCTGTCGTTGATGCGCTTGAAGTGGTCGATGTCCAGCACGATCAGCGCCAGGTCCTGGTGCGCGAAATGCCGGTTCACGAGATCGATGACCGCCGCGCGGTTGAGCACGCCCGTCAGCGGATCGTGGGTCGCGCGGTGCTCGAGCTCGGCCGCGAGGTCCTGCAGCCGCGCGTTGAGCTGGTTCATCTCGAGTTCGGCCTTGTCGCTGCGGCGCACGAGCCGGCGCGTCTCGCGCAGCAGCCGCTCGTAGGCGGTGATCAGGTCGCCGAGCGCCGGCCCTGCGCCCGCACCGGCCGCATGCGCGGCCTTCGCGGCCAGCAGCGCCTGGTTCTCGGCATCGAACAGGTCGGGCCCCGGGTGGGCGCAGGCCATCACGCGGCTCCGACGGCGTGGGTGCTGAACTCGAGCGCGGGAAAATCCTCGCTGAGCTCCTGGCCGAACTCGAGGATCGTGTCGTCTTCCGCGTCGTGGTACCAGTGCAGCAGGACGCGGCTGCCATCTTCGGCGGCGTTGCTCAGCGCCTCGATCAGGTTGAACAGCATCTTGGTGCTCGAGCTGTTGAAGTAGGCCAGCGCGATGTGCACTTCGAGCGTGATGCCGTTTTGGGCCGCGAGGAACTCCTTGAGCCGCGCGATGATGTCGCCATAGAAGGCGGCGGCGTTTTCCGGATAGGACTCGCCGCGCAGGCTCAGGCGCAGCGCGTCGAACTGGAAATCCACCTCGGGGGAGCTGGGCGTGGGGGCGATGTAGAGATGGGCCATCAGTAGTGTCGATTCGTGGGCAGGCGGGCCATTCAGATGGCCGCCTTCAGATAGAAGACCGGCGAATCGCCAGATCCGGCGTCGGTGGCGAAATCGAAGTCCAGCGGCTCGCGGGCGTCGCGCGCCACGGTGAGAAATCCCATGCCCGCGCCCTTGCTGCCTTCGGGCGACTCCTCGCGCAGCGTCTGGCGGTAGGCTTTCTTGATCTCCTCGAGCGTCATGCTGCGCAGCGCCTCGAGCTTCACGCGCAGCTCCTCGGCCATCAGCGGCTCGATCGGGTTGGCGCACAGCAGCAGGAAGCTGCCGTCCGCCTCGCGGCGGATGCAGACCGAGCCGTGGCGCAGCTCGCCGTCGTTCTGGCTCGCGGGCGTGAGCGCGTCGGCCGAGTAATGGATGATGTTCTGCGCCATCTCGATGAACGACGAGAACAGCTTGCGCCGCGTCGGCGCGGCCACGCCCGCGACCTCGAGCTGCAGCTTCACGGCATCGGCCATCGCGGCCACGATGTGCTGCGAGAAATAGCCCACGTAGTAGAAGATCACCTGGTGCTCGCGCGCCAGGTGGAAGAAGGAGCCGTACTTGTCGGCGATCATTCGGGAAGGCATGGGTCGGGCTGGCGTTAGGTGCGAAAGCAAAAGAAGGTCAGGTCGTCGCGCCGGTGGTGCTCGCCCTGCCACAGGCGCAGCGCATCGAGCAGCGCCGCATCGATCTGCGCGGGGGTGTGGTGGCGCTGCTCCAGCAGGATCTCGCGGACCCGGCGCTTGCCCAGCGCAATGCCGCGCGGCCCGCCGATCTGGTCGATCAATCCGTCGGTGCTGACGAACACCAGGCTGCCCGCGGGCAGCAGCACCTGCTGGTTCTGCCAGGCGTAGTCGAATTCGCTGTCCACATAGCCCACGCCCTTGCGCTGGCCCTCGAGCATCTCGACGGCGTCGCCATCGGGGCGCAGCAGGAAGACGGTCAGCCGCGCGCTGGCCAGCGTGAGCTGCCCGCGCGCGGGCTCGAACCAGAAGCAGGCGGCGTCCATGCCGTCGTCGGAGCCGGGCGTGCCGTCCTGGCCGTCGACCTGGCCGAGCATCTGCTTGATGCTGCGGTTGACATGGCCCAGCAGGCGCGCCGGGTCGCGCGGGCCGTTCTGCTCGATCGCCTGGTTCAGGCTGGTCGAGGCAATCAGCGTCATGAAGGCGCCGGGCACGCCATGGCCGGTGCAGTCGGCCACCGTCGCGAACCAGCCGTCCTCTCCGGTGCAGAACTGGTAGAAATCGCCGCCGACGATGTCGCGCGGCTCCCAGACCAGGTGCGCATCGGGGCAGGCGCGTGCCATTGCCTCGAGCGAGCTGCGCAGCGTCGAGCGCTGGATCACGCTCGCGTATTCGATGCTGTGCATGATCTGGCGGTTGCGTGAGGCCTGGATGTCGGCGACCGCGCGCATCAGCTGCAGCCCGTTGCCGACCCCGGCAAAGGCGCCACCGCGCGTGATGATGAAGCCGTCGGACAGCGTCTTTTCGCCGTACTCGACGGTCTTGAGCGTGAGTGCATCGATGTCGAGCGCGGCATCGACGATCAGCGGCTCCTTGTCCATGAACGCGATGCAGCTCTTCTTGCCGTACAGCTCCTGGCGGAACTGCTTGCTCATCTGCGACAGGAAGATGTTGCGGTTGATCAGGCCGATCGGCTTGCCGTCCTCGACCACCGGCAGGCTGACCAGGTCACGGTGCTGGCTGAAGACCTGCAGCACCTTCTCGTTGCTCTCCTCGGGTGTCATGCACGGCACCTCGATGCACAGATCGGCGGCGCTGGGCTGGCGAAAGCGCGGCCGGAAGTCGCTCAGGTACTCGGGGGTCTCGGACATGGAAAGGGCCGCAAAAAACGATGTACGCAAATGTTACTTTTGCCATATTTCGTCTTCGTGACAATGCGGTTGGCTGCGTTACGGGTAGTTTTCCGCTTCACGTAACGTAAAAAAGCCTCTCGGCGAGGGGCCCGAGAGGCTTTCATGGGGGGCGGCGCTCAAGTCAAGGCGCGCGCCCCTGGCGCATCAGCGTGTGCCGGGTTCAATAACGGATCGCGATATCCCGCACCACCGGACCGGCCGCGCCGCCGATGTTCGAGCGCGCCGCATCGCCGCTGGTGTTGCCGTACAGCGTGGCCACACCCGTGGTCAGCGAGACCGTGTAGAGGCTGAAAGGACCCGAGGCAGCAGTGCGCAGCGCGGCCAGCACCAGGCCGTTGGCGCCGCCGGCGATGTCCATCGAGCCCGCGCCGGTCACGGCCAGGTTCAGCAGGCCGACGTTCACCAGCGTGCCGTTGTTGGGCGGCGTCTGCTTGGCCAGCACCCGCTCGTTGCCGTCGATGTCGAACAGATCGGTGGCGGTCGTGCCGGCGAAGCTGTTGGTGTAGGCACCGGCAATCACCACGGCGGGCGTGGCGCGGTTGATGTCGCCGTCGGTCGTGGTCGCGCCGGTGTCGACGTTGATGCGCAGGCTCTGGCCGAGGTTGCTGATCACGCGCAGGCGGTCGGCCGCGGGGTTGAAGTCCACCACGAAGCTGGTGCCGTTCAGGCCGGCGTAGGGCGCGGTGGTGTCGGTGGCGTCGGCGCTCAGGCTGGCACCGGCCGTGGCGGCGCCGGTGGTGGGATCCACCGTCAGCAGGCGGCCGGTGCTGGTCAGCGCATACAGGCGCGCGTTGCTCGGGCGGAAGTCGATGCCGAGCACGCTCTCGCCGGCGTTCAGGCCGGAGATGCGCACGGGGGCCGACAGCGTGGCGGGTGTCGATGGCGAGAAGCTGCGCAGCTGCGCGGCGTCATCGAGCACGTAGACCAGCGCCGCTGCGGGCTGCGTGAGCGTCAGGCCCACCAGCGCTTCGCCGGTGCCGATCGTGCCGACCAGCTTGGCGCCGTCCGTGCCGCTGAGCGCCACGGTGTAGAGCTGCGCGGTGCCGTTCACGGACAGCGCTGCATACGCCTGGTTGTTGCGCGCATCGATGTCGAAGCCGTTGCTGGCCGTGAACGCGACCTTCTGCGGCACGGGGTTGGCCAGCGTGCCGTTGTTCGGCGGATCCTGCAGGTACACGGTGCCGGCGGCATCGAGGTTGAACAGCTGCGTGCTCGTCGCGCCCGCAAAGGAATTGGTATAGGCCGAAGCGGTGATGGCCGCGCCGGGCACGCCATTGATCGCGCCGTCGACGGTGGCCGCGCCGGTGTTGACGTCCACGCGCAGGTTCTGTCCGGTGTTGCTCACCAGGCGCAGGCGGTCCGCGACCGGGTTGAAGTCGACACCGAACTGGCTGCCGGCCAGCGGGGTGCTGAGCGCGGACTTGAAGGTCAGCACGCCGGTCTTGGCGTCGAGCGTGTAGATGCGGCTGGTCGAGCTGACCGCATAGACCAGGCCGTCGGCGGGACGGACATCGAAACCGACCAGGGATTCGCCGGCGGCCAGGCCCGACAGGGCGACGCTGCTCGACAGCGCGCCGGGGGTGGTGCGGTCGAAGCTGATGACGCGGCCCGAAGCCGTCACGGCCAGGGTATTGCCGAGCGTGACCACCGGCTGCGGCGGCACTACGTCCTCGTCGGTGTCACCGCTGCCGCCGCAAGCTGCGAGCGCGAGAACTGCCGACATGACCGCTACCGGGCGAAAGATCTGGAATCGATTCATTTGCATGTCCTTGAAGTTGTGGAGACGTCACGCACGAGGTTTTGTTGCGATTTGGGTGGCGACCCACAGACTACCCGCCAGCCTCGCAGTTGGATGCAGTCCGTAACAAACAAATACGTTTTTTCCTGCAGGCATGAAGATAAGAGGGGATGCGGCAGTGGCGCGCCGCCAGCATCCTCACATCAGAACGCGGCGTGCACCGACACCATCACGTTGCGCGGGTCGCCATACCAGTTGCCGCCGCTCGTGCCGATGGTGCGGTAGTAGCTCTTGTCGAAGATATTGTTGAGGTTGATTGCCGCCTGCAGGTTGCGGTTGATTTGATAGCTCACGCGCGCCGACCAGATCGCGTAGGTCGACTGCGCCACGCGGATCGTCGGCACGGTGGCGTTGTTGGAGCTGGCGTTGGTCTTGAACGCCTCGGTCTGGAAGTTCACCCCGCCGGCCACCGTCCATGCCGCGTTCTGTCCGGGCAGCTTGTAGGCGCTCCACACGCGCAGCAGGTGCCTGGGCGTGAAGCTGGCCAGAGGCTGGCCCTGGTTGCCGCTGGCGGCGCCGGTGGCCGTCAGGTCGGTCAGGTATTTGGTCTGGTTGAAGGTGTAGCCGGCCGACAGCTGCCAGCGCGGAGTGAGGGCCCCGGTGAGCTCGGCGTCCAGGCCCTGGCTGCGGACCTTGCCTTCCGCGACATAGCAGGCGCCGCCGGTGGGCGAGGCGGCGCAGGGCGAAGGATTGTTCGCATCGATCGAGGAGCGGTTGTCCTCGATGGTGCGGAACAGCGCCAGGCTGGCATTGAGCCTGCCGTCGAGCAAGCCGCCCTTGAGGCCCAGCTCGATGTTGCTGCCCTTCACGGCGTCCAGCCGCTCGCCGGAGGCCGTGAAGCGGTCGGCCTGCGAGCGGAAGATCTGCGCATAGCTCGCGTAGGTGGTCCACTGCGGCGTCAGGTCGTAGGTGAGCGCGGTAAACGGCGTGAACACCGTGCTTTGCTTGTAGGCGGAGGTGGTGGCCCCGGTCACGCGGTTGAGTGTGCTGGTCTCCCACCGGCTGGCGCGGCCGCCGAGCATCAGCCTGGTGCGCTCGTCGATGGCCAGGCGCAGCGAGCCGTACAGGCCGGTCTGCTCGCGCTCCAGCGTGGTGGCGCCGGCCGCGCGCGCGAAGGTGGTGGGCTTGGCCTGGAAGTTGCGCGGGTCGAAGGTGAAGGGGTTGTAGGCGAAGCTGGCGTAGGCCTGGCTGTCGTTGCGGTAGGTCCACTTCTGGTAGGTGGCGCCGACCAGCACGTCGTGCCTGCGGCCCAGGGCTTCGAAGCTGCCGTTGAGGTTCGCATCCATCGAGGTCTGCTGGCCTTCGAGGTGCTGGTCGAAGGCCGACATCATCGGGCCCAGGCCAGTGGTGATGTTGACGGGGTTGAAGCCGGCGCCCGTCGTCTCCCAGTTGTTCTCGCGCATGCGGTTGACGGCGACCTTGAGCTTCCAGTCGTCGTTGAACCGGTGGTTCAGGTCCGCAAAGAAGGTGGTGTTCTCGATGTCCGAAACCGACCAGCCGCCATTGGTGTAGGTCGAGCGCGGCAGGCCCAGGTCGGCGCCGTTGCTGTAGCGCGTCAGGCCCGTGTAGAAGGGGATGGAGTCGGTGCGTTCGTAACTGAAGCCGGCGCCCAGCGTGGTGCGCGGACCCAGGTCGGCTTCGACGATGGCATAGACCAGGTCTTTCTTCGAGGTCGCGTAGTCGAAGAAGAAGTCGCGGTCCTCGCGCGCCGCGATCACCCGGCCGCGCACGCTGGCGCTGTCGTTGAGCGGCGCGCTCAGGTCGGCATCGAGGCGCTTGAAGTTCCAGCTGCCGGCGCGGGCCTGCACCTGCAGTTGCTGGTAGGGCGTGGGCCGCTTGCGCACCAGGTTCACGGTGCCGCCGGGCTGGCCGGCGCCATTGAACAGGCCGGCCGGGCCGCGCAGGATCTCGACGCGGTCATAGGGCGCCAGGTCGGGGCTGGTACTGAAGCCGTTGCCGCGCTGGGTCGTGACGCCGTCGTACTGCACCTGCTCGATCTCGAAGCCGCGCGAGTAGAAGCGGCGCTCGGTGCTGCTCTGGTATTCGGCGACGATGCCGGGCGCGCCGAGCAGCGCATCGTCGATGGTGCGCATGTTCTGGTCGTCGAGGCGGTAGCGCGTCATCACGGTGACGGACTGCGGCGTTTCCTTCAAGGTGCGCGTGGCCTTGCCGATGGTGATGCCGCCGGTGGTGTAGGAGCCCGAATTCTCGGTGGTGGCGTCGAGTGTGTCGGCCGTGACCGTGACGGTGGGCAGGGCGACGGCCGAGGCGTCAGCGTCCGCCATGCCGGGCGCACTGCCATCGGCAACCAGCGTCAGCAGGGCGCCCTGGGGCGGGCCCAATGCCAGCCCGGTGCCGGCAATCAGCTTCTCCAGCGCATCGACGGCGCCCAGGCTGCCGGCGACAGCGCTGGAAGTGCGGCCTTCAAGCAGGCGTGCATCCACGCGCACTTCCTGCCGGGCCTGGCGCTCGTATTGCCGGATCGCATTGGCCAGAGGTTGGGCGGGCAGATCGAACGCGATGTTGGCGGGCGCGACCGAGGCGCCAAACGGTCCGACGCTCTGGGCGGCAACCAGCGCCGGCGCGCCCGCCGCAAGGGCCAGCGCCACCGCGCGGGCCCATGTGGAGTGGCGCAAGCTGCGCGAATGCCGCACGGTGCGGGCGTCGATGTTCTTTCCAGCGATCATGGTGTGGGGTGGCCCCTCGGGGCCCCGGCTTGGGTGACAGGTGATGCATATGCCGACGAGACACATGGCAGACCGGGCACGCAGGCTGACGCACGCCAGGCGGGCGTGGAGCACTGTGGAGCGTTGGGAGGCGCGAAGAATCGGCCGCCGCCATGCGTGCCGGGCCGCCCGTGGAAACGGCGACGCGAAACAAGGCTTTTTGGCTGGCCGAAGGGGCGGGCTAGGAGCTGTGGACGGGAAGAACCGTCAAGTTCCACCGCCGATGCAAATGTAAGTAATAATCATTTGCAAGTCCATGCTTCACGGTGGTTGATCTGCGTCTGTGGCTTTGAAGCTACGTCGCCGCGCGCCGTAGGCACGACTGGCGGCGCTTCACGGATCCGAAGGCCGAGTGCGGCCTCTGAAAACAACAAAAGCCCCAAGAGCTTGCGCGCTTGGGGCTTGGATCTGGTGGTCGTGGCGGGACTCGAACCTGCGACATCAGCATTATGAATGCTGCGCTCTAACCGACTGAGCTACACGACCGATAGCGAAAAATTGTATAGGAAGAAATTGCCTTTGCAGCCCAGTTGGAAACTTTTATCCGCAAGCCAAGACGAATTCCGCTGCTGCAAAGAAAAAACCGCAGTGTTTTTGCAAACACTGCGGTTTCCTGTCTGGTGGTCGTGGCGGGACTCGAACCTGCGACATCAGCATTATGAATGCTGCGCTCTAACCGACTGAGCTACACGACCGAAGCCAGCAATTATATGCAAAAAATCGCAGCCTCAAGCCATTCAAGGAATTTTTTTGTAAAAAAACCTTCTGCTTCACTGATGCGTGAATTGGGCGGGGCGCTTGTTCACGAACGCATCCATGCCTTCCTTCTGGTCCTGCGTGGCAAACAGCGCGTGAAACAGCCGGCGCTCGAACATGACGCCGTCGCTGAGGCTGCCCTCGAACGCGCGGTTGACCGACTCCTTGGCCGCCATCACCGCGATCTGCGAGAAATTGCTGATCTGCAGCGCCGCGCCCAGGGCTTCATCCATGAGCTTGTCGAGCGGCACGACGCGGCTCACCAGCCCCGCGCGTTCGGCTTCCGCGGCATCCATCATGCGGCCCGTGAGCGCCATGTCCATGGCCTTGGCCTTGCCGACGGCGCGCGGCAGGCGCTGCGTGCCGCCCGCGCCCGGAATCACGCCGAGCTTGATCTCGGGCTGGCCGAATTTGGCGTTGTCGGCGGCAATGATGAAGTCGCACATCATCGCCAGCTCGCAGCCCCCGCCCAGCGCAAAGCCCGAGACGGCGGCGATCACCGGCTTGCGGATGCCGCGGATGGTTTCCCAGTTGCGCGTGATGTAGTCGCCCTTGTAGGCATCGACAAAGCTGTACCTGGCCATCGCGCCGATGTCGGCACCCGCGGCAAATGCCTTTTCGCTGCCGGTGATGATGGTGCAGCCGATTTTCTCGTCGGCCTCGAAGGCCTGCAGCGCCGCGCCCAGCTCGGTCATGAGCTGGTCATTGAGCGCATTGAGCTGCTTGGGGCGGTGGAGGGTGATGACACCGACCTTGTCGGCTTCGGTGCGGACTTCGAGCGTTTCGTAGGCCAAGGGGAGATCTCCTGATGTAGTTGTAGCGGGCTTTGTCACTATAACCAACGCGCCGGGGCCGGTTACGGCGGCGCGTCGCGCAGCCAGCGCCGTGCCAGTTCTGCATCGGCAACCCCCAGCCCCACATTGGCCGCCAGCGCCCCTTCGGCCTCCACCAGCCCCAGCGGCAGCCGCAGCAACTGCTGGTCCCGCGCCACCAGCGCCGTGAGCTTTGGTGCCTGGCCTGCGTAGAACGCGATGTCCTCGAGCTTGGCAAGGCGCCAGCCCGTGCCGCTTTCGAGCTCGATCCCCAGCCATTCGTCGCCCGCCATGAAACCCGCGCGCTCGCCCAGGCCGCCGCGCAGCACGGCCTTGATCTGGATGCTGTGGTTCTCCTGCACGCGCAGGCCCAGGCGCTGCGCGGGCTGGGGCGGCTCGGGCTGCAGGCGCACGCCGTGCGCGGCCAGCAGCTCTTCCAAAGGCAGCTCCTCGATGCCATGCACCCAGCGCGCGAGTTCATCGGCGTAGCTGCGGCCCGCGATCTGCTCGAGCACCGCCAGCACATCGGCCTCGCTCATCGGCCCGCCGCTGCAGCGCTGCCACAGCGCTCGCATCACGGCGTCCAGCGAGCCCTTGCCTTCGCGGCGCAGCGTCAGGTCCAGGCTCAGCGCGACCAGCGCACCCTTGGTGTAGTAGCTCACGGTGCTGTTGGCCGTGTTCTCGTCCTGGCGGTAGTACTTGACCCAGGCATCGAAGCTCGACTGGGCGACGCTCTGCAGCTGGCGCCCCGGCGTCTGCAGCACCTGGTTGACGGTCTTGGACAGCAGCTTGAGATAGCGCGCCTCGTCGATCAGCCCGGCGCGCAGCAGCAGCAGGTCGTCGTAGTAGCTGGTGAAGCCTTCGAAGAACCACAGCAGCTCGGTATAGTTCTCGCGGTCGTAGTCGTAGCGCGCAAACGCATCGGGGCGCAGGCGCTTGACGTTCCAGGTGTGGAAGTATTCGTGGCTGATCAGGCCCAGCAGCGTCGTGTAGCCATCGCTGGTCTTGCTGTCGCCGACGCGCGGCAGGTCGCGGCGGCTGCAGATCAGCGCCGTCGAATTGCGGTGCTCGAGGCCGCCGTAGCCATCGTTGACGACATTGAGCATGAACACATAGCGGCCATGCGGCGCGCGGCTGCCGTCGTGGGCGTGCCAGAAGCCAATGGCGGCTTCGCAGATCTTGCGGCTGTCCTCGAGCAGCCGTTCGTGGTCGAAGGATTCGGCCGCGCCCGCGACGATGAACTGGTGGCGCACGCCGCCAGCCTCGAAGAATCCACTCCAGAAGCGGCCGATCTCGACCGGGCAATCGACGAGCTCGTCATAGTCCTGCGCGCGGTACAGGCCAAAGCCCCGGGCGTCGATGCGCGCGGGATCGAGCCCGGTGGCCACCCTCCAGTCGGCGGTGGCCGGCGTGGGCGCCACTTCGAGGTTGTGCGGCGCATCTTCCTGTCCATGCACGCGCAGGCACAGGCTGGTGCCGTTGAAGAAGCCGCGCTGCGCGTCCAGCCAGGCGGTGCGCACCGAGTTGTCGTAGGCCGTGACCTGGTAGCTCAGCGTCAACGGCACGCCAGCGGCGCAGTCGATCTGCCAGCGCTGCTTGTCGAGCTGGCGCACGGCCACCACCGCGCCGGCCTGGCTCGCCTGCAGGCCCTGCAGGTTCTTCGCGAATTCACGCACCAGATAGCTGCCCGGAATCCAGATCGGCAGCGAGACCTGTTGCTGCGCCGCGGGTGAGAGCACCTGCAGCTCGACGGCAAACAGGCGGGCCTGGAGATCGTGCGCCGTCACGCGGTAGTGCATGTGGGCGGAAGCGGAGTCGGGCTGGATGGTGGGCATGGATTTCACGTTCGGGGCAGGGCCCGGGCGCGTGCAATGCCGTGCCCGGGCTGCAAGGGAAAAGGGCGCCAGGCGCCCGGCGATCACTGGGCCGAAAGGTGCTTTTCGACTTCGGCGGCGCTGATCGCGCCGGGCACGCGCGCGTTGTTGGCGAAGATCAGCGTCGGCGTGCCGGTGATCTTGTACTTGCGCCCGAACGCCAGGTTGCGCTGCAGCGCCGCGGTGTCGCAGCTGGCCGAGGGTGCGGCCTTGTCGCGCAGCATGTAGTCATGCCAGGCCTGCACGCGGTCCTTGGCGCACCAGATGTTGCGCGACTTCTCGGCCGAGTCGGGGCTCAGGATCGGGTAGAGGAACAGGTGGATGGTGACGTTGTCGACCTTCTGCAGGTCGCGCTCGAAGCGCTTGCAGTAGCCGCAGTTCGGGTCCTCGAACACCGCCATCTTGCGCGCGCCGGTGCCCTTCACGATGGTGAAGGAGTCCTTGAGCGGCAAGGCCGAGAAATCCACCGAAGTCAGCTGGTTGATGCGGTCCTCGGTCAGGTTGCGCCGCGCCTTGGTATCGATCAGCTCGCCCTGGATCAGGTAGTTGCCCTTGGCGTCGGTATAGAACAGGTCGGTGCCGATGCGCACCTCGAACAGCCCGGCCATCGGCGTGGGCCGCACTTCCTCGATCTTGTCGAGCTGGGGGATGCGCTCGCTCAGCGTCTTGCGCAGGCCCGCATCCTGTGCCTGGGCCGTCATGCCGACGCTCAGCAGCGCCGAGGCCAGCAGGGAAAAAATCAGTTTCATGGCAAGTGTGTTCCGTAGTCGTTGAGAGGGCGGGCGGCAGGCGGCTTCAGGCGCCGATGCCCATGGCCTGGCGCGCCATCCAGGCCTTGATCGGGCCGCTGTGCTCGAAGCCCTTCATGCCCCAGTTGCGCAGCGCCTGCAGCGGCGCCTCGCGGCGCGTGAAAAGCTGCTGCAGACCGTCCAGGGCCAGGCCCATGGGCGCGAGCGCCGCCTTGCGCTCGCGCTCATAGCGGCGCAGCAGGCGCAGGTCGCCGGTGCTGCGCCAGGCATCGCGCTGCTGCAGCACGCGCGCCAGCGCCTGCGCATCGGCCAGGCCGAGGTTCAGGCCCTGGCCGGCCAGGGGATGCACGTTGTGCGCCGCGTCGCCGACCAGCACCCAGCTGCTGGCGTCGTTCCTGGCGCCGCTCCAGCGGTCGGCCATCGCCTGCTGCAGCGGCCAGTCGACGCGCTCGCTGGCCAGCGTGAACCGGCCCAGCGCGCCCTGGCTGATGTCCTCGAGCCGCTGGGTGAAGGCCTCGGGGCTGGCCTCCATCCAGGTGGCGACGTTTTCCTGGGCAATGGACCAGACCACGGCGACGGTGTGCCCCTCGGGCCCGTCGAGCGGCAGCAGCGCCAGGATGCCTTCGGGCGCAAGCCACTGGCGCGCGCATTCGCCGTGCGGCAGTTCGCAGCTCAATCGCGTGGCAATCGCATGCTGGGCATAGGGGGTGACCGAGAACTCGACGCCGAACTCGGCGCGGGTGCGGCTCGCGCGGCCCTCGCAGATGGCCGTGAGCGGCGCGGCGACCGGCGCCTCGACCACCTCGACCAGCGGCTGGTAGCGCACGGCTTCGCGCAGCCGGGCTTCGAGCGCGGGCACGTCGACGATCCACGCGAGCGCATCCACCTCCTGCGCCTGGGCATCGAAGTGCACGCTGCCGTCGAGATCGCCATGCACTTCCATGTGCCGCACCGCGGTCGCGTGCTGGGCATCGGGCCAGCTGCGCAGCGATTCGAGCAGCTGGCGCGAGGCCGCGTTCAGGGCATAGGCCCGCACGTCGTGGTGCCCGGCCGTCGCCACGGGAGCCGCCACCAGCGCGACGCGCAGGCGTTCGCGGGCCAGCAGCAGGGCCAGGGTGCGGCCGACGATGCCGGCGCCGCGGATACAGATGTCAAAGGTTTGGGCCATGCGGGGATTGTAGGAGGCAGCGAATCCCTCGGCCCGCGGCGCACATTGCGCGCGGCAGCAGCGGGGAATTCGCCGGTATGGAGGTTATAGACCGTCCTGGCGGCAGAACGTTCCCGCGATGCGCTACAGCGCCTGTAAGGCAGGGCCGCAAACGGATTGCTCGGGTTTTTCCTCCGGGCGCGGAAGCGGGCCTCGCTAGAATCCCTGCTGCAAGGCGGCGGCCTGGGGCTTGGCTCCGGGCCAGCGCCTCCTTGCCGTGGCCGCCGGAATTTCCGGTTCTTGACGCAGGCGCGACGCCTCGCGGTCGATCCGTTCCCAGCGGCCCTCTCGACGCTGCTGCCGTGCGCGCCGCTGTGACGGACCTTCGGGCCTGGTTCAGCTTTCTGCGTGCCGGTGCAGTTCCTTGCTGGCCGGTGATGCGCGCATCTGCGCGATGCCGTCCATCGCCTGAGGCACCTGCCTCTGAAACCATTGCTTGCCTGCGCTGGCCCCTCCCGGGCAGCGTCCGCTTTGCCAGCCCATGCAACCGGGCTGGCGCAGCATTGCGCAAGCAATTGTCCAAAGGAGAGACTTTGACCATGCGCTGCCATTCCCCCCGGCTTCTGGCCTGTGCAGTATCCGCCGCCTTCGCGGCGTCCATGCCCGCGTGGGCGCAATCCACGGTATCGATCAACGGCCTGCTCGACGCCGGCATCTACCGCGGCTTCGACGGCGTCAACCAGCTCGGCACGATCCAGCGCAGCAACGTTGCGCTGTCGGGCACCGAGGACCTGGGCGGCGGCCTCAAGGCGATCTTCCGCCTGAGCACGCGCCTGGAGCTCGACACCGGCCAGAGCGAAGGCGCGGGCTTCAAGCCCTTCTGGCATGACGAATCCACGGTGGGCCTGCAGGGCAACTGGGGCACGGTGCGCGTGGGCCGGGCCTTGACGCCGATGTGGGCGCAGGACTGGAAGTTTGACCCCTGGGGCAACTTCAACCGCATTGCCTCGCCCGCCTGGCACCAGTGGCACTACCTGACGCCCAGCGACCCGCTGGGCAACAACGGCACGGCCGAGTACGGCCGCCTGAACAACGGCATCTTTTACGACTCGCCGCAGATCGCCGGCTTCACGCTGCGCCTGAGCAGCTCGCCCGAGCGCCAGCGCGCGCTGGGCGCGACCGAGCGGCCCTACTCGGCGGTGCTCGAGTACGACCGGCAGGCGGTGGCCGCAATGGCAGCCGTCGAGCGCAACAGCTTTGGCGATCGCAACAGCTTCCTGGCCGGCAAGTACCGCTTCGGCAGCGCCGCGCTGATGCTCGCGCACGACCGCAGCCGCAGCGCCGACAACATCAACCAATCGCGCGCCACGACGCTGGGCGGCACCTACGGTTTGGGCCAGACCACGCTCAAGGCCGGCTACGGCCACCAGCGCCTGAATCAAGGCACCAACCGCTTCATGTCGGTGGGCGCGGACTACGCGGTGTCCAAGCGCACCACGCTCTACGCGAGCCTGGGCCACAAGCGCGATGCCGGCGTGGAGTCGCGCACCGCGCTGGGCGTGGGCATGTCGCACGCGTTCTGATCGGGCGGGGCAGCGCCCTCGCTGGCAGGGATATGCCCCGACCGCTTAAAATACCGGGTTTGTTCCCCGATCTCCAGAAAGCCCTGCCATGAGCCTGAAATGCGGCATCGTGGGCCTGCCCAACGTGGGCAAGTCCACCCTCTTCAATGCACTGACCAAGGCCGGCATCGCGGCCGAGAACTACCCCTTCTGCACCATCGAGCCGAATACTGGCGTGGTGGAAGTGCCCGATCCGCGCCTGCAGCAGCTTGCCGCGATCATCAGCCCCGAGCGCATCGTCCCGGCCATCGTCGAGTTCGTCGACATTGCCGGCCTGGTCGCGGGCGCGAGCCAGGGTGAAGGCCTGGGCAACCAGTTCCTGGCCCACATCCGCGAAACCGACGCCATCGTCAACGTGGTGCGCTGCTTCGAAGACGACAACGTGATCCACGTGGCCGGCCGCGTCGACCCGATCTCGGACATCGAAGTCATCCAGACCGAACTGTGCCTGGCCGACATGGCCACCGTCGAGAAGGCGCTCAACCGCCACAGCAAGGCCGCCAAGTCGGGCAACGACAAGGAAGCCGCGAAGCTGGTGTCGCTGCTCACGCCGATCCTTGCCGCGCTCAACGAAGGCAAGCCCGCGCGCGTGGTGCCGATCTCCAAGGAAGATGCGCCGCTGCTCAAGCAGTTCTGCCTGATCACCGCCAAGCCCGCGATGTTCGTCGGCAACGTCAGCGATGACGGTTTCGAGAACAACCCGCTGCTCGAGCGCCTCAAGGAATACGCGACCGCCCAGGGCGCGCCCGTGGTCGCCATCTGCGCCAAGATGGAAGCCGAGATGTCGGAGATGAGCGACGAAGACCGCGACATGTTCCTCGCCGAGATGGGCCAGGACGAACCCGGCCTGAACCGCCTGATCCGCGCCGGCTTCAGCCTGCTGGGCCTGCAGACCTACTTCACCGCCGGCGTGAAGGAAGTGCGCGCCTGGACCGTGCCCGTCGGCGCCACCGCGCCCCAGGCCGCGGGCGTGATCCACGGCGACTTCGAGCGCGGCTTCATCCGCGCGCAGACCATTGCCTTCGACGACTACATCGCCCTCAAGGGCGAGCAGGCCGCCAAGGACGCGGGCAAGATGCGCGCCGAAGGCAAGGAATATGTGGTCAAGGATGGGGATGTGTTGAACTTCCTGTTCAACGTGTGAGCTTCGGATCGTTGCCTCATGCGCTTGCATGAGTCAAAAACCCCGCAAATCATTGATTTGCGGGGTTTTTTTATTGACCGGTTGTTTCGCGAGATTGCCGATACCATGGCTGATGATTTTCCTGCCCAGGATCACAGAATTGGATTGATGTGACCACCACCTCATCATGGAGGAACGATGAACCAAACTCGAATGAGTGAAGAATCCATGCAGCGCATGGAAGCTCGTATTCCCGAGCTGGCCGGGAGTGCTGTCAAGCTTGCATACCTGCAGGCGTTGACCACCAGCGGAAAGGTAATCGAGGCCCGCAAAGGTCAGTTGATTGAAACCACTGCCGAGGGAGTTGTGCGCGTCATTCGCAGCATCGCGAAACCCACTTCGGTGCGCATTGGCGAGAAGCGGGTGCGGGCACGCCAGACATGACTGTCGCTGCTCCTCGACTGCGGATGTTTGCAGGCCCGAACGGATCTGGCAAAAGCACGATCAAGGACATGCTGCCTTCGCAGTGGCTGGGCGTTTACGTCAATGCCGATGAGATGGAAAAGGGCATTCGTGCGCATGGATGCCTGAACTTGGCAGACTTCGAGGTCGCGGCGGATGCGGACGAGTTGCTAAGGTTTTTGCAGGCCTCTACCTTGCTCGCCAAAGTGGGTCTTTTGTCACAGGTTGAGCAGTTGACGCTAGAGGGTAGCTGGGTCGTATTTGGTGCGGTAAAGGTCAATTCCTACTGGGCATCGGTGCTGGCCGACTTCGTTCGCCACAAGCTATTGACTGCCCATATATCATTCACATTCGAGACAGTCATGTCGTCGCCTGACAAGGTCGCTTTTTTGCGGAAGGCGCAGCAGGCGGGATACCGTACTTACCTGTACTTTGTGGCAACGGAAGACCCGGAAATCAATGTGGCGCGTGTGAGCTACCGCGTGCAGACTGGCGGGCATCCAGTGGCAGAGGACAAGATTTGCAGCCGTTATGTGCGTTCCCTGGAATTGTTGTCTTCCGCAGTTACGCATGCTGACAGAGCCTACATATTCGACAACTCGGGCTCGGATCGTCTTTTGATAGCAGAAGTCACGGACGGCGTGGAAATTGAAATGAAGACCGATGAAATGCCTGCTTGGTTCAAGACGGCGTTGTGGGACAAGTTTGAATAAGCGTAATAAAAACCCCCGAAGATATTTGATCTTCGGGGCTTTCTTGTCGTACAAGCTTGCGAGTCAACGTAGATGAATGCGCGGGGCATTAGACATCTGCGTCTTCCTGATTGCACCCATTTTTCGTGTTCAGCCTGTCGTGATTTTTTATAGATTAGACGCGATCCTGACGCGATAGGTGAATCGCGTCACCTTCAGACCTATGGATCGCGTCAACTCCTATGCCGCGACGCATAACGGCTGCGGCAATCAGTCCAATGCGATTTACTTGGGCAGCAGTACCTTGTCGATCACATGGATCACGCCGTTGGACTGATAGACATCGGCAATCGTCACCGTCGCCATGCCGCCCTTTTCATCGTTGAGCATGATCTTGTTGCCATTGGCCTTGGCCACCAGCGTGCCGCCGCTGACGGTCTTGATGCTGGCCATGCCTTTACCGTCCTTGATCATCTTCGACAGCGCTGCGGCATCCCACTTGCCGGCCACGACGTGGTACGTCAGCACGGTGGACAGCATGCTCTTGTTCTCGGGCTTGAGCAGGTTGTCGACGGTGCCGGCGGGCAGGGCTGCGAAGGCGGCGTTGGTGGGGGCAAACACCGTGAACGGGCCCGGGCCCTTGAGCGTGTCGACCAGGCCGGCGGCCTTGACGGCGGCGACCAGCGTCGTGTGGTCCTTGGAGTTGACGGCGTTGTCGATGATGTCCTTGGAGGCCAGCATGGGCGCGCCGCCGACCATCACATCGGCCATGGCGGTCAAGGAAGCAGCCGACATGACGAGGGCCAGGCTGAAGGAGGCCAGCTTGCGGGTGGTTTGAAACGATGTCATTGAATGCTCCTGGATTTTGGGTAGGCAAGCGAAATGCTCGGCTGAGATGAATACGCGGGCACCAGGGCATTGGATTCAGAAATTTCACGCGAAGGCATGTGCTGACGGGCGTGCAGTTCGTTACATGTTTGCAAAGAAATGTGAATCCGATCGCGCTGCCTGCCGCGTACCTTCTGTAGCAAGAGATGCCGGCTTCTGATCGAGTACCAACCTATGCCGGAAGGGGCGGTCTTGCCACACCATGTGCTTTCAAACGATGGCGCATTCTCACGTTGGTACTCGCGCCAGGCGCGAATCGAGAGGAATTCCTATGTCCGACGAATCAGTGTTGATGGGTGTCTTGCAAAAACGGGCCGCGAAACTTGAAGACCGGCGCCAGTTCTTCCGCAAAACCGGTGGAGTGGCGGTAGGCATGGCCGGCGGCGCGATCCTCACGGCGTGCGGCGGCGGTGGCGGCGATGCGATTGCGCAGGCTTCCGGGCCGACCGACGAGGAGATCCTGAACTTCGCGCTCAACCTCGAATATCTGGAATCGCAGTTCTATCACTACGCGGTGTTCGGCACCGGCCTGCCGGCCAACCTGCAGGGCGGCACCGGCACGCAGGGCGCGGTGATCGGCGGGCGGGCCGTGGCCTTCCGCGATCCCGTCGTGGCCCAGTACGCCAAGGAAATCGCCCAGGACGAGATCGCGCACGTGGCCTTCCTGCGCAAGGCGCTGGGTAGCGCGGCTGTCGCCCAGCCACGGATCGACATCGGCGGCACCGATCCGAACGGGGCGTTTTCCCTGGCGGCGCGCGCCGCCGGTCTGGTGGGCCCCGGCGTGGCTTTCGATCCCTATGCCAATGACGAGAACTTCCTGCTCGGCGCCTTCATCTTCGAGGACGTGGGCGTGACGGCATACAAGGGCGCGTCGCCGCTGATCACCAATAAGACTTACCTCGAAGCCGCGGCGGGCATCCTGGCGGCGGAGGCCTACCACGCGGGACTGGTGCGCACCGTGCTGTACTCGAAGGGCCTGGCCACGCCGGCGCTGCGCGATGCGGCAGGCAAGATCTCCGATGCGCGCGACAGCCTCGATGGCGCGTCGGACGTGGACCAAGGCATCACGGGCGACGCCACGACCTCCAACATCGTGCCGCTGGATGCCGACGGCATCGCCTACAGCCGCTCGCCGGGCGACGTGCTGAACATCGTCTACCTGAACCGCGATGTGGCGAACAGGGGCGGGTTCTTCCCGGCAGGGGTCAACGGTTCGCTGGTGCTGAGCAGCGCCTACGGCTGATGACCGCCCCGGCCCGCCTTGCAAAGGGCGGGCCGATTCAGCCGCGGCGCTTCATGTCGGCGCAGGCCCAGCCGAAGATCAGCAGCCCGCCGATGGCCAGCAGCATGCCGACCCAGCCGGTCGACTCCCAGCCCAGGCCCATCGAGATGGTGATGCCGCCGAGCCACGCGCCCAGCGCGTTGGCCAGGTTGAAGGCCGAATGGTTGAGCGCGGCGGCCAGGGTCTGGGCCTCGCCCGCGACGTCCATCAGCCGGATCTGCAGCGCCGGGCCCAGCGCCACGGCGGTGCCCACCAGCAGCACCGTGAAGGAGCCGAGCCACAGGTGGTGGGCGGTGAAGCAGAACAGCGCCAGCACGGCCCCCGACCATACCAGCATGCCGCCAATGGTCGGCATGAGTGCCTTGTCGGCGGGGCGCGAGCCGACCAGATTGCCGGCCACCATGCCGACACCGAACAGCGCCAGCACCAGCGGCACGCCCGCCTCGGGCAGGCCCGCAAGGTTCATCAGCGTCGGCTTGACGTAGCTGAACACCGAGAACATGCCGCCAAAGCCGATCGCGGCAATGCCCAGCGTGAGCCAGACCTGCTTGCTGCGCAGCGCATTCAGCTCCTTCCACGGGCTGGCGCCGGCTGGCGCCGGCAGCGCCGGGATCCAGCGCCAGACCAGGGCCACGGCCAGCACCGCAATCGCGCCGACCAGCGCAAAGGCCGAGCGCCAGCCCAGCCACTGGCCCAGCCCGGCCGCGATCGGCACGCCCACCAGCGTGGCGATGGTGAGGCCCAGCATCACATACCCCACGGCCTGCGCACGCCGCCCGGGCGGCGCCAGGTGCGCGGCCACCAGCGCCGCCACGCCGAAGTAGGTGCCGTGCGGCAGGCCGCTGAGAAATCGCATCAGCACCATTGCCGCGTAGTCCGGCGCGATGGCGCTGGCGAAGTTGCCGATCGCATACAGCACCATCAGCGCCATCAGCAACGCGCGGCGCTGCATGCGCGCGCCCAGCACCGCGAGCACCGGCGCGCCGATCACCACGCCCAGCGCATAGGAGCTGATCAGATGGCCGGCCGAAGGAATGGAGACGCCCAGCTCCTGCGCTGCATCGGGCAGCAGGCCCATGATGACGAATTCGCCGGTGCCGATGCTGAAGCCGCCCACGCCCAGCGCCAGCAGGGCCTGGCGAAAGGAACGGTCGGAGGTGCTGCCGGAAGGGACGGGGCTGGACGGGGAAGGGGGGAGGGGACTGACCATGGGGCAATGCAGGAGCCAGCCGGCACGCGAAGGGCCGCAGCGGTGGTCCGGGGAAAAGGAGGCAGGAAAGGGAAAGCTGGGCCGCAGTTTAGCGAGGGTTGGGAGCTGCTGCGTTGGCTGGATCCGGACGACCGCATCCTCTCCAAGGGCAAAACAAACGGCAGTCTGGCGCGCGCCGGGCTGCGGGCAGGATCTCTTGCGACACCGCGGGATCGCCCGCCGCCGTGGCACTTATGATGACCGCCATCATCAATAGAGCTCCGTCCGGTGTGATCCGGGCGGGGCATGTGAAAAGGTGCGCTATGAATCGACGTGTCGTCATCACCGGCCTGGGGCTGGTTTCTCCGCTGGGCTGCAATGTGGAGCTCGCCTGGCAGCGGCTGCTCGAAGGGCAATCGGGCGTGCGCGCGCTGGACCCGGCCGTGAGCGTCGGCACCGGCGCGGCCGTGGCGGGCCGGGTGCCCACGCTCGAAGAAGACCCCGAGGGCGGCTGGAACCCCGAGAGCGTCGTTTCCGCCAAGGAGTTGCGCCGCCTGGACCGCTTCGCGGCGTTTGCGCTGGGCGCGGCCGATCAGGCGCTGGCGCATGCGCGTTGGCAGGATCCCTCGGCTGAACAGAAAGAGCGCGCCGCGACCATCATCGGCTCGGGCGTGGGCGGCTTCGGCACCATCGTCGATGCCGTGCGCACGACGGATGGCAAGGGCCCGCAGCGCCTGTCGCCGTTCACGGTGCCGGCGTTTCTCGCCAACCTGGCCGCGGGGCAGGTGTCGATACGCCATGGGCTGCAGGGCCCGCTGGGCGCGCCGGTCACGGCCTGCGCCGCGAGCATCCAGGCGATCGGCGATGCGGCGCGGCTGATCCGCAACGACGAAGCCGACATGGCGCTGTGCGGCGGCAGCGAGGCGACGATCGACCGCGTGGCGCTGGGCAGCTTTGCCGCGGCCAAGGCGCTGTCCAATTCCGGCGGCGACGACCCCTCCAGCGTTTCGCGGCCCTTCGACGCGGCGCGCGACGGCTTCGTCATGGCCGAGGGCGCGGGCCTGCTGGTGCTCGAGTCGCTGGAGCATGCGCTGGCGCGCGGGGCTACGCCGCTGGCCGAAGTCGTGGGCTATGGCACTTCGGCCGACGCCTACCATGTGACTTCGGGGCCCGAAGACGGCTCGGGCGCCGCGCGCTCGATGCTGGCCGCGCTGCGCCAGGCCGGGCTGCAGCCGGGCGACATCCAGCACCTGAATGCCCATGCGACCTCGACACCGGTTGGCGACAAGGGCGAGCTTGCAGCCATCCGCAAGGTGTTCGGCACGGGGCAGGGCCCGTCGATCACCGCGACCAAATCGGCGCTGGGCCACATGCTGGGCGCGGCCGGTGGCGCGGCGGCGATCTTCACCGTGCTGGCGCTGCGCGACCAGACCGTGCCGCCGCTGCTCAATCTCGAGAACCCTGACCCCCTGGCCGAAGGGCTGGACATGGTCACCGCAGCCGCGCGCGCCCAGCCCATCGAGCACGCGATGCTCAATGGCTTTGGCTTTGGCGGCGTCAATGCCTCGCTGATCCTGCGCCGCTTCGTGGCTTGACGCCGCGGTCCACCGCATAGCGGTTCTTGCCCGCGCGCTTGGCCCGGTACAGCGCGGCATCGGCGCGGTGCATCCAGCTGGGTGCGGGCTCGTGCGCGCCGCGCTCGGCCAGGCCCAGGCTGATCGACAGGGACAGGCCGTGCAGGTCGATGGTCTGCACGGTATCGACCAGGATCTGCGCCAACTGCTCGGCGCCCGCCATGTCGGCCACGCCCGCCGCCACCGCGAACTCCTCGCCGCCCAGGCGCGCGACCGGGTGCCCGCGGGCGGCGGCCTCGAGCACCTTGCCGACTTCGACCAGCACCTGGTCTCCAGCCGCATGGCCCAGCGTGTCGTTGATGCTCTTGAAGTCGTCGATGTCGATCATCAGGAAAAAGCGCGGCGCGTCGGCGGCCTCGAGGCGCTCCATGAAAGCGCGGCGGTTGGGCAGTCCGGTCAAGGTGTCCTGGAAGGCCAGCACATAGAGCTGCTGCTGAAGCTCATACACCGTCAGCCGCACGCGCTGGTAGGCGATGCAGACGGCCAGCCCGGTCAGCAGCGCGGCGCCGATGGTCATCAGCATCAGCGCCAAGTCCAGCGGGCGCTCGAAGCCCGGCTGGATCAGCAGCCAGGTCGTGCCCCAGATCGCGCTGCTGCACACCAGGTAATGCAGCGGCCGGATATGGATGGCGGCGCTCGGCAGGCTCAGGACCATGCCGATCGGCAGGAGCCAGAACGTCGGGTTGTCCATCGCGACCGCGAGCTGCGCCAGGCACGCGGCGCAGATCGTCAGCACCAGCGTCGCCATGACGAACAGGAAGCCCGCGGACCGGGCCCTGGCCGCGGCCCAGCAGCAGATGCCTGCGACCATGACCCAGAGATACAGGTACGAAGGCACCGCGTAATGGAAATCGACCAGCACCAGATACGCCAGGCACGCGAGGCTTGCAATGATCTTGCAGACCACGGCAATGGGTCGGAGCTGGGAAAATGTCTTTTGCTGAAATGAAGGTGGTTGCATTTCAGCCTGGATCATGCGCCCGACCGGCAGGGGACGCAATGCCCTGCGGCCAGACCTGGAATCGGCGCCGGCCTTACGCCGGCGTTTGCCCGGCGCGCCGCCCGAACGCAAGCCAGTCCAGCAGCGCCATCACCAGCATCGACGCGCCCACCAGCGGAAAGACTGCGCCGCCCACGAGCAGCAGTGCCAGCACGCCGGCCTGCAGCCTGCGATTTGCGGGCGGCGGCGGCACGCCCAGGCGGCCTGCGGGCCGGCGCTTCCACCACATCACGCCCGCGCTGACGCACAGCAGCACGATGCCCAGGCAGGCCGCGACCAGCAGCGCCTGGTTGAACACGCCCCATTCCATGCCCAGATGGACATTGATGCCCCACTCGAGCACCCGGCCCATCGGGCCGTAGTGGGCATAGGACATGTCGAGCAGCGGCTTGCCGCTGTACTGGTCCAGATGCACGACGCGCTGCTGCGACAGATCCGCGGGATAGACCGATCCCGAATAGACGCCCCGCGGGCCGCGCGGCATCTGCACTGCATAGCCGGGCGCCAGGCCCAGACGATCGAAGGCGGCCACGGCCTGGTCGAGCGTCAGCGCCGAGGGGAGCGGCTTTGCCTCGGGCACCGCATGGCCGGCATGGGCGGTATGGCCTTCGTGGCCGTCATGGCCCGAATGCCCGTCATGGTCCTCGTGGCTCTCATGGCCTTCATGGCCCGATTCCGGAACCTTCGCCTGCTGCAGCGACCAGGTGGTGGTTGCGCCATCGGCCAGCCGCAGTTCGGACATCGGCACCTGCACGCGCACCCCGGCCGGGTAGCCGTAGTTGTGGCCGTTGGCCCATTGATTGATCTGGTTGCCCCAGAACACCGACCAGGGCATGCCGGTGAGCGCCAGGAACAGCACCATGCCGCCCACGACCAGGCCCGTGACCGCATGCAGATCGCGCCAGAACACGCGCTGCGCTGGCGCGCCGCGCACGCTCACCACGCCGCCCTGGCGCCCGCGCGGCCACCACAGGTAGATGCCGGTCAGCACCAGCAGGATCGCCCAGCCGGCCGCGATCTCGATCGCGCCGCGCGCGATGGGGCTGAAGTACTTGAGGCTGTGCAGCTTGCGGATGGTCCAGGCCACGCTGCCGCCATCGGGCAGCGTGCCCAGCACCTGCGCGCGGTAGGGGTCGACGAACACCACCAGCCGCTCGCCGCCCGCGGTGGACACCAGCGCCTCGGCGCTGCGCGTCGGGCCTGGGGGCGGCGTGTACTTGATCAGCGCGCCGGGGTGCGCGGCCAGCGCGGCGGCGGTGAGCTCGGTCGGCGCGCGCTCTCTCTCCTGCACCTGGGCCACCGTCATCAGCCGCTGGTGGAAGAAGCCGTCGATCTCGGCCTTGAACACATAGAGGCTGCCGGTGATGGCCAGCCAGATCAGGAAGGGCAGCACCAGCAGCCCGGCATAGAAATGCCAGCGCCAGACCGCACGGTAGAGGTCGGGAGAGCGGCTGGGCGGGCCGGAGCGCGCGCGGGGGGAAGTCGTCATGGAAATAGCTTCGGGCGCACACCGCGCCATGGAAAAGACCCGGGGCAGCGGGCGCCGGGGAAGTACGGTGCGGCGCACCAGGCAAGGGCGTGGTCATTATCCCGGTTCGGGCATGGATCGGGGGACCACCGGACATCCGTGACTTGAAAGCCGGATCGCAACACGCTTTAATTAGTTATTAACTATTAATAAATTATTTGCAATAATCTCGAGCTATGAATCTGCGCTGCATCCACTCATTGCTTTTGCCGCTGCGACCGCTGGCTTGGCTGGTGGCTCTGGCCACCATGCCCGCCTGGTCCCAGCCGACGACCCAACTCCCGCTGGCGCTGGGCGACCACTGGGCGCTGTACCTGCAGGCCGAGGAGCACTTCGAGGGCACGCTGGCGATGCATCTCGCCCCCACGCTGCAGGCAGGTGCCACCGTCGCGCTGCAGCCTGGCCGCGACATGTCCGCCGGGCAGGTGCCCGAGCGCGTGGCGGTGGCCTGGACCCGCTGGAAGCTGCAGCCGGGCTGGACGCTGTCCGCCGCCCTGCGCCATGCCGGCCGGGGCTATGCGGATCGCGCCCATGTCTGGAGCCTGCCAGCCTACACCCGTGCCGACGTGGCGCTGCACTGGCAGGCCGGCGCCGACAGCACGCTCGCGCTGCTCGGCTTCGAGGGCCATGACGGGCATTCTCGCGGACCGTCCCACTGCACCACCGGGCAGCCGCATGCAGTCAAAAGGCTGCACCTGAAGCTCGGATGGAAGTGCCGGTTCTGAGCATCGGCAGCGCATGCCCTGTAGGCGCAGGACGTGCCGGACATGGGCACTAGACCGACTCCGGCGCGCTGTCCGGTGCCGTCAAATGGATGTTCTCCCGCAGCCGCCAATGGCCGCGGACATGGCAATAGCCAGACCGCAGTCCCGCCCCTCCAGCGGGCGGTTTCATTCATACAAAGGAAACATCACCATGGACAACAAGAAAGTCATCGATACCCTCAACGACCTGATTGAAAACTGCAAGGATGGCGAGTTTGGCTTCCAGAGCAGCGCCGAGCACGCGCGCACCGCCAGCCTCAAGAGCACTTTCCTGGCACGCTCGCAGGACTGCCGCCAGGCCTCCGAGGAATTGCGCGGCCTGGTGGCCCAGCTCGGCGGCAAGTCCTCGCCCGATGGCGGCACGATTGCCGGCGCCGCACACCGCGGCTGGGTCGCGGTGAAGGGCACGCTGGCGGGCTACAGCGACCTGAACATGCTCGAGGAAGCCGAGCGCGGCGAAGACACGGCGCTCGAACGCTACCGTGACGCGCTGGAAGAAGACCTGCCGGCCGATGTGCGCACCGTGGTGCAGCGCCAATACGAAGGCGCCAAGCGCAATCACGTCGAGATCCGCAATCTGCGCGACGCGGCACGCGCGGCGGACAAGGCCTAAAGGCACGGCGGGCCTGGTTGACGGGCCCCATCAAAGGGCACCAAGCAAGGGCCGCACCTAGGCGGCCCCCCCGCAGCGAAGGTGCCGTCCCTAAGCGGGCCTCCCCCTCCACCGAAGGATGAGAGGGGGAAGCCGGGGCCTGCCCAGGGCGTAAGCGGCTCAGGGGGTGCCTCAACGTTTTCTATCAGACTCCTCCGCCGGGCGCATATGCGCCCGTTCCTTTTCCTGCCCCGAAGGCGTCTGCGGATCGAGCCCGGTGTCGGGCGATTCCTTGACCTGGGGCAGGTCGGCCGAGCGCGTGATCATTTCCTCGATGATGAATCGGCCGTAGAGCTGCGCGCGTTCCGCGCCTTCGGCATGCAGGGCGTCGGCGGCGCTGCGTGCCTTGTCATCGTCCTCGACGCGCACGACCAGCCAGTGGAAGCCGCGCTCGGCCAGCTCGCGGTAGGCCTTGACGAGATTGAGCTCCTGGCCAATCGAGGCCACGGGGCTCGCGCGCGCGATGTCCTCGTCGCACTGCGCCACCATCTGCTCGGCGGTGTAGGCGTGGATGTCGGCCCGCTCGAAGCCCAGCGTCGACAGGGCCTCCTTGCCCTTGGCGGCGCTGGCCGCATCGGGAAACGAAACCACCATATGGCCCACGGGCTTGAACACGCCATAGGCGCGGTGATCGGATGGATCCATTGCATTGCTCCTCGGGGTTGGTGGGCACGGCAGACCGCGCCGGTGTTGGAATATCTGCAGCCTAGCGCGGCGGCTGGCAAAGCGCCATAGGACAAAAAGCAGTGGTGCGGGGCGCGCGGCTCATGCGGGAGCCAGCGCTTTCGCGGGCTTCCTGCGCAGCGCCGGCTCGCAGCTGCCCAGCAACTGCAGCAGCGCGCACTCGGGGGCGCTCAGGCCGGCCTTGCGCGAGACGCGTTGGCTCTCATCGGCTTGGCGCGCGCAGTAGCTCAGCACCTCGGGATGGATATAGAACTTGCGGCACACCGCGGTGGTGTTGCCCAGGCGCTGCGCGACCTGCTTGACGATGTCGGCAATGGCCGGCTCGCTCAGGTGCCCGGCCTCGGCATTCGCCTCGCGCGCCTGCAGCGCCAGCTCCATCGCACTGACGCTCGCATGCCAGGTGCGGAAGTCCTTGGCCGTGAAATCCTCGTTGCCCAGCGTGCGCAGGTAGTCGTTGACATGGTCCGAACGCAGGTGCTGCAGTTCATCCTGCTCGTCGAGGAACTGGAACAGCCGCTGGCCCGGCAGCTCCTGGCAGCGCTGCACGATGCGCGCCACGCGCCGGTCGACGACCGAGACTTTCTGCATGACCCCGCTCTTGCCCTTGAAGTGCAGCGTCAGTGCATCGGCGCTGGCCTTCGCATGGCGGTTCTTCAGCGTCGTGAGGCCGTAGGAGCCGTTTTGCTCGGAATAGGTGTCATTGCCGATGCGCATGCCGGTGCGGTCGAGCAGCCGTACGACGGTGGCGGCCACGAGCTCCAGCCCGGGGCGGCGCTGCGCGAGATCGCGCTCGACGGCGCGGCGGATCGCGGGCAGGCACCGGCCGAACTCGCGCATGCGCTCGAACTTGGCCTGCGTGCGCTGCTCCTGCCACAGCGCGTGGTAGCGGTACTGCTTGCGCCCGCGCGCGTCGCGTCCCGTGGCCTGCAGGTGGCCCAGCGGGTCGGGGCAGATCCAGACATCCGTGTAGGCCGGCGGAATGGCCAGCTGGCGGATGCGCGCGAGATGCTCCGCATCGCGGATCGGGGTGCCGTCATGCGCCTGATAGGAAAAGCCCTTGCCGCGGCGCACGCGGCGCCAGCCTTCGGTCTGCTCGTCGACATAGATCAGCTTGGCCATCGTGGTGCGCGCCTTTTTCTCGATAGGGTTCGAGGACGATCTTGCGCACATTCGGGGCGCGGCGCCGTCAGCCGGCGCCGCGTTCCTCATTGGTCGATGTGAAGTGCGTGGGCGAGCTGCTGCGAGTCTGTTGGCTGACCGATGGCAAGGTCGTCGAGATCTCGCGCAATCTTTATGCGTCGACGAATTTCAGCCTGTCGTTCAAGCTGCGGCGGGCGCAGGCGGGGCGGTAGGCAAAAGGCACTCGGCAGCCCATGGAGATCTGCAGGTCTCGATCCATAATGCAACAATGGCATGGTGCATGGACACGACCTCACTTCAGGAGATGCACCGTGAATACCTACGCTGACATCATGCGCCACAAGGATTCCATCCGGCGCATCGTGGCCCTTCACAAGGGCGACAACCCCCGCCTGTTTGGATCCGTGGCCAAAGGTCAGCAGACCCACGACAGTGATGTGGACCTGTTGGTCGACACCCTGCCTGGCGCAACCATGCTCGATATCGTGCGCATGGAACAGCACCTGCAGCGCGAGTTGGGCCTGCTCTTTGAAGTCAACACGCCGGCGGGACTGCCGCGAAAATGGCGGGATGAAGTATTGGAGCGGGCCGTTGCGCTATGACACGCCAATATCCGGAGCGCATCGGCAGCTATCTGCAGGATGTTCTGGATTCGGCCGCATTGTTGCAAAGCTATCTGCGGCCGTATAGCCGGGAAAGTTTTGCGGGTGAAGATGCTTCTTCAATTCAAATCTCCCTGGTGCGCGACAGCGTAGTGCGCCGGCTGGAAATCATTGGCCAGGCTCTGCACAATATCCAAACTGCAGATCCCGAATATGTGCAACTTCATCAATTGGACGTTCGCAGCTGGTACGGCCTGCGTTCCAAAATCAGCCATGGGTATGAAGATCTGGATTATTCGTTGCTATGGGATGTAGTGAGGCTGGATCTGCCTGCACTAATGGCCCAAGTGCGACACTGTCTAGATTTGGATGATCCCGTGATTCGAGTCAGTCGCTCTCACCCTCCTCGAGGACGAAGCCGCTGAGAATGGCGACGCCAGGGTCTATACCGGTTTATCGCGCATCGGGGCAGGGCGCAGCGCCTGGCAATCCATCGGGAGTAGCAAAGCGCATAGGACCGCGTCCAGTGCACTGCGATTCGAAAAAACAATGACGCATGCCGCGCAGCCGCGCTTGCACATCAGCTTTTCTGGTTTTTCAGCACCAGTAACGCCAGCCGCACACGCGCCTCGACCGGAAAATTCCGGTTGGCCAGGATGACGACCCCGGCCCGCTCGGCGGGAAGAAAGGCCGCATAGGCGCCAAATCCATTGGTCGAGCCGGTCTTGTTGACCCAGGCATGGGCCTGCGCGGGGCGCGGCGGTGCCAGGCGCTTGACGGCATGGGTCTCGTAGGCCACACGGTTGGAGTTGCCTTCGAGCAGCGCCTCGAGCGCCGGCGGTGCGTCGTATTGCTCCCAGACCAGGCCCTGGGTCATGGCGCCGAGCTGGAAGTAGCCGGTGCGCGTGGATTCCAGCGCCTGAGCCAGCGGTTTTTCGGCCTGCGCGGGGTCGATGTTCAGGTCGATGAAGCGGATCAGCTCGCGCGCGCTGGTCTTCACGCCATAGGCTTCGGCCGCGAGCATGCCGGGATTCACCCGGACCGGCGCATCCGCCTTGTCGTAGCCCTGCGCATACCGGCCCATCGCGGCCTCGGGCACATCGATGTACGTGTCGCGCAGCCCCAGCGCCGGAAACAGCATCTTTTCCAGCGCTTCGGTGAACGGCATGCCCCAGGCCCTGGCGGCGGCCATTCCCAGCAAGCCGATGCTGGGATTGGCATAGCTGCGCGCGCTGCCTGGAGCATAGGCGGGTTTCCAGGCGCGCAGATAGGCCGTGAGCTGCTCGGGAGTGTCGACGCCATCGGGCACCTGCAGGGGAAAACCGCCCGCGGTGTGGGTCGCCAGGCCCAGCAGGTCGACCTGGGCAATGGGGCTGCCATCGAGCTCCGGCAAGAAGCTCGCGGGGCTGTCGGCGAGCGAGAGACGCCCGGTGCTCTGGCCCAGCGCCGCCAGCGTCGCGGTGAAAGTCTTGCTGACCGAGCCGATCTCGAACAGCGTGTCGCTCGAGACCGGCGTGTTCGTGGCCTTGGAGGCCACGCCGAAATTGTGGAACGCATGCCGGCCCTGGCGCGAGACGGCAATGGCCATTCCAGGAATGCCGTGCGCGCGCATGATCTGCGCCACCGCATCGCGCAGCTGCGGGACCATGCCGGCCTGCGCCGGCGCCGCAAGGCAGGGCCCCAGGGGGGCGAATGCGCCCAGCAGCGCCAGTCGGGAAATCAGTCTTCGGTTCAGGTCCATGGATCGGTCAGCGATGGAAATTGCTCCGCATTATCCATTTGCACGTTCCCTGCCGCGGGATTGAATCCAATCGCGCATTGCCTGCGTATAGCAAGTAAGCAAGCGCTTATTTGTCAGGTTGGCTGTAATCCAACAGCGCCCGCACGAACCGTTACTTCTTTGCACAATGGATGGATGAGCGCCAATACACCGGACAGCGAGCTGATGGAACTTCTAGACCGCATCGCAGCACAGGAGGAGGCCGCGCTCAAGCAACTGTACGAGCACACCGCCGCGCGCCTGTACGGGCTCGCGCTGCGCGTCGTCGGCAACCGGGAGTGGGCCGAGGATGTGCTCCAGGAGAGCTTTCTGGGCATCTGGCGCAATGCCGGCAGCTACCGCGCCTCGCTGAGCCCGCCACTGGCCTGGATGGGCATGGTGGTGCGCAGCCGCGGCCTGGACTTCCTGCGCCGGCGCCGCGCCGAGCGCATGCATGTCAGCGTGCCGCTGGACGACGCCGAACATGCGTTGCCGGCCAGCGATGCCCTCGGGCCGATGCAGCTGGCGCAGGCCAGCGAGCAGGCGCTGGTGCTGCACCAGTGCATGCAGCGGCTGGAGCAGCCGCAGCGCGAGGTGGTGAGCCTGGCCTATATGCGCGACCTGAGCCACAGCGAGCTGGCCAGCCAGCTCAAGCTGCCGCTGGGCACCGTCAAGACCTGGATGCGCCGCAGCCTGGAGCAACTGCGCAAATGTATGTCGCGTCATGTGTAAACGCGAGAAATTGTCATCAATGAATCTGACCCGGAACCCCGAACTTCTCGACCGCCTTGCCTCGGCCTATGCCCTGGGCACGCTGCGCGGCGGCGCGCGCCGGCGCTTCGAAGCGCTCGCGCGCGAACATGCGCAGGTGCGCGCCGCGGCCTTGCTGTGGCAGGGCCGCTGGAGCGCGGTGGCCGAAGTGCAGTCACCGGTGCAGCCCGATCCCGCGGTGTGGGTGCGCATCGACAATCTGCTGCAGGCCGAGAAGGCGCGCAGCGCCAGCACCGCGCGCGCTGCGCCGGCGCGCCGGATTGCGTGGTGGCGCAACGCGGCCTGGGCCGGCGCGTTTGCCACCGTGGCCGCGGTCACGGTGGGCCTGTGGTCGAACCAGGCGCTGCGCCACGAAAGCGCGCAGCAGCTCGCGCAGCTGCAGGGCCAGCTGCAAAGCGCCCAGGCCGCGCCGCAGATCCAGTATGTGGCCGTGCTGGCCGACGGCAAGCAGGATCCCTCGATGCTGGTGACTTTCGATGCGCGCAGCAACCGGCTGGTGCTCCAGCGCGTGGGCGGCTTTCATGAAGGCGCCGATCGATCGCTGCAGCTGTGGGCCTTGCCGCCCCAGGGCGCGCCGCGCTCGCTGGGCGTGCTGGGCGAGGGCCGCATCGAGCAGCTGCCGACCCAGGAAGCCCAGGTGCAGGCCGTGCCTACGCTGGCCATCAGCCTCGAGCGCAAGGGCGGGGTGTCCGGCGCCACCGGGCCCCAGGGGCCGGTGCTGTTCACCGGGGCGCTGATACGGCGCGGAGTATAGGCTTTGAGGTCTGCAGTCAGGAGCTTGTCTACAGTTGAAAGCGGTAAAAATGGCATGCTCCAGGCCAGGGGCGCCGAGCAAGGGCCGCCCCGCAGCGAGGGTGCCGTCCCTAAGCGGGCCTCCCCCTCCACCGAAGGTTGAGAGGGGGAAGCGAGGGCGGCCCATGCCGCGAAGTCGCTCAGGGGGTGCTTCGATTCATGCGGGCCAGATCCAGACCAGGGCGCTGGTCATGATCAGGTAGCGGAAGAACTTGCCGATCGCCATATAGAACAGGCAGGGCCAGAACGGCAGTCGCAGCCAGCCGGCCACCGCGCACAGCGGGTCGCCGACCAGCGGCAGCCAGCTCAGCAGGCAGGCCTTGGCACCGAAGCGGCGCAGCCAGATGCGCGCCTTGCGCTCGTGGCGCGAGGGCTGGCGCGGCTCCTTGCCCGGCGGGCTGCCTTCGATCAGGTGCACTTCCTTGGCCTTCTGCCAGGCCTTGTGCGCGCCCAGGCCCATCCACCAGCTGATCGCGCCGCCCAGCGTGTTGCCGGCCGTGGCGACGAAGATCGCCTGCCAGAACAGATCGGGATTGAGGTGCAGCAGCCCCGCGACGGCGGGCTCGGAGCCCAGCGGCAGCAGCGTGGCCGAGATCAGGGCCACGATGAATACCGTGCTCAGCCCGAATTGCGGCAGCGACAACCAACCGAGCATCTGATGCATCCAGATTTCCATGTGACTCCAAGTGTAGGCGTGGACCGGCTTGTCTTTATCAGGACCAGGGTTAAGGTCGAACCATGAAAAGATCCGAGGAAGTAACAAGCATGCCACGACTTCGATGGATACCGGGCTGCCTGGGCGTGCTGGCGCTGGGATTGGCCAGCTGCGCGGTGTTGCCGCCCGAAGGGGCGGCCGGCTCAGGCGTGGCTGGCGGTGCTGCCGGACCGGGCACCGCGCTCGCGGCACTGGCCGATCCCGAATGCCGGCGCATGGCAGGCCAGCGCGCGCAGCTGCAGGCAGTGCACGCGGCGCTCGCGCGCCAGGGCATGGCCTTGCGCGTGCTGGGCTGCCCGGAGTTGCCCCGGCAGGCAGCCACTGCAGCGGGCACGCAGGTCATCGCGGTGGCGGTGCTGGTTGTCGATGGCGAGCGCGCTGCCGACACCGTGCGCGGACCGCTGGCGGACGGCGAGTTGCTCGACATGGGCAGCGCCGCGCCGCAGGCGGCCTCGGGCCCGCTGCGGCGCGTGGGCACGGCCAGCCTGGCGCAGCCGCCCAGGGACAGCCTGTCGCCCGATGTGCTCTACAACCGCGCCTGGCTGCGCAAGCTGATGACCGCGCAGGGACTGCGCCCCGTCGCCAATACCTGGTGGGCATTCACTCCGCGCTGAGGCAGATTGCACTAAAAAACAGGCGGTGTCCTGCAAGGAATGCGGAAATCGGGTACAACTTTCTTCCTTGCCACCTACAAGAACAGGTGCCCTGACCGCATGCGCCGCGCTGCGGTTCCCCGCCATACCGCTGCCAGAGAATGATTTCCTATTTATACGTGGAAGACGATGCCGACATCCGCGAGGGTGTGTCGATGGTCATCGAGGCCGGACACCGCGAGATCGTCGCGTTGCCGCATGCCGAAGCTGCCCTGGCGCTGGGCGATACCGATCGTTTCGATGTGCTGATCACCGACATCAGCCTGCCCGGCATCTCGGGCATGGACCTGGCCAAGCAGTGGCTGGCCAACGACCGCAGCCGGCATGTGCTGCTGCTCTCGGGTTACGAGTTCAAGCATGGCCTGGACACGATCGGCCCGAACGTGCGCGCGCTGCTCAAGAGCGCCGAGCCCGAGGAGCTCGAGGCGGCGCTGCTGACGATCGAGCAGGCATTGCCCGCCCGCTGACCGTTTTCAACCCTGCACGGGCTTGCTGGCCAGCAGCGACTTGATTGCATCGAGCAGCTTTTGCGGCTGCAGCGGCTTGGCGAGGTGGAAGTCGAAGCCCGCGTCCATGGCCAGCTGCTTGTCCGTGGAGCGCCCGAAGGCCGTCAACGCAATGGCCGGCAGGCCCGCATGGCGCCGGTTGGACGCGCGCACATGGCGGATGAGCTCGTAGCCGTCCTTGCCCGGCAGGCCGATGTCGCTGACCAGCACATCGGCGCCCTGCGCGGCAAGAAGGGCCACGGCGCTGTCGTAATCGCCGGCCATCGAGACCGTCGCGCCGCGCTCCTGCAGGATCAAGACCAGCAGGTCCGCGGCCTCGGTATCGTCTTCGACAACCAGGATGCGCAGGCCTTGCAGCTCTTCCGAGCCATCGACCAGGTTGGCCGGGTCGGTGTCCTGGTTCGTTGCCTGCCCCTCGGCGGCCGGGTTCTGGGGCAGGGTGACCGTGACGGTGGTGCCCAGCCCGAGGCCCGGGCTCGACACCGAGATCTCGCCCGCATGCAGGTCGACCAGATGCTTGACGATCGACAGCCCCAGGCCCAGCCCGCCCGTCGAGCGGCTGCCGGGCGTGGCGGCCTGGGTGAACTTCTCGAAGATGCGGTCGATGAAATTCGTGTCGATGCCCTTGCCGTGGTCGCGCACCGTCAGCACCAGCTGGCTGTCCTTGGCCGACAGGCTGACTTCGAGCAGACCGCCGTCGGTCGAGAACTTGATCGCGTTGTTGAGGATGTTCCAGAAGATCTGCTGGAAGCGCGCCGGGTCGAGAAACGCCTTGACGCCGCGCGTCTGGGTGTCCAGGCGCAGCGCGAGCTGCTTGGCTTCCATCATCGCCTTGAGCGAGTCGAGCGACGAGGAGATCAGCGCATCGGGCTCGATCCATTCGCGCTCGAGCGCGAGCTTGCCGGAGTTGATGCGCGAGACATCGAGGATGTCGCTGATGATGCGCGCCTGGGTGCTGGCGTTGCGCTTGATCGCGTCGAGGCTGCGCGCGAACTCGGCCGGCGGCGCCTTGCGCAGCAGCTGGTGCACGTTGAGCATGATCGCGCTCAGCGGGTTGCGCAGCTCGTGCGACAGCACGGCGACGAAGTCGTCCTTGGAGCGGCTGTAGCGCTCGGCGGCGGCGCGCGCCGCCTGTTCGCGCTCGAGCAGCGCCTTGCGCTCCTGCTCGAGCTGGATGCGGTTGGAGACGTTCGACACCGCTGCCACGCGCAGCTCGCCGCCGACGCTCGGCGCCATGCTCCATTCGAGGTGCAGCAGCTTGCTGTCGGCGTCCAGGAACACGACTTCCTCGCGCCACAGCGACTCGACGTTCTGCGCCGCGCTGAGCGCCAGGATGCGTTTTTCATGCCCCGGCGCGGAAAAGTCGGCGACCGGGCGGCCCAGCACTTCCTCGGCGCTGCGCCCCATCATCTCGAGCATGGCCGGGTTGGCGTCGACGAAGCAGCCGTTGTCGTCGATCAGCGCAATGCCGCTTTGCGCCTGCTCGTAGATCGAGCGAAACTTGGTCTCGCTCTGGCGCACGCGTTCCTCGGCCAGCCGCGCGCGCACCAGCGCCTGGATGGTGGCGACCAGCATCGCCGGCTCGGCCGGGTGGGTCAGGTAGGCATCGGCGCCGGCGTCCAGCCCGGCGACCTTGTCGGTATCCGCGATGAATGCCGCCGAAAGATGCACGATCGGCAGCGCGCTCGTCTCCTCGCGTTCGCGCATCATCCGGCAGACCTCGAAACCGCCGATGTCCGGCAGGTGCACGTCCAGCACCACCGCGGAAATCTCGCCCAGCGACATGTCGAGCGCATCCTGGCCCGTGCCGGCCTCGATCGTGCGGAACCCCGCCGCGCGCAGCGAGCGCGAGGTCGCATAACAAGTGACCGGGTTGTCATCGACGACCAAGACCGTATGTTGGGACCGATCGATGCTGACGTTGAGCCTGGCGGAGGTGGGTTGCATGTTGCTTAGCTCGAGCGGGGCGGATTCGCGCCCTGGGAAGTGGTGGGTGCCACGCTGATGGGAATGGTCACGTAGAAGGTCGAACCCTTCTGGGATTCGCTTTCGACGGATACGGTGCCGCCGAGCAGCTCGGCCAGGCGCTTGCTCAGCGACAGGCCCAGGCCGGTGCCGCGCAGGCGCTTCTGGATCGGGGAGTCGATCTGCGAGTAGTCCTGGAAGATCGCGTCATGGAACTCGGGCGCGATGCCGATGCCGGTGTCGGCCACGGCGAATTGCACGGTGTCTTCCGTGAAGCGCCGCGCGCTCACGCGGATCTCGCCGCGCAGCGTGAACTTGAGCGCGTTGCTGATGAAGTTGCGCAGGATCTGCGCGAGCTTGCGGTCATCGGAGAACAGCTTGGGAACGTTGTCCGGCTCCTCGAAGATCAGCGTCACGTCGGGGTTGACGCCCACCGGACGGAACATGCCGCGCAGCGCCGAGAACACATCGACCATCTCGAACCAGTCGGGCGAGACATCGATGCGCCCGGCCTCGACCTTGGCCAGGTCCAACAGGTCGTTGACCATGTCGGCAAATTCGGCCGAGGTGGTCTGGATGAAGCGCACCTGCTTTTCCTGCTCCTCGGTCAGCGGCCCGTCCATGCGGTCCAGCAGGATGCGCGCAATGCTCTGGATCGCGCCGATCGGCGTGCGGAACTCATGGCTCATATAGGCCAGGAAACGGCTCTTGAGCTCGGTGGCCTGGCGCAGATGATCGGCTTGGGTATCGAGCTCCGCATAGAGCGCGAGCACGCCGTGGTTGGTTTCCTCGAGCTCCAGCTGCAGCGCTTCGATCTGCGCGCGGGCCGCAGCCAACGCCTGGGTCAGCTCGGCGCCTCCCGCATCACGGTCGATTTCCATCACATCATTCATTTGAGCTCCTAGTCGCCTCGGCGCACCACCAGCACGGTCACGTCGTCCCGCCCCCGGCCAAAATCCCGCACCAGCACGGCCGCGGCCAGCGCCGGGTCTCGTCCAATGAGTCCCGTGATGGCTTCGGGCGGCCAGCGCGACTGCAGGCCGTCGCTGTGGCAGACCACCAGCGCATGCGCCGGCCACTGCATCGTTGTTTCTTCCACGCGCCGCATCTGCACGCCCACGGTACCGTTCTGGACCAGCACGGAGCGATTGAACACGCCATTCACCACCCGGATCGCGACGTTGCCCGCACCCGCGACCCGCAGGCTGTCGGCCTCGGCATCGAGGTGCGCACGCGTCACGGCCCCGCCGCGCGTCATGCGCAACACGACATGCGATTCCTCGAGCGCGGCCGCCATCGCCGCAAAGGGCTGCGTGGCAAACAGATCGACCGCCGCCAGCGAAGCTTCGGCGGCGCTGGGACCATGTCCCAGTCCATCGGCGACGACCAGGGATGTGCGCGAACCATCGAAAGCCACTCCCCAGCTGTCGCCGCAGACGGTTTCACCCGGCGCGGGCAGTGCCACCACGCCCCAGCGGAAAGCGCGCGCCCGCGACCCGCCCGGGCGTATCCGCGCCAGGATCACCGTGCCCTTGCCGACTTCCGAATGGATATCGAAGTCCGCCGCCAGCCGCTTGACCGCGCCCAGCCCCGTGCCGGGCGAGCCGGCGGTGGAAAAGCCGTCGCGCATGGCCTGCGGCAGGTCGCCGATGCCCGGGCCGTTGTCGACCGACAGGATCTCGATCTCGGGCGCCTCGCCCGCGCGCACGGCAATCCACAGATGGCCCTTGCCCGCGTGCTTGCAGAGGTTGCCGCCAAGCTCGTTGATGATGATCGCGGCCTGGCCGCAGGTCACCTCGTTGAAGCCGAAATCACGGCACACGGCCGCCACATGGCGGCGCGCCTCTCCCACACCGCTGGGATCGTCTATGGCAAAGGAGACGTGGCTGGAGCCTTTGATTACTTCCACCGCAGCACGCTGACGCAGGTGCCAGCACCCACGGCCGATTCGATGTCGAATTCATGGACCAGGCGCTTGCTGCCCGACAGGCCCAGGCCCATGCCCTTGCCGGAGGTCCAACCGTCCTTGAGCGCCAGGCCCATGTCCGGAATGCCCGGGCCCTGGTCCTTGAAGCGCAGGCGCACGCCCTGCTTGAGCATGTCGGTGACGATTTCCCACTGCATCTCGCCGCCGCCGCCATAGACGACGGTGTTGCGCGCCAGCTCGCTGGCCGCGGTGATCATCTTGGTCTGGTCGACGAGGGAGAACTTCAGTTGCGTCACGAGCTTTCTGACGGTCTGGCGGCACGAGATGATGTCGGCCTCGCTGCGCAGCGGCGCGACGCCCTGGATGTCATTCGACAATGAGATCTCCCTCGGCGGCTGACTCGAGCAGCGCCATGCCGCGGCTGACATTGAGGGCGGTCTTGACGCCGTCGAGCGACATTCCCAGCTCCACCAGCGTGATGGCCACGGCCGGCTGCATGCCGACCACGACCGTCGTGGCATCGAGAATGCGCCCGATGCCGGAGATGGCCGCCAGCATGCGGCCGACGAAGGAGTCGACGATCTCCAGTGCGGAGATGTCGATCAGCACGCCATTGGCGCCGGTCTTGCAGATCAGCTCTGCAAGATCATCCTGCAGGGCCATCGCGGTCTGGTCTTCCATGTCGACCTGGATGGTCACGAGCAAGGAACGCCCCATGCGCAAAATCGGGATGCGGTACATAGCCTCGGGCCTACTTTGTCTTGGTGAAGGTGTAGCCGTTGCGTTTGAGTGCCAGGGCCAGTGCGTCGGCCAGCGTGGCTTTCGAGGTCACGGTTGCAAGGTCGATGCCCAGATGCACGATGGTCTGTGCGATCTGCGGGCGGATGCCGCTGATGATGCAGTCGGCGCCCATCAGGCGAATGGCGGTGACGGTCTTGAGCAGATGCTGCGCCACCAGCGTGTCGACGGTCGGCACGCCGGTGATGTCGATGATCGCCAGCGAGGCCTCGGTTTCGACGATGCGCTGCAGCAGCGCTTCCATCACCAGCTGGGTGCGGTTGGAATCGAGCGTGCCGATCATCGGCACGGCCAGAATGCCGTCCCAGAGCTTGATCACGGGGGTCGACAGCTCGAGCAGTTCTTCCTGCTGGCGCGCGATCAGTTGTTCACGGGTACGCTGGTAGGCATCGACGGTCCACTGGGCCATCGCATCGACCAGCGCCGACACTTCGGAGATGGCCTGCACCAATGCCTGGACGTCGGAAGTCAGTTCCTTTTGCAGCGCGGCAAAGATCGGCTGCTTGAGCGCCAGCACGAACGCGCTGGTGTTGCCGGCCGTGATGCCCTGGGCCGCGCGCGAGGCCGACAGCTCTTCCAGTGCCGACTTGACGGGTTGCCAGGCGCCGGAGCCCGAACCGTAGGGCGTGCCCGATTGAATGGAGGGCAGCAGCGCGTTGAGCAGGCCCACGGCCTCGGCTTGCGCCTTGGGCGATGCGCTGGCACCGCCGGCAGCGGCAACCCAGCCCGCTTGAATGGCTGGTTGCTCGCGCTGCAACAAAAGCGCCAAAGTCTCATAACTTGTATTCACGGCAACCCTCTCTGAATGTAACTTCTTTAACTCCAACGATTATGGGGCAAGTCTGTCGCTTGCTCCCTTTCAAGGCCATGGATGCGGGGAACACGGGGCTGCCTCCTACAAGGGATGAATATCCGGGCTCGATGGGGTGCGGGTGCCGGGCGCGCAGTGCCGCCTGCGGGTTAGTTGAGGCGGCCCTGGTGGCTTTGGCTGCTTTTCTTTGTGCTGAAAAATTAAGCAGCTACAATCTCGCCTCTTTTTCCCGCCTCCTTTTCCCACCCCTCATCCACCCATGGCTGCGCTGCGCATTGGTCATATTCCGCTGGACAACCGCCTGTTCGTCGCCCCGATGGCCGGGGTGACCGACCGGCCGTTTCGCCAGTTGTGCCGCGCGCTGGGCGCGGGTTACGCGGTCAGCGAGATGGTGACCTCGCGCCGCGACCTGTGGAACAGCCTCAAGACCTCGCGCCGCGCGAACCACGAGGGCGAGCCCGGGCCGATCGCGGTGCAGATCGCGGGCACCGATGCGCAGATGATGGCCGATGCCGCGCGCTACAACGTCGAGCGCGGCGCGCAGATCATCGACATCAACATGGGCTGCCCGGCCAAGAAGGTCTGCAACAAGTGGGCCGGCTCGGCGCTGATGCAAAACGAGAAGCTGGCCGTCGAGATCGCCCAGGCCGTGGTCGAGGCCTGCGCCCCGGCCAATGTGCCCGTGACGCTCAAGATGCGCACCGGCTGGAGCGACGACCAGAAGAATGCCGAAGTGCTGGCACGCGCCTTCGAGGGCGTGGGTATCCAGATGCTCACCGTGCACGGGCGCACGCGCGAGCAGGGCTACAAGGGCTTTGCCGAATACGACACGATTGCCGCGGTGAAGGCCGCGGTGCGCGTGCCGGTGGTCGCCAACGGCGACATCACCACGCCCGAGAAGGCGCGCGACGTGCTGGCCTATACCGGCGCCGACGCGATCATGGTCGGGCGCGCGGCCCAGGGCCGGCCCTGGATCTTCCGCGAGATCGCGCATTTCCTGGCGACAGGCGAGCACCTCGCGCCGCCGCTGGTCGCCGAGCTGCGCCGGCTGCTGCTCGACCATCTGCAGGACCACTACCAGCTGTATGGCGAAGGCACGGGCGTGCGCAGCGCGCGCAAGCACATCGCCTGGTACCTGCGCAGCCTGCCTGGAGGGGAGGCACTGCGCCAACATATCAACACCATCGAGGACTGCGGCGTGCAGTCGCAGGCCGTGGCCGACTACCTGGAGCAGCTGGCCACGCAGATGGACCGGCTGCCGGTGGCGGCCGCGTCCGGCCACGCCCGGCCTCAGGAAGAATCCGCAGGACACACTGCATGAGCAACCAGAACATCGAACAAACCGTGCGCGACAGCCTCGAGAGCTATTTCCGCGACCTGGATGGCGAAGCGCCCAATGGCATGTACGACATGCTGCTGCGCGTCGTCGAGAAACCGCTGCTCGAAGTCGTCATGAGCCAGGCCGACCACAACCAGTCGCGCGCCGCCGAGTGGCTGGGCCTGAACCGCAACACGCTGCGCAAGAAGCTCGTCGAGCACCAGCTGCTCTGAGCTGCGGCCATCCACCGCGCGCCTTTTCCGTTTCCTTTTGAAGATCTCCACCATGAACGCACTTCTTTCCGTCTCCGACAAGACCGGCATCGTTGAATTCGCCCAGGCGCTGCACGCCATGGGCATCCAGCTGCTCTCGACCGGCGGCACCGCCAAGCTGCTCGCCGACCAGGGCCTGCCCGTGACCGAAGTCGCCGAAGTGACCCAGTTCCCCGAGATGCTCGACGGCCGCGTCAAGACCCTGCACCCCAAGGTGCACGGCGGCCTGCTCGCGCGCCGCGAGCTGCCCGCGCACATGGCCGCGCTCCAGGAACACGGCATCGACACCATCGACCTGCTGGTCGTGAACCTCTACCCGTTTGAAGCCACCGTCGCCAAGCCCGGCTGCACGCTGGCCGACGCGATCGAGAACATCGACATCGGCGGCCCGGCCATGGTGCGCTCGGCGGCCAAGAACTGGGCCGACGTCGGCGTGATCACGGACGCCTCGCAATACCCGGCCGTGCTGGCCGAGCTGCAGGCCTCTGGCCGGCTGTCGCACAAGCTGCGCTTCGAGCTGTCCGTGGCGGCATTCAACCGCATCGCCCAGTACGACGGCGCGATCAGCGACTACCTGTCGAGCGTGAACTTCGAAGAAGAGAAGCTCGCCGAGGAATACGTGCCCACGCGCGCCACCTTCCCGGTCCAGGCCAACAGCCAGTTCATCAAGGTGCAGGACCTGCGCTACGGCGAAAACAGCCACCAGCAGGCCGCCTGGTACCGCGATCTCGCGCCCGCCGCGGGGTCGCTGGCGACCGGCGTGCAGCTGCAGGGCAAGGAGCTGTCGTACAACAACATCGCCGATGCCGATGCGGCCTGGGAATGCGTCAAGAGCTTCGAGGCGCCGGCCTGCGTGATCGTCAAGCATGCCAACCCCTGCGGCGTGGCCGTCGCCGGCAATGCGCATGACGCCTATGCCAAGGCGTTCCAGACCGATCCGACCAGCGCGTTCGGCGGCATCATTGCCTTCAACCGCACCGTGGACCTGGCCGCTGCCCAGGCCGTCGCCAAGCAGTTCACCGAGGTGCTGATGGCCCCCGACTTCACGCCCGAGGCGCTCGAAGTGTTCAAGGCCAAGGCCAATGTGCGCCTGATGAAGATCGCGCTGCCCGCCGACTACAACCAGGTGCGCAACGCGATCGAGACCAAGCGCGTGGGCTCGGGCATGCTGCTGCAGACCGCCGACAACCATGAGCTGCAACTGGCCGATCTCAAGATCGTGACCGTCAAGCAGCCGACGCAAGACGAACTGCAGGACCTGCTGTTTGCCTGGAAGGTCGCCAAGTACGTCAAGAGCAACGCGATCGTGTTCTGCAAGGGCGGCATGACGATGGGCGTGGGCGCGGGCCAGATGAGCCGCCTCGACTCGGCGCGCATCGCCTCGATCAAGGCCGAGGCCGCCAAGCTGTCGCTGCAGCACACCGTCGTTGCCAGCGATGCGTTCTTCCCGTTCCGCGACGGCCTCGACGTCGTGGTCGACGCAGGCGCGACCTGCGTGGCCCAGCCCGGCGGCTCGATGCGCGACCAGGAAGTCATCGACGCGGCCAACGAGCGCGGCGTGGCGATGGTCTTCACCGGCGTGCGCCACTTCCGCCACTGATCGGCGGCAAGCATGGCGCCGCCCGCATCCCATGCCTGGCGCTGGGTCGCCGCGGGCGCCGCGGTGCTGCTGGCGGCCATGCTGGTGCTGGCATTTCGCACCCTCACGGCCCCGGGCATGGCCAGCGGCGCTTCGGGCTCGGAGCAGCTGCTGCGCACCGGCGCGATGCTGGTGCAGAGCAACTACTGCCTGCGCTGCCACGGCATGGCCCGTGTCGGCCCGGACTTCGCGCAGATCGCGCAGCGCTACCGCGATGACCCCGGCGCGCCCGCGCAGCTGGCCGAACGCATCCAGCACGGCAGCGCGGGCCGCTGGGGCCGCAAGCTGATGCCGCGCCAGCCGAATATCGGACCCGAAGAGGCGCAGCTGCTGGCGGCCTGGGTGCTGGCGCAGCCCGATCCCGTCAAGCCATAAAGACTGGATATCGCCGTTCGCGATGGGCGTGCCATCCGAAACCGCGCACGGTTTTTGCCGGTGCGCAATAAACCGACGTTTTTGCCGTCCCTGACGCATGTCTGCTGTGGGGATATGCGCAACTCACTATGCTTGCGCGTTTTCCACGGCGCGCGCGGCCGCTGCACAGGGCAGGGCCGCAACGCGGCGCCGCCAATCGCAAGGGATGCGCATGCAGTGGCTCAGAACCAAATCCATAGAACAGGCGGTGGCCGACTCCGATGAGCCCGGGCGCCAGCTCAAGCGCAGCCTCGGCGTGTTCGACCTGATGATCCTGGGCGTCGCAGTGGCCGTCGGCGCCGGCATCTTCTCGGTGGGCGCGCGCGCCGCGGGCAGCTTCGCCGGCCCGGCCGTGATCTTCTCCTTCGTGCTCGCGGCAATGACCTGCGCGCTGGCGATGATGTGCTACGCCGAATTCGCCTCGAGCATCCCGGTCACGGGCAGCGCCTATACCTATACCTACCTCACGATGGGCGAGGGCCTGGCCTGGATCATCGGCTGGAACCTGCTGCTCGAGATGGTCGCGGCCGCGGCCGTGGTCGCGAAGTACTGGGGCATCTATCTCAGCACGGTGTTCAAGCTCGGCGGCTGGGAGGTGCCCAGCACGGTCTACCTCGGCCCGGTGGCGATGGACTGGGGCCCGCTGCTGATCGTCAGCGTGTTCACCGCGCTGCTGATTGCCGGCACGCAGGTGTCGGCGCGGGTCAACAGCGTGTTCACGCTGATCAAGGTGGCAATCACTTTGTTCGTCATTGCCGTGGGCTTCAGCTACATGGATACCGCGAACTTCTCGCCCTTCGTTCCGCCCTCGCAGCCGCCGATCGCGGGCCCGGGCAGCATCGGCGCGGACGCCTGGAGCCAGCCGCTGCTGTCGTGGCTCACGGGCGCCACGCCAAGCCAGTACGGACTCACGGGCGTGATCTCGGGCGCGGCGCTGGTGTTCTTCGCGTTCATCGGCTTCGACGTGGTCGCGACCTCGGCCGAGGAAGTGCGCGACCCGCAGCGCAACCTGCCGCGCGGCATCTTCGGCGGCCTGGCGCTGGTCACGCTGCTGTATATCCTCGTGACGCTCGCGCTCACCGGCATGGTGCCCTACACCGAGCTGGCCAAGGCCGAGCATCCGTCGCTGTCCACCGCCTTCGTGCTGGTCGGCGCCGAATGGGCCGCGCAGGTCATCGCGGTGGGCGTGCTGGCCGGCCTGACGACGGTGGTCATGGTGCTGCTGATGGGCACCTCGCGCGTGCTGCTCGCGCTGTGCCGCGACGGCCTGCTGCCGCGTGCCTGGGGCACGACCTCGGCGAAGCGCAAGACGCCGGTGCGGCTGCAGCTGATGTGCGGCGCGGTGGTCGCGTTTCTCGCCGGCTTCACCAATGTCGGGCTGCTCGAGGAGATGATCAACATCGGCACGCTGTCGGCGTTCGTCATGGTCAGCCTCGCGATCCCGCTGCTGCGCAGGAAGCGCCCCGACCTGGAGCACGCCCAGCACTACCGCGTGCCGCTCGTCCCGCTCGTGCCGTGGCTGTCGGCCGCGCTGTGCCTGTATCTGATGCTCAACCTCACGACGCTGACCTGGGTGCGCTTCGTGGTGTGGCTGGGGCTGGGGGTGGTGGTGTATTTCGCGTATGGGGCGCGGCATTCGCGGCTGGGGGGCGGGCGGGAGTCGATAGGCTAAAAGTCGCAGGGCGCAGGGTGAACTGGTTTTTTCCGTTCGCCCTGAGCCTGTCGAAGGGTGAAGGGCCTGCGCGAAAACTCCAGCAGAGCCTTCCCGAAACGCACAGCCCCAAACTTGTGTACAGGCCGTCCATCCTTCGACAGGCTCAGGACGAACGGTATAGCCGCTCAAAGCGTTTTGAAAACCGCCCGCGCCGCCTCGATCGTCCGGTCGATGTCGTCATCCGTATGCGCCGCGCTCACGAATCCCGCCTCGTACAGCGCCGGCGCGAAGTAGTGGCCGCGCTCGAGCATGCCGTGGTAGAACTTGTTGAAGCGCTGGCCGTCGGTGCGCATCACCTCGGCGTAGGTGGTCGGCAGCTCGGGGAGGAAGAAGAAGCCGAACAGGCCGCCTTCATGGTCGACGCTGAACGGCAGGCCGGCTTCGTGCGCGGCCTGCGACAGGCCCGACATCAGGCGGCCGGTCTGGCGGTGCAGTTTTTCATGGAAGCCCGCCTGGCTGATCAGCTCGAGCGTCTTCAGGCCGCAGGCCGTCGCGATCGGGTTGCCCGACAGCGTGCCGGCCTGGTAGACCGGGCCCAGCGGCGAGAGCTTTTCCATGATCTCGCGGCGCGCGCCGAATGCCGCCATCGGCATGCCGCCGCCGATCACCTTGCCCAGCACCGTGATGTCGGGCGCGAAGTCCGGGATCTGCTTGGCATAGACGCTCTGCGCGCCGCCCAGCGCGACGCGGAAACCGGTCATCACCTCGTCGTAGATCAGCAGCGCGCCATGCTGCGTGCACAGCTCGCGCAGGCGGCGCGTGAACGGGGCGCTGGCGCGCACGAAGTTCATGTTGCCGGCAATCGGCTCGATCATGACGCAGGCCAGGTCGTCGGCGTAGAGCGCGAACGCTTCCTCGAGCTCGGCGATGTCGTTGTACTCGAGCACCAGCGTGTCTTGCACGGCTTCGGGCGTGACGCCGGCGCTGGTCGCATTGCCGAAGGTCGCCAGGCCCGAGCCGGCCTTGACCAGCAGCGCGTCGGAGTGTCCGTGGTAGCAGCCGTTGAACTTGATGATCTTCCTGCGGCCCGTGAAGCCGCGCGCCAGGCGCATCGCGCTCATCGTGGCTTCGGTGCCGGAGCTGACCAGGCGCACCATTTCCATGGACGGCAGCAGCTCGATGAGCTTCTCGGCCAGTGTGACCTCGCGCTCGGTGGGCGCGCCGAAGCTGAAGCCATCGAGCGCGGCCTGCTGGACTGCGGCCAGCACCTCGGGGTGGCCGTGGCCCAGGATCATCGGGCCCCAGGAGCCGATGTAGTCGACGAACTGCTGGCCGTTGACGTCCCAGAAATGCGCCCCCTCGGCGCGCTGCACGAAGCGCGGCGTGCCGCCGACGGCATTGAAGGCGCGCACGGGCGAATTGACGCCGCCGGGGATGACGCGCCGGGCGCGCTCGAACAGGGGGATATTGAGGTCAGTGTTTGGTGTCATGGGGTGGCATCACAAAGCCCTCGAGGGGCAGCGGTTCATTGACCGAACGGCCGAGCGTGGTCGCGGGCATGAGCGCCGCTTCCTCGGTTTCGACCTCGGCATCGAGTTCGTCGTCCTCGGGCTGGGCCCAGAACATGCGGTCCGGCAGGAAATGGCCCATGCCCGGGCGGAAACCGTTGTCCAGGCTGTGGTCCAGGTATTCGAGCGCTTCCTGCGTCGCGCTGATCAGGTCGTTGCCGCTCGCGACCAGCGCCGTGAGCGCGGCCGACAGGGTGTCGCCGGCGCCGGTGAAGGTGCCGTCGAACATCTCGAAGCGGTGGCTGGCGAGCACCGCCTGCGGCGTGGACAGCACGTTGTCGATGTACTGCTCGGGCAGCGGCATGCCGGTCACGAGCACATAGGGCACGCCCAGCGCGTCGGCGGCCATGGCCAGGTCGCGTGCGCTCGGGCTGCGGCTCGCGTCCCAGTCGGGCAGCAGCCAGCGCCACAGCGTGCTGTGGTTGCCGATCAGCACCGAGGTCTGCGGCAGCACCAGCTCGCGAAACGCGTCGAGGTACTGGTCGAGCAGGTCGTCGCGCCACCACGACAGCTCGGGCATGTAGCTGATGATCGGCAGATCGGGGTAGTCGGAGGAAATCTCGGCGATGACCGCCAGGTTCTCGGGGCTGCCCGCGAAGCCGACCTTGATCGCGCGCACCGGAAGGTCCTCGAGCACGGCTCGGGCCTGCTCGTCGATGCAGTCGTCGGCAAAGCTGTGGTGCTCGAAGATGCGCACGGTGTCGCGCACATAGGTGCCGGTCACCACGCCCAGCGGGTGACCGCCGACCGAGGCGATGGTGGTGATGTCGGCGGTGAGCCCGCCGGCGCCGCTGGGGTCGTTGGCATTGAAGACCAGCACGCAGACCGGCTGCGCGGCATCGAGCTCTTCAGGCGTCGGGGCGCCCGTGGCAAGGGGTGGGGTGGGGGAGGTTGCCATGGTAGGCCTTAGTGTGCACCGGCGCGGGTGCCGGTTGGGCCAAGGTGATGACTGGATACAATCGTTGCATTCTATGTGAAGGCCCTTTTAGCTGTGACCAACCCTAAGACCTGGATGTGTTTGATCTGCGGCTGGCTGTACCAGGAAGAGCTGGGCTGTCCCGAGCATGGCATTCCCGCGCAGACCCGCTGGGAAGACGTTCCGATGAACTGGACCTGCCCGGAATGCGCGGCCCGCAAGGAAGATTTCGAGATGGTTGAGATCTGAGCGCCACCGGCCATCGACCGCCACAGAGTTGCGCATGTCCTTCACCGAAGCCACTTCTTCACCCGCCATCCTGAGCGCTCCTGCACAGGGCGCGCCGGGCCCCCATCCGCTCGCCCCCCTCATCGACGAACTGCGCGCCTCGCTCCAGGGCGCGGGCCCGCTGGAAAACGCCTGCCGGGCGCTGCTCGAATACCTCGAGACGCTGCTTGCGGGCCAGCCGGTGGCGGCGGTGGCGCTTTTTCCGCAGTACCGCGCGGTGCAGGTGCTGGCCGGCAACGACAAGGTGCATCCGGCGGATCTCTGGCCCGCCGGGCAGCGTCTGCATGAACCCGCCTTCGAGGATGCAACGCCGGCGCTGGCCGCTGGCCCGCAGGCGCGCGCGCTGCTCGACGCGGGCGTGCTGGCGCTGGTCAAGACCGGGCAACCCGACGCTGCCGCGCAGCTGCGCGCCGTCTGCCTGGGCCTTGCCGCCGCGCAGCCTGCCCCCGACGCGCGCAGCTTCTGGAAGATCGCGGCCGGGTTCTTCGAGGCGTTGGCGCAGGGCCGGCTGCAGCCCGATGTCTACGCCAAGCGCACGGCATCGCGCGTGCTGATGCAGTACGCGGCAATGGCCAAGGGCGACGACCGGCAGCCCGAGCGGCTGACGCGGGAGCTGGTGTTTTTCTGCGCGCAGGCGCAAGGGGCGGACGGCGCGGCGCCGGTGCTCGAAGCGGTGCGCGCCGCGTTCGGCCTCGAGGGCCATGTGCCCGTCGATTACGAGCGTGCCCGATTTGGCCGCTTCGATGCGGCGCCCGCGGCTGCGCTGAGCCTCGCGCCCGAGGGCAGCGGCGAGGAATTGCGCGCGATCTTCCTGGAGGAAGCGCGCGCCGCCGCACGCCAGGGCCTGCAGGCGCTCGATGCGCTGGGCTCAGGCGCTGCGCCGGGGGGCGCGCAGACCGGGTTGCGCCGCGCCTTCCACACGCTCAAGAGCAGCGCGCGCCTGGACGGGCGCGATGAATTCGGCGAGGCCGGCTGGGCGCTCGAGCAGATGCTCAACGCGGCGTTGGCCGCGCAGGAACCTCTGTCTGCGGACGGCCAGGCGCTGGCGCGCGAGGCGCTGCAGGCTTTCGCGGCCTGGACAGAAGCCATAGGCACCGGACAGGACCAGGACTGGTCGGCCACGCCGTTTCGCGCCGCCGCCGACGCAATGCGCCTCGAGGGCCGGCGCGCGCCCGTGGCGCTGCGGCCTTCGCGCCGGCGCCGCGAAGAGCGTGAGGCGCCTGCGCCCGAACCCCTTGGTGACGAGATCAAGCAGATCGACCATCTGCGCATTCCGCTGCCGTTGTACAACGCCTACCTGAACGAGGCCGAGGAGTGGTCGCGCTGCCTCGATATGGCGCTGCGCTACCCGGAGCTCGAGCCGGCCATGGGCTGCGCGCATGCATTGGCCAGCCGCTCCGCGATCGTGGGATTCGAGGGCCTGTCGCGCCTGGCGCGCGCGCTCGCGCAGGCGCTCATGCATGTGCAGCCGCAGGGCGCGGCCGATGCGCAGCAGCTGGCCGTTTTCCAGGCCGCGGCCAACGAGATCCGCCGGCTGCTGCACCAGTTTGCCGCGGGCTTTCTGAAAGCGCCGCTGCCGGCGGTGGAGGCGGCGCTGCAGCAACTGCTGGCGACCGAGATGCCAGACGGGGATGGTGCTGGGCGCGATGCGGATGAGGCGCACAGTGCGCTGCACGACCTGTACAGCAAGGCACCCTGAAGACGCAGGCGGGCCTTGCCCAAGCCTACCAGCGCTAAACCCCCGCCGCCTTCACCACCGAATACCGCGCCAGCGTCCGCTCCCTGGCTTGCGCATGGTCCACCAGCGGCCGCGGATACCCCCCCGGCCCCGGCGCAGCGCCAGCATCGACCAATTCCACGCCCGCCGCTGCCAGCTCCCCGGCCCCCGCGAGCCAGGGCGCATGGATCAGCTTGTCCGAAAGCGTTGCCAGCTGCGGCACATAGTGGCGGATGAAGCTGCCCGCGGCATCGAACTTCAGGCTCTGGCTGATCGGGTTGAAGATGCGGAAATAGGGCTGGGCATCGCAGCCGCTCGACGACGCCCACTGCCAGCCGCCGTTGTTGGAGGCGAGATCGTAATCATTGAGCTGCGCCGCGAAGTAGCGCTCGCCCCAGCGCCAGTCGATGCCCAGGTCCTTGACCAGAAAGCTTGCCGTCACCATGCGCAGCCGGTTGTGCATGTAGCCGGTCTGGTTGATCTGCGCCATTGCCGCATCAACCAGCGGGTAGCCGGTGCGCCCTTCGCACCAGGCGGCAAAACGGTGCTCGGCCTCGGCGCCCGATTCCCAGGCAATCGCGTCATACGCGGGCTTGAAACTCTGCGCGGCCACATGCGGGTGGTGCGACAGGATCTGGTGGTAGAAATCGCGCCAGATCAGCTCACTGAGCCAGACGGCCGCGCCCGGGTTGTCCTTCTTTGACGCCTCCCAGGCCAGCCGCGCGAGCTCGCGGATCGACACCGTGCCAAAGCGCAGGTGCACGCCCAGATAGCTCGGGCCCTTGACCGCGGGAAAGTTGCGCGCCTCGCCATAGTCGGCCAGCCGCGGCACGAAATCGGCCAGCAGCTGCGCCGCGCCCGCGCTGCCCGGGGGCAGGGGGAGTTCTGGCAGGTTGGTCGGCTCGAAGCCGATCTCGGCCAGGGACGGCACGGGCCGGCGCTCGCCCTCGGGCCGGGGCGCGAGCTGCGCCGCGTAGCGCTCTACCGGGTAGGACGACAGATAGAACGCGTTGACCTTGCGCAGCCAGGCGTTCTTGTAGGGCGTGAACACGCTGAAGGGCTTGCCCGCGAGCGTCAGCACCTCGCTGCGCTCGAAAATGACATGGTCCTTGTAGGTGTGCAGCGCCGCGCCCGCCGATTGCAGCGCGCGGCGCACGCGCGCGTCGCGCGCCAGGGCGTCAGGCTCGTCATCGTGGTTGGCAAACACCGCTGTTGCGCCGAGCTCCTGCGCCAGGCGGGGAAGCTCCTGCTCCGCCAGCCCCTGGCGCACGATCAGGCCGCCTTCGGCATGGCCAGAGAGCGCGCGCAGCCCGGCATCGACCTGGACCAGGCTCTCGCGAATGAATTCGACGCGCCGGTCGGCGCGCGCCAGCGGCGCGAGGATCTGCGCGTCGAAAAGAAACACGCAATGCACCTGCGAACAGCTGCGCAGCGCGTGATAAAGGGCGGCGTGGTCGCGCACGCGCAGGTCGCGCCGCAGCCAGACCAAGCCCACAGGTCCCGAAAGTGCCATGGTTCACCGTTAAAATCTAGGAATGCCCCTTGATTCTGCGCCTATCAACTTGACGCACCATTTTCTGATCGCCATGCCCGGCGTCGAAGATGAGTCTTTTTCGCGCAGCGTGGTGTACCTGTGCGAGCACAGCGAGCGTGGCGCTCTGGGGTTGATCATCAACAAGCCCATGCCATTGAGCCTTGAAGGCCTGCTCGACAAGATCGATCTTTCCCTCGGACGAGAGGACCTGCGCACCGACATGGTCTACCGGGGAGGCCCGGTGCAGACCGACCGCGGCTTCGTGCTGCACGAGGCCTTCACGGCCGAAGGCAGCATTCCTTCCGACGAATCCATCTACGCCTCGACCATGACCATTCCCGGCGGCCTGGAGATGACCACCTCCAAGGACGTGCTCGAAGCGCTGTCGAACGGCGCCGGCCCGCGCCGGGTGTTCGTCTCGCTGGGCTATGCCTCGTGGGGCGAGGGCCAGCTCGAGTCCGAGCTTTCGGAAAACGCCTGGCTCACGGTGGGCGCCGATACCGCGCTGATTTTCGACGCGCCCGTGGCCGAGCGCTACGACCGCGCGCTGGGCCTGCTGGGCCTGCACGCCTGGTCGCTGTCGCGCGACGTGGGGCACGCATGAGCGACGCCTCGTCGCAGGGCGCGCCCGCGCCCGCTGCTCCCGCGCGCGCGCCGGTCGTGGTACCCGCGCACTTCCAGAGTTTTCTCGCCTTTGACTTCGGCACCAAGCGCACCGGCGTGGCGACCGGCAGCCGCATGCTGGGGCTCACGACGCCGCAGGCGACGATCAAGGCCGAAGGCGGCGACGCGCGCATGCTGCAGGTCGCGGCGCGCATCAAGCAGTTCGAGCCCGATGCGCTGGTGATCGGCGTGCCGTATCACCCCGATGGTGCGGCGCACGAGAACACGGCGCGCGCGCTCAAGTTCGGCCGCCAGCTGCGCGGGCGCTTCGGGCTGCAGGTGTTCGAGGTTGACGAGCGCTACAGCACGACCGAGGCGCTGTCGGGCGGCGCGCGCGACGCCGACGCCGCGTCGGCCTGCATCATTCTTGAACAGTTTCTCAGGAGTCTTCCATGAACGATCCGTTGGCCGGCACCGGCTCCCTGGTGCTCGATGCCGAAGCGCTGTACCGCGAACTGCTGCGCGGCGTGCGCAGCCTCATGGGCGCCTCGACGCGCCTGGCGGGCATCACCTCGGGCGGCGCGTGGCTGGTCGAGCGCCTGCACAAGGACCTGAAGCTCGAAGGCACGCCCAGCGTGCTGTCCTCGGCGCTGCACCGCGACGATTTCGCGCAGCGCGGCATGGCCTCGAGCGCGCAGACGCAGATCGATTTCGACGTCAACGGCGCCGACATCCTGCTGCTCGACGACGTGCTCTACACCGGACGCACCATCCGCGCCGTGCTCAACGAGCTCTATGACTACGGCCGCCCCGACTGCGTGCGCCTGGCGGTGCTGGTCGACCGCGGCGGGCGCGAGCTGCCGATCCAGGCCGACTTCGCCGCCGCGCGCGTGGCGCTGCCGCCCGCGCAGGAGCTGGCGCTGGTGCAGGACGAGCTCGAACGCTTCCATTTCCGCATCCAGGAGGCCTGAACGTGTTGTACAAGCGCAATCCCCAGCTCAACAAGAACGGCGAGTTGATCCATCTGCTGTCGACCGAGGGCCTGTCCAAGGACATCCTGACGCACATCCTCGACACCGCCGCCAACTTCGTGAGCGTCAATGACCGCGAGGTCAAGAAGGTGCCGCTGCTGCGCGGCAAGAGCGTGTTCAACCTGTTCTTCGAGAACAGCACGCGCACCCGCACGACCTTCGAGATCGCCGCCAAGCGCCTGTCGGCCGACGTGTTCAACCTCGACATCGCGCGCAGCTCGGCCAGCAAGGGCGAGTCGCTGCTCGACACCATCGCCAACCTCTCGGCGATGGCCGCGGACATCTTCGTCGTGCGCCACGGCGAGTCGGGCGCGCCCTATCTCGTGGCCCAGCATGTCGCGCCGCACGTGCATGTGGTGAATGCCGGCGACGGGCGCCATGCCCACCCCACGCAGGGGCTGCTGGACATGTACACCATCCGCCATTACAAGAAGGATTTCTCCAACCTGCGCGTGGCGATCGTCGGCGACGTGCTGCACTCGCGCGTCGCGCGCTCGGACATCCATGCCCTCACGACGCTGGGCGCGGCCGAGGTGCGCGTGGTCGGCCCGCGCACGCTGGTGCCCTCCGAACTCGCGCAGATGGGCGTGCGCGTGTTCCACACGCTCGAGGAAGGCATCCGCGATGCCGACGTGATCATCATGCTGCGGCTGCAGAACGAGCGCATGACCGGCGCGCTGCTGCCCTCGAGCCAGGAATACTTCAAGGCCTTCGGCCTGACGGCCGAGAAGCTGCGCCTGGCGCAGCCCGACGCGATCGTGATGCACCCCGGGCCGATCAACCGCGGTGTCGAGATCGACTCCGAAGTGGTCGACGGCCCGCAGGCCGTGATCCTCTCGCAGGTCTCGTTCGGCATTGCCGTGCGCATGGCCGTCATGTCCATTGTTGCGGGCAACGAAGCCTGAAGGCCCAGACCATGAAACTACTGATCCAGAACGGCCGCGTCATCGACCCGGCCAGCGGTTTCGACCAGGTCTGCGACATCGCCGTCGAGTCCGGGCGCATTGCCGCCATCGGCGCCGCGCCCGCGGGTTTCGAAGCCGAGCGCGTCATCGATGCCCAGGGCTGCTGGGTGCTGCCCGGCCTCGTCGACCTCGCAGTGCGCCTGCGCGAGCCCGGCCACGAGCATGAAGGCATGCTGCAAAGCGAGATGGCGGCGAGCGTTGCCGGCGGCGTGACCAGCCTGGTCTGCCCGCCCGACACCGATCCGGTGCTCGACGAGCAGGGCCTGGTCGAGATGCTCAAGTTCCGCGCCGAGAAGCTCCACCAGTCACGGCTGTTCCCGCTGGGCGCGCTCACGCGCGGCCTGGCCGGCGAGGTGCTGACCGAGATGAACGAGCTGACCGAGTCGGGCTGCGTGGGTTTTGGCCAGGCCGACGTGCCGCTGGCCAGCACCCAGACGCTGCAGCGCGCGCTGCAGTACGCCGCGACCTATGGCTACACGGTCTGGCTGCGGCCGCAGGAAATGCACCTGGGCAAGGGCGTCGCGGCAAGCGGGCCTCTGGCCACGCGCATGGGCCTGTCGGGCGTGCCGGTGGCGGCCGAAACCATTGCGCTGCACACGATTTTCGAGCTGATCCGCGGCACCGCGGCGCGCGTGCACCTGTGCCGCCTGTCGAGCGCCGCCGGGGTCGAGCTGGTGCGCCGCGCCAAGGCCGAGGGCTTGAATGTCACGGCCGATATCAGCATCAACTCGCTGCACCTGACCGATACCGACATCGGCTATTTCGACAGCAGCGCGCGCCTGAGCCCGCCGCTGCGCCAGCAGCGCGACCGCGACGCGCTGTCGGCGGCGCTCGCCGACGGCACGATCGATGCGCTGGTGTCCGATCATTACCCCATCGATGAAGACGCCAAGGTGCTGCCCTTTGCCGAAGCCGAGCCCGGCGCGACGGGCGTCGAGCTGCTGCTGTCGCTGGCCGTCAAATGGTCCGAAGCCCAGCAGGTGCCGCTCGCGCGCGCGCTCGAAGTCATCACCGCCGCGCCTGCGCGCGTGCTGGGCACGGCGCTGGGCGCGCTGCAGCCCGAGATCGGCCAGCTGCATGCGGGCGGCATTGCCGACCTGTGCATCGTCGACCCGGACATCCATTGGGAAGTGGCCCCCGCGGCGCTTGCCAGCCAGGGTAAATGCACGCCGTTCAGCGGCTACGAACTGCCGGCCCGCGTGCGCTGCACGCTGGTGGCCGGACGCATTGCCTTCGAGCGTGGCTGAGCCGCGCTGGGCGCGTACCGGCTGGCGCCTGCTGCGGCTGGCGGGCCATCTGCTGCGCGGGCTGTGGACCATCCTGTGGCGCTTTCCGCGCCTGTCCATGGAGCAACGCAACGCGCTGGTGCAGGCCTGGGCGCGCGGATTGCTGGCGCGCATCGGCGTGCAGCTGCAGGTGCGCGGCACGCCGCCGGTCAATGGCCCGGTGCTGCTGGTTGCCAACCATCTGTCGTGGCTCGATATCCCGGTGCTGCATGCGGCGCGCCACTGCCGCTTCATCTCCAAGTCCGATGTCGATTCCTGGCCGCTGGTCGCGACGCTCGCGCGCGCCGCGGGCACGCTGTTCATCGACCGCGGCTCGCGCCGCGACACGCTGCGCATCGTCAAGCTGATGAGCGAGGCACTGCGCGCGGGCGATGTGCTCGCGGTGTTCCCCGAAGGCACGACCAGCGATGGCGGCGCGCTGCTGCCCTTTCGCGCCAACCTGCTCGAAGCCGCGATCGAGGTGGATGCGCCGGTGCAGCCGCTCGCGCTGCGCTACATCGATCCGGCCACGGGCCTGGACACCCCCGCGCCGATCTACGCGGGCGACACCACGCTGTGGGCATCGGTCTGGAGCACGCTGAGCGCGCCAGGCATCATTGCGCGCGTCGAATACGGCACGCCCGAGACCGCGCAGGGCCGCGACCGGCGCAGCTGGGCACGCGATCTGCAGCTCGAAGTGGAACGGCTGCGGCGCATCGCTTAGTTGTTTTTCGCGCATGGAGCGCGCGTAAACCGCGTTAACCTAAGGTGTTGGAGCGCGCAGCCTATGCGCTGCCCTGCGCCCCCGGCTTTTCACATCACAGCACAGGTGACCCCATGAAGATTTCCCGTTTTTCCCTGCTGGCCCTGGCGCTGGCCGGCATGACCGCGGCGCATGCCGGCAAGACGCTCGACACCATCAAGCAGCGCGACCAGATCAGCGTCGGCATCAGCAGCGGCGTGCCGGGCTTCTCGGCCGCCGACAGCAAGGGGCAGTGGAGCGGCCTCGACGTCGATGTGGGCAAGGCCATCGCGGCCGCGCTGCTGGGCGACGCGAACAAGGTCAAGTGGGTGCCGCTGGTGTCGCAGCAGCGCTTCACGGCGCTGCAGTCGGGCGAAGTCGACGTGCTGTCGCGCAACACCTCGGTCACGCTGACGCGCGATGCCTCGATGGGCCTGGCGTTCACCGCCGTGGTGTTCTATGACGGCCAGGGCTTCATGGTGCCGGCCAAGAGCAAGGCGCAAAGCGCCAAGCAGCTCAAGGGCGCGACGGTCTGCGTGCAAGCCGGCACGACCTCCGAGAAGAACATGACCGACTTCTCGCGCATCCACAAGCTCAACCTCAAGCCGGTGGTGTTCGACAAGTTCGATGCCGCCAACGCCGCGTACTTCGCGGGCCGCTGCCAGGCCTACACGACCGACGCCTCGGGCCTGGCCTCGGTGCGCGCCAAGGAAGCAAAGAACTCCAAGGAACACACCATCCTGCCGGACCTGATCTCCAAGGAACCGCTCGGGCCGCTGGTGCGCCGCGGCGATGACGAATGGCTGTCGATCGTGCGCTGGGTCGTCTACGGGCTGATCGAAGCCGAGGAAAACGGCATCACCCAGGCCAATGTCGACAAGCTCAAGGCCGAGACCACCGACCCGACCATCGGCCGCCTGCTGGGCAAGACCGAAGACACCGGCAAGCTGCTGGGCCTGGACAAGGACTGGCTGGTGCGCGCGATCAAGGCCGTGGGCAACTATGGCGAGATCTACGAGCGCAACGTCGGCGAGAAGACCCCCGTGGGCCTGGCGCGCGGCAAGAACAAGCTCTGGACCGAGGGCGGCCTGCTGTACGCGCTGCCGGTACGTTAAGCGATGAACGGCGAGCGCCCGGCGGTACCCATCCCCGCGCGGCCTGCGCCGCCGCGCCCGCGCGCGGGCTGGTCCTGGCACCATCCAGCGACGCGCGCGCGGGTCTGGCAGCTGCTGGCGCTGCTGGGCATCACGGCGCTGCTCGGCTGGCTGGTGTGGAACACCCAGTCCAACATGGCGGCACGCGGCATTCAGAGCGGCTGGGATTTTCTCGGCCAGACCGCGGGCTTCGACATCGGCGAGCAGCCAATCGCCTATGAATCGTCCGATAGCTACTGGCGCGCGTTTCTCGTCGGCCTGCTCAACACGCTGCGCGTGGCGCTCGCTGGCGTCGTGCTGTGCACGCTGCTGGGCGCGCTGGTCGGGGTGGGGCGCTTCTCGCGCAACCTGCCGGTGCGCGCGCTGTGCCGCGGCTATGTCGAGCTGTTTCGCAATGTGCCGCTGCTGGTGCAGCTGCTGGTCTGGTACCTGCTGCTGGTGGAATATCTGCCCGACACGACCGAGGCCTGGTCCTGGGGCGGGGCGGTGCTGCTGAGCAAGTCGGGGCTGGCCCTGCCTTTTCCGGAGCATGGCGCGCAGGGCTGGCACTGGAGCCTGCCGGCCGTCGATGGCTTTGCGATCGACGGCGGCGCGGCGCTGTCGCCCGAGTTCCTTGCGGTGCTGGCCGGGCTGACCTTCTATACGGCGGCGTTTGTCGCCGAAGTCGTGCGCGCCGGCATTGTGGCCGTGCCGCGCGGGCAGATCGAGGCCGCGCAGAGCATTGCGCTCTCCCGCTGGCAGACGCTGCGCCTGGTCACGGGGCCGCAGGCGCTGCGCGTGATGGGGCCGCCGCTCACCAATCAATATCTCAACCTGACAAAGAATTCCTCGCTGGCCGTCGCTGTCGGTTATCCCGATCTAGTGTCGATTGCCAACACCAGCCTCAACCAGACCGGCCGCGCGCTCGAATGCATCGCGATCGTGATGGCCGTCTACCTCACGCTGTCGCTGGCCACGGCGCTGCTGATGGGCCGGCTCGACCGGCGCGACCTTGCGCGCCAGGCGCCATGAGCATGCTGCAGGAATCCCCCATTCCCTCCCGCACCGCGCCTGCGCGCGTCGGTGGCCTGCGCGCCTGGGTGCGGCGCGAATTGTTCGGCAGCTGGGTCAGCGCGCTCACGACGCTGGTGCTGCTGGGCTGGGCGCTGTGGGCGCTGCCCGGCGCGCTCGACTGGCTGCTGTGGCGTGCCGTGTGGCAGGCCGACGCCGATGCCTGCCAGGCCGTGCGCGGCGTCGGCGCCTGCTGGGGCGTGGTCACCGAAAAGCACCGGCTGATTCTGTTCGGGCGCTATCCGCTCGAAGAGCAATGGCGCCCGCTGCTGGCCACCGCCCTGCTGCTGGCGCTGGTGGTCGTCAGCGGCGTACGCCGCTGCTGGACGCGCTGGCTGCTCATCGCCTGGGTGCTGGTCTGGGCGCTGGTGTTCTCGCTGATGGGCGGCGGCATTGCCGGCCTGTCGCCCGTGCCGACCGAGCGCTGGGGTGGGCTGCCGCTGACGCTGATGCTGACCACGCTGTCGATCGTGCTGGCCTGCCCGCTGGCGGTGCTGCTGGCGCTGGGGCGGCGCTCGCGCATGCCGGCCATCCGCGCGCTGTGCACGGTGTTCATCGAGCTGGTGCGCGGGGTGCCGCTGATCTCGGTGCTGTTCATGGCCAGCTTTCTGTTCCCACTGTTCCTGCCCGTCGGCGCGACACCCGACGTGCTGCTGCGCGTGCTGCTGGGCATTTCGCTGTTCGCTGCAGCGTATCTCGCCGAAACCGTGCGCGCCGGCCTGCAGTCGGTGCCCCAGGGCCAGCTCGAAGCCGCGCACAGCATCGGCCTGGGCTGGTGGCAGACGCAGCGCCTGGTGGTGCTGCCGCAGGCGCTGGGCGCGGTGGTGCCGGGGCTGATGAACAGCTTCATCTCGATTTTCAAGGACAGCTCGCTGATCACCATCGTGAGCCTCTACGAGCTCACCGGATCGCTCGGCCTGGCGCTCAGCGGCGACCCCGAGTGGCGCCCGTTCATGGTGGAGGGCTACCTGTTCATCACCGCGATCTATTTCGTGGTCTGCGCCGCGATGTCCCGCTACAGCCTCTGGGTCGAGCAGCGCCACGCGCGCGGCCAGGCCCGTTGAAAGAATCCATGTCAGACACTCCGATGGTCCGCTTCGAGCAGCTCAACAAATGGTTCGGGCGCGACTTCCATGTGCTGCGCGACATCGATCTCGAGATCGCGCGCGGCGAGCGCCTCGTGGTCTGCGGCCCCTCGGGCTCGGGCAAGTCGACGCTGATCCGCTGCATCAACGCGCTCGAGCCGTTCCAGGAAGGCCGCCTGTCCGTCAACGGCGTGGCGCTGGCGGTGGAAGGCCGCGAGGACTTGCGCGCGGTGCAGCAGGTGCGCCGCAGCGTGGGCATGGTGTTCCAGCAGTTCAATCTGTTTCCGCACCTGAGCGTGCTCGACAACCTGACGCTCGCGCCGCGCAACGTCGGCCGCATCCCGCGCGCCGAGGCCGAAGCCCAGGCGCTGGTGCAGCTCGAGCGCGTGCACATCGCCGAGCAGGCGCACAAGTTCCCGCAGCAGCTCTCGGGCGGCCAGCAGCAGCGCGTGGCCATCGCCCGCGCGCTGTGCCTGTCACCGCAGATCCTGCTGTTCGACGAACCCACCTCGGCGCTCGACCCGGAGATGGTGCACGAGGTGCTCGACGTGATGGTAGAGCTCGCGGGGCAGGGCATCACCATGGTCTGCGTGACCCACGAAATGGAATTCGCGCGTTCGGTGGCCGACCGCGTGGTGTTCATGGACCAGGGGCAGATCATCGAACAAGCGGGGCCGGAGGATTTCTTTTCCAATCCTCGCAGTGAGAGGGCGAGGCAGTTTCTGGATAAGTTGTTGGGGCGGAAGTAGGGTTGGTTTTGGGACATGCCTGTCGCAGGCTGCGCCCTGAAACGCCCTTCGACAGGCTCAGGGCGAACGGCGGTGGGGGAGGCTGAGGGCGAAAGGCGGTTGGTAGGCTTAGAGCGCAAAAAATGCATAGGGCAGGGCGCTTCCCCCCGTTCGTCCTGAGCCTGTCGAAGGATGAACGGCCCGCCCTCAAGACTACCCCTCAGTCCCCCCGTCAATAGGCCCGTCGAAGGATGAACGTCCTAGTCTCGAAACCTCGTCCCAATCCCCCCGAATCATCGCCTCCTTCTTCCGCCGACTCCACCCCTTCACCCGTCGCTCCGCCGAAAGCGCCTCTTCCCGCGTGGCAACTTCCTGCGCAAACACCAGCTCCATCGGCCGACGCTGAAACGTATAGCACCCGGCAAAGGCGCCCGAAGCATGCTGCGCAATCCGCTGCTCGAGGTTGTCGGTATGCCCGGTGTAATAACTGCCGTCATGGCAGCGCAGCAGATAAACCCAGAAGCCCATGGGTTCCTCCGTTTGGGACGGCTACGTCTCCCTAGGAAACGCCACCACATGCTCCACCGCCAGCTTCATCCCCACCCATTCCCCCACCTCATGGTTGTGATGGCTGGGCACATGCGCCATCACCGTCTGGCCGCTGGGCAGGCGCATGGTGTAGAGAAACTCCGAGCCGCGAAACGACTTGCGCACGATCTGCGCCTTCACTTCGGCGTTGTCATCGTGGATCACATCGTCGGCGCGCAGCAGCACGTCGCATTCGCCGTTCGGGTAGCTCGCGGGCAGCGGGCATTCGGCCAGGTCGGTGAGCTCGCCCAGCGGGGTCTGCGCGACCACGCCGCTCTCGCGCATCACCAGGCGCGCGGGCAGGAACACGCCGTGGCCGATGAAGTCGGCAACGAAGCGCGTCGCGGGGCGGTGGTAGAGCGTGTACGCGTCGTCCCACTGGTGCAGCTCGCCGTGGTTCATCACGCCGATCACATCGCCAATGGCAAAGGCTTCGAGCTGGTCGTGCGTCACGAACAGCGCCGTCGCGTTGGCCGCCTTGAGAATCGCGCGCACCTCGTGCGCCAGGCGCTCGCGCAGGTCGACATCGAGATTGGAAAAGGGCTCGTCCAGCAGCATCAGCTGCGGGCGCGGCGCCAGCGCCCGGGCCAGCGCCACACGCTGCTGCTGGCCGCCCGAGAGTTCATGCGGAAAGCGCGCGGCGCTGCCTTCGAGGCCGACCAGCGCCAGCACTTCGGCCACGCGCGCCGCCTGCTCGCTCTTGCGCAGCGCATGGATGCCGAACGCCACGTTCGCACCCACGCTCAAATGCGGGAACAGCGCATAGTCCTGGAACACCATGCCGATGCGCCGCTGCTCGGGCGGCAGCGAAATGCTGGCACTGCCCACGACCTGATCGAGCAGCCGGATTTCGCCCGAGCTCACTGGCTCGAGCCCGGCCACCGCGCGCAGCAAGGTGGTCTTGCCGCAGCCCGAGGGGCCGATCAGCACGCCGATGTCGCCGGCGTTCAGATTCAGTGAAACGCCTTGCACGGCGGCCTGCGGGCGGCCGGCATAGCGCACCCCGAGTTGGGAGACCTTGAGAAACATTCCTCGATTGTAGGGCGGTGCAAATGCTTAGAATTCGCATTTGCACGAATGGCCCCGGCCGCGCGCAACCCTGCGCCCTCGCGCGCCTTCCCCCAGCCGAGCCCCATCTTGCGCCGCATCACCTCCGCCTGCCGTTCCCTGCCCCTGATCCTGCTGGCGTTGCTGCTCACCTTGCCGGTGCTCGCGGTGTTTGCCGCCTGGCTGCCCTGGGGCGAATCCGATGGCCTGGCAGGCCCGATCCTGCGCGAGATGGCTGCCACCGTGCTGCCCGGCTATGTGCTGACCACCGTCTGGCTGGGCCTGATGGTGGCGCTGGGCGCGGCCGTCGTCGGTACCGTGGCCGCGGCGACGGTGACGCTGTTCGACTTCACCGGGCGGCGCACGCTCGAATGGCTGCTGCTGCTGCCACTGGCGATGCCGGCCTATGTCACGGCCTATGCCTATACCGACTTCCTGCAGTTCAGCGGCCCGCTGCAGGTCTGGCTGCGCGAGACCTATGGGCTCGAAGGCCGGCTGCTGCCCGAGGTGCGCAGCCTCGGCGGCGCGGTCTGGGTGTTCATCTTCTCGCTCTACCCCTATGTCTACCTGCTGGCGCGCACCGCGCTGGGCGAGCGCGCCGCGCATCTGATGGAAGCGGCGCGGCTGCTGGGCGCGCCGCTGCGCCGGCGCATCTTGACCGTGGCGCTGCCGCTTGCACGCCCGGCCGTGGCCGCGGGCGTGGCGCTGGTGCTGATGGAGACGCTCGCCGACTTCGGCGTGGCGAGCTATTTCGGCATCCAGACCTTCACCACCGGCATCTACAAGGCCTGGCTGTCGATGGACAACCGCATTGCCGCGGCCCAGCTCGCGACCTTTCTGCTGGTGCTGGTCGTCGTGCTGCTGCAGGTCGAGGTGCGCGCGCAGCGCCGCATGCGCTTCGTCACCAATGGCGTGGGCCGCGCGGGTTCGGCCGAAGCCCAGCCGCTGCGCCTGCGCGGCGGCCAGGTGGGCGCGGCCTGGCTGATCTGCCTGCTGCCGGTGCTGATGGGCTTTGTCGCGCCGGTGGTGTTCATGCTGCGCCCGCTCGCGGCCGACTGGTCGGTGCTGCCCTGGTCGCGCTTTCTCGAATGGGCCGGCAACAGCGTGCGCCTGGGCGCGATCACCTCGGTGCTGGCCGTGGCCATTGCGCTGGCGCTGGCGTTTGCGGTGCGCCGCCGCCCCGATGCGCTCACGCGCGGCGTGGTGCAGCTCGCGAGCCTGGGGTATGCAGTGCCCGGCGCCGTGATCGTCGTCGGCCTGCTGCTGCCCGTGGGCTGGCTGCAGGCGGCTGCGCCCGACTGGGGGCTGGCGTCGCTGGTCACGGCAACGGCGGTGGGCATCGTCTGGGCCTATCTCGTGCGCTTTTGCGCCGTGGCGCTGCAGTCGATGCAAAGCGGCTATGCGCGCATTCCCGTGAGCTTCGACGATTCGGCGCGCATGCTCGGCACGCGCAGCTGGGGCCTGATGGCGCGCGTGCACTGGCCGCTGCTCAAGCGCTCGACGGCCGCGGCCGCGCTGCTGGTGTTCGTCGACGTGATGAAGGAGCTGCCCGCGACCATGGTGCTGCGCCCCTTCAACAGCGACACGCTGGCCGTGGTCGCCTATCAGCTCGCGCGCGACGAGCGCCTGGGCGAGGCCGCATTGCCCTCGCTGGCGCTGGTCGCAGTGGGGCTGGTGCCGGTGATCATGTTGAGCCGGACCCTGCGATCTCGATGAGCACCCCCTGAGCGGCTGCGCCGCTTCCCCCTCTCATCCTTCGGTGGAGGGGGACGGCAGCCTCGCTGCGGGGCGGCCCTTGCTCGCTGCCCCTTTGCTGGGCCGCGCCAGTTTCAGGAGCTGCGAATAATGCGGGTGCTGTGGGGCACCGCGCAGGCTCTAGACTGTGGGCCCATGAGCCAGACACTTTCCCCTTCCGATTTCCCCGTCACGATCTATCACAACAGCCGCTGCAGCAACTCGCGCGGCGCGCTGGCGCTGCTGCGCGAGCGCGGCATCGAGCCGCGGATCGTCGACTACATCGCCGACCCGCTCGATGCACCTGCGCTCACGGCGCTGGTGCGCGAGCTCGGCATGCCGGTGCGCGATCTGCTGCGCAGCAAGGAGGCAGCTTACGCCGAACTGCAGCTCGATGATCCGGCGCGCAGCGATGCCGAATTGATTGCCGCCATCGCCGCGCACCCGGTGCTGCTCAACCGCCCGATCGTCGTCACGCCGCGCGGCGCCGCGCTGTGCCGGCCGCCCGAGAAGGTGTTGGCACTGCTGCCTCAATGAACTGCGCGCCGGGGATCCATTCGCCCTGGCCCGATGCGCTGCGCGAGCCCAGCCAGCGCCTGGCGTACCTCGGCCCGGCCGGCACCTGGAGCCACCAGGCTTGCCTGCAGTGGCGCGCACACGCCGGGCGGCATCCCGGCCCCGAATTGCTGCCGATGGCCGCCGAGGAAGCGCTGCAGGCACTTGCGCAGCGCACGGTCGATGCCGTCTGCCTGCCCGTGAGCACGCGCCTGGTCGGCGCCACGCCCTATCTGGCGCCAGTGCTCGCACTGCTCGAGCGGCAATGGCATGATCCCGCCGCGGCGCTGCAGGTCGTCGGCGAATGCCGGCTGGAGCTGGGCTACAGCCTGATGGCGCGCCCCGGCGTCGCGCTGGCGCAGCTGCAGGGCGTCTTGGCCCATACCGTCGCGCTGCAGGAAGCCGCGCCCTGGCTGCGGCGCCACCTGCCCGCATTGCCGCAGCAGCCCTGTGCCTCGGCAGGCGCGGCGGCGCAGGCCGTGGCCGGCGCGCGCGATCGGGCGCTGGCCTGCCTCGGCCCGGCGCTCGCGGCCACGCTGCATGGCCTCGATGTGCTGCAGGACGGCATCGAGCAGGGCCCGCACAACGAGACCCGCTGGTGGTTGCTCGCGCGCGCGGATCCAGCGGTCACCGCTACCGATGCACAGCAGCCCTGGCTTGGCCGCTTCGGCCTGGCGCATGGGCCGGCTGCGTCAGCCTGAACCGCGTTCTGCAGATGGCCCATCGCGGGGACGCTATGCTCGAAGCATGAGCCTGCTGCCTTCCATTTCCGCCGTTTTCGCGCACTCCGTGCGACGCGCCGCGCCTGCATGACGACCTTTGCACTGCTCTCGGGCCTGGGCCACAGCATCGTGGTCATCGCCAGCCTGCTGGTCTATCTCGTCGCCACGCGCATCGGCTACCAGCGCCGCCACCCCTCGGCGGCGCTGGCCTGGGTCGTGGCCATGGTGGCGATTCCCTATGTCGCGCTGCCGCTGTTCCTGCTGATCGGCAGCCGCAAGTTCCTGCGGCCGCAGCAGCGCCATGCGCCCGCGCTGCCCGCTCCCGCGCCCTGGAGCGACACGGGCGAGGCGGCCGATGCCGGCACGCCGCCGCCCGAGTGGGTCACGCGCCTGCTGCGCGCGCTCGATCTGCCCGAAGCCATGCGCAATGCGCGTGTCGAGTTCCAGTCCAATGGCGAAGAGGCGCTCGCGGCGCTGCTGGCCACCATCGACAGCGCGCGCGAGCAGCTGGTGCTGAGCACCTATGTCCTGGCCGCCGACGCCACGGGCGAGCAGGTGGCCCAGGCGCTGCAGCGCGGCGTCGCGCGCGGCGTGCGCGTGCGCGTATTGATCGACGCGATCGGCAGCCTGCAGACACCGCGCACGCTGCTGCGCGACTGGCGCGGCATGGGCATCGAGGTGCGGCGCTTCATGCCGCTGCTGCACAACCCGCTCTATGGCCGGCTCAATCTGCGCAACCACCGCAAGCTGGTGGTGGCCGACGCACGGCGCATGTGGAGCGGCGGGCGCAATCTGGCCGACGAGTACTTCGTCGGCACGCACGGCGCGCCGCCCTGGATCGATCTGGGCTTCGTGATCGAGGGCCCGCTCGCGGCCCAGGCGCTGGCCCAGTTCGAGACCGACTGGCGCGCCGCGCCCGGGCGCATCCACCGCAAGAAGCACCGCGCCCCGCCCGTGGCGCATCCCGCGGCGCTCCCCCCCGGCCCAGGCCAGACCTGGGCGCAGTGGATTCCCAGCGGCCCTGACCATGCCGACGATACGCTGCATGCGCTGCTGCTGTCGGCCGCGTTCCAGGCGCGCGAGTGCATCGTCGCGGTGACGCCGTATTTCGTTCCCGACGATGCGCTGGTCGCGGCCTGGACGCTGGCCTGCCGGCGCGGCGTGCGCCTGCGCCTGCTGCTGCCGCGGCGCTCCAACCACCGCCTGGCCGACTGGGCGCGCGAGCGCGCGCTGCGCCAGCTGGCCCAGGCCGGCGCCGAGATCCACCTGCTGCCGGCCATGCTGCACGCCAAATGCGTCGTGGTCGACGGCGAATGGGCGCTGTGCGGCTCGCTCAACCTCGATGCGCGCAGCCTGTTTCTGAACTACGAAGCCATGACCGCGTTCTACGGCCGGGCCGAGGTGCAATGGCTGCACGACTGGCATGAAAAGCTGCAGGCCGGCGCCGAGCCCTATGTCAGCCGCCGGCCGTCGTGGCCGCGCGAGATCTTCGAGGGCATGGTGCGCACAGTGGCTTTCCAGCTCTGAGCGCCCGGCCCGAGGGAAGGGCCGGTGCCGGCGGCTGCTTCAGATGCCGAAATGCCGTGCGGTTTCGCAGGTCCGCTTGATATCGATTCCCAGCCGCGTGATGCTCGCGCCTTCGCTTGCCAGGCGCCGCCAGAGGGTCAGCACACCGGTGCTCGGGTCGATGCCAATGGAGGCGCCATTGAAATCCTTGCCGATGAATGCGGCGCTGAGAAGCTCACGTTCCTGTTACAGGTCCAATTCAGGCGGCTGGTCGCCCAGCGGGACGATGATCACGATATCGTCGCGCTCTTCATCCCAGCCAATGACTGCCGGCGGGCCGTCTTGGGGTTCGATGACGCAGCTGGCACCATTGAACACCGGGGGCGGCAGTTGGTTCAACTGGCAATAGTTTCGAAGCAAGGCAGCAAAATCGAGAAATTGCATTTTTTGCGGACTCAGGCCCGGTTGAAAGGAGAAAAACCCGGGAAGTCCCGCGGCGGTGACATGAATTCCGGCAGTGGAGCAAGGGTTTCGGGCGGCGAAACGGCTGCAGCAACGCGCTCGGCCCAGGCAACGGTCGCAACGGCAAAAGCCCCGGTCCACTGCGCCAGACTTTCACTGTCCAAGGTACTGAGGTCCAGCTGCAAGCGCAGGAACGCGCGCTCGCCACTGTCGTCGGTGCACAGCGCTCCCCCGGCGAGATCACGCCAGTTGTTGTTGGCGACCAGCATCTGCTGGTGAAGGTCGTTTCTTTGCTTTGCGGGCAAAGGTCCAAGGTCGGCTACCAGTACCACCATCCTGTCCTTGCCCTGAAGGTGGATCTGTATGTACAGCATCGCGCTTCCGAGTTCTACCGCTGCCTGGTTTGCCTCAACGAAAAGTTTGGCAGGGTCGAGGTCAAAGGCTTTGCCGATGACCTGCTCGGGAGAATAAGTCAAAGACGAAACTGCTGCATCCATGTTGAGAATTTATTTAATTTGGGAACGATTAACCGTTAATATTTCGGCCTTTGGCCTGGGCCTTCGTAATATACAATCAAAATCCTCGCCGCCATCCTGGCGCCGGCGTTATTGAAATCTTCAATCTTGGGCCTTGCCTCTACGCGATTATAAGGTTCAGGTCTATAATAAAGTTTTAGCCGGCACAAGTTTTCCGCGTCAGCCGTCTTTTTGGCCGTCTCGTTAGGGCTCGTTGACAATTTTCTGTGTGCCCATTTGGTTACGTTGGAGCAAAGCTCCATTATTTTATCCAATCCTGCAGCAATACTATTGCACAGCGAAATTCCTGGGTTTTTTTCTGGCGCGTGTGAATTCAGCGAAACCTTGGCTCCACCGATTGAATTAATGTCCATGAACAACTCTCTTCGTATAAGAAGTGAAAATTCTGAAATATCCAGGCTCCATGCAGCTTGAGTAACCGAAATAGGTAAATGGTTCCAGCCGAAGGAAAAGCCAATTGACCTTCATGGTCGGGTCGGCGCCTGAAGCGCAGGGGCCGGCGCCGCAGGCTATCTCAGATGCCGAAATGCCTTGCGGTTTCGCAAGTACGCTCGATATCGAGCCTCAATCGCTCGACGCTGGCACCTTCGCTGGCCAGCCGCCGCCACAGAGTCAGCACACCGGTGCCCGGATCGATGCCGATGGCCGCGCCATTGAGGTTCTGGCCGACAAATGCGGCGCCAAGAAGCTCAAGCGCCTCATCCAGGTCCAATTCGACCGGCCGCTCGCCGAGCGGGACGATGATCACGATATCGCCGCGCTCTTCGTCCCAGGCAATGACTGCCGGCGGGCCGTCGCGGGGCTCGATGACGAAGCTGACATCATCGATTGACGGGGGCGGCAGGTGGCTCAGTTGGCAATAGTTCTGAACTAGCGCAGCAAAGTCGAGGAGTTGCATTTTTTTGCGGGCTCAGGCCCGTTTGAAATGGGAAAAACCGAGGGAATCCTGCGGCGAGATGACTTCCGGGAGGGCAGCCGGGGTTTCGGCGGGTAACTCGTCTGCAGCCACGCGTTTGGCCCGGACGACAGCCGCCATGCATGGAAAAAATTCATTTCTTTAAATTTTTCAATCCTTTGATAAATCCGCTGCCAATCCTGTGCGAAGTTCATTTGATTCAGGGTTGTTCCCGCCGACTATATTGAGCAGGGTATTTTTTTGGATGGTGATCTGCAGATCATGCGGTAAATTCGTAAAATCATGGAGATTACCATTTCTCTCGGCTGCGAGCTTTTTCTCGAGACCAATGAAGATTTTCCGTACGCTCTCGAGATTTTTGTCGGCCTGAAGCGCATTTTTGGAAAGGTTGCCGCTTTGGAATGCGTTCTTGGGAAGGCTGTCCTTGTCGTCGAGCACGCGTTTTTCGAGAGCCTTGAGGTCCTTGAGCTGCTTGTCGGCTTGGATTTCGAACTCGACGATCTTTATCATTTTCCCCAGTTGCCCCAATGTTTCATCATGGGCTTGTTTTCTTTTGGCTAATGCAGGATCGATGCTCCCCAGGAGCATTTCCTTGTTGATATCATCGCCTGTCTTCATCTGTGAGTTTTGCGTGGTGCGAAGTCCTTGCAGCAAGGATTCCTTGAATCCCTGCATTTTGCCTTGGCCTTTGAAGAGCCAGTCATCCACCGTTTTCATCGCGGTTTTCTGCGATTGACTCCCTTCTTCAAGAACAGCATGGAGAGCTGTGGGAGGATTTTCTTTTTTGACCTCTGCGGCAGTCAGAGGCATGGAAGGCGCAAGAGACTCGTGTTTGAGGTCGCTATGCTTGTATTTCATGATGTTTTCATAGCTCAACGCTTCTTGTGCCTGCGCGATATCTGCAGTTTTCACGGTCACCGTAATGAAATCCTCCGGCCCCCGGCGGAAGCTGTAAGCTTGTGAAGGTGCATGCCTTTTTTCGTTGAAATCCTTCAATGTCTGCAGGATTTTTTCAGCTTCTGAAGACTTGCCCTGGAACGTGAACTGGATATCGTTGCCACTTTGCCGCACGTTCCAAGCCTTGCGATGTTCGGGTTTCTGCACCTGAGGTATCTCGAGCCTGATGCCGTTATTTTTGCCATTGGCGGTGCCGACGGTGGTGGAAGTCAGCTTTTCCAGGCCGTCGAGCATGTTCAGTGTCTGGTCGCGGGCTGTTTTTTTATCTTCTGCATTGATGCCTGCTGGGCCAAAGTCAAAGTTGTCGACTTCCAGACGATTTCTAAAAACTTCAAGTATTTCTTCCCTGCGGTTAATATATGCACGTGCTATATCCGATGACATGGATTCTTTTGGATCCAGTCCATCTTTCTTCAACTGCTGGATTTGACGCACGCCTTCCATTTTTTCAGCCAATGTGGATTGGTCATGGATGCTGAAATTCTTGCGCTGTGCCGCAGAATCGAGGGAAAAATCGCTGTTCACGCCGACCTTTTTGCCCAGCAGGTTTTCGTTGAGAAAAGATCCCGATCCATTGGAGAAAAATTGGGATTTTTCACCGTTTGTCAAAACTCCCTTGTTTTTTAGCGGATCCTGATCGCCAACAAGCAGCAATGTTATCTTGTTCCTTCCAAGCCCTTCGATGCCGCTGCATAGCTTGAGTGGTCCATCAAATACAGTGGGGTCGTTCTCGTTGCGGGAGTGCTGCACCAGTACCCCGTCCTTGCGAAAGGGGCGGCCTGAGGTTGAGGCTTCTTTCTCATTGAAATCGATGAAGTTTTCGGGTTGGGTGCTTTGAAGTACTGCTGTTCCTGTCTTGAAACCGCCGAAATGGCGAATGTCCAGTTTCTGGGTTTTTATTCCCAATTTCTCCACAAGATTGTTTACGTAGCTTCGTACGGCTGCTTGGGTTCTCGTTGCCTTGCGGGTCTCGTCGTCCAGCTGGTCAATCATGTTCTTGAAACTGGAAATTTTTCCTGTATCCTTGGCTACGGAAATGAGCTTTTGTACCGCTTTGCTGCCAGATTTTATTTCAGGCAGTTCCATGTACTCTTTGCCATTGAAAACCGGCTCCTTCTCAAGAATCTCATTTCTTATGATTTGGTAGAGGGTGGAAACCTTGCCGTCTTTTTTGTCCGACTTGAGCGCTTCCTGGAAAACTGCATCTTTCAATTGCGGCGTCAGGTCCTTGAGCTCAGTGTCGCTGGAGCCTTTGACGATGTCGTCAAGTTCTCTGCGAGAAATTTCATCCAGTTGGGAAACTAACTTCTCATTATTAATCAGCTCCGTGAGTCCCAGTTTGAAGCATTTCTCTACGCCCAACCAGCATTTGGACTTGCGGCCTAGCTCTAGTTGGCCACTCAGCCATTCCAGTGCGCGTTTATTGAAGGGATGGCCAGGCTCACGCAGAAGCTTGTCATCGGCGACTGACCAGTCTTTTTTTGCAGTGATTCCCGCCGCCACGCCCTTGGCCCTGTCTCCCAGTGCCCGGAAGCCGCTCAGCTTCAATGCATTGGCTGCGGATCCTTTGTCCGCTTCCGATGCCTTGAAATTGGAATCTACTGTTGGCACCTTGTTTTGGGTATTCCGGAAAATATTTTTGATGCCGCGAAGAATTCTGCATACCGTGGATTCAGCCTCGTGGACTTTGCCGGCCGGAGGAAAAGCTACCAAGGGATGCTTGATCTGGGTAAGTTGACTCATTGCTTTATTGGTGTGAGAGGTGATGAACCCAATGCATCGACCACACAGATTGGGTCACTGCACGCAATGGATGGTTCCGTTGTCATAGGCGCCAACTACCGAGCGGAAGGACACTCGAATGGATGATCACGATAGCCTCGCATTCTTTATTTCCTGGCAGGAGGATTGGCTCGCCGGAATGGAACGCAATGACACGGGGGGGGCGCCATTGAACGCCGGACCGGCAGACAGTCCAGTTGGCAAGGGTTCTGAAGCAGGCAGCAAGGTCACGGAGTTGCTGTTTTGTGTGATTCAGGCCCGATTGAACAGAGCAAGACCGAGAAAGTCCTGCGGCTGAGGTATCAACTCCGGGGCTTCAGCAGCGGCCTCGGCCGGCGAGTCGGTTGCAGCAAAGCGCATGGCCCAGGCTTCGGCCGCAAAGACAAAGGCCGCGAGCCACTGGGCCAGCATTTCGGCGCCCAGGGTGTCCAAGTCCAACCGCAGCCGCAGGAACGCCTGGTCGCCACTGTCGTCCGTACACAGCGCTCCACCGGCCAAGTCGCGCCAGCCGCTGTTGGCGACCAGCATCATCTGGTAGTACGCGGTTCTTTGCTCAGTCGGCAGAAATCCAAGATCGGCCATCAACAAGAGGACGTTGCTCTCTTCTTGCTGGTAGAGCTTGATGTACAGCAGCGCGCCATCGAGTTGCACCTGTCCCTGGTCTTGCTCGGCGAAAAGCTCGGCAGGATCGAAATCAAAAGCCTGGCTGATGACCTGCTGGGGCGAATAGGGTAGAGAGGAAGCTGCCGGATCCATGGAGAATTTCCTGAGAGAAAGGCTTGTCGCGGATGCACTGCAAAAGACAGCCCCTTACCTTGAGCATCGTCTGCGCTGCAGAGTGAAGCTTGCTGAACCCGTGGTCCCAGATCGACGGTATCGAGAGCTCAAGGATCTCGATCGACATAGGCTGATTTCTTTTGCCTGGTAAGGGTGCAGGAGCTTAGTAACCGCATCCTGTAGATGGTTCCCTGGCTGCCGCAGGCATAAAAAAAACCGGCAGCCCTCTCAGGCTGCCGGTGGTTGCGCGGAAACCGCATTGGTCAGTCGATCAGCACCACTTCGACGCGGCGCGCCTCGGCATTGCTGCCGCTGGCCTGCGTCTGCGCGGGCTTGCGCAGATCGATCGCTTCCTGCTTCACGCCCAGCGCCAGCAGCGTGTTCTGCACGGCCAGTGCGCGCTGCTTGGATAGCTCGGCATTGACGGCGGCATCGCCCGTGGCATCGTGGAAGCCCGAGATCTGCGCGCGCTTGCCCTGGGTGACGCCGCGCACCACATCGGCCAGCGCTTCATTGCCGCCCACGGCCACATCGGCCTTGCCGGTCGCGAAATAGAACTTCACGACGCCGTTGTCGACGCGCACCAGCGCTTCTTCATAGACGGCACCGGCTGGTGTCACTCCAGCGGTGGCCGGCATGGCTTCAGGCGCCTTGAGCACGCGCTGGTAGACCACGACACCGATCACCGTGGAGACGATCAGGGCAATCAGCCCGAAAAGAAAACCCAGCGCGAAACGCTGCTGGCTGTCGTCGTCGGAATTGGACATATGGAAACTCCTGAGATGGTGAATGGATGCAGCGCTGCGGGTGCCGCGCGGTGAATCGATTGTAGTGGGGCACGCCGCCGCGGGTGCCCGCCGCGGCCCGGCTTGGCGTCAGGGCCGGGGCCTACAACCGCGTTTTTCCAGCTGGATTCACCATGGGGCAATGGCTTTCGTCCGCTGTCACAAGGAGACACCATGGCCCATCCCTCCTACGATGCAAAGCAACTCAAGGACCTGCTGCTGCAGATGCTCGAAACCGAGCTGGCCGGCGAGCAGATCTACAGAAAAGCCCTCGCCGTCGTGCGCAACCCCGATCTCAAGAAGGAGTGGCAGGAATACCTGGCGCAAACCCAGAACCATTACAACGTGCTGCGCACCCTGTGCGAAGACCTGGGCATCGATGCCGGCGGGCGCAGCGCCGGGCGCGACGTCGCGCGGCATATCGGCAGTGCGCTGGTCCAGACCATCGAGCTGGCCGCCGGCAGCGCCACGGCGCAGGCCGCGGAACTGACGGCCTGCGAATGCGTGGTGCATGCCGAGACCCGGGAACATGCGAACTGGGAGCTGCTCGGCCAGGTGGCGGCCGCTGCCAGCGGCGAGCAGGCGCAGCTGCTCAAGGATGCGCATGCGCGCGTCGAGCAGGATGAGGAGCACCACCTGTCCCACAGCAAGAGCTGGTGCCGGGAGCTGGGCTTGCAGGGTCTGGGCATGCCGGCGGTGCTGCCGCCGCCCGAGGAAGTGCGCCACGCTGCAGCAGCCGGGCCGCAGCGGCGCAGCATGCTGTAAGCCGCGCGGCTTCAGTCCACCTCGGCGGTCGCCCGGCCCACGCTGGCCGGGTGTGACGCCGGTGCCGCGGCGGGATGCGTGGAGGGCGGCACTTTGGCCGCCAGCGGCAGCACCCGGGTGCCGCAGCGGCGGCAAAAGCGCGCGTCCTCTTCATGGCGGTTCTCGCCGCAGGTACGGCACTCGACGCCCTTCATGCGCGCGCGGGTGCCGGCGTTGCGCGAGATCTCCGCGCCCACGATGCCGGTCGGCACGGCCAGCACGCCCCAGCCCAGCAGCATCATCACCGAGGCAAAGAAGCGCCCCGTCGCGGTGGCCGGCGTCACGTCGCCATAGCCGACGGTGGTCACCGTGGAGATGGCCCAGTAGATGCCCATCGGCACGCTGGTGAAACCGTTTTCCGGGCCCTCGATCACGAACATCAACGTGCCCATGACGAACACCAGCACCGCCACGACGCTCAGGAACACGAAGATCTTGCGCCCGCTGGCCTGCAGCGCGCGCCCCAGCATCAGGTATTCGTCGAGAAAGCCGCGCAGCGCCGGAAAGATATGGAAGGTGCGCACCAGCCGCAGCGCGCGCACCGCCGCCAGATACTGTGCATCGGGAAAGAAGATCGCGAGATAAGCCGGAATGATCGCCAGCAGATCGACGATGCCGTAGAAGCTCAGCGCGTAGCGCCACGGCTTGCGCACCGAGATCAGCCGCAGCAGGTATTCGATGGTGAAGGCCACCGTGAACATCCACTCGAGCGCGCGCAGCAGCGTGCCGCGCCCGCCCTCGGAGACCGCGGGCAGGCTGTGCGCGATGACCACGCCCAGGCTCAGCACGATGGCCAGCGTCAGATAGCGCTCGAAGGCCTTGCCGGTCTGGGTGTTGGTCTCGAACACCGTGCGGTAGAGGCTCGCGCGCCAGCGCGCCACGGGCACGCCCAGGCGCTCCGAGGAAGGGTAGTTGTCGCGGAAGAACGCCGAGAAAGCGGCAAACAGGCGCATGGCAGGGCAGGAAGAAGCGAGAGGGGGAAGGGCGGTGCGCCGCGCGCCGGGCGCCGGCAGCCGGCCTCAGGTGATCTTGAACACCCAGCGCTGGGCCTTGCCGCCCGACTTGCCTTCGTAGACCGCCCACTGCTTGATGCCCTTGACCAGCACCTGCTGGCTGATGTCGCGCACCGACTTCTTGGCCTTGAGCTGCACGGTCAGCCAGTCCTGGATATGCGCGAAGTGCGCGCCTTCCTGGCCGGTGGGGACCAGCAGTTCCTGGCCCGCGACTTTGCCTGCGGAGGTGACGGTGATTTCGGTGGCGGGCATGTGCAGCGGTGAGAAGTGAAACGGCGCCGGCCCGGGGCCGGGCCAGTCGCGCCCGAGCGGGCCGCGCCATTTTGCCAGCGCCCCGGAGCGGGCGCAGGCAGCAGGGGCATCGCGCCCTGGCCGGTGGATTCAGCCAGCCTCGCGCATGGCCCGGGCCAGCGCGGCATTGCCTTGGGCTTCGAGCGCCTGCACGACGCCCAGCCGGTCGCGCTCCTCCTTGTTCTGGCTCAGCTTGCGCTTGCCCGCAAGCCTCGTCACCGCGATCTCGATGCCGACGATGTGCTGCAGCAGGCCGTCGATGAATTCGGGCGCCGAGTCCGACATCTTCCAGGGCCTGGGCTGCGCGGCCTCGTGCCGCCGCGTCAGCCGCCCCAGCAGGCCGCGCACGAAGCGCGCATCGTCGCGCACCGTGGGCAGGCCATGCGCATGCACCACCTCGTAGTTCCAGGTCGGCACCTGCCGGTGGGCCTCGTGCTTGCTCGGGTACCCGTTGGGCGAGATATAGCCCTCGGCGCCGCGAAACACCACCATCACCTCGCCGCCCGCCGCGCAGCGCTGCAGCAGCGGATTGGCGCGCGCCACATGGGCTGTCAGCAGTCCGCTTTCGGCGTCGAATTCAAACGGGATATGGTCCGCGTCGAGGCCCTCGGGCCCGTGCGTGACCAGCATGCCCAGCGGGTGCGCGCGGATGATGCGGGCCAGTTCTTCGTTGCGGACTTCGGCAAATGGGGCGGGGGTGTACATGGAGCGGTGAGGGCAGGGTGCGTGCAGCCGCCATCTTCGCGCGAAAAGCGCGGGCCGCGCCGGAAATTCAATGGCCGGGCGCCATTGCAACAGACCCGCGCGCTGCGCCCGGTGCCTGCGGCGAGTATCCTGCCGTGGATCACTTTCCATTCCAAGGAGCCCCCATGCGCAGTGCCATCCACCTCAGCTTTGGTGAACCCGCCGACGTCCTCCACCTGGGCGAGAGCCCCATGCCGCAGCCGGGCCCGGGCGAGGTGCGCATCAAGACGCTGCTCGCACCGATCCACAACCACGACCTGTGGACGGTGCGCGGCCAGTACGGCTACAAGCCCGCGCTGCCGGCCATCGGCGGCAGCGAGGCCGTGGGCCTGGTCGATGCGCTGGGCGAGGGCGTGCAGGGCGTCGCGGTGGGACAGCGCGTCACGGTGGCCGGCGTGCATGGCAGCTGGGCCGAATACTTCATCGCGCCGGCACCGCTGCTGGTGCCGCTGCCGCCCTCCATTGCCGACGAAGCCGCCGCGCAGCTGATCGCCATGCCGCTGAGCGCGTTGATGCTGCTCGAATTCCTCGAAGTCCAAAGCGGCGACTGGATCGTGCAGAACACCGCCAATGGCGCAGTCGGCAAGACCCTGGCCATGCTGGCCGCCGCGCGCGGCATCCATGTCGTCAATCTGGTGCGCCGCAACGCGGGTGTCGAGGAGCTGGCGGCGCTGGGCATCGGCAACGCCGTGTCCACGGCCCAGCCCGACTGGCAGTTCCAGGTGCGCACTCTGCTGGGCGACGCCACCCCGTGCGCCGCCGTCGATTCCATTGGCGGCGCGGCCAGCGGCGATCTGCTGGGGCTGCTGGGCGAAGGCGGCCTGCTGGTCTCGTTCGGCACCGCCTCCGGCGAGCCGATGCAGATCGCCTCGGGCGACCTGATCTTCAAGCAGGCCATCGTGAAGGGCTTCTGGGGCAGCAAGGTCAGCGCGGCGCTGCCGGTCGAGGACAAGCGCCGGCTGCTGGGTGAGCTGCTGGGACTGGCCGCCAGCGGTCGGTTGCAGCTGCCGGTGGAGGCGATTTTCGATCTGGCAGATATCTCGCAGGCCGCGGCGGCCAGCTTGCAGCCCGGGCGCAAGGGCAAGGTGCTGCTGCGGCCCTGAAGTTGCTGCGTGCTGGAGCGGCGGCGCCGCCGCGCCGCGGGAGGCGTTCAGTCCGAAGACAACCGGAATACGCCGACCAGCTGCACCAGCTTCGCCGCCTGTACATTGAGGCTGTTGGCGGCTGCGGCCGATTCCTCGACCAGCGCCGCGTTCCGCTGGGTGACCTGATCGAGCTGGTTCACGGCGTTGCTGACCTGCGATATGCCCTGGACCTGCTCCTGCGCGGCCGAGCCGATTTCCTCGATCAGCACCGCCACCTGGCGCACCTGCTCGACGATCTGCACCATCGTCGCGCCGGCTTCGCTCACCAGCTGCGAGCCCGCGCCGACTTCGCCCACGCTCGCGCCGATCAGCTGCTTGATTTCCTTGGCCGCCTCGGCGCTGCGCTGCGCCAGGGCCCGCACTTCGCTGGCAACCACGGCAAAGCCCCGTCCCTGCTCACCGGCGCGCGCGGCCTCGACGGCAGCGTTCAGCGCCAGGATATTGGTCTGGAAGGCAATCGAGTCGATGACACCGACGATGTCCTCGACCTTGCGCGAACTGGCCGTGATGGCGTCCATGGTGCTGACCACGCTGCCCATCACCGAGCCACCGCGCGTCGCGGTATCGCGCGCCGAGATGGCCAGCGTGGACGCGGTGTGCACCGCGCCCAGGTTCTGCTTGACGGTGGCGTTCATCTGCTCCATCGAGGCCGCCGTCTGCGCCAGGTTCGAGGCCTGCTCTTCCGTGCGCTGGCTCAGGTCCGAGTTGCCCATGGCGATCTGGCTCGAGCCCGTGGCGATGGACTCGCTCGACTGGCGCACCTGCTGCACCAGCTGCGCGAGGTTCGCGCGCATGGTTTCCATGTTCGCCAGCACGCTGGTGGCGTCCGAAGGGTCCAGCGCCACATGGATGGCCAGATTGCCCTTGGCCACTTCCTGCGCGATCTCCGCGGCATAGGCCGGCTCGCCGCCGAGCTGCCGCATGATGGCGCGTACCAGCCAGAACCCCAGGATGCTGCTGATCACCGCGCACACCAGGATCAGCGTGCTCAGCAGCCAAAAAGTGCGCTCCACATCGCGCGCGGCATTTTCCGTATCCAGGCGCGCCAGTTCCTCCTGCCGCTTGCTCGCGTCCAGCAAGATGGTGCGCACCGCGACATGCAGCTGGGCCGGCGCTCCATGCAGCTCCTGCATCGCGCCGGGATCGGCGCGATCGGCCATCTCCTGCACCTTGGCCAGCGCCTGCCGGTAGCTGGCCCAGGTCTGCTGCAGTTTCGCGCCCAGCGCTTTGAGTTCGGCGTCCGATGACCGGGTCTGAAGCAGCTGCATCGCGGCCAGCACCGATTTTTCCGATTCCTCGTTGAGGCGCAGTTCGCTGTCGCGCGCCTGCCGGTCTTCCTTCCAGATGTAGACATACATGCGGCGGAAATGCGTCGCGCCCTGGCGCGCCGCATCGACCACGACGCGTACCGGCACCACGGTGTCGGTGAACATGGCGCGCTGCTGGTGGGCAATGCTCCACAGCTGCTGCATGGCCAGCGTGCCGACCAGCACCAGCGTGGCGATGAAGAAAACGATGAGCGCGCTCAACTGGGTCTTGAGCGTGATTTTTGAGGAAGAAGGCATTTGGGACAGAAAGCGGATAGACGAACCCGCATGGATGGGGGCTGTTCTCAGTAGAACATTTGCTGCGCCACTGCCATGGGCCGATGAAAGGGGCGAATCCGGCGCTGGCCTGGCGATGCTCGTGGAGCGAGGATGGGCGGCGCGGCCCCCAGCGGATACCGGAAAATCCGCATCCTGCGACAATCCGCCTCGCCCGCGGCTGCGTTCCCTTTGCATGCGACGGCCGCGAACGTCGCTGCCGAGCCGCTGATCCGCTCGCGCGCTGCTCCTGGCCGGGCGGCTCCCGCGCGCAGCCCGCCTGCGCCGATACCTTCATCATCCATGGTTCTCGATCCCTTCACCCTGCTCGTCCTCACCGCGGCCATGGCTGCCGCCTCGGCGCTGTACATGGCTGCCGAATGGAGCATCGTGCGCGAACGCTCGCTGCTGCTCTGGAGCGCGGGGTTCGCGCTGGTCACCGTGGGCAGCTCGCTGGCCCTGCTGCGTTCCAGCGGCTATGTGCTGTTCGGCATCTGGTTTCCCAACGGCATGCTGATCGCTGCCCACTGGCTGTTCCTGGCAGGCGTCGCGGGGTTCATGCGCGTGCGGCTGCCGCACGCCTGGTGGCTGCTGGCCGCCGTCTGGCTGGCGATGCTGTTTCTGCCCCACGGACCCTGGTGGTCCAAGGCGATGATGGGCGTGCAGTCGCTGCTGATCGCCGTCATCACCGTGCGCGCCGGCCTGCTGCTGCGCCCGGATGGCGGCGCGCTCAGCGTGGGCGCGGCGCAGTTGCGCATCGTCCTGCTGGCGCATGGCTTTTTCTACCTCGCCAAGGCCGGCTCGACCGTGGCGCTGGACGCCTTCGTCAACCTGGCGAATTTCCGCGGCGCGGTGATCCAGGTATCGCTGGTGGAAGGCGTGATGGCGATCATGCTGCTCGCGATGTCCATGACCGGCACCGAGCGCCATCGCCGCGAGGAACGCATCGCGCAGATCGCCGCCCGCGACCCGCTCACCGCCCTGGACAACCGCCGCGCGCTCTATCTGCGCGCGCCGCTGCTGCTGGAGCAGGCCTCGCCGGCCAGCCCTGGCGCGCTGCTGCTGATCGACATCGACCACTTCAAACAGGTCAACGACCTGCACGGCCACGATGCCGGCGACCGCCTGCTGTTGATCCTGAGCGACCTCATCCGCGGCGCGCTGCCCCCCGGCGCGCTGGCCGCGCGGCTGGGCGGCGACGAGTTCGTGCTCCTGCTGCGCGGAATCGAAAGCGAAGCGTCGCAGGCGCTGGGCCAGGACCTGCGCGAGGCGTTCGCGCAGCAGGCGCAGGCGATGTTCGCGACGCCGCAGCCGGTGTCCCTGAGCATCGGCGCCACCGTGGTCGACCAGCCCGACATGGAGCTGTCGCACTGGCTCAAGCGGGCCGATGAAGCGCTCTACGCATCGAAGCGCATGGGGCGGGACCGGATGGAGTTTGTTGCGTTTGCGCCGGGGCGGGGGCACTGAGGATCCGCTGGCCGCGACGGGGGCCCGATGGAACACGATCTGCAGCGCAGAAAAAGAAAAAGGCCGCACGTCCATAGACATGTGCAGCCTTGAAATTGGTCCCCTCAGCAGGAATCGAACCTGCATCTAGCGCTTAGGAGGCACTCGTTCTATCCATTGAACTATGAGGAGACGCGCCGCTATTGTAAGCGGATGCAGCGCGGCCGGCCCCGATGCCGGGGCAAGCCGGCATCGGGGAGCGGCGCTCAGTCCTTGCGCACCGTGTAGATCAGATCGATCGCGCTCTTCTCGCCGGTCTGCCCGCGCAGCGTGAGGCGGCGCGAGAGGTCGTAGAAGACATAGAGCGTCCCCATCGCACCCGAGAGGCTTTGCTCGAAGGTGACATACAGGTTGGTCGACAGGCGCTTGCCCAGCGTCAGCGCCGGGCTGTCCTCGCCGGCGGCGTTGCTGCCCGGGCCCTTGAAGCCGATCTCGTCGAGGCCCACGCGGCCCGCGAAGTTCTCGCCCGAGCCGCCGCCGCTGAGCAGCGCCAGCGCGGCCTGCTGCAGCAGCGCGGCCTCGGCGCCGCCTTGCGACGGGTCGCGGCCCATGACTACCCAGGAGAGCTTTTCGGCGTCGGGCAGATCCGGGTCGGAGTACAGGCGCACGCGCGGGTCGCGCGCCGAGCCCGTGACCTGCACGCCCGCGCGCACCGTGATGTTCGGGCGGATCGCGAGGATGTCGAGCGACGGGTTGTCGTAGCTGCCGTTGAAGCGCACGATGCCGGTCTCGACATCGAGCGACTGGCCCCAGGCGCGGTAGCGGCCTTGCTCGGTGCGCACTTCGCCGGTGATGCGCGGCGGCCCGCCGGGCTGCGTCGGGCCGAGCACCTGCAGCTGGCCGACCAGGCGCGTGGTGATGCCGAAGCCCTGCAGCGCGAAGTCGCGGCCCAGGTCGAGCGTCACGGCGATGTCCGGCGGCTTCACGGTTTCGGCCTGGGCGCGGACCTGGCGGGCCTGCGCTTCCTGCTGCGCCTGGCGCGAGGCGGCCGAGCGCACGATCACGTCGGAGTCCAGCGAGGGCGCCGAGTCTTCGGGCAGCAGGATCGCCGCGCGGTCGGTCGTGAGCTTGCCGCGCAGCGTCCACTGGCCCTGCTCGAGCAGCGCCTGCAGGTTGCCCGACACGCTGAGCTGGCGGTCGGCGCGCACCAGCACCTGCAGCTTGCGCGCCTCGGCGTTGAACTGCATGCGCAGGCCCGAGCCCGTGCCTTCGCCCTGTTTGTCCCAGCGCACGCTGCCCTGGCCGACGAGCTCGCCGCCGCTGACCGGCGCCGCCGTGAGGTTGCCGCTGTAGCCCAGGATGCGCGCGCTGCTGCCCTGGCCGCCTTCGAAGCGCAGCTGGGTGATGTCGAGCTGGTTGCCCGTGAACTTGCCGTCGAGGCTGCCGTTTTTCAGATCGACGCCGTCGAGCAGCGAGGTGATGCCCAGGCGGCGCGCCTGCAGCGTGCCCTGCCAGCGCGGATCGAGCCGGTTGCCCGAGAGCGTGGCGTCGGCGCTGAAGGTGCCCGAGGCGCGCCAGCCCGGCGGCGCGAACAGCGACCAGATGCCGACATCGGGCATCTGCGCCGCGATCTTGCCGGCCAGCGGTGCATCTTCGGCCCAGGTCCAGCCTTCGGCCGTCCGTGTCAGGCGCGTGCTGAGCTGCGCCTTGGCGTTGCCCGCGCGTTCGCTGGCCCAGTCGAGCTGCGCGACGACTTCATCGCCGCGCGCCTGCAGGTTCAGGCGCGCCTGCTGGACGCGCGCGCGCATGCGGTTGCTCAGCACCAGCGCGCGCGGCGGCGTGCCGGCGGCAACGACAGCGCCCGCCCCGGTGCCGGTGTCGGCCGAGGGGCCGCTGCTGCGCACGATGGTCGAGGTGTCGCCATCCTCGATCGCCAGGCGGATGTCGCCGTCGGCGCGCTCGAGCGTGGCGCTGGCCTGCAGTTGCGCGCCGGTCGTATCGATGTTCCAGTCGCCGTTGAGGCGCAGGTCGCCGCTGAGGCCGGCGCGCGTGAGCGGACCTTCCTGGTTCTGCACGCCCAGCGCGTCGGCCCAGGCCATCGGCACGCCCAGCAGCCGGCCCTGGGTCTTGATGGCCGGGAGCCCTTGCGGCTGGAGACGGGCAATGGTGTCCTGCCACTCGATGCGCGACTGGCCCTGGAAGGGCGCGGGCGGCGTGATGCTCAGCGCGCTGGCGCTGGCGTCGAACTGCGTCGTGCGCACGGCCTGGCCGGGGCTGGTCTGGCGCAGCTGCAGCGGCGACTGCAGCTGCAGCGCCCAGATGCCGGGAAACTCCTTGCCCAGCGCCACGCCGGCCTGCAGCCGCGTGATGCGCGCCTGCCAGTCGGCCGGTGCGGCGCTGCGCGCGCGCGCCAGGCCCGCTTCGAGCGCGGTGCTCAGCTGCACGCTGCGCTCGCCCTGGCGCGCCTGGCCCTGCAGCTCGATCTGGGCCTGCTCGGGCGAGCCCTTGATGTTGAGCAACAGCCCTTGCACAGCCAGTGCGTCCGTGCCAGGACGCAGGTAACGCAGATTGGGCACATCCAGGCGCGCCTGCAGCTGCAGTCCGGAAGGCGCGGTGGGCAGTTGGCCCGCCGCGGCCTTCAGCCGCTGCTCGAGCCCACCCCAGCCGCCTTGCCATTGCAGCGCCAGCTGGCCCTGGCCTTCGAGGCTTGCACCTGCCAGCGGATCGCTCACGCCGGGCAGGCTGCGCAGCCATTGCAGCAAAGCGGGCGCCGAGGCAATGGAGAGATCCGCCTTGCCCGCGCCACTGGTGCGCCCGAGCTGGCCGTCGATGTCGAACTTGCCGCCCGGCACTTCAGCCTGGGCGCGGGTGGTGACCATCAGGGTCTGCGTGTCGACTTCGACACGGGTGCTGCGCACGCGCGCCTGCAGCGCCTGCAGATCGAGCTCGCTCAGGCGCAGCACCGGCGCCTGCCAGAGGCCCGTGGCGTTCAAACGTTCGATGGCCAGCGGCGCGCGCTGGCCGGCGCGGCGTGTGCGCTTGCCGTCGGCCTGCAGCGCGGCCACGAAGCTGACGCTCTTGTCGTCGCGCGTGGTGGCTTCGATGCGGCCCTGCAGCGGCGCCGCGTCCAGCGTGCTGTAGAGCGCGGCCGGGTTGAGCCGGGTCACGTCGGCGCGGCCTTCGACGGCCTGCGTCGCGGGCGTGAAGCGGCCCTGCAGCGCGATCTGGCCGGAGCCGATCTCGGCGCGCGATTCGCGCACTTCCCAGACGCCGTCGGCATAGCGCACCTGCGCCTGCAGGCGGTCGAGCGGCAGCTGCTGCTGGTCCCAGGGGCCGGCCTGCGCATTGCGCAGCTCGGTCTGCAGCGCCCATGCGCCACCGGCTTCGGGCCCGGCCTGCAGATTGCCGGCCAGCAGCGTGCGCGGGCCCGCGGGCCAGAAGCTCGCGACGTCGAATTGTTCGAAGGTGGCGTTGGCCTGCTCCAGCGGCTGGTCCAGCCACGGGCGCACGACGGCCGTCACATGCGCGCTGGGCACGGGGCCGGCAGCGGACGCGGGGGCCTGGGCATCGGCGGTGATCTGCAGCCGCGCGGCTTCGGTTGCCAGCGTGCCTTCGATCCTGACCTCGGCATCGATGGCCTGGCGCCGCTCCTGGTCGGGCAGCGGGGCCTCGAGGTGGCCCGAGAGCGTGGCCTGCAGCTGCATCGGCGCGTCGGCCTGCAGCTGCACGTTCGCGCGGTAGCTGCCATCGGCCCAGTCCAGGCGGTTCACGTCCAGCCGGTGGTGCTGGCCGTCATAGCGGTACTTGCCCTGCAACTGCTGGACCTCGGCGCGCGGCGGGCCGTTCCAGATCAGCTGCTCGACCTCGAAGGGCAGCTCGATGCGCAGCGGCAGGCGCAGCTGCTGCAGCGGCTCGGTCGGGCCCTTGTCGGGGTCGGGGGTGCTGGTGATCTCCAGGCGCTGCGCATGCAGCTTGCCGACCTTGAATTCGCGCTGCAGCAGCGGCTGCAGCTGCCAGCCCAGGTCGGTGTTCTCGACCTCGACGCTCAGCGTCGGCCCGCGCCAGCGCAGCCAGCCGATGTGGCCGCCCTCGCGCAGCGTGCCCGTGACCTCGCGGGCCTCGAGCGACTGGCCTTCGGGCAGCCAGCGCGCGACGCGCGTGATCAGCGAAGCCAGCGACTCGGCCTGGCCGGCCCACCACCAGGCGCCGCCCAGCGCCGCGGCCAGCACCAGCAGCAGCGAGACGAAGACCCAGGCAAGCGCCCGCCCCGCGCGGCGCCAGCGGCTGCGGCGGGGGCGGGGCGCTGGCGCTGCAGCGGGGGTAGAAGAGGAGGGGGATGCAGTCGGCTCAACCATGGATCAGAACGTGAAGCCCAGGCGCAAATGCAGCCGCAGGTTTTTGGATTGGAGGCCATAGGCCAGATCGGCCTGGACCGGGCCGACGGGGCTGCGCCAGCGCACGCCGGTGCCGACGCCGGCGCGCACGCTCATGGCATCGAAGCTGTCGGTGACCGTGCCGGCGTCGAGGAACAGCGTGCTTTCCCAGTCGCTGGTATTGCCGCGCACGGTGATCGGGCGCTGCCATTCGACGCTGCCCGAGGCCATGTAGCGCCCGCCCGTGACCAGGCCGTTCTCGGTGCGCGCGCCGATCGACTGGTAGCTGTAGCCGCGCACCGTGGTGTCGCCGCCGGTGAGGAACAGCTGGGTCACGGGGATATCGACATCCTTGCCCGCAATGACCGCGCCGCCCGCCGCGCGCAGCGCGAGCCGGCTGCGGCGCAGGGTGACGTCATCGCGCTCACCGATCTCGCGCAGCGTGAGCCAGCGCGCCGACACGCGGCCAAAGGGCTCGCGCTCCGGCGTCAGCGTTGTGCCCGCGCCGACTTCCCATGCAAAGCCGTGGCCCGAGGTGGGCGAGGTCGGACTGTCGAAGTAGCGCCCGGTCCAGCCGTAGTTGGCGGTGATCGACGAGCTCGAGGGCAGGTCCTCGCCGCCCTGCTGGCGCGCAGCGTCGTATTGCAGAAAATAGTTGCGGTCGATGCGGTCCTCGCTGCGGCTGCGGCCCGCGCGCAGCTGCAGGCTGGTCGTGTCGAAGTCGCCGGTTTCCTCGCGCTCGGCCTTGGCGCCGGTGAACCAGGCCCAGCCCGTGGCGTCGGGCAGGGCGGTCCAGTTGGTCGACAGCAACGGGTTGCGGGTGTTGATGTTGGCCTTGGTGACCGCGCGCCAGCCGATGAAGGGCAGGCGGTTGTGGATGTGGTCCACGCTCAGGCGCGGGCCGCTGTCGGTGCTCACGCCCACGCCCAGCACCCATTTCTGCAGCTGGGCCTCGCGCACCTGGGCAATGACCGGCGCCGTCACGGCGGTGCTTTCGGGCTGCGCCGCGCTGGTGTCGAGCGTGAGGAACACGGAGTCGTAGTAGCCGCTGCTCGCCAGGCGCTGCTGCGCATCGAGCAATTCCTGCTGCGAATATTCGCGGCCCGCGGGCAGCCGGGCGATGCGCGCCGTGCCCACGGTGTCGTAGCGCTCGCCGCCTTCGATGCGCAGCGCGCCGAAGGTGTAGGCCGGGCCCGGCGCATAGGTCACGTCGAGCTGGGCTTCCTGGGTGTCGGCATCGATCACCGCCTGGCTGCTGGCCAGCGCCGCCGTGGGGTAGCGCCGCTGCTGCAGCGTGCGCAGGCCCTGGCTCTTGGCGCCGCCCCAGGCCGACTGCGTGAAGCGCTGCCCGGGCTTGAGCGGCCACGCGGCCTGGATGCGCGCGCGCTGCGCCGCGCCGTCGGGCTCGTTGGCCGTGGGGCCGGAAAATCCGACCTGGGACGTGACGATCTGCGCCGGCGGTCCGGGCTCGACGCGCACGATGACGATGTAACGCTCGGTTTTCGCCTCGGGCGCGTCCAGGATCTCCAGCGCGATCGTCGGGTTGAAATACCCGAGCGTGCCGATCAGGTTGCGGATGTTCTTGTCGGCGGCGCCCAGCAGCCGCGAGAGCTCGCGCCGCTGCAGGTCGGGCTGCTGGCGAAAGCGCTGCAGCTCCATGTGCTTTTCGAGCAGCTCGCGCACATCGTCGGGCGCATGCACCTCGAGCGCGAAGCTGGGGTCGCCGGTGACGCTGCTGGCGGCGTAGGGGTCGTGCGACTTTTCCTTGGACGGCAGCAGGCTGCAGCCGGACAGCAGCAGGGCCGTGGTCAAAAAAAACGCCGACCCAATGGACGGCGCCTGTGCAATGAAGGGCTGAGGCATGTGCCTATTTTGACAGCAGCCGGATAGTGTCCTCCAATCCTTTGAGTGACAAGGGGTACATCCGGTCGCTCATCAGCTGCTGGATGATGCTGATGCTCTGGCGATATTGCCACACGCCCTGGGGCTCGGGGTTGATCCAGGCGAAGCGCGGAAACGCATGCGTCAGGCGCTGCAGCCACTCGGCGCCGGCCTCCTGGTTCTGGTATTCGACGCTGCCGCCGGGCTGCACGATCTCGTAGGGGCTCATCGTCGCGTCGCCGACGAAGATCAGCTTGTAGTCCTTGTTGTACTTGCGGATGATGTCCCAGGTGTCGAACTTCTCGGCGAAGCGGCGGCGGTTGTTCTTCCACATGTAGTCATAGACGCAGTTGTGGAAGTAGTAGAACTCGAGGTGCTTGAACTCGCTCTTGACGGCCGAGAACAGCTCCTCGACGCGCTGGATGTGCTCGTCCATCGTGCCGCCCACGTCCATCAGCAGCAGCACCTTCACGTGGTTGTGCCGCTCGGGAATCATCTTGATGTCGAGATAGCCGGCATTGGCCGCGGTGGCGCGGATGGTGTCGGGCAGGTCGAGCTCGAGCTCGTTGCCCTGGCGCGCGAACTGGCGCAGCCGGCGCAGCGCGACCTTGATGTTGCGCGTGCCCAGCTCCTGCTGGTCGTCGTAGTCGCGGTAGGCGCGCTGCTCCCAGACCTTGACGGCGCTCTTGTTGCCCCCCGGCCCGCCGATGCGCACGCCCGCGGGGTTGTAGCCGCCGTGTCCGAACGGGCTGGTGCCGCCCGTGCCGATCCACTTGCTGCCGCCCTGGTGGCGCTCCTTCTGCTCTTCCAGCCGCTTCTTGAGCGTGTCCATCAGCTCGTCCCAGCCCATGGCCTCGATCGCGGCCTTCTCCTCGGGGCTGAGCTCGCGCTCGAGCAGCTTGCGCAGCCATTCCTGCGGCAGCTCGCGCGTCAGATCGGCCACCATCTCCACGCCCTTGAAATAGGCGCCGAACGCACGGTCGAAGCGGTCGTAGTGCTTCTCGTCCTTGACCAGCACCGTGCGGGTCAGGTGGTAGAAATCGTCGAGGCTCCAGCCGTCCGCGCTTTTCGGGCCCACGACGCCGGCCTGCAGCGCCTCGAGCAGGCTCAGGTATTCCTTGACCGAAACCGGCAGCTTGGCCGCGCGCAGCGTGTAGAAGAAGTCGATCAGCATGGCTCAGGCTCCGGCGGGCAGGGGCGCGGGCGCGCGCAGGCGCTGGTTCAGGCGTTCGCGCGCTGCCGGCCATTCGCTGGCCAGCAGGCTGTACATCACGGTGTCGCGGATGCTGCCGTCGCGGCGCAGCGCATGGCAGCGCAGCACGCCGTCGCGCTGCGCGCCCAGCCGCTCGATGGCCTGCTGGCTGGCCAGGTTGAAGATATCGGTGCGCCAGCCCACGACGTTGCAGCCCAGCGTGTCGAAGGCATGCGCCATCAGCAGCAGCTTGGCGGTGGTGTTGACATGGCTGCGCTGCACGCTGCGCGCATACCAGGTGTAGCCGATCTCGACGCGGCGCACCGCGGGCACGATGTCGTGGTAGCTGGTGCAGCCGATCACGCGGGCGCTTGCGGCGTCGACCACCGCCCAGGGCAGGCGCTCGCCGCGCGTTTGCAGCTCGAGCGCCTGGGCTACATAGGCATCGGTGTCCTCGGGCCGCGGCACCGAGGTCACGCGCAGGTTCCACAGTTCACCATCCGCGGCCGCTGCGCGCAGGCCCGGACCGTGCTCGATCGTCAAAGGCTCGAGCCGCACACCATGGGCCTGCAGCACGACGGGGGTGGCGAATTCGTGGCTCATTTCGCTCCGGGTTCGTCCCGCTCCGTGCGCCAGATGCGTGCGGCCTGCAGCCCGGCGCCGCCGAGCAGGCCGATCAGCACGATTGCCGCCAGCGTGGTCGGGCCGTAGCCCGACGCAAACAGGTCCAGGCCCAGCAGCCGGCCCAGGCCCCAGCCGATCAGGGCGCCGACCACGAAGCCCAGCGCATCGGACAGGCCCTCGACCAGCATTTTTCGAACGTTCGTCATCGATTCACTTTCTTTCAGCGGTTGCGCTGGTTCATCGCGACCAGCTTTTCGAACAGGCTCACATCCTGTTCGTTCTTGAGCAGCGCGCCCACCAGCGGCGGCACGCTGACCTTGTTGTCGGTGCTTTGCAGCGCCGCGAGCGGAATGTCTTCCGCCACGAGCAGCTTGAGCCAGTCGATCAGCTCGCTGGTCGAAGGCTTCTTCTTCAAGCCGGGCAGGTTGCGCACGTCATAGAAGGTCTTCATGGCCGCGCCCAGCAGCTCGCCCTGCAGCGTGGGGAAATGCACCGCGACGATCTGGCGCATGGTGTCGGCGTCGGGGAACTTGATGTAGTGGAAGAAGCAGCGGCGCAGGAATGCGTCGGGCAGCTCCTTTTCATTGTTCGAGGTAATGAAAACCAGCGGCCGGTGTTTGGCGCGGATCATTTCCCGGGTTTCATAGCAATAAAACTCCATGCGATCGATTTCGCGCAGCAGATCGTTGGGAAATTCAATATCCGCCTTGTCGATTTCGTCAATCAGCAATGCCACGGGTTGATCGGCAGTAAATGCCTGCCACAGCACGCCCTTGATGATGTAGTTGTGAATGTCCTTGACGCGCTCGTCGCCCAGCTGGCTGTCGCGCAGGCGGCTCACGGCGTCATATTCATACAGGCCCTGCTGGGCCTTGGTGGTCGACTTGATGTGCCACTGCAACAGGGGCAGGCCCAGCGCCTGCGCCACTTCCTCGGCCAGCATGGTCTTGCCGGTGCCGGGCTCGCCCTTGACCAGCAGCGGGCGCTGCAGCGTCGCCGCCGCATTCACCGCCAGCATCAGATCCTGGGTCGCGACGTAGTTCTGTGAACCTTGGAATTTCATGGCGTATATCAGCGTAAGTATTGATAAGGAGGATTGAGGCTTGCTGCCATAATCAAATCGATCCACGAGGCAACGCAGCAGTTGGAACTTCCAAAGGATTGTGCGCGCAAAATGAATCAGAATTTGACCACGATATTTGCCCTGGCTGTCGCCTGCGTGACCGGCGCCGTGCATGCCCAGGGCAATGCCAAGGCCGCTGCCTCCAAGGTCGCTATGTGCATCGGCTGCCACGGCATCGAAGGGTACCAGGCGAGCTTTCCCGAAGTGCACAAGGTGCCGATGATCTCGGGGCAGGGCGCGGCCTATATCGCCGCCTCGCTGCTCGCCTACCAGAAGGGCGAGCGCAAGCACCCGACCATGCGCAGCATCGCCAACTCGCTGACCGAGCAAGACATCGCCGATGTCGCGGCCTTCTATGAAAAGCAGGTGCCGGCCGCCGCCGCCAGGCCCGCGCGCGAACCCAGCGTGCAGGTGGCCGAGCTGCTCAAGCGCGGCGCCTGCATCTCGTGCCACGGCGACAACTTCTCCAAGCCCATCGACCCGAGCTACCCGAAGATCGCGGGCCAGCATGCCGACTACCTCTATGTCGCGCTCAAGTCACACAAGATCGACAAGAACCCCCAGGTCGGCCGCACCAACGGCGTCATGGCGGGCATTGCGCAGCAGTTCACCAACCAGGAGCTCAAGCAGCTCGCGAACTACATCGGCAAGCTCGACGGGGAGCTGAAGACGGTGCCGCAGTCGAGGTTCAAGTAAGGCTGTCTATCCGTTTGTCGTGAGCTTGCCTGAGGGCCCCCGTCTGGGCGTGACCGTCCTCAATCCCTCGTCGCCCTGCGCTGCACGCACGCCACATACCCCTCCCCATCCGGCGCCCGCCCCGCGCGCTGCGCCTCCCACAGCATCTGCCCCAGGCATTCCATTGCCTCATGGTGGGCGTCGAGCAGCGAGCCGCGCCGGCGCGTGAGCAGCTCCACCGCCTGGCGGATGCCGCGCGGCTGGTCGATGCTGCACTGCTCGCTGATCGACAGGTGCATCGACAGATGCAGGAACGGATTGGTCTGCCCCGGCGGATCCTCGTAGTTGCGCGCCACGGCCGCATCGGCGTCGGCAAGGTCGGGGAAATATTCGGGATGCTCGGCGATCCAGAGGCTGGCGAGCGTCTCGATGGCCTCCATCGGCGCATCGGTGAGCATCTTGGCGCGGACCCCGCAGAAAAAGCGCCGGACGTCGGCTTGGGAAGGGTTGAACATGATGGCGCGCAGCGTATCACGCAGCCTTTCCCTGCGCGTGCACCGGCTTGGTCCGCCCCCTAGAATGGACGGTTTCTTGCCCCGCACCCCGCTTCATGGACCTGCAGACCTGGTTGGCTTTCTTTCTTGCCGCATCGATCATCGCGGTGTCGCCGGGCTCTGGTGCGGTGCTGTCCATGAGCCATGGCCTGCGCTACGGGCTGCGCCAGGCCAGCCCGACGATCTGGGGGCTGCAGCTGGGCCTGCTTTTGGTGCTGGTCGTGGCCGGCGTCGGCGTGGGCTCGCTGCTCGCGGCCTCGGCCTGGGCGTTCAATCTGGTCAAGGTGGTGGGCGCGCTGTACCTGATCTACCTGGGCCTGTCGCAGTGGCGCTCGAGCACTGGGCCGCTCCCCGCGGACAACGCACCCGCCGCCGCGCTCAGCGTGCGCAGCCGCCTGCTGACCGGCTTCCTGACCAATGCGACCAATCCCAAAGGCATCCTCTTCATGGTCGCCGTGCTGCCGCAGTTCATGGCGCCGGGCCGGCCGCTGGCGCCGCAGCTGCTGATTCTCGCGGTGACCATGCTGGCCATCGATGCCACGGTGATGCATGGCTACGCGGCGGGCGCGAGCGCGCTGCGGCGCCTGATGCGCAGCCCGCGCGCGCAGCGCACCCAGAACCGGGTGTTTGGCGGGTTGCTGATGGCCGTGGGTGTCGGACTGTTTTTCGTGCAGCGCAGCGTGCCGGCGGCCTGACGCCGGCTTGTCGCCCGCCAGACAACGCCGCGCCGGCATGCCCATTACAGTGGGCCATGCGTACCTTCAACTCCTACTCCGAAGTGCTGGCCTGCCTGGGCCAGGAAGTGGCCGTGACCGACTGGATCACCGTCACCCAGCAGCAGATCCAGCGCTTTGCCGATGCCACCGGCGACCAGCAGTGGATCCATGTCGATCCCGAGCGCGCCGCTGCGGGGCCGTTCGGCACGCCGATCGCGCATGGTTTTCTCACGCTGTCGCTGCTGCCGCAGTTCTTCGACGGCGCCTTTGCGTTCGCGGGCGCGCGCATGGGCGTGAACTACGGCTTGAACCGGGTGCGTTTTCCCGCGCCCGTGCCCGTAGGCAGCCGCCTGCGCGCGCGCATGACGCTGCAGCAGGCCGAGCGCATAGAGCCCGATGGGTTGCAGATGGTCTGGGCCGTGAGCATCGAGCGCGAAGGCGGCGAAAAGCCGGTGTGCATCGCCGAATCCATTATCCACAGCTACGGCGCGGCCCATTGATCCAGGTTGACTAGTCGGACTTTGCTCCGTTGAAGCCCAACTGACGCCAGGCTTCAAAGACGCTCACCGCCACTGCATTCGACAGATTGAGGCTGCGCTGCCCCGGCAGCATCGGCAGGCGCAGGCGCTGGCCCGGCGGGAAGCTCTCGCGCAGCGCCACGGGCAGGCCGCGCGTTTCCGAGCCGAAGATCAGCCAGTCGCCGGGCTCGAACATGGTGGAATGCAGCGGGCTGCTGCCATGGGACGTCATGGCGAACATGCGCCCCGGGTCGGGCTGCTCGTCGCGCAGGAACACGGTCCAGCCCGCATGGCGCTTGACCTGTGCGTACTCGTGGTAGTCGAGTCCGGCGCGGCGCATCAGCCGGTCTTCCATCGAAAACCCCAACGGCTCCACGAGATGCAGCGTGCACCCGGTGTTGGCCGCGAGCCGGATGACATTGCCCGTGTTCGGGGGGATTTCAGGCTCTACCAGGACGATATGAAACATGGAGCTATTGTCGGGGCACGCGCGGCGTGCGCGCAACCATGATGGCACAAATGTGACGCGCTCCCGCGCGGCGCAGCGCGCGTGCCGCGGCATCGAGCGTCGCGCCCGTGGTCATGATGTCGTCGACCAGCACCACACGCCGGCCCGCAACGCGGCCGGCATGCTGCTGCGGCACGCTGAACGCGCCGCGCAGGTTGCGCAGGCGCTCGCTGCGCGGCAGCCCGCTTTGCGCCGGCGTGTCATGCATGCGCACCAGCAGGTCGCGTGCGCAGGGTGGGGCTTGAGGCAGGCGCGCCAGCGCCTGGGCCAGCAGCGCCGCCTGGTTGAACCCGCGCTCGCGCAGCCGCGTGTCCGACAGCGGCACCGGCACGATCAGCGCTGCCGAGGCCAGCGCCGCGACTGCTCCCGGGCAGCGCGCGAGCAGCAGCGCCAGTGCCTGCGCGGCGCCCGGGTCGCCATGGAACTTGAATTGCGTGAGCAGCGCCGACCAGGGGTAGCCATAGTCCACCGCGGCCCATGCCGTGTCGAAGGCAGGCGGCGCGCGCAGGCAGGCGCCGCATTCGGCTGCGCCGCCCGCCAATGGCAACGCGCAGCGCCGGCAGCGCGGCAGCTCCTCGGCCCAGCGCGCGAGGCAATCGCCGCACACACGCTGCACAGGCCAGCGCCCGCAGATGCCGCATTCGCTGGGCAGCGCCTGGCGCAGACGCGCCATGCCATCGAGCAGCCAGGAAGCAGGGCGCGAAAACATGGCGCGCACTATACGCCCGGCACGCTGGCCAGGCGCGTTTTTTCGCGCTGTGGCCCAATGGCGCCAGGGGCATGCCTGGCGCTGCCCGCACAATGCATTTTTTCCGTCGTCCGCCCTGGTTGTCCGTATGTCCGATCTGCTTCCTCCCACCATCGATCCCATAGCCGCCGCGCGCTGGCACCAGGCCGCGCCGCCGCTGTCGCCCTGGCTGCACGAGGAGATCGCGCGGCGCATGGACGAACGGCTCGAATGGATCGTGCAGGCGCCCAAGCGCTGGTGCCATTGGGAGCCGGTGCGCGGCGGGCTGCAGGCCCATGGGCTGCTGGCCGCGCGCTACCCGCAGGCCAGCGTGCAGGTCCATGAAAGCGTCCCGCGCCGCGCGGCCGTGGCGCGCGAGCAGCTGGGCCAGCGCTGGTGGCAGCCCGCGCGCTGGCTGGGCGGCGCGGTGCAGTTCGGCCTGCCGCAGCCGGCGAGCGTCAACATGCTCTGGGCCAACATGGCGCTGCACACCGCCGCCGATCCGCAGCAGCTGATCGGCCAGTGGCACGAGGCGCTCGCGGTCGACGGCTACGTGATGTTCTCCTGCCTCGGTCCCGACACCCTGCGCGAGCTGCATGCGGTCTATGCGCAGCTCGGCTGGCCCGTGCCTGGGCATGCGTTCACCGACATGCACGACTGGGGGGACATGCTGGTGCAGGCCGGTTTCGCCGAGCCGGTCATGGACATGGAGCGCATCACGCTCACCTTTGCCACGCCCCAGCGCCTGCTGCAGGAGCTGCGCGAGCTCGGCTGCAACCTGCATCCGGCGCGCTTCACCGGCCTGCGCGGGCGCCGCTGGCGCCGCCAGCTCGAGGAGGCGCTGCAGCAGCGGCTCGCATCGCCCGCAAACGGAGGTCAGTTGGCGCTGACTTTCGAGATCGTCTACGGCCATGCGTACAAACCCGCGCCGCGGCTGCGCGTGAGCGAAAGCAGCGCGGTATCGCTCGAAGACATGCGCACGATGCTGCGCGGCGCACGCAACCCGGGTTTGCGCTAGTCCGAATGGCACTTTCCGGCCCTCCCTTCGGACGCTTGCCGGCATACAATTTTTGCCATGACACATGAGAGCGGATCCCGCGCGCGCGCCAGTCGCGGGCGGGGCACCGCGCAAGCGCTTTCCCTGCGGACCTCACTTGTCCCGGCGGCGCGGCCCGACCCGCGCGTGGCCTGCCCGGTCCATTGGATAACCTGAGGTTTAGACCTAAGTGAGAACCATGAAAAGCATTTCCTCCAGGCTCAAAGCATTTGTCGCAATGGCGTCCACCGCAGCGGTGGCCGCAGCCCAGGCAGCGCAGGACCTGCCGGGCGGGCCGGGAGTCAACCAGCTCAATCTTCCCCGGGGCGTGACGCGCATCGCGCAGGAGCAGCACTACCTGCACACGATGATGCTGGTCATCTGCACGCTGATCTTCGTCGGCGTCTTCGGCGTCATGTTCTATTCGATCTGGAAGCACCGCAAGTCGCGCGGCGTCAAAGCCGCGAACTTCCATGAGTCGGTCACCATCGAGGTCGCCTGGACCGTCGTGCCCTTTCTCATCGTCATCGCGATCGCGCTGCCGGCCACCAAGGTGCTGGTCGCGCAGAAGGACACCACCAACGCCGACCTGACCATCAAGGTCACGGGTTACCAGTGGAAATGGGGCTACGACTACATCAACGGCGAAGGCGAGGGCCTGGCCTTCATCTCCACGCTCGACAGCAGCCACCGCGCGATGTCCGACAGCGGCGATGTGCGCAACGCGCCGGTCGACTATCTGTTCAAGGTCGACAACCCGATGGTCGTGCCGGTCGGCCAGAAGGTGCGCGTCATCACCACCGCCAACGACGTGATCCACTCGTTCATGGTGCCGGCCTTCGGCATCAAGCAAGATGCGATTCCGGGCTTCGTGCGCGACACCTGGTTTCGCGCCGAGAAGGCCGGCGACTACTACGGCCAGTGCGCCGAGCTGTGCGGCAAGGAGCATGCCTACATGCCGATCCACGTGAAGGTGGTCGAGCCGGAGCAGTACACGCAGTGGGTCGACGGCCAGCGCAAGCTCGCGGCGGCCAAGCTCGATGATCCGGCCAAGGTCTGGGAGCTCGCGCCGCTTTCGGCGCGCGGCGAGAAGGTCTACGCCGCCAACTGCGCGGCCTGCCACCAAGCCAACGGCAAGGGCGCGGGCCCGATCAAGCCGCTCGACGGCTCGGCCATCGTGCTCAATACCGACCACGCGCCGCAGATCCAGATCCTGCTGCACGGCGCGGCCAACGGCGCCATGCCGTCGTGGAAGCAGCTCAGCGATACCGACCTCGCTGCCGTCGCCACCTTCACCAAGAACGCTTGGTCGAACCAGACCGGCCAGCTGGTGCAGCCTTCCGAAATCGTCGCCGAGCGCAGCAAGTAAAGCCGGCCCCAACGAACCGAGGAATCGAAGATGAGCGCAGTTATCGACAACCATGGGCCGGTGGCCGGCCATCCCGACCACGCGGGCCACGAGCACCACGACCATCACCATGCGCCGCCCACGGGCTGGCGCCGCTGGCTCTATGCCACGAACCACAAGGACATCGGCACGCTGTACCTGCTGTTCGCGTTCACCATGCTGATGGTCGGGGGCGTGCTCGCGCTGCTGATCCGCGCCGAGCTGTTCCAGCCCGGCCTGCAGCTCGTGAACCCCGAACTGTTCAACCAGCTGACCACGATGCATGGGCTGATCATGGTGTTCGGCGCGATCATGCCGGCCTTCGTCGGCTTCGCGAACTGGATGATCCCGCTGCAGATCGGCGCCTCCGACATGGCGTTCGCGCGCATGAACAACTTCAGCTTCTGGCTGATGGTGCCCGCCGGCGCGATGCTGATCGGCTCGTTCTTCATGCCCGGCGGGGCGCCCGCGGCCGGCTGGACGCTCTATGCCCCGCTGACGCTGCAGATGGGCCCGTCCATGGACACCAGCATCTTCGCGATGCACGTGCTCGGCGCCTCGTCGATCATGGGCTCGATCAACATCATCGTCACCATCCTCAACATGCGCGCGCCGGGCATGACGCTGATGAAGATGCCGATGTTCGCCTGGACCTGGCTGATCACCGCCTACCTGCTGATCGCCGTCATGCCGGTGCTCGCCGGCGCGATCACCATGACGCTGACCGACCGCCACTTCGGCACCAGCTTCTTCAACCCGGCGGGCGGCGGCGACCCGGTCATGTACCAGCATATCTTCTGGTTCTTCGGCCACCCCGAGGTCTACATCATGATCCTGCCGGCGTTCGGCATCATCAGCCAGATCGTGCCGGCGTTCGCGCGCAAGCGGCTGTTCGGCTATGCGTCCATGGTCTACGCGACCGCGTCCATCGCCATCCTGTCGTTCATCGTCTGGGCGCACCACATGTTCACCACCGGCATGCCGGTCACGGGCCAGCTGTTCTTCATGTACGCGACCATGCTGATCTCGGTGCCGACGGCGGTGAAGATCTTCAACTGGATCGCGACGATGTGGCGCGGCTCGATGACCTTCGAGACGCCGATGCTGTTTTCCGTCGGCTTCATCTTCGTGTTCACGATGGGCGGCTTCACCGGCCTGATCCTGGCGATGGCGCCGATCGACATCCAGCTGCAGGACACCTACTACGTCGTTGCCCACTTCCACTACGTGCTGGTCGCGGGCTCGCTGTTCTCGATGTTTGCCGCCTACTACTACTGGGCGCCGAAGTGGACCGGCGTGATGTATTCCGAAACGCGCGGGCGCATCCATTTCTGGGGCTCGCTGATCTTCTTCAACATCACCTTTTTCCCGATGCACTTCCTGGGTCTGGCCGGCATGCCGCGGCGCTACGCCGACTACCCGATGCAGTTTGCCGACTTCAACATGCTGGCCTCGATCGGCGCGTTCGGCTTCGGCCTGATCCAGGTGTATTTCTTCTTCTTCGTGGTGCTGCCGGCAATGCGCGGCAAGGGCGAAAAGGCGCCGCAGCGCCCCTGGGAAGCGGCCGAGGGGTTAGAGTGGGAAGTGCCTTCGCCGGCGCCTTTCCACACCTATGAAACGCCGCCCAAGCTCGATTCCACCGCCACGCGCGTGGTTGGATGAGGAAGCTGCCATGACGCCCGAGCAACGCAAGAGCAACCTGCGCCTGGCACTGATCCTGGCCACGATCGCCGCCGTCTTCCTGGCGGGCTTCGTGGCCAAGATGCTGTGGCTCGGCGCGCGGTAACGCGGTAAAGGAGCTGCCATGGGACTGCGCCAGGAAAACCTGAAGATGGTCGGCAAGCTGGCCATCATTGCCGTGGGCATGTTCGGGTTCGGCTATGCGCTCATTCCCATCTACAAGCATGTCTGCGAGGCGCTGGGCATCAACATCCTCGCGATCTCCGAGCGCCAGGTGCCGGGCAATGGCCAGGCCGGGCCCAACATCAAGCTGCCGGCGAACACGCAGGTCGACAAGAGCCGCACCATCACCGTCGAGTTCGACTCCAATGCGCGCGGGCCCTGGCATTTCGCGCCGCGCCAGCGCTCGGTCAAGGTGCATCCGGGCGAGCTCACGGTGGTCGAATACGAATTCCAGAACGTGCAGAACCGGCGCATGGCCGCGCAGGCCATTCCCAGCTACGCGCCGCACCAGGCGGCCGCGCATTTCACCAAGCTCGAGTGTTTCTGCTTCACCCAGTACACGCTCGACCCGGGCGAGAAGAAGGAATGGCCCGTGGCCTTCGTGATCGACCCGCGGCTCCCGAAGGACGTGCACACCATCACGCTGTCGTACACCTTCTTCGAAGTCGGCGGCAAGACCCCGCCGGCACCCGCGCGCCAGGCGCAGCTGCCGGCCGGGGAGCCCGCGTCATGACGCCGGGCAAGACACCGATGAAGGGCGGGCGGCTGCGCACGGCGCGCGCCGTGGGCTGGGCATTGCTGGGCGTGCGCAAGAGCAGCGATTATCAGAAGGACGTGGAGGGCATCACCCCGCTGCAGGTGGTGGTGGGGGGGCTGGTGGCCGTGTTTTTGCTGGTCGCGGGCCTGATCTTGATCGTGAACTGGATCGTCTGAGCCGCAGGGCTGCAGATGCAAGGACCTTAGGAGCTGGATATGAGTGGAACTGCAAAGGGCGCGACCCCCTACTACTATGTGCCCGGCGAATCGCGCCACCCGATCATGGCGGCCGCGGGCCTGTTCTTCGTGATCCTGGGCGCGGGCCAGTGGGTCAACGGCCACGAATGGGGCAAGTGGAGCCTGTTCTTTGGCCTCGCCTGGTGGTTGCTGGTGCTCTACCAGTGGTTCCGCGACGCGATCCGCGAAAGCGAAAGCGGGCTGTACAGCCGCAAGATCGACCTCTCGTTCCGCTGGAGCATGAGCTGGTTCATCTTCTCGGAGGTCATGCTGTTCGGCGCGTTCTTCACGGCGCTGTGGTGGGGCCGCGCGCATTCGGTGCCGGCGCTCGGCGGCCTCGAGAACGCCTTGCTCTGGCCCGATTTCAAGGCTGTCTGGCCGAGCATGGCGGTGGGCGCCACGGCGTCGCCGGCCGGCACCGTCGAGCCTTTCCAGACCGTGGGCCCGTTCTGGCTGCCGACGATCAACACCGCGCTGCTGCTGACCTCGGGTGTCACGCTGACCATTGCCCACCACGCGCTGCGCGAGAACCACCGCGGGCGCACGATCGCCTTCATGTGGGCCACGGTGGTGCTGGGCTTCATCTTCCTGTGCGTGCAGGGCTACGAGTACTACCACCTCTACACCGACCTGAACCTGAAGCTGTCCTCGGGCATCTTCGGCTCGACCTTCTACATGCTCACGGGCTTCCACGGCTTCCACGTGCTGGTCGGCATGCTGATGCTGTTCTTCATCACGCTGCGGCTGCAAAAGGGCCACTTCACGGCCGACAAGCACTTCGGCTTCGAGGGCGCGGCCTGGTACTGGCACTTCGTCGACGTGGTGTGGCTGGGGCTCTATGTGCTGGTGTATTGGCTGTAAGGCGCGGCATGGCGGCGCCCCGGTGCCGGGCTTTGCCTAGCGCCCCAGCGGCAGCCCCGTAGGCTGTATGTACCCCAGCTTCCAGCTGAGCAACAGGCACAGGAACAGCAGCACCGACAGTCCCACGCGCAGCGCCAGCGCACGCTCCATGCGCTGGCTGCGGCGGCGGTTGTCCGCTTCGCTGTCCTCTTCGCCATTGCGCGGGCGGCGCATCATGAAGAACAAGGCGCTGCCCAGGCTGGCGAGAATGCCCAGAAAGGCCAAGGCAATGAAGATTTTCATGAAGAACATTATCCGGGGAGTGCCAGCACGATGCCAGCGGGATCGCCCCTAGGCGCGCGTTTCTGGGCCATCACGCTGGCGGCGGCGCTGGGCATCGCGGCCACCTGCGCGCTCGGCCGCTGGCAGCTCGACCGCGCGGCACAGAAGCAGGCGCTGGCTGCCGCCATCGAGGCGCGCGGCCAGCACGCGCCGCTTGACGGTCCTGCGCTGCGCCAGGCGCTCGAGGCGCCCGCGGCCGAGCTGGTCCACCGGCCCGTGGCGCTGCAGGGCCGTTGGCTGCCGCAATACACCGTCTACCTCGACAACCGCCAGATGCAGGGCCGGCCGGGCTTTTTCGTGCTCACGCCGCTGGAGCTGGCCGGGCCGGCGTCCGCGGTGGTGCTGGTGCAGCGCGGCTGGATCGCGCGCAATTTCCAGGAGCGCACGGCGCTGGCGCCCATCGACACGCCCGCGGGGCAGGTCACGGTGGCGGGGCGGCTCGCGCTGTCTCCCTCGCGGCTGTACGAAATGGCACCCGGGGCGGACCCGGTGTCCCAAACGTCGCCTATCCGACAGAATCTCGAGTTGGCCGCATACGGCAGGGAAACCGGGCTGCCGCTGCTCGCGGTGAGCGTGGTGCAGACCGGCGCCGACGGCGAAGGCCTGCAGCGCAGCTGGCCGCGCGTCGATGCGGGTGTCGACAAGCACTACGGCTATGCATTTCAATGGTTCGGGCTCAGCGCCCTGATGGCGGTTCTCTATGTCTGGTTCCAAATCTTCCGACGCTTCCTCTCCCCACGCCAGCGGCCTGCCGCCTGAGCATGCCGAGCCGCTGGGGCTGAGCGTGCATGGCCTGCCGGGCGCGGGCGAGGCCTTGCGCGTGCAGCGCACGCGCTCCGGGCGCTGGCAGATGATGGCCGTGCTGCTGGTCTGCGCGGCGCCGGTCATTGCCTCGTACTTGACCTACTACGTGGTCCGGCCCGAAGGGCGGCGCAATTTCGGCGAACTGATCCAGCCGCAGCGCGCGCTGCCCGAGATGCAGGCGCGCACGCTGGGCGGCCAGGCGCTGGCGCTGTCCTCGCTGAAGGGGCAGTGGCTGCTGCTGAGCGTCGCGGGCGGGCAGTGCGATGCAGACTGCGAGGAGCATCTGTACCTGCAGCGCCAGCTGCGCGAGAGCCTGGGGCGCGAGAAGGACCGGCTCGACTGGGTCTGGCTGGTCAACGATGCGCAGGCGCCGCGCGCGGCGCTCGCGCCGGCCATGGCGCAGGGCCAGGTGCTGCGCGTCGATGCGCAGGCGCTGGCTGGCTGGCTGCAGCCGGCCGAGGGGCAGCGCATCGAGGACCATCTGTATCTCGTGGACCCGATGGGCCACTGGATGCTGCGCATGCCCGCGGCGCTGGACCGATCCAACGCCGCCAAGGCCAAGCGCGACCTCGACCGGTTGCTGCGCGCGTCCTCGTCCTGGGACCAGGCGGGCCGTCCCGAAGCGTCCCGTTGATGCCGGTGCCCGCATGAGCCTTGCCTGCGCTGCCGTGCCCTCGCGCGCGCTCCAGTATTACGCGCTGACCAAGCCGCGCGTGGTGCAGTTGATCGTTTTCTGCGCGCTGATCGGCATGGTGCTGGCCGTCCCCGGCTGGCCCACGCTGGACCAGCTCGCGCGCATGGGACTGGCCTGCAGCGGAATCTGGCTCGTCGCGGGCGCAGCGGCCGCGTTCAACTGCCTGGTCGAAAAAGGCATCGATGCCAGGATGAAGCGCACCTCCTGGCGGCCCACGGCCCAGGGCCAGCTGTCGGATACGCAGGCGCTGGCGTTTTCGGCGCTGCTGTGCATCGCAGGCTCGGCGCTGCTGTATGCCTGGATCAACCCGCTGACCATGTGGCTCACGCTCGCGACCTTTGTCGGCTACGCCGTGGTCTACACGCTGATTCTCAAGCCGTTGACACCGCAGAACATCGTCATTGGCGGCGCCTCGGGCGCGATGCCCCCGGTGCTGGGCTGGGCAGCAATGGCGGGGCAGGTCACGCCCGAGGCGCTGATCCTGTTCCTGATCATCTTCCTCTGGACCCCGCCGCATTTCTGGGCGCTGGCGCTCTACCGCGTCGAGGATTATCGCCAGGCCGGCCTGCCGATGCTGCCTGTGACGCATGGCAATGAATTCACCCGCTTGCAGGTGTTTCTCTATACGCTGGTATTGTTTGCGGGTTGCCTCCTGCCGTTCGTGTTCGGCATGAGTTCCTGGCTTTACCTGGTGGTGGCGGTGGCGCTGGGCCTGGGGTTCTGTGGCTACGGCTTTCGCCTGTGGCGCAATTACTCCGACGCCCTGGCGCGCAAGACCTTCCGGTTTTCGCTGATCCACCTGAGCCTGCTGTTTGCCGCATTGTTGGCAGACCACTTTATTTTCTGATCACTATGGACAAACGACTGCTATTGAAGGGCGCGCTGGTTTCGGCGCTGGGCATCGGAGCCGCGGGCCTGCTGGCCGGCTGCAGCCGCGAGGCCAAGGCCAGCTTCCAGGGCGTGGATGTGACCGGCGCCGAGTACGCGCGCGATTTTTCGCTGCCCGACGCGCAGGGGCAGCAACGCACGCTCAAGGACTTCGCGGGCAAGGCGGTCGTGGTGTTCTTCGGCTACACCCAATGCCCCGATGTCTGCCCGACCTCGCTGCAGGAGCTGGCCGAAGCCAAGCGGCTGCTGGGCGCCGACGGCGAGCGCCTGCAGGGCATCTTCGTCACGCTCGACCCGGAGCGCGACCAGCCCGAGGTGCTCAAGGCCTATATGGAAAGCTTCGACCCCGGCTTCGTCGCGCTGCGCGGCACGCCCGAGCAGACCGCGGCCATCGCCAAGGACTTCAAGATCTTCTACAAGAAGGTCGAAGGCAAGACCCCGCAAAGCTACACCCTCGACCATTCGGCGGGCAGCTATGTCTACGACCCCGCGGGCCGGCTGCGCGTCTATCAGCGCTATGGCACCGGTCCCGAAGCGCTGACGGCCGACGTGCGGGCATTGCTGGCGGAAAAGGCCTGATCCCCGGCCCTTTGTCCTGAGCCCTTCCCCTGTCCATGGGCAGACGGGCAGGGCACGGCACTCCTCACTGCGCCGTGATCTTCTGGCTGCGGATGATCTCCCCCATCACCTGCGCATCGGTGCGGATGCGGTTGGCCAGGCCTTCGGATGAGGTGCCTGCAACCTGCCAGCCCTGCGCGAACAGCTTGGCGCGGACATCGGGGCTGCGCGCGATCTCGCTCAGCAGCGCGGACAGCCGCTGGACCAGTGGCTGGGGCATCGAGCGCGGCGCGGCCACCGCGTTCCAGATCTCCATCTGGTAGTTGGCAATGCCGGCTTCGGTCAGGCTCGGGTATTCGGGCACCAGCGACGAGCGGTTGATCGAGGTGACGCCAATGACGCGCAGCTTGCCCGCACGCGCCTGGGCCGCGGCCATCGCCGGGGGCAGCAGCGCAAGCTGGATCTGCTCGCCGATGATGCCGTTGATCACCTGCGGGTTGCCAGGGTAGGGGATGTGCAGCGGCGCGATGCCCGAGCGCGCCTTGAGCAGCTCCATGCCGATGTGCGCGACGGTGCCGATGCCCGGGCTGCCGTAGCTCCACCTGTCGCCGCTGGCGCGCGCGGCCGCGAAGAACTCGGCGGCCGTGGCGCCGGGCGCGTTGGCCGACGCGGCCAGCGCCAGCGGGGCCGTGGCGACCAGGCTCACGGGCTGCAGGTCCTTGAGCGGGTCGTAGGTCGCCTTGGGATTGATCAGCTTGGCAATGGTCATGTTGCCGTTGATCATCAGGCCCAGCGTGTGGTCGTCGGTCGCATGCGCCACGGCTTCGGCACCGATATTGCCGCCGGCGCCGACCCGGTTTTCCACCACCACCGGCTGGCCCAGCATCCTGGCCAGCGGCTCGGCCAGCGTACGCGCGACCAGATCGGGCGACGACCCGCCAGGGAAGCCGACGATCAGCTTTACCGGGCGCGTGGGCCAGGCAGCGGTGCCCGCCTGGGCCCATGCCGCGGCCGGGGCTGCGGCGGCCACCACGGCGCAGGCCGCCGAGGCCAGCAGCGTGCGGCGGGTCAGTCTGGAAATCATGCAAACTCCTCGGATCTTTATAGGTAGATATTGCAGGCGCGCCGGAAGGCGGCCATGAAAAAGGCGCACTGCCCGAAGGCAGTGCGCCGATTATCCCTGCAGGCACTCAAGCGTATTCGGCGAGCGTCTTTTTCATCTTTTTCATTGCCGCAGATTCGATCTGACGGATGCGTTCGGCGCTCACGCCGTAGACGGCCGCGAGTTCGTGCAGCGTCATGCCGCCCGAGCCATCGTCGTTGACCTTGAGCCAGCGCTCTTCGACGATGCGCCGGCTGCGCTCGTCCAGACCGCCCAGCGCCAGGCTGATGCCGTCGGTGGCCAACGCATCGCGCTGGCGCGACTCGATCATCGCCGTGGGCTCGTGCGCGCCGTCGGCCAGGTAGGCAATCGGGCCGAATGCGTTCTCGCCGTCATCCGATGGCGACGGATCGAGCAGCACGTCGCCGCCCGACATCCGGGTTTCCATCTCGATGACTTCCTCGCGCTTGACATTGAGCTTTTGCGCGACCGTGTCGACCTGTTGCGCGCTCAGCGTGTCGCGGTGCGTACCTTGGTCGAGCGCCGCGGCATCGGCCTTGAGGCCCTGCTTCATCGAGCGCAGGTTGAAGAACAGCTTGCGCTGCGCCTTGGTCGTGGCCAGCTTGACCATGCGCCAGTTCTTCAGGATGTATTCGTGGATCTCGGCCTTGATCCAGTGCATGGCGTAGCTCACCAGGCGCACGCCCTGATCGGGGTCGAAGCGCTTGACGGCTTTCATCAGGCCGACATTGCCTTCCTGGATCAGGTCGCCATGCGGCAGGCCGTAGCCCAGGTACTGGCGCGAAATGGCCACCACCAGGCGCAGGTGCGACATCACCAGGCGGCCGGCAGAGTCCAGATCGCTGTCATTCTTGAGGCGACGGGCATAGTCCTGCTCTTCTTCCAGCGTGAGCATGGGAAGGCGGTTGACGGCCGTGATATAGGCGTCGAGATTACCCAGCGGGGGCACGAGTGCCCAGGGGTTGGCGGGTGCCAGCGTGGTCGTCGCAAGGGTTGCGGATGTGGAGGTCATTGAAGTCCTTTCTTCCATATCTTCATATTAGCAGTCTATTAGAGGGAGTGCTAAGGCAGAAGTTCCTTAACCATTGACGTCCTGTGCCAACCTCGACCGTAGGTCAAACCTGACCTTGCCGATGGCCAGGGCACAGGGGGCGGACCTAGACTGGGCTCATGTCCGATCAACCATCCTGGGTCGCGCTGTGCGTCATCACCACCACGGTGAAAAGCGCCGAAGACGCACGGCAACTGGCCACCAGCTTGCTGCAGGCGCGCCTGGCGGCGTGCGTGCAGACCGAGCCCATCCGCTCGCATTACCTCTGGCAGCAGGCACTGCACGAGGAAGACGAATGGCGCCTGGTCTTCAAGACCCTGCCCGACACGCTGCCGCGGCTCATGCAGCGGCTGCGCGCCGAGTACCCCTATGAGGTGCCGCAGCTGCTGGTGCGCACCGAGCAGTGCCTGGGCGACTACACGCAATGGGTACGTGACTGTCTCTAGCGCTCTCAGCTCAATAGCGCCTGCGCGAATTCGCGGGCATTGAAGGTCTCGAGGTCCTCGAGCTTCTCGCCCACGCCAATGAAGTACACCGGAATCGGGCGCTCCTGTGCGATCGCGGCCAGCACACCGCCCTTGGCCGTGCCGTCGAGCTTGGTGACGATCAGGCCGGTCAGCTGCAGTGCGTCGTCGAACGCGCGCACCTGCGCCAGCGCGTTCTGGCCGGTGTTGCCGTCGATGACCAGCAGCACCTCGTGCGGTGCGGTGGCATCGGCCTTGGTGACCACGCGGCGGATCTTGCGCAGCTCCTCCATCAGGTGCAGCTGGGTCGGCAGGCGGCCTGCGGTATCGACCAGCACGACATCCTTCTTGCGCGCCTTGCCGGCGGTGACGGCATCGAAGCTCACGGCTGCGGGGTCGCCGCCCTGCTGGCTCACGATCTCCACGGTGTTGCGCGTGGCCCAGACGCCGAGCTGCTCGCGCGCGGCCGCACGGTAGGTGTCGGCCGCGGCCAGCAGCACGCTTGCGCCTTCGTTGGCCAGGTGCTTGGTGAGCTTGCCGATGGAGGTGGTCTTGCCCGCGCCGTTGACGCCCGCCACCATGATCACGGTGGGGGTGAACTGGCCAATCACGAGCGGTTTCTCCAGCGGCTGCAGCAGGTCGGCCAGCGACTGGGCCAGCAGCTCCTTGACGGCCGCGGGCTCGGTGGCCTTGGTGTCCTTGACGCGGCGCTTGAGGTCGGCAAGAAGATGCTGCGTGGCCTTGACGCCGGTGTCGGCCATCAGCAGCGCATCTTCGAGCTCTTCGTACAGCGCCTCGTCGATCTTGGTGCCGGTGAACACCGTCGAGATGCTCGAGCTGGTCTTGCGCAGCCCGGCCTTGAGCCGGCCCAGCCAATGGGCACGCTCTGCCGGGGGCGTGACCGGCGCTGGAACGAAGGCAGGAACAGGCACGGCCACGGGTGCGGCGGGCGGGGCAGGGGGCGGGAGCGCCACGCCGGGGGGCGTGGCTGGCAGGGCCGGCGGCGGCGCCTTGCCGGCGCCGAACATCTGGCGCAGGCGGTCCATCGCGCCCGGCGCAGGAGCGGGTGCAGGCTCTGAAACCGGATGCGGGCCAGGCGCCGCGGCCGTGTCCGACCCGGAAGCGGCGGACTCCGGGATAATCTGCGGAACAACTTCCGCAACAGGCACGTGCTCGATAGGCGCGGACGCGGGCATGCTCACCGGCTCATCGGCAGGTGGCACGGCGGAAGGAAGGGGCTTTTTTTTGAAAAAACTGAACATTGGTGGGTTCGTAGAATCTCACCATTCTATGAAACGTGCTCTTACCCTCCTGGGCCTCGTGGCCTGTCTGAGTGCCGGGGCGGCAAATACCGCTGCGGCAAACCCTCCATCCAGCGCTTCTTCCAGTGCCCCGGCCACTGCCGGAGCGCAGCAGTTCACGCTGTCCAACGGCATGCAGTTGATCGTCCAGCAGGACCGGCGCGCGCCCACGGCGGTGCACATGGTCTGGGTGCGCGTGGGCTCGATGGATGAAGTCGACGGCACTTCGGGCGTCGCCCATGTGCTCGAACACATGCTGTTCAAGGGCTCCAAGACCGTGCCTGCCGGCGACTTCTCGCGCCGCGTGGCCAAGCTCGGCGGGCGCGACAACGCGTTCACCAGCCGCGACTACACCGGCTACTACCAGCAGATTCCCGCGCAGCGCCTCGAGGACGTGATGCGGCTCGAGTCCGACCGCTTCGCCAACAACCAGTGGCCGGACGACGAGTTCCGCCGCGAGCTCGAAGTGGTCAAGGAGGAGCGCCGCATGCGCACCGACGACCAGCCGCGCGCCGCGCTGTTCGAGCAGCTCTATGCGACGGCCTACAACGCTTCGCCCTACCGCCGGCCCGTCGTCGGCTGGATGAGCGACCTCGAGGCCATGACGCCCGACGATGCCCGCGAATTCTTCCGCAAGTGGTATGTGCCCTCGAACGCGGCCGTGGTCGTGGCGGGCGACGTCGATGTCGAGCAGGTGCGCCGCCTGGCCGAAAAATACTACGGCAGCATTCCCGCGCGGGCCACGCCCGAACGCAAGCCGCGCACCGAGCCGGCGCAGCTGGGCCTGCGCCGCATCGCCGTGAAGCTGCCGGCCGAGCAGGCGTTGGTGGCGCTGGGCTTCAAGGTGCCGGGCATCTCGCAGCTCGAAACCCTGGGCGCGCAGGACCGGGACGCGCTGGCGCTGCTGGTGCTGTCCGAAGTGCTCAGCGGCTACGACGGCGCCCGCCTGGAGCGCGCGCTGCAGCAGGGGCCGCAGCGCGTGGCAGATTCCGCCGGCAGCTCGGCTTCGGTGCTGGGGCGCGGCCCGAGCATGTTTTTGCTGACCGGCATTCCGGCGGCAGGCAAGACCACGGCCGAGGTCGAGGCCGCGCTGCGTGCCCAGGTGCAGCGCGTGGCGCGCGAAGGGGTGGATGCGGCCGAGCTCGAACGCGTGAAGACGCAGTGGATCGCCAGCAATATCTATGAGCGCGATTCGGTCTTCAACCAGGCCCAGGGGCTGGGCAGCTACTGGAGCATGCAGCTGCCGGTCGATGCCGAGGAGCGCCTGCTGCAGCACCTGAAGCAGGTCACTTCGGCCCAGGTCCAGGACGTGGCGGCGCGCTATTTCGGCGATGACCAGCTGACCATCGCCACGCTGGAGCCGCAGCCGCTCGATCCGGGCAAGCCCCGGCGTCCCGCGTCCGCTGGCGACCAGCCCCTGCACTGAGCCCAAGTCACGGAGTGAATGCATGAAAGTTTTTCAGACAACCGCCAGCACGCTGCTGGCCCTGACCGGCGGCCTGCTGGTGGTCCAGCCCGCCTGGGCACTGCTGCCGATCCAGCACTGGACGCAGCCCAGCGGCGCCCAGGTCTGGCTGGTCGACAGCCCCGGCATCCCGATGGTGGATGTGCAGCTCGCATTCGACGCCGGCAGCCGGCGCGACCCCGCGGCGCAGGCCGGGCTGGCTTCGGCCGTGGCGATGATGGCCTCCAAGGGCGTGCGTGCGAGCGGCAATGCGCCGGCGCAGGACGAGAACGCGCTGGGCGAAGCCTGGGCCGATCTGGGCGCGAGCTTCGGCGCGGGCGCCGACGATGACGGCTTCAGCTATTCGCTGCGCTCGCTGACCGACCCCGCGCTGCTGGGCAAGGCCGCGCAGCTGGCCGCGCGCCAGATTGCCGAGCCGAGCTGGCCCGAAGACATCTGGCAGCGCGAGAGCGCGCGCTGGAGCGCGGCCATCCGGGAAGCGGACACCCGTCCCGGCACCGTGGCCGCCAAGGCCTTCTCGAGCGCCGTCTATGGCGGCCACCCCTATGGCCAGCAAAGCGCCGTCGCCACCTTGGAGCACATCGACGTGAGCGCGATGCAGGCCTTTCACCGCAACCTGATCAACGCCTGCAGCGCGCGCGTGAGCATCGTCGGTGCGCTCGACCGCGCCCAGGCCGACCAGCTGGTGCAGCGACTGCTGGCCCCGCTGCAGGCCCGCGATGCGGCCATCCGCCCCGCTGGCACTGCCTGCCCGCAGCAAGCCGCGCTGGCCGAAGTGCCGGCGCTGGCCGAAGCCCGCAACCTCGACATCCCCTTTGCCTCGGCCCAGGCCCATGTGCTGATCGGCCAGCCGGGCATCACGCGGCGCAACCCCGACTTCCTGGCGGTGATGGTCGGAAACCACATCCTCGGCGGCGGCGGTTTCACCTCGCGGCTGATGGAGCAGGTGCGTGAAAAGCGCGGCCTGAGCTACAGCGTCTACAGCAGCTTCTCGCCGGGCCTGCATGCGGGGGCCTTCGTGATCGGCCTGCAGACGCGCTCCGACCAGGCGCCCGAGGCGATCAAGGTCTCGCAGCAGGTGCTGGCCGATTTCGTCGCCCAGGGCCCCACCGAGGCCGAGCTGCGCGAAGCCAAGGACAACCTGATCGGCGGCTTTGCGCTGCGCATCGACAGCAACCGCAAGCTGCTGGGCAACGTCGCCAACATTGCCTGGAACGGCCTGCCGCTCGACTATCTCGAGCACTGGACCGAACGCGTCGAAGCGCTCACGGCCGACGAGGTGCGCGCCGCGATGGCGCGCATGCTCCAGCCCGAGCGCATGGTCACCCTTGCCGTAGGAGCCAACAAGCCATGAGCCGTTCCCGCATCAATCTGAATGTGCAAGCGATGGCGGTGAGCGACGCCATTGCCGCGCTCGAGCACAAGACGCGCGTGCGCACGCGCAACGTGCCCGAAGTCGCCGAAGCGCCTGAGCCGGTCAAAGGCAAGGGCAAGGGCGCGAAGGCGTCCGCCGCGGCCCGGCCCGAGAGCAGCGGCGCGGGCGAGATCCGCATCGTGGGCGGCCAGTGGCGGCGCACGCGCCTGCCCGTGGCCCAGCGCCCGGGCCTGCGGCCCACGCCCGACCGCGTGCGCGAGACGCTGTTCAACTGGCTGGGCCAGGATCTGACCGGCTGGCGCTGCATGGATGCATTTGCCGGCACCGGGGTGCTGGGCTTCGAGGCGGCTTCGCGCGGTGCGCGCGAGGTCGGCATGGTCGAGATCGATGCGGCGCTGGTGGCACAGCTGCGCAAGCTGCAGGAACGCCTCGCGGCCTCGATGGTCAAGATCCAGCGCGGCGATGCGCTCAGCGCGCTGCAGCAGGTCAATGCCGGCAGCCTCGATCTGGTGCTGCTCGACCCGCCATTCTCGGAAGATGCGCTGTTCCTGCCCGCGCTGCGCGCCGCCTGCAACGCCGTCGGCGCCGATGGCTGGATCTATCTCGAGGCGCCTGCCGAATGGGACGACGCGGCACTGGCGCCGGTGGGTCTCGTGCGCCAGCGCTACCTCAAGGCCGGCGCGGTGCATGCACACCTGCTGCGCAAGGCCGCGGCGGCTGCGCCCGATACCATGTCCCCGCTGTCCCAGGAGAATCTCCCCCATGGCTGACAACGTGCTTGCCGTCTATCCCGGCACCTTCGACCCGATCACGCTGGGCCATGAGGATGTCGTGCGCCGGGCCAGCCAGCTGTTCGGTGGGGTGATCGTCGCGGTGGCCGCGGGACACCACAAGAAGACCATGTTCAGCCTCGAGGAGCGCATCGCGATGGTGCGCGAGGCCGTCAAGCCCTATCCGCAGGTCACGGTGGAGAGCTTCTCGGGCCTGCTGCGCGACTTCGTCGTGCAGCGCGGCGCCAAGGCCATGGTGCGCGGGCTGCGCGCGGTCACCGATTTCGACTACGAGTTCCAGCTCGCGGGCATGAACCGCACGCTGATGCCCGAGGTGGAGACGGTGTTCCTCACGCCCAGCGACAAGTTCCAGTTCATCAGCAGCACCTTCGTGCGCGAGATCGCGACGCTTGGCGGCGAGGTCGACAAGTTCGTCTCGGCCGATGTCTACGAGCGCCTGCGCCAGAAGGTCGCCGGGCCGGTGGCCGGCTGATCAGGCCTGCGAAGCTTCCATTTCGACCAACTGCAGCGGCGGGTTGTCGAGCCGGTGCTGCTGCAGCAGCTCATGCACCCACAGCAGCTTGCGCCGCGCGCCGGCTGACAGCGCAAAGGGATAGGCATCCTGGTGGCCCAGGCTGCGGTTGAGGCTGTTGAGCAGCAGCGTCAGCGGCACCCACTGCTCGAGCATGGTGTTGAAGTCGGGCCGCACGTCGCCAAACGGATTTTCCACGCGCTGATCGTGGGGTTGCGCCGGGTCGGGCACCGTCACGCGGGTGTGGTAGCTGGCGGCGGTTTCCAGCAGGTCCACCATGTGCAGATAGTGGGCCCAGGTCTCGGCCCAGTCTTCCCAGGGATGGGACTGCGCATAGCTGCTGATGAAGCTGTCCTGCCAGCCGGTGAGCTTGTCTTCCTTGGCGTAATAGTTCTGCAGCGCGTCGCCATAGTCCTCGCGCTCGTCGCCGAACAGGTTGCGAAAGTGCTCGAGGTTCGGGGTGTCCTTGACGAGCAGGTCCCAGAAGAAATGCCCGCATTCATGGCGCAGGTGGCCGATCAGCGTGCGATAGGGCTCGTTGAGCGATACGCGCCGGCGGGCGCGCTCCTCGTCGTCGGCTTCGGCCACGTTCAGCGTGATGGTTCCGTTGTCATGCCCGGTCATGACGCGCGGCTGGCCCTCGACATCCTCGAGCAGGTGATAGTCGGGTGCGCGTTCGCCAGCCTTGGGCTGCAGGCCCAGCCGGGCGAGGTTGTAGTACAGAAGGCGCTTGGCGGCCTCGATCTGGCGCCAACGCCGCAGGTTCGAGAGATCGGACAGATCGGGCAGCCAGCGCGTCTGGCGGCACGATACGCACAGCGCATGGGCATCGCTGCCGGCGACGGTGAAATTGCACGCGTTGTAATCGGTACGGTTGCGGCAGAAGCGATAGAGCTCGGGCTTGCCCGGGCCGGCCAGCTGCGCACGCTGCCACCAGCCGCGCTCGAGCGGCTGCATGGCGACAATTTCCAGCGACTGCGGCAAGAACGCCAGCGTCGCCCCGCAGTGAAGACACTGCACACTGTCAAAGAAAACCAGATGACCGCATTGGTCGCAATTGAATACCTGCATTGGACCTACTCTACGACAAACAGGGCCGGAATCGCTTCCGGCCCTGCTGTTTGGAGTGTTGTCGGGCCTGTTGCCAGGCCCGGCAAATCAAGGGCGCACGACGATGCTGTTGCGCACTTCACGCACGTTCTTGGTCGAGCGAGCGATCTGCTCGGCACGGTTCTTCTCGGCTTGCGTCTTGGCGAAGCCCGACAGCTGCACGGTGCCGTTGAGCGTTTCGACGCTGATCGAGCTGGCGGCGACCGACTTGTCTTCAGCCATCTTGGCCTTCACAGCAGTCGTGGTGCCGGCGTCATCGACATACGAGCCGACGGATTGCTGGTCACGGAACACGGAACAGCCGGTAGCGGCCACCAGGGTGGCACCGGTAACTACGGCAAAAGCAATGGCGCGGGTAAATTTCATGATGTTTTCCTTTTTGTAATTCAGGGGGTTTGCGTACCCACGAAGGTCAAGCGAGCTATCTGCCTGCCCGGAGAGCCGCAACGGATGATTGGCCATGAACCCGGTTTGAAGCCTGCGCGGCCTTCAGGGCCGCCCAAGCGCTTCAGACAGGGACTGAAGCAACCCTGGCTCAGCGACGCGAGCGCGTGCCCAGCAGGAACGCAGTGGCGATGGCAGCGCCGGCGGCGGCGGCCATGACCAGCGACTTGGCGGGCTGCTCGACCACATAGCGGTTCGTGGCTTCGGCAGCGCAGTGCAGCTGCTGACGGGCACGCTCGGAGGTGTCGGCACAGAAGTGGATGCTGCGGTTGGCCAGTTCCTGGGCGCGGGCGGCCAGGTCGTCGATCACCGGGTTGATCTGCTTTTGTGCCGATTCGAGGCCTTCCTCGACCTTGTCGACGGCTTCCGAAGCTGCCTTGCGCGTGGCGTTCACGCCTTCCTTGGCGCTCTCGGCAGCGTTGTTCACCAGGTTCTTGGTGGCGTTCACGCCTTCCTTGGCGGTGTCGGCGGCATTGTTGACCACATCCTTGGTGGCGTCGGCGGCTTTTTGCGTGTTGTCTGCAGAGTTGTTCATGTTCATGGAATCCTCCTTAAAATTTGCGGAATGTGGCAGGGGGCCGGAGCGGATCAGCGTTTCTTGATGAGGCTGAACACGAATGTCACGATGGCCATGATCACGAAGACATAGAACAGGATCTTCGCAATGCCCACGGCACCTGCGGCAATGCCGCCGAAGCCGAAAACGGCGGCAATCAGGGCGATGACCAGAAAGATGACGGCGTAATGCAGCATGCAGTTCTCCTTTAGAGCATGCTGGAACAAGTCTGAAAGATTGCTTGTTTCCAGCACTGCTGTAACAACTACTCTATTTGCTGGACCTGGATGGCGCTGCCAGTGTCAAGCGGGGGCCCTCGTCAGCTTTATGGTGGTCGAGAGGGTGGGCCAGGTCCTACAAATGCTGCACTGCAACCAGGCCGCGGGCCTGGTTGCCATCTTCACGCTGCGATGGTCGGTGCCGCTGCCGACAGAGGAATCACCGCGGAGATGGTGGTGCCCTTGCCGACTTCCGAAGAGACCGTGAGCCGGCCTCCGGCCGCCTCGACGCGGTGGCGCATGCCGGCCAGGCCGTGGGAGTTCAGGCGCACGGTGCCGGTCTCGAAGCCTTCGCCGTCATCCTGGATCTGCACCGCGACGTAGGTCGGGTAGTTGTGCACCGTGACCACCGCATTCTTGGCCTTGGCGTACTTGCCGATGTTGGTCAGCGATTCCTGAACGATGCGGTAGACCGTGAGCTGGGTGGTTTCGGACAGGTCCACCGCTTCGAGGTTGGCTTCGACCTCGATGTTGCTGCGCTGGGCGAATTCGCGCGTCAGGATCTCGAGCGAGGTGATCAGCCCCAGGTTGGCCAGCGACGAAGGGCGCAGGTCCTCGATGATGCGGCGCTTGAGCGCGATGCCGCTGTTGAGCGCCTCGATCAGATGCTGCACGCGCTCGGAGATTTCCGGCGAGGACATGTCTATGCGTGATTTGAGCCGCGCGACGTCGAGCTTGGCGGCCGTCAGCAGCGCGCCGAGCTCGTCATGCAGCTCGCGCGCCAGATGGCCGCGCTCGTCCTCGCGCACCTGCTGCAGGTGGTTGGCAAGCTCGGTCAGCGTCGCGGTGCGCTCGCGCACCAGCTCCTCGAGGCGCAGGCGTTCGTCGCGCTGCAGCTCCTGCTCGCGTTCATGCGAGGCCTGCAGGCTGTGGGCCTGGCGCAGGTACATGTAGAAAGCCAGCAGGCCGATCACCGTCACCGTGGCAATGCCGATGCGCGACAGCAGCAGCGACTGCTCGATGTTGGCCTGGCTGATGCGGCTGCGCTCGGTGGTGCTCTCCATCAGGTTCTGGCTGTAGGCACGGATTGCATCCATGTTTTCCTTGCCCAGATCGGTGAACATGACGAAGCGCCACGCCTCCTCGTTGCCCTGGCGGTACAGGCGCAGGCTCAGCTCCATCTCCGAGAGCTTGCGCGCGACCTGGCGCGACAGCGGCGCGAAGGTATCGAGGTCCGGGCGCGACGCCATGAAGATGTTGCGCAGGTTGTCGAGGTTGCCATTGACCGAGGACACCGCCTTCTCGTAGGGTTCGAGATAGCGTTCGTCATTGGTCAGCAGGTAGCCGCGCATGCCGGTTTCGGCATCGAGCATGTTCTGCAGCAGCATGCTCAGCGATGCGCGGGCATTGTGAATGTGTGACAAATTGTCTAGCGCATCGCGCGACTGTTTGTACCCCACCTCATTGATGCCCACGAGCAAAACGGCTGCCAAAATGGCAAGGGGCAGGCTGATTGCAAGCCTGCGTAGTTGTGACCAGCGCATGAAGTTCCTCCTGTTGAGGAGTTTCAGCGAGTTATTCTGCATAATCAAGACACGTCGATACACCGCTATCCAGTAGGTGTGTCGTAACTAAGTGTTCACTTGTTGTAGCTAAAGGGCAGTTGCCCGCCCAAAGAGGGAGAGAAACTTCAATGATCAAGATAGGCATTGTGGATGACCACGCGATCGTCCGTTCCGGTTTGCGTCAATTTTTGTCGGAGCATGTGGATTTGCGGGTGGTGGGAGAGGCCTCGAACGGCCGCGAGGCCATCGATCTGGTGCGCGAGCAGGAAATCGATGTGCTGCTGATGGATCTGTCCATGCCCGGACAAAGCGGCCTCGATGCGCTGGCCATGCTGCGCGCCAAGGCGCCTGACATGGGGATCCTGATCCTCAGCGGATACCCCGAGGAGCATTACGCCATCAACCTGATCCGTCAGGGTGCGAGCGGCTACCTCAACAAGGAGTGCGATCCGCAGGAAATTGCCGAAGCCATCCGCACCATTGCGCTGGGACGCCGCTACCTGACACCGGCAGTGGCCGACCTGTTGGCGCAGCAGCTCAACCGCAAGGATGATGCACCGGCCCACGAGCAGCTCTCGGAGCGCGAGTTCCAGGTGTTCCTCAAGCTGGCGCGCGGCGAGACCGCGGGCGATATCGCCAAGTCGCTGTCGCTGAGTGTCAAGACCGTGAGCACGTACCGCACACGGTTGATGGAGAAGATGGCGCTGTCCTCGAACAGCGACCTGACCTACTACGCGCTCAAGAATCGTCTGATCGATTGAGCAGCGCGCTCTTGTGATCTGCGCTGAGCTGGATGCAATAGTCCACCAGCGCGTCGATCTCATTGGATTTGTCAAAGACTGCGTCGACCCCGAGCTGTGCACAGCGCGTGCGCACATCGGGCGTGGCGTAGTTGCTCAGCACCACGATCTTCTGGTGCGGCAGCCGCTTGCCACAGGCGGCCAGCACCCCCAGACCACTGCCCTGGCGCAGGAACAGGTCGAGAATCGCGAGATCCCATTGTTCGGCCTTGCCCGTCAGCCACTCTGTGCCATCGAATTCTGTTTCGGCAATCCCCACTGATTCGATTTCGGCCAGTTCTTCCAAAGTCGCAATCAGGTTCTCACGGATGGTGGCATTGTCTTCAACAATATACGTACGCAATTTCACGGTGTTGTCCAGGTTGTAGGCGGCAGCCGGAAGGCTCAACTAGCCACTGCGGCTGGCGTGGCAGCCCACTCAGTGCTTGGACGTCCATCGAACCATTCTGCCAGCGACTGAGTGAGGCTAAAGTAGGTTGATTCCTACAAATGGTTACTGCAAACGGGACATTCGCGCATTTTTACAATTTGCATTGTCGACCAGTCGAGGCGCCGGCTGTCGAACATCACCAATCGGCCGATGGCCGGCTGGCCGCAACCGGACAGCACTTTGAGCGCTTCGCTGACCTGCAGGCTGCCCATGGTGCCGACCAGGGGGGCAAATACCCCCATGGTCGCGCACTGTTCCTCCTCGAAGCTGGCTTCGGGCGGAAACACGCAGGCATAGCAGGGCGAGGCATCCTCGCGCGGGTCGATGACCATCAGTTGCCCGTCGAAGCGCAGCGCCGCGGCCGCGACCAGCGGCGTGCGGTGGCGCACGCAGGCAGCGTTGACGAGGTGGCGCGTGTGGTAGTTGTCGCTGCAGTCCAGCACGATGCTGGCCGTGGGCAGCAGCGCATCGAGCAGCTGCGCATCGGCGCGCTGGCGCAGCGCCGTGACCTGCACATCGGGATTGATCGCATGCACCGCGGCGCGGATCGATTCGACCTTCGGGCTGCCGACGCGCTCGCTGGTATGGGCGATCTGGCGCTGCAGGTTGGTGAGGTCCACCGTGTCGTCATCGATCACGGTGATCCGGCCCACGCCTGCGGCGCCCAGATAAAGCGCCGCGGGCGAGCCCAGGCCGCCAGCGCCGATGATCACCGCGTGGGCGGCAAGGATGCGTTCCTGGCCTTCGATGCCGATGTCATCGAGCAGGATATGCCTTGAATAGCGCAGGAGCTGGTCGTCGGTCATGGAGTCGAGAAATGCAGAGGTCAATGAAAAAGGCCGGGCGGTGGCCCGGCCTTGTGCCTTCGGGAAAGAAGATCAGTCTTCTTTTTTCTCCGGGGGACGCTCGGTCAGCGTCTTGCTGACCTGCACCGGTTCGCCCTTGAGCTGGCGCAGCGCCTGCTGCAGGCGGAAATCCTCGGCCGAGCCGTATTCGGGCATCTTGCGGTCCGCGGCGGGCTTCTTGGATTCGAGCTCCAGGCGCTTGAGCGCTTCCTCGCGTGCCTTTTCGCGCGCCGCCTCGTTGGCCTTCTCGTCGTCCTGGCCGCTGCCGAGGTGCTTGTCGAGATCGGCCTCGCGCATGCGCAAGGCGGCAAACATGTCGCCTTCGGCGGTTTCATCGACCATCACGTCGGGCACGATGCCCTTGGCCTGGATGGATTTGCCGCTCGGCGTGTAGTAGCGCGCCGTCGTCAGCTTGATGCCGGTATCCGGCCCCAGGGGACGCACGGTCTGCACCGAGCCCTTGCCGAAGGTCTGGCTGCCCAGCACCTTGGCACGCTTGTGGTCCTGCAGCGCGCCGGCCACGATCTCGCTGGCCGAGGCCGAGCCTTCGTTGACCAGCACCACCACCGGCACCTTCTTGAGCGCGGCGGGCAGGCGTTGCAGCGGATCACCCTGGCCGCGGCGCAGGTAATCGGCTGGCGTGGCCTTGTAGGTGGCCTTGCTTTCCTCGAGCTGGCCGTTGGTCGAGGTCACGGTCACGCCTTCGGGCAGGAAGGCTGCCGAGATGGCGACGGCCGCGTCGAGCAGGCCACCCGGGTCGTTGCGCAGGTCCAGCACCAGGCCCTTGAGGGCCGGGTCCTTGGCATAGATTTCCTCGACCTTGCGCACGAAGTCGTCCACCGTGCGCTCCTGGAACTGGCTCAGGCGGATCCACGCGTAACCGGGCTCGATGACCTTGCCCTTGACGGACTGTGTCTTGATTTCCTCGCGCGTGATCGTGACCGGGAAGCTGCGGCTTTCATCCTTGCGCAGGATGGTCAGCAGCACCTTGGTATTAGGCTCGCCGCGCATGCGCTTGACCGCATCGTTGAGCGACAGGCCCTTGACTGCGGTGTCGTCGATCTTGGTGATCAGGTCGTTGGTCTTGAGGCCGGCGCGGAACGCGGGTGAACCTTCGATGGGCGATACCACCTTGATCAGACCGTCTTCCTGCGTGATCTCTATGCCAACGCCCACGAATCGACCGGAAGTGCCTTCCTTGAATTCCTTGAAGGACTTCTTGTCGAAATACTGGGAGTGTGGATCGAGGCTGGCCACCATGCCGGAGATGGCATCGGTGATGAGCTTCTTGTCATCCACAGGCTCGACGTAGTCGGTCTTGATCAGACCAAACACCGCCGACAGCTGCTGGATTTCTTCCAGGGGAAGGGGAGACATGGCGCCACGGGCCATGGTCTGCAGGGACACCGTGGTCAATGCGCCGGCAAGAACGCCCGCGGAGACCCATCCAGCAATTTTGAGTTTTTGGCCCATAAAACACCTTTACCGCTGCATAGATACACCTGGAAGGTGCCTGCCCCGCGCGGTGGACCGGGGCAGCCTTTGGACGCCGGAGCTCAGCGCAACCGGTGCCCTATTGTGCCGTCTTGTGAATTGCCGTGCCGGACGTACGCCGTCTGGCTCAGGCCTTGCCCTGCGCGGCGACGGCTGCAGCCGCCTTGGCCGCGGCTTCGGCGTCGCCCAGGTAGTAGTGGCGCAGGGGCTTGAGCTCGGCGTCGAGCTCGTACACCAGGGGAATGCCGTTGGGCACGTTCACGCTGACGATTTCGTCGTCTGAGATGTTGTCCAGGTACTTGATCAGCGCGCGGATCGAATTGCCGTGCGCCGCGACCACGATGCGCTTGCCGGCAAGGATCGCAGGCGCCATCGATTCGTTCCAGAATGGAATCACGCGGGCCACGGTGTCCTTGAGGCATTCGGTCAGCGGGATCTGCTCGGGCTGCAGCTTGGCGTAGCGCAGGTCGCCGCGCTCGCTGCGTTCGTCCGTGGCTTCGAGCACCGGCGGGGGCGTGTCGTAGCTGCGGCGCCATTGCAGCACCTGCGCATCGCCGTACTGCTTGGCCATGTCGGCCTTGTTGAGGCCCTGCAGGCCGCCATAATGGCGTTCGTTGAGGCGCCAGCTGTGCACCACGGGCAGCCAGGTGCGGTCCATCTCGTCGAGCGTGTGCCACAGCGTGCGCGTCGCGCGCTTGAGCACGCTGGTGTAGGCGACGTCGAAGTCATAGCCTTCGGCCTTGAGCAGGCGCCCGGCGTTCTTGGCCTGTTCGACGCCGGTGGGGGTCAGGTCCACATCGGTCCAGCCGGTGAAACGGTTTTCAAGGTTCCAGGTGGATTCACCGTGGCGGATCAGAACGAGCTTGAACATGGGGTCCCTTAAAGGCTACAAAAGCAGGAGATGACCGGAGGTCAAAGTCTGCCATTCTAAAATTGACCGTTTGCCAACCCAAGGAATGACGTGAATTTCATCATCGATAACTGGTATTTAATTTTGCTGGCGGTGGCTTCGGCCGCCATGCTGCTCGTGCCCCTGGTCAAGGGCGGTGCCGGCGGCTCGCTCACCGCGGCCAATGCGGTGCAGCTGATCAACCGCGAAAAAGCGGTGGTGATCGACGTCTGCGAGGCCGACGAATACGCGGCCGGCCATGTGAACGGCGCGCGCAACGTGCCGCTGGGCGAGCTGCAGGAACGCCTGCCGAACGTCGTCAAGAACAAGGCCCTGCCGGTGATCCTGGTCTGCGGCAAGGGCCCGCGCGCGCTGCGCGCCGAGGGCATTGCCAGGAAGCTCGGCTATCCCCGCGCCCAGGCACTGGCTGGCGGCATGAAGGCATGGCGCGAAGCCAATCTGCCGGTTGCAAAAGGCTGATCCTCCCCCATCTGCGGTTTTTGTCCCTTCGAAGAAAGAACGACCGATGCAAGCTGTGAAGATGTATACCACCGCCGTCTGCCCTTACTGCATCCGTGCAAAGCAGATCCTCAAGTCCAAGGGTGTCGAGCAGATCGAGGAAATCCGCATCGACCTGGACCCGACCGCGCGCGACCACATGATGCAAGCCACGGGCCGCCGCACGGTGCCCCAGATCTTCATTGGCGCGACCCATGTGGGCGGCTGCGACGACCTGATGGCGCTCGACGCGCAGGGCGGCCTGCAGCCGTTGCTGGCGGCCTGAGCACCCGGGCTGATCGGCCGCGGCACGTTGCGCGGCTGCATAATGCATGTTCCAAGTGCCTGCTGCGGGAGCTGCTCCCGGGCGGGCTTTGTTTTGATTCCGCTTATCTCCAGTGAGAAAGACCGAAGCCATGGCCGACCAAGAAAATCCCGTGTTCCAGATCCAGCGCGTCTACCTCAAGGATCTGTCGCTCGAGCAGCCCAATTCGCCCGCCATCCTGCTGGAGCAGGAACAGCCCAGCGTGGACATCCAGCTTGGCGTTGAAGCCACGCCCGTGGCCGAAGGCGTGTACGAAGTGGCTGTCACGGCCACCGTGCAGACCAAGATCCAGGACAAGACCGTGTTCCTGGTCGAAGCCAAGCAAGCCGGCATCTTCGAGATCCGCAACATTCCCGAAGACCAGATGGGCGCCGTGATCGGCATTGCCTGCCCGCAGATCATCTATCCCTACCTGCGAGGCAACGTCGCCGACGTCGTGACCCGCGCCGGCTTCCCGCCCGTGCACCTCGCGGAAATCAACTTCCAGGCCATGTACGAGCAGCAGCAGGCCCAGGCCGCGGCTCCGGGCGGCGACGCCAACCCGGCCCTGCAATAAGCGTTTGCGACGGGCACGCGCTCTGCGAGGGCGCCGTGCCCGCGCGCGTTTTGCATCCACGCGGATTGCCGCCATGAACATTCTTGTCATCGGCGCCGGTGCCTGGGGCACGGCGCTGGCCATGAGCGCGGCCGCGCATCCCGCGGGCCATGCGGTGCAGCTGTGGGCGCGCGATGCGGCCCAGGCCCGCACCCTGCGCGCGGCGCGTGAAAACACGCGCTATCTGGCGGGAATCGCCTTTCCGCCCCGGCTCGAGGTCATCGATGGCGACATCGGTGCCGCGACGTCAGGGGCCGATCTGATCATCATTGCCACCCCGATGGCGGGGCTGCGCGAATGGCTGCAGCGCCTGGCCGACTGTCCCGCGCCCGTGGCCTGGCTCTGCAAGGGTTTCGAAGCCGCGTCTGCGCAGTCGGACGGGGCGCTGATGGCCCATGAAATCTGCGCGGCCGTGGCGCCGCGGCTGCGCGCCGGCGTGTTCAGCGGACCGAGCTTCGCGCTCGAGGTCGCGCGCCAGCAGCCGACGGCGCTGGTCGCGGCGAGCAGCCATCCGCAGGTCTGCGAGGCGCTGGTGGCTGCCTTCCACAGCAGCCATGTGCGCGTCTATGCGAGCACCGACATCGTCGGCGTCGAAGTCGGCGGCGCGGTGAAGAACGTGCTGGCCATCGCGACCGGGCTGTGCGATGGCCTGCAGCTGGGCCTCAACGCGCGCGCGGCGCTGATCACGCGCGGGCTGGCCGAAATGACGCGGCTGGGCCTGGCGCTGGGCGCGGCCGAGAAGACCTTCATGGGATTGTCCGGCCTGGGCGACCTGGTGCTCACCGCGACCGGCGATCTGTCGCGCAACCGCAAGGTGGGCTTGTTGCTGGCCGAGGGCAAGACGCTGGAGCAGGCCGTGCAGTCGCTGGGCCATGTGGCCGAGGGCGTCTACAGCGCGCGCACCGTGTGGCAGCGCGCGCAGCAGCTGGGCGTGGAGATGCCGATCACGGAGACGGTCGTGGCGCTGCTGGACGGCAGGCTGCATGTGAGCGAGGCGGTGCGGTCGCTCATGGGGCGGGATCCGAGGGAGGAGTGAGCTCGGGGGGGGCTTGGCTGAGGGCGGGGCTGTGTCTTGAGCTCAGGACGTTCATGGTTCGACGGGCTCACCACAAACGGTCAATCACACGCGACCGCAATCGGTTTTCACCGTTCGTCCTGAGCTTGTCGAAGGATGGACGGCCCCCCGAAAAACAGGTAGAGCTGCCTCTTTCCGGCGCTTTTTTTAAAGCCCCAACTCCAACGCCAGCAATTCCTCCACCGTCTGCCGCCGGCGGATCAGCTGCACGCGTTCCCCATCGACCAGCACTTCGGCCGCCAGCGGGCGGGTGTTGTAGTTGCTCGACATCGAAGCACCATAGGCGCCCGTGTCATGGATCACCAGCAGATCGCCCACGCTCGCACCGGCCAATGAACGCGGCAGCACTACGCCGCCGTCGCCCTGGGTAAACACGTCGCCCGATTCGCACAGCGGGCCCGCGACCACGCTGTCGCGCGCGGGCAGGCTGGCGCCGTCGCGGCGCTCGATGTGCATCGCGTGGAAGCTGCCGTACATCGAGGGGCGCATCAGCTCGTTGAAGCCGGTGTCGACCAGCACGAAGTGGTTGCTGCCCGCGTCCTTGGTCGCGCGCACCGTGCCCAACAGCACGCCCGATTCGGCGACCAGGAAGCGTCCCGGCTCGATTTCGAGGCCCAGCTGGTGGCCGACGATGGCCTCGGCCTGCTTGCGCGCCGCGTCCCAGAGGCCGTGGTAATGGTTGGTGTCGATGACCGGCTCGCCCGCGCGGTAGGGGATCGACAGGCCGCCGCCGGCCGAGATTGCCTCGAGGTCGTGGCCCGCGTCCTTGGTGGTCTGCACCAGCTGGACCATCGCGCCGCAGACTTCCGACAGATGGCCGTAGTCGACGCCCGAGCCGATGTGCATGTGCAGGCCGGCCAGGTGCAGGCCGCCGCTGCGGATCGCGTCCAGCGCGGGCAGCAGGTCGGTGTGCCAGATGCCGTGCTTGCTGTGCTCGCCGCCGGTGTTGGTCTTGTTGCTGTGGCCATGGCCGAAGCCGGGGTTGATGCGCAGCCAGACCGCATGGCCGGGCGAGGCCGCGGCCAGCTGGTGCAGCATGTCGATCGAGCCGGCGTTGACGGGCACGCGGTGCTCGACGACGGTGGCCAGCGTGGCTTCATCCATCACGTCGGCGGTGAAGACGATCTCGGAGTGCGTGCCACCGGTGGAATAGCCCGCGGCCAGCGCGCGCTCGATCTCGCCGCGCGAGACCGCATCGACCTTGACGCCCTGCTCGCGCATCAGCTTCAAGATGTGGATGTTGGAGCAGGCTTTCTGCGCGAAGCGGATGGTGTCGAAGGACGACAGCTGGGCAATGCGCGCGCGGATGGTGGCCGCGTCATAGACCCACAGCGGGGTGCCGTATTGGTCGGCCAGGGACCACAGCTGGGCGGAAGTGAAAGGACAAGTCATGGCAATGGGCCGGAGGCCGAAAGGGAAGGGCGCAGGGCAGGCCCCGCGGAATGGGCGCCATCATGCGCGCGTCTTCTCATACCGTCCAATGCTTTGTTTTTGCCATGCCATTCACTTTGGATATGCTTGGCGCATGAGCCTGCGCATTTCCCACCGCCATATCGAAGTCTTTCGCGCCGTGATGACCTCGGGCAGCGCGACCGGTGCCGCGGCGCTGCTGGCCAGCTCCCAGCCCACGGTGAGCCGCGAGCTCGCGCGCCTCGAGCAGTTGCTGGGCTACCCCTTGTTCGCGCGCAGCCAGGGCCGGCTGCGGCCCAATGCGCGTGCGCTCGCGCTGTGGGACGAGGTGCAGCGCTCGTGGCAAGGCCTCGAGCGCGTGGTCGACAGGGCGCTGGCGCTGGGCCGCGCCGAGGAAGCGCAGATCAATGTGCTGTGCCTGCCCGCGCTCGGCCATGCGCTGCTGCCCGGGGCGGCCGCGCGGCTGCTCGCGGGCCTGCCGCAGGCGCGGCTGGCCGTGACGCCGCAGGAATCGCCGCTGCTCGAGGAATGGATGGCGGCGCAGCGCTTCGACCTGGGCCTGAGCGAGCAGGACAGCGCGCCCGCGGGCACGCAGGCGCTGGCGCTGCTCGCGCTCGACGAGGTCTGCGTGCTGCCCGCGGGCCATGCGCTGGCCGCGCGCGCCGTGCTGCGCGCCGAGGATTTCGCGGGCCAGCCCTTCGTGAGCCTGTCGGCTGACGATCCGTACCGGCGCCAGATCGACGCAGTGTTTGCCCAGGCCGGCGTGGCGCGCCAGCTGCGCGTGCAGACGCACAACGCGGCCGCGGTCTGCGCGATGGTCGAGCAGGGGCTGGGGCTGGCGATCGTCAATCCGCTGACGGCGCTGGCCTGCGCGAACGCGCGCTTGGTGTGGCGGCCGCTGGCGTTTTCGATTCCGTTTCGCGTGCAGGTGCTGCTGCCGCTGCACCGGCCTGCGCTGCCCGAGGTGCAGCCGCTGCTGCAGGCGCTGCGGGAGGAGGCGGCGCAGCTGGCGCGGCGGCTTGCGTCGCAAAGCAGGAAATAGCACGCACCGAGGACGGGTGCGTCTAGACTCCCTGCCCATGAATGAAAGCCTCGATCAGGATTCCATCCACGCACTGGCCCGCCGGGATGCAGCGCTGGCGCTGCAGGAGGACGTGGGCGCGGGCGACCTGACGGCGGCGCTGGTCGACCCCGCGCGCCGCGCCCGGGCGCGCGTGATCGTGCGCGAGGGCGGCGTGCTCTGCGGCGCGCCCTGGGTCGAGGCGGCGCTGCGCGCGCTCGACCCCGAAGTGCGCATCACCTGGCAGGTGGGCGAGGGCCAGCGGCTCGAAGCCGATGCGCTGGTGTTCGAGGCCCAGGGGCAGGCGCGCGCGCTGCTGTCGGCCGAGCGCACGGCGCTGAACTTCCTGCAGCTGCTCTCGGGCGTGGCCACCAAGACGGCGCAATACGTGGCCGAGGTCCAGGGCACGCGCGCGCGCATCGTCGACACGCGAAAGACCCTGCCCGGGCTGCGGCTGGCGCAGAAGTACGCGGTGCGCACGGGCGGCGGCACCAACCACCGCATCGGCTTGCATGACGCGGTGCTGATCAAGGAAAATCACATCGCCGCAGCGGGCGGCATCGCGGCCGTGCTGCGCGCGGCGCAGCAGGTGGCAAGCCGCGCGGCGTTCATCGAGATCGAGGTCGAGAACCTCGAGCAGCTGCACGAGGCGCTCGATGCGGGCGCGCGCATGGTGCTGCTCGACAACATGCCGCTGGAGATGCTGCGCGCCGCCGTCGCGATCAACGCCGGACGCGCGGTGCTCGAGATCTCGGGCGGCGTGACGCTTGCCGGCCTGCGCACGCTGGCTGACACCGGCGTGGACCGCATCTCGATCGGCGGGCTGACCAAGGATGTGCGCGCGCTGGACTTTTCCATGCGCATGGAGGAATGGTGATGGTCCTCATGAATGTCGAATACGAGCAGCCGGTGGACGCCGGCGGGGCCTGCGCCACGCGCCATGCCTGGGCGCGCGTGCCGCCCGAGCCCGCACCGGCCGAGCGCGCGGCGCTCAAGCAACGCATCCGCGACCTGCTGCTGCAGAGGAACGCGGTCATGGTCTCGCACTTCTATGTGCATCCCGACCTGCAGGACCTCGCCGAGGACACCGGCGGGTTGGTCAGCGATTCGCTCGAGATGGCGCGCTTCGGCCGCGACCACGCGGCGCAGACGCTGGTGGTGTCGGGCGTGAAGTTCATGGGCGAGACCGCGAAGATCCTGTCGCCCGACAAGACCGTGCTGATGCCTGAGCTCGACGCCACCTGCTCGCTCGATCTGGGCTGCCCCGCAGACGCTTTCAATGCCTTTTGCGACCAGCACCCCGAGCGCACGGTGGTGGTCTATGCGAACACCAGCGCCGCCGTGAAGGCGCGCGCCGACTGGGTCGTGACGTCCAGCTGCGCGCTCGACATCGTGCGCGCGCTGCATGCCGACGGGCAGAGGATCCTCTGGGCACCCGACCGGCATCTGGGCGGCTACATCCAGCGCGAGACCGGGGCGGACCTGCTGCTTTGGCAGGGCGCGTGCATCGTGCACGATGAATTCAAGGCCTTCGAGCTCGAGGCGCTGATGCGCGCGCACCCGCAGGCCCGGGTGCTGGTGCACCCCGAAAGCCCGGCCGAGGTCGTGGCGCTCGCGCATGCCGTGGGCTCGACCTCGGCGATCCTGCAGGCGGCGCGCGCGATGGATGCACCGGAGTTCATCGTCGCCACCGACAATGGCATGCTGCACAAGCTGCGCACGCTGCTGCCACACAAGCATTTCATCGAGGCACCGACGGCCGGCAACAGTGCGACCTGCAAGAGCTGCGCGCACTGCCCGTGGATGGCGATGAACGGGCTCGCGGCGCTGGCCGAGGTGCTGGAGTCGGGGCGCAATGCGGTCGAGGTCGCGCCCGCGCTGATCGCGCGCGCGCGCCAGCCCATCGACCGCATGCTGGCCTTTACCGCGGCGCTCAAGAAGGGCGCATCCCCGGCCGGCCTGGTGCCGCATCTGGGCGCGGTCTGAGCTGCAGGAAACGATGCCGGTGCCACGCGCCGGCCAGGATATGGGAAATATGGATACACGCATTGATTTCACGGCGCCGCAGGGCGCGCCCGGCGCACGCCTGCGCCGGCGGTTTGGCGCCGCGCGCGCGGTATGGGCGGCGCATGCGCCGGGCGAGGTGCGCGCGGTGCTCGATGCGGCCGAGGACGCGGCGCGCGCCGGAGCCTGGTGCGTGGGCTTCGTGCGCTACGAGGCCGCGGCGGCCTTCGATCCGGCGCTGGTGACGCATGCGGCCGACGGCCCGCTGGCCTGGTTTGCGGCATATGACGAAGCCTTGGCCTGGGAGGAGGACGACACCGGCGCGCAGGACCATGAAGCGGCGCAGGTGGCGTGGCGCAGCAGCCTGGAGCGCGGCGCGTTCGACCAGGCGATGGCGCGGATCCATGAAGCGATTGCCGACGGTGTGTTCTACCAGGTCAACTACACCGCGCCGCTGCAGGGCGAGCTGCTGCAGGGCAGCGCCCAGGCGCTGTTCGCGGCGCTGCTGCGCGCGCAGCCCGGCGGCTATGCGGCCTGCATCGATACCGGCGAGGAGCAGATCCTGTCCGTGTCGCCGGAGCTGTTCTTCGACTGGGACGGCAGCCGCATCCTCGCGCGGCCGATGAAGGGCACGGCGCCGCGCGGCGCGACGCCCGAGGAAGATGCGGCGCTGGCCGAACAGCTGCGCAGCGCGCCCAAGGAGCGCGCCGAGAACGTCATGGTGGTGGACCTGCTGCGCAACGACCTGTCGCGCATTGCCAAGCCCTTCAGCGTGCGGGTGCCGCGGCTGTTCCATACCCAGGCGCTGCCCAGCGTCTGGCAGATGACCTCGGACGTGCAGGCCGAGACGCATGCGGGCACGCGCCTGGCCGATGTGTTTGCCGCGCTGTTTCCCTGCGGCTCGGTCACGGGCGCGCCCAAGGTCGCGGCCATGCGCATGATCGAGGCGCTCGAGCCGCACGCGCGCGGCGTCTACTGCGGTGCGCTCGGCGTCGTGCGCCCGACAGGCGCGGGCGGCATGCACGCGACCTTCAATGTGCCGATCCGCACGCTGGCGCTGCGCGGCACGCAGGCGGTCTGCGGCATCGGCAGCGGCATCACCTCGGGCGCCGAGGCCGAGGGCGAGTGGCGCGAATGGCAGCACAAGAGCGCTTTTGTCGAGCGAGCAAGCGCGCCCTTCGTGCTGCTGGAAACGCTGGCGCTGGAGAACGGCGTCTGGCGCCATCTGCCCGAGCATCTGCAAAGGCTGCAGGACGCGGCGCGGCATTTCTCCTATCCCTGGTCCGATGCGGTGGTGCAGTGCCTGGACGAGGTGGCATCCGCACATCCTGCAGGCCTGTGGCGCGTGCGGCTGCAGCTCGATGCCGGCGGCCGCGCCAGCGCCGAAGCCTTTGCCTGCACGCCGACGCAGCAGCCCGTGCGACTGGAGCTGGCCGCGGCGCCGCTCGCGGACCGCTGGGCGCGCGGCGAGTTCGTGCGCCACAAGACCTCGCGGCGCGCGCACTACGAAGCCTTTGCGCCGCGCGATCCAGCGGTGTTCGACACCGTGCTGTTCAACGAGCGCGGCGAGATCACCGAGGGCACGCGCGGCAACGTGGCGGCGCTGCTCGATGGGCAGTGGATCACGCCGCCCCTGAGCTGCGGCCTGCTGCCCGGCGTGGGCCGCGCCATCGCGCTGCGCACGGGGCGCGTGCGCGAGGGCGTGCTGCGCCTGCAAGACCTGCCGCGCGTGCAGGCCTGGGCGTTCGTCAACAGCCTGCGCGGCTGGCTCGAGGCGCAGCTGAACTGACCCAATGCTGCTCGCGCAGCACCAGCTGGTCCATGGCCTGCAGCAGCCGGTCGAGTTCGAGGTTGCCCGGCTCGAGCTGCGCCAGCGCGCAGCAGCTCGCTTCGAGCGTCGACAGCTGCCCGGGCCGGTGCGCGCGGCGGATCGCATAGCGCGAGGCAGGCAGCGCCTGCAGCGCAAGGCGCGGCAGCTGCTGCAGCAGCGGGTTCAGATAGAGCATCTTGCGGCTTTTGCGCCACGTGCCGTCGATGACGACAAGGCGCAGACGCTCTGGCTCGGACAGCCACTCGGCCGGCAGCGGCGGCGCGGGCACCAGCGGCAGCGCCGGATCGTGCGGCGACTCGGGGTAGAGCAGCAGGGCGCGCGGCGCGGGCGCCGAATGGTCGCCATGCCAATCCCGTTCAAGCCAGTCCTGGAGCTGCCGCGCCTCGAATTGCTCGCCGACTTCGAGCCTGCTGCGCGGCAGGCTCAGATGCAGCAGCCGCGCCGTGCCCTTCGCTTCATGCACTTCAAGCGGGTGCTGGAGGATCAGCAGTTCGCTGGCGCACGCCACGCGCGGCGCGAGCGCGCAGATGCAGTTGCGCTGCGGGCGCGCGCACGCGGGGCACAGCGCGCGCGCGCTCATGGCGCGCGCAGGGCGGGGCGCACCAACAGGTTGCGGCCCGCGCCCCAGCCGCTCCAGGCCAGGGCCGCGGACAGCAGCAGGATTAGCCAGATGCTCGAGGAAAAGCTGCCGGTCCACTGGTGCAGCAAGCCGGTGAGCAGCGGCCCGCAGGCGGCCAGGACATAGCCCCAGCCCTGCGCCATGGCCGACAGCTGGGCCGTGACCTGGGCATTGCCGCTGCGCATCGCGATCATGCTCAGCGCGAGCGCAAACAGGCCGCCCTGTGCGCAGCCGAGCATCACGGTCCAGAGCCAGACGGTGGACAGCGGCGCCAGCATCAGGCCCATCAGCGCGCCAAAGCCCAGCGCCGCCAGGCCCACGGCCAGCGCACGCTGGTCACGGCAGCGCGCGGCAATCGACGGTACGACCAGCGAGCACACGAGCTGCGCCAGCGTGGAGATGGCCGCCACGTAGCCGGCCATCACGCTGTCGAGGCCGCGCTCGCGCAGGATCGGCGCGAGCCAGCCGATGGCGATGTACGCGAGCGAGGACTGCAGGCCCATGAAGGCCGTGACCTGCCAGGCCAGCGGGTCGCGCCACAGGCTGCCGGCCCGCGCGGCCGGGTCGATGGCTTCGGTGCGCATGCGCAGTGCCTGGGGCAGCCACAGCGCGAGCACCAGCAGCGCGGGCAGGGCCCAGAGCGCGAGTGCCTGGGCCCAGGAGCCGTCGAACCAGTGGATCGACAGCGGCACGGTCGCGGCCGTGGCCACCGTCGAGCCGATGCAGATCGCCAGCACATACATGCCGGTCATCAGCGCCGCATGCGCCGCGAAATGGCGCTTGACCAGGCTGGGCAGCAGCACGTTGCCCATCGCGATGCCCGCGCCGGCCAGCACCGCGGAGACAAACAGCCAGGGCAGGCTGCCGGTGGCGCGCAGCAGCGTGCCGATGCCGATCAGCGCCAGCGCCAGCAGCAGCACGCGCTCGGCGCCAAAGCGCCGCGACAGCCACGGGGTGGGCGCGGAAAACAGGCCCAGGCACAGCAGCGGCAGCGTGGTCAGCAGGCTCGCGCCCGCAGCGCTCAGGCCGGTGTCGCGCATGATCTCGGGCAGCACGACCGAGAGGCTGCCAAACACCGGGCGCAGGTTGCAGGCGATCAGCAGCAGGCTCAGCGCCAGCAGCCATTGGCGCTGGCGTGCGCTGCCCAGGGGCGCTGCGGCCGGGAGCGAAGAAGAGGAATCGGGAGTCGGCATAGGCCGCCGACTGTAGCGGCAATCGGCGGCCCGCGCTGTGCTGCGCGCGACCACCCCGGCGTCCGCTGTGCCGTGCTTAGAGCTTGCTCTTGTGGTAGCTGCCGCGGTCCATGTCGCTGATCTCGACACTGACCTGCACCAGCATGCCTTCGGGATGCGGCGTGAGGCGGCGCAGCACTTCGGCGATGCGGTCGGACAGCTCCTTCTTGGCTTCCGGCGTGCGGCCTGCCATCAGGCGCAGGTCGGAATGGATGAAGCCGCGCGCACCCGTCCCGGTACCGATCGCGTACTGCTGCAGGGGCGCGATCCGGGCCTTGACGTCGAGCTCGTCGAGGATGCTGGGATGGCTGCAGACCGTGGCCACCAGCTCGGTGAGCATCTGCTGCTCGGGCAGACCGGTCAGATTGGAGCTGTATTCGACGTAAAGATGGGGCATGCAAGTCTCCTGGATGAAAAAAACCGGTCCGCGGTGCTTCCGCGTCAGAGGGGGGTGTAAGCCAGCCGCACATAGATCGGTGCGAAGGCCTCGGCCTGGGTGATCTCGATCAGCGTTTCCTTGGCCAGCTCGAGCAGGGCGATGAACGTGACCACCAGCACCGTCGAGCCGCGCGCGGGCTGGAACAGGTCTTCGAAGGGCACGAAGCGCTTGCCCTGCAGCGTGCGCAGGATCTGGCTCATGTACTCGCGCACGCTGAGCTCCTCGCGCGTGATGCGGTGGTGCTGCACCAGCGTCGCGCGCTTGAGCAGGTCCTGCCAGGCCTGCTGCAGCTCGCCCGGATCAAGATCGGGAAAACGCGGCTGCAGGCTCTGCTCGATATGCACCTGGGCCTTGAGGAAGTCGCGCCCGTGCTGCGGCAACTGCCCCAGCCGCGCCGCCGACAGCTTGATCTGCTCGTACTCGAGCAGCCGGCGCACGAGTTCGGCGCGCGGATCCTCGGCTTCCTGGGCATCGGCCGACTTCTTCGGCGGCAGCAGCATGCGCGACTTGATCTCGATCAGCATCGCCGCCATCAGCAGGTACTCGGCCGCGAGCTCGAGGTTGCGGCTGCGGATCTCCTCGACATAGCGCAGGTACTGGCGCGTCACGCTCAGCATCGGGATGTCAAGGATGTTGAAGTTCTGCTTGCGGATCAGGTAGAGCAGCAAGTCGAGCGGACCCTCGAAGGCTTCCAGGAAGACTTCGAGCGCATCGGGCGGGATGTAGAGGTCGTTGGGCAGCGCAAACAGCGGCTCGCCATACAGGCGTGCGAGCGCCACCCGGTCGATCGGGTCCAGCACGGCCACCGGCGCGGGCGCCAGCGCCGGTGCGAGCGCCAGCGCGGCCTCGGACGGACCACTCATGGCGCGGCAGGCAAATGCCTGGCGTTAATCGACAGCTCCAGCAGGCTCAGGCCTTGGTCTGGTACACGTAGGGCATTTGTTCCACGCGGCCGGCGCTGTAATCCTGCCAGATGTCGCTGTCGACCTGCTTGTCCCACAGCAGCGCCCGGCCTGCAAGCTGGCGTGCTTCGAGATCGGGCTTTTGCGCGCGCATCTGTTCGAGGAACTGGGTGGTGTCGGATTTGTAATCGGGGCGGGCAAAAATGGACATGGACTGTTAACCTCTTGGGAATCCATGATTTTACGGGACAAGGCGCGATGCAACCAATCAACCTGTGGGCTTCGGCCCTGGCCGCCGTCTTTGGCCTGCTGACGCTGGCCGGCTGCGACGCGCAGCGCGTGCGCGAACTCGAGGAGGATGTGTCGACCGAGGTCGACGTGCGCGACCGTTTCGGCGCGCCCGAGAACATCTGGCAGGAAGCCGACGGCGCGCGCACCTTCGAGTACAACCGCCAGCCCGCGGGCCACCAGAACTACATGATCACCATCGGCCCGGATGGCCGGATGCGCTCGCTGCGCCAGGTCGTGGCGCCGCATGTCTTCGAGCAGGTGCGCGCCGGCATGACGCAGCAGGACGTGCGCCGCATGCTGGGCAAGCCGGCGAAGCGCACGACCTACGATCTCAAGCGGGAAACCGACTGGGACTGGCGCTATGTCGAGCCGCCGACCACGGAGATGCTGTTCACGGTGACGTTTGACCCGGATGGGCGGGTGTTGAGGACGGGGCGCACGCTGGAGCAGCGGCAGGGGGGGTAAGGAAAGGCCTGCTGGAGAACTGTAGGACAGGACATTCATCCTTCGATCCTTCGACAAGCTCAGGATCAGGATGAACGGTTAACCCCCGTTCGTGGTGAGCCTGGCGAACCATGAACGGCCTGCCCTACAGCCATCTGCCATGTTCTGTGCCAGGAAGCAGGCAGCTCGCCAAATCTCAATACCCAGGCGCCGGCGCCGGCGCAACCCGGTAATTGATATTCACCCCGCTGTTGTCCGCAGCCGCCTTCTCGTCATCGCCCATCATCGCATCGGCTGCCTTGCCGATGCCCTTGCCCGCGATGCGCGCCGTGCCGATGGCCGCATCGGCGGCCAGGCCGACCACGCCGGCGGTGATGCCTACCGCGGTCGAGGTCACGGCCACGACCGCGCAGCCGCCGAGCAGCGCTGCGGCGCTGCCTGCCAGGAGCCAGCGCAACGCGGACATCAGTGGATCCGCATGCCTGGCGCTGCGCCGGATACCGGCTCCAGCACATAGATCCCGGGCTGGGCCTTTTCATCGGCGTGGCTCGCGGCCAGCACCATGCCTTCGGAAACGCCGAACTTCATCTTGCGCGGTGCGAGATTGGCGACCAGCACCGTCAGCTTGCCGATCAGGTCGGCGGGCTGGTATTGGCTGGCTATGCCGCTGAACACATTGCGCATGCGGCCTTCGCCCGCGTCGAGCGTCAGGCGCAGCAGCTTGATCGAGCCTTCGACCGGCTCGCAATTGACGATCTTCGCGATGCGCAGATCGACCTTGGCGAAGTCGTCGATGCCGATGGTGTCGGCAATCTCCTCGCCGCCGGGCACGAGCTTCTCGGGTTCAGGCGCGGCCGGGGCCTCGAACAGCGCGTCGAGCTGCTTGACGTCCACGCGCTGCAGCAGATGCTCGTACTTGCCGATCACATGGCCCGCGCCCAGCAGCTTCTGTGCGTCGTCGAAGCTCAGGGGAGCGACGTTGAGGAAGGCCTCGACCTGCTGCACGACGGCCGGCAGCACCGGCTTGAGGTACACGGCCAGCAGGCGGAAGGCTTCGATGCAGGTCGTGCAGACTTCCTGCAGGCGCGCATCCATGCCTTCCTGCTTTGCGAGCTCCCAGGGCTTGTTGGCATCGACATAGGCGTTGACGCGGTCGCACAGCTGCATGGTTTCACGCACGGCGCGCGCGGTGTCGCGCTTGTCGAAGGCATCGGCAATGACCGGGGCCTGGTCGCGCAGCTGCTCGAGCAGCGCCTGGCCTTCCGTGCCCAGGGCCGCGAGCTTGCCTTCGAAGCGCTTGGACAGGAAGCCCGCGGCGCGCGAGGCGATGTTGACGAATTTGCCGACCAGGTCGCTATTGACGCGCGCCATGAAGTCTTCGGGGTTGAAGTCGATGTCTTCGTTGCGGCCGTTGAGCTTGGCCGCCAGGTAGTAGCGCAGCCATTCGGGGTTCATCGACAGGCTCAGGTACTTGAGCGGGTCCAGGCCGGTGCCGCGGCTCTTGCTCATCTTCTCGCCGTTGTTCACGGTGAGGAAGCCATGCACGAAGATCTGCGTGGGCGTCTTGCGGCCGCTGAACTTGAGCATCGCGGGCCAGAACAGCGTGTGGAAGGTCACGATGTCCTTGCCGATGAAGTGGTACTGCTCGAGCTGCTCGTCAGCCATATAGGCTTCGTAGTCCTCGCCGCGGCGGTCCAGCAGGTTCTTCAGCGAGGCCAGGTAGCCGACGGGCGCGTCGAGCCACACATAGAAGTACTTGCCCGGCGCATCGGGAATCTCGATGCCGAAATAGGGCGCATCGCGCGAGATGTCCCAGTCGCCCAGGCCTTCGCTGGTCGAGCCATCGGGGTTGGTGCGCACGCTGAACCATTCCTTGACCTTGTTGGCCACTTCCGGCTGCACATGCTGGCCGTTTTGCGTCCAGTCCTGCAGGAACTCGACGCAGCGCGGGTCCGACAGGCGAAAGAAGAAATGTTCCGAGCTCTTGAGCACGGGTTGCGCGCCGCTGAGTGCCGAATAGGGCTTGATCAGGTCGGTAGGCGCATAGACAGCGCCACAGACCTCGCAGTTGTCGCCGTACTGGTCCTTGGCGTGGCACTTCGGGCACTCGCCCTTGATGAAGCGGTCGGGCAGGAACATGTTCTTCTCGGGATCGAAGAACTGCTCGATGACCTTGGTGTCGATAAAGCCGGCCTTTTTCAGATCCAGGTAGATCTGCTTGGCGAGAACGTGGTTCTCTTCGCCATCCGTGTTGTGCCAGTTGTCGAACTGGATATTGAACCCGTCGAGGTACTGCTTGCGTCCGGCCGCGATGTTGGCGACGAACTGCTGGGGCGTGATGCCGGCCTTCTCGGCGGCAATCATGATCGGCGCGCCATGGGCGTCGTCGGCACCGACGAAGTTCACGTCATTGCCCTGCATGCGCTGGAAGCGCACCCAGATGTCGGCCTGGATGTACTCCATGATGTGGCCGATATGGAAGTTGCCGTTGGCGTAGGGCAGGGCTGTGGTGGCGAAGATCTTGCGTGCAGACATCGAAAGCGGCTTTCTCTTGGGGAACCAGGGATTTTAAGGGCTTGCCGCCCAAGCCGGCTGCAGTGGGGTCGCGCGCGGGGGGAAGCACTGCGTTTTGTCAGGCGCACGCGGCTTGCCGGGGGCGTGCCGGCGCTGCGTCCAAGGGCTGGTTCCACTGGAAGAACCGCATCACTTCCTCGCGCTGCGCGAAAGTGTCCTTGCGCCCCAGCGCCATCAGCGCGCGGATATAGCCGGGCTCGAACAACAGGTAGCTGGCCAGGCCCGCGCCGCGCGCGTCGTTGGCATCGGTGCTCACGCCCAGCGCGCCCAGCAGGTTGCGCATGCTGCGCGGCAGGCCCGCGACATGGCGCGCCGCGATCGCATCGAGCCGCTGCGAGGGCGCAATGACCAGCAGCTCGAGCGGGCGCAGATTGCTGCGCGCGCGCACTTCGGGCGCAATCAGCGCCAGCGTGGCATTGATGCGCTGCGCGCGCTCGATGTCCAGCGCCAATGCATCGAGAAAGATGTTGGACAGCGTATGCCCGGCGATCTGCGCCAGCGTCGGGTAGCTGGCCGTGAGGTTGGGCGGGGCGCTGTCCTGCGCGCCTTGCATGCGGCCCGCGCCGATCACCAGCACCCGGTCGGCACCCAGATGGATGGCGGGCGCCAGCGGCGCGGTCTGGCGCATCGAGCCGTCGCCGAAATATTCGACATGCGCGCCGATATCGAGCGCCGTCGCGGGAAAGATGAAGGGAATCGCCGAAGATGCGAGCAGATGCGCGTGGGTAATATGCCCGCCGATGGCCCGGCGCTGCGAGCGCACCCAGGGCTGGAGATCAGCACGGGTTTCATAGAAGCTCACATGCTCGCCCGAGGTGTAGCTCGATGCCGTGACGGACAACGCGCGCAGATGCCCGTCGGCAATGACCTGCGGCAGGCGTGCGAGCGGCACCAGGTCGGACTCCAGTAGCGCGCCCAGCGGCGCGTTGTCGAGCAGCGAGCGCGGCCGCAGGGTGCGCCAGCGCGTCAGCGCCCAGCCCAGCGACAGCAGGCTCAGCCAGCGCGCGCCGCTGCGCAGCACGCTCAGTGCATCGGCGCGATAGACACTGTCGGCATGCAGATGGCTCCAGATATGCGCCATTTTGCGCACGGTGAGGTCGAAATGGTCGGCGCCGCAGGCCAGCGCCGCGGCATTGATGGCGCCTGCCGAAGTGCCGGTGATGATCGGAAAGGGATTGGGCTCCTGGCCCCGTCCACAGCTGCGGCGAAGATGCGCAATGGCTTCGAGCACGCCGACCTGGTAGGCGGCGCGCGCCCCGCCGCCGGTCAACAGCAGGCCCGTGGTGGGCGGCACGCCGGGCCGTGCGCCGCTGTCAGGCAAGGAAAGAGGATCGGTCATATGCCCATCGAGTTTGCGCCTTGGACACCCGGCTGTGCTCGGGTCAAACCCGTGTAACTTTCTGCTTACATCCGCCTCAGTTCCGGGCCTTGGTCAGCAGCGCTGCAAGGTCGGCGCCCGCCATCACCACCAGTTGTTGGTCGCGTGCATAGAGCGCGGCGTTCTCCCCCAGCGGCTGCAGCGCGATATAGACCGCCTTGGCGGCCGAGGCACGCACACGCGCGGCTTCGAGTTCCTTGAGCGGCTCGACCCCATGCAGCGCCGCCTTCCAGCGCCGTGCGCTGACCAGCGTGGTCTGGCCCGCACGCTCTAGGCGGAAATCGACCGCGCCCTGGTTGAGTACCTCGACGCTGTAGCCCTCGGCGCGCCAGGCGGTTTCGAGCTGCTGCGCAAAGCCGCGCCAGGGCTGGCGCGCGCATTCGGCGAGCAGCTGCTCGACCTGGGCCGGGCTGGGCGCGCGCAGCTGGCGCCAGGCGGCAATGCCGCCCACGACCCACAGCGGCGTGGCCGCGAGCGCGCCGAAGGGCGCGATATGGGACGGCAGGGCCAGCATGCAAACCAGCGTCACGCCGGCCGCCAGCGCGAAGCTGAGCCACCAGCGCGAGCGCAGCAGGATTGCAAACAGGGAGTTGGGGGCCATCTTGAATTTCACGGGATCCTCGGTCGGTGCGGGACGAAAAAACGCCAAGTCTGCATTGTCCTGCTTCCGGTGCGGACAGCGGCCCTTCGATAGACTCGGCTTTCCCAAAGGAGTGAATTCACATGGCAGCCACAGAACAACAACTTTTGGCCGCGCTCGGCAGCGTCCTGGATCCGCATACCGGCAAGGATTTCGTCAGCGCGCGCGCCGTGCGCAACCTGCAGATCAACGCCGGCGACGTTGCCTTCGATGTCGAGATCGGCTATCCCGCCAAGAGCCTCGTGCCCGAGCTGCGCCGCCAGTTCGTCACGGCTGCCAAGACCGTGCCCGGCGTGGAAAACGTGTCGGTGGCCATCCACAGCAAGGTGGTTGCGCATTCGGTGCAGCGCGGCGTCGAGCTGCTGCCCCAGGTCAAGAACATCATTGCTATTTCCTCGGGCAAGGGCGGCGTGGGCAAGAGCACGACGGCCGCCAACCTGGCGCTGGCGCTGGCCGCCGAAGGCGCGCGCGTGGGCCTGCTCGATGCCGACATCTACGGCCCGAGCCAGCCGATGATGATGGGCCTCAAGGGCAAGCCCGAGAGCACCGATGGCAAGACCATGGAGCCGCTGGAGAACTACGGCGTGCAGGTCATGTCGATCGGTTTCCTCGTGAACCAGGACGAAGCAATGATCTGGCGCGGCCCGATGGCCACCCAGGCGCTCGAGCAGATGCTGCGCCAGACCAACTGGAAGGACCTCGACTACCTGCTGGTCGACATGCCCCCGGGCACGGGCGACATCCAGCTGACGCTGGCCCAGCGCGTGCCGATGACCGGCGCGATCGTCGTCACGACGCCCCAGGACATCGCGCTGATCGATGCCAGGAAGGGCATCAAGATGTTCGAGAAGGTCGGCGTGCCGATCCTGGGCATCGTCGAGAACATGGCAGCCCATGTTTGCACGAATTGCGGCCATGTCGAGCATATCTTCGGCGCCGATGGCGGCAAGAAGATGGCCGCCGACTACGGCATGGACTACCTGGGCGCGCTGCCGCTGTCGCTGCAGATCCGCGAACAGGCCGACAGCGGCAAGCCCACCGTGGTCGCCGACCCCGACAGCGAAGCCGCGCAGATCTACCAGCGCGTGGCGCGCGACATGGCGGTGAAGATCGCGCTCAAGGCCAAGGATTTCAGCTCCAAGTTCCCGACGATCACCGTGAGCAAGAACACCTGAGCGGGCTTCGGCCTTTGCACCAGCCGCCATGGTTCGCCCTGGCGGCTTTTTTTGCGCATCTTGACGCCGTTGCCGCCGGCGCCGGGCCGCCCCAAGCCGGCGGACGGCCCCCCTGGGGGGCAGCGACCCGCGCAGCGGTGGAGCGTGGGGGTTACTAAATCCGCTATTGTTCAAGCCATGAATGGATCTTCTGCCTGGGCTTTGGGTTGGCGCACCTTGTGGCGCGATGTGCGTGCGGGCGAGCTGCGCCTGCTGATCGTGGCCGTCACGCTTGCCGTGGCGGCATTGACCGCCGTGGGTTTCTTTGCCGACCGGCTGCAGGGCGGGCTCGAGCGCGATGCGCGCCAGCTGCTGGGCGGCGATGTGGTTGTGGTCAGCGACAACCCGCCGCCGGCGCAGTTCGCCGAACGCGCACGGCAGCTGGGGCTGCAGAGCGTGGTGACGGTGGGCTTTCCGACGATGGGCCGCGCAAGCGATGCCCAGGGCGGCGCGAGCCGGCTGGTTGCGCTCAAAAGCGTGCCGGCGGGCTACCCGCTGCGCGGCACGCTGCGCGTGGCCAGCGCGCCGGACGCGGAAGGCGTTGCCACGCGCGAGATTCCCGCCGCAGGCGAGGTCTGGGTCGATGCGCCGCTGCTCGAGTCGCTGGGCCTGGGCATGGGCGACCCGCTGCTGCTGGGCGACGCGACGCTGCGCATCGGCCGCATCCTGGTGCTCGAACCGGACCGCGGCTCGGGCTTCATGAGCTTCGCGCCGCGCGTCATGCTCAATGCCGCGGACCTCGAAGCGACCGCGCTGGTGCAGCCCGCGAGCCGCCTGACCTACCGCCTGGCCGTGGCGGGCGAAGAGGCCGCGGCGCGCCAGTTCCAGGCCTGGGCCGAAGAAGCGGTCAAGGCGCGCGAAGTGCACGGCCTGCGCATCGAATCGCTCGACAGCGGCCGCCCCGAGATGCGCCAGACGCTCGAGCGCGCCGAAAAATTCCTGAGCCTGGTGGCGCTGCTGTCGGCGCTGCTGTCGGCCGTGGCCGTGGCGCTGGCCGCGCGCGGCTTTGCCAACGACCACCTCGATGCCTCGGCCATGCTGCGGGTGCTGGGCCAGAGCCAGCGGCGCATCGCGGGCGCCTACACCGTGGAATTTGCACTGGTGGGCCTGTTCTCGAGCCTGCTGGGCGTGGCGATCGGTTACGGCGTGCATCATGTGTTCGTGCAGCTGCTGGCCGGCCTGGTCGATGCGGCGCTGCCCGCGCCCAGCCTCTGGCCGGTGGTGTTCGGGCTGGGCATGGGTATGACATTGCTGCTCACCTTCGGCCTGCCGCCGGTGCTGCAGCTCGCGCAGGTGCCGCCACTGCGCGTCATGCGCCGCGACCTGGGTGCGCTCAAGCCGGCCTCGTGGCTGGTGCTGGTGCTGGGCGTCGCGGGCTTTGCCGCGCTGCTGCTGGCGGTGAGCCGCGACCTGAAGCTGGGGCTGATCGCGGTGGCCGGGTTCGGTGCCGCGGTCGCGCTGTTCGCGGGCCTGGCATGGATCGCCGTGAAGCTGCTGCGCCGGCTGGTCAATGAATCGACCGCGCCGCGCTGGCTGGTGCTGGCCACGCGGCAGATCTCGGCGCGGCCGGTCTATGCGATGCTGCAGGTCAGCAGCCTGGCCGTGGGCCTGCTCGCGCTGGTGCTGCTGGTGCTGCTGCGCACCGACCTGATCGGCAGCTGGCGCGCGGCCTCGCCGCCCGATGCGCCCAACCGCTTCGTCATCAACATCATGCCGGACCAGGCGCAGGCCTTCCAGCAGGTGCTGCAAAAGGAGGGCGTCGCGCGCTACGACTGGTATCCGATGATCCGCGGCCGGCTGGTGCAGGTCAACGGTCGCGACGTCAATCCCGACGACTACACCGAGGACCGCGCCAAGCGCCTCGTGGACCGCGAGTTCAACCTCTCGACGGCCGAGCAGGCACCGGAGCACAACGAGGTTGTCGCGGGCCGCTGGACGCCGGGCGAGAAGGACGCGCTGAGCGTCGAGGTCGGCATTGCCGAGACCCTGGGCCTGAAGCTCGGCGACCGGATGACCTTCGACGTCGGCGGCGTGCAAAGCGAGGCCCGCATCACCAGCCTGCGCAAGGTCGACTGGGGCTCGCTGCGCGCCAATTTCTTCGTGATGTACCCGGTCGAACATCTGCCCGATGTCGCCGTGACCTACCTGGCCGCCTACCGCGCGCCCGAGAAGGCCGGCTTCGACAACGCGCTGGTGCGCGAGTTTCCCAACGTCACCAATGTCGACATGGGCAGCACGCTGGCGCAGATCCAGCAGGTGCTCGACCAGGTGGTGCGCGCGGTCGAATTCCTGTTCATCTTCACGCTGGCTGCGGGCCTGGTGGTGCTGTTCGCGGCCGTCACGGCGACGCGCGAGGAGCGTGCGCGCGAGTACGCGATCATGCGTGCGGTCGGCGCGCGTGCCAGCCTGCTGCGCCAGGTGCAGCGCGCCGAGCTCGCGGGCGTCGGCCTGCTGGCCGGTTTTCTGGCCAGCAGCGTCGCCATGGCGATTGGCTGGGCGCTCGCGCGCTATGCGTTCGACTTCGTCTGGACCGCCTCGCCCTGGGTGCCGCTGGCCGGCGCGCTGGCCGGCGCGCTGCTGGCCTGGCTCGCGGGCTGGTGGGGCCTGCGCGAAGTGCTGCGCCGGCCCGTCATGACCACGCTGCGCCAGGCCGCGCAGTGAGGCTGCGCGACAATCGGCATTTCTTGCCCCTTACCCTGAACGCGCTGCGTGCCAGCGCCTGATTGCCATGCAGATCGAAGAAAAACCGCCCGCAGAGACCCCCTTCGAATGGATCGGCGGCGAGCCCGCCGTGCAGCGCCTCGTCGACCGCTTCTATGACCTGATGGACCTCGAGCCCGGCTACGCCGAGCTGCGCGCGGCGCATGGCCCGGAGCTCGAGGGCGCGCGCCAGAAGCTGTTCTGGTTCCTCTGCGGCTGGCTCGGCGGCCCCGACCATTACCAGAGCCGCTTCGGCCACCCGCGCCTGAAGATGCGCCACATGCCCTTTGCAATCGGCGTGCGCGAGCGCGACCAGTGGGTGGCCTGCATGGACCAGGCCATGGCCGAGACCGGCGTGCCCGAGGCGCTGCGCCAGCGCCTGGTCACAAGCTTCATGGGCACGGCCGACTGGATGCGCAACCAGAACGCGTGAGCGGCGCTGGCGCGGCCCGCTGGCATCAGCGCAGCAGGCTGCCCAATTGCGTCGACGATACCTGCAAGGATTTGGGCAGGATGGCGTGCAGGTCGGCAAAGTACTTGCTGTAGCCTTCATGGCCCTGCTTCTCCCACAGGGCCGCTTCTCTCGGGAGAATATGTGCGTCGGGTTCTTTACCGGCTTCCCACTCCAGGATCCGTTCATAGGCAGTCGCCAACCTTCGCGTCGCTGCACTGATCTCGCTGGCGGTCAGCTGGTTGGCTTGCAGCACGGCTGCGAATTTGTCCTTGTCGGCGTACAGATCCTTGATCTTCGCGGCGGTCCCGGCGTCAATGACATTTCGGGGCATGCCCTGGTAGGCCACGCCCCTTTGCACCTGGGGCCCGCCGTCGAGGTGGATTCCGTCGTGGTCCACGAACTCTCCGAAGCTCACGTCATTGTCGATGCCGGTGATGCCCATGACCTGGCCGGCAGGGTCGTATTGAATGAACAGGTTGTTGGGGTTGCGATCGCCCTGGGCGCAGATGAAATCCAGCCACTGCAGGCGGTTGAGATCGCAGTTGAGCCGGCCGTCATGGATGCGGCCTTGCGGGTCCACCGGCAGCATCGAGACGCACCTGGCCCGGTACATGAGGCGCTGCAGGCTGTCGGAAATGTCCTCGAAGACCGCATCGCTGACCTTGCCCGTGCGCTTCAGATTCCCCGCGTCATCCAGCGTGATGCCCTTGAGATGCTGGATCTCGACTCGCAGCTGCTCGATGAACTTCGCGGTACGGCTCCCCGCGTCGAGCGTTTCAAGGTGGACCTGGCTGCCCTTGTGGCCGGTGATCACCAGGTTGTGGTCGGCCAATCTGGCGTTCCACTGCGGCAGTCTGCGCGCGATCTCCTGCGGGCCGAAGGAAGTGCCGAAGCTGAACCTGCCGTCGGCGCTGAACACGCAGTTGCCGCGTGCCTTGGCCATGGCAATGCCCTCGACACCGCCTTGCCGCGTCTGCAGGGTCTGGGTGATCATCTCCGGCATGCCCAGCGCATGCGCCAGCTCATGGCTGGCGATATTGCGGCCAGCGACATTGCCGTTGGCCACGATGTCGCACGCGCCGGTTCGGGCTCCTAGACTTTCCCGGGTCTGGATGCCATAGAAGGGAAAGTTTTCCGGCGCCCGGTCCTGTGTCGGCTTGAACACCATTTCCCGGGCTTGAGAGTCCTGCATGAAGGTCGCGCTGGACACGGCGTTGACCATGCCCGCCCCCAGGCGCCTGAGCTCTCCCAGGCGGTTGCCGTCGCTGTAGTGGCCCAGATGGGCGTTGCTGGCACTGGCCGCGGCCGGTGCGCTGTCCTGGAGATGCTCGGCGGTCTTGATCAGGATGCTGACTTCGCGCGCCGTGAGCGGCTTGCTGCTCGTCCAGTCGATGAGCTGGGAGGTCTTGTTGAGCACATGGTCGTCGAACTGGCCGATCAGCGCATCGAGCACCCGCATCTTGACATCCTGGTGCGCCATCATCTCGAAGGGATCCTCGAACACGCGCACCCCGTCTGGGGCGCCGGCATGGCGGGTGCCGGTGACGGCGTCGGGCAGCAGCCAGCTGACGACGCGTCCGAAGGCGTTGCCGACCCGGACATCGGCCGGACCCGGCTCCCGCCGGGCGCGGCCCAGGCGCAGGATCTCGGCATCGTCGACCAGGGACGAGTTGACATGTTTCTTGAGCGCGCTGAAATCAACCATGGAAGGGGTTCCTGGGAAACCGACTGCGGGGCAACGTGGGGCGGTCAGATCAGCTGCTGCATCAGCGGCTGGGGCAGGGCGTTTTCCGTGGGACCCGGTGGCGATGACGCGGCGCCCTGCAGCCGCTGCATCCACAGCTCGGCGGTATTCACGAACCAGGTCATGCGGGCCTCGAAGGCGTGGGCGGTGACATGCGCGCCCTCGAGCAGGCAGCTCAGCAGGCATTGGCCGGTTTCGCGGTCACGCGAGAGGCTGGCGCCGCCCGTGTGCCGAAAGAGGTAGCCAGCGTCCAGCAGCTCCCAGGCCATCGCCGGCTGGGTCTGGGCATCAAGCCGGCCCAGCGGGGCGTAGCACAGCACCTGCTCGTCCTCATCGAGCACCTGCAAATGCACATGCACCGCATCGAAGCGCAGCGCGCAATGCCCCTGCGCATCCAGGCGCAGGCCTTCGAGCCCTATGCCATGGCCGAACTCCTGCAGGGTTGTCTCAAAACGGTGGCTCATATACGCAGTCTCACGATGGATGCAAGGCGGGCCTTGCGGTCCCATCCGGTGAGTAACGCAAACAGCGTATCGGTTCCAGCAGCGCAACCCAGGGGCCTGGATTGCCCTGCGCGGCTGACCCGTTACCGGCTGCCCTGGCGCTGCACGTAGGGCTGCAGCAGCACGATCAGCGCGCCCGCGCCGCCATCGACCGGGCGCGCCTGCACGAAGGCCAGCACCTCCTGCTTTTGCACCAGCCAGCTGTGCACCCGGCCCTTGAGCACCGGCATGCGCCCGGGCGAGCCCAGCCCCTTGCCATGCACCACGCGCACGCAGCGCGCGCCGTCGCGGTGCGCCCGGCGGATGAATTGGCCCAGCGCCTCGCGCGCCTCGTCGGTGCGCAGCCCATGCAGGTCGAGCTGGCGCTGGATGCTCCAGTGCCCCGCGCGCAGCCGGTAGGCCACATCGTGGCCCATGCCGGGGCGCAGGTAGCTCAGCTGGTCGTCGGTCAGCAGCAGCGTGCTGACATCGAAATCGTCGCTGATCGCCTCGCGCAACACCGATTGCTCGTCGAGCAGCCGCTGCTGCGGCACGGGCAGCACGTTGCCAGGCAAGGGCGCGAGACGGTTGGCCGCATGGCGCAGCGGCAGCACGCCGCCGATGGCCTGCAGGAACAGCGCGCGGTCGGTGGCCGGGCGCAGGGCCGCGCGGCGTTCTTCCTCGGCCTGCAGCGCAGCCTGCTGCGCCGCGGCAGCCAGGGCTTTACGGACCGGCTTCAGGTCCTGGAGGGATTTGACGCGCATCCAGCCTTTTTATCCCAAGACGGGCAAGCTCCGGCGCAATGGCCGCCATACCCTGCGAAGCGGATTGTTTTTGTCCCCGGCGCTTTACAGCAAGCCTTGCTCCGCCATGGACAGGCCGGCACCCGGCGCGACGATGATGTGGTCCAGCACGCGCACGTCCACCAGCCCCAGCGCGCTGCGCAGGATCTGCGTCAGCGCCAGGTCGGCGGGGCTGGCCTGGACCCCGCCGCTCGGGTGGTTGTGCGCCAGCACCACGGCCGCCGCCTGGTGGCGCAGCGCGTGCAGCACGACTTCCCGGGGGTAGACGCTGGTTTGCGCCAGCGTGCCGCGGAACATCTCCTCCATCGCGATCAGCCGGTGCTGGTTGTCGAGAAACAGCACGGCAAACACTTCATGGTCCTTGGCCGCGAGATGCAGCTGCAGGTACTGCGTGACGGCGCCCGGGCTGTCGAACACCGCGCGCTCGCTCAGCCGCTGGGCCAGCGCACGGCGCGCGAGTTCGAGCACCGCGAGAAGCTGCGCGCGCTTGGCCGGCCCCAGGCCCTTGATGCGCGCGAGCGCCTGGGCGGGCGCCTGCAGCAGGCCGGCAATGCCGCCGAAGCCGCCGCGCAGCTGTCCGCTGTCCGGATCGATGGCCGGCGGCGCAAGCAGCTCCTCGGCCAGCTGCAGCACGCCCTTGCCGGCAATGCCGGTGCGCAGCACGATCGCCAGCAGCTCGGCATCGGCCAGCGCGCCGGGCCCGCGCACCAGCAGTTTCTCGCGTGGCTGGGCATCGCGCGGAAGGTCTTTGAGGGACATGGCGTCACTCCTGCACCCGGAGCCGCGCGGGGACATCGGCAAGCCATCGCGTGGGGGCATGGCCGGGTTTCTACAATAGCCACCAGTTTATCGGGACTTTCATGACTTCTAGCGCACACCCCACTTCGCAGGCCGACACCCCCAGGGTAGAGGCAGGATCATTTCTGACCCTTCACTACCGCCTGGCCGGCCCGGCCGGCGATGTGATCAACACCTTTGGCGAAAAACCCGCGACGCTGTCGCTGGGCGCGGGCGAGCTGTCGCCCGCGATGGAGCAGCAGCTGATCGGTCTGGAGGAGGGCGTGCGCACCACCTTCGAGCTGCCCGCGGGCGAAGCCTTTGGCGAGCGCAACGCGGACATGCAGCAGTGGGTGGCGCGCAAGCTGATGAACGAGCTGGGCGACCCGCACGAGAAGTACATGCCCGGCGACGTGGTGCAGTTCCCCACGCCCGACGGCCTGGGCAGCTACGCGGGCGCCGTGGTGCGCGTGCGCGAGGACGGCGCGGTGCTGTTCGACTTCAACCACCCGCTGGCCGGCCAGCCCGTCACTTTCGAAGTGCAGATCATCGGAGTGCTCTGAGCCATGGCCAAGCCCCAGGAAATCCTGCTTGCCGAGCCGCGCGGCTTTTGCGCCGGCGTGGACCGGGCGATCGAGATCGTCGAGCGCGCCATCGCCAAGTTCGGCGCGCCGATCTACGTGCGCCACGAGATCGTGCACAACACCTTCGTGGTCAACGACCTCAAGACCCGCGGCGCGATCTTCATCGAGGAGCTCGACGACGTGCCGCCCGGCGCGACGCTGGTGTTTTCCGCGCATGGCGTGAGCCAGGCCGTGCAGCAGGAAGCCCAGCGCCGGGGCTTCCAGATCTTCGATGCGACCTGCCCGCTGGTCAGCAAGGTGCATGTCGAAGTCGCCAAGCTGGCCAAGGAAGGCTATGAATTCCTGATGATCGGCCACAAGGGCCATCCGGAAGTCGAAGGCACGATGGGCCAGCTCGACCACGGCATCCACCTGGTCGAGGACGTCGAGGACGTGGTCCGGGTCCAGCCGGCGCAGACCGCGCTGCTGGCAGTGGTCACGCAGACGACGCTCAGCGTCGACGATGCGGCCGAGATCATGGCGGCGGTGAAGGAGCGCTTCCCGCAGGTGCGCGTGCCCAAGCAGCAGGACATCTGCTACGCCACGCAGAACCGCCAGGACGCCGTGAAGGTGCTGACCCCGCAGGTCGATGTGCTCATCGTCGTGGGCAGCCCCACGAGCTCCAACAGCAACCGCCTGCGCGAGCTCGCGGCGCGCCTGGGCACGCCCGCCTACATGGTGGACAACGCCGGCGAGCTGCAGTCCCAGTGGTTCGACGGCGTGTCGCGCGTGGGCCTCACGGCCGGCGCCTCGGCGCCCGAAGTGCTGGTGCGCGAGGTCATCGACCGCATCAAGGCGCTGGGCGCGACCTCGGTGCGCAGCATGAACGGCATCGAGGAAACCGTGAAATTCCCGCTGCCCAAGGGCCTGAAGATCGATGCGGCGACGGGCCTGGAGATCGAAGTGCGCAAGGCGCCCGAGCTGGGCCCGGGGGGCTGAAGGAGGGCGGCGCCGGGCGCGGCAGGTGATCCTGGCGCGCAACAGTCGCGGGCGCAATTGCTGGCGGCGCGGGCGCGGGCCACTAGAATCTAGCGCTATGCTAGACATCCTCCTCCTTCGCAAAGACCTCGACTCCGCCATCGCGCGGCTGGAAACCCGCAAAAAGCCCCAGGCTTTTCTCGATGTGGAGGCCTTCCAGTCCCTCGAGTCCGAACGCAAGCAGCTGCAGTCGCGCACCGAGGAGCTGCAGGCGCAGCGCAACCAGCTGTCCAAGCAGGTCGGCATGCTGATGGGCAAGGGCGACAAGGACGGCGCCGAAGCCGCCAAGGCCCAGGTCGCGCAGATCAAGACCGAATTCGAAGGCTCGAGCACGCGCCTGGAGCAGCTCCAGGCCGAGCTGCTGGCACTGCTGCAGGCCGTGCCCAACCTGCCGCATGCAAGCGTGCCCGTGGGCAGCGACGAGTCGGGCAATGTCGAAGTGCGCCGCTGGGGCACGCCCCGCACCTTCGACTTCGAGGCCAGGGACCATGTCGACGTCGGCACGCCGCTGGGCCTGGACTTCGACATGGGCGTCAAGATCTCGGGCTCGCGCTTCACCGTCATGAAGGGCCCGATCGCGCGCCTGCACCGCGCGCTGGCGCAGTTCATGATCGACCTGCAGACCGAGGAGCACGGCTACACCGAGTGCTATGTGCCCTACGCCGTCAATGCCGAATCGCTCAAGGGCACGGGCCAGCTGCCCAAGTTCGAAGGCGATCTGTTTGCGGCCAAGAAGGGCGGCCAGGATGGCGAGCCCGTGCCCGACAACGTGGCGCTGTACCTGATTCCCACGGCCGAAGTGCCGCTCACCAACTTCGTGCGCGACCAGGTCGTGGCCGAAGCCGAGCTGCCGATCAAGCTCGCGGCCCACAGCCCCTGCTTCCGCTCCGAAGCCGGCAGCTACGGCCGCGACACGCGCGGCATGATTCGCCAGCACCAGTTCGACAAGGTCGAGATGGTGCAGATCGTGCATCCAGAAAAGAGCTACGAAGCGCTGGAAGAAATGGTGGGCCACGCCGAAGCCGTGCTGCAGAAGCTCGGTCTGCCGTACCGCGTGGTCAGCCTGTGCACGGGCGACATGGGGTTCAGCGCCGCCAAGACCTATGACCTCGACGTCTGGCTGCCCGGCCAGAACGCCTACCGCGAGATCAGCTCGGTGTCGAACTGCGAAGCCTTCCAGTCGCGCCGCCTGCAGGCGCGCTTCAAGAATGCCCAGGGCAAGAACGAATTGCTGCACACCTTGAACGGCTCGGGCCTGGCCGTGGGCCGCTGCTTGGTGGCCGTGCTCGAGAACTACCAGAACGCCGACGGCTCGGTGACGGTGCCCGAAGTGCTGCAATCCTATATGAATGGGCAAACTTTGTTGAAGCTCTGAAAAACGGTGCTACAATAGATGCTTCACCACAGGAGAGGTGGCAGAGTGGTCGAATGTACCTGACTCGAAATCAGGCGTACCGCAAGGTACCGTGGGTTCGAATCCCACCCTCTCCGCCAATGCGGCTGTAGCTCAGTTGGATAGAGTACTTGGCTACGAACCAAGGGGTCGTGGGTTCAATTCCTGCCAGCCGCACCAGACGACGGGTCCCAGAACAGCAATGTTCTGGGACTTTTTCGTTTGTATCTTCGTTTGTGCCTTCACTCCATGGTGTCATCGGCATCGGCATCGGTCTTCGGGCGCTCCAGCACGAGATACGCCAGGCTGCCACCCACGGCAATCAGCAACGCACCGCCAAAGAGCTGGGGCTGCGCCAGCAGAAAACCCCTGACGATGCAGAATGCAGCTCCCAGCACGCTGACCGTCAGCAGCAGATCCGCAAGCAATTGTTTGTCCATAGAAATCTCCTATTAAGTAGTGAAAATTATATTAATTTAACTATCTATTGGGCGGGAGCAGGTATTACCCTTGTGTGCAGGACCCGGTGGGCCGCAGAGGGGCAGGCAAACAAGAATTCGATTTTTCGCTTGAAGGGGTGATTTCCAGGCTATAATCGATCTCTTAGCGGCTGTAGCTCAGTTGGATAGAGTACTTGGCTACGAACCAAGGGGTCGTGGGTTCAATTCCTGCCAGCCGCACCAAACGACAAGCCCCAGAACTGCAAGGTTCTGGGGCTTTTTCGTGTCTGGCACCCCCTGGGCTGTGTGAAGATTGCGCCATGAGCAAGGCCTTCACCAAAGAATCGGATGCCGAGGATGACGACGACGACCTGGGTGCGTTGCCGCCGATTCCCACGGGCAGCAAGAACTACATCACTCCCCAGGGCTACCAGCGCCTGCGCGACGAACTGTTCGCGCTGATCGACACCGAGCGCCCGCAGATCGTCGAGATCGTGCACTGGGCGGCCAGCAATGGCGATCGTTCGGAAAACGGCGACTATCTGTACGGCAAGAAACGCCTGCGCGAGATCGACCGCCGGATCCGCTTCCTGACCAAGCGCCTGGAGATCGCCGAAGTCGTCGATCCCACGGTGCATGCGGGCAGCGAACAGGTGTTCTTTGGCGCCACGGTGACCTATGTCGAGGACGGCGGCGACGAGCGCAGCGTGACCATCATGGGCATCGACGAGTCCAACAGCGCCGAGGGTCAGGTCAGCTGGATCTCCCCGGTGGCGCGCGCACTGCTCAAGTCGCGCGTGGGCGACGAGGTCGCGCTGCAGACGCCGGGGGGCGTGCGGATGCTGGAGGTGGTGGAGGTGCGGTATCCGGAGACTCGGGCCTAGCCTGCCGCGCAGTCGTCCGGGTAGGGCTTCGGAGCGCTTGCATCGATTGCAGCTTAGGCAACTGGCGCAACCCAGCTAGGGGGCAGCGAGCAAGCGCCGCCGCGCAGCGAGGCTGCCGTCCCTACGCGGGCCGCCCTAGCCGGGCGCCCCCCTCCACCGAAGGTTGAGAGGGGGAAGCCGGGGCGGCCCCGCCGCGGAGCGGCTCAGGGGGTGTTATTCAATACTCGGCATGATGCGTCGGGCCTTTATCACCACCGGCGCGCGGCGCAGGTTGCGCAGTGCGGATTCGACCTGCTGCTGGTTCTTCACGGACACCACGAAGCGCAGGTCCGTCGTGCCCATGGGCGCTTCGTCGACCATTTCCAGATGCTGGATGTCGACTTCGGCATCGGTGAGCTCCGAAGCCACGCGCGCCAGCACGCCCTTGCCGTTCTTCACCGTGACCAGGATGCCGCTGTCGAACATCTGGTTCAGGCCCTCGGCCCATTCGACCGAGATGAAGCGCTCGGCGTCCTTCTCGTGGAGGCGCTTGACGATCGCGCAGCGCGCATGGTGGACCATCAGGCCCTCGCCGCGGCCCAGGTAGCCGAGCACCGGGTCGCCCGGCACGGGGCGGCAGCAGTGGGCAAAGCGGATCGAGGCGTTGGTGCTGCCGTCGAGCATGACCGTGCCCTGGGAAATCTTGTCTTGGGCGGTATAGCGCTCCTGGCTCAGCAGCACGGCATTCGGCCGCTGGCCGTGGGTGCCCAGCAGCACCATGATGCGCGCCGCGACCATGCTGGCAATGCGCCGGCCCATGCCGATGTCGGTCAGCAGCTCGCTGCGGCTGCGGTTGCCCGTGTCCTGCAGCAGCCGCTCCCACAGCGCCTGGTTGGTGTCGTCCTGGGGCGGCAGCTGCTCGATGCCTTCGGCGCGCAGCGCCTGCGTCAGCAACTTCTCGCCCAGGCTCTCGGATTCGTTTTGCGCCGAGGTCTTGAGGTGGTGGCGGATCTTGGAGCGCGCGCGCGCGGTCTTGACGAAGCCGAGCCACGCCGGGTTGGGACGCGCGTTCTCGGCGGTGACGATCTCGATCACATCGCCGCTCTTGAGTTCGGTGCGCAGCGGCACGTCCTCGTTGTTGATGCGCGCGGCCGTCGCATGGTTGCCGATCTTGCTGTGGATCGCGTAGGCGAAATCGACAACGGTGGCGCCGCGCGGCATGGCCATGATCTCGCTCTTGGGCGTGAACACATAGACGGCGTCGGGGAACAGGTCGACCTTGACGTGGTCCCAGAACTCGGTCGCATCGCCCGTCTCGTTCTGGATGTCGAGCAGCGATTGCAGCCACTGGGTGCTCATGCGGTCGGTCTCGCCGGGGCGCTGCTGCGCCTGATGCAGCCAGTGCGCGGCCACGCCGGCCTCGGCCACGATGTGCATCTCCTCGGTGCGCATCTGGAACTCGATGCTCACGCCCGAAGGGCCGACCAGCGTGGTGTGCAGCGACTGGTAGCCGTTGTTCTTCGGGATCGCGATATGGTCCTTGAACTTGCCGGGCACGGGCTTGTAGAGCTGGTGCAGCACGCCCAGCGCCGTGTAGCACTCGGTGACCGAGGGCACGATCACGCGAAAGCCGTAGATGTCGGTGACCTTGGCAAAGCTCTGGTTGTTGCGCTCCATGCGCTGATACAGCGAGTACAGCGTGCTTTCGCGGCCCGCCATGCGCGCATGCAGCGCGTGCCGGGCAAACTGCGCGTCGACCTCGGTCTGCACGCGCTGCACCAGTTCCCGGCGGCGCGTGCGCGACTTGGCAATGGCCTTGGACAGCGTCGAGTAGCGCCAGGGATGCAGGTGGCGAAACGACAGGTCCTGCAGCTCGCGGTAGGTCTGGTTCAGGCCCAGGCGGTGGGCGATGGGGGCGTAGATCTCGAGCGTTTCGGAGGCAATGCGGCCCCATTTGCTGCGCGGCATGTCCGACAGCGTGCGCATGTTGTGCGTGCGGTCGGCCAGCTTGATGAGGATGACGCGCACGTCGCGCGCCATGGCCAGCAGCATCTTGCGAAACGATTCGGCCTGGTTCTCTTCACGGGTATTGAACTGCAGCTTGTCGAGCTTGGTCAGGCCGTCGACCAGCTCGGCCACGGGGGTGCCGAAGCGCGCCGCCAGATCGGTCTTGGTGACGCCGCAGTCTTCCATCGCGTCGTGCATCAGCGCCGCCATCAGCGCGGGCGCGTCGAGCTTCCACGAGGCGCACAGCGAGGTCACTGCAATCGGGTGGGTGATGTAGGGGTCGCCGCTGCTGCGCCACTGGTCGCTGTGGGCCTCGTCGGCAAACAGGTAGGCCTGGCGCACCTGCTCGATGCTGGCGCTGTCCAGATAGCCCAGGTTGTCGAGCAGCGCGGAAAACGCGGCCCGCGATACGGCGGTCGCAAAGGCCGCGCGTGTTTCAGCCTGGCTCTGTGATGCCGGGGCAGTGACAGGGGTGGATTCTTCAGGAACAGTGGGCTGGGGCGGGACCGCTTTCATACCTTTAATGTAGCGCGCTCTCCGATGGGTTTCGCATTGCACAAAAAAAAGCACCGCAAAGCGGTGCCTCTCTTGCCATTTCGGCGGACTTCGGTCAGCCCGGAACCTTCTTGAGCATCTCCAGCCCGACCTTGCCGGCAGCGATTTCGCGCAGGGCAGTGACAGCGGGCTTGTTCTTGCTTTCGATCTTGGCGGTGTGGCCTTGGCTCAGCATGCGCGCACGGTAGGTGGCGGCCAGAACGAGTTGGAAGCGATTGGGGATCTGCTCCAGGCAATCTTCAACGGTGATGCGTGCCATCAGGGTACTCCAGGGGGAAATTCAGGTGATATTGAGCGACTCGAAGGTATCGGACCGCGCACTTCGCTGGGCCGCATACTTCAGGCGCTGGGCGTGAATGATCGCTTTCAGATCGAACAGCGCAGTCTCGAAGAGCTCGTTGATTATAACGAAGTCGAACTTCTGCACCTGGGCCATTTCCTGGGAAGCGTTCTTGAGGCGCAATTCGATGACTTCGGGGCTGTCCTCGCCGCGGTTTTCCAGGCGTGCACGCAGTTCGTCCCAGCTCGGCGGCAGGATGAAGATCAGCACCGCTTCGGGAAACGCGCTCTTGACCTGCAGCGCGCCCTGGTAGTCGATCTCGAGCAGCACGTCGGCGCCGCCGGCCAGGCGGTCGGCCAGCGCGCGCTTGGAGGTGCCATAGCGCTTGCCATGGACATTGGCCCATTCGAGGAACGCGTGGTTGGCGACCATCGCGTCGAATTCCTGCTCGGAGGCAAAGAAATATTCGCGGCCGTGCTTTTCCTGGCCGCGCGGCGCGCGCGTGGTGTGCGAGACCGAGGGCGAGACATGGGCATCGAGCTCGCGCAGGGCCTTGACCAGGCTGGATTTGCCGGCCCCACTGGGGGCGGCGACGACAAAGAGATTTCCGGTGTGTTGCATATGCGAATCGGTGCGCCGGGTTCGGGCGTCTTGCAAAAAGGGCGCTTGCGCGCCCCTGTGGAATGGTGGTCTATTCGATGTTTTGCACCTGCTCGCGCATCTGCTCGATCAGGACCTTCATGTCGACGCTGATGCGCGTGAGCTCGAGCGCCGCGGACTTGGAGCCCAGTGTATTGGCTTCGCGGTGCAGCTCCTGGATCAGGAAGTCCAGGCGCTTGCCGATCTCGCCGCCCTTCTTGAGCAGGCGCTCGATTTCCTCGAGGTGCGAATCCAGGCGCGTGACTTCCTCGGCGACGTCGATGCGGATCGCGAACGCCGTGGCTTCGGTGAGCGCGCGGTCTTGCGCGGCTTCGGGCGCGACCGAGCCTTCGGCCAGCGCCATCGCATCCTTCCAGCGCTCGACGAAGCGCTGGCGCTGCTGTTCGACGAGCTGCGGGATCAGCGGCGTGGCGCTGAGCGCGAGCGCGCGCAGCTGCTGCAGGCGATCCTGGAGCATGTCGGCCAGGCGCTTGCCTTCGCGGGCCCGGGCGTCGATCAGGGCTTCGAGTGCCTGCGCGGCCAGTGCGGGCAGCGCGGCGCTCCAGTCCTGGCCGCGGTCGCCGTCGCCGGCGCTGCACAGGCGCAGCGCGTCGGATACGCTCAGCGCCCGCGCGTCGGGCAGCCAGGCCTGGATGGTGTCTTGGGCCGCCACCAGGCGCTGCAGTTGCTGGGGCGAGGGCTGGGCCAGCGCGCCGCTGGCGTCCGATTCAATGGCGGCGCGCACTTCGACCTTGCCGCGCTTGAGGCGCGCCGTCAGCAGCGTGCGCAGCGCCGGTTCATGCACCCGCAGTTCGTCGGGCAGCCGGAACGACAGGTCGAGAAAGCGGCTGTTGACCGAACGGATTTCGAGGCCGAGCCGCCGGTTGCCGATGGGCGCTTCAGCACCCTCGGCAGACGCGCCGTGCTGGGCGCTGGCGTATCCGGTCATGCTGTAAACTGACATTGGACTTCTGATGGTTGCTTGCAATCCGTCGATTATCCGGGTTCCGCCCCAGTCACGAGGTTTACCCGTAAAAAATGTCTTCCAAGAACAAGCCCGCTCCCCTTGCCGTCGATAGCGTGATAGGCGGCTACCGCATCGTGCGGCGGCTCGCGGCCGGGGGCTTCGGCGTCGTCTACCTGGCGCTCGACGGCGCGGGCCAGCAGGTCGCGATCAAGGAATACCTGCCGGCGTCGCTCGCGCTGCGCGAGAGCGGCGAGCGGCTGCCGCGCGTGCTGCCCGAGAAGCTCTCGCTGTACCGGCTGGGCCTCAAGAGCTTCTTCGAGGAAGGTCGCTCGCTGGCGCAGCTCTCGCATCCGTCGGTGGTGAGCGTGCTCAACTTCTTTCGCGAGAACGAGACCGTCTACATGGTCATGAATTACCTCGAGGGCGCAAACCTGCAGGAATTCATTCTCACCGCGCGCGGCATGAAGAGCGACAAGGTGCTGCGCGAGTCGACCATCCGCTCGCTGTTCGACGAGGTGCTGCGCGGCCTGCGCATCGTGCATCAGCACAAGATGCTGCACCTGGACATCAAGCCGGCCAATATCTTCATCACCGACGACGACCGCGCCGTGCTGATCGATTTCGGCGCGGCGCGCGAGGTGCTGTCCAAGGAGGGCAGCTTCATCCGCCCGATGTACACGCCCGGCTTTGCCGCGCCCGAGATGTACCGCCGCGGCGAGGCCATGGGGCCCTGGACGGACATCTATGCGATCGGCGCCTGCATGTACGCCTGCATGCAGGGCGTGCCCCCGCCTGCGGCGCCGCAGCGCCAGGAAAAGGATCGCCTGGCCCAGAGCCTGGCGCGGCTGCGCGGGGTGTATTCGGACATGCTGATCGAGGTCGTGCAGTGGTGCATGGCGCCCGACCCGAAGGCGCGGCCGCAGTCGGTGTTCGCGCTGCAAAGGGAGCTCAACCGCGAGGGCGAGCGCCGCCACACGCGCCTGAGCATGACCGAGAAGATGCGCCTGCAGCTCGGCGCGCTGGTCAGCGACACGCGCAGGAGCGTGCAGAAGATCGGCGGCGCGCGGGACCTGCCGCCGCAGTGAAAGGCCCGGTGTTCGGGCCGATCGGGCGCGAGCGGCGACAATGCGGAGCTGCAGACCGGGCCGCGGGCCGCGCCCGCGCAGGGTCCCCGGCCGCCTTCCCATTGAATCCATGAAAATTGTCCTAGCCTCCAACAACCGCGGCAAGCTCGTCGAGCTGCAAGCCATGTTCGCCCCGCTGGGCGTGGAACTCGTGCGCCAGGGCGACCTGTTCGAGGGCGAGGCGCCCGAGCCGCACTGCACCTTCGTCGAGAATGCGCTGAGCAAGGCGCGCTTCGCTGCCGAGCGCACGGGCCTGCCGGCCATTGCTGACGATGCCGGCATGTGCGTCGACCATTTCGGCGGCCTGCCGGGCGTCGATACCGCGCATTACTGCACGCAGTTCGGCTACGAGAAAAGCGACGCCAACAATGTGTGCGCGCTGCTCGAGCAGCTTCGCGGCGTGGACAACCGCCGCGCGGCGATGGTCAGCACGCTGGTCGGCGTGCGCAGTGCGCAGGACCCCGAGCCGCTGATCGCCGTTGGCCGCATCCAGGCGCTGATTGCCGATGCGCCGCGCGGCAGCAACGGCTTCGGCTTCGATCCGGTGCTGTTCCTGCCCGAACTCGGCCAGACCTTTGCCGAGATGGCGCCCGCGCTCAAGCATGCGCACAGCCACCGCGGGCGCGCGACGCAGCAGATGCTGGCGCTGGTGCGCGAACGCTGGATGCCGCAATGATCCCGATCGAACCCGTGGGCTCGGCGGCGGACAATGCCCCGGCGGTGCAGCGCGACATCCAGCACTACATGCGCCCCGGCACGCTGCAGCTGGCCAGCCTGCCGCCGCTGTCGCTCTACATCCATCTGCCGTGGTGCCTCAAGAAATGCCCGTATTGCGACTTCAACTCGCATGAATGGCGCCAGGGCGACGCCCAGACCGGGCTACCCGAGCAGCGCTATATCGATGCGCTGATTGCCGACCTCGAGGCCGCGCTGCCGCTGATCTGGGGCCGCACGGTGCACAGCATCTTCATGGGCGGGGGCACGCCCAGCCTGTTCTCGCCCGCGTCCATCGACCAGCTGATTGCCGCGGTGCGCGCGCGCGTGCGCATGGAGCCCGACTGCGAGATCACGCTCGAGGCCAACCCCGGCACCTTTGAAAAAGACCGCTTCCGTGCCTACCGCGCGGCGGGCGTGACGCGGCTGTCGATCGGCGTGCAGAGCTTCGACGACCGCTTCCTGCGCGCGCTCGGGCGCGTGCATGACGGCGAGCAGGCGCGCGCTGCCGTGGCCGAGGCCGCGGGGGCCTTCGAGACCTTCAATCTCGACATCATGTATGCGCTGCCCGGCCAGACCCTCGAGGACCTCGACCGGGATCTGCAGACGGCGCTGTCGTTCAAGCCGCCGCACATCTCGATCTACCACCTGACGATCGAGCCCAACACCTATTTCGCGAAGTTCCCGCCGGCCATTCCCGAGGACGACATGGCCTATGCGATGCTCGACCGCATCAGCGAGACCACGGCGCGCGCGGGCATGCAGCGCTACGAGATCTCGGCCTATGCGCAGCCCGGGCACGCGTGCTTCCACAACACCAACTACTGGCAGTTCGGCGACTATCTGGGCATCGGCGCGGGCGCACACAGCAAGCTGAGCTTCGCGCACCGCGTGGTGCGCCAGGTGCGCTTTCGCGACCCGGCGCGCTACATGGACCAGGCGCTGGCCGGCCATGCGCTGGCCCAGGACAACGAGGTGCGCCGCGCCGAGCTGCCCTTCGAGTACATGCTCAACGCGCTGCGCCTGCGCGAGGGTTTCAAGCTGCAGGATTATATGGAGCGCACGGGATTGCCGCTGAGCACCATCGCCAAGGGGCTGGAGACGGCCGAGCGCAAGGGATTGATCGCGCGCGAGCTTGGAAGGGTGGTGCCTACGGAGCGGGGGTTTGATTTCCTGAGTGATCTGCAGGAGCTGTTTCTTGCAGATTGAGGGGCTCGCTGTTTTGTAGAGGGGCCGTTCATCCTTCGACAGGCTCAGGACGAACGGAGTCAACCATCCATGCTTCGACGGGCTCAGCACGAACGGAGTCAACCGTTCGCCCTGAGCCCGTCGAAGGGTGGACGGCCTGTCCTAAAATTCGAAGACAGGTGCTTAACCGCAGCGCACAACCAAGATCCTGCCCGTTGCATCCACCTCCAGATTCAACCGCTCCGCATTGAATTCCTTGGTCGTCATCTGCCCCGGGTGCAGCACGCGCGCCATCGCGGCGCCCGAGCGTTGGCGGGCTTGCTCCAGGTTGGCCGAGGTGTTGGTGCGGCCGACGAAGCTTTGCGCCGGCTGGGCGTTGCAGATCTGCTTGGGTGCGGGCGCGCGATCGGCGCCGGCGCCGGCGCGGCCCTTGCTCCAGGGGGCGTCCAGGCTGCTGCAGCCGGCAAGAAGCGCCAGGGCGGCGGCGGAAACGAGAAGGGGGGCGGTGCGCATGCGATTTCCTCGGTTGATAGGTTGCCAGCACCATAGCCTAAAGCCGTGGCAATGAAAACCTCGCCGGTGGCGCACGCCTATTGCCCGATCAGGCCAGCAGGTCCATTTCAATGTGCGCATAGTCGCCCAGGAAGCCCAGCTGCGCCCAATGCACCATCTGCCCCGCGCCGTCGCAGGCCCAGCGCAGCGTCTGCAGCAGCGGGGTGCCCAGCGCCACGCCCAGATGGGCCTGGATCAGCTCGTCGGCCGGCGCAATGCCCAGGCGCTGGCGCGCCGCAGCCAGGGGGCGCGGGCCACGGGTCAGCGCCTCGACCACGGACAGCTGCGGCAGCTGGGGCGCAATGCTTGCGTAGAGGCTTTGCTCGATGTACATCTGGCTCAGGCAAAACGGTTGCTCGCCGCAGCAGTGCAGCCCCAGCAGGCGCTGGTAGGCTGGTGCCAGCTCGCCCTCGCAGCCCAGGCCCGCGGGAATGACCGGCAGGCAATCGGGCTGGCTTTCCAGGACGATGTAGCTGGCATGGCGGTGGAAGGCGACCAGATCCTGCCAGCTCAAGGGCAGCAGGAACGAGGGCGGGCGCGGGGGCACCGCCATGACCTGGGTGCCGCCGCGCTTGCGCGTCCTGAGCAGCCCTTCCTCCACCAGGCTGCCCAGCGCCATGCGCACCGTCGTGCGCGAGGCCAGATGCAGCGTTTCGAGCTGCTCCACGGTGGGGATCGAGCTGCCCACGGGCCACTGGCCGGAGACGATCTTGTGGCGAAACAGACCTGCCAGCTGGAGATAGCGCTTTTCGTGGGGCATGCGGGAGCGTGGGGCGTCTTGGACGATGCGCGAAGTGGCAAATTGATATGGATTCTGGTGCCGGGGATACAAAGCGATACGCGGGGGAAACCCGTGGTTGCCGCACCGGGGTACGCAGCATTCTCCTGTTTTTTCCATTGATTCCAAAAGCACTTTTACACTTGTTGGTTCGGGGCCGTGGGCAGCGGCCGGGGGTTGGCCTGGAACCGGGCCGTGAATGCAATGGGCGTGGCCCGAGAACGTGGAGTCGGATGCAGCAGCACACATGGCAGTTTTTCCGTGCCGGCGGGGTGGACCAGGTGTCGATCCGTACCGGCGAAGATATCGCCCATATCGGCGAGCTGGACCAGACGCTCTGGGTGGCGCTGGCCTGCCCGACGCGCGGCATTGAATTCGACGGCGCGACGCTCGATCTGATCGACCATGACAAGGACGGCCGCATCCGCGCGCCGGAGCTGGTCGAGGCCTGCGAATGGGCCGCGGCGCAACTCGACGACCTGGACGTGCTGACCAGCGGCAGCGATGCGCTCGAGCTCGCGAGCCTGCGCACCGACACCGAGGCCGGCGCGGCGCTGCATGCCGAGGCCGAGCGCATCCTGCGCTGGGCCGGGCGCGAGGGCGAGGACGGGCTCACGCTGGGCGAGGTGCAGCAGCGCCTGGCCGCGCTCAATGCGATGCCCTTCAACGGCGACGGCCTGATCAACCCCGAAACGCTCGAGGAGGAGCCGGCGCTGATCGCGCTGGTGCGCCGCATCATGGAGCTCTACGGCAGCAGCGAGGGCGCCGATGGCAAGCCGGGCATGGGCCGCGCCGCGCTCGACGCGTTCTTTGCCGATGTGCGTGCGATCGGGCACTGGCACGAGCAGGCGCTGGACCATGCCTGCGTGCTCAAGCAGCGCGCGCAGGCCGTGTCCGCGGCCCAGGCGCTCAACGCGGTGCAGGACAAGATCGAGGATTTCTTTGCGCGCACGCGGCTCGCGGCGTTCGATGCGACGGCGCTGGTGCCGCTGAGCCCGAGCGTTGCCGGCTATGCGGCGCTGGGCCAGGACCTGCTGAGCAGCCGCAGCGACTCGATTGCCGCGCTGCCGCTGGCGCCGATCGCCGCGGGCGGCGAGCTGCCGCTGCTCCACGGCCTGAACCCGGCCTGGACCGAGGCAATGCAGGCTTTTCGCCAGCATGTCGTGCATCCCCTGCTGGGCACCGAGCTGCAGTCGCTCAGCGGCGCGCAGTGGCAGGCGCTCAAGGCGCAGCTCGCGCCCTGCCAGGCCTGGCTCGGGGCCTATCCTGATTCGGTGCTTGGCGAGATGACGCCCGCCGAGGCGCAGGCGTTGCTGGGTGGCGGCGCCGAGCAGCGGCTGCAGCGGCTGATCGTGCGCGATGAGGAAGAGAAGCTGCACAACCAGCAGGCGGTGCAGCTCGAGAAGCTGCTGCGCTTCCAGCGCGACCTGCTCAAGCTGCTGAACAATTTCGTCAACTTCGCCGATTTCTACCGACGCGAGGGCGCGGCCTTCCAGGCCGGAACGCTTTATCTCGACGGCCGCAGCTGCGAGCTCACGGTGGACGTCACCGATGCCGCGGCGCATGCCAAGCTCGCGGGGCTGGCGAAGGTCTACCTGGCCTACTGCGAAATCCGGCGCAAGGGCGTCAAGCGCAGCATCGTCGCGGCCTTCACCGCGGGCGACGTCGACTTCCTGATGGTCGGGCGCAACGGCCTGTTCTACGACCGCCAGGGCAAGGACTGGGATGCGACCATCACCCGCATCATCGAGAACCCGACGAGCATCGGCCAGGCCTTTGCCGCGCCCTACAAGAAATTCCTGCGCATGATCGAGGAGCAGGTCGCCAAGCGCGCCGCGGCGCAGGAGGCGGGCGTGACCACGGGGCTCGCGGCGCAGGCCCAGTCGCTGGTGGCCCACCCCACGGCCGCGCCGGCGCTCGCGCCCGGGCTGCGCAAGACCGATGTCGGCACGGTGGCGGCGATCGGTGTCGCGCTGGGCAGCCTGAGCGCGGTGGCCGTCGGCATCTTCAGCAAGTTCATCGACCTCGGGCCGTGGATTCCGATTGCCGTGCTCGGCCTGATCGTGGCGATCTCCGGCCCGAGCATGCTGATTGCCTGGCTCAAGCTGCGCCAGCGCAGCCTCGGGCCGATCCTCGATGCCAGCGGCTGGGCGATCAACGGGCGCATGAAGATCAACCTGCGCCTGGGCCGCTCGCTGTCGCAGACCGGCAAGGTGCCGGTGCAGGCCTCGCGGCTGATGAGCGACCCCTATGCCGATACGCAGCTGGGGCTCTGGGGTGTCGGCGCGCTGGTGCTGGCCGTGGGGTTGACCTTTGCGGCCTGGCGCCTGGAATGGTTCGATGCCTGGCTGCCGGCAGCGGTGCAGGCGGCAACGCCGGCGGCGCCAGGCGTGCCCGCCGCAGCCGGCACGCCGTAGCGTTTTTTTCACGTTAGCGCGCGCCTGCGCCGGCGGCCCCGAGTGGCCAGGGTCGGCGAAAGCGTGGCTTCAGGAGGATGGAGCCGCTGCGTCGCTGGCCAGCGTGTTCGCGTATTCCTGGTGCAGGTAGTTCACGAAGCTCTGCGCCGCACTGCCCAGGCCGCCCTTCCTGGCCACCACGATGCCGTATTCCCGCGTCAGCGGCAGATCGGTCACGCGCAGCGTCGCGCGGGTGACGCTGGCGTTGGCCTGCGCCATCGAGCGCGGCAGGAAGGTGATGCTGTTGCCCGCGTCCAGCATGCCCAGCAAGGTGGTCAACTGGGACGCTTCATGCAGCGCCTTGAGGGGCAGCCCGCGCCGGCGGCATTCCTGTTCGATCGTCGCCTGCAGCTTGGTGTAGCGGTCCAGGATCATCAGTGGGTACTGCACCACGGTCTTGAGCGCAACTTCACGCCGCCGTGCCAAGGGGTGGTCCGCGGGCACGACCAGCAGCAGCTCCTCGTCGGCCAGCTTCTGGAAGGCCAGTTGGTCCGAATCGCCGTCATAGGCAATGACGGCCAGATCGGCAATGCCGGTTCTGACCCGTTGGATCACTTCGCCATATTGCAGATCGAGCAGCTGGACGCGCACGTCGGGGTAGATCTTGCGGTAGGCGTGGATCAGCCGCGGCAGCGTGGTGCCCGCGATCATCGGGGTCGCGGCGACCGTCACGCGGTGGCTGCCGCGGTCGGCATTCTTGTCGAAATCCATGACCAGCTGGCGCAGCTCGTGCAGGGCCTGCGTGGCCTTTTCGTAGAGCCGCCAGCCGTCCTTGGTCGGCGCCATGGAGCGGGTGGTGCGATCGAGCAACCGGGTCTGCAGGCGCTCTTCGAGGCGCTGCACGCGCGCCGTGACGGACGGTTGCGAGACATGCATCCGCAACGCGGCCTGGCTGAAGCTGCCCAGCTCGACGACGGCGAGAAAAGTCTCGAGTTCGATCAGGTCGAGCCGCAGCGGCGACGCGCCCGCGGACTCCGGCAAGGCGCGAGGGGACGTCACGGTGGTCTCCGGTGATTTATTCATTATTCTGATAACTGTATCAGGGATGGCGAATTGTCCCGGCGCTGGCGCAGCCCAATACTCGTGCTCAGAAAGCCATTGGCCTGGCTTTTCCAACCCGGGACCTTGAGCCCGACAGCAGGAGACAAAAAATGAAAACCCAACGCCGGACCCTGATCGCTTGCGCGCTTGCCGCACTGGCTCCCTTCACCGCCGTGCAGGCGGCGACCGACGCGAGCTACCCTTCGCGGCCGATACGCATCGTGGTCGGTTTCCCCAGCGGTCAGGCCATCGATGGCGTGGCGCGCTTCTTTGCCCAGAAGCTCGGCGAGGAGCTCAAGCAGTCGGTCATCGTGGACAACCGTCCCGGGGCCTCGGGAATCATCGCGCACGAGCATGTCAAGCATGCCGCGCCGGATGGCTACACGCTGCTGATCACCTCCGGCGCGACGATGGCGATCAACCCGGCGCTGTTCAAGAAGCTGTCCTATGACCCGATCAAGGACTTCACCCCGGTGATCCACACCAACTCGACGCCGATGTTCCTGGCCGCGAATGCGGCCGTGCCGGTCGCGAGCTTCGCCGACATGGTGGCCTACGTGAAGGCGCGCCCGGGCAAGCTCGCCTACGGCTCGGGCGGCAGCGGCCTGACCCAGCATATCGCGATGGAAATGCTGAAAAAAGCCGCCGGCATCGACCTGCTGCACGTGCCTTACAAGGGCTCGCCGGCGATGGTGACCGACCTGATCGGCGGCCAGGTGCAGTTCGCGTTCGACACCTCCACCTCGATCCTGCCGCATGCGAGCAACGGCCGGGTCAAGCTGCTGGGCGTGACCAGCCTGACGCGCTCGGCCGCGGCGCCGAATGTGCCCACGCTGGCGGAGCAGGGCCTGCCCGGTTTCGAGGCCCTGACCTGGGCCGGCCTGGTGGCGCCGGCCGGCACGCCGCCCGCGATCGTCGAGAAGGTCAACAGCGCGATGAACCGCGTGCTCGGCAAGCCCGAGACCGCGACCTACCTCGCAGGCATCGGCGCGACCGCCAATGGCGGCACCGCGGCCGATTTCGACCAGTTCATCCGCAAGGAAATGCAGCGCTGGGGCACAGCCGTCAAGGATTCGGGCGCCCAGGTCGACTGATCGCCCGCGCTTTTTCCGCCGCTCCACAGCCCATGAAAGACCCCTACACCATGACCCCATCCGCCCAAAAACGCCAGATGTCGCTCGTTGCCTTCATGCAGGCGCAGAACTGCTCGATGTATGTCGGCTCCTGGCGCCATCCGTCGAGCATGACCGACTTCATGACGCCCGAGTACTACCAGCGCATCGCGCGCACGCTCGAGGAAGGCAAGTTCGACATGGCCTTCTTCGACGACCGCCTGGCGATGCCCGACATCTACGGCGCGAGCCACCGCGAGACCGTGGCGCACGGCGTGCGCGCGGTCAAGCTCGACGCCGCCTCGGTGGTGATGGCAATGGCCATGGCCACGACGCGCCTGGGCCTGGGCGCGACCTATTCGACGAGTTACTACGAGCCCTACCATGTGGCGCGTCTGTTCTCGACCATGGACCTGATGACGCGCGGGCGCGTGGCGTGGAACGTGGTGACCTCGCTCAATGATTCCGAGGCCGCCAACTTCGGCAAGTCGGGGCACATGGAGCACGATCTGCGCTATGACCGCGCCGATGAATTCATGGAAGTCGTGATGGGCCTGTGGGACAGCTGGGAGGACGACGCGCTGATCCTGGACAAGGCCAACGACCGCTTTGCCGACCCCGACAAGGTGCACCGCCTGGACCATGAAGGCCAGTTCTTCAAGTCGCGCGGGCCGCTCACGGTGCCGCGCTCGCAGCAGGGCCATCCGGTGATCCTGCAGGCCGGCTCGAGCGGCCGGGGCCTGCGCTTTGCCGGGCGCTGGGCCGAGCTGGTGTTCGCGGTCTACCCGAGCCTGGAGTCGGGCAGGAAGCAGTACCAGGCGCTGCGCCAGGCCGTGGCCGACGATGGCCGCGACCCGGACCTGGTCAAGGTCATGCCGGAGATGAAGATCATCGTCGCGCCGACCGAATCCGAGGCCAGGGACCGGCGCGACATGATCGCGGCGTCGGCCAAGCCCATCGACGGCCTCACGCTGCTGTGCGAGGTGCTCAATGTCGACTTCTCCAAGCGGCCGATCGACCTGCCGTTCACCGACGAGGAGCTGGCCGCAGTGTCGTGGCAGAGCCTGCGCGACCGCGTGGTCGCCGTGAGCGGCAAGAAGAACCCTTCGGTGCGCGATTTTGTCGAGGCCTCCGGGCGCGGCACGCTGCGCGAGGGGCCGTGCTTCGTCGGCACGCCGACGCAGGTCGCCGACCAGATGGAGGAGTGGTTCGGCTGCGCCTGCGACGGCTTCGTGCTGTCGGCCACGACGGTGCCCGGCACCTATGAGGACATCGTGCGCCTGGTGGTGCCCGAGCTGCAGCGCCGCGGCCTGTTCCGCAAGGAGTACGAGCACGCCACGCTGCGCGGCAACCTGGGCCTGGAGCGCCCGAACGCCGGCGCCTGGCGCAAGGCGACTTGAGGAGCACGACCGTGAAAAAGGAACTCAAGATCCTCACGCCGCACGGCATTCTCGGCTACGGCATTCCCGAGAAGGACTTCTGGCGCGGCATCGACGCGGGTGCCGACGCGATGATCATCGACGCGGGCTCCACCGATCCCGGCCCCTATCTGCTGGGGCTGGACGCGACGATCGTCTCGCGCGAAGCGTATATCCGCGACCTGACGGTGATGCTCGAGGCGACGGCCACGCGCAAGGTGCCGGCGTATATCAGCTCGGCCGGCGGCGCGGGCACCAACCGCCAGGTCGATGCGCTGCTGGAGATCATCGGCGAGATCGCGCAAACCCACGGCTGGAAGTTCAAGGCCGCGGCCATCTATGCCGATGTCGACAAGGCGGTGATCCTGGAGCGCCTGGCCGCGGGCCGGATCGAGCCCTGCGGCTCGGCGCCCGAACTGCGGGCCGGCGACGTGCAGGACTCGACCCAGATCGTCGCGCAGATGGGCGCCGAACCCTTCCTGCAGGTGCTGCAGGAGCATCCGGACATCGACATCATCGTGTCGGGCCGGTCGTACGATCCCTCGCCGTTTGCCGGCCTGTGCATGCTGCATGGCATCGACCCGGGCGTCTACTGGCACATGGGCAAGATCGTCGAATGCGGCGCCAACTGCGCCGAGCCCAAGGGCAAGGTGATTCTGGCCACGGTGCGCCAGGCCAGCTTCGACCTGGAGCCGATGAACCCGGCGGAGCGCTGCACCATCGCTTCGGTCGCCGCGCATTCGCTCTATGAAAAGACGCGGCCCGATCTGCTGTCGGGCCCCGGGGGCGTGCTGGACCTGCGCCAGTCGCATTACGAGCAGCTCGACGAGCGCACGGTGCGCGTCAGCGGCAGCGTCTTCATTCCCTCGGAGACCTACAAGGTCAAGCTCGAGGGCGCGGCGATCGTCGGGCACCGCACCATCTTCATTGGCGGCATCCGCGACCCGATCCTGATCGAACAGCTCGACGGTTTTCTCGACAAGGTGCGCCAGGATGCGTGCGCCACCTATCCGGACGTCGCCTCGGGCGCGGCCACGATCCACTTCCATGTCTATGGCAAGAACGGCGTGATGGGGGATTTCGAGCCGCTCAGGAACGTGGTGCCGCATGAGGTCGGGCTGGTCGGCGAGGTCACCGCGCCGACCCAGGCCGCGGCCAATGCGATCTGCAACAGCACGCGCATCTCGGTGCTGCACAACCCCTATCCCGGGCAGGTCGCAACGGCCGGCAACTTCGCCATTCCGCTCAATCCGCCGGAAAACCCGATCGGGCCGGTCTGCAAGTTCTCGGTGTACCACCTGATGGAAGTGCAGTCGCCCACCGAGCTGTTTCCCATCCGTTACCTGGAGCTCTGACATGGCCACACACACATTGCGAACGCTGGCCAAGGTGGTGCGCAGCAAGAATTCCGGCCCTTTCGAGATCACCTTCGACGTGATCTTCGACAGCGTGGCGGTCTATGAAAAGGTCAAGGCCAGCGGCGCGCTGACGCAGCAGAGCATGTGCGCGCTGTATGGCGTGGCCCCCGACCAGGTGGTGACCTTGATGTTCTTCGACCCGGCCAAGGCCTTCAAGCTGACGCTCAAGCGCTCCTGGGCGCAGGGCAGCGTCGGTGAGCGCGACACCTTTGGTGCGCAGCAGCATGCGCCGCTGCTCGATGTGGCGATCGAGATGGGCGCGGACACGGCATTGCAAAATTCTCCAAGGAGCCCGTCATGAACACCAGCACCCTGCTTGAACCCGCGGGCGTGGCCACTGCGGCCGCCTTCGACGCCAAGGAATTCCGGCGTGCGCTGGGCAGCTTTCCCACCGGAGTGGCCATCATCACCGCGCGCGGCGCCGATGGCGCGCCCGCGGGGCTGACCTGCAACTCCTTCAGCTCGGTGTCGCTGGAGCCGCCGCTGGTGCTGTGGAGCCTGCGCAAGGCGAGCAAATCGCTCTCGCTGTTCCAGGCGGCCCGCTCCTTTGCAATCAATGTACTGGCGCAGGACCAGGACCATCTGTCGCAGCGCTTTGCGACCAGCGCCATCGCGCAGAAGTTCGAGGGCGTTGCCTGGACTCCCGGCTACGACGATATCCCGCTGATCGACGAGTGCGTCGCGCAGTTCGAGTGCAGCCTGTTTGCCCAGCATGACGCGGGCGATCACATCGTGTTCATCGGGCGGGTCGAGAACTTCGCGCTGGTGCGCGAGGAAGACCCGCTGGTGTTCTACAAGGGCGCGTACATGATGCTCACGCAGTCGCTGCGCGCGCTCGCGCAGAAGGGCCGCGTCTCGCACCGCGCGCTCGCCCAGGCACGGCACATGGTCTACGGCACCTTGCTGCAGCTGGCCTGCGAGAACGGCCAGGACGCGGACTTCGATGCGATCGAGGAGAACCTGCAGGCGATGCAGGCGCATGTCGCCCGCGGTGACATGCAGGCACGTGGCATCGCCGCGATCCGATTTTTCGAGCTGATCAGCCAGGCGGCGCGAAACGATGTCATGACGCTGATCGCCGAGTCGCTCAATACCTTGCTGGAGCATACCGTCAAGGTCGAGAAGGAGGCCGGGCAGGCGGTGGCGGGCTATGTGCCGGGGCTCGATCCCATCCGCCGCGAGATCCTGGCGGCGCTGCGGGCGCGGAACGTTCCTGCTGCGACGGCGGCAATGGGGGCGTATGTCGAGCTGGCCAGCAGCCATTGAGGCAGCGCAGGGCGCCTAGCCCTTGTCGCGCAGCGCCCGCTCGATCCGGTTGCGCGCCACCGTGGTCTTGGGTACCTTGAACGGGAACCAGGTGCGCACGTCTTCTTCCACGCCGATGCCATGCATGTAGTTGTAGATGGCTTTCTTGAGCACCGCGCCAAGCGCGTCGTGGTCGACGCCGCTGGGGTCGTGGAAGCCGATGTCGTTCTTGGCGAACTGCACCGCCGGCATCGGCGTGAGCGTGATGCCGTATTCCTCGGGGTTCAGGCCCACGGGCGAGTGCACGGTACAGCTGAAGCGATGGAAGAACCCGCTCTGGATGCAGCCATGCGCGAACAGCTGGCGCACGTATTCGAGCGCATCGACGGTGTCTTGCACTGTTTGGGTCGGGAAACCGTACATCAGATAGGCATGCACCAGGATGCCGGCCTCGGAAAAAGCCTTGGTGACGCGTGCGACCTGGTCGACCGACACGCCTTTTTTCATCAGCGCCAGCAGCCGGTCGGAGGCGACTTCGAGCCCGCCCGATACCGCGATGCAGCCGCTGTCGGCCAGCAGGTTGCACAGCTCGGGGCTGAAGGTCTTCTCGAAGCGGATGTTGCCCCACCAACTGATGTCGCTGCCGCGCTCGAGCAGCTCGGTGGCCAGTGCCTTGAGCGCCTTGGGCGGTGCGGCCTCGTCGACGAAGTGAAAGCCCGTCTGGCCGGTCTCGGCGACGATGGCGTCGATGCGGTCGGCCAGCACTTCGGCGCTCGCGCCCTCGTAGCGGCCGATGTAGTCGAGGCTCACGTCGCAGAAGCTGCATTTCTTCCAGTAGCAGCCGTGCGCCACCGTGAGCTTGTTCCAGCGGCCGTCGCTCCACAGGCGGTGCATGGGGTTGAGCATGTCGAGCAGCGACAGGTAATTGTGCAGCGGCAGCCCGTCCCAGGTCGGCGTGCCGACTTCGGCAAACGCGATGTCGGCTTCCATCATGTTGGTGTAGCGCACCAGGCCCTCGGCATCGCGCTGGTAGGTGCGCACCAGGCGCGAGGCGCCGCGCTGGCCCTGCAGGTGCTCGAGCAGCGCCAGCAGCGGGCGCTCGCCGGCGTCGAGCGTGACGAAGTCGAAATAGTCGAACACGCGCGGCTCGGTCAGCTCGCGCAGCTCGGTGTTGACGAAGCCGCCGCCGAGCACCAGCGTGGTCTGCGGCGCATGCGCCTTGATGGTCTGGGCAATGCGGAACGCCGCGTAGACCGAGCCCGGAAAGGGCACCGACAGCAGCACCACCTCGGGCTGGTGGCGCTCGAGGGCTTCGAGCGTGAGCTGCTGCAGCGTGTCGTCGACCATGGTGGGCGGCGCGGCCAGCGCCTGCGCCAGCGGCTCGAAGCTGGCCTGGCTGTCGGCCAGCGACTCGGCATAGCGCACGAACTCGAAGCGCGGATCGGCCGCGTCGCGCAGCACGTCGGCAACGTCGTTGAGGTAGAGCGTCGCGAGGTGCTTGGCGCGGTCTTGCTGGCCCAGCGCACCAAAGGCCCAGCCCAGCGGGTCGCCGCTGCCGTCGTCGATATAGCCGTCGAGCGCATCGAAGCGCGGGCCTTCGGGCAGGTACTGGCGCCCGACGATGCGGTGCGACAGCGTGCTGTCGCGGCCCTGCAGGAAGGTGATCACGCGTGCGATGGTCGCGAGATAACGGTCGCGCTGCGCCATGAAGGACTGCACCGCGGGGCTGAACGCGCGGTCCGGGTCGGCATCGAACTGGTCCTGCACCAGGTCGATGACCTGCTGCAGGCCATCGGGCGACAGCAGGCGCAGCACCAGCGCCAGCGCGAGGTCTTCCTGCACCGCCGACATGCCGCGCGAGCGCAGGAAGCCGGTGATATAGGCCGTCGAGGGGTAGGGCGTGTTGAGCTGCGTCATCGGCGGGATGACGGAGAGGATGCGGGGCGCGGTCAGGGCAGTGGGCATGGCGGGCAGGGCTGGGGCGCGGAAGTGGAGGGCGCGCGGCGCGGTCCCTGGGCCTGGTGATCCCAGCGTCCGCGCAACAGGGCGGCTGGTCAGGCAAAGCCCGCAAGTATAGGAAGAATGCGTAAAACTGCGCTGTGCAAGGGTTGCCGTGCGTCAGCTGTGCTGCGTCGCGCTGCCTTCGGAGATCCAGACCTTGCTCGCGCTGCCGCTGCGCGAGACATGCATGCGGTAGCGGTAGCGCTCGGGCGCGTAATAGCCCAGCAGGTACTGGATCGGGCGTTTGTGCGCGTCATAGACCACGCGGCGCACCTGCAGCAGCGGCGCGCCCGCGGGAATCTTCAGCGCCAGCGCGACATGCGCGGGCGCGATGGTCGCGCTGAGTTCCTGCTCGCCATGATCGAAAGGAAAACCCACCTGCTCCATCAGCGTCAGCAGCGGCATTTCCTCGAGCAGCGGCTGGGCGATGGCGTCGGCGACGAACTCCGGCAGCACGACTTCGGAATACATCACCGGCGCGCCGCTGGACTTGCGCACGCGGTGGATGCACAGCACCGGCGCCGCGGGCGGGATCTGCAGCAGCCGCGCGATTTCCGCGCTGCAGGGCTGGCGCGTGCACGACAGCACCTGGATGCGCGTGCGCAGCCCCTGGCTCACGATGTTGTCGAGCAGGCCGTTGTGCAGCTTGGGGTGCTGCTCGGCCATGGCCTGGCCCAGCGGCAGCGTGCCCTGGCCGCGCAGCCGCGTGACCAGCCCTTCCTCCTGCAGGCGCGCGAGCGCCGAGCGCACGGTGACGCGCGCGACGCCAAAGGCCTCGGCCAGCGCACGTTCGCCAGGCAACGGGATGCCGACGGGGTAGGTGCCGTCGCGCAGCCGCGCGCGGATGGTGTCTGCGACCTGGCGAAACAGCGGCGGCGAGGGCGAAAGGGGCATCGGTGAGGCGCTCTTGCGGCCAAAATGGCCGTGCGCCGCATTATGCTCCCGGCCGCTCAGGCGTATTTTTCGCCCAGGGCCAGCAATTCGGGCGTGCCGATCACGGCGTTGAGGCCGTCGAAGCCGAGCATCCGGTCCTGCCAGGGCGCGGTGGTGCCATGCTGGTGGAGGCTTGCGAAGTAGCCCTGCAGCGTGTGCGCGAGCGCGCGCACCGTGCCGCCGGGGAAGATCACCAGGCGGTAGCCGATTTCCTCGAGCTCGGCCGCGGGCTTGACCGGCGTCATGCCGCCTTCGACCATGTTGGCCATCAGCGGGCACAGGTGGCCGAGTTCGCGCTGCACGATGTCCATCTGTTCGCGCGTGCGCACGGCTTCGACGAACAGCAGGTCGGCGCCGGCTTCGGCGTAGCGCGCGGCGCGCTCGATCGCGGCATCCAGGCCCTCGGTGGCGATCGCATCGGTGCGCGCGATGATCACCGTGTCCTGGTTGCGGCGCGCGTCGACGGCGGCGCGGATCTTGCCGCTCATCTCCTGGCTGCTGATCACCGACTTGCCCTGCAGGTGGCCGCAGCGCTTGGGACTGGACTGGTCCTCGAGCTGGATGGCCGAGGCGCCCGCGCGCTCGAGGTGCTGGATCGTGCGGCGCACGTTGAGCGCGTTGCCGAAGCCGGTGTCGGCATCGACGATCAGCGGCAGGTCCACGCGCTCGCGGATCTGCGTGGTGACGCTGGCCACGTCGTCGAGGCTCAGGAAACCGATGTCGGGGCGGCCGAAGCGCGTGTAGGCGATGCTCGCGCCCGACAGGTAGCAGGCTTCCATGCCGGCCTGCTCGACCAGCAGCGCCGTGAAGGGGTCATAGACACCCGGGGCCAGGACGATCCTGGATTGCTGCAGGCGTTGCTTGAAGTTCATGCGGTTTCCTCGGGGGTGGGAGTGGGGCGGTTGGCCAGGCGCTTGCGCAGGTGCGGCACCAGGCCGCCGTCGTTGACCAGGGTCAGCAGGTGCGCGGGAATCGGCGCGCATTGCAGCTGCAGGCCCTGCTGCGGCACGGACAGCACCGCGTTTTCGAGATCGAGCCGTGCCTGCGCGCCCTGGACGATGCCCCAGGCCGGGGCGGCGGGCGCCTTGGGGCCCAGCAGCAGCGGCAGGCCCAGGTTGAAGCCGTTGCGGTAGAACAATCCGGCAAAGGAGGGCGCGATGACGCAGCGCACGCCCAGGTGACGCAGCACTTCGACGGCCTGCTCGCGCGAGGAACCCGCGCCGAAATTGCTGCCGCCAATGAGGATGTCGCCGGGGCGCACCTCGCTGGCAAAGCGCGGCTCGACATCCTCGAGGCAGTGCTGGGCAATCTGCTCGATGGCGAACTTCATGTATTTGCCGGGCGCGAGGAAGTCGGTGTTGATGTCGTTGCCGAAGATCCAGCAGCGGCCCAGTGGTTGATCGCTCATGCCAGCATCTCCCGGGGGTCGGTGATGCGGCCGGCCACTGCCGAGGCCGCAACGGTGTAGGGGGAGCCGAGAAACACGCGCGACGACGCCGCGCCCATGCGCCCCTTGAAGTTGCGCGCGGTGGTGCTGATCGCGGTGGTGTTCTCGGCAAAGGTGTTGGCGCCGTAGCCCGCGCAGGCGCCGCAGCTGCTGGGCAGCAGGCGCGCGCCGGCGTCGAGCAGGATCTGCAGCGTGCCTTCGGCCCGCGCCGCTTCCTGGTCCTTGTTGCTGGCGGGCGCGACCATCAGGTCCACGCCGCGCGCGATGCGCTGGCCCTTGAGCACTTCGGCGGCCATGCGCAGGTCCTCGAGCTTGGCGCCGGTGCAGGCGCCGATATAGGCGATGTCGATTTTCTCGTCGCCGCAGTCCTGCGCGGCCTCCGCCAGCGCGGGCGAGCCCGGCGCCGACACCTGGGGCGCGAGCGCATGGGCGTCGAAACGGTGGTGCGCGAGCAGCGGTGCCTGGGCATCGGTCTGCCAATGGGCGAAGTCGGGCAGCTCCCGGTCGGGCACGCCGCAGGCGACCAGCCAGTCGCGCGTGGTCTGGTCGGGCGCGATCAGGCCGGCCTGGCCACCGAGCTCGGCCGTCATGTTGCACAGCGTCATGCGCTCGTTCATCGACAGCGCGCGCACCGCCTCGCCGCAGAATTCCACGGCCTCGTACTGGCCGCCTTCCATGCCGAAGCGCGTGCACATATGCAGCATCATGTCCTTGGCGCAGACGCCCGCGTCCAGGCGCCCGGTCCACTCCATCGCGATGGTGTGCGGCACGCGCAGCCAGATCTCGCCCGTGACGGCGACGCCCAGCATCTCGGTGGCGCCGATACCGAACATATAGGCGCCAAACGCCCCGCCGGTGCACGAGTGGCTGTCGCCGCCGACGGCAAACATGCCCGGGCGGATATGGCCGTGCTGCGGCGTGACGACATGGCAGATGCCCTGCTCGTCGTAGAAGTTCTCGATGCCCTGCTCGCGCACCCAGTCGCGCGCGATGCGCACGATCTGCGCGCTGTCGGCGTCGGCCGCGGGCACGTAGTGGTCGGTGACGACGACGATCTTCGACGGGTCCCAGACCTTGACGCCGAGCGCGTCGAGGTGCGGCTTCAGGCGGCGCGGGCCACCCGAGTCATGCATCATCGCCAGGTCGACCCGGCAGGTCACGAGCGCCTCGGGCGCGACCTCGCGCAGGCCGCAGGCGCGGGCCACGAGTTTCTGGGCCAGGGTCTGGGGTGTCATGGTCATTCGACGGTGGCTCCGGATTTCTTCACGATGTCGCCCCAGAAGTCGACATCCTTCCTGATGAAGTCGGCGAACTGCGCGGGGGCCATGTTCGGCACGGTGGCGGCTTCGCTTTCCATGCGCTTGCGGTATTCGGGCGAGTCGATGGCCTTCTTGATCGCGCCATAGAGTGTGTCGACCACGTCCTTGGGCATCTGCGCCGGGCCGAACAGGCCGAACCAGGCCTGCGAGTGGTAACCGGGCACGGTCTGGGCAATCGTCGGCAGGCCCGCGAACTGTGCCAGCGGCTTGGGGCTGCTGACGCCGAGGAATTTCATCGTTCCACTCTTGTAATGCGGCAGCACGTTGATGGTGCTGGCGAACATCAGATCGACGGTGCCGGCCGCCAGCAGGTCGTTGAGCGCCGGGCCCGTGCCCTTGTAGGGGATGTTGACGATATCGGTGCCGGTGGCAAGCTTGAACTGCTCGCCCGCGAGGTGCAGCGACGAGCCCTGGCCGCCCACCGCGAACGTGAGCTTGCCCGGGTTCTTCTTCGCGTAGTCGACCAGCCCCTTGATGTCGTTGAAAGGCGCGTTCTTGCGCGCCACGAGCACGCTGGGCACCTGCGCGACCATCGTGATCGGCGTGAAATCGGCCACGGGATCGAAGGGCAGCTTCTTGAACAGCGTGGCGTTGATGGTGTGGCTGGTGAAGCTCATCAGGAGCGTGTTGCCGTTCGGCTCGCTCTTGGCGACCTGCTGGGCGGCGATGTTGCCGCCCGCGCCGGGCTTGTTCTCGACGATGACCGTGCGCCCGAGCGTCGTGCCCATCGACTGCGCAATGACGCGCGCGAGCGTGTCGGTGGAGCCGCCGGGGGTGGCGCCGACGATGATCGTCAGCGGGCGGGTGTTCTGCGCGGCCACGGTCTGCACCAGGGCCAGTGCCGCGAGGGCGCCTATCGTCCAGCGTCGGTTGAGCTTCATCGTGTCTCCTGTCGTTATGGGTCTGAGCTGCCATGGTGGGCGCGCTGCGCCGCGGGCTCAACGGGACCAGGTGGTCCCATCGGGTTAACACGTGGGCGCGGAGCTTGCGTTTTCCCGCCTTCCACCGGGAACGCGGGCCGGGTAGAGTGGCCTGCAGCAGCGCGGCGGTCGCGCTGCGCCAGCCAAGGATGCGCCGTGACTTCCATCTTCGACCGCGATCTTCCGCGCAACGCCGCCAATACCGCGCCGCTCACGCCGCTGGCCTTCATCGCGCGCACGGCAGAGGTCTACCCCGAGCGCCTGGCCATCGTGCACGGCGCGCTGCGCCAGAGCTGGGGCCAGACCTACGCGCGCTGCCGCCAGCTCGCCAGCGCGCTGCAGCGCCATGGCATAGGCAAGAACGACAGCGTGGCCGTGCTGCTGCCCAACACGCCGCCCATGGTCGAGGCGCATTTCGGCGTGCCGATGGCCGGCGCGGTGCTCAACGCGCTCAACACCCGGCTCGACCCGCAGGCAATTGCCTACATGCTCGACCATGGCGAGGCCCGCGCGGTCATCGTCGATCCCGAATTCGCCGATCTGCTGGGCCGGGCGCTCGCGCTGCGCCAGTCGCGCCAGGCGCTGCTGGTCATCGAGGTGCAGGACGCGCTCTACGGCGCCACGACCCGAGCGCTGGGCGGTGTCGACTATGAAGCGCTGCTGGCCGGGGGCGATGCGGATTTCGCCTGGCAACTGCCGGCCGACGAGTGGGATGCGATTGCGCTGAACTACACCAGCGGCACGACGGGCAACCCCAAGGGCGTGGTCTACCACCACCGCGGCGCGGCCACCAATGCGATCAGCAACGTGCTCGAATGGGACATGCCCAAGCATGCGGTGTATCTCTGGACGCTGCCGATGTTCCACTGCAACGGCTGGTGCTTCCCGTGGACGCTGGCGCTGCGCGCGGCCGTCAACGTCTGCCTGCGCCGCGTCGATGCGCAGTCCGTCTTCGAAGCGATGCGCGCGCATGGCGTCACGCACTACTGCGGCGCGCCGATCGTGCAAGGCATGCTGGTCAATGCACCGGCGGAAATGAAGCAAGGGCTGCCCACGGGCGTCAAGGCGATGGTCGCGGGCGCGGCGCCGCCGGCCTCGATGATCGAGGGCATGGAGCGCATGGGCTTCGATCTGACGCATGTCTACGGCCTGACCGAAACCTATGGCCCGGCCGCGGTTTGCCCGCAGCATGATGCATGGCGCGAACTCGACATTGGCGAGCGCGCGCGCCTGAATGCGCGCCAGGGCGTGCGCTTCCATCTGCAGGGCGATGTGCGCGTGCTCGATCCCGAAACGCTGCAGCCCGTGCCCCAGGATGGCGAGACCATGGGCGAGATCATGTTCCGGGGCAATATCGCGATGAAGGGCTATCTGAAGAACGCCCCGGCCACCGCCGCTGCGTTTGCCGGGGGCTGGTTCCACAGCGGCGACCTGGGCGTGCAGTACCCCGACGGCTATATCAAGATCAAGGACCGCAGCAAGGACATCATCATCTCGGGCGGCGAGAACATCTCGTCGATCGAGGTCGAGGATGTGCTCTACCGCCACCCCGACGTGCTGGCCGCGGCCGTGGTTGCCAAGCCCGATGCGAAGTGGGGCGAGACCCCCTGCGCGTTTGTCGAGCTCAAGGCCGGCGCCACCACGACGCCCGAGGACATCGTGCTGCACTGCCGCAAGTACCTCGCGGGCTTCAAGCTGCCGCGCGCCGTGGTGTTTGGCGAGCTGCCCAAGACCAGTACCGGAAAGATCCAGAAGTTCGAGTTGCGCAAGCAGGCGGGGGCGGCCGCGGCCATCGACGTCTAGGGGCGTGCGCCGCTGGCGGGGCGGCTGTGTTAATGTCGGCGCGCTTGAAAAACCAGAGTCCCGGAACCTGCGCCGCAGCACCGGGAACAGGAGACAGCGCGATGCAATCGACGACCGAGTTTGTGCAGTTCAAGCGCGAGCAGCGCAAGATCGTGATGGTCACGGCCTATGACTGTCCGGGGGCGCGCTATGCCGCGGCCGCAGGCGCCGACACGATCCTGGTCGGCGATTCGCTGGGCATGGTGGTGCTGGGCTATGACTCGACGGTGCCGGTCACCGTCGAGGACATGGTGCACCACGCCAAGGCCGTGCGCCGCGGCGCGCCCGCGACCTGCATCGTGCTGGACATGCCCTTTGGCAGCTACCACGCGAGCCTGGAGAGTACGACGCGCTGCGCCGTCGACATGCTGCAGCGCAGCGGCGCCGATGCGCTCAAGGTGGAAGGCGCGGGCGAGGTGATCGAGGTGATCCGGCGGCTGACCCAGGTCGGCATTCCCGTGGTCGCGCATCTGGGGCTCACGCCGCAGTCGGCCGCGGTGCTCGGCGGCTACAAGGTGCAGGGGCGCGACGCCGAGGCGGCGCAGCAGATGCTGCGCGATGCGCTCGCGTGCCAGGCCGCCGGTGCCTGCGCGCTGGTGCTCGAATGCGTGCCGCAGCAGCTGGCAGCGCGCATCACGCAGCAGCTCGACATTCCCACGATCGGCATTGGCGCGGGGCCGGACACCGATGGCCAGGTGCTGGTGTTCCACGATCTGCTGGGCTATGGCAGCCACCGCGTGCCGAAATTCGTGCAGCAGTTCGCGCAGGTCGGCGCGCAGGTGCAGCAGGGCCTCGCGGACTATGCCCAGGCGGTGCGCGGCGGCAGCTTTCCGGCGGCCGAGCACAGTTTCAATCTCGGCGATGCGGTGCTCGAGCGGCTTTATGGCGGCGCCGTGCCCGCCGCTGTCTGAAAATTTTTTCCATGCAAACACTGACTTCCATTGCCGCATTGCGCGAATGGCTCGCGCGCGAGCGCAGCCAGGGCCAAACCATCGGCCTGGTGCCCACCATGGGCGCGCTGCACAGCGGCCATATGGCGCTGGTCGAGGCAGCGCGTGCGCATTGCGACCGCGTCGTGCTGAGCGTCTTCGTGAACCCGCGCCAGTTCGGCCCGAACGAGGATTTCGACGCCTACCCGCGCGACCTCGCGGGCGACTGCGCGCTGGCCCAGGCGCATGGCGTCGATGCGGTCTTTGCGCCATCGACCGAGGAGATGTACCCGCATGCCGCGGGGCCGCTGATCGTCGCCGGGCGCCAGGCAAACATGCTGTGCGGCGCCTCGCGCCCCGGGCATTTCGATGGCGTGCTGCAGGTGGTGTGCAAGCTGTTCAATCTGGTGCAGCCCGAGCGCGCGTTCTTCGGGCAAAAGGATGCGCAGCAGGTCGCGATCATTCAGACGTTTGTGCGCGACTACCACCTGCCGCTGGAAATCTGCGTCATCCCCGTGGTGCGCGAGCCCGACGGGCTGGCCAAGTCCTCGCGCAATGTCTATCTGAGCGCCGGGGAGCGCGCCGCGGCGCCGGCCATCCATGCGGCGCTGCAGCGGTGCCGGGCGCAGCTGCAGGCGGGGCATGGGGCGGACGCCGCGCTGCAGGCGGCGCGCCTGCACCTGGCGCAGGAACTGCCGCAGGGCCGCATCGACTATCTGGAACTGCTGGCCTGGCCCGACCTGCTGCCCCTGGCAGACGGCACGCGGCAATGCATTGCGCTGGCCGCGGTACACCTGGGCCGCACGCGGCTGATCGACAACATCACCTTCGAGAGCTAAGCCATGTTCCGCATGCTCATGAACAGCAAGATCCACCGCGCGCAGGTCACGCAGGCCGATCTGAACTATGTCGGCTCGATCACCATCGACCAGGACCTGATGGACGCCGTGGGTATCGTTGCCAACGAGAAAGTCCATGTGGTCAACAACAACAACGGCGCGCGCTTCGAGACCTATGTCATTGCGGGCGCGCGCGCCAGCGGCGTGGTCTGCGTCAACGGCGCGGCCGCGCGGCTGGTGCAAAAGGGCGACATCGTGATCATCATTGCCTACGCCTATGTCAACGCCGAGGAAATGGCGGGCCATGTGCCGCGTGTAGCAATCATGGGGCCGGACAACCAAATCCGCCAGTTGCTGCACGAGGAGCCGGAGCTGACGGTGCTTTGACTGCGGTGTTGCCGCTTTCTTTCGCTAATCCGCAGGTTCCCGCAGCCACAGCCGGGCAGGCCGCTGCCTTTGTCGCTTATCTCCCAAGGGAAGCAGGGAGGTCAGCGTGCTGGTTGCATGCAGATGCCTGAAGGTAGAGCGCCGAAGCGCGAACGCACATCGATCGCACGGCATCTGACAGGCATCTGGATGCATTTTTAGACAAACATGCGGTGCCTGAAAATGCTCGGGATATTTGCATGACGTTGTGCGCAGAAGCTGTTTTTTTGGGGCAAGATGCGCGAACTTTGCTGGCGTCGATGGAATTCATCAGCGCCTTTTTCCCTTCTGCGATTGCTCTATGTCCGATTCCCGTGTCCCGACCGCTGCCGGTATGGACCAGTCCTTGACGCCCACCATTGCACTGTCGAAGGTGCGGTTGGTGCGCGGCCAGACCACCGTGCTCGACGACCTGAGCCTGCAATGGGCGCAGCCGCGCATCGGCCTGATCGGCCATAACGGCGCGGGCAAGACCAGCCTGTTCCGGCTGCTGTGCGGGCTCGATGTGCCGGCCGCGGGCGAGGTGCTGTTCGACGGGCAGAACCTGCACAGCGCGGGGCGCGAACGCACGCGCTGGGTCGGCATGATGTTCCAGAATCCCGATGACCAGATCATCTTCCCCACGGTGGAGGAAGAGCTCGCGCTCGGGCTACAGGCCCGGGGCCACTCGAAGCGCGAGGCCAAGGCGCAGGCGCGCGATTTTCTCGCGCAGCGCGGCCTCGCGCCCTGGGCCGAGCGCGCGATCAGCAGCCTGAGCCAGGGCCAGCGGCAGATGGTCTGCTGGCTCGCGCTGCTGCTGGCGGCGCCGCGATGCGTGCTGCTCGACGAACCCTATGCGAGCCTGGACCTGCCGGGCCAGGCGCAGCTGGCCGACGACATTGCCGCGGCGCCGCAGCAGGTGATCGTCTCGACCCATGTGCTGGCCCATGTGCGCGACTATGAACGCGTCGTCTGGCTCGAGCAGGGCCGGGTGCGTGGCGACGGTCCGGGTGAAGAGGTCTGCGCGGCCTATGAAGCGGCGGTCGCCGCCGAAGTCGCGGCGCGGCGCGCGGCGGGGCGGAGCGCCTGAGATGGGCAGCCTCTACAGCGATCTGCCGACCTGGCTGCACCGGCTGGGCGCGGGCTTCAAGCTGGCGTTCATGGCGCTGGGCGGGACCTTGCTGTTTCTCACCAATGACCCCTGGGTGCTGGCCGGGTGCGGCGTGGCCTGCGCCGCGCTGTGGTTCAGCCTGGGCGCGGCCACGCGCGTCGCACGCCGGTTGATCCTCTCGGTGCTGCTGGGCGCGCTGCTGGTCGCGTTGTTCCATCTGTGGATGGGCCGGCCCGCACTGGCGGCCGTGAGCGCGCTGCGCCTGGCCTGCGCCTGCGTGCTGGGCGTGGCGCTCACCGTGACCACGCGGCCGATGGATCTGCTCGAGGTGCTCGACCGCTGGCTTGCGCCGCTCGCGCGCATCGGCCTGCAGCCCGAGCGCATTTCCCTGCAGTTGGGGTTGATGCTGCGCTTCACCGAGCATTTTTTCGTGCAGTGGCAGAAGCTCGACGACGCCCACCGCCTGCGCACCGGCCGCACCGGGGGGCTGCGCCTGGTCGCGCCGCTCACGGTGCAGATGCTGCAGGCCGCGCGGCGCGTGGCCGATGCGCTGTTTGCGCGCCTGGGCGGCTGAGCCCCGAATTATTACGATACCGAACGAACCCAACCGAGAGCCAAAAGATGAAAACCGCCATTACCCGCCACCAGTCCGAATCCATGGCCCTGGTGGGCCTGTTTGCCGCGCTGATCGCGGTCATGGGACTGATCCCGAAGATCGACCTGCCGCTCGGCGTGCCGATCACGCTGCAGACGCTGGGCGTGATGATGGCCGGCTGCCTGCTCGGGTCCTGGCGCGGGCTGCAGGCCATCTTGCTGTTCCTGGTCGCCGTCGCCGCGGGCCTGCCGCTGCTGGCCGGCGGGCGCGGCGGGCTGGGCGTGTTCATGGCGCCGACCACCGGCTATCTCATTGGCTGGACCGCGGCCGCGTTCACGACCGGCTTGCTGATGGCGCTGCTGCCCAAGGCCACGCCGCTGCGCGCGGCGGGCAGCGCGTTCGTCGCTTCGGTGGTCGGCGGCGTGCTGGTGCTGCACAGCTTCGGCATTGCCGGGCTGGTGCTGATCGCCAAGATTCCGCTGACCCAGGCCTTCTGGGGCGACCTGGTGTTCGTGCCCGGCGACCTGCTCAAGTGCGTGCTGTGCGCGCTGGTCGTGCACACCGTGGCCAAGGCGCTGCCCGACTGGCGCCTGGGCGGTCGCGGCGTCTGAGCGATGCGTTCTTCGGCGTTGTGGCAGGCCGTGCCGGATCCGGGCGCTGATTTGCCTGAAGCTTTTGCGCTGGTGCATGGGCCCTTGGCGCACTGGAGCGAAGTGCAGCCTGAAGCGGTGGCGCTGTCCAACGGTGCCGATCAACTGACTTTTGCGCAGCTGCACGAGCGTGTCGCGCAGCAGGCGCAGCGGCTTTGCGCTCGACGGGCGCCGGCCACGGTACTGCTTGATGGCAATGGCTCGGGCCTGGAGCGCATCGTCGATTTTCTGGCCGTGATCGCCAGCGGGCGCTGCGCGGCCGTCGCCGACCCGGACTGGCCTGAAGCGGTGCAGGCGCGCATTGCCGCGCAGTTCGCGCAGTTGCCTGCCGCGGACATGCCGGCGCCCGGGCCCGAGACGCCGTTCTATATCGGCTTCACTTCGGGCAGCAGCGGCCTGCCCAAGGGCTTTCGCCGCCACCACCGCTCGTGGACCGAAAGCTTTCGCGTCTCGGCGCAGGACCTGGGGCCGGCGGCCGCGCAGCGCGTGTTTGCGCCCGGGCGGCTGTCGCATTCGCTGTTTCTGTTTGCTGCGCTGCTGGGCTTGTGGAGCGGTGCAGGTGTCGAGATCCAGGAGCGTTTTTCCGCGGGCCGGGCGCTTGCGCGCCTGCAGTCGGGCGCGTTTCCCTTGCTGGTCGCGGTGCCCAGCCAATTGCAGCTGATGCTCGAATGGGCGCAGCGCCGCGACGCGCCGCCCATCGACGGCGTCGCGCTGCTGCTGATCAGCGGCGCGCGCTGGATGCGCGAGCGCACGCCGGCGCTGCAGGCGCTGTTCCCCAACGCGCGCATCGTCGAGTTCTATGGGGCCTCGGAAGCCAGCTATATCGCCTGGATGGAGGCCGATCCACAGGCGCCGGCGCAGGCCGTGGGCCGGCCGTTCAGCAATGTGGCGCTGCATATCGGGCCGGACCCGTTGGCCGCGGATGCGGGCGACGACGCGGGCCAGCCCGGGCTGATCTGGGTGCGCAGCCCGATGCTGTTCATCGACTATGTCGGGCAGTCCGACGGCTCGGCTGCGCTGCGCCGCGGCGACTGGCTCTCGGTGCGCGACATCGGCCATCTCGATGCCCAGGGCCGGCTGCATCTGCTCGGGCGCGAGAGCCGGATGATCGTGACCCAGGGCAAGAACCTGTTTCCCGAGGAGGTCGAGGCGCGGCTGCAGGCGCATCCCGCGTTGGGCCAGGTCTCGCTGCAGGGCGTGGCCGACGGGCTGCGCGGGCATGTGGTGCATGCGGTGCTGCAGTCGATGGACGAGGTCTGCCCGATGCCCGATGCGTTCGCGCTGGCACAGTGGTGCCGCGAAACGCTTGAAGCCTACAAGGCGCCGCGCCACTGGTGGCTGTGGCGGGGCGCATGGCCGCTCACGGCCAGCGGCAAGACCGACCATGGGGTGATTGCGCGGGCACTTGCTCAATCGCGCAAGGACTCACTGCAGCCATGGCCATGAATATTCCCGTGATTGGCTGGGCACGCACGCCGATTGCCCCGGTAGGTGGCGCATTGTCGTCGCTGCAGCCGCATGAACTCGCGGCGCCGCTGGTGCGCTCGCTGCTGGCCCGGGCCGGCCTGCCTTTGGCGGCCGTCGATGCCGTGGTGCTGGGCAATGCGCTGGGCGCGGGCGGCAATCCGGCGCGCATGCTGGCGCTGGCCGCGGGCCTGAACGAAAGCAGCGCGGCGTACAGCGTGGATACGCAGTGCTGCGCCGGGCTCGATGCGATCACGCTGGCCTGCGGGCTGCTCGCATCGGGGCAGGCGCAGATCGTCATTGCGGGCGGCGCCGAGGCCTGGAGCCGCGCGCCGATTCGCCAGCACCGGCCACTGTCGCCCACGGAGCCGGCCGTAGCCTATGAGCGCCCGGCCTTTGCACCCTGGCCGGAGCGCGACCCCGACATGCTGCAGGCCGCGGCCGACCACGCGCAGCGCATGGGCTGCACGCGTGCGGCGCAGGATGCGCATGCGCTGCAGAGCCATGCCCGCGCCGTTGCCGCGCGCGCCGCGCAGCAGGCCGAGATCATTGCGTTCGAAGGCCTCGACCATGATGCCTACCCGCGCCTGCTGCGCGCCGAGCGCGTGGCGCGCATGCCGGTCATGGCCCAGGCCCCGGGTGCGGCCGACTGCGCTGTCAGCACCCTGGCGATCTCCGCCCGGGCCGATGGCGCGGCGCTGCTGCTGCTGGCCACGCCCGAGGCCTGCCGCGAATGGGGGCTGCAGCCCGCGGCGCTGTGGCGCGGCGCGGCAAGCGTCGGAGGCGCGCCCGAAACGCCGATGCTCTGCGCGGCCAGCGCGGCGCGCGCGCTGCTCGCGCGGCTCGCGCTTGCCGTGCCCGATATCGATGCCTGGGAGCTGCATGATGCGTTTGCCGTGCAGGCCCTCGATTTCTGTGCCCGGCTCGGGCTCGCACCCGAGCGGCTCAACGCCCAGGGCGGAGGCCTCGCGCGCGGTCACCCGATCGGCGCCTCGGGCGCGGTGGCCGCGGTGCGCGTGCTGGCGCAGCTGCAGCCCGGCCAGCGCGGGCTGGCTTGCATTGCAGGTGCGGGCGGCCTCGGTGCGGCAGCGGTGTTTGAACGTCTGACCATCCAATAGCGCAATCCGTTTCATGCATTCCTTTTCTCCCCATGCCGCGATGGTGCGCAGCCGGCGCTCGGTGCGCGGCTTTCTGCCGACTCCCGTGCCGCAGGCGCTGCTCGAGCAACTGCTCGAGACCGCGCGCCAGGCGCCCAGCGGCGCCAATCTCCAGCCCGGGCGCTTCTGGGCGCTGCAGGGCGCGGCGCGCGAGCGCGTGAGCGCGGCGCTGTGCGAAGCGGTGCGCTCCGGGCAGCCCGAGCGCGAGGAGTACGACTACTTTCCCCAGCCGATGCCAATGCAGCTGCGCAAACGCCAGGTGGCATCGGCCCAGGCGCTGTACCGCAGCCTGGGTATCGCACGCGGCGATGCCCCCGCGCGCCAGCAGCAGTTCGAGCGCAACTACCGTTTCTTCGATGCGCCCGTCGCGCTGCTGGTGACCATCGACCGCGCCTTCGGCCACGGCGGCTTCATGGACCTGGGGCTGTGCCTGCAGGGCCTGCTGCTGGCCGCGCATGCCGAGGGCCTGGGGGCCTGCGCGATCGGGGCATTGGCTTCGTATCCGGAAATCGTGCGGCGGGAACTGGGTTTGCCCGAGAGCGAAATCGTGGTCTGTGGCGTGGCGCTGGGCTGGCCCGACCCGCACGCGCCGGTCAATCAGGCGCAGACCGAGCGCGAGCCGCTGGCGCAGTATTTCCAGGTGATTTCCTGAACCGGCGCGCTGCGCGGGGCGGCTGCCCACATGACAAAAGCGTAATGCGTGCGCAATCTTCCTGAGTGGCTGCATGTCACAGAATTGTCTTCATCGCCTGGCAGCGGATCTCCGGACCGCCGCTTTCCTTGAACATGATCTGAGAGACAACAATGAACTCCATCCGCCGCAGCGCTTCCATCCTGATCCTGTCCCTGACATCCGCCGTCGCCGGCCACGCGCTGGCCGCCGAGCCCGCGGGCCTGACCCGCGCCCAGGTGCTGGCCGACATGTCCGCTGCCCAGCGCAACGGCACGATCATCGACACCCGCAGCAGCCTGCCGCGCAACATGCTGCAGCCCCAGCAATACCCGGCGCAGCAGCAGGCCGCGGGCAAGACCCGGGCCCAGGTGCTGGCCGAACTCGAGCAGGCGCGTGTCAATGGCGAGCTGACCGAAGGCGAAGCCGGCATGCGCCAGAACCAGCTGCGCCCCGATCTGTACCCCTCGCAGGTGGCGCAGGGTCAGGCGGTGACGAGTGATCAGGTGTATGCGGAGATGCAGCGGGCACGCGCCGCCGGTCAGCTGCAGATCCGTGAAGGGTACTGAAGGCTAGGCGGTCACCCTGTCTATAAGTCTAGCCGTCCATGGTTTGACGGGCCCGCCCAGGGAGGCTCACCACGAACGGATCAGACAAAGCCCAACTCCCAATGACAAAAAACCCCGCAAGATCCTTGCGGGGTTTTTTCATGGAGCCGGCGTTCACTCCATCGTCAGTTTCTGCTTCACCACGACGTTCTTGTAGACCGCGAGTTCTTCCTTCATCTGCTGGGCAAACTTCTCCGGCGTGTCGGCCTGGATGATCGATCCGGTTTCCTCGATGCGCTTGCGGATCGCGGGGTCCTGCAGCACCTTGCGCGTCGCGGCGTTGATCCTGTCCACGATGTCCCGAGGCATGTTCTTCGGGCCGACGATGCCGTAGTAGGCCATGCGGTTCGCGGCCTCGAGGCCGACTTCCTTGAAGGTCGGCACATCGGGCATTGCGGGCACGCGCTCGGGGGCGGCGACCACCAGTGCCACGAGGCGCTTTTCCTTGATGAAGGGCAGGGCCGAGGGCAGGTTGTCGAAGATCAGCGGCACCTGGCCGGCCACCGCGTCGTTGAGCGCCGGGCCCGAGCCGCGGTAGGGCACGTGCATCATGTCGGTGCCGGTCGAGAGCTTGAACATTTCCATCATCAGATGGGTGATCGAGCCGGTGCCGGGCGAGGCGTAGGAGTACTTGGCTGGGTTCTTCTTCACTTCCTCGAGGAACTGCTTGTAGTTCTTGCCCGCGAACTGCGGGTTGGCCGCAATGACATTGGGCGTGGCCGCGATGTTGATGACGGGCGTGAAGTCGGTCGCGACGTTGTAGGGGATCTTGGGGTTGATGGCCGGGTTGGTGGCCGTGGTCGACACCGTGGCAATGCCCAGGTGGTAGCCGTCGGGCGTGGCGCGCGCGGTTTCCGCGGCGCCGATGCTGCCGCCGCCGCCGCCGCGGTTCTCGACGATCACCGGCTGGCCCAGCTCGCGGCCCAGCGGGTCGGCAATGACGCGCGCGATCAGGTCGGTGGTGCCGCCGGCGGCAAAGGGAACCAGCAGCTTGATGGGCTTGTTGGGGTAGGCGGACTGGGCAAACGCGCTGCCGAACACCGAAAGAAGGCCCAGGGCCAGGATGCTTTTGCGAACCATTGAATTGTCTCCCTTGAATTTTTTCTTCAACGGATAAATGCTAATGGATTGCGAAGGGGACGAGTATTCGGGGCAGAGGGAAAGCTTTGGTAGTTTCCCTTGAACGCCAGTGTCAGATCGCGCCATCGGCCCGAAGCGCCGCGATGCGTGCCTCGTCCAGCCCCATCTGCTCGAGCACCTCCTGCGTATGCTGGCCCAGCGCGGGTGGCGCGCGGTGGTACGTCACGGGCGTGGCCGACAGGCGCATCGGGTTGGCGACGCCGGCAATCGCTGGCTGGCCATCATCGCGCGGCAGCGCGATGCGCAGGCCGCGCGCGCGCACCTGCGGGTCGTCGAAAGCCTGGGCCACGGTGTTGATCGGTCCGCAGGGCACGGCCTTGTCTTCGAACAGTGTGATCCACTCGGCCGTGGTGCGCGTGCGCAGCGCCGGCTCCATCAGCGCCAGCAGCGCCGCACGGTTGTGCACGCGCGCGGTGTTGGTGGCAAAGCGTGCATCCTGGGCCCAGCCCGGTGCGCCGATCGCGGCGCAAAAGCGCGCGAACTGGCCGTCGTTGCCGATGGCCAGCAGCACATTGCCGTCTTGGGTCGGGAAGTCCTGGTAGGGCGCGAGGCTCGGGTGCACATTGCCCGCGCGGCCCGGCGCAGCGCCCGTCGCGAGGTAGCCCGCGGCCTGGTTGGCGAGCACCGCCATGCCGACATCGAGCAGCGCCATGTCGATGTACTGGCCCTGGCCGCTGTGGTGGCGCGCGTTGAGCGCCGCGAGAATCGCGTTGCTGGCGTACAGCCCGGTGAACACGTCGATCACCGCGACCCCGGCCTTGAGCGGACCACCGCCGGGCGTGCCGTCGGCGTGGCCCGTGATGCTCATCAGACCGCACATCGCCTGGACCATGAGGTCGTAGCCCGCGCGCTCGGCGTAGGGGCCGTCCTGGCCGAAGCCGGTGATCGAGCAGTAGACCAGGCGCGGGTTCAGTGCCTTGAGACTGTCGTAGTCCAGGCCGTATTGGCTGAGACCGCCGACCTTGAAGTTCTCCACCACGACATCGGCCTCGCAGGCCATGCGCCGCAGCAGCGCCTGGCCTTCGGGGTGCGCCATGTCGACGGTGATGGAGCGCTTGTTGCGGTTGCAAGCCGTGAAGTAGCTTGCGTCGCGCGTGTCGTTGCCGGCTTCGTCGCGCAGGAAGGGCGGGCCCCAGTGGCGCGTGTCGTCGCCGGCCACCGGACGCTCGACCTTGACGACATCGGCGCCGAGATCGGCCAGCATCTGGGTGCACCAGGGGCCGGCGAGAACACGGGAGAGGTCGAGGACTTTGATGCCGGCGAGGGCGGCGGGGGAGGATGTGGGGGTTGGGTTCATGGCGGGACGTGATGGCCTGGAGGAAAGGCTTTGGAGTCACAGGAGGGCTGGCCGTCCACCCTTCGACAAGCTCAGGGCGAACGGTCTTCACCGTTCGTGGTGAGCCTCCCTAGGCGGGCCCGTCGAACCATGAACGTCCCACCTCGAATCAAGCTCGGGACGGCACAGGGCAACCCTCCCGCTTGTGGACTTCAATCAATTTGCGAAAGCCGCAATTCCCGTCTGCGCCCGACCCAGAATCAGCGCATGCACATCATGCGTGCCCTCATAGGTGTTCACCACCTCGAGGTTCACCAGATGCCGCGCCACGCCGAATTCATCGCTGATGCCGTTGCCGCCCAGCATGTCGCGCGCCAGGCGGGCGATGTCGAGGGCCTTGCCGCAGTTGTTGCGCTTGATCAGCGAGGTGATCTCGACCACGTTCTGGTGTTCGTCCTTCATGCGGCCCACGCGCAGCGCGGCCTGCAGGCCCAGCGTGATTTCGGTCTGCATGTCGGCGAGCTTCTTTTGCACCAGCTGGTTGGCGGCCAGGGGGCGGCCGAACTGCTTGCGGTCGAGCGTGTACTGGCGCGCGGTGTGCCAGCAGGCCTCGGCCGCGCCCATCGCGCCCCAGGCGATGCCGAAGCGAGCGCTGTTGAGGCAGGTGAACGGGCCCTTGAGGCCGCGCACTTCGGGAAACGCGTTTTCTTCGGGCACGAACACCTCGTCCATGACGATCTCGCCGGTGATCGAGGCACGCAGGCCGACCTTGCCGTGGATCGCGGGGGCGCTCAGGCCCTTCCAGCCCTTTTCCAGGATGAAGCCGCGGATCTGGCCCACGGCGCCGCTCTCGGAGACTTCCTTGGCCCAGACGACGAACACGTCGGCCACGGGGCTGTTGGTAATCCACATCTTGCTGCCGCTGAGCTTGTAGCCGCCGTCGACCTTCTGGGCGCGCGTGACCATCGAGCCCGGGTCGGAGCCGTGGTCGGGTTCGGTCAGGCCGAAGCAGCCGATGAACTGGCCGCTGGCCAGCTTGGGCAGGTACTTCTGCTTTTGTTCCTCGGTGCCGAATTCGTTGATCGGCACCATGACCAGCGAGCTCTGCACGCTGGCCATCGAGCGGTAGCCCGAGTCCACGCGCTCGATCTCGCGCGCCACCAGGCCGTAGCTCACATAGTTCAGGCCCGAGCCGCCGTAGGCTGCGGGAATCGTCGGGCCGAGCAGGCCGAGCTCGCCCATCTCGCGGAAGATGGTGATGTCGGATTTCTCATGGCGGAACATTTCCAGCACGCGTGGTGCCAGCTGGCCCTGGCAGTAGTCGCGCGCGGCGTCGCGCACCATGCGCTCTTCCTCGGTGAGCTGTTGGTCAAGCTGGAAGGGATCGTCCCATTGGAAATTGCCGGCCATGTGTGTCTCCTTGAATGCGTTGGATGTGCCCTGCGCTTTGCGCATGGGGCAGTGAATGGATGCGATCGTAGGCAGTTGCGCAGCTCTGGGCAAACGATTTGTTTGCATCCAGATATGCGCTTCACGCATGAATGGGGTCGGGCGGCGGTGGCGCCCACTGGCGTTTCACGCTCTCGGCCAGCAAGCTGGCAAAGGCCTGGGCGGCCGCGCTGCGCGAAGTGCGCGCATTCCACAGCAGGCTGGCCGTGCGCATCAGCGGCGGCTGCAGGCCCAGCGCGCACAGGCCCTGGCCATGCAGCGCCGCGGCGCGCTCGGGCACGATGCAGGCCAGCTGCGGCCCCCAGCGGCAGGCTTCGATCAGCGCATGCACCGACTCCATCTCGACCATGACCCGGGGCTGCACCCCGGCGGCGCGCAGATGTCCCTCGACCAGGCGCCGGGTGGCGAAGCGCCGCGACAGCAGCGCCAGTGGCACCTCCTGCAGTTGCTGCAACTGCAGCGGCACGCTTTGACCCGCCAGCGGGTGCGACGCATGCGCCACGAATTGCATGTGCTCCTCGAATAGCGGCTCGGACTCCACGCCCGCCACACCCGCAGGGTGGAAGGCCATGCCCAGGTCCAGCTCGCCACTGAGCAGCAGCGCTTCGATCTCGGGCGCCAGCAGCTCGCGCAGCACGACATGGATCTTCGGGTAGCGCGCGTTGAACGCCGCCACGGCCGAAGGCACCAGCGTATGCAGCGAGGTGGGGATCACGCCCACCGTGAGCCGGCCGGCCTGGAGGCTTGCGAGATCGGCCAGCGCCATGCGCCCGGCTTCGAGCTCCTGCAGCGCGCGCGCCGCATAGTCCTTGAACACCAGCCCGGCCTGCGACAGCTTCAGGCCCCGGCCCACGCGCTCGAACAACGCCACGCCCAGCTCCTCCTCGATCTGGCGCAGGCCGTGCGACAGCGTGGACTGGGTGACGAACAACTGCTTGGCCGAGGTGGTCAGATGCTCGGTGCGGGCAATGTCGAGAAAGTAGCGCAGCTGGCGGATTTCCATGGCGGCAGGTCCCAGGATGGCGTTGAACGTTCGAAATTATCGAATGAATCGGCCGATATAAATCATTGGATCGGTTGAATGTTCGGCCCTAAGCTGTGTTTCAGCGGCTTTATCCCGTCCCACCCGGCCGCAGCAAAGAGATCCGCATGAGCCACGAATTCACCATCGAGCGCATCCAGGTGCGCATCCTGGACATCCCCACCATCCGCCCGCACAAGCTGTCGTTTGGCTCGATCCAGCGCCAGAGCCCGGTCATCGTGCAGCTGTGGCTGCAACACGGCGCCTGCGGTTTCGGCGAGGCCGCGACCATTGGCGGCCCGTCATGGAACGAGGAGTCGCCCGAGAGCATTGCGCATGCCATTGAAAACTACCTCGCACCGGCCGTGCTCGGGCACAAAGCCGGCGGTATCGAGAGCCTGCTGGCGCGCATGGATCTGGCCTGCAAGGGCAACGCATTTGCCAAGTCCGCGGTGGAGATGGCGCTGATCGACGCGCTGGCGCGCGCGCTGGACATTCCCGCCTGGCAGCTGCTGGGCGGCAAGGTGCATGAAAGCCTGCCCCTGGCCTGGACGCTGGCCAGCGGCGATGTCGAGCGCGACCTGCAGGAAGCCCAGTTGCGGCTGGAGCAGGGCCGCCACCGGATCTTCAAGATGAAGATCGGCGCGCGCCCGCCGCAGGACGACGTGGCGCACGTGAGCCGCATCGCCCGCGGCCTGCCCGATTCGGCGACGCTCACGGTGGACGTCAACCAGGCCTGGGACGGCAACACCGCGCGCCGCTACCTGCCGCAGCTGATCGAGGCCGGTGTCACGCTGATCGAGCAGCCCGTGGCGAAATGGAACGTGCCCGCGCTGCGCCAGCTGACGCAGGAGCTGCGTGGCGCGCTGATCATGGCCGACGAGACCGTGTGCACGCCGCAGGACGCGATGCTGCTGGCGCGCGAGCAGGCCGCGCAGGTGTTTTCGCTCAAGGTGGCCAAGCATGGCGGCCTGCTGCGCACGCGCAAGGTGGCGGCCGTGGCCGAGGCCGCGGACATCGGCTGGTATGGCGGCACGATGCTCGAGACCTCGATCGGCAGCGCGGCTTCGGCCCATGTGTTCTCGACGCTGCCCGGCGCGCACCACGGCTGCGAGCTGTTCGGCCCGCAACTGCTGGTCGACGACCTCGTCGAGCAGCAGATGACGATCCGCGACTTCGCACTGCAGCTGCCCGACGGCCCGGGCTACGGCCTCACGGTGTCGACCAGTCAGCTCGACCGTTTCGACCGCGCGCTGGCGGGCAAGCAGCCGCTGCATGTGGACCTGGGCGCAACCCGCGCCTGATTTTTCAGCCGCACGCCCGGGCGTGCGGTCCCACCTTTCAAGGAGAACCCGATGCTGTTTCTGGTCCGCATGGATGTACGCATTCCCCACGAGCTGCCGCCCGAGCAGGTCGACGAGATCAAGGCGCGCGAAAAAGCCTATTCGCAGGCGCTGCAGCGCGACGGCCGCTGGCAGTCGATCTGGCGCGTGGTGGGCGAGTACGCCAACTACAGCGTGTTCGACGTCGCGTCCAACGACGAACTGCACGGGCTGCTGCAGGGCCTGCCGCTGTTCCCGTACATGGAGATCCAGGTGACGCCGCTGGCGCGCCACCCCTCGGCCATCGACTGAGCGATCGGCCCGACTTTTCCCCCTACAAAAAAACTTCCAAGGAGACAAATCATGAAAAGCCCCTTCCTGCAAAAAGCCCTGCTGGGCGTCGCACTGGCCGCCTGCGCCGTTCCCGCCCTGGCCCAGGGCTCGGTCGGCAATTGGCCCGACAGGCCCGTCAAGTGGATCGTGCCGTTTCCGCCGGGCGGCGCGATGGATGCGATCGCGCGCACGCTGGGCGAAGTGGCCGGGCGCAAGCTGGGCCAGCCTTTCGTGATCGAGAACAAGCCTGGCGCGGGCGGCAACATCGGCGCGGACTTCGTCGCCAAGCAACCCGCCGATGGCTACACGTTGATGATCACCTCGATCGGCATGGCGACCAATGGCGCGCTCTACAACAAGCTCAGCTACGACCCGATCAAGGACTTCGCGCCGGTGAGCCTGCTGGCCGTGGTGCCCAACATCCTGGTCGCGGGCAGCAAGCAGTCCGATGTCAAGAGCGTCAAGGACCTGATCGCCAAGGCAAAGCAAAAGCCCGATGCACTGACCTACGCGTCGGCCGGCAACGGCACGTCGATCCATCTCGCGGGCGCGAGCTTCACCTCGCTCACGGGCGTGAAGATGCTGCATGTACCGTACCGCGGCAGCGGCCCGGCGATCACCGATCTGCTCGGCGGCCAGGTGGATTTCATGTTCGACAGCATCACCTCGGCGCGCCCGCACATCGAGGCCGGCAAGCTGCGTGCGATCGCCATCACCACCAAGACGCGCTCGCCGTCGCTGCCCGATGTGCCGACAGTCGCCGAATCCGGCGTGCCGGGCTATGAAGTCTCGCCCTGGTTCGCGACCTTCATGCCCGCGGGCACGCCCGCGCCCATCGTCGCCAGGCTGGGTCAGACGCTCAACGAAGCGATGAGCGACCCCGAGGTCAAGAAGCGCCTGGCAGCGATAGGTGCCGAGCCGATCGGCAGCACGCCGCAGGCGCTTGCGGCCCACCTGAAGACCGAAACCGATCGCTGGACCCAGCTGATCAAGGAATCGAATATCAAGGTGGACTGAACTTCTACCCGCCGGGCCTGCTTGCAGGCCTTTTTTCATCCCGCCCTCCATTTCTCCACTGCTGCCCATGCCCGAATTGCATTCCATCGTCCAGGGACAAGGTCCCGTCATCGTCTTGAGCCACGCGCTGGGCTGCGACCTGCATATGTGGGACGAAGTGAGCGCGCTGCTGGAGGACCGCTACACCGTCGTGCGCTATGACCAGCGCGGCCATGGCCGCTCGCCGGCCAGCGCCGCGGATTTCGGCATGCAGGATCTGGCGCAGGATGCGGCTGGTCTGATCGCGCAGTTGGGCCGCGGACCGGTGCATTTCGCGGGGGTGTCGATGGGCGGCATGGTGGCCCAGGCGCTGGCCGCGCTGCACCCGGGCGCGGTGCGCAGCATCACCATCGCCAACTCGGCCGCGCGCTACGACAGCGCCGCGCGCCAGGGCTGGCAGACCCGCATCGATACCGTGAGGGCGCAGGGTGTGGGGGCGATTGCCGATGGCGCCTTGCAGCGCTGGTTGTCGGCCGACTTCCTCGCGCGCCACCCGGAGCGTGTGGCCCGGATGCGCGCCGCGCTGGTGCAGATGGAAGCCCAGCCCTACGCCCAGGCCTGCGCCGCCGTGGCGGGCATTGCCTTGAATGAGACCAACGCCTCGATCCGCTGCCCCGCATTGGTGATCGGCGGCACGCTGGACTTCGCGACGCCGATGGCGATGTCCGAGGAAATCGCCGCGGGCATTGCCGGCGCCGAACTGGCGTCCATCGAGGCCGCGCATATCAGCTGCGTGGAGCAGCCGGCAGTGTTTGCGCGCTTGCTCGACGCGTTCATCCAGCGCGTCTGAGCCGGCGCTCAGCGCTCCATCAAGCCGCCGCGCAACGCGCCCTGCAGCAGTTCGCGCAACGTGTGCGCCACGCCGTGGCGACCGTCGCGGCGCCAGGCGAGATGCATTTCGACATCGAGCCCGGTCACATCGGCCAGCGGCTTGAAGCACACATTGGCATAGCGCAGCTTCATGGCCGAGCGCGGCACCAGCGCGATGCCGACATTCGCATCGACCAGCGCCAGGATCGAATGCGTGTGGCTCAGCGTCTGCACGGTCTCCGGCGCCACGCCATTGGCGCGCAGCTGGCCCGCGACGATCTCGTAGAGATAGCGCGACTCCGAGGGGCAGAACTCGATAAAGGGTTGGCTCTGCAGCGCCGCCAGCGGCACTTCGTCCCGGGCCGCGAGCGGGTGGTCCAGGGGCAAAGCCAGCATGAAGGGCTCGCGCACCAGCGGGGTCGAGTCGCTGAAGCTGCGCGGCGCGAAGGGGCGCACGATGCCCAGGTCGATGCGGTCGGCGCCCAGCGCCTCGATCTGGTCGACGGTCTGCATCTCGCGCAGCACCAGGTGCACGTCGGGCAGCCGCGCGCGCACGCAGGCCAGCAGCTGCGGCAGGATCGTGAAGCTGGCCGCGGGAATGAAGCCCAGCGTGACGCTGCCGGCTTCGGCCTGCATCGCGCGGCGCGCGGCAATCGTCGCGGCCTGGCTGCGGCGCAGGATGTCCTCGGCCTCGCGCAGGAAGATCCGGCCGGCCACCGTGAGCCGCACCGCGCCGCCCGCGCGCTCGAGCAGCTGCACGCCGACTTCATGCTCGAGCAGCTGGATCTGGCGCGTCAGCGGCGGCTGCGTCATGTGCAGCAGCGCCGCGGCGCGGCCGAAGTGCAGCTCGGAAGCCACCGCCACGAAGCATCTCAGTTGGGTCAGTTGGAACATGGAAGCTGATTCATTTATTGGATGGCGGCATCCGATGTCTGGATTGGACGGCGGGGCATGGCGCTTCTAGAGTGGCTTCTTCAAACCAAAAGCTTTCTGGAGACAGCATGACTGCATTTACCGGCCTGGCCCTGCGCGAAGCGCTCAACGGCATTTCGGGGATTCTCGTGACCCCCTTCGATGCGCAGGACGCCATCTGCGCCGCTCCGCTGCAGCCCGTGGTCGACCGCGCGGTCGATGCCGGCGTGCATGTGCTGGTGGCCAACGGCAACACCAGTGAATTCTATGGGCTGCAGGCGCACGAGGCCGAGCGCATGGTGCAGGTCGCGGCCGAGTGCGTCGCCGGGCGCGTGCCGCTGCTTGGCGGCGTGGGCCGCAGCGTGCACGAGGCGCGCGCGCTGGCCAAGGCCTCGGCGCGCGCCGGCGCGTCGGCGCTCATGGTGCACCAGCCGCCAGACCCGTTTGTCGCGCCGCGCGGCGTCGTGAAGTATGTGCAGCAGATCGCGGAAGCCGCCGAGGGCCTGCCGCTGGTGCTGTACCTGCGCAACGAGAACATCGGCCTGGCGACGATCGAGTCGCTGTGCCGTATTCCCGAGGTCATCGGCGTGAAGTGGGCCTCGCCCACGCCGCTGGTGCTCGCCGAGATGATCCGCCGCACCGCGGACCGCGATCTGGCCTGGGTCGGGGGTCTCGCCGAAGTCTGGGCGCCGCCGCTGTGCGCCGTGGGCGCGCGCGGCTTCACTTCGGGGCTGATCAATGTGTTTCCCGAGCGCTCGGTGGCGATCTACAACGCGCTCGAGCAGTCGGACTACCCGCTGGCCATGCGCCTGATCGGCGAGATGCTGCCCTTCGAGGAGCTGCGCGCACAGGAGAACAACGGCGCCAATGTGACCGTGGTCAAGGCCGCGCTGCAATGGATGGGCAACGACTGCGGCGCGACGCGCGCGCCCTCGGCCTGGCCGCTGAGCGCCACGCAGCAGCAGCAGCTCGACACCCTGCTGGCCGGCTGGAAGAAGTAAGCCGATTTTTTGCGTGGCGGCCGGGGTTTCCCTCCGCTGCGCTTTTTGCCTCCAAGCGACCCATAACTATTAAGAGCGCCTAACAGAACCCAGCAAATCGAAGATTTGCGGTTGAGACTAGGCGCGATGCCGCAGACAGTGCAGTAGCACGGCAAGGCATCGCAACGACGTCTCAAGGGTTTTGTTAGGCGCTCTAAGGACAAGACATCATGAAGACGCGCCGTACCCTCCTGGCTCTTGCACTGCTTTCGCCGCTGTGCTCCCCTGTTTTCGCCCAAAGCTTTCCCGCGCGCCCGATCACCATCGTGGTCGGCTCCACGGCGGGCAGCGCCACCGATGGCCTGGCGCGCGCCGTGGCCGCCGAAGTCGGCAAGGAAACCGGGCAATCGGTGATCGTCGAAAACCGCGCCGGCGCCTTTGGCGGCATTGCCGCGCAGCATGTGGCGCGCGCGCAGCCCGATGGCTACACGGTCTTCATGACGACCAACACCACGCAGGCCGCGAACCCGCACCTGCTCAAGAAGCTGCCCTACGATCCGCTCAAGGATTTCGCGCCCGTGGCGCTGCTGGCCAAGGGCCCGCTGCTGCTGGTGGTGAACCCGAAGCTGGGCGTCAACAGCATCGCCGAGCTCGTGGCGCTGGCCAAGCGCCAGCCGGGCAAGCTCAACTACGGCTCGGGCAGCTCGTCGGCGCAGGTCGCGACCGAGCTGTTCCAGCAGATGACGGGCACCGAATTCAACTACGTGCCCTACAAGGCCAACCCGCCGGCGGTCATGGACCTGATCGCGGGCCAGACCGATCTGATGATCGTCGATCTCGCGACCACCGCGGCCCAGGTCAAGGCCGGCAAGCTCAAGGCGCTGGGCCTGAGCAGCCCGGGCCGCCTGTCGCTGATGCCGGGCGTGCCGACGATCGGCGAGTCGCTGCCGGGCTATGAATTCGGTTACTGGAATGCGCTGTATGCGCCCTCGGGCACGCCCGCGCCCGTGGTGCAAAGGCTCAATGCGCTGATGCGCAGCGCGATGCAGACGGCGTCGGTGCGGGCTGTTGCGCAGCAGTCGGGGATGGAGACCACGCTGTCTTCGCCCGAGGAGATGAATCGGTTCCAGGTGGCCGAGTACGAGCGGTGGGGGAAGATCATCAAGACGGCGGGGATCGAGCCGGAATAAGGCATCCAACGGGTGGGCTGATTCAGCGGCAGTCGCGGGTTTTCTTTTCGAGGCCGGGTCTCGGCCCGGCAGCCGACCCCCTTTCTTGTCACGCGACAAGAAAGGGGGCAAAGAAGCGCGGCCCAGCTGTCTGCGACCCTCCGCTGCGCTGCGGGCGACCTGCCGTGCTCGGTCCCGGGCTGCACCGCGGAACTCGCTGCGCGCCTTTGGCGCTCCGCTCGGACAACCGCGGTGAGTCAGATGACGAAGCCTCCGTGTCCTTCGGCACTCCGGCCCAGCCCGGGCCCTGTGCGCGGCAGGCGCAGCCAGATGGGCGGGGGGCGGGATAGCTTCTTTGGGGTTTGAAGCTTGCTGGCCTTGGCTGTAACGAGCTGCTCCGAGGCGTCCCCTCACCCCCACCACACCGGCATCAACCTGCGCACTTCCTCGCGCCCAAACCGGTCGTCCATCAAAAACAGCTCCCCGGTATCGCTTTCCGAGCGGATGACCCGGCCTGCGGCTTGCACCACCTTGCGCAGGCCCGGGAAGAGGTAGGTGTAGTCGTAGCCGGTGCGCGTGCCGAAGCGCTGCTGCATGCAGCGCTTCATGCTTTCGTTGACGGGGTTGAGCTGGGGCAGGCCCAGCGTGGCGATGAACGCGCCGATCAGGCGGTCGCCGGGCAGGTCGATGCCTTCGCCGAAGGCGCCGCCGAGCACGGCGAAGCCGATGCCCTGGCCGCCGGGCTGGAAGCGGTCGATGAAGGCCTGGCGGCTGTCGGTGTCCATGGAGCGCACCTGGCGCCACACCGGCGGCGCATCGGGCTGCGCGCACAGCGCCTGGGCCACGCGCTCGAGGTAATCGAAGCTGCTGAAGAAGCACAGGTAGTTGCCCGGGCGCTTGCGGAACTGCGCGCAGACCAGCGCCACGATGCGCGCCACCGAGGCCTCGCGGTCCTGGTAGCGCGTGGAGACATCGCGCACGATGTGCACCGCGAGCTGCGCGGCCTTGAAGGGCGCGGGCACGTCGATCCAGGCCGTGGCCTCGGGCAGGCCCAGCGTGTCGCGGTAGAACGGGGCGGGGCTCAGCGTGCCCGAGAACAGCACCGTCGCATGCGCGGCCGCGTGGCGCGCGAGCAGGTGCGGCGCGGGAATGACATTGCGGATGCACAGGATCGAGGCGCGCTTGCGCCGTCCCTGCGCGGGCACCAGCGTCACGTCGAACAGCGCGTTGTCGTCGAACTTCTCCTCGAGCACGGAGAACTGCAGTGCCTCGAGATAAAAACCCAGCACCGGATCGCCGGGCAGCATCGGCACGTCGGCGTTGGCTTCGCCAATCAGCGAGATGGCCTTTTGCAGCGCGGCCATGAAATCCAGCGGCACCTGCGCATGGCATTGGTAGGTGGCGGTCTGGCTCTCGTGGATATCGTTCCAGGCGCGGTTCAGCGCGTCGAGCGACTTGCGGATGCGGCCCTTGGCATGCTTGCGCGCCGCGGCCAGCGACCCCGGGGCGAGCTCCGCCGTGTACATGCTGCGCGCGCGGTCGAGCAGGTTGTGCGCCTCGTCGACCAGGATGCCGACCTTCCACTGGTGGGCCTGCGTCAGCGCATGCAGCATGGCCGAGCCGTCGTAGAAGTAGTTGTAGTCGCCCACCACCACATCGCTCCAGCGCGCCATCTCCTGCGTGAGGTAGTAGGGGCAGACCGCATGCGCGAGCGCGACTTCGCGCAGCCGTGCGCTGTCCCACACGGCCTGCACTTCGAGCACCGCGGCGCGCGCCTCGGGCAGGCGGTCGTAGAAGCCCTGGGCCAGCGGGCAGGAGTCGCCGTGGCAGGCCTTGTCCGGGTGCTCGCAGCTTTTCTCGCGCGACTGCAGCGTGATGGCGCGCAGCGGCGCGCCGGCCCCTTCGGTCGTGATTTGCTGGTTGATCTGGCCCAGCGCCTGCGTGGCCAGCCCATGGCCCGTGCCTTTGGCGGTGAGAAAGAAGATCTTGTCCAGGCCCTGGTCGGGGCAGGCCTTGAGCATGGGAAACAAGGTGCCGATGGTCTTGCCGATGCCCGTCGGTGCCTGCGCCATCAGGCAGTTGCCGGCCTCGCTCGCGCGCGACACGCGGTAGACGGCCACCGACAGCGCGCGCTGACCCGCGCGGAAATTTCCCAGCGGAAAAGCCAGGGCTGCGAGCGCCTGGTCGCGCCCGCGGCGGTGCGCATCTTCGCTCTCTGCCCAGCGCAGGAAGCGCGCGCATTGCGTCTCGAAGAATTCCTGCAGCTCGGCGGCTTCGAAGCGCTGCGCGATCGCGTCTTCTTTTTGCGTCACGATGTTGAAATAGATCAGCGCGATCTTGAGCTGCGGCAGTGCGCGCTCGCAGCACAGCAGGTGGCCGTAGATCTTGGCCTGCGCCCAGTGCAGCGCGCGGTGGTTGGCGCGAATGGCGTCGAGATTGCCGCGGTAGGTCTTGATTTCCTCGAGCTGCCCGGCCTGCGGGTCGAAGCCGTCGGCGCGCCCGCGCACGCGCAGGGTCTCGTACTGGCCCTGCAGCGGCACTTCGGCCTCGTACTCCGGGCCGCGCCGCGACTGCACCAGCAGATGGCCTTCGATGCCCTGCTGCGCGGTGGGCGCGGGCGTGAAGCGCAGGTCGAGGTCTCCCTGCTTGGCGGTGAATTCGCACAGCGTGCGCACGGAGACGGTGTAAGTCACGGACCGTCTCCCGGCCCGGTGCGCCACTGCACATGGCAGACGCTGACCGGAATGCCATGCTCGCGGCAGTACTGCAGCCAGCGGATCTGGTTGTCCTGCAGCTTGTCGCCCGGCCCCTTGACCTCGACCAGCTCGTAGCGCTTTTCCGCGGGCCAGAAGCGCACCAGATCGGGAAACCCGGTGCGGTTGGCCTTGACGTCCGCCATCAGCCGCGCGAACAGCAGCTTGAGGTGCGCGGCGCTGATGCATTCGAGCGCGAGCAGTAGCAGCGGCTCGGACAGCGTGCCCCAGAACACGAAGGGCGACTGCACGCCCTGCTTGGCGGCAAAACGCTCGAGAATCGCGGCCGCGTAGTCGGGCGTGTCCAGCAGCGCCAGGCAGCGCGCGAACTCCTGCGCGCGGCGCTGCGTGAAGTCGGGCGCACTCAGATCGGCGGGCGCGCTCTGGAAGGGGTGAAAGAATGCACCCTGCACCGGCGCGAAGATCGCGGGCCAGCACAGCAGCCCGAACAGCGAATTGACCAGCGCGTTCTCGACATAGAACACCGGGGCAGTGTCCTCGTGCCAGTGCTGGCGCAGCACGTATTCGACGGACATCGGCAGCGCGGGCGGATCGAGCACGATGTCCGAGCGCAGCTGCGCGAGCGCCTGCGCCGCGCCGGGGCGCCGGCCCGGCGCGCCCTGGCCCACGCTGCGCTGCAGGCGCGGCAGCATGCGCAGCAGCTTTTGCAGCTCCTCGTCGCTCTCGGGCGCGCGCTGCGCCTGCAGCGCGCCCTCGAGCGCTTCCTCATGGCGCTCGAGGCGCTCGAGCACGCGCAGGCGCCGGTGGCGCGCGCCCGGGTAGCCGCACTGCGCATAGGCGAGCAGCGCTTCGTCCCATTGCTGCGCGCGCTCGCAGGCATTGCCCAGGCGCAGCAGCAGCTTGGCGCGGCGCTGCTCGAGCCAGGCATTGGCGCTGCGGCAGGCCTCGATGGCCGCGCGCGTGGCGGCGGTGTCGCCTCCGTCTTCGAGCGCCTGGCGGCAGGCATGCAGCGCGAGGTAGGCGTCGATATCGCCGCGCGACTGGAAGGCGCGCGACGCGGCGTCGAACGCCACGCTCTCGTACTTGAACACGCCCAGGTCGGCGAGCACGAACTCGGTCCAGTCCTGGTGCAGGTTGCCGAAGAACATCAGCCGCAGCCGCTCGCTGAGCGCGCCCAGCATGACGCGCCAGACCGGCTCGCTGGCCTGCGGGTGCCAGTCGGCATAGGGGCGGGGCTCGGTGTGGACCGCGCCCAGCGCCAGCAGCCAGTCCGACTTGCGCGTGCCGCCGCCGCGCGCGGGCGGCGCGAACACCAGCGCGAGCTCGCCTTTGGTGTGCAGGTCGAAAAGCTCCTCGAGGTGCATCGGCGTGTGGATGTCGAGCCAGCCCAGCGCGAGCAGCGGTTCGGTCGCCGCGCAGACTTCGGGAATCTCCTCGTAGACCAGTTTGGAGGCGCGGAACCACGGCCCGCGGCGCATCAGCATGCGCACCAGCAGCGCGCGCGACATGGCGGGCAGCGCCGCGAACTGCGCGAGGAAGTCGCGCTCGCTGCTGTCGAGCAGGTCGCTGTAGCGCTGCCCGATCCAGTCCAGGGCGCGCTCGAAGTTGTGCAGGTAGTAGTAGCGGTGCGGGGGCACCGGGATGAGCGCGGTCATGGTGTGCCGGACCGGGTGCTGGCCAGGGGCAGGCCAGGATCGTCAACCGGAGGTGAATAAGGCGGGACTGTACATAACTACATATTCACCTGTCCATGGCATGCCCTTGGACGTGGCCTTGTTAATCGGGCGGTGGCGGGGATTGGCCGGCTGCGGCGCAAACAGCGGGCGCGACCTCCAGCGGATCGAGCCGCCGGGCTGCCCGCGGATGTGCGCGATAAGCTGTCGCAAGCAGGATCGTCAATGCCGATCGCGCGTTCCCCAACCCTTCACTTTCATTCAAAGGTTTCCCATGGCCCGCATCCCCTATGCCGACTGCAGCAGCGAGGCCGTGCGCCCGCTGGCCGAGCGCATCGTCGCCGAGCGCGGCGACATCCTGCATCTGTACCGGATGCTGATGCACAGCACGCCCATTGCCCAGGGCTGGCTGACCTATCTCACGGCCATCCGCCAGCAAAGCAGCCTGCCGGGCGCGCTGCGCGAGCTCATCATCATGCGCGTGGCGCTGCTCAACAACGCGCCCTACGAGGCGCACCAGCATGCGCCGATCGCGCTCAGGGAAGGGGTGTCGCAGGCCCAGCTCGATGCGCTGCAGGACTGGGAGCCCAGCGACGCGTTCGCGGCCGACCAGCGCGCCGTGCTGGCCTACACGGATGCGATGACGTGCCATGTCCAGGTGCCCAATGACGTGTTTGCCGCGGTTTCGGCCGTGTATGAGCCCCCACAGCTGGTGGAGATCACCGCCACCGTGGCGGCCTACAACATGGTGTCGCGCTTTCTCGAGGCGCTGCAGATCCACGCGCACGACGCGCGCTGAGGGCGCGCAGGCATCGATCCGGTTTCGAGCTTGACGATCCGCAGGCACAATCGCTGCATTCCGCATCCGGGTGGTCGATCGCCCATTCAAAATTCGAGGGTCTCCATGTCTGCTGTTCTTGCTTCGCGCTTTCTCAAAGGTGTGGCCACTTTGGCCGTGGGTTCGGTGTCCATGTGGGCCCACGCCCAGGCGCCCGCGACTATCAAGGTCGGGGTCGCGCTCGATATCTCCGGCCCTTTCGCGGCGCCCGGCGCCGAGATCCGCGACGGTCTGAACCTGGCCGTCAAGCTGCTGGGCAGCAAGCTCGGCGGCGTGCCGGCCGAATTCATCCAGGCCGACATGGCGGGCAACCCCGAGCAGGCGCGCCAGCTCGTCGACCGGCTGATCCAGCGCGAGAAGATCGATCTGTTCACCGGCCCCGTGGCCTCGAACGTGGCGCTGGCCGTGGGCCCGACGCTGTTTGCCGCCAAGGTGCCGTACCTGTCGCCCAACGCCGGCCCGAGCCAGCTCGCGGGCGCGCAGTGCAATGCCTATTTCTTCGGCACCAGCTACCAGAACGACTCGATGCATGAAGCCGCGGGCCAGTACGCGGCCAACAAGGGCTACAGCAAGGTCGTGATCATGGCCCCCAACTACCCCGCGGGCAAGGACGCGCTCAACGGCTTCAAGCGCCTGTACAAGAAGCCGCTGGCCGACGAGATCTACACCAAGGTCGGGCAGCTGGATTTCGCGGCCGAGCTCGCGCAGCTGCGCGCGGCCAAGCCCGAGGCGGTCTACATCTTCCAGGCCGGGGGCATGGGCATCAACTTCATCAAGCAGTTCATGGCCGCGGGCCTGAACAAGGACATCACGCTGATCTCCTCGCCCTTCACCGCCGACGAGGACATCATCCCGGCTGTGGGCAGCTCGATGGTCGGCCTGTTCAACGCCTCGTCGTATGCGCACGACCTGCCGATCGCAGCCAACCAGAAGTTCGTCGCCGAGTTCCGCAAGGCCTACAACGGCCGCTATCCGTCGCTGTACGCGGCGTTCGCGTACGACGTGGTGATGAACATGGATGCGGCCGTCAAGCAACTGGGCGGCAAGGTCAGCGACCGGCCCGCACTGGTGAAGGCGCTCAAGACCGCGTCCTTCGATTCCGTGCGCGGGCAGGTCAAGTACGGGAACAACCAGTTTCTGATCCAGGATTACTACCTGCGCAAGGTGGTGCAGGGGGCCGATGGGCGGGTGACGAATCAGGTGCAGCCGGGGAAGGTGTTGACTGCGCATCAGGATGCGTTTGCTGCGCAATGCGGGCTTAAATGAAGCACCCCCTGAGCGACTTACGTCGCTTCCCCCTCTCAACCTTCGGTGGAGGGGGACGACACCATCGCTGCGGGGCGGCCCTTGCTCGGTGTCCCCACGCTGGGACACGCCAGTTTCCTAGGCTGTGGACATCGCAGAACACCCCATGGATGTGACCTTTTTCCTCGAACAGATCTTCAACGGCCTCGGCTACGGCTTCATGCTGTTCCTGCTGGCGGCCGGGCTGACGCTGGTATTCGGCATCATGGACACGCTGAACCTCGCGCATGGCTCGCTGTTCATGGTCGGCGGCTATGTGTCGGCGACCGTGCATGCGCAGTCCGGGTCGTTCATGCTTGCGGTGGCCGTTGCCGTGCTGGCCACCGTGCTGCTGGCGGTGCTGCTCGAGGCGCTGCTGGTGCGCCGGCTCTACAGCCGCGACCATCTGGCGCAGGTGCTCGCGACCTTCGGGCTGGTGCTGATTGCCGACGATGCCGTCAAGTTCCTCTGGGGGCCTTCGCCGATCATGGCGCCCACGCCTGAGGCGCTGGCCGGCCCCGTCGATCTGCTGGGGCTGCCCTATCCCTCGTACCGGCTATTGATCCTGGCCGCGGGCCTGGCGGTGGCCGTGGGGCTCTATCTGCTCGTCAACCACAGCCGGCTGGGCATGCTGGTGCGCGCGGGCGCGTCGAACCGGGCGATGGCCGAGTTCATGGGCGTGCGCGTGTCGAAGGTGTTTGCGATCGTGTTCGCGCTGGGCGCGGCGCTGGCGGCGCTCGCGGGCGCGCTGATGGGGCCGATCAGCGCGGTGTCGATCGGCATGGGCGAGGCGATCCTGATTCCGGCGCTGGTGGTGATCGTCATTGGCGGCATCGGCTCGGTGCGCGGCGCGTTTGTCGCCAGCCTGCTGGTGGGCCTGGTCGATACCGCGGGCCGCGCCTTCCTGCCGCCGCTGCTGCGCGCGCTGCTGCCGCCGGCGCTGGCGGCCGACGCGGGGCCGGCCATTGCCAGCATCGCGATGTACATGCTGATGGCCGGCGTGCTGGTCTTCAAGCCGTCGGGGCTGTTCCCGGCGCGCGCCTGAGCAGGGTTGCCAAGATGAATGTTTCCGCGAAAAGGGCGCTGGGCCCGACTGTCGCGCTGGTGCTGCTGGTATTGGCGCTGGCGCTGTTCCCGGTGGTCGCGCCGCTGTTCGATCTCGATTACTACACCGGCTTCGTGCGCCGGCTGATGATCGTCGCGCTGGCCGCCGCGAGCCTGAACTTCCTGATGGGCCGCGTGGGCCTGGTGGCGCTCGGGCATGCGGGCTTTGTCGGCGTGGGCGCGTATGCGGTGGCGGTGCTGTCCGAGGCCGGCTGGACTTCGGCGTGGCTGATCTGGGCGCTGGCGCTCATGGCCGGCGGGGTGGTCTCGGCGCTGATCGGCGCCGTGGCGCTGCGCACGCGCGGCGTGTACTTCATCATGATCACGCTGGCATTTGCGCAGATGCTGTATTACCTCGCGGTATCGCTGCGCGCCTATGGCGGCGACGACGGCTACACGATCTACACGCCGCTGCAGCTGCTGGGCGGCGAAAGCGCGGTGGCCGCCAGCGGCGCGCCGCTGTACTGGGTGGTGCTGGCCATCGTTGCGCTGGTGCTGCCGGCGCTGTGGCGGCTCGAGGCCTCGCATTTCGGGCGCGCGCTCGAAGGCATTCGCGACAACGAGACGCGCATGCAGGCGCTGGGCTATCCGACCTACTGGCTCAAGCTCTGCGCGTTTGCCGCGGCCGGCGGCATCGCGAGCCTCTCGGGCGCGCTGATGGCCACGCAAAACGGCTTTATCAGCCCCTCGCTGATGCACTGGACGCAGTCGGCGCTGCTGATCGTCATGGTGGTGATCGGCGGCGTCGGCCGGCGCTGGGGCGCGCCGCTGGGCGTGGCGGTCTGGCTGGTGTTCGAGGAAGTGCTCAAGCAGTTCACCGAATACTGGCATGCGCCGATGGGCCTGCTGCTGATCGGCGTCGTGTTTCTCGCGCCCAGGGGTCTCGCGGCGCTCGCATCGCGGAGGGCCGCGCCATGACGCTGCTCGTCGCCCATCAACTGGTCAAGCGCTTTGGCGCGCTGACCGCTACGGACCACGTGAGTTTTTCGGTGAACGCCGGCGAGATCCATGCGCTGATCGGGCCCAACGGCGCGGGCAAGTCGACGCTGGTGCATCTGCTCTCGGGGCTGCTCGCGGCCGATGGCGGCACGCTGGCGCTCGATGGTGTCGATCTCACGCGCCTGGCGCCGCACCGGCGCGTGGCCGCGGGCTTGTCGCGCTGCTTCCAGCTGACCAGCATCTTCCCGCAGCAGACCGTCGGCGAGAACCTGCTGCTCGCGGTGCAGGCGCATGCGGGCTCGAGCTTTCGCTTCGTGCGCCGGCGCGAAACCGACACCGATCTGCAGGCGCGCGCGCAGGCGCTGGCGCAGCGCGTGGGGCTCGATTCCGAATGGGGCCGGGTTGCCGGCACACTGCCGCATGGCGCGCAGCGCAAGCTCGATGTGGCGCTGGCGATTGCCTCACACCCCAAGCTGCTGCTGCTCGACGAGCCGATGGCCGGCATGGGGCCGGTCGAATCGGCGCAGATGGTGGAGTTGATCCAGAGCCTGCGCAAGGACATGGCCATCCTGCTGATCGAGCACGACATGGACGCGGTGTTCCAGCTCGCCGACCGCATCTCGGTGCTGGTCTACGGCAAGGTATTGACCTGCGGCACGGCCGCCGAGATCCAGGCCGACGCGCAGGTGCAGGCGGTGTACCTGGGCACCGAATCCGAGCTGCCCGAAGGAGCGCAGGCATGACGACGACTCCACTGCTGGCCTGCACGGGCCTCGAAGCCGGGTATGGCGCGAGCCAGGTGCTGTTCGGCATCGATCTGCGGATCCTGCCCGGCGAGGTGGTGACGCTGCTCGGGCGCAACGGAATGGGAAAAAGCACGACCATCAAGACGATCATTGGCGCACTCAAGCCCCTGCGCGGCGAAGTGCGCTTCGCGGGGCAGGCGCTGGGCGCGCTGTCGCCCGATGCGATTGCGCGTCTGGGTGTTGCCATCGTGCCCGAGGGGCGCCACTGCTTTCCGAACCTCACGGTGCGCGAGCATCTGGTGGCGTTCGCGGCGCACCGCCACGCCGCGGGCGAGGCCTGGACGCTCGAGCGCATCTACGGCCTGTTTCCGCGCCTCAAGGAGCGCCAGCACCACATGGGCAATCAGCTCTCGGGCGGCGAGCAGCAGATGCTGGCCATCGGCCGCGCGCTGTCCACCAACCCGCGGCTGCTGATCCTCGACGAAGCGACCGAGGGCCTGGCGCCCGTCGTGCGCGAGGAGATCTGGCATTGCCTCGCGACGCTCAAGGCCGCGGGGCAGACGCTGCTGGTCGTCGACAAGTACGTGCACCGGCTCGTGGGCCTGGCCGACCGGCATCTGATCCTCGAGCGCGGCCGCGTGGTGTGGCAGGGCAGCTCGGTCGAACTGGACGCCAACCGGCAGCTCTGGCACGCATACCTCGGGGTGTAAAGCGTTAGTGGTGGGGCATTGAGGTGGGTGGCATGAAAGCCACAGGCTATGATTCCATTCGTGTATTTTGTTGATAATGTGTATCCGCATCAGCCACCCCATCCATTTCTTCTATGCATCCAGCAACGAACGGTCGCCACGCCCGTGGTTTCACCGTCCTTGAACTCATGGTGGTGGTGGCGCTGCTGTCGATCGTGCTGGCTCTGGCGCTGCCCAGCTTCCGCAGCATGACCGAGCGCTGGCGCGTGCAGCAGGCCGTGGACGATCTGCGCAGCACGATGTTCTATGCGCGCTCCGAAGCCATCCGCCGCGGCGGCGATGTCTATGTCGAGAAGCTGCCCGCCGCGACGCCCGGGTGCACGCTGGCGGCGCGCGCCGCGGACTGGGATTGCGGCTGGGTGGTGTTCATCGATGCGAACGGCAACCAGCGCTGGGAAGCGGGCGAGGAGATCCAGCGCTATGCGCCGTCGCCGCGCCTGACCGTCACGCGCTCCACGGCCACCAGCACGATCGGTGTCGACCGCTGGGGCGTCATTGGCGGCGGCGACCTCGTGGGCTTCACGATTGCGCCGGTATCGAACAGCAGCGATGTGCAGGCGGTCTGCATCTTGCCCGGCGGTCGCATCCAGGTGGGGCCGCGCGCCTCCAGCGCATGCGCCGCCTGAAGCGCGAGCGCGGCATCGCGCTGATCGAGTCGCTGATCGCGATGCTGGTCATGGCGCTGGGCATCCTGGGTATCGTCGGCGTGCAGATGCGCGCGCTCACCGACACCCAGGCCGGCGTGCGCCGCGCGCAGGCCATCCGGCTGATCGAGGACCTGGGCGAGCGCCTGCAGAGCAACCCCGATGCGCTCAATTACCTCGGCGCCTATACCGCCAGCGCCGACACGGCGCCCGACTGCGCGGCCGCGGCCTGCTCGCCCGCGCAGCTCGCCGCGTTCGATGCCTGGCAGTGGCGGCGCAATGTCGCCGCGGCGCTGCCCGAAGGCTCGGCCACGGTGTTCCTGCCCCAGGGCGCGGCGCGCCAGCTGGGCGTGATGGTCGGCTGGAACGAGAACCGCTATAGCTCACGCGGCACTGCCGCGAGCCCGGCCCAGGTTGCCGCGCTGCAGGCGCCGCTGGTGGTCACCGGCCTCGATGCCGCGAACGACGATGTGGTCTGCCCCGCCAACCAGAGCTGCCATATCCAGTACCTGCAGCCGACGCAGCGCTGCGCGCCCTGGGCGGCGGGCGGCGCGGGCCTGTACTGCGCGAACTGACAATCCCATGTCCTTCCCGCGTTCCCCGCGCCGCCCGGCGCCGCATTCTCTTGCCCGCAGCCGCGGCGTGTCGCTGATCGATCTGCTGGTCGGCATCGCGCTGGGCCTGGTGGTGGTGGCCGTGGCCACCGTGGGGCTCATGACCTCGCGCCGCATCACCAGCACGGTCTCCGATGCCTCGGCGATGCAGCAGCAGGCGGCCTATGCGTTTCGCGTCATGGGCCAGCAGCTGCGCCAGGCCGGCAGCCTCGAATTGAATCTCGCGCCGGCCATCATGCCCAGCGCCGACACCGATCCGGCGCTGTCCGCCGTGGCCTTCGATCCGCCCGATCCCGCGGGCACGCGCGCGCAGTTCGACCGCCGCGCGAGCACGCTGTCGGGCACGGGCACCACCGCGCCGAGCTTCACCGTCGGCTACCAGAACTATGCCGAGGCCGTGACCCCGCTCGCGGCGCCGGTCACCGCGGCGCTGCTGCGCGACTGCCTGGGCAGGAACAGCGTCAGCGCGGGCGTGCCCGATGCGGCAGTGCTCTCCAGCCGCTTCGAGCGCGACGCGCAGACCAACGAGCTGGTCTGCACCGGCACCGGCAATGCGACGCGGCGCGCCATCATCTCCCAGGTCACGGACATGAAGCTGCGCTACCTGGTGCAGACGCCCGGCACCACCAGCCTGCGCTATTTCTCCAACCCGGCACAGGTCGTCTCGTGGAGCAACGTGTATGCGCTCGAGGTCTGCCTGGAGCTCAGCGGCACCGAGCCGGTGTCCACGCCCGAGGCGCGCTACACCAACTGCAGCGGCACTTCCACGCCCTACGGCGACCGGCTGCGCATGGTGTTTCGCAACGTCTTCCAGATCCGCAGCCAGGGCCAGCTCTAGCCGCCATGCCCCGTCCCATGCCTTCCCTGTCCCTGCGCCGCCGCGCGCGCCACGCCCAGCGCGGCGTCGCGCTCTATGTCGTGATCGTGTTCGTCATGCTGTCGATGCTGCTGGCCGCCTGGGCCGCGCGCGGCAGCCTGTTCAACGAGATACTGGTCGGCAACGATGCCGACTACCGCCGCGCCTTCGAGGCCGCGCAGGCCATGCTCCAGGATGCGGAATTCGACATCCGCGGCGTGCGCCCGAGCGGCGAGGGCTGTCTGCCCAGCGACACTTCGGGCGATGTGTGCCGCGCCACCACGGCGGTCTATTTCGACATTGAAACCAAGGACCTCGAGAGCGTGCTGGCGGTCGTGAAGGCCAACGGCCCGGTCACCGGCTGCTACAAGGGCATCTGCCAGAAGCGCACCGCCGTGCAGGACTTCTGGAACGACCGCGGCCTGCTCGATGCCATGACCGCCGAGAACGTGGGCGCGCGCTACGGACAGTTCAGCGGCGCCGATGCGGCCGGCACCGCCAACCCGCTGCTGGCCGACCGCAGTGCGGGCCGCGGCGCCTGGTACTGGGTGGAGATGCTGCCCTACATGGACCCGAACGTGGCCCTGCTCGCAAGCCTGCCCGCGGGCTCGAACGTCGAGCGCTTCGCGCCCTCGCGGCGCAAGCTGCTGGTGTACCGCATCACCGCGCTGGCGCGCGGCAACAAGCCCAGCACCGAAGTCGTGCTGCAGTCGGTGCTGTCCGTGCAGTCCGTCGACTAGCCCTTGCCCCTATCCTGACCGGCCCTGCCGGAAACCTGACCATGCGCGCTCCTTTCCCCCTTGCCCTGCTGCTTGCCGCGATCGTCGCGCCCGCCGGGGCGGCGCAGATGAACTTTGCGCAATACCCCGCCGGCACCGCCTACAAGGCACCGATTCCCAACGTGATCCTCTCGGTCGATACCTCGGGGAGCATGGAGTTCTGCGACGTCAACGGCGTGCAGCGCTCGGGCAATTCCTTTTGCCGCAACAGCGGCGACATCCGGCGCATCACCTATCTGAAGCAGGGGCTGCAGTCGACGCTGATCAACAGCAGCAAATACGACGAGCAGTTCCGCCTGTCGTGGCAGTCGTTTGCCTGCGACGACATTCCCTCGGGCAGCGGCAACTGCGGCAACAAGAACGCGATGGCGCGGTTCTCGGGCACGCACAAGTCGAACTTCGCGGACTGGGTCTCGAAGCTGACCGCGACCGGCGCGACGCCCTCGCAGACGCTGGTCTACAACGCCGGCGAATACCTCAAGACCACCGGCAAGGACAGCCCGTGGAACGATACGCCAGGCACCGCCGACAGCAGCCCGCTGGCCTGCCGGCGCGCCTACCATATCTTCCTGACCGACGGCGGCTGGAACTTCACCTATGGCGGCATCGACGGCGCGTTCAAGGAGGCGATGAAGATCCCGAGCAGCAACGCCGCGCACCCGATGCGCAAGGCGGACGGCAAGGCCACCACCTTCCCCGACGGCCGCAGCTATGGGCTCACCAGCGAGCAGACGAAGATCTACCGCGATGATTTCGACGACAGCCGCAGCACCGGATCGGGCAAGAACATCGCCTACTACGCCTATCCCTCGCTGGCCGATCTGGCGTTCAGCTACTGGGCCACGGACCTGCAGCCGGGCATCGGCAACGAGCTCAAGGCCAAGATCCGCAAGACCGGCCAGGAAAGCTTCACCTCCGGCACGCGCTCGGTGACGCTGGAGCAGTACTGGAACCCGCGCAACGACCCCGCGAGCTGGCAGCACCTGGTGCAGTACACCGTGGGCTACGGCAGCTCGGCCGCCAAGCTCGAGAAGAACACCAGCACCTCGCCGCAGTTCACCGGCGGCGTGTTCGGCATGTACGACACCGGCTTTTCCGCGCTGGCCGCGGGCGCGACCACCTGGGACAACGCCACCTCGGGTACCGCGGACAACGAATACGACGAATACCGCCCGCAGGAAATGTGGCACATGGCGATCAACAGCCGCGGCAAGTTCTACCCGGTCTCGGGCGGCGACCTGTCGGGGGTGTTTGCCGATATCTTCGACGACATCATCGTCGACACCACCGCGCCGGTCAGCGGCGCGACCTCGGTGTCGCGCTCGGTCAGCCGCGTGGGCACGCAGTCGTTCCAGACCAACTACATTGCCGCCGACGATGCCAATTCGCTGGACAACCGCTGGTATGGCTATGTGACGTCCAGCGCGATCTCGACCAGCGGCGCGGTCACGCCCAACCCGGCCTGGGGCGTGGTCGACGGGCGCGGCGTCTCGAGCGCCGACAAGCTCGATGCGCGCTCGGCGGGCGATATCGCGCAGCGCCTGGTGGTGTCGTACGACCTGCAGCGCGCGAGCAACCGTGGCATCTCCTTCAAGTGGGCCAACCTGAGCGCGGCCACCACGACCGCGGCCTCGGCGCGCATGTGGCTGCAAAAGGGCACGGTGGGCAATGCCACCAGCATCGCCGGCGACGGCCGCGGCGAGGACCGGCTGAACTTCCTGCGCGGCGACCGCACCAAGGAGCAGCGCAATGGCGGCAACAGCGCCACCTTCCGCAACCGCAAGTCGCGCCAGGGCGACATCGTCAATTCCGCGATCTGGTATGCGGGCGCGCCCAGCAGCGGCTATGCCGCGACCAGCTACCGCAGCTTTGCCGCGAGCCACCGCACGCGCCGGCCGATGCTCTATGTCGGCGGCAACGACGGCATGCTGCATGGCTTCTCGGCCGAGGACGGCACCGAGAAAATCGCCTATGTACCGCATGGCGTGCTGCAGAACATCGCCCGGTTCACCGACCGGATCGATCCGGTCTACACGCACCAGTATTCGGTCGACGGCTCGCCCTTCACCGGCGATGTGGACATCGGCAGCGCGGCGTCGCCGCAGTGGCGCACCTATCTCGCGGGCACGCTGGGCGCCGGCGGGCGCGGCTACTTCGTGCTGGACGTCACCAACCCGGGGCCCGCGGCCGGGACGTCTGCGGTGGGCAACGATTTCACCGAAGCCAATGTGTCCAATCTGGTCGTGCTCGACCGCACCGCGGCCGCGGTCAATGATGCGCTGCCTTCGGCCGGGCGGCCCGCCGATCCCAACGCCCATGCAGATATCGGCCATATCCCGGGAACGCCCGTGGTGGCCGAGAGCAACCAGCAGCGCGCGCTGCAGATCACGCGCACCAACAACAACCGCTGGGCGCTGATCCTGGGCAACGGCTACAACAGCCTCAACGAGCGGCCGGTGCTGCTGGTGCAATACCTCGATGGCGCGCGGGAGCTCAAGGCCATTGCGGCGGTGGAGGCCAACTCGGCCGAGGCCGTGGGCAACGGCCTGTCCACGCCGCAGCTGCTCGACGTCAACAGCGACGGCGCGCCCGACTATGCCTATGCGGGCGACCTGCGCGGCAATCTGTGGAAGTTCGACATCTCGCATGCCGACGACAGCCGCTGGGGCGTGGCGTTGCGGGGCAGCCCGCTGTTCACCGCGAACTACGCGGCCGCGGCCGGCAACTCGAGCCGCCAGCCGATCACCACGGCCCCGGTGCTGCGCCCGAACCGCGAAGTCGGCGGGCTGATGGTGGCCTTCGGCACCGGGCAGAGCCTGACCGAGGAAGACCGCGCCGACCGCGCCGTGCAGTCGGTCTATTCGATTCTCGACAACTCGCGCTACACGATCGTGGCCAGCGGCGCCGACCGCGGCAAGGTGGCGGTGGCGGCCAGCCCGGCGGCGGCGGCCGTCGGCGGGCGCGCGGCGCTGTCGACGCAGGGCGTGAACAGCGCCAGCCAGACCGCGGGCACCGACGGCGCCGCGAGCCGCAGCTTCTGGAAGCTCGCGAGCCAGGAGGTGACCTACGCCTGCGCGGCCAGCGCCGCCAACTGCACGGCGCGCAAGGGCTGGTACCTCGATCTGCCGGTGGCGGGCGAGCGCGTGACCACCAACCTCGAGTTCTACGACGGCAGCAACCTGCTGGAAATCATCAGCGAGGTGCCGGCATCGGGCAGCGCCACCGCGGCCGGCGAGGAGGTCTGCGCGCCCACGCCGCAGGCCGCGCAGCCCTTTCGCACGCTGATCCACATCGCGACGGGCCAGCCGCCCACGGTGCCGGTGATGCATCTGGGCACGGACTACGGGCTGCTCTATGCGCGCATGACGGCCTCGAGCAAGGAGCTGCGCGTGGGCACCAAGGCCGAGCAGGTGCGCATGGGCAATGACAGCAAGACCGACCGGCTCGCGCGCCTGCCCGAGGTGCTGATCCGGCCGAGCTGGAGGCAGCTCAAATGAGGGCGCGTGCGCATGCGCAGCGCGGCTTCACGCTGATCGAGCTGATGATCGTCGTCACCGTGGTCGGCATCCTGGCTTCGGTCTCCTATCCGAGCTATGTCGAATATGTGCGCCGCGGCCACCGCGCCGAGGCCCGCGCGGGCCTGATGCAGGCCGCGCAGTGGATGGAGCGCGCCGCCACCGCGACCGGCACCTATCCCGGCATCGATGCCTTTGCCGCGACGGCCCTGACCACGGTGCCCTCGGGCAACTACGCGATTGCGCTGAGCGAGCGCAGCGGCGCCACCTTCACCCTGACGGCCACCGCGCGCAACGCGCAGCGCAACGACCGCTGCGGCAATTTCACGCTCGAGCAAAGCGGGCTGCGCGGCGCCAATGCAAAGAAAGCCAATGCCAGCGGCTATGACGGGAGCTGCTGGTCGCAATAATGGGGGCTGTCTCAGGAGCTTCCCATGGATCAACCCGATCAATCCCCTTCCCGCGCGCCGCGCATGACCTTCGCGGCGCCGGTGGTCATCCCCTCGCTGCTGGTGCTCGGCGCGCTGCTGCTGCTGTGCGGCGCGTTTCCGCAGCTGGCCGACCGCATCTTCTCGAGTGCCCAGGCCTGGGTCATCGCGCACTTCGACTGGTTCTACACCATGGTCGTGTCGCTGTTCCCGGTGTTTCTGCTGATGGTGGCCTTCAGCCGCTTCGGCAACATCCGCCTCGGGCCCGATGACGCCAAGCCCGAGTTCAACTTCCTGTCCTGGAGCGCGATGCTCTTTGCCGCGGGCATGGGCATCGGGCTGATGTATTTCGGCGTGGGCGAGCCGCTGCAGCACTACCTGAACCCGCCGACGCAGGCCGCGGGCACGCCGGCGGCGGCGCGCGAGGCGCTGACCTCGACCTTCTTCCACTGGGGCATCCACGCCTGGTCGGTGTATGGCGTGATGGGGCTGGTGCTGGCCTATTTCGGCTTTCGCTACAACCTGCCGCTGACCATGCGCTCGGGCCTCTATCCGCTGCTGCAGCAGCGCATCAACGGGCCGATCGGGCATACCGTCGATGCGTTTGCACTGGTCGGCACGATTGCCGGGCTGGCGACCACGCTAGGCTACGGCGCGCTGCAGCTGGCCGCGGGCCTGAACATCGTCACCGGCTGGGACACCACCACCACCGCCTTTCGCATCGGCGTGATCGTGGTGGTCGTCAGCCTGGCCGGGCTGTCGGCGGCCTCGGGGCTGGACAAGGGTGTGCGCCGGCTGTCGGAAGTCAACCTGATCCTGACCCTGGTGCTGCTGGGTTTCGTGCTGTTCTTCGGCCCCACGGTCTACCTGTTCCAGGCCTTCAGCGAAAACATCGGCAACTACCTGTCGAACATCGTCAGCCTGTCGCTGCGTACCTTTGCCTACGAGCCGGCGCAGGACCCCAGCTGGTTCGGCGACTGGACCATCCTCTACTGGGCCTGGTGGGTGTCCTGGTCGCCGTTCGTGGGCATGTTCATCGCGCGCATCTCGCGCGGGCGAACGGTGCGCGAGTTCATCGTCGGCGTGCTGGTCATTCCCACGGCCTTCAACCTGCTGTGGATGACGGCCTTCGGCAACGGCGCGATCTGGATCGACACCCATGTGGCGCAGGGCGCGCTCGCGCAAAGCGCGGGCAATGTCGATGCGCTGCTGTTTCGCTTCTTCGAGTACCTGCCGCTGGCCAAGGCCGTGTCGTGGCTGGCGATCGTGCTGATCGCGCTGTTCTTCGTGACCTCGGCGGACTCGGGCGCCTATGTGGTCGATGCGATTGCCTCGCGCGGCCATCCGCGCTCGCCGGTGTGGCAGCGGCTGTTCTGGGCCGCGGTGCTGGGCGTCACGGCCATCACGCTGATGCTCGCCGGCGGGCTCAAGGCGCTGCAGGCGCTGACGCTGATCGCGGCGCTGCCGGTGGCGGCCATCATGGCGGTGCTGTGCGTGGGGCTGTGGCGCGGCATGCAGGCCGATCTGCGCAACGCCACGCAGGACTGGGCGCCTGCGACCAGCTTCTGGAACGGCCAGCACTGGCGCAAGCGCCTGGAGCTGATCGTGCGCCAGCCCAGCGCGCTCGACATCCAGGGCTTCCTGCAAAAGACCGTGCTGCCGGCAATGCGCGAGGTGGCGGCGGAGATGGAGCGCCAGGGCGTGCCGGCGCAGGTGCATGACGACAGCGCGGACGGGCAGGGCGCCGAGGCCTCCGGCGTGCGCCTGGTCATTCCGATTGCCGAGCTGCGCGACTTCGTCTATGGCGTGCGGCCGGTCAAGCGCAAGCTGCCGGGCTTCATTCTGACCGAAGTCACCGACGAGGAGGAAAACGCGCGCCGCCATGTGGTCGAGCCCATGACCTTCTTTGCCGACGGCCGCGAAGGCTATGACGTGCAGTACCTGCGCCACGAGGAGCTGATTGCCGACATCCTGCGCAATTACGAGCGCTATCTGTCGCTGAGCGCGGACCAGCGCAATCTGCTGCTCAACCGGGCGCCGGTGCACGGCGGCTGATCTTCGGGCCGCTGGCGGCCCATATCCTGAATGGAAACGGCACGCCCTGGAGCGTGCCGTGTTTCATTCAGGCATGAATGACACCATTTTGAAAGTTACCGGCTGTTTTCCGAAAAATAGAAGTAAGTAAATGAGCGGGCTTGAAATGGTTACCTAGAAATGGGGAGCGTCAGAGGGAAAGTTGGTTCAGGAAAATCCCTGTGTGAAACGCTGAAGGCATTTATTAACATTCAGTTACTTTTATCTGGGGAGTTCGTGTAAATACCGCTGTTGCCAATTGATACGTCGGCACAAAACAATTCATCCATTCGATGGTTTTGTTCCACGGCATCAACAGCTGGGTTTATGCGCACCTTTGTTTCTTCTCTCAACGACCCGTGTCGTGCGCGCACCGGCGTGGCTGCCGCCTTGCTGGCACTGTCGAGTCTGGCAGCGGCCGCGCCCGAAGCGCCGGCGCCTGCCGCCGGGCAACGCGATGCGCTGCTGGCCAGCGCCCAGAGCCAGCGCGATGCCCAGGCATGGACGCAGGCCCTGCAAAGCTTCCGGCTCGGCCGCGAGCGCTATCCGCAGGACCTGGCTTTCGCCTGGGGCGAGATCCACGCGCTGGCCGATGGCGGGCAGGCCGCCGAGGCCGTCGAGCTGGCGCAGCAACAGCTGGCGCGCCAGCCCGATGATCCCGATGCGCTGCTGGTCATGGGCTATGCGCAGCTGCGCCACGCGGGCGTCCACGCCGCGCTCGAATATGTCGACCGCGCCATGCAGCAATCCGGCGACCGGCCCTATGTGGTGCGCGAATACCTGCTGGCGCTGCAGCGCGTGCGCCTCGCCACGCCCGCGCTCGAGATCGCGCGGCAGCGCCCCGGGCTGCTGACGCCGCGCCAGATGTGGGAGCTGCAGGCCGATGCCGCGGCCGAGCGCGTGCGCTTCGCCGCGCTGGCCACGCGCCGCGAGTCCGAGCGCTTCGTGGCCGCCGACGCGGCGCTCGCGCACTACGCCGAGCTGCTTGCGCAATGGGGCAGCGCGGGCGATGTACCGGCGCCGCTGGTGCAGCGCGTGCGCATCGACCGGCTGCAGGCGCTGCATGCGCGTTCGTACATGGCCGAGCTCGTGCGCGAATACGAGACGCTGGTCGCCGAGGGCGTGCAAGTGCCGGCCTATGCGCTGGGCGAAGTGGCCTCGGCGTATCTCTACCTGCGCCAGCCCGGGCGCGCGGCCGTGATCTACCGCGAGCTGATCGCGCTGAATTACCTGCGCGGCGAGGACAGCGTGCGCCAGGACCAGGATTTCGGGCTGCTCTATGCCTATTCCGACCAGGGCCAGCTCGAGACCGCGCGCGCCGCGGCGCAGGCGCTGCCGCTGCAATATGCGCCGTGGCGCGTGGTCGAGGGCGACAAGGTGCCCACGCCCAACCCTGTGTACCTCGATGCGCAGCAGCTCGCGGCGATGATGGATTTCTACGCTGGTGGGGCGCCCCAGGCGCAGCTCGCGCTCGAGCGCCAGCTGGCCGCGGCGCCGACGCGCAACCACCTGCGCGTCGACCTGGCCGGGGTCTACAACGCACGCGGCTGGCCGCGCCGCGCCGAAACCGAGCTCAAGATCGCCGAGGGGCGTGACCCGCGCGACCTCGGGGTCGAAGTCGGCCAGGGCCAGGTGGCGATGGAGCTGCAGGAGTGGCGCCAGGCGCGCGCGCTCGGCGCCGACGTGATCGCGCGCTTTCCCGAGAACCAGCGCGCGCAGCGCCTGGCGCGCCAGTGGCAGGTGCATGAGATGGCCGAGCTGCAGGTCACGGCCAACAAGGGCCTGGGCAACGACAACCCCGTGGCCGGCGGCCGCGACCTGGGCCTCGAGACCACGCTGTACTCGCAGCCGCTGGCCGATGACTGGCGCCTGATGGCCGGCCTGGGCCAGCGCCGCGCGCGCTTTGCCGATGGCCGCGCGCACCACAATTTCGCGCGCGTCGGCCTCGAATGGCGCAGCCGCGACTGGAACGTGCTGGGCGAGGTCGCGCAGAACCACTTCGGCCACGGCGGGCGCACCGGCGCCGGGCTGAGCCTGCGCTACCAGATCGACGATGTCTGGTCGCTGCAGGCCGGTGCCCAGCGCCGGGCGCGCGACACGCCGCTGCAGGCGCTGCGCAACGACATCACCAGCGACCGCGTGGACCTGGGCGTGCAGTGGCGCCAGAGCGAGCGCCGCCAGTGGAGCTTCACGGCCACGCCCTCGCGCTTCAGTGACGGCAACCGCCGCTGGGCGCTGCTCGCGCGCGGCCAGGAGCGGCTGGTCTCGCGTGCGCAGTGGTACCTCGATGCCGGCGTCGAGGCCTATGCGACGGGCAACCGCCGCAACGACGTGCCCTATTACAGCCCGCGCAACGAGCGCAGCCTGCTGCCCTCGCTGAACTGGACCCACACGCTGCGCCAGACCCCGACCAGCGCCTGGACGCAGCAGGCCAGCGTCGGCGCCGGCGGCCTGCACCAGCGTGGCTTCGGCAGCAGCGCGCTGGGCGTCATCAGCTATGGCCAGCGCTGGCGCGCCAATGAAGTCTTCGATGCCGGGGCGACGCTGTCGGCGATCTCGCGCAGCTATGACGGCAACCGCGAGCGCGAGTGGCGCATCGTTTTCGACATGACGCAACGCTTCTGAACATGGCCATGAATATCTTCTCCCGCATGACATCCCGCCTGGTGGCCGTGGCCTGGTTCCTGGCGCTGGGCCTGGGCCTGCTGGCCGGCTGCGCCAAGGACATCCCGCCCTATCTGGCGCCCGAGCTGCGCCCGGTGGCGCGCCAGGAGCAGCCCTGGCCTGCCAACCAGTACCTGACGCTGGCCTACCACGCGGTCCAGGACCACCGGGCCGACCAGACCTTCCTGGCCGTGCGCACCGACCAGCTGCTCGCGCAGCTGAGCTGGCTGCGCGGCAGCGGCTACCGCGCGGTCTCGGTGGACCAGATCCTCGCGGCGCGCGATGGCGGCCCGGCGCTGCCGCCGCGCGCCGTGCTGCTGAGCTTCGATGACGGCTACCAGGACTTCTACACCCGCGTGCTGCCGCTGCTGCGCAGCTTCGGCTGGCCCGCCGTGGTGGCGCCCGTGGGCACCTGGCTCGACACGCCCGATGACCGCGAGATCGCCTTTGGCGAGCTGTCCGCCGAGCGCGGCATGTTCCTCAACCGCGAAGAGCTCCAGCGCAGCGCGCGCTCGCCGCTGGTCGAGGTCGGCGCTCATACCTTCGCGCACCACAAGGGCATCCAGGGCAATCCGCAGGGCAACCACCTGCCGGCGATCGCCAACCGCCAGTACCTGCAAGGTGCGCAGCGCTACGAGACCACCACCGAATTCGAGCAGCGCGTGCGCAAGGACGTGCGCTCGATCACCCAGGCCGTGACCGAGACCACGGGGCGCAAGCCGCGCGTCTGGGTCTGGCCCTATGGCGCGGCCAGCGGCACGGCGCAGCGCATCATCCGCGAGGCCGGCTACGAGCTGTTCCTCACGCTCGACGACGGCCTGGCCGACGTGCGCAAGCCCGAGGTGCCGCGCATGCTGATGTCGGGCCGCGACGATATCGGCGCGGTCGCGCAGCGCATCGCCGGCATCCAGGCGCCGCGCATGATGCGCGTCGCGCATATCGATCTCGACTATGTGTACGACGCCGACCCCGAGCAGCTGGGCCGCAACCTGGACCAGCTCGTGCAGCGCATGGCGGACCTGCGCATCACCACCGTGTTCCTGCAGGCCTTCTCCGACCCGGTGGGCGACGGCCTGGTGCGCGAGGTGTACTTCCCCAACCGCGTGCTGCCGGTGCGCGCCGACCTGTTCAACCGCGTCGCCTGGCAGCTCAAGAGCCGCACCGGCACCAAGGTGTATGCGTGGATGCCGGTGCTGAGCGTGGACCTGGACGCGAGCCACCCGCGCGTGCAGCGCTGGGACCCGGCGACCGGGACAAGCTCGGTCGATCCCGCGCAATACCAGCGCCTGAGCCCGTTTCACGCGGGCAACCGCGAGGCCATCGGCAGGCTGTATGAGGATCTGGCGGCCCATGCGGCATTTGACGGGCTGCTGTTCCACGACGATGCGCTGCTGTCCGATTTCGAGGACGCCGGCCCCGACGCGCTGCGCGCCTACGCCGCGGCCGGGCTGCCGGGCGAGCTGGCGGCGCTGCGCGCCGACCCCGCGCAGCGCCAGGCTTGGAGCCGCATGAAGTCCCGGGCGCTGGTGGACTTCACGCACGAGCTCACGGCCAGGGTGCGCGCGGTGCGCGGCAGCAGTGTGCTGACGGCGCGCAACATCTTTGCGCAGCCGGTGCTCGATCCGCGCGCCGAGGAGTGGTTCGCGCAGAACCCCGACGACTTCCTGGCCGCCTACGACTGGACCGCGCCGATGGCCATGCCGCTGATGGAGGGGGTGTCGTACGCCGACGCGCCGCGCTGGCTCGACAGCGTGGTCGATGCGATGCGCCAGCGCCCGGGCGCGCTCGAGCGCACGGTGTTCGAGCTCCAAAGCCTCGATTGGCGCGATGCGCGCGGCGCCGGCCCCAAGCCCATCGACTCCGAGGTGCTGGCCGCCTGGATGCGCCGGCTGCAGCTGCGCGGCGCGAGCAACTTCGGCTACTACCCCGATGACTTCGTCCAGGGCCACCCGCGCCTGGAGGCAATCGCCCCCCAAATGTCCACCGCCTGGCTGCCCGCACCATGAAACACCGCCTCATTTCCTGGTTCCTGATGGCGGCCGTGCTGGCGCTGCCGCTGGCGCTGGCCATCATCGCCACGGGGCAGGCCATCCTGGCCTTCGTGTTCTTCTACCCGCTGCTGATGTCGGGGCTGTGGATGATCGGCGGCCTGAGCTTCTATCTGCAGCACGAGCGCCACTGGCCCTGGGGCGAAACCGCGGCCGAACGCGCGGTGCCGGCGCTGCCCGGCGACCCGCTGGTCACCGTGATCATTCCCTGCTTCAACGAAGTGCGCAACGGCGAGGCCGCGATCCTTGCCGCGCTGCGCCAGCGCACGGCGCGCGTCGAGGTGATCGCGGTCAACGACGGCTCGAGCGATGCGACCGGCGCGCTGCTCGAGCGGCTGGCCGCAGCGCACCCGCGGCTGCGCGTGCTGCACCTGGCGCAGAACCAGGGCAAGGCCATGGCGCTGCGCATGGGGGCGCTCGCGGCGCGCAGCGACTACCTGGTGTGCATCGACGGCGACGCGGTGCTCGACCCGGACGCCGTGGCCTTCCTGGTGCGCCCGCTGATCGACCACCCGCGCGTCGGCGCCGTGACCGGCAACCCGCGCGTGCGCACCCGCTCGACGCTGGTCGGGGCGGTGCAGGTCGGCGAGTTCTCCTCGATCGTCGGGCTGATCAAACGCACGCAGCGCATCTATGGCCAGGTGTTCACCGTGTCGGGCGTGATCACCGCGTTCCGGCGCCAGGCGGTGGCGCGCGTGGGCTACTGGAGCCTGGACATGGTGACCGAGGACATCGACATCAGCTGGAAGCTCCAGCGCGACCACTGGTCGATCTTCTACGAGCCGCGCGCGCTGTGCTGGATCCTGATGCCCGAAACCATCCGCGGCCTGTGGAAGCAGCGCCTGCGCTGGGCCCAGGGCGGCGCCGAGATCCTGATCAAGAACCTGGGCACGCTGCGCCACTGGAAGAACCGCCGGCTGTGGCTGCTGCTGCTCGAGTTCGCGCTGTCGGCGCTGTGGGCCTACTCGTTTGCGCTGTCGATCCTGCTGCACATGCTCGGCTGGGTCATCGAGCTGCCGCCGCAGCTGCGCGTGCAGACGCTGGCGCCGCCGGCGTTCACCGGGCTGGTGCTGGCGGGCTTTTGCCTGCTGCAGTTCAGCCTCAGCATCCTGATCGAGCGCCGCTACGAAAAGGGCTTCGCGCGCAGCCTGGCCTGGATCGTCTGGTACCCGCTGGTTTTCTGGATGCTCAACCTGTTCACCACGCTGGTGAGCTTTCCGCAAATCATGCTGGGCCGAAAGCGCCAGCGCGCCCGCTGGGTCAGCCCCGACCGCGGCATCCATTCACTGGACTCCACACCATGAACCCTTCTTCCGACATCAATGCCTCCACGATGGTGATCCGCAGCGCGCGCGGCTACTGGCGCCAGGTGCTGGACATCTTCCTGACCTGGATGGCCTGGCTCTTCTTCAGCTACCTGTTCGCGCGCGGCATCTGGTCGGTGCTCTCGAGCGGCCGGGGCGGCGTCGAGATGCCCTGGCTCGCGCCGCTGCTGCCGGGCTTTTCCGACCTGGGCGTCTATCTGCTGGCAATGCTGCTGCAGGGCGGGCTGCTGGTGCTCTGGGCGCGCTACAACTTCTGGCGCTTTCGCGGCCGCACGCGCCGCGCGCCGCCCCTGGCCATGGACGACGACACGCTGATGCGCTACTACGGCATCCCGGCCGACAGCCTCGATTGCCTGCGCCAGGCGCCGGTCTGCGTCATCCACCATGCGCCCGACGGTCGCATCATGGAGGTGGCGTCGGCGACCGAGGCCGCGCCGCCCTGGCCCAAGGCAGTGGCCACCGCCTGAAGCGCCGCCGCAGGCGTCAGTTCCTGCCATGCAGCGGCGAGCGCGGGCCGTGGCGCAGGCCGTGCGATCCGCCCGCCGACAGCAGCCGCAGGGTGGCAACGCCCGCGATATCGTGCGAGGCATCCGTGGCGGTTTGAATGATCTGATTGAGCAGCGCGGTGATCAGCATGCCGGCCAGGCCACCGCCGGTGGAATTGCCGCCTTCCTTGTTGGAGGCGGAGGCGCTGCCGGACCACAGCAGGCTGCCGGTGCGCAGGTCCACGAGCCGCGCGTCGGCACTGACCACGGTGGCGCTGTCGATCACCTGGTAGACGGTGCCGTAGCGGTGGATGCGCACGTAGAGCACCGCATCGGCGCCAAAGATGTTGCGCAGCGAGGCGCGCGGAATGTCGTGGATCTCGGCCGGGATCTCCATGCCGTTGTGGCGCAGGGTTTCCTTCACCAGGGTCACGGGCATGACGTAGTAGCCGGCCTCGGCCAGCGGATAGGTCGCATGCGACAGCACGCTGTCGCTGGCCTGGATATCGGGCGAGTCGTTGACGGGCGGCAGCACCAGGATCGAGGCCGGATTGGAGGCGATGAAGGCGCTGTAGTCCCTGGCGGGTGCCTGCGTCGCGCAGCCCGTGAGCCAGGCGCACAGCAGCAGCCCGGAGCAGCGCGCCGCAATGTGAATCAAGCGCAGATGCATGTCAGCTGCCCCCCTTGTGCATGTTGCCGATCAGATGGTCGATGTATTGCGCGGACTCGGGAAAGGCGGTCTTTTCCTGCTCCCAGACCTGCAGCGCGTCGTCGGTGCGGCCGGTGTCGAGGTAGAGCAGCCCCAGATGCGCGAGATAGCCCGGCGGCAGCGCCGCATCGCGCGCCGCGCTCTCGATCATTCCCCGCTCCAGCGCCGCGATCTGTTCGTCGCGCGAGGCGCCTTCGCTGCGCAGATAGCGGTAGACCTGGGTTTCATAGCCATTCCAGCGGTAGAGCGTCTGCGGGGTCTGGCTGGCGCAGCCGCCGATGAGCGCTGCCAGGCACAGCGCTGCGCTGCGGCGGATCAATGGGCTTGGCTGCATCCGCAGGACCTTTCGGTGGAGGCGCGGGCCAGCGCCGGCAGCGCCCCCGCATCGACGGCTTCGCCCAGGCGGTCGACGGCTTCGCGGATCGCCAGGTCCAGCACCTTGCCGTTGAGCGTGGAGTCGTAGCTCGCGGTGCCGCCGAAGCCGACGATCTCGCGCTGCGACAGCAGGTATTCCCCCACGCCCTGCACCGAGCGCACGACCTCCGAACTGCGGATGTCGACGATGTTCAGCGTGACCTTGGCATAGGCCACCTGGGTCTTGCCGCGCCCGAGCACGCCAAACAGCTGGCGGTCGCCGACTTCCTTGCGCCCGAACTCGGTGACATCGCCCGTGACCACATAGTCCGCGCCCTTGAGCTGCTGGGCCGCGCCCTGCAGGCCGGCTTCGACCCCGAGCGCCTGCATGTTGTCGCGGTCCATGACCTGGAAGCGCCCGGTCTGCTGCAGGTGGCTGATCAGGATGGTCTTGGCCTGGCTGCCGAGCCGGTCCACGCCATCGGAAAACGCGCCGCGCAGATAGCTCGAGCGGTTGTCGAACGTGCCGACCGCAATCGGGCTGCGTGCGCCCTGGTAGGTGCGGGTGGCGGCCTGGGTCTGGGTGGCGGGCAGGGCCTGCGAGCTCTCGGTGGCGCAGCCGGTGAGAAGCAGCGCGGGCGTGAGGGCGGCCAGGAAAACGAGGGAACGACGGAGATGCATGGCAATTCCTGTGAAAGACATGCCTGCAATCTATCATTGCTAAAATTTATTGCAATATGGTTTTCGATAGTTTGTTTAAGTGGCGTGCATCCGGTTTTGCTCAGGGCAAGCGCAGCCCCGCAATGGCCGCAAGGCAGAACTGCGTCATGGTGTCTACCTGATGGTCCAGCGTGCGCGAGCGGCTGGCCTTCACGGGCGCGGGGCGGCGGTGCGCGCGCAGGGTCGCCAGGCCGTGGATCGCCGACCAGAGCATCTGCAGCGCGTCGGCCTGCGACATCGCGCATTTTTCCGCCGGCGGCAGCAGCGGCTGCATGACCTCGCAGAAGAACAGGAAGGAGGCGCGGCCCTGCTCGATCAGCTCGGGATGCTGGCTGCGCCGCTCCAGCCCCGGGCCCAGCATCAGCTCGAACAATGCGCCGTTGGCCTGGGCGAATTCGACATAGCCGCGCACCAGCGCGCGCAGCCGCCCGCGCAGGTCGTCTTCGGGCACGCGCGCCAGGTAGCCGCGGCGCAGCGCGACCAGCTCCCGAAAGCCCTGCGCCGCCATCGCCGCGAGCAGGCCGTCCTTGTCGCCGAAGTGGTGCGCGGGCGCGCCGGGCGAGACGCCGGCCGAGCGCGCGATGCGGCGCAGGCTCAAATCGTCGAGGCTGACTTCGTGCAGCAGCTCGATACCCCACTGCACGAGCGACTCGCGCAGGTTGCCGTGGTGCCATCGGCCCTCGGGCTTGACGCTCGGGGCGCTGGATATTTCAAGACTCATGCAGACCTCTTTGCGCCACGGGATTCCCCTGAGTTTGCTACTTTGTCCATAGCGGCAGACCAGGGAAGTCCCTAGCATTTTGGCCGCATCCCATCGGTTAAATTGAACACTGTTCAATTCATGGCGCGCCCCGCGTGCCCGCAGCGTCAATGGTTCCTTCCCTGGTCTTCGGCAATCAGCACTGGCACAAGTCCGATGTGGCGCTGCTGGCCGGGCGCATCTCGCGCAGCCTGCGCGCTTTGGGCGTGCAGGAGGGCGGCACGGTGGCCGTCATGCTCAGGAACAGCCCGAGCTATATCGCCACCGTCATTGCCTGCAAGCGTGCGGGCGTCTACCTGGTCTCGCTCAACTGGCACTTCAAGGCCGGCGAGGTGCGCTTCCTGCTCGAAGACAGCGCGGCGCAGGTGCTGGTCGTGCATGAAGACCTGGTCGACGGCATCCGCTCCGGCGTGCCCGAGGGCGTGGCACTGCTGGTGGCGCCGCTGCACGAAGATGCCGGGCGCGTGGCCACCCAGGAATGGCCCGCATCGGGCCAGCAGGGCGAGATGCTGCCGGACAGCCCGCGCTTTCCCTTCAATTCCGTGGTCTACACCTCGGGCACGACCGGGCGGCCCAAGGGCGTGCGGCGCCTGCCCGTGGCGCCCGAGGAACGCGCGCGCGTCGATGCCGGGATGGCCCAGGTCTTGAGGACGGTCTACGGCACCATGCCCGAATCGGTGGCATTGCTGAGCGCGCCGATGTACCACAGCGCGACCATGTCCTTTGCCTCCCATGCGTGCGCGATGGGCGCGACGCTGGTGCTCGAGCCCGGCTTCGACGCCGAGCGCACGCTGGCGCTGATCGAGGAGCACCGCGTCACGCATGCCTATCTCGTGCCGACGATGTACCAGCGGCTGCTGGCGCTGCCGACCGAAGCGCGCGCGCGCCATGACCTGGGCTCGCTGCAGCAGGTGTCCTCCACGGGCTCGCCCTGCGCACCCGAACTCAAGCGCCGCATGATCGACTGGTTCGGCCCGGTGATCACCGAGGCCTATGGCTCGAGCGAGGCCGGCTACACCACCTTCATCAGCGCTGGCGAATGGCTGGCCAAGCCGGGCTCGGCGGGCCGGGCGCTGGGCAGCGCGCAGCTGTCGATCGTCGGCGACGCAGGGCAGGCGCTCGCGCCGGGCGAAATCGGCCTGATCTATGTGCGCCAGCCGGCCATGCCCGACTTCACCTATATCGGCCGCGAGGCAGACCGGCGCGGCATCAGCCAGGGCGCGCTCGTCACGCTGGGCGACATGGGCTTCATCGACGAGGACGGCTACCTGTTCATCTGCGACCGCAAGTCCGACATGGTGATCTCGGGCGGCGTCAACATCTACCCGGCCGAGATCGAGGCCAGCATCCTGGCCATGGACGAAGTCGGCGACGCCGCGGTGTTCGGTATTCCCGATGCCGAATTCGGCGAGGCGCTGGCTGCCGCGGTGCAGCTGCGCCCGGGCTGCACGCTGGACGCGGACACGTTGCAGCAACGCCTGCGCGCGCAGATCGCCAACTACAAGGTGCCGCGCACCATCACCTTCCACGACAGCCTGCCGCGCGAAGACACCGGCAAGATCTTCAAGCGCCTGCTGCGCGCACCCTACTGGGCCGGCGCCGAGCGCCGCATCTGAAACCGAAACACCAGGACCTCCATGGCATTGCCTCCCGCCCTCAAAGACAAGCTGCGCCTGCCGCTGATCGCCGCGCCGCTGTTCATCATCTCCACGCCCGAACTCGTCATCGCGCAGTGCAAGGCCGGCATCGTCGGCTCCTTTCCGGCGCTCAATGCGCGGCCCGCCGACCAGCTCGAAGTCTGGCTCGAGCGCATCACCTCGGAGCTCGCGGAACACGACCGCCAGCACCCGGACCAGCCCGCCGCGCCCTTTGCCGTCAACCACATCGTGCACCGCAGCAACGCGCGGCTCGAGCAGGACATGGAGGTCTGCGCGCGCTTCCGGGTGCCGATCGTCATCTCGTCGCTGGGTGCGCGCCGCGAGATCAACGACGCGGTGCATGCCTGGGGCGGCATCGTGCTGCATGACGTGATCGACAACCGCTTCGCGAAGAAAGCCATCGAGAAGGGCGCCGACGGCCTGGTGGCGGTGGCGGCCGGCGCGGGCGGGCATGCGGGCGCACAGTCGCCGTTTGCGCTGCTGCAGGAAATCCGCGAGTGGTTCGACGGCCCGCTGGCGCTGTCCGGCGCGATCTCGAGCGGCCGCGCGATCCTCACGGCCCAGGTGATGGGCGCGGACCTGGCCTATATGGGCTCGGCCTTCATCGCGACGCAGGAAGCCAACGCCGCGCAGGGCCACAAGCAGATGATCCTCGACAGCGCCGCGAGCGACGTGGTCTACACCAACCTGATCACCGGCGTGCACGGCAACTACCTCAAGCCCTCGCTGGCCAACGCCGGGCTCGACCCCGACAACCTGCCCCAGGGCGACGCCGCGCAGATGAACTGGGGCGCGGGCAGCGCCAAGCCCAAGGCCTGGAAGGACATCTGGGGCTGCGGGCAGGGCATCGGGGTGCTCGGCGAGATCCAGCCCGCGGGCGCATTCATCGAAGGGCTGACGCAACAGTACCGCGAAGCCTGCGCGACGACGCGCCAGCTCGTGGCCGCGCACGCCTGAATTTTTTAGCGACAACAACAGGAGACAAGACATGCATTCCAAGCGCAAGGTTCTGAAGATGGTGGTGGCCGCCGGCATGGTGGCGGTGTCGGGCATGGCGCTGGCGCAATCGGGCAAGCCGGTGCGCATGGTGCTGCCGCTCGCGCCGGGCGGCGGCTCCGACACCGTGGGCCGCGCCGTGGCCAACGAGATGGGCAAGGCGCTCAACGTCACGATCGTCGCCGAGAACAAGCCCGGGGCCTCGGGCACGCTGGCGCTGGGCGACGTGGTGCGCACGCCGGTCAGCAACCCGACCTTTGGCCTGCTGCTGGGCTCGACCGTGGCGATCGTGCCGCATCTGATGAAGGTGCCCTACGACAGCATCAAGGACGTCAAGCCGGTGGTGCAGCTGGGCACGACGCCGCTGGTGCTGCTGGTCAACAGGAACCATCCGGCCAAGACGCTGGCCGAATATGTCGCGATCTCCAAGCGCAATCCGCAGAGCTTCGGCTCCTACGGTTCGGGCACGGCCAGCCATGTGGTGGGCGAAGCCTTCAGCAGCGCCGCGGCGCTCAAGCTGGTGCATGTGCCCTACAAGGGCACGGCGCCCGCGATCAACGACCTGATGGGCAGCCAGGTCGACTCGGTGGTCGCCGACTTCGGCGCCGCGGGCCAGCATCTGGGCAAGGACGGCAAGCTGCGCGCGCTGGCCGTGACCGGCGCCGCGCGCGCCGAATCCTTCCCTGATGTGCCGACCTTTGGCGAACAGGGCTTCCCCTCGATGAACGAGCTCGTGGGCTGGATCGGCTTCGTCACCTCTGTCAATACCTCCGACGAGCAGGTCGCCGTCTGGGCCAAGGCCGCCGCGGATGCAGTGCGCGTGCCCGAGGTGCGCCAGCGCCTGGTCACGCTGGGCTACACCCCCACGGGCACCCATGGCAAGGATTTCGAGAAGATCGTCGCCGACGATCCCGTGCGCTGGGGCACGCGGATCAAGGCGGCGAAGATCACGCTCGAGAACTGAGCGTCGCCCGGCAGAGCCGGGGTACAGGGGGCGGCGGGCCGATCCGCGCAGGAGCCAGGGGCTTGCTGCGCGGGTCGGCCCGTCGCGTATGGAAGATGCGCTGGCGAAGGCCAGGACCTGTCGGAGGGCATGTTCCAGTGCAATCAATGCTAACCTGGGGCCTGCGCAAGTCCAAAGAAGAAGATCGCATTAGATAGCGCCCGATCGGCATATCGGGCACCGGTGCGATGGGCTTGCACGAGCAGGGATGAAAGTGAGCTGTTACATTCGTTGCAATTGTCCCGCGAGAAAGACCGGCCATGCCCCCGCTCCCTACCCTCGGTCCGACCGCTGTGCCCGGATCTTCCTTTCCTATCGATTTCATCCCGTTGCACGGCACGTCGCAGGATTGCGACGACTGCGCCAGGGGCGTGCGCCTGCCGTTCCAGTTTGAATACGCCTACCAGCCCATCGTCGATCTGGCGGCTCGCGCGGTGTTCGCGCACGAGGCGCTGGTGCGCGGCCCCGGCGGGGAGGGCGCGATGACGGTGCTGTCGCAGGTCGATGCGCAGAACTGCTACCGCTTTGACCAGGCCTGCCGCGTCAAGGCCATCAAGGGCGCTGCCGAGCTGGGCATCGAGCAGTCGGTCTCGATCAACTTCCTGCCCAACGCGATCTACAAGCCCGAGCTGTGCATCCGCACCACGCTCGCGGCCGCCAAGGCGCACCACTTTCCCCTCGACCGGATCATCTTCGAAGTGACCGAAGGCGAGCGCGTGCAGGACGGTGCGTGGTTCGCGGAAATCCTGCGCGAGTACCAGCGCTGCGGCTTCAAGACCGCAATCGACGACTTCGGCGCGGGTTTCGCCGGCATGAAGCTGCTCGCGGACTTCCAGCCCGACATCATCAAGCTGGACATGGACCTGGTGCGCAACATCGACACCCACCGCCCGCGCCAGGCCATCGTGCGCAACCTGGTGCGCATGTGCGAGGAGATGCGCATCGAAGTCATCGCCGAGGGCGTCGAGACCCCGGCCGAGCGCGATTTCCTCTGGGACACCGGCATCCATCTGATGCAGGGCTACCTGTTTGCCAAGCCCGCGTTCCGCGCCATCGGCCAGGTGCCGGCGTCGGCGTACGAGGTCCCGGGACGCCGCGCGGCCTGAGCCCGGGCACAGCGTTTCAGGGGCCGCTGTGCCCCGCGGCCTGCTCCTCGAGCCAGGCCGCAAACTGGTCCCGCGCGGCAAACGCCGGCGTATCGCGCTTGGTGCAGATGAAGTAGCCGCGCCCGCAGTACACATCGATATCGAAGGGCATGACCAGCTCGCCGAGCTGCAGCTCGCGCTCGACCAGGCAGCCCGGCACCACCGCGACGCCCATGCCGGCCTTGGCGGCGACGATCAGCTGCATCGTCAGATCGAAACCCGGCCCGAGCACGGGCGTGCAGGGCGCGCCGGCCTTGTCGAACCAGCGCTGCCAGTTGTCCGGGAAATTGGTGTGGTGCAGCAGCGTCGCGCGCTGCAGGTCCTGCGGCGCGCGAAAGCCTGCGCTCAGGCGCGCGGTGCACACCGGAATCAGCTCGCGGCCCAGCAGATAGCGCGTGTGGATATGGTCGGGCCAGCGCCGGCGCGGCCTCTTGACCTCGATCCACAGATCGACGTCGTCGCGCGTGAAATCCTCGTCGTGCTTGAACTGGCGCAGCTCCACGTTGACATCGGGATAGTGCGCGTTGAAGCCCGGCAGGCGCGGCATGAGCCACTGGATGCCCAGCGTGGGAATCACGCTCACGCGCACGCGCCGGGGCTGCGCCAGCCGGCCCAGGGTTTCGGCCGCCGACTCGAGCGCCAGCACATGCCGCTCGGTGAGCTTGCGCAGCTGCGCGCCGCGCGGCGTCAGCACCACGCCCGCCGACAGGCGCTCGAACAGCCGCCCGCCCGCGAGATGCTCTTCGAGCCGCTGCACCGCGCGGCTCACGGCGGCCTGCGTCACGCACAGCTCCTCGGCGGCGCGGCGAAAGCTGCCTTCGCGGCACACCGCGAGAAAGGCATGCAGTTCGACCAGGGAGGGGGAGCGGATCTTCATGATGAGGCAATTACATTATGTCATCGCGTCTGATGAAATTGTCGTTTGCCGGCGCGCCGCGGCGTTCGTACGATCGCGCCATCTTCATCGAGGCAAGACATGCATTTCAACCGACGCGAATTCGTAAGCCTGGCCGCCGCCGGCACCCTGGCGCCCCTGGCGGCGGCGCACGCCCAGGCCGCATACCCCTCCAAGCCGATCACGCTGGTCGTGCCGTTCACGCCGGGCGGCTCGGTCGACAATTCGGGCCGGCTGATGGCCGACCGGCTCAGCCGCGAGCTCGGTGTTCCGGTGCTCGTCGACAACAAGGGCGGCGCGGGCGGGGCCATGGGCTCGGTGTTCGTGGCCAAGGCCAAGCCCGACGGCTACACGCTGATCGTGACCTCGCAGAGCACGCATGTGGTGAACCCCGCCGTCAACCCGAACCTGCCCTACGACGCCGTGAAGGACTTCGCGCCGATCACGCTGATCGACCGCCTGGCCAATGTGCTGCTGGTCAATGCCGATCTGCCGGTGCGCACTTTCGCCGAACTCGTCAAGTACGCCCAGGCCCACCCGGGCAAGTTGAACTACGCGAGCGCCGGCATCGGCTCGGTCTCGCACCTGAGCATGGAGCTGATGAAGAACCAGGCCAGGATGCCGATGACGCACATCCCGTACCGCGGCTCGGGCGTGGCGCTGTCCGATCTGCTGGCCGGGCAGGTGCAGCTGACCTGGAACAACCTGTCGTCGAACCTGGCCAACATCCGCAACGGCAAACTGCGCGCGCTGGCCGTGGCCGCGCCGCAGCGCGTGTCGCAGCTGCCCGACGTACCGACCTTTGCCGAGCTCAAGCTGCCCGACCTGAACCTGACCTCCTGGACCGGCCTGGCCGCGCCCGCGAACACGCCCGCGCCGATCATCGAGCGCCTGTACCAGGCCACGCGCAAGGTGCTGCAGGACCCCGCGACCCAGGCCACCTGGGTGGACAAGGGAATGATGGTGCCCGAGGATGTGACACCCCAGGCGTACAAGGCGGAGATCATCGAGCGCATCAAGTTCTACCAGCGCATCGCCAAGGCCAACAACATCGTTATCGAATGACCGACTACACCCGCATCGAGCAGCTGCTGCCCTACGAGCAGGAGCTCGTCGCCATCCGCCGCCATCTGCACCAGCACCCCGAGCTGGCCTTTGCCGAGCACGGCACTTCCGATTTCCTGGCCGACAAGCTCCAGGAGTGGGGCTACGAGGTCACGCGCGGCATCGGCGGCACGGGCCTGGTCGGCACGCTGCGGGTGGGCGAAGGCGCGCGGCGACTGGGCATCCGCGCCGACATGGACGCGCTGCCGATCGAGGAGGCGACGGGCGCGGCGCATGCGAGCTGCGTGCCCGGGCGCATGCATGCCTGCGGGCATGACGGCCACATGACGATGCTGCTGGGCGCGGCCAAGTACCTCGCGCGCCACCGGCGCTTCGATGGCACGCTGCATGTGATCTTCCAGCCGGCCGAGGAGCGCGGCTTCGACAGCGGCGGCAAGGCGATGGTCGATGCCGGACTGTTCGAGCGCTTCCCCTGCGACGCGGTCTATGCGATGCACAACCACCCGGGCATGCCCCAGGGCCGCTTCCTGCTGCGCAGCGGGCCGTTCATGGCCGCGGGCGACCGGGTGTTCGTGAAGATCATCGGTGTGGGCGGCCACGCGGCGCGCCCGCATCTGGCCGTCGATCCGCTGGTCGCGGCCGCGGCCATCGTCACCGCGCTGCAGACCGTCGTCGCGCGCAATGTCGATCCCGCGGAATCGGCGGTGGTCACGGTGGGGCGGTTGCGCGCGGGCGATGCGCTCAATGTGATTCCGGCCGACGCCGAGATCGGCATCAGCGTGCGCTCGTTCTCGCCCGAGATGCGCGCGCTGCTCAAGGAGCGCATCTGCGCGCTGATCACGGGCGTGGCCGAGGGCCATGGCTGCCGCGCGGAAATCGACTATGTCGAGGGCTACCCGGTGGTCGTGAACGACGCCGATGCGGTGGAGCTGGCCGCGCAGGTGGCGACCGATCTGGTGGGCGCCGATGCCGTGGACAGCGACTTCCCGCGCCTCATGGGCAGCGAGGACTTTGCCTATATGCTGCAGCGCTGCCCCGGCGCGCTGGTGCGCATCGGCAATGGCCCGGCCGAGGGCGGGCGCGGCCTGCACAACCCGAAGTACGACTTCAACGACGTCAACCTGCCCTATGGCGCGGCGTTCTGGAGCCAGCTCGCCGAGCGCTTCCTGCGCTGACCCGAGCGCGCCTGCCGGGCACTGCGCCGGGCCGGGGCGGCCCGCGCCGATGTAGCGTAAGATTCGCCCCGATCACAGGTGTTTCGCGGCGTGCACACGCCCTGGAATGAAACGGGAAGCAGGTGCGTGGCCACGCCACCAACCCTGCACTGCACCCGCAACGGTAATCAGAGTGCCCCGATGCACGCCCTGGCCTGCGGCCATGGCAGCCACTGCGCAAAGCGGGAAGGCGTGTCGCGGCTTCAACTCCCGAGTTGAGCTCTGTGAGTCCGGAGACCGGCCTGATGTGAACCAAGGCGCAGCGGGAATGCAGGCGACCTGGTGTCTGGCTGCGCGCGCGGCCGCGCCCTCCTGCCCCCACTGCACGACCCATCCATCCGGCCCGGGAATCGGCCAGACTGACGATTGATTGGCATGCTGCAAGCCTCTGGCTGTCTGTCCGCACGGACAGGTATCGCGTCGCGCTTCGGCGCGCCCATTTCCCCATGACGGATCCAATCCAGGTCCAGGGCTGGTGCCCCACGGCCTGGCAACCCATGCGCGCGCAAGACGGCTGGATCGTGCGCGTGCTCCCGCATTGCGCCTCCCTCGGCGCGGCGCAGGCGCGCGTGCTCGCGCAGCTGGCGCTCGCGCATGCGCATCCCCAGATCGAGTTGACGCGGCTGGGCAATGTGCAGCTGCGCGGCGTGGCCACGGCGCAGCTGCCGCAAGTGCGCGCGCAGCTGATCGAAGCCTCGCTGGTGCCGGCCGATGCCGATGCCGATCTCGCGCCCGCGGTGCATTGCACGCCGCTGTACCGCGGCAATGACGCGACCCACGATCTGGCGCGGCAGCTGTCGGCGGCCGTGGTCGAACACCTGAGCCCGGCGGCACTGGCGCGCGCGGGCCTTGCAGCGCTGCCCAGCAAGTTCGGACTGCTGGTCGATGCCCCGGCGCGGCGCATGCAGGGGATCGGCGCGGATCTCCAGCTCTGGGTCGATGCGGATGCGGGATATGGCCTGGCGCTGGGGGATTCTCCTGGCGGATATCGCTTTGCATGTGCCGAGGAGGCCATCGATGCCGCCCTGGAGATCGCGCGCTGGTTTGCACGCGAGCGTCTCTCGATGAACCCGGCGCCCACGCGATTGCGCGGATTGCTCGCGCATTCCATGCCACCGCTGGCGGCGCCGCGGATGGAGGAACCGGCGCAACCCGCCGATCCGCTGCTGCCCGGCCTGCACCCCGCCCAGGGCCAGGTGCTGGGCGCGCCGCTGGGCCGCATCGATGCCGCGGCATGGCAGGCGCTGGCGATGCAGCTTTCCGGCGATGCCGAAATCCGCGTCACGCCCTGGCGTTCGCTGCTGCTGGTCGATGCACCCCTGCTTTCCCTCGATGCCGCGCACTGGATCACCGCGCCCACCGATGCGCGCCTGCGCGTATCGGCCTGCACCGGCGCGCCGCGCTGCAGCCAGGGCCATGCCCCGGCCCAGGCGCTGGCGCTGGCGCTGGCCGCCGATGTGCCCCAGGGCCGGCATCTGCATGTCAGCGGCTGCGCCAAATTCTGTGCGCTGCCTTCCGATCCCACGGCCGTGCTTTGTGGCGGCCTCGACGGCGCTGGCCAACCGCTGCTGCACATCAGCCGCGGCAATGCGCCCCGTACCCCGATTTCCTCTCTGGCCGCCGACGAAGCGCCAGCAGAAATGACAAGACTGCTCAATGACCCATACCTATGAAATGCGCGGTGAAGAGATTTACCGGCAATCCTTTCGCATCATCCGCAGCGAGGCCGATCTGGCGCGCTTCACACCGCTCGAGGAGCGCGTCGCCTGCCGCATGATCCATGCCGTGGGCATGGTGGAGCTGGCTGCCCACATCCACTTCTCGCCCGATTTCGCCGAGGCCGCCGAAAGCGCGCTGCAGCGCGGCGCGCCCGTCCTGTGCGATGTGCGCATGGTCAGCGAAGGCATCACGCGCAAGCGCCTGCCGGCGGGCAACGCGGTGGTCTGCACGCTGCAGGACGAGCGCGTGGCCGCGCTGGCCGCGCAGATGGGCAACACGCGCAGCGCCGCGGCGCTCGAGCTATGGCGCGATCGACTCGAAGGCGCGGTGGTCGCGATCGGCAATGCGCCGACGGCGCTGTTCCATCTGCTCAACATGCTCGAGGACCCCAGCTGCCCGCGCCCCGCGGCCATCATCGGCTGCCCGGTGGGCTTCGTCGGCGCGGCCGAATCCAAGGACGCGCTGCGTGCCTGGGGAAAGATTCCCTTTGCGATCGTGCAGGGGCGCCTGGGCGGCTCGGCCATCACCGTGGCCGCGGTCAATGCGCTGGCCTCGCCGGTCGAATGAAGGGCCGGGCATGAACAGCGGCAAGATCATCTGCGTCGGGCTGGGCCCGGGCGACCCGGAACTGATGAGCGTCAAGGCCGACCGGCTGCTGCGCAATGCGCGCCAGGTCGCGTACTTCCGCAAGCGCGGCCACCCGGGCAAGGCGCGCCAGCTCGTCAACGGGATGCTGCATGCCGAAGTGACCGAGTACCCGATGGAGTACCCGCTCACGACCGAGATTCCGCACAGCGACCCACGGTATATCGCGCAGCTGTCCGATTTCTATCTCGACTGGCAGACGCGGCTGACGCAGCTCGCGCGCGGCGGCGACGTGATCGTGCTGTGCGAGGGCGATCCGTTTCTCTACGGCTCGTTCATGCATCTCTACATCCGGCTGCGCCAGGCGGGCGTGGCGGTCGAGGTGGTGGCCGGCATTCCGGGCATGGTCGGCTGCTGGCATGCGACGGGCATCCCGATCACCTGGGGCGACGATGTGCTCAGCGTGCTGCCGGGCACGCTCCCCGATGCGCCGCTGCGCGAGCACATCGCGCGCTCCGATGCGCTGGTCATCATGAAGGTGGGCCGCCACCTGGGCCGCATCCGCGCGCTGCTGACCGAGCAGGGCAAGCTCGATCAGGCCTGGCTCGTGATCAACGGCACGATGGCCGACGAGCAGGTCATGCCGCTGCACGCCGCGCCCGAGCGCTGCCCCTATTTCTCGATCGTGATCGTGCACGGCCAGGGCCGGCGCCCGGCCAACGACATGTGAGGAGCGGCGCATGAATACCTCCCCACCGGCGCCAGGGTGCCTCACGGTGGTCGGCCTGGGCCCGGGCGATGAAGCGCTTGTCACGGACCAGGTGCGCGCCAGCATTGCCGTGGCCACCGATGCCTTTGGCTACTTTCCCTATATCGAGCGCCTGGCCGGCACGGGACATCTGCAGCTGCATGCGAGCGACAACCGCGAGGAGCTCGATCGCGCGCGCCAGGCGCTCGATCTGGCCGCGAGCGGGCGCCGGGTGCTGATGCTGTCCTCGGGCGACCCGGGCGTGTTCGCGATGGCCAGCGCGGTGTTCGAGGTGCTCGATGATGCGAGCTCGCAGCAGCGCCAGCGCTGGAGCGGCGTCGATATCGAGGTGCAGCCCGGCATCACCGCGATGCTGGCCGCTGCCGCGCGCCTGGGCGCGCCGCTGGGGCATGATTTCTGCACCATCAACCTGTCCGACAACCTCAAGAGCGCGGCGCTGATCGAGCGGCGCATCCGGCTCGCGGCCCAGGCGGACTTTGCGATGGCGTTCTACAACCCCTGCTCGAAATCGCGCCCCGAAGGCTTTGCGCGCGCGCTGTGGGTGCTCAAGGAGGAGTGCGAGCCGGCGCGCCTGGTGTGCTTCGCGCGCAATGTGAGCCGGCCCGACGAAACGCTCAACGTGGTGCCGCTGGAAGGCGTCACGGCGGATATGGCCGACATGCGCACCGTGGTGATCGTCGGCAACCGGCTCACGCGCCGCGTCGGCCGCCATGTCTACACGCCGCGCAGCTACCCCGATGCGTGAACGCTCAACGCTGGCGGGCCAGCCATTCCATTGCCTGCTGCGGTGTCTCGCAGCGCAGGCGAACGGGCAACTGCGGGCGCTCGACCATGACGACCGGAATGCGCAGCGCGCGCGCGGCCTCGATCTTGGCGTAGGTGTCAGCGCCGCCGGCGTTCTTGCTGACGATGCAGTCGATCGCGTAACGCTGCAGCAGCGCGCGCTCCTCATCGAGCGCGAAGGGCCCGCGCGCGATCAGCAGTTCATAGCTCGATGCGGGCAGCGGCAGGGGCTCGTCGGTCTGGTCGATCACGCGCAGCACGAAGCGCCGCGCCGCGGCCTGCGGCGCAAAGGCGGCGAGCTGCTTGCGGCCGATCGACAGGAACACGCGCTGCATGTGCGGCGCCAGTGCCTGCGCGGCCGCGTCCATGTCGGGCACCCGCAGCCATTGGTCGCCAGGAAGGGCCTGCCAGGCCGGGCGCTCCATCGCCAGCAGGGGAATGCCCAGCGCCGCGCAAGCCTCGACGGCGTGGCGGCTCATCTGCGCCGCGAACGGGTGGGTGGCGTCGATCACCTGCGTGATGCCCTGCGCGCGCAGATACTGCATGAGCCCCGCGACACCGCCAAAGCCGCCCACGCGCGTGGGCAGCGCCGGGGTGCGGCGCGTCTGCGTCACGCCTGCATACGAATAGATGGCTGGCACGCCCGCGGCCTGCAGCCGCGTCGACAGAACATGGGCATCGAGCGTGCCCCCCAAGAGGAGAACCTGTGGCATGGCTGATCCGTGGCTTTCAATCATTGGTATCCATCCGTCCGGCCTCGCGGCCCTGAGCGCCGCGGCCCGGCGCGATCTCGACCATGCGAGCGTGGTGTTCGGCAGCCCGCGCCATCTGGCGCTGGCCGAAGTCGGGGCACGCGGCCAGGCGTGGCCCGTGCCCTTCAGCGTCGACGCGGTGCTGCAGCTGCGCGGGCAACGACCCGTCGCGGTGCTGGTGTCGGGCGATCCCTTTCATTTTGGCGGCGGCGCGTCGCTGGCCCGGCATCTGGCGCCCGGCGAGTGGCGCAACCATCCGCAGCCCTCGACATTCTCGTGGATTGCCGGCACCTTGGGCTGGTCGCAGGAGCAGACCCATTGCCTGGGCCTGCATGCGCGCAGCTTCGCGCACCTGACGCCGCTGCTCGCCGAGGGCCAGCGCTTCCTCTGCCTGCTGCGCGATGGCGCGGCGGCGCAGGAGCTGGCCGCGTGGCTGCAGCAGCAGGGCTGGGGGACCAGCCCGCTGTGGCTGGTCTCGCAGGCCGGCAGCGAGGCGCAGACCGTGCGCGAAGGCCTGGCGCAGACGCTGGCGCAGGATTTGCTCGGCGCGCCGGTAGCGGCCCCCGTGGCCGCAGCCTTCGAGGCGCGCGGCGGCCAGGGCTTCGTGCAGGTGCCGGGCCGCGCCGTCGAAAGCTTTGCGCATGACGGCCAGATCAGCAAGAGCCCCGTGCGCGCGATGACGCTCGCGGCGCTCGCGCCGCGCCGCGGCGAGCGGCTGTGGGACCTGGGCGCGGGCTCGGGTTCGGTATCGATCGAATGGTGCCTCGCGGGCGGCACGGCGGTGTGTGTCGAGCAGCATGCGGCGCGTGTCGCCAACATCGCGGAAAACGCCGCGCGCCATGCGGCGCAGCTGCAGGTCGTGCAGGGCGAGTCGCTCGCGCTGCTGCCCTTGCTGGGCCCCGCGCCGCAGGCGGTGTTTGTCGGCGGCGGCTTCGACCGCGCATTGTTCCAGGCGCTGCGCGCGCAACTGAGCGCACCCTGGCGCCTCGTGGTGAACGCCGTCGCGCTCGAAACCCAGGCGCTGCTGATGGAGCTGCACCGCGTGCACGGCGGCCAGCTGCTGCAGCTGCAGTGGAGCGAGGCCGTACCGCTGGGCAGCATGCAGTCGTGGCGCGCGGCGCGCCCCATCGTGCAGTGGGTGTGGCAGGCATGAGGCTGCTGTTTGCCGGCTGGGGTTTCCGGGCCGCGGCGCAGCCACAGTCCTTTGCAAGCTGCTGGGCGCAGGCCTGCGCACAGCTCGCACCGGGGGACTGGCAGTTCGCGCTGCTCGAATCCCGGCGCGGCACCCCGGCCTGGGAAGCCTTCGACGCCTGGCAGCGCGCGGCGGTGCCCGAGGCCGCTTGCCATGCCTGGCCCGAAAGCGCCATCGCGCAGCTGGTCACGCCCTCGGTATCGCGCCGCCTGGTCGCGCGCTTTGCGACGGGCAGCGTCTGCGAGGCGCTGGCCCTGCATGCCGCGCGTCTGCACGCAGATGCGCCGGCGCTGGTACTGCGCCGCATCGTGTCCGCCGACCGGCTGGCCACGCTCGCCGTCGCCGCCCCGGCGCCTTTTTTGGAAACAGGAGTTCATTCGTGACAGTTCACTTCATTGGCGCCGGCCCGGGCGCTGCCGACCTCATCACCGTGCGCGGGCGCGATCTGCTGGCCGCGAGCCCGGTGTGCCTCTATGCGGGCTCGCTGGTGCCCACCGAGCTGCTCGCGCACTGCCCGCCGGGCGTTCACCTGGTCGACACCGCGCCGCTGTCGCTCGAAGACATCATTGCCGAGATGCGCGCGGCCGATGCCAGGGGCCAGGACGTCGCGCGCCTGCATTCGGGCGACCTGAGCATCTGGTCGGCGATGGGCGAGCAGCTGCGCTGCCTGCGCGAGGAGGGCATTGCCTACACCGTGACGCCGGGCGTGCCCTCGTTCAGCGCCGCCGCGGCCGCGCTGGGCGCCGAGCTGACGCTGCCGGGCTCGTGCCAGTCGGTGGTGCTCACGCGCACTTCGGGGCGCGCGTCGAGCATGCCCGAGGGCGAGACCCTGGCGGCGTTTGCCGCGACCGGCGCGGTGCTGGCCATCCATCTGTCGGTGCATGTGGCCGAGCAGGTGCAGCGCGAGCTGCTCGCGCACTACGGCGCGGACTGCCCCGCGGCAATCGTCTGGCGCGCCTCGTGGCCCGATGAGACCATCGTGCGCACGCGCGTGGCTGGCATTGCCGAAGCCGCGCAGGCCAATGCGCTGCAGCGCAGCGCGCTGATCCTGGTTGGCCCGACGCTGAGCCAGGAGGGCTTTGGCCTGAGCCGGCTTTACGCCAACGACTACGACCGGCGCTACCGCCCGCGCGGCGAGGCGCCGCGCTTTCCGGCGGCCGGCGAGGGCGTCTGATGCTCGCGTTGTACCTGGTCGGTATCGGCACCGGCAACCCCGAGCACCTCACGCGCGAGGCCGAGAACGCGATCCGCCATGCCGATCTGGTGCTGCTGCCGCACAAGGAAGCGAACAAGGCCGAGCTCGCGCAGGTGCGCCTGTCGATGCTCGAGCAGCTCGGCGTGGGCGACGAGCGCATCGCGCATTTCGACATGCCGCAGCGGCGCCAGCAGGGCGATGACTACGGCCAGCAGGTCGATGAATGGCACGACGCGATCGCGCGGCGCTGGCAGGACAAGCTGGACGTGCACCTGCCTTTGGGAAAGGGGCGCGTGGCGCTGCTGGTCTGGGGCGACCCTGCGCTCTATGACAGCACGCTGCGCATTGCCTCGCGCCTGGGGCTGGCGCCGGCGCAGGTGCGCGTCGTGCCGGGCATCACCTCGATGCAGGTGCTGTGCAGCGCGCATGGCATCGCGCTCAACGCGATCGGCGCGCCGTTTCTGGTCACCACCGGGCGCCAGCTGCGCGAGCAGGGCTGGCCCGATGGTGTCGACACGCTGGTGGTGATGCTCGACGGCCAGCGCAGCTATGAACAGCTGAACGAACCGGATGCCGAGATCTACTGGGGCGCCTACCTGGGCATGCCGCAGCAGTTGCTGCTGCACGGGCGTCTGCCGGAGATGGCGGTGCAGATCAGCGCGCTGCGTGCGCAGGCGCGCGCGCAGCATGGCTGGATCATGGATATCTATCTGCTGCGCCGGTCAGGCGCAGCCGACTGAAGCTTTCTCAGCGGCGCTGCCGGGCCCGAGCGCCAAGCCAATGCAGCGACGCCCAGAACGCCGCGCCCAGCCCCGCGCCGGTGATCAGCACCACTTCCGCGGCCGCCGTGAAACCCGCGTAATACCAGGCAATGGCCCCGCCCAGCGGCAGGCTCATCGCGCAGCCGATACCGACCATCAACAGGATGAACCCGTTGGCGCCATCGATGCGGCGCACGATCGCGTTGTATTCGATCCAGGTGGCAGCCGCCATGAACACGGCCAGCGCAACTGCCCAGAGCGCCCAGTAGATTTGCATGCCCGGATTCTAGGCGGTGCAGCGGCGCGGCCACATATCCCTCAGGTCCAGGGGCACTGCGGGGCAACGGTCTGCCCGGGTTTTGCATCCATGGATAATTCGCTGCGTGGCCCGCGAGCCGCCATTGGCCGTGCCACTTCCGGTGTGCCATATCCCCAGGAGATTGCATGTCTGAACATCTGCGCGCCACGGAGCGCGGCCTCGAAGTGATCACCCGGTTCTACGAGGTGGCAAGCTACTGCGCCCGCCAGTCCAACGATCGCCGGGACTGCCTGCTGCGCGTGCTCGAGGCCGCCACCGCCATGGCCCATGCCGACGCCGGCAGCTTGTACATCTTCGCGACCGCGACCGACGCGGCCGAATTCGTGGGCTGCCAGCTGGACGCCGCGGCCACCGCGCTGCTCGACACGCCGCGGGCCATGGAGGCTGCCGCACTGGCTGCCGCGTCCTTGCGCGACATCCCGCTGCATGCACGCCGGCTCGATGGCCTGTCGGGCACCCATCCCGCGCAGTTGCCATGGCTTGGCATCCTGCACGAAGCCGGCCTGCAGTCGGTGGTCGGCCTGCCCTTGCGTGCCCGCACCGGCGAATTGCTCGGTCTGCTGGCGATGTTTCACCCTCAGACCCGCCAACCTGGCGAAGCCGAATTCAGCATCCTTCAGCTGCTCGTGCAGCAGGCGGGCGACTATCTGGAGCGGCAGGTTTTCCAGAAGGTCGTTTCCCAGAACGAAGAGCGCTTGCGGCTTTTCATGGGCGCGACCTCGGAGGTGATCTACCGCATGGGCCCGGACTGGAGCGAGATGCGCCAATTGCAGGGCCGCGGGTTCCTGCCCGATTTGCTGACGCCCACGGACCGCTGGCTCAATCAGTACATCCCGGACCAGGAACAGCCCGAGGTGCTCGAAGCCATCCGCGAAGCAGTGCAGCAAAAAAGCGTTTTCGAGATGGAACACCAGGTGATTCGCGAAGATGGCAGCGTGGGCTGGGTGCATTCGCGCGCTGTGCCCGTATTCGATGCCGATGGCGAGTTGAGCGAATGGTTTGGCGCGGCCAGCGACATCAGCTCGCGCAAGGAGGCCGAGCAAGCCCTGCGCCTGAGCCAGCAGCGCTATCACACGCTGTTTGATTCCATCGACGAGGGCTACTGCGTCATCCGCATCGTGTTCGACGCCGAAGGCAAGGGCTGCGACTACGTATTCCTGGAGATCAATCAGTCTTTCGAGCGCCATACCGGCATCAAGAACGCCGTGGGCTACGCGATGACCGAGCTGGTGCCGGGGCACGAGACCTGGTGGTACGAGGTCTACGGCGAGGTGGCCAAGACCGGCGAATCGCGCCGCTTCGAGCTGCCCGCCGCCGCGCTCGACCGCCATTACGACGTCTATGCGTTTCGCATCGGCACGCCCGACGACTTCCATGTCGCGGTGCTGTTCACCGACGTGACCGAGCGCAAGCGCCAGGAGCTGGAACTGCGCGAGGCCAACCAGCGCAAGGACGAGTTCCTTGCCGTGCTCGCGCATGAGCTGCGCAACCCGCTGGCGCCGGTGCGCAGCGCCCTGAACGTGCTGCAGCTGTCGCAGGGCGACCCTGCTGCCGTGGCCGCCGTCTTGCCGATGCTGCAGCGCCAGGTCGATCACATGGTGCGCCTGGTCGACGATCTGCTCGAGGTCTCGCGCATCTCGGGTGGAAAGGTCGAGCTGCGGCCCGAAGCCGTGGAGCTGGCAACGGCGCTGCATTCCGCGGTCGAGACCTGCCGGCCGCTGCTCGATGCGCGCCACCACCGGCTGGTGCTCGACCTGCCGGGCCAGATCCTGACGGTGCGCGCCGACCCGGTGCGCCTGACCCAGGTCATCGCCAATCTGCTCAACAACGCGGCAAAGTACACCGACCAGGGCGGGCGCATCGGCCTGCGCGCCGAGCGCGACGGCAGCGATGCGCTGATCGTCGTCGAGGACAACGGCCGGGGCATCGACCAGGACATGCTGCCGCGCATCTTCGAGCTGTTCACCCAGGTGCCTCAGACCTCGAGCATGGCCCAGGGCGGCATCGGCATCGGCCTGACGCTGGTGCGCAGCCTGATCGAGATGCAGGGCGGCAAGGTCGAGGCGCAAAGCGCTGGTCTGGGCCGGGGCAGTACCTTCACCGTGCGCCTGCCGCTGCTGACGACCCCGACCGCGCGGCCCGCGCCGCCGGTGCCCGAACCCCCGGCGCTGGTCGAGATGCAGCGCAAGCGTGTGCTGGTGGTGGATGACAACGTCGATGCCGCCGAAGGCCTGTGCATGCTGCTGGAGCTGCTGGGCATGGAGGTGCGCACCGCGCATGACGGCGCCTCGGGCCTGGAGGCCGCGGCCGAATTCACGCCCGACCTGGTGATGCTGGACATCGGCATGCCCGACATGGACGGGTTCGAACTCGCGCGCCGCCTGCGCGCCGCGCATGGCGATGCGTGCCCGATGCTCGCTGCCGTGAGCGGCTGGGGTCAGCCCGAAGACCGCCAGCGCTCCAGGGATGCCGGCATCGATGCGCATCTGGTCAAGCCCGTGGGGCTCGAGCCGCTGCAGGAAGTGCTCAGGAGCTTGCAGGCAGCCTGAGGTCAGCGCAGCCCGAACGCAAAGCGCAGCACGTCGTTGACGGACTGCGCCGGCACGCTGGCATGCACCTCGTCGGCATAGCGGCGAAGGCGCACGCGCAGGCCCCAGCCCGACAGGCGCTCGAGCCGGTCCACGAGCAGCCGTGCCGAATCCGGGTCGCCATCGGCATCGCGGTCGCCCACGACCACCATCAGCCGGCTGGTGCCGGCGATCTTCCCGGCGCTGAGCTTCGCGCTGAAGGCGCGCTCGTCGTCGAGGATGCTCTGCGCATTCCATTCCATCGACGGGCTGGCCGCGACGATCGACTGGAAGGCCTGCGGGCGCTCATAGAGCGCATACAGCGCGAACAACCCGCCGAAGGAGTGGCCGAACAGCGACTGGCGCTCGGGGTTCACCGGGTAGCGCCGCGCGATCTCGGCGCGCAGTTTGCCCGTCATGAAGTCGAGGAACTGCGCGCGCCCGCCGCTCCTGTGCTGCGCAAACGCGCGCGTCTCGGGCGGCGGCGGCTCGCGCAGCTGCGCCGTGTAGTCGTTCATGCGGCGCACGTCCCAGCGCTGGTCGCCGGGGTAGCCCACGCCGACGACGATCGATTTGCCGATCGGCAGATAGTCCTGCACCCAGCGCGCCTGCGCGAAGGAGCCGAAATAGGCATTGCCGTCGAGCACATAGAGCACCGGGTAGCCGCCGCGCGGCGGCTCGCCGCCCTCCGGCGCGGAGACAAAGATGCGGTAGTTCTCGCCGCTGTCTGACGCCATGTCCCAGACCTGGGTCGAGGGCATGGCATAGGCGGCCGGCGCGGGCGCCGTGGCCGCCGGCGCCGGCTGCGCCCAGGCGCCCGGGGCGCCGGCGGACATGCACGCCAGCAGTGCGGCGATGCGGGTGACTGTGCGCATGGCCGCCTCAGAAGTCATGCCGCAGGCTGGCCGTGAACTTGCGCGGCTCGCCAAAGGGCGCGTATTCGCGGCCATAGAGGTGGCGGTAGCTGCGGTCCGTCAGATTGCTGATCGCCAGGTTCAGCTGCGTGTTCGGCGTGATGCGGTACTTCGCGTGCAGCCCCAGCAGCACCAGCGCGCCCTGCTCGATGGTCCAGGCCGCGGCGCCCGTGCCGCCGCTCTTGTAGGCCCGGCCCGTCGCCGCGACATTGCCGCCGAACGCCCATTGCGTGCCGGGCAGCTGGTAATTGGCCGCCACGCGCAGGCTGTGGCGCGGCTGCTCGGTGCGAAAGCGCTGGTTCTTTTGCGGCCCGTCGACATATTCCGCACTGGTGTAGGTGTAGCCGGCAGCGAGATTGAGCCCGCGGCTGATCTGCCCGTTGACGCCCAGGTCCAGACCCTGGCTCACCACCTTGCCGGCAGCGGTATAGCAGCGTCCGCCGCAGATATTGCTGGGGTTGTTGGGCACCGAATCGTCCACGACGCCGAGGTTCGATTGCGCCAGGTGGAACACCGCGGCCGAGACGTTCAGCCGCTTGTCCAGCAGCTCGCCCTTGACGCCCACTTCGTAGTTCTTGCCGGTCACCGGCTGGAGCACCTCGCCGTCTTTGCTCCGGTTGGCCTGCGGATTCATGATGTCCGAATAGCTGACATAGGCCGAGTACTGTGAATTGATGTCGTAGACCAGCCCCGCATAGGGCGTGACCTCGCCGGTCTCCTGGGGGGACACGGCGCCCGTGACGACGTTCGTGCGCCGGTAGTCGCTGACGCGCAGGCCGGTGATCAGCTTGAGCGAGTCCGTCAGGCTCCAGCGCGCCACGCCGTACATGCCCAGGTTCCTGGTCTTGGTGTGGGCCCTCGAGGGGGTGCCACCCCGGATGGGTCCCAGCGCTTCGGGATCGAAGCTGTTGACATTGATGGGCGACGCACCGGAGTAGCCGGTGCCGTTGTTCTCGTCGCGCACGCTCGTGCCGTTGAGGCCCAGCGTCAGTTCATGCTTGCGCCCCAGCAGCTCGAAGGGGCCGGAGGCGTGGATATCGATGACATTGCTGTGCAGCACGGAGAAATAATCGGTCTGGCGGCTGCCGATGGACAGGCCGGCGCCGGTGACCGGATTGAGGCCGCCCGAGAGGCTGCTGAAGTGGCGGATGTCGTTGTCCGTCTTCTGCCAGGAGTAGTTGGCCTTGAGGCTCCACTCGTTGCCCAGCTGCTGCGTCAGGCCCACGGTGTAGATGCTGTAGTCGCGGTTCGAGCGATGGTCGGCATCGCCCCAGAACGAAGACCGGGACAGACCCGCGTCTTGGCCGTTGGCCGCGAAGGGCACGCCGAAATGGCCGCGGCTTTCGTCACGCTGCGTCAGCACGCTGGCGCTGAGCACCGTGGAGGACGTCAGGTCCGTCTCGACGATGCCATAGACCGCCTGCCGGTCGCGGTAGACATAGTCGGTGAAGGAGTCGCTCTTGTCCGCCAGCGCCACCAGCCGGCCGCGCACGCGCCCCGAATCCATCAGCGGGCCGGAGATATCGCCGACCACGCGGCGTTCGTTCCACGATCCCACCTGCACTTCGGCCTGCGCCTGGAAGCTGCCTGTGGGGCGCTTGAGCACCAGGTTGACGGTGCCTCCCGGGCTGCCGGCGCCGGTCAGCAGCCCGGCCGCGCCCTGCAGCACCTCGACCCTGTCCACGAAGGCAGTGTCGAACAGCGGCGAGCGGTTGCCGCTGTCGATGCCCGCGGGCGTGGTCATCCCGTCGACCTGGGCCTGCAGGCTGAAGCCGCGGCTGTAGAAATTGCTGCCGATGCTGCCGCCGTCCAGCGCAAACACCCCGCTGACGGCGCGCAGCGCATCGTCCACTGTCGTCAGGCCGGCATCGTCCATCTGCTCGCGGGTGATCACCGTGAGGGTCTGCGGCGTCTCGCGCGGCGTCAGGTTCAGCTTGGTGCCGGTGCTCGAATGCCGGGCGGCGTAGCTGCCCGTGCCCTCGGTGGTGCCATTGGGCATGGCCGCGGCGGTGACGGTCACTGCCTCCAGCGTGGTTCCCGAGGAGGCGGCCAGCGGGGATTTGCGCAGCCCATAGCTGGCCTGGCCCTGCCTGAACACCTCATGGCCGCTGCCGCGCAGCAGCTGGGCAAAGCCCTCGGCCTCGGTGAATCGGCCTTGGAGCCCGGTGCTGCGCAGACCGGCAAGGGTCGCCGGCTCGAACACCAGCTGCACGCCGGTCGCTGCGGCATATTGCGCCAGCACATCGGACAGCGGGCCGGCTGCAATGGCGTGGGCCGTGCTGCCCGCGGCGGGCTCGGCGGCCATTGCCCAGGGCGTGGCCAGGGCAATGCCTATCGCGGCACTGCCGATCGCGGCCCGGCCCAGGGCTGCGCGCATCGCGCCGTTGAGGAGGGCAAGCGCGAAGCGTTCCTGGGGCCAGGCGCGGCGTGGGTTCAGGGGTCTCATTGGTTCTCTTCCTTGTGATCCGGGCTGTGGGCCTTTGCGTGTCAAAGTGCCATTGCCCTGTACACCGGACGAGAGCGCCAAAGTGATCACTGCGGAACAAAAGTTTTTTGTTCTAGCGTGGTCCAACCATTACCGCCCCGCTGGCCTGGCGCGCAATGCGCACCGGCAGCGACTGCGCCAGCAGCGCCAGGCTCGCATCGGTGTCCTTGAGCGACAGCGCGCCCGACACCCGCAGCCCGGCCACCCCAGGGGCACAGTGCAATGCGCCGCGGCGGTAACGCGCCATCTCGCCCAGCACCTCGGCCAGGCGCATGTTCCTTGCCAGCAGCATGCCGCGCTCCCACAGCGCGGCGCTCGGCTCCACCGCCGAGGTCGAGCCAATGGCGGCCGCGCCGAAGTCCGCGGCACTGCCTTGCGCGAGCCGCCGGGTGGTGCCCTGAACCGTCTTGAGTGCCACGGCATGCTCGAAGACGGCCACCCGCGTGGTGTCCTCATCGATGCGCCGCACGCTGAAGCGCGTGCCCAGGGCCTGCGCCGTGCCCTCGCGGGTCTGCACCAGGAAGGGCCGGGGATCGGCCTGCGTGGTGACCAGAATCTCGCCGGCCAGAAGCCGCACGCGGCGCTCGGCGCCGGTGAAGCGCAGCGCCACCGCGCTGGCCGTGTTCAGCGTCAGCCGCGAGCCGTCGGGCAGGGTGAGCGTGCGCTGCTCGCCCGTGGCCGTCACCTGATCGGCCATCCATTCGCGCCAGTGCAGTTCGCGCCAGGCCAGCCAGCCCGTCGGTGCCGCCACCAGCAGGCTGCCCAGCAGTGCCAGGCTGCGGCGCCGGTCGGGGCGCCGCGCGCTGCCCGGCGTGGTGCCCAGCGTTTTCCTGCAGACCTCGGCCGGCACCTGCGCAAAGGCCCCGCGCATGGACTCGGCACGCTGCCAGGCCGCGCCATGCGCCGCGCTCTGCGCGCGCCAGCGCTCGAAAGCCTCGCGTTCTGCTGCCGAGGGTTGTTCATAGTGCAGCGTGATCAGCCAGTCCGCGGCCTCGCCGAGCAAGGCCTGATCCGCGCCAGCGCCGGCCATCACAGAATGCTCATGCAAGTGACCAGCGCCTTGTGGATATGGCGGCGCACCGTGATCACCGGCATCTGCATCTGCGCGGAGATCTGCTGCAGCGTCAGCCCATCGAGCTGCGCCAGCAGGAACAGCTCGCGCGTGCGCGGCGCCAGGCCAGCGAGCAGGCGATCGATCTGCAGCAGTGACTCGATGACCAGCAGCTGCGTTTCGGGGGAGGGCGCATGCGCCTGGGGAAGGTGGGCGATGGCGTCGAGATAGGCGCGCTCGAGCTCGCGCCGGCGCCACAGGTCGATCACCAGCCCCTTGGCCACATGCGTGAGAAAGGCGCGCGGCTCGTCGCCCACGGCCGCCCCGCGTGGCGAGACCATGAGCCGCACGAACGTGTCGTGCGCCAGATCGGCCGCATCGCCGGCATCGCCCAGGCGGCGCCTGAGCCAGGACAGCAGCCAGGAATGGTGATTGTTGTACAGCGCTTCGATCGGCGAAGCGGCTCCGGAGAAAGCCATGCGGTCCTGCACCCACATTCGTGAGAATTTATGATTGAGAATCACTCTCAATTATATTCAATTGTAAAGGTGACGTAAATCAGGGCTGCGCATTCTGTTGTCTCGATGTCAAACCGGTGCATCCGTTCACCGTCTGCCCATCCCAGCCGACAAGCCGGTACGTATGGGGCCCACTGGCATACTCCCTGGAGTTCCCCCAGCCCTCATTTCCCGATTGGATTGCCCATGCCTGGCCTGAACGCCCCAGATTTTTCCGCTGTGACCGATGTGCTGAAGAACGCCGTTCCCGGCCTGTCCGCGGTCTACGTCTTCGGCAGCCAGGTGAGCGGGCACGCCGGGCCGCAAAGTGATCTCGATGTGGCCCTGATGGCCGATACGCGGCTGGATGCAGAGGCACTGTGGGAGCTGGGCAGTCGTCTGGCGCTGGTGGCGAAATGCTCCGTTGACTTGCTGGATCTGCGTGCCGCCTCGACGGTGATGCAGTACCGTATCGTCACGACAGGACAGAGGCTGTGGACCAGGGATGGGCAAGCCGCGCTGTATGAAAGCTTCATCCTCAGCCAGAAGACCGAACTGGATGAAGCGCGAGCCGGAGTGCTCGAGGACATTCGGAGAATAGGAACCGTCTATGGTCGATGATGTATTGATCAACAAAGCCGCCACCATCGAGCGCTGCGTGAAGCGCGCGCGCGAAGAGTACGACAAGTCCCCCGAAACCTTCGCCGAGGATCACACGCGCCAGGATGCGGCCATCCTGAATGTGCAGCGGGCCTGCGAAGCGGCGCTGGACATGGGCCAGCACCTGATCCGGCGCGAACGCCTGGGCATTCCCCAAAGCGCGCGTGATGTGTTCACCTTGCTGGCGCAAGCGGGCTGGATCGATGCAGCTCTGGCTGGACGCCTGCAGAAGATGGTGGGATTCAGGAACATCGCCGTGCATTACTACCAGGCGCTGCAACTGGTGATCGTGGAAGCCGTGATCACCAGGCATCTGGGAGACTTCACCGGCTACAGCAAGATGCTGTTGCTCAAGGATGCAGGCCGCCCGGCATAGCGCCCGATGTTCAGGCGATCGCCGTCACGCCCTGGCGCACCGGCAGTCGCGCGGTGAAACAGGTGCCCAGCTCGGATGTCGAGCTGACCTGCAAGGTCCCCTCGTGCGCTTTCACGATCATGGCGCAGATGTGCAGGCCCAGCCCCAGGCCGCCGCCGGGCTTGCTCTCGGCGGGCCGCCAGTAGGGCTCGAAGATCCTTGCGAGATCGGGCGGCGAGATCGGGGCGCCGCCATTGCGCACCGACAGCTCCAGCCAGTTCCCGTCCAATTTCGCTTCCACCGACACGGGTTGTGCAGGATCGCCATAGGTCAGGGCATTTCCCAGAAGGTTCGACACCAGCTGCTGCATGCGGCCGAGATCGCACTCGATCAGGCCGTCGATCTCGTAGGTCTCGACAATGCTCCAGTCGGCATGTGCATCCCTGAGCTCGGCAACGACCTCGCGCAGCCCGGCTTCCAGGCCGCCTGCCGGCGCGATCTTGAAGCCGACGCCCGAGCCCATGCGGCCCCGCGCCAGGTCCAGCACATCGTCGATGAGCTTGCCCATGCGGCGCGTGTTGGCGCGCAGGCGCGTGCCGAACTTCACCACTTCCGGCACCTGGCTGCGCAGCATGACATGGCTGATCGCGCTCATGGACGCCAGGGGATTGCGCAGGTCGTGGCCCAGCACGGCAATGAACTGGTCGCGCAGTTCCGTGGCTTCGCGCGATTCGCGCAATGCCTCCTCGGTCGCTTCCTGGTGCTGCTCGAGCGCGAGCTGGCGCCCGATCAGTTCGGCAAAGCTCTGGAACATGGCGATGGTCTTGGCCTCGGACACCAGGTTCGGCCGGGGATCGATCGCGCACAGGTTGCCGAAGTACACCCCATCGGGCCGGATGATGGGCACCGAGATATAGCTCTGGATGCTGTAGATGCGCGGAGTGTGGTGGTCGCGGTATTGCGGGTTTTCGCTTGCATGGTCGAAAAACACCGGTTCTTTGGCCGCCCGCGCTTCCTTGCAAAGAGTGGTGTGCACGTCCAGCTGCCCGCCAGGCAACAGCCCGAAAGCGATGTTGTCCTCCACCGCGCAGGCCGTCCAGGTCCCTTCCGTCACACGCGCCACCGCGGCAAAGCGCATGCCGGTGTTCTCGCAGATGATCTTCAGGATGGACGGCACGGCGCTGATGCGTCCCACCGCGGCGATGTCATGCGCGATGGATTCAGGCAAATCGTTCAAAAAAGCTCCAGCTAGGCTTCAAGGGGTGGCGCCGGCTTGAAGCCCCGGCAGGCATTGGGCCGGCTTTGGCCGTGCACGCGCTGCGGGCGTCTTCGATGCCGCCACAAATTCGATCGTATGAAAATTCGAGCTGTAGGACATTTCGCCGCGTGCTCGTCCGCGATGGTCGACGGGTTTCTTGTCAGGCGCATTGCCGGCTGCTGCGCAGTTGCCGTGACCACCAATGAGAACGGCCCGCGTGCGCGGGCCGTTCTCATCGAGTTGCTTGGCGGAGAGCCAGGGATTCGAACCCTGGAGCCCTTGCGGGCTGCCGGTTTTCAAGACCGGTGCAATCGACCACTCTGCCAGCTCTCCATCCGACGAATTGTAATTTAAGAATGCTGCCCGTTGTTGGCATCCGTTAGTTTTGAGCTAAATGCGCGCAAAAAACAAGCTTCGTGCGCCTGCCGTTTCATTGCAAATTGCAGGGGCTTGGCAACCGAACATCGTTTCCCGCCGGCGCAGCGCTGGCGTGAGGGCCGTGCCCGCTGGATCGATGCGGCAGACTTTCGAGGTCCAACGGGCCGGCGCAGCGCTCCATCGAGTCCACTTGCGCACTGCAGCCCGCACTTTGTCTGCGCCTGCACCACAGTGGGATGACAGCTGCTTTTTATTCCTGTTGCCTGGACGGACAGCGATGACACCCAGCCGGGTATTTCATAAGAGCCTATGCCAAAAAGTTCTGCAGTCTATTGAGATGCTCGCCAGTATGGACATGGGTCATCAGCATTTGCAGACTGTACTTGCCTGGCAGCGAGCCGTCATTTCCATTGCTTTGTTGCATCACTTTCTCCAAGTCCCTGATATCGCTGTTAATCTTTTCGCTCAGCTTTTGAAATTCCTTGGCGTGCGCATCGGTTGGGCGTAGTCCGGCGCGATATTCCTCTGTTTTTCTAAGCAGGTCTTGAAAAGAGCCCAGGGCCTTTTTGGTATCGGGTTTGAGGTTGAACTCAGCAGTGCGGAATTTATCCAATCCTTCGACGATATCAATATATTCAGTGGGCAGACCCTGGCTGCGGGCTGGTCCCAGCTTGCTTGACACTGTCTCTCCTGGAGATAATGTGGTGCCTTTTAGATCAAGAACCACCTTGTTCAGCGCTGCTCTTTCCTTGTTGACCATTCCCGCGAGATCCTTGATCGCTTCGAAGCGATCAGTAGTGTGCTTCTCCGATAGATATTTTGCTATTTTGTCGGATAAAAGTTCCAGTTCGCGCTGAGCATTGTTGACACTCTTGGATTCGCTGGATGCATGGTAGCGTTGCAGATCATGTTTGATTTTTTCAAAGGAGCCGGTGCCTACCAAGGATCTGAGGCTATTCCAGTTCCCTCGGGAGCCGACTTTTCCATCGAGCTCCTCGGCCGTCGGAAGTTTCTGGATTTGACCGTCAGCGCCAGAGGACATATCAAATCCCACCCAGCTCTGTTGCGCAGAGACCGTGGGGCCGAGCCTTGCCTGTGTCGGCGGCGCTCCGGATATATGCTGAGCGTGAGGCTGCGACCGTACGTCGCGTTCTTCGAGCTTTGTCTCGGGGGACTTGCCATATCCCACCCAGCTCTGACTCGCAGAGACCGTGGGGCCGAGCCTTACCGATATCTGCTGCGCGTGAGGCTGCACCCGTACGTCGCGTCCTTGGAGCTTTCCCTGAACGGATACCGGCAAGGAATCCTGTGTGAGCGCCTGCTGCCTATGGGAAACAACAGGGCTGTTCGAACCGATGGATTGCATGATGATTCCTTGACCAATGGAGCTGATCCCATGGTTTGTCACAACGGTGTGCGGGTAGTTCCACGAGCTAAGGGTTGAGTGAAGCCGTTGAAGCGGACAAACGCATGGGGTGGGCAAGGCCAACGGTCACTTGGGCGCCATGGACTGGTACCGTCCATTGCGCGCCGGCGTATCAGGCGCGTCCGCGCAGCATCGCCATGGCATCTGCCATTAGCGCGTCGGCCCGTCCGCCAGCGTCGGCCTCTGTCTTGGGATCGGCTTGGTGCAGTTGAGCTTGCCAGTCCTCCACGGTGTTGACGAAGCTTTCCACCGCCATGCCAAAGCTGGCGTCATCCAGGGACATCCAGGGCAATGCACGCGCCAGTACCGCATGGGGCGGCTCGTCTGCGGACAGGCTGAGGGTCGCGCCCGAAGTGGCCTGCCAGAAGAGATTGGCCTGCAGCAGCTTTTCATAGGAAGCCGGGCTGCGCCGGACGACCGGCCCCAGGTCCGCGTACAGCCAGAGTTCGTTTTCGGTCTCGCGGTATTGCAGGCTGACGATCATGCGCTGGTCCAGTTCCAGGCCGCAGCCGCCGTGCTCGTCCATTCGAAGCTCGCTGAGCCCCATCTGCTGGCCTAGGTCGTGCAATAGTGCCTGCAGGCGTTCCGGTGTGTTCATGTGTGTTGCTTTCCGTTCAGGTGGGTCAATTCCGCGGCGATGCGGCCGAGCATCTGCGCAGGCGGCCGCCAGTCGATTTCTTCCATGGAAACTTCAGGTGTTTGGACCCAGGCCCAGCGCGCCTGGGAAAAGCGGGTGAGCACCACCAGCAGCTTCTGTCCAGATGCGAGCCGGCCTTGCTTCTCCAGCTCGGTCAGCCGCTGCGGCAATGGCCGGGCCCAGTCCAGCACGCGCTCGATCTCGGCGCGGTCGGCGTTCATATCGGAGAAGGCGCCGGCCCAGGGCAACTGGACGAACAGGGCCAGTGGCCCGCTCACCAGGTAATAGTGGAAAGCCCAGCTCTGGCTGCCATGGCCATCGATGGCCACCACCGCACTGTCGCCCGGGTTTGCCGAGCGCAGCAGTTCGCCCACATGCACCTCCAGGGCATAGGGGGGGGCCACGAGTTCACGGGTGGAATAAATGCCCGGAGCGCGCTCGCGCAGCTGCTCGGCCAGCGCGCCGGGCAGTGCCGGGAAACTGAGTCCTTCGGCGCTCAACAACGCTTGGGCGTGGTGCAGGTCACTGCGCATGGCGACTTTTTCCAGGAGGGGTGGATAGGGAGATTCAAATGAATCTGGCGGCGGCATATTCCTGGTCCCGGGCAAAGTAGCTGTTGTCTGGCTGGTGGGCCTCTTTGAGCTCTTCATCCGAGACTTCGTTCCACTCGGTGGGCGTGAGAACGCGCTGATTTTGTTCAAGGAGGGCAATGTGGTCGAGCACGGACTCCAGGCGCGCCTGGGTCGCCTGTATCTCTTCCCAGTCGAGCTTGCCGTCCAGCAAGGCATCCAGACGTTCGGGCGTGATGGAGCGAATGGCCGCTGCCATGTCCGTATCGATCAGCAGGGGCATTTGCACGCCGCGGAAGCCTTCTCTGTCACGTTTTTTGGAGTGGCAGAGCTCGTTGGGGTCGAGGATATTCCTGCCGAAGCATTGATCGTTGTCGATGCCTGAAACCCGGGCTTGGGTCTGGCCGTTTTCATCCACCCAGGTATGGATGAAGTAATTGCCGCCGTGCCGGTCTCCCTGTCCGACCAGGTGATCGAGCAATTGCAGCTTCGTGAGCTCGCGCCGTACTTCGGGATGCGCGAAGAGGCCGGGGGGCGTCTCGCTTGCCGGGCGCCCCGGAGCGCGGCCCATCACCAGTCCGAGCTGAAACTCGTCGAACCATCCTCCCGGCTTCCCGCGGCAGCCGATCCGGCATTCCACCACCACATTGAAACCCAGCGCGTGCGCCACATCCTGGGTGGCGAGATTGCGGTTGGCGATCTGCGGCCGGTTCCTGTCGATGCCTATCCTCTGCGCCACCCAGCCATGTTCGAAGTCATTGAGGGGTTTGAAAACGCTGCTGATGATCCCTTCGGGCCCGCTGTAGCGTGACGCATAGACGGTGTTGCAAACGCCTGCGCCCAGCGCCGACATATCGCCCAGGCGCTGCCCATCGGTGTGGGTGATGGCGATGGTCTGGTGGGTGATCGGCAGGCCCAGGTGCCGGTAGTACGCGCCGCCTTCCAAGCCCAGTCCGCTGACTTGCAGCAGGATGAGCTCGCCTTCGGTGTATACGTCGGTGAGCTCGGCCCGGGCCTCGGGCGTCTGGCGATCGAGCTCATGAACCAGGCCCCTGGCACGCTCGCTGTCGAGCACCAGTCGCGCCTCGGCCGCCTGGCTGGGCAGCAGCCCCTGGCCCATCAGGCGCGCCATGTCGTGCAGGGAGACACCCTCGCGGGCAAAGGCCAGCGCGTGCGACAGATGGGCCCTTGCGGGCAGTGTGCCGTCGTCGCCCAGCTCGTCGCTCACCCCTTGCAGCACCCGGCGTTCGATCGAGAGTTGATCGCGCAGATCCAGCAAGCTCTGAATGCGCGGGTCGTGCCGGGCGCTGTCTGGATTGCCGTGGTAGCCGAGATAGTGCTGGATGCTGATGTCCAGCGCCTGCAGCCAGGCCGCGGCCTTGTGCGTCACTGCGCTGCCGTGGGGGGTGTCTGCAGCGCCATGGCGTGCCTCGCAGGCGTCCTCGTAGTTCTTCAGGTTCGCAAGAATTCTCACATAGCCTGCGGACGGGGAGTTCGCTGCGGGGGACGAGGGGGCCAGCGCCAGCAGGTCCCGTGCTTCCTCTGGCTCGTCCAGCACCAGGCCCTTGTCGACCAGATGCGCGATCTCCTCGAAGGACACTCCTTCGCGTGTCAAGGCGATCATGAGCTTCAAGGAGGCATTGTCCGGCAGGCTGCCGTATTGCAATGCATCCACCACCTGCTTGAGCGCGCGTTTTTCACTGGTGATGTGTATCTGCAGGCGTTCGATCATCTCCAGTCGATTGCCGTCGTCGTCGCCCCAATCCTGATACCGGGTCACCGCGGCGTGCAGCTCAGCCAGCATCCACAGCGCATCCAGTGCACATTCAGCCCTGTCGGCCGCGACGTCGGCGGCGCGGCACGTGCAGTGGTAAGCCTCGAGTCCGTCGAGAATGTCCTTGTAGGGATCCGGTGGACTGGCAAAGCAAAAGAGACCCAGGCACTGCTGCAGCAGGCTGTCGCTTTGGGCGGGTCCGGCGCGCGCCACCAGCTCATGGACCCCGGGAAGGCGGTTGGCCTGGGGGGCTTTGGCGAAGCTTGCGCTGGCCCGCGGCAGCTGCCTGACCGAGGGGAGGGCGCCGTGGCGGGCCTGGCGCACCAGCATGGGCGAGGAGATCGCCGAGCGCTCCAGAATCTTCTTCAGGGAGTGCACCGGAGAGTAGTCCTTCTCGCGCCTGGCCGGCAGGGGCAGGCCCGGTGCGTGAGGCAGCGCCAGGACGTCACGCCCTTGCAGTTTTCCCTGGGATGGAGCGGCAAGGGCACCTTCTTCGCGTGGAAGTGCGCCCGGTGGAAAAAACGGTCGATTCGGTGGAATGGAAGGCAAAACGCATCCTGGAACATGACTGAAGGGCTATTCCAGGAATACGTAACATCCGCGCGCCGCAAGTTCCACGGCGCTTTGAAAAGAAGGGCGGATCGCCGTGCTCAGGCCTTGAGCAGGCCCTGCGTTTCAATGAACTCGATCACCTGCGCCAGGCCTTCCTGGGTCTTCAGATTGGTCATCACGAAAGGCTTGAGGCCCTTGGGGCCCGAGCGCATGCGCACCGTGTCGGCGTGCATCACTTCGAGATTGGCGCCCACGTGCGGCGCCAGATCGGTCTTGTTGATGATGAACAGGTCGCTCTTGGTGATGCCGGGGCCGCCCTTGCGCGGGATCTTCTCGCCGGCGGCGACGTCGATCACGTAGATCGTCAGGTCGGAGAGCTCGGGGCTGAAGGTCGCGGCCAGGTTGTCGCCGCCCGACTCGATGAAGACGATGTCGGCATCGGGGAACTGGCCCAGCATGCGGTCGATGGCCTCGAGGTTGATCGATGCGTCCTCGCGGATCGCGGTGTGCGGGCAGCCGCCGGTCTCCACGCCCATGATGCGCTCGGCGGGCAGCGCGCCGCTCACGGTGAGCAGGCGCTGGTCTTCCTTGGTGTAGATGTCGTTGGTGATGGCCACCAGGTCGTATTGGGTGCGCATGGCCTTGCAGAGCATTTCCAGCAAGGTGGTCTTGCCCGAGCCCACGGGGCCGCCGATGCCCACGCGCAGCGGGGGCAGCTTCTTGCTGCGGTGGGGGATGTGGTGGAGTGGCGAGGTCATGATCGGAACAGTCGTGAGTACTGGTTTTCATGCTGGGCCGAGAGAATGGCCAGCATGGGCGAGAAGGCCTGGCGCTGCGCATCGGGCAGCGCCAGCGCGTGGTCGACGGCGGCGGGAATCGTATCGGCGAGCTGCGCCAGGATGCGCTGGCCCGCGCTCTGGCCCAGGGGCACGGCCTTGATCGCGGCCTGGACCATGTTTTCGGCCCAGCCAAAGGTGTAGGCCAGCAGCGCCGGGCGCGCGCTCGCGCCGCTGAAATGCGCGGCCAGCGAGAACGCCAGGGGGTAGCTTGCGTCCTGCGCGGCCAGCCAGTCGATGCTCTCCAGGCGCGCGTCATCACCGGCATGCTGGTTGCGCAGCCAGGCAATCAGCGAGCGGCCCATCTGCTCGGTCTGCAGGCGAAGCTCGCTGCTTTCGCGCGTCTCGCGCACCCAGGCGTTGAGGGCCGCCAGGCGCGTGCGGTCGTTGGCATCCCAGGCGGGCAGGGCCTGCGCGATGGCCGCCATGTCACCGCGCGCCTGCGTGAGCTGCAGCTGCTGCACCAGCCAGCGCGCGGCATCGGCTTCGCCTTCGACCCAGCCGCTGCTGATCGCGGCCTCGAGCCCCTCGGAATAGGAGAAGCCGCCGATCGGCAGCGCGGGCGAGGCCAGCCACATCAGCTGCAGCAGGCTGTGCGGGGCAACGGCGGGCGCGGCCTGCTGCGCGGCGGCCGCGGCCTGGCGGCGGCGCCAGGGCAGGGGTGGGCGCGGTACTTCGTTGCGTGAGGAGCGAAGGGCCATGGAAGTCAGTGGGCGTGATTGCAGCCCGGGCCGTGGACATGGCCATGATCGTGGCTGTGGGCATGGTCCTGCGTGCCGGGCGCGGGCAGATGGTGGCTGTGGCCGTCGTTGGTCACATGGCCGCCATAGGCGCCGCCTTCGGGCTCGAAGGGCATGTCGGCCGCGATCACCGTGAGGTGCATGCTGCGCAGCATGTCGGCCAGCACATGGTCGGGCTCGATCTTCAGGTGGTCGGGCTGCAGCTCGATCGGTACATGGCGGTTGCCCAGGTGGTAGGCGGCGCGCATCAGGTCGAAAGGCGTGCCATGCGTCGGGCAGGTAGTGATGTGCAGCACCTTCTGCGGCGCGGCAATGACGCGCACCATCGAGCCATCTTCGGCAATCAGCACATCGCCGCCGCGCACGGCCTGGCCGCGCGGCAGGAAGATGGCCAGCGCCCGGCCCTGCGAGTCGGTCGCGGCAAAGCGGCTTTTCTGGCGCACGTCCCAGTCGAGTTCGATGGTGGCGGCGCGTTGGAGCAGGACGCGGGCGAGGCCTTTGCCTTGGGGGATGAGTTTTTGGAGGGAGAGCATTTGATCTGGGGGACGCTACTGGGCTTGAAGGGAGGCCGTCGAAGGGCGTTTCAGGGCGGACCTGTAAAAACGTTTTAGCATCCAGGCATGACGGCCCTGACTGATTTCCATCCTACTCCCCATATCCCGTGCGGCTGCCCCCAGGTCGCGGTGTACGGCACCCTGCGCCGCGGCGGCTCCAACGATATAAGACGCTGGCAATCCGATGTGCGCTGGCTCGGGCATTGCCGGCTGCCGGGGCAGCTCTATGACCTCGGGCCCTATCCGGGGCTGGTGCTCGATGGCTCGTACAAGGTGCTGGCCGAGGTTTACGCATTGACACCGGAGCTCGAGCGCGAGCTCGATCGGGTCGAGGAGATCTGGCCGGTCGATATCGGCGAATATGCCAAGCACATCGTCGACGTCGAGCTGCTGCCGCTCGAGGGCGGCCCGCCCGAGCCGATGCCGGTGCTGATCTATGTGGCGCAGCCCGCGGGCATCCAGGGGCGCGCGGTGATCGATGCCGAGGACTGGCTCGACTGGTGGGCGCGCCAGGCGCGCTGAACCCGCCGCGGCGCGCATCTCAGAACAGGAAGTAGCGCTGCGCCATCGGCAGCGACACCGCCGGCTCGCAGGTCAGCAACTGGCCGTCGGCGCGCACGCTGTAGGTCTGCGGATCGACCTCCATCGTCGGCGCGTAGTCGTTGAGCAGCATGTGGCGCTTGCCGATGCCGCGGATGCCCTTCACCGCCGACAGCGTCTTGGCCAGGCCAAAGCGCTCGCCGATGCCGTTGGCCAAGCCAGCCTGCGACACAAAAGTGAGCGAGCTGCGCGCCAGCGCACCGCCATAGGAGGCAAACATCGGTCGGTAATGCACGGGCTGGGGCGTGGGAATCGAGGCATTGGGGTCGCCCATCGCGGCCATCGCGATGCTGCCGCCCTTGAGGATCAGCGCCGGCTTGACGCCAAAGAACGCCGGTTTCCAGACCACGATATCGGCCCATTTGCCGACTTCGAGGCTGCCCACTTCATGGCTGATGCCATGCGCAATGGCCGGGTTGATGGTGTATTTGGCGATGTAGCGCTTGATGCGGAAGTTGTCGTTGCGCGCCGTGTCGCCGGGCAGCGCGCCGCGCTGGAGCTTCATCTTGTGCGCGGTCTGCCAGGTGCGCAGGATCACTTCGCCCACGCGGCCCATGGCCTGGCTGTCGGAGCTGAACATGCTGATCGCGCCGAGGTCGTGCAGGATGTCCTCGGCGGCAATCGTTTCCTTGCGGATGCGGCTCTCCGCAAAGGCCAGGTCTTCGGCGATCGACGGGTCGAGGTGGTGGCAGACCATCAGCATGTCGACATGCTCGTCGAGCGTGTTGATGGTGTAGGGCCGCGTCGGGTTGGTCGAGCTGGGCAGCACGTTCTGCAGGCCGACGACTTTCAGGATGTCGGGCGCATGGCCGCCGCCCGCGCCTTCGGTATGGAAGGTATGGATGGTGCGGCCCTTGAAGGCGGCAACGGTGTCTTCGACGAAACCGCTCTCGTTTAGCGTGTCGGTGTGGATCGCGACCTGGGTGTCGGTCAGCTCGGCCACGCTCAAGCAGTTGTCGATGGCCGCGGGCGTGCTGCCCCAGTCTTCGTGGAGCTTGAGGCCAATGGCGCCGGCGTCGATCTGCTCGTGCAGCCCGGCGGGCAGGCTGGTGTTGCCCTTGCCGAGAAACCCGATGTTCATCGGGAACGCATCGGCGGCCTGCAGCATGCGCTCCATGTGCCAGGGGCCGGGCGTGCAGGTCGTGGCGAAGGTGCCCGTGGCCGGGCCCGTGCCGCCGCCGATCATCGTGGTGATGCCGCTGGTCAGCGCTTCCTCGATCTGCTGCGGCGCGATGAAGTGGATGTGCGTGTCGACACCGCCGGCGGTGACGATCATGCCCTCGCAGCTGATGATTTCGGTGCCCGGGCCGATGATGATGTCGATGCCGGGCTGGGTATCGGGGTTGCCGGCCTTGCCGATCGCGACGATGCGCCCGCCCTTGAGGCCCATATCGGCCTTGACGATGCCCCAGTGGTCGACGATCAGCGCATTGGTCAGCACCGTGTCCATGGCACCCTCGGCGCGGCTTTTCTGGCTTTGCGCCATGCCGTCGCGGATCGTCTTGCCGCCGCCGAATTTGACTTCCTCGCCATAGCTGCCTGCGGCCAGGGTGTAGTCGCGCTCGACTTCGAGCAGCAGGTCCGTGTCGGCCAGGCGCACGCGGTCGCCGGTCGTCGGGCCGAAAGTTTCCGCATAGGCGCGGCGTTCCATCGTGGCCATCTCAGTGCTCTCCAGGCTGTTTGTCGAGTGCGCCCTGGACCAGGCCGCGAAAGCCGTAGACCAGGCGCTCGCCCGCGAAATCGACGAGCTCGACGGTGCGCTGCTGGCCCGGCTCGAAGCGCACGGCCATGCCGCTGGCGATGTTCAGCCGCATGCCATGGGCCGCGGCGCGGTCGAAATCCAGCCCCGCGTTGGTTTCGGCGAAGTGGTAGTGCGAGCCGACCTGGATCGGCCGGTCGCTGGCGTTGCGCACCAGCAGCGTGGTGCAGCGGCGGCCCGTGTTGAGGGCGTGTTCGCCCGCGTCGAGAATCAGTTCACCGGGCACCATGGCAGCTCCTTCAGGCCAGACGGGTCAGCATGAACGCGCCCAGCGCGGCGGTACCAGCGCCGGCCAGCGCGGTCAGCAATCGGTGGCGCTGCAGCACGGCGTGCCCCAGCAGCATGCCGGCCAGGTGCAACACCGCCGAGCCGATCGCCATGCCGGCCAGCGCACCGGCGGCCGCCAGGCCCGTGTCGCCCGCGAGTTCATAGCCATGTGCCGCGCCATGGAAAAACGCAAACACGCCGGCCAGCGTGGCCGCGGCGCCCCAGGGCATCTTCTTTTGCAGTGCCAGCAGCAGGCCCAGCACCAGCACCGAGGCCGCGATCATCGGCTCGACGCCGGGCAGTGCCAGGCCGGCAAAGCCCGCGAGCGCGCCGGCCACGAGCAGCGCGACAAAGGCCGCGGGCGCGCGCCAGGCCGGGCGCACGGTGAGCGCGCTCCAGGCGCCGACGGCGACCATCGCGGCGAGGTGGTCGGCGCCGGTGAAGGGGTGCGCCATGGCATGCAGCGCAGCGTCGAGAAAGTGGTGGTGGCCGCCGGCATCGGTGCCGGGATGGGCCAGGGCAGACAGGGGCAGCGCGGCAAGGGCCGCGGCGGCGGTGGCAATCAAGGGCTTGATTTGCATGGCGGTGGCTTGGGAAAAGGGGTTAGACGATCGGGTCGTGCACGGTCACGAGCTTGGTGCCGTCGGGAAACGTGGCTTCGACCTGGATATCGGGAATCATTTCGGCAATGCCGTCCATCACATCGGCGCGCGTGAGCACCGTGCGGCCTTCGCTCATCAGCTGCGCCACGGTCTTGCCGTCGCGCGCGCCCTCCATCACGGCCGCGCTGATCAGCGCCACGGACTCGGGATAGTTGAGCTTCAGGCCGCGGGCCTTGCGGCGCTCGGCCAGCAGGGCGGCGGTGAACAGGAGCAGCTTGTCTTTTTCGCGCGGGGTGAGTTCCATGGCGTGGGGGCGGGGACGGTGCAGATAAGGGATTTGCAGCAAGGTGCGTGCCATGCCGCGACATGGCACAGAAGCTGCACGCAGCCTGCCCCCATGGACCACGCCCCCAGCCCCGAGACCGAACCCGCGCCCGCGCAGCAGCGCGTGGTGAAGGTGCGCCGCGACTACAACCGCTGGGTCGCGACCGAGACGCTCGAGGACTATGCGCTGCGCTACACGCCGCAGCGCGCGCGCCGCTGGTCGGAGTGGGGCGTGGCGCACACGGCGTTTGGCGCGGCCTCGTTCCTGGTGCTCGAAGCCGTGGGCGCGACGCTGCTGGTGCAGTACGGCTTTCTCAACGCGTTCTGGGCGATCGTCTGCACCGGGCTGATCATCTTTGCCGCGGGGCTGCCGATCAGCGTCTACGCGGCGCGCCACGGGGTCGACATGGACCTGCTCACGCGCGGCGCGGGCTTTGGCTATATCGGCTCGAGCATCACCTCGCTGATCTACGCGAGCTTCACCTTCATCTTCTTTGCGCTCGAGGCGGCCGTCATGGCCTATGCGCTTGAGCTTGCGCTCGACATCCCGCCGCGCTGGGGCTATCTGATCTGCGCGCTGGTCGTGATTCCGCTGGTCACGCATGGGGTGTCGGCGATCAGCCGGCTGCAGGTCTGGACGCAACCGCTGTGGCTGCTGATGCTGATCGTGCCTTTCGTGTTCGTGGCAATGCACCAGCCTGGGGTATTTTCCGAAGTGCTGCACTATCCCGGTGCGCAGGCACTGCTTGACGGCCAGACGGCGGCCTTCAGTCTGCCTCTGTTTGGTGCGGGCCTGACGGTGGGCATCGCGCTGATCACGCAGATGGGCGAGCAGGCCGACTATCTGCGCTTCATGCCGGTGCGCACGCGTGCCAACCGCTGGCGCTGGTGGGGCGCGGTGATGCTCGGCGGCCCGGGCTGGGTGCTGCTGGGCGTGGCGAAGATGCTCGGCGGCGCGCTGCTGGCCTATCTCGCGATCTCGCAGGCGGTGCCGGCCGACCATGCGGTGGACCCGAACCAGATGTACCTGGCGGCTTACAACTATGTGTTTCCCGACTACGGCTGGGCGGTGGCGGCCACGGCGCTGTTCGTCGTGCTGTCGCAGCTCAAGATCAACGTGACCAACGCCTATGCCGGGTCGCTGGCCTGGAGCAACTTCTTCTCGCGCATCACGCACAGCCACCCGGGGCGCGTGGTGTGGGTGGTGTTCAACACGCTGATCGCGTTCATGCTGATGGAGATGAACGTGTTCCGCGCGCTCGGCGAGGTGCTGGGGCTGTACTCGAACCTGGCGATCGCGTGGATCATGGCGGTGGTCGCCGATCTGGTGATCAACAAGCCCATGGGCTGGTCGCCGAAGGGCATCGAATTCAAGCGCGCGCGGCTCTACGACATCAACCCGGTGGGCGTGGGCGCGATGGCGCTGTCGTCGCTGCTGTCGGTGGCCGCGCACCTGGGCGCGTTCGGGCCGCTGGCGCAGGCGTTCTCGGCGGTGATCGCGATGGGCGTGGCACTGGTGACTTCGCCGCTGATCGCCTGGTGGACGCGCGGGCGCTACTACCTCGTGCCCACGCCCGCGGTGCCGGCCTGCGCGGCAGCGCAGCCGCTGCGCGTGCAGCGCTGCGTGGTCTGCGAGCGCGAGTACGAGGCGCCCGACATGGTGCACTGCCCGGCCTACCAGGGCGGCATCTGCTCGCTGTGCTGCACGCTCGATGCGCGCTGCGGCGACCTGTGCCGGCCCCAGGCGCATCTGTCGGTGCAGTGGCGCGCGCTGCTGCGCCGGCTGCTGCCGCAGCGCCTGTGGCGCCTGCTCGACAAGGGGCTGCTGCACTTCGTGCTGCTGATGCTGCTGATCGTGCCGACGCTCGGGGCGGTGATCGGGCTGCTGTATCTGCTGGAGCTGCAGACGCTCGCGCGCAGCCTGCCGGCCAATGCGCTGCCGGGCGCCGAAGCCGTCGTGCAGACGGTGCTGCTCAAGGTCGGCGTGGGCCTGCTGCTGGTCTCGGGGGTCGTGGCCTGGTGGCTGGTGCTCGCGCAGCACAGCCGCAAGGTCGCGCAGCAGGAGTCGAACCGCCAGACCGGGCTGCTGGTGCGCGAGATCGCGCTGCACCGCGCCACCGACGGCCAGCTGCAGCAGGCGCGGCGTGCGGCCGAAGACGCGCGCACCGTGGCCGAGGATGCGCGGCGCGCGGCCGATCTCGCGAATCAGGCCAAGAGCCGCTATATCAGCGCGATCAGCCACGAACTGCGCACGCCGCTCAACAGCATCCTGGGCTATGCGCAGCTGATGGGCGAAGACGCCGATGTGCCGCCGCACCGGCGCCAGGCGGTGGCCGTGATCCGGCGCGGGGGCGAGCATCTGCTGTCGCTGATCGAGGGCACGCTGGACATCGCGCGCATCGAGTCGGGCAAGCTTGCGCTGCAGGTGCAGCCGATGCGGTTTGCCGCGGGCCTGCGCGAGATGGCCGGCATGTTCGAGCTGCAGGCCGCGGCCAAGGGATTGGCGTTCCATTACGAGCCCGAAGGCCAACTGCCTGAATGGGTGCGCACCGACGAGAAGCGCCTTCGCCAGATCCTGTTCAATCTGCTGGGCAACGCGATCAAGTTCACGGCGCGCGGCTCGGTGACGCTGCGCGTGCGCCACAGCCGGCAGATGGCCTATGTCTCGGTGATCGATACCGGCCCGGGGCTGAGCGAGGGCGAGCAGGCGCAGGTCTTCGAGCCCTTCGCGCGCGGCTCGGGCGCGCAGTCTAGCGCTGGCGCGGGCCTGGGGCTGACGATGGCCAAGATGCTGACCGAGCTGATGGGCGGCGCGCTCACCGTGCGCAGCCAGGCGGGGCAGGGCGCGGCCTTCGATATCCGCATGTTCCTGCCTTCGCTCGAGCGAGGGCCCACGGCGCTGCCGGCCGCGCCGCGGCCCGTCGGTTACCTGGGCACGACGCGCCGGCTGCTGGTCGTCGACAACGAGGAGGCCGACCGCGAGCTGCTCGCGCAACTGCTGGTGCCGCTGGGCTTTGCGCTGCAGCATGCGGCCCACGGCGCGGAGGCGCTGGCGCTGCTGGCCGCGGGCTATCGGCCCGATGCGATCTTCATGGACCTGGCGATGCCCGGCATGGACGGCTGGGAATGCCTGCGGCAGGTGCGCCAGATGCCCTTGGGCGAAGTCGCCTGCGCCATCGTGTCGGCCAACGCGTTCGACCGCGAGATGCCCAATGATGTCGGCATCCGGCCGCAGGACTTCCTGGTCAAGCCGGTGCGCCACAGCGAGCTGCTGCAATGGCTCGAAGACCGGCTCGAGCTGGTGTGGCGCAGCGCGCCCGTGGTGGCGGCGCCGCCGGCCGCGCCCGTGGAGGCCGAAGCCGGCCTCGCAGGCGTGCCCGCGCCGGCGCTCGAGGCGCTGCGCCAGGCGCTCGAGTGGGGCTACATGCGCGGCGTGGTGCAGGCGCTCACGCAGCTCGCGCAGGACCACCCGCAGGCCGCGCCGCTGTGGCAGCGCATGCAGGTGCAGGCGCAGCAGTTCCAGTTCGAGGCGATTGCGGCGCAACTCAATGACAAGAATGACAAGGCCCGATGATGGATTTCTCTCATTCGCCCACGCGTGACGCCAGCCTGGTGCTGATCGTCGACGATGTGCCCGACAACCTCGCGATGCTGCATGACGCGCTCGATGCGGCCGGCTACATCGTGCTCGTGGCCACCAACGGCGAAGCGGCGCTCGCGCGCGCCGCGCAGGCGCTGCCCGACATCGTGCTGCTCGATGCGCTGATGCCCGGCATGGACGGCTTCGAAGTCGCGCGCCGCCTCAAGGCCGACCCGCAGACGGCGCCGATCCCGATCGTCTTCATGACCGGTCTGACCGAGACCGAGCATCTGATCGCCGCGCTGGCCGCGGGCGGCGTGGACTATGTCACCAAGCCGATCAAGCCCGCCGAGGTGCTCGCGCGCATGGGCGTGCACCTGGGCACGGCGCGGCGCGCGCGCGCCCAGCAGCAGCAGGCGGTGCAGGCGCGCAGCGCGCTCGATGCGTTTGGCTACGCCAGCCTCACGGTGCGCATCGCCGACGGCCGCGTGCTGTGGCAGACGCCGCTGGCGCGCGAGCTGCTGCGCCGCCACCTCGGGATCGAAGGCCTGCGCGCGATGCTGCCGGACGACATCACGGCCTGGATCCAGCGTCAGCAGCCGACGCTCGCGCTGCAGCTCGAGCCGCCGCGCTGGACCTTCGATCACGGCAATGGCCCGGTCGTGCTGCGCCTGCATCCGCCCTCGCCCGAAGGCGACGAGGGCGAACTGCTGCTGGTGATGCGCGAGGAGTCCGATCTCGCGGCGCGCGAAACGCTGCGCCAGGGCTTCGGCATCACCGGCAAGGAAGCCGAGGTGCTCTACTGGCTGGCCCAGGGCAAGATCAACCGCGACATCGCCGATATCGTCGGCAGCAGCCCGGCCACGGTGAAGAAGCACCTGGAGCGCATCTACGCCAAGCTCGGCGTGGAAACGCGCACTGCGGCGGCAGCGATGGCGATGGCGCGGCTGCCGGGATGATGGGAATTGGCAATCCGCGCCATCCATATTTCCTACGCACGGCGGCCGTTGTCCTGTCTACACTGGTCGGCATGATGCAGCAAAACCCTTCTTCTTCCTCGGCGCCCGCAGCCCTTGACGACGACACGCTGGCCTTTGCCGACAAGGTGTTCGACGCCGCACGCAACGGCGACGCCCAAAGCCTTGCCCAGTGGCTGGCCGCGGGCCTGGCGCCCGATCTGCGCAACGCCCAGGGCGACAGCCTGCTGATGCTGGCGAGCTACCACGGCCATGCGCAAGCGGCCGAGCTGCTGCTCAAGCAGGGCGCCGATGCGGCGCTGGCCAATCTGCGCGGCCTGTCGCCCATGGCGGGCGTGGCGTTCAAGGGCGATCTGGCAATGGCCGCACTGCTTTTGGCCCATGGCGCGGATGTCGACACTCCCTCGCCCGACGGCCGCACGCCGTTGATGTTCGCGGCCATGTTCAACCGCGTGGAAATCATGCAGCTGCTGATCACCCGCGGCGCGCGCGTCGATGCCCGCGATGCCCAGGGTTCTACGGCGCTGGACTGCGCGCTGGCCATGGGGGCGCAGGAGGCAGCGGAGTTCTTGCGGGGCTAGGGCTAGGGCAAGGCGACGGGCGTGCTCAAGCCATGGACATTTCTTCTCTGGATTGACCGATCAGTATGTCTGCGGGTATGCCCATCCCTTGGTTCAATCGGCGGATCATCGCCAGGGTGAGGGGGCGCTTGCGCGCGAGCACCTCATAGACACGATTGAGGGGGCCGATAAAGGGCACCAGGTCTTTCACGCCCATGCCGGATTGGTCCATGCGAAAGCGTATGGCCTCGATCGGGTCTGGTGGATCGACAGGATGATGTCTGGCTTCATAGGCCTGGACCAAGGTGCCAAGAACTTCCAGGCGCTCACCCTCTGGCGAATCATGCTCGGGGTCGAGATCAACGAGCATCGACACCTGGCCCAATGCTTCCAGATAATCAGCCTCGGTACGAATGGCTTTGACTTGCATGGTGCGGCTTCCTTATCTGAACTGTTCCACGGTGGCAGCATCGATGGCATCGTATTGTTTGTGCGTGCCAATGAACTTGATGAAGACATATTGCATCCGGTAGGCCACTGCAACGATCAAGCGGTAGTCATTTCCTTTGATATTGAAAACAACGCGGTTGTGGCCTATGAAGCTTGCGCTGGCGTATCGGGCCTTTATATCGGCGGGTGTCGTCCATTTGGCCCTTTTTGCTTCTTCGTACCAGGCTTTCAGGGCAGGTTCGGCGTCTCGATAGCGCGAGTTCTGATAGAAGGAGATCAGCGTCGAATGGGCGACCACGTGCATGCAGCAATACTAGTCCCAGATTGGTACCACTGCAAGTGAAGCAGGCAATGCCGGCTTGAGTAATGCAGGGTCATGGCGTTACCAGCTGCTGAGGTTGGAAAGCGTCGGCAGGAGGGAGTGAGATACGGTGAGGGGGCCTCACGATCGTGCCCCCACACCCCCATACGCCATCCGGCGTATATCCCGAAACGATGCCTCTCCCTAGCATTGGACCCAAGGTGCTGAACCAAGCCGATGGCTTTTGCAGCACCGGTCCAATCACCTCAGGAGCCGCTCAATGCATCGTCGTTTCACCCTTCAATCCCTGGCTGCCGCTGCAGCCGTCGCCAGCCTGGGTTTCGGTGCCCTGCCGGCGTGGGCCGCGGACACCATCAAGGTCGGTGTGCTGCACAGCCTGTCGGGCACGATGGCGATTTCGGAAACCGTGCTCAAGGACACGGTGCTGATGGCCATCGACGAGATCAATGCGTCGGGCGGCGTGCTGGGCAAGAAGCTCGAGCCCGTGGTGGTCGACCCTGCCTCGAACTGGCCGCTGTTTGCCGAGAAGACCAAGCAGCTGCTGGGCCAGGACAAGGTCGCCGTGATCTTTGGCGGCTGGACCAGCGTGAGCCGCAAGTCGGTTCTGCCCGTCGTCGAGGAAATGAACGGCCTGCTGTTCTACCCGGTGCAGTACGAGGGTGAAGAGCTGTCGAAGAACGTGTTCTACACCGGCGCGGCGCCCAACCAGCAGGCCATTCCCGCGGTGGACTACCTGATGAGCAAGGACGGCGGCGGCGCCAAGCGCTGGGTGCTGCTGGGCACCGATTACGTCTACCCCCGCACGACCAACAAGATCCTGCGCGCCTACCTCAAGACCAAGGGCGTGAAGGACAGCGACATCGACGAGAAGTACACGCCCTTCGGACACAGCGACTACCAGACCATCGTCGCCGACATCAAGAAGTTCAGCCAGGGCGGCAAGACCGCCGTGGTCTCGACGATCAATGGCGACTCCAACGTGCCCTTCTACAAGGAACTGGGCAACGCCGGCCTGAAAGCCACCGATGTGCCCGTCGTGGCCTTCTCGGTGGGTGAGGAAGAGCTGCGCGGCGTGGACACCAAGCCGCTGGTCGGGCATCTCGCCGCCTGGAACTACTTCATGTCGATCAAGAACCCCGAGAACACGGCGTTCATCAAGAAGTGGAGCGACTACGCCAAGGCCAAGAACATCGCTGGCCACAAGGACCGTCCGCTGACCAACGATCCGATGGAAGCCACCTACATCGGCATCCACATGTGGAAGCAGGCCGTCGAGAAGGCCAAGTCCACCGATGTGAACAAGGTCATCGCCGCGATGGCCGGCCAGACCTTCAAGGCGCCGAGCGGCATTGTCAGCAAGATGGACGAGAAGAACCACCATCTGCACAAGAACGTCTTCATCGGCGAGATCAAGGCCGATGGCCAGTTCAATGTGGTGTGGAAGACGCCGGCGCCTGTGAAGGCCAAGCCATGGAGCCCCTATATCCCGGGTAACGACAAAAAGAAGGACGAGCCCGAAAAGAAGTGATCGGTTGATAGCCGGCCGCGGCATCTGCGCCGCGGCCCCTCAATTGGCATGGCCTGCAATGCAGGCCATGCGTCTTTATCGGAATCGGCACCACCATGCTTGGACACATACTGACCACCGGCCTGCGCCCGGCCTTCGCGGCGTTGCTGCGGCGGGCCGCGCTCGCCTGTGCGCTGCTGGGCGCAACGGCCGCGCAGGCGCTCACGCCCGCGCAGGCGCTGGCCATGGCGCAGGGCGACTCGGATGCGCGCATCGCCGCCATTGCCTCGGCGCTGCAGCAGCCCGACGCGCAGCTCGCCCCCTATCTGCGCGCCCTGGCCGATGACGCCGTGGTGCTGGCCGGCGAGCGCGCGCTGGTCGTGCGCGACGGCCAGGCCAGCGACCCGGCGACCGGCGCGGCCACGGCGCTGCCCGAAGGTGCCGAAGACGTCATGAACAACAACCGGCTGCGCGGCGAGATCTCCGCCGCGCTGGCCGCACTCGATCTTTTCTCGCCCGACACCCCGCGCCGGCGCGAAGCCGCGCAGGCCATGCTCAAGCAGCCTTCGGCCGATCGCATTCCCCTGCTGGACCGGGCCCTGGCCCAGGAAAAAGACACGCTCGCGCGCCAGTCGCTGGAGCTCGCGCGCTCGGCCGCGCTGATGAACAGCGACGATGCGGCACAGCGCCGCGAAGCCGCGGGCGCCCTGGGCGAAAGCGCCTCGCCGCAGGCGCGGCTGCTGCTGCAGACGCGCCTGTCGGAAGAGGGCGACGCGCAGGTGCAGGCGCAGCTCAAGCGCTCGCTGGCGCAGGTCGATGACCGCCTGGCCTGGGGCGAGCGCCTGGGCGTCGTGTTCACCGGCATCAGCCTGGGCTCGATCCTGCTGCTCGTGGCGCTGGGCCTGGCGATCACCTACGGCCTGATGGGCGTGATCAACATGGCGCATGGCGAGCTGATGATGATCGGCGCGTACGCCACCTATATGGTGCAGAACCTGTTCCAGGCCTGGTTTCCGGGTGCCTTTGACTGGTATCTGCTGGCCGCCGTGCCGCTGTCCTTCCTGGCTGCGGCCGCCGTGGGCGCACTGATGGAGCGCACGGTGCTGCGCTTTCTCTACGGCCGCCCGCTCGAGACGCTGCTCGCCACCTGGGGCATCAGCCTGGTGCTGATGCAGACGGTGCGCACCTTGTTTGGCGCGCAGAACGTCGGGGTCGAAAACCCCATCTGGATGAGCGGCGGCTGGCAGCTGCTGCCGAACCTGACGCTGCCGCTCAACCGCCTGGTGATCATCGTGTTCGCGGCCGCGGTGCTGCTGGCGATGGCCTGGACCATCAGCCGCACGCGCCTGGGCCTGTTCGTGCGCGGCGTCACGCAGAACCGCCCGATGGCCGCCAGCATGGGCGTGAACACGGCGCGCGTCGACACCATGGCGTTCGCGCTCGGCTCGGGCGTCGCGGGTCTCGCGGGCTGCGCGCTGAGCCAGGTCGGCAACGTCGGCCCGGACCTGGGCCAGAGCTATATCGTCGATGCCTTCATGGTGGTCGTGCTCGGCGGCGTGGGCCAGCTGCTGGGCACCGTCTATGCAGCGCTGGGCCTGGGCATCCTGGGCAAGTTCCTCGAAGGCTGGACCGGCGCGGTGCTGGCCAAGATCGCGGTGCTGATTTTCATCATTGTCTTCATTCAAAAGCGTCCTCAGGGGATCTTTGCAATGAAGGGCCGCAGCGCGGAGGCTTAGAACATGAATCACCCCCTGAGCCGCTCACGCGGCTTCCCCCTCTCATCCTTCGGTGGAGGGGGACGGCGCCCTCGCTACGGGGCGGCCCTTGCTCGGCGCCCGCAGCGCTGGGACACGCCCATTTCATGCGATTCGGGTGATGCAAGAACCATGGACCACTGACATGCAGTCTCATTCTTCTTTTCCCCCCCTGGAGCTGCCCGCGCCGCGTCCGCTGCTGTCTGGCCGCGGCTGGGCAGTGTTCCTGGTGGCGCTGGTCACCATCTGCGCGATCGCGCCGCTGCTCAATCTCTGGGTGCCGGCGGGCAGCGCCTTCCATATGTCCGACTACGCGGTCTCGCTGGTCGGCAAGATCATGTGCTATGCCATCTGCGCGCTGGCCATGGACCTGATCTGGGGCTATGCGGGCATCCTGAGCCTGGGCCATGGCCTGTTCTTTGCGCTGGGCGGCTACGTGATGGGCATGTACCTGATGCGCCAGATCGGCGCCGATGGCAACTCGGGCAGCGCGCTGCCCGACTTCATGGTGTTCCTCGACTGGAAGGAACTGCCCTGGCACTGGCAGCTCAGCGACAGCTTCGTCGCCACGCTGTTCCTGGTCGTGGCCGTGCCCGGCCTGGTGGCCTTCGTGTTCGGCTACTTCGCGTTCCGTTCGCGCATCAAGGGCGTGTATTTCTCGATCATCACGCAGGCGCTGACCTATGCGGCCATGCTGCTGTTCTTTCGCAACGAGACCGGCCTGGGCGGCAACAACGGCTTCACCGACTTCAAGCGGATTCTCGGCGTGGCGATTGCAACGCCCGAGATGCGCATGTTCCTGTTCGTGCTGACGGGCTGCATGCTGCTGGGCTGCTACCTGTTTGCGCGCTGGCTGGTGCAAAGCAAGTTCGGCCGCGTGCTGCAGGCCATTCGCGACGCCGAGACGCGCGTCATGTTCTCGGGCTACTCGCCGCTGCCCTACAAGCTCACGATCTGGTGCATCAGCGCGATGATGTGCGGCATCGCCGGCGCGCTCTATGTGCCGCAGGTGGGCATCATCAACCCGGGCGAGATGAGCACGGCCGCCTCGATCGAGATGGCCGTGTGGGCCGCGGTGGGCGGGCGCGCGAGCCTGATCGGGCCGATCGTCGGCGCGTTCATCGTCAACGGCGCCAAGAGCTGGCTCACGGTGAGCGCGCCCGAGTTCTGGCTGTACTTCCTCGGCGCGCTGTTCATCGGCGTGACCTTGTTCCTGCCCCAGGGCGTGGTGGGACTGGTGCGGCAGATGCGGGGCTGGCGCCGCGCCAAACCCCAAGGAGAAACGCTATGACCCCGGATCAGATGGAAGCCGGCGCCGAGCGCCTCGAGGCCCTCGCAGCGCGCCGCGCGGCGCAGATCCCCGGTGACTCGGGCGGGCGCACCGCGAGCTATGCACGCGCGGCCGTGCCCGGCGAAGTCGATGTGACCCATGGCCGCATCCTGTACCTCGAAGATGTGCACGTGAGCTTCGACGGCTTCAAGGCGATCAACGGCTTGAGCCTCGATATCGCGCCCGGCGAGCTGCGCTGCATCATCGGGCCCAACGGCGCGGGCAAGACGACGATGATGGACATCATCACCGGCAAGACCCGCCCCGACCGCGGCACGGTGTTCTTTGGCTCGACCATCGACCTGCTGCGCCACAACGAGCCCGAGATCGCCCAGCTGGGCATCGGCCGCAAGTTCCAGAAGCCCACGGTGTTCGAGAACCTCACGGTGTTCGAGAACCTCGAGCTCGCGCTCAAGACCCACAAGGGCGTGCGCCACTCGATGTTCTTTCGCCTCGACAGCGCGCAAAAGGACCGGCTGGCCGAGGTGCTGCACACCATTCACCTCGCGGACGCCGTGCGGCGCATGGCCGGCGTGCTGAGCCATGGGCAAAAGCAGTGGCTCGAGATCGGCATGCTGCTGATGCAGGAGCCGAAACTCCTGCTGCTCGACGAGCCCGTCGCCGGCATGACCGACGAGGAAACCGTGCGCACCGCCGAGCTGTTCCTGCGCCTCAAGGGCCAGCACTCGCTGATGGTCGTCGAGCACGACATGTCCTTCATTGCCGCGATCTCCGAGAAGGTCACGGTGCTGTGCGACGGCGCGGTGCTGGCCGAGGGCCCGCTGGCCCAGGTGCAGGCCGACGAGCGCGTCGTCGAAGTCTATCTGGGGCGTTGAACACCATGCTGAAAGTCCAGAACCTCCACCAGTACTACGGCGGCTCGCACATCCTGCGCGACGTGAGCCTGCAGGCCGAAGCCGGCCAGGTCACCGTGCTGCTCGGGCGCAACGGCGTGGGCAAGACCACGCTGCTCAAGAGCCTGATGGGCCGCGTGCCGATCAAGAGCGGCACCATCGAATGGCAGGGCCGCCAGATCGCCGGCCTCACGCCCTACGAGCGCGCGCGCGCCGGCATCGGCTTCGTGCCCCAGGGCCGCGAGATCTTCCCGCGCCTCACCGTGCAGGAGAACCTGCGCATGGGCCTGGCCTATTGCAGCGCTTCGACGCCGATTCCACCCGATCTGTTCCAGCTGTTCCCGGTGCTCGAGCAGATGCTGCAGCGCCGCGGCGGCGATCTCTCGGGCGGGCAGCAGCAGCAATTGGCGATTGCGCGCGCGCTCGCGCCCGGCCCGAAGCTGCTGATCCTCGACGAGCCCACGGAAGGGATCCAGCCGAGCATCATCAAGGACATCGGCCGCGTGATCCGCATGCTGGCGCGCGAGCGCGGCATGGCGGTGCTGCTGTGCGAGCAGTACTACGACTTCGCCGAGGAGCTGGCGGACCAGTATCTGGTGATGCAGCGGGGGGCGGTCATTGCGCGGGGGCCGGGCAGCGAGATGCAGGAGAAGGGGATACGGGATCTGGTGGCGATTTGAGGGATGTACGAGGGCCAGCTAACTGATTTTGAGTGCCGGCCATTCATCCTTCGACAAGCTCAGGACGAACGGTTGGTAAGTGCTTTGCTCAAACCGTTCGCCCTGAGCCTGTCGAAGGGTGGACGGCCAGCACTCGCAATCAGGTAACGGACTCCCCCAACGAAATCCCGATATCCCGCGCCATCCCCAACATCCCGTTATCCAGCCCAATCGTCCGCTGCACATTCGCCACGCGCGAAATCTCCACGCTGCCGATCTCCCCGCGCTGCAGCGTCACCATGCGCCCGAACTCGCCGCGGATCACGAGCTGCGCCGCGTGGTGCCCGAAGCGCGTGGCCAGCACGCGGTCGAAGGGGGTGGGGTCGCCGCCGCGCTGCAGGTGGCCCAGCACCGTCGTGCGGACCTCGCTTTTCAAATGCGGCTGCAGCCGCTCGCGCAGCACATGGCCGACGCCGCCCAGGCGCACCGGGTCGGGGCTGCCTGCGACGCGTTCACGCACCGTCTGGCTCGCGCCGCTTTCCTTGGCACCTTCGCCGATGCAGATGATGGTGTAGCGCTGGCGCGCCTCGCGCGCGCGGCAGATGTCGATGACGGCCCGCAGGTCGTAGTCGATCTCGGGCAGCAGGATGATGTCGGCCGCGCCCGCAATGCCCGACTCGAGCGCGAGCCAGCCCGCGTGCCGGCCCATGGTCTCGACGATCATCACGCGGTGATGGCTCATGGCCGTGCTCTCGATGCGCCGCAGCCCCTCGGTCACCGTGGCCACGGCGGTGTCGAAGCCGAAGCTGCGCTCGCAGCTGGCGATGTCGTTGTCGATGGTCTTGGGCACGCCCACGCAGCGCAGCCCGACCCGCTCGAGGCCATGCGCGAGGCTCATCGTGCCATCGCCGCCGATCGCCACGACCACATCCAGACCCAGGCGGCGGATGTTCTCGCCGGTCTGCGCCAGCGTGGCCGCGTCGCGCAGCGGGTTGGCGCTGTTGCTCGTGCCCAGGATCGTGCCGCCCTGGTGCAGGATGCCCGAGACCTCGTCCCAGGCCAGCGGCTTGACGCGCGGGTTCTCGCCCATCAGGCCTTCGAAGCCGTCGGCAATGCCCAGCACTTCGGCGTTGCCATGGTGGATCAGTGATTTGGTGACGGCGCGGATCACCGCGTTGAGGCCGGGGCAGTCGCCGCCGCCCGTCAGCAGGGCAACGCGCAGGGCGCAGGAGGAGGGGTGCATGACAGAGGGAGCAAAGGAGAAGGCCTGCATTCTCTCCCAGACGCCGCGGCGCGGCCTTATGTAACAGGCGGTATTTTCCAGGAACCTGGAGCGTCCACAGGTTACAGAGCATGCATGGCTTGATTCATGACGCGGCGGCGTCTTACATCGATGAAGAATTTTTCATGCAAGCCGAGGGTCTGCGCGGTCCTGGTGCTGTGCAGTGCGAAGCCGCTTGGCCATGGTCCAAGCCGTTTCATGGGCAATGGAAGGAGCATGTGATGTTCGGCATTCAATTCACGGCGCCCAGCGTCGTCGATTTCGATGGCTTGGTGGATACCGCGCAGGCGGTGGCGTTGACAGGCGGCAGGCTCAGGGCCACACCGGTGCAGGGCAGCCGGGGGCTGGTGCCGGGCATGCGGCGGATGTCGCCCGGCGAGATCAACCAGACGACGCGAAATGCCTTCGAGGCCTCGCTCGAGAGCTATCTGGACAAGGAAGGCGCGGCGCATGCGCTGCGGCTGGGCGGGGCCGACCCCGATCGCCGCCAGCCGCTGATGGGCCCGGAAATCCGCGAGGTGTTGGCAGCGGCGCACCGGATCAAGCAATTCAACGTGGAGATCGGTCAGCTGAAGAAAATCCATATCGAGCGGCTGATCGCGCGCAATGCCGAGGATTCCGAGCTCGTGCTGCGGGCGCTGGACCAGGGCACCCGCCGCGATCAGATGCAGCTGTCGGACGCGGCCCAGGCGCGGGTGGACGAGGCCCGGCGCATGCTCGATGCCAAGTGCGCGGAATTCAACGGCTACCTGCAAAGCCCACGGGGCCCCGCGTGCGCCCGTTGACATCGCGGCGAACTACATGGCCCAGATCCGCGGCGCGGTGGCGGGCAGATCCCAGAAGTGCGCGCGCCACAGCCGCCAGACCTGCTGCCACAGCTGCATCACCGGCTCGACCATGGGCGCGACGGCGCGCAGCACCAGCACCTGGTCCTGCGGGCTGGTCACGCCGCAGCGCGCGCCCAGCGGGTGGGCGTCGAGCAGAGCGCGTGTGAGTTCCAGCGCCGCGTCGCGCCGCTCGCGCGCGATCGGGCTGCCGGCGACGAAGAACAGCGAGGCCAGGCAACGCTGACCGTCCAGGCCCAGCGGCCCGTCCATGAGCCAGGCATCGTCGGCCGCGATCCGGCCCTGCTCGAGCCACACGCCGGGCAGTGCGATCTGCTGGCTGTAGCTGCCCGCCACGAAAGGCAGGCCCGCATGGGGCAGGCCCAGCGCGGTGATGTCCCAGCCGATCAGCTCGGCGCCGGGCGCGAGCTGCAGCTGCAGCCGGTTGTGCGCTTCGCAGCCGTTGTAGGCGATGGTTTCCAGTGGCAGCCATTCCATGCGCGCGCCCGCCTCCAGTGTCAGCTGCGTCTGCTGCACGGCCGCGGCGCCATCGGCGCGGTAAAAGCGCGTCGCGCCGGGCGTGGTCACGAGCGCATGCGCGCCGCTCGCCACCTGCGCGCGGATGTCGAGCGTATCGCCGCCCACCAGGCCGCCGGGCGGGTGCACCAGCACGTTGTGGCACACCGCGTCGCCCTCGGGGTAGAGGCTGCGCAGCACGCGCAGCGGCCCGTCGTGGCGGTGGTGCACGACGCTGCGGCCATGCGAGACGGCGTAATCCATTTCCAGTTTTGCAAGCCAGGCCATGCGGCGGATCCCGATCGATCAGAAAGTACGACTCAGTGGCCCCAATAGCCGGCGTGGGGTTCGAGCGCCTCCTCGGCCAGCAGCGGGCCGACGCAGGCAATGGGCTGGGGCGCGAGCGCCAGCAGCTCGACAGCGGCCATGCTGCTGCGGAAGCTGTCGATGCGCTGACCGCAGAGCTGGCGCAGCCGGTCGTTGGAGATGCCGAACACCACGCGCCGGATGCCGCTGCACAGGATCGCGCCCGCGCACATCATGCACGGCTCGGCCGACGCATAGAGCGTGGCCTGCGGCAGGCATTCGAGCTGCGCCGGCGTGCGCAGCTGGCGCAGCGCGTTGATCTCGGCGTGGCCCGTGCAGTCGCCGCTTTCGCTGATGTTGCAATAGGCCTCGGCCAGCAGCAACCCGTCCCCGGACACCAGCACCGCGCCAAAGGGCCGGTTGCCGCGCGCGCGCGCCGTGGCCGCCCACTGGATCGCCAGGCGCAGCCACTCGGCATCCTGGTCCTGCAGGGCGGGCTGCGGCTGCGCGCCGGGTGCGAGATGGGAGCCGGGCTGGGTCACGTCATGTCCCCCGAAACATCGATCAATGGTTCTGCGCGCCGCGGTGCGCCCAGCCGGTGGTGCGCTTTTCGACCCAGCTGAACAGCTCGTACATAACCATGGCCATCGCGCCCACGACCAGCAGGCCGGCAAATGCCAGGCCCATCTGCATCGACGAGCCGGCCGAGATCAGCAGGTAGCCGATGCCTTCGTTGGCGGCCGTCATCTCCGACACCGTGGTGCCGACGAAGGCCAGCGTGATCGCGACCTTGAGCGAGCCGTAGAAGTAGGGCATCGAGCGCGGCAGGCCGACCTTGGTCAGCACATCCCAGCGCTTGGCGCCGAGCACGCGCAGCACGTCTTCGAGCTCGGGCTCGAGCGTCGCCAGGCCGGTCGCGATGTTGACCATGATCGGAAAGAAGCTGATCAGGAACGCCGTGAGGATCGCCGGGCCCGCGCCGATGCCGAACCACACAACCAGGATCGGCACGAACGCCGCCTTGGGCAGCGCGTTGAAGGCCGTCATCAGCGGGTACAGCGCCGCATAGGCCAGGCGCGAACTGCCGATCAGGAAACCCAGCAGCACGCCGACCACGATCGCCAGGCCGAAACCGGCCATCGTCACCCAGTAGGTGCGCCAGGCGTGCATGGCGATGACGCCGCTGAACTCGATGAACTGCGTGAGGATCAGCCAGGGGCTGGGAAAGATGAATTCCGAGACCTGGAAGGCCATGCAGATGACCTGCCACAGGATGACGATGGCCAGCATCAGCAGCCAGGGCGACCAGCGCTGGAAACGGGGGGTGATTTTCATAGATTGGCTTTCTCGCGATGGCCTGCTCAGACGGCAGCGGCTGTGCTTGGAGCAGCATGGCGCAATGCGCCGATATGTCCGCGCAGCTCATGCACGATGTCGCTGAATTCCTTGGTGTAGGTCAGCTCCAGGTCGCGCGGGCGCGGCAGCTCGATCTCGCGCTTGACGACGAAGCGCCCCGGGCTCTTGCTCATCACATACACCGTGTCGGCCAGGAACACCGACTCGCGCAGGTCGTGCGTGACCAGGATCACATTGAATTTCTGCTCGGTCCAGAGGTCGCGCAGGATGCACCACAGCTCCTCGCGCGTGAACGCGTCGAGCGCGCCGAAGGGCTCGTCGAGCAGCAGCAGCTTGGGCTCGTGGATCAGCGCGCGGCAGATGCTCGCACGCTGCTGCATGCCGCCCGAGAGCTGCCAGGGGAACTTGTCTTCGTAGCCGGCCAGGCCGACTTTCTGCAGCAGCCGGCGCGCGCGGTCTTCATACTCGGCGCGGCGCGCCTTGAACTGGCTGCGGTGCGGCTCGACGATCTCCAGCGGCAGCAGCACGTTCTGCACCGTCGTGCGCCAGGGCAGCAGCGAGGGCGCCTGGAAGGCCATGCCCGAGATCTTCAGCGGGCCGGTCACCGGCTCGCCGTCGATCAGTATGCGGCCGATCGAAGGCATGCGCAGGCCCGTGGCCAGCTTCATGAAGGTCGACTTGCCGCAGCCCGAAGGCCCGACGATGGCGATGAACTCGCCTTGCTGGAGCTGCAGGTCGATGGCCTCGACGGCAAAATGGTTCTGCGCGCGCAGCTCGTCGTTGTAGGCCAGCCAGACGTTGCGGAAGTCGACAAAGGGGGGGGCGGTGTCCGTCATGCGGTTCATTTCTTGGGGAGCACATCCAGCGCGGCGGCGGAGGGCAGGAAGCTGCCATTCCACACGGCGTTGACGGGCACCGGGTTCTTCGTGCCATAGGCCTTGGCGACCTGCTCGGCCATCAGCTGCAGGCGCGGCACGCGCAGCTGGCCGAAGCCTTCCTCGCGCGCGCCGGGGGTGTCGATCGCGGTCTCGATGGTCAGCTGCAGGCGCTTGATCTCGACGTCGGTGTTGACCAGGCCATCCTTGGCCTTGAGCGAGGCGATCGCGGCCGCGGGCTGCGCGATCACTTCCTTGGCGCCCTTGGCAAAGGCCTGCAGGAAGGCCTTGAGCGCCTCGGGGTTCTCGGCAATCAGCTTGGGGCTGGCGATGATCACGTTGCCGTAGAGCTTCACGCCATGCGTTGCGTAGGGCAGCACGACGATGTCTTCGCGCTTGACGCCGCGCGCCTCGAGATTGAGCAGGCTGGTGAAGGTGTAGCCCGTGACGGCATCGAGGTCGCCGCGCACCAGCATGGTTTCGCGCAGCGGCGGGTCCATCGTGGTCCACTGCACTTCGCCGACGCCATTGGCCTGCGCGAAGATCGGAAAGGTGCGCCGGCCCGCGTCGAACACCGGCGCGCCGAGCTTCTTGCCCGTGAGATCGGCGGCTGTCTTGATGCCGCTTTTCTTCAGCGCCATCACCGAGGCCGGCGTCGTGTTGTAGATCACCATCACGGCGACGGGCTTGATCGGCGCGTCGGGGTTGTTGGCGTGGAATTCCATCAGCGCCGCGAGATCGGCAAAGCCCAGGTCATGCGTGCCCGAGGCCACGCGCTGGATCGCGCCCGCGCCGCTCGCCGCCTCCACCGTCACGTCGAGACCGCGCTCCTTGTAGTAGCCCTTGGCGCCGGGGTGCACGAAGAAGGCGGCCGGGCCTTCGAAGCGCCAGTCGAGCTGGAATTTGAGCGGCGTCGGCGACGCGGCAATGCTCCAGGCGGAGGCGGTCAAGGTGGCCACGGCCATGGCGGTCTGCAGGAAGGAGCGTTTGATCACGGGAGGTTCCAGATAAGGGGGCAGGGCGCGGTTCTTACTTGCGCGGCAGGATGTCGAGCGCCGATGCGGCGGGCAGGAAACTGCCGTTCCAGACCACATTGGGCTGCACGCGCTGCTTGGTCGAATAGACGTCGGAGACCTGCGAAGCCATCAGCGACAGGCGCGAGGCATTGAGCTGGCCAAAGCCTTCGGCGCGCGCGTCGGCGCTGTTGACGACGGTGTCGATGGCCAGCTGCAGGCGGCGCGTCTCCAGCGCCACGTTGACGATGCCGTCGCGCGCCTTGACGGCGGCAATTGCCTCGGCCGGCTTGGCGATCACTTCCTTGGCGCCCTTGGCGAAGCCGCGCAGGAACTTGCGCACCGCCTCGGGGTTCTCCTGGATCAGCTTGCTGCTGGCGATGATCACGTTGCCGTACATCTTCACGCCATGGTCGGCGTACTGCAGCACCACGACATCCTGGGGCTTGACGCCGCGCGCCTCGAGGTTGAGCAGCGAGGTGAAGGTGAAGCCGGCAATCGCATCGACATCACCGCGCACCAGCATGGTCTCGCGCAGTGGCGGGTCCATCGTGGTCCAGGTGACGCCGCTGATCTTGTTGGCGGCCGCGAAGATCGGGAAGGCCTTGCGCCCGGCGTCGAACACCGGCGCGCCGAGCTTCTTGCCCGACAGATCGGCGGCCGTCTTGATGCCGCTTTTCTTCAGCGCCATCACCGAGGACGGCGTGTTGTTGTAGACCACCATCACCGCGACCGGCTTGTTCGGCGCATCGGGATTGTTGGCGTGGAATTCCATCACCGAGGCCAGGTCGGCAAAGCCCATGTCGTAGGTGCCCGAGGCCACGCGCTGCACCGCACCGCCCGATCCGCTGCCCGCATCGACCTGCACGTCCAGGCCTTCGGCCTTGAAGTGGCCCTTGGCCACCGGATGAAGGAAGAACGCCGCCGGGCCCTCGAAGCGCCAGTCGAGCTGGAACTTGATCGGCGTGTCGGCCGCATGGGCCGCGACGCACGACAGGGCCAGGGCGGCCGCACCGGCCTTCAGGAAGAAACGCTTTTGCATGGAGGTCCTCGAACGGAAATGAGCGGTAATGCCCATGACAGCGCAAAAACAATGCCAGCTTGCAATGCCTGCTGCGGGCTGCTGCGCGGCGGCATTTGCACCGATGCGGTGCGGCCGCCCAGATGCCCTGCGGATGCGGCGCGGGCTTGCGCCGAGTTGGTGCGCTTTCATCGGCGTGCGGCCTCCGCCGACGGCATGCTTATTGCGAAAATCCACTCACTTCGCCGCGCCCGGCCTTCCGGCGCGGCTCCCCGAATTCCCGCATTGCAAGGCCTGCGCCATGACCGAGATCGATTTCACCCAGATAGACAGCTACGCCCGCTACAAGCTGATGGCCAGCCTGATCGTGCCGCGCCCGATCGCGCTGATCACGACGCTCGCCGAAGACGGCACCGTCAACGCCGCGCCCTTCAGCATGTTCAACATGGTGGGCGAGGACCCGCCGATCGTGATGGTCAGCATCAACAAGCTCAGCGACAGCCACCTCAAGGACACCGCCGCCCATATCCTGCGCACGCGCGAGTTCGTGGTGCACATCGCCGACGAGGCGATTGCCGAGGCCATGCACCGCTGTGGGGACCGGCTGCCCGTGACGCAGAGCGAATTGGTGCACGTGGGCCTCGACGCCGTGCCCTCGCAGCGCGTCGCGCCGCCGCGCATCGCGCAGGCGCCGGTCGCATTCGAGTGCGTGCTGCACGAAGTCATGGAGACCGAAAGCCGCTATGTGTTCATCGGCCGCGTGGTGTGGCTCGCGGTGCGCGACGGGCTGGTGGACACCGGGAAGTGGCGCGTGTCGCTGCAGGATTACTTTCCCGTGGGGCGCTTTGGCGCGAGCTTCTATGTGACCTGCAGGGACCGGTTTGCGATTGCGGCGGATGCGGCGCAGCCAGCGCAGGCAAGCACGGCGATCGACGAGATCTAGGCGGGCAAAAAAAAGCACGCCCGAAGGCGTGCTCTGCAGAACGCTGAACGCGTGCAATCAGGCTGCGTGCACCGTCTGCGCCTGCGCCGCGGCCAGCGCCGTCATGTTGACCACGCGGCGCACAGTGCTCGAAGGCGTGAGCACATGCGCGGAAGCGGCGCAGCCCAGCAGCATCGGGCCGATCGTCGTGCCGTGCGCGGCCGTGGTCTTGAGCACGTTGAACAGGATGTTCGCGGCGTCCAGATTCGGGCAGATCAGCACATTGGCTTCGCCATCGAGCGAGCTGTCGAGCAGCGCGCGGGCGCGCACTTCGGTCGACAGAGCGGCGTCGCCGTGCATCTCGCCGTCGCTTTCGATATGCGGTACGTTCTTCGCGAACTGCTCGCGCGCGGCGCGCATCTTCAGCGCCGAGGGGCGGGTGGACGAGCCGTAGTTCGAGTGCGACAGGAACGCGACCTTGGGCGGCAGGCCAAAGCGCTGCACTTCCTCGGCCGCCATCTGCGCGATGCTGGCCAGCAGCTCGGCATCGGGGTTGTCGTTGATGTAGGTGTCGGCAATGAACAGCGTGCGGCTTTCGAGCATCAGCGCGTTCACCGTGGCAAAGCCCGGCGCGCCGTCCTTGAGACCCAGCACATGCTCGATGTGCTCGAGGTGGCCGTCGAAACGCCCGACCAGGCCGCACAGCATCGCATCGGCGTCGCCCAGGTGCACCATCAGCGCGGCGATCAGCGTGTTCGAGCGGCGCACCGCGGCCTTGGCGTTCTCGGGCGTGACGCCGTTGCGGCCCATCAGCTGGTGGTAGGTTTCCCAGTACTGGCGGAAACGCGGGTCGTCTTCGGGGTCGCAGATCTCGACATCCTTGCCCGGCTGCAGGCGCAGGCCGGCCTTGGCGATGCGCGTGGCGATCACGGCGGGGCGGCCGATCAGGATCGGCAGCGCCAGGCCGTCGTCGACAGCGACCTGAACGGCGCGCAGCACGCGCTCGTCTTCGCCTTCCGCATACGCCACGCGCTGCAGGTTCTGCTTGGCCGCGGCAAACACCGGGCGCATGAACATGCTGGTCGAGTAGACGAAGCGCGAGAGGCTTTCGCGGTAGGCGTCATAGTCGGCGATCGGGCGCGTGGCCACGCCCGAGGCTTCGGCGGCGCGCGCCACGGCGGGCGCGATGCGCAGGATCAGGCGGACATCGAAAGGCGTGGGGATGATGTAGTCGGGGCCGAAGGTCAGCTCCTGGCCCTGGTAGGCCGCGGCCACTTCGTCGCTCATCTCGGCCTTGGCCAGGTTGGCGATCTCGCGCACGCAGGCCAGCTTCATTTCCTCGGTGATCTTGGTCGCGCCGCAATCGAGCGCGCCGCGGAAGATGTAGGGGAAGCACAGCACGTTGTTCACCTGGTTCGGATAGTCCGAACGGCCGGTGGCGATGATGCAGTCGGGGCGGATGGCCTTGGCCAGCTCGGGGCGGATTTCCGGCTCGGGGTTGGCCAATGCCAGGATGATCGGCTTGTCGGCCATGGTCTTGACCATCTCGGCCGTCAGCACGCCAGGCGCCGAGCAGCCGAGGAACACGTCGGCCGCGTTGACGGCATCGGCCAGCGTGCGGGCTTCGGTCTTTTGCGCGTACTGTGCCTTGGAGGCGTCGAAGCCGCCGGGGCGGCCTTCGTAGATCAGGCCCTTGGAGTCGCACATGAACACGTTCTCGCGCTTCACGCCCAGGCCCACCATCACGTTGACGCAGGCAATGGCGGCGGCGCCCGCGCCCGACACGGCGATCTTGACCTTGTCGATGTCCTTGCCCACCAGCTCGAGGCCGTTGAGCAGCGCGGCGCTGGAGATGATCGCGGTGCCGTGCTGGTCGTCATGGAACACCGGAATGTTCATGCGCTTGGACAGCTCCTGCTCGATGTAGAAGCACTCGGGGGCCTTGATGTCCTCGAGGTTGATGCCGCCGAGCGTGGGCTCGAGCGCGGCGATGATCTCGATCAGCTTGTCCGGGTCGCGCTCGGCCAGCTCGATGTCGAACACATCGACACCGGCGAACTTCTTGAACAGGCAGCCCTTGCCTTCCATGACCGGCTTGCTCGCCAGCGGGCCGATGTCGCCCAGGCCCAGCACGGCGGTGCCGTTGGTGACCACGCCGACCAGATTGCCGCGCGCCGTGTACTCGGCGGCCAGCGTGGGGTCGGCCTGGATATCCAGGCAGGGGTAGGCCACGCCCGGGGAGTAGGCCAGCGACAGGTCGCGCTGGTTGGACAGCGGCTTCGTCGGGGTCACCGAGATCTTGCCCTTGTTCGGGCTGCGGTGGTATTCGCGCGCGGCATCGCGCAGGGCTTGTTCGGCAGTGGACAGGTTCTGGGTCATACGAAAACTCTCGACAACAAATGGCTTGGTGCGAGCTTAACTGATGACGCGTGCGCGAAAGCGCTCGAGTGCCATCGCTGGGCACTGGGGCAAGCGCAATCGCGTTGCTGCTCTGTCTGTGCAGGAGCCGCCGTGGCCGCGCTCAGGGCCACATCGGCGACCAGCCCTGCGGCTCGTGCCATCCGGCACGCAGGGCACACGAAGTTCCGCTGGCAGCACGGATCCATCAATGGAACTGTTGGAACTGCGGTGTGAAAAGGGTTACCAAGGATTGCTGATAGCCATCATCTACTTTTCAAGGAGATATCCATGGATGAACACGAACGTTCCCAGAGGCTGGAAAAAATCCGGTTCTATACCGAAGAACTGAAGAAACTGGAGGAAGAAGAACGCCTTCTGCTGGAAGAAAATCATCTCGATGAAGAAAGTGCCTGGGCGCTTTTCCAAGCCTTGATGTCCGATGGCGACATGGATCGAGTCCAGGCCGATGCGCAAGAGAAAATACAGTTGATCGAACGTGATCTGGAGATCCGCATCGCGGCCAATTCAAGCACCATTCGTCCTCAGAGCCTTGCTCGGCGGCATCTTTCCCGGATTTGAATTTTCCATAAACAGGGATCCATGATGATTGGTATTCAAAGCAACGCTGCTGTTGGATTGTCCGGCGTAGGTTCTGGTTTGCCAAAAAATGCAGATGCTCAATATGTGGCAGCACAGAAGTTTGCAGTCTTAAAATCGGCAGTGGACTTGGTCAAGGAAAGGATTGCAAAAGAGCACGGGGACCTGAGTCTGCCGGTTGGTACCACGGGTGTGGGTGGTACGGGTGGTGCAGGTGGTACGTCTGCATTGCCCCCGTCAAATATATTCGAATTAAATGCATTGACAACATCGACAAGTTCGCAAAAAGTAGATCTCGAACATCTTAGGTCAATGAGGGACCCCAAGATGCAGCAGATAAATAATGTAGAGGTTCAAAAGGCGCGTGTCATGATGGTTCTGGTGGGGTCAGGTATTGTGAAGGACGGGCAAAGTATAGAGCAGGAAAAGAACGAATTGATGGCGCTGAAGAATTTAACTGGAAATCCAATGAATGAATCGGCATTCAAAGCGACGGAGGGTATTTTGGATAATGCATCTAAGCAGATGGATATTTTTAATACGGAGATTATGAAACTAAAAAGAGAAATGGATGGTTGATATTTTGGTATTTGCACCCAGGGGTGCAAGGCCGCTGCAATGCTATATTGCTGAGATACGACCTCTGCAAAAATCGCTGTCCATGCCTTGCAGCCTTGCGCGGGCACAAGGCTGCAAGGCCATCCCCCTTGTCACTTATCTCAATAGATCGCTCAGGCTGCGCGCAATGACCCGGGTCGCGCGGCGCAGGTCCTCGAGCTCGAGGCGCTCGTCGGCGCGCTTGGCGTGGGACTCGAGCACCGTGCGCGGGCCGGCGCCGTAGATCACGCCCGGGATGCCATGCGCGCCATAGAGGCGCACATCGGTATAGAGCGGCGTGCCCACGGCCGGCGGTTTCTCGCCAAACACGGCCTCGCCATGCCGCTGCAGCGCATCGATCAGTGGCTGGTTGCCGGCCAGCGGGGTCATGGCGCGCGCCAGCAGCAGGCGCTTGATCTCGATGCGCACCGCGTCTTCGCCCTCGAAGCCATGGAGCAGGTTGAAATCGGCCACGGCTCGGGCCATCACCGCGCGGATGCTGGCCTCGACTTCCTGCGGGTTCTCCTCGGGAATCATGCGCCGGTCGAGCTTGAGCTGCACCTTGCCGGGCACGACGTTGGTATTGGTGCCGCCTTCGATGCGTCCGATATTGAGATAGGGGTGGGTGATGCCCGGCACCGCCGACGTGATCTGGCGGTACTTCGCGTTCTCGGCGTAGAGCGCGTTCATCAGCGCCACTGCCGCCTGCAGCGCGTCGACGCCGGTGTGCGGCACGGCCGCATGCGCCATCTTGCCCAGCACCGTGACTTCCATCTGCAGGCAGCCGTTGTGCGCGGTGACCACTTCATAGCTGAAGCCCGCGGCAATCATCAGATCGGGTTTCGTCAGCTGGTTCTTCAGCAGCCAGCCCGGTCCGAGCTCCCCGCCGAATTCCTCGTCATAGGTGAAGTGCAGCTCGACCGCGCCCTGCGCCGGCCGGGCCACGGCCTCGAGCGCGCGCACCGCGTAGGTGAAGCTCGCGAAATCGCTCTTGCTCACGGCGGCGGCGCGGCCATAGAGCCTGCCGTCCTCGATCTCGGCGCCATAGGGGTCGCGGCTCCAGCCTTCGCCCGGCGGCACGACGTCGCCATGCGCATTGAGCGCAATGGTGCGGCCCGAGCCCGCGGGGCCGTAGGGCCGGCGCACGATCAGGTTGGTGATCGACTGCATGCCATAGGCCTCGACTTGCGAAGCCGGCACGGCGTGCTTTTCGGCCTGCATGCCGAAGTCCTGCAGCAGCGCGGCGGTGCGCTCGGCATGCGGCGCGTTGTTGCCGGGCGGGGTGTCGGTTGGGACCTGCACCAGGGCCTGCAGAAAGCGCACTTCCTCGTCGAAATGCTGGTCGATCCAGGCGTCAAGGGCGGCGTAGGTGGATTGTTGGCTCATGGGGTTTCCTGGCTCAATTGGTTCAGGACATGGGTGAACGCATCGACCGCGAGCTGCATGTCGTCGGCCGTCGTGCTCTCGAGCGGGTTGTGGCTGATGCCGCCATTCATGCCGCGCACGAACAGCATGGCCTGGGGCATGATTTCATGGAGCTTCATCGCGTCGTGGCCCGCGCCGCTGGGCATGCGCACCACGGGCAGGCCCAGCGCGTCGACGGCTTTTTCCCAGCGTTGCTGCCAGGCGGGGTCGCTGGGCGCGGCGGCGGCGCTCATGGCGCGCTCGCGGGTGATGCGCAGGCCGCGGCGCGCGCCAATCGCCTCGAGCTCGGCCAGGATGTCGGCGACCAGCGCATCGCGCTGCGCATCGGTGGGCGCGCGCATGTCGAGGCTGAACAGGCAGCGCCCTGGAATGACATTGATCGAGCCATTGGGCACCTGCCACTGGCCAATGGTCGCGACCGAGTCGCCGTCGCGCGCGGCGCGCTGCTCGGCATACAGCGCGAGCTCGGCGACGGCCGTGGCCGCATCGCGGCGGCGGTTCATCGGCGTGGTGCCGGCGTGGCTGGCCATGCCGCGCATCTCGCACAGGTAGCGCTCGCCGCCGTTGATCGAGGTGACGACGCCCAGCGGCACGCACAGCTCGTTGAGCACCGGGCCCTGCTCGATATGCACTTCGACGAAGCCCAGATACCGGGCCGGATCGCGCCGCAGCGCGGGAATGTCCGCGGGATCGAGCCCTGCATGCCGCATCGCTTCGCGCATCGTGATGCCATCGGCGTCCTGCTGCTCGAGCCATTCGGCGCGAAAGCCGCCGATCAGCGCGCTCGAGCCCAGGAAGGTGGCCTTGTAGCGCTGGCCTTCCTCCTCGGCAAAGGCCACGAGCTCGATGCCGAAGGGCAGGCGCCGGCCCTGGCGCTGCAATTCGCGCACGCAGGCCATGGGCACGAAGATGCCCAGGCGCCCGTCGTACTTGCCGCCGTTGCGCACGGTGTCGTAGTGGCTGCCGGTGAGCAGATAGCGCCCGCCTGCAGCATCGGGATGGTAACGGCCCACGACGTTGCCCACCGCATCGATATGCACCTCGTCGAAGCCGCACTCGCGCATGCCGTCGGCAATGTGCGCAGCGCAGGCACGGTGCGCGTCGGTGAGATAGGTCACGGTGAGCTGGCCCTGCTCGGCAAAGCCCGGGTCCGAGAACTCGGCCAGCGCTTCCTGCCAGTCCCAGACCGCGTTGCCCAGCGTGGGCTCGACGCCGAACTTGTCATTGAGGCGGATCTCGGCGATGCGGTGGATGTTGCGCAGCGCCTCCTCGCGCTCGAAGTCGGGGTGGTGCTGCAGGCGCCGCGCGAAGGTGGCGATGATCTCCTGCTTGCCCAGTCCCTGGCCGCGCGGGCCGCGCACCGCGAGGATGAACGGGAAACCGAAGCGCGCGTTGTAGTCGGCATTGAGCTGCTGGATGCGCGCGAATTCCTCGAGCGTGCACTGCGTGAGCCCGGCGCGGCTTTGCTCGTTGGCCGACTCGGCCGTGAGGCTGCGCGCGACCATCGCCTTGCCGGCGAGCTCGGGGTGGGCGCGGATCAGCTCGAGCTGCGCCGGCGCCGAGGCCGCCGCGAGCACCTGGACCAGGCTGTGCTTGAGATGCTCGAGCGAGCGGAAGGGCCGCTCGGCCAGCGCCGCCGCGGCAATCCAGGGCGAGTGTTCGTACAGGCCGTCCAGCAGGCCGAGCGCCGAGGCGGGATCGGCTTGGTTCAGTTGTTCCAGCGTCAGGGGCATGAAGTTCAGTCCTTGCAGGGATGGGTCTGGGCCCAGTGGCGGGCGATGTCGATGCGGCGGCAGACCCAGACATCCGGGTGCTGCTGGATATGGTCGAGAAAGCGCTGCAGCGCGGTGATGCGACCGGGCCGGCCCAGCAGCCGGCAGTGCATGCCGATGCTCATCATCTTCGGCGCGTCGTCGCCCGCGGGGTCGCCTTCGGCGTAAAGCACGTCGAACGTGTCCTTGAGGTACTGGAAGAACGGGTCGGCATGCGAGTAGCCCTGGGGCAGCGCAAAGCGCATGTCGTTGCAGTCGAGCGTGTAGGGCACGATCAGCTGGTGCGCGCTGGCGCCATCGCTTTTCGCGATCTTCATCCAGAACGGCAGGTCGTCGCCGTAGTAGTCGCTGTCATAGGCAAAGCCGCCGAAGTCGGCGACCAGGCGGCGGGTGTGGGGGCTGTCGCGCCCGGTGTACCAGCCCAGGCCATGCGCGGCGCGGCTGCCGAACAGCTGCTGGAAGATGTCCATGGCCTGCTGCATGTGCGCGCGCTCGACCTCTTCGGGCACGCCTTGGTAATGGATCCACTTGAGGCCATGGCAGGCGATTTCGTGGCCCAGTTCGACAAAGGCCTGCGTGACCTCGGGGCTGCGCTGCAGCGCGCTGGCCACGCCAAACACCGTGAGCGGCAGGCCACGCTTCTCGAACTCGCGCAGCAGCCGCCAGACGCCCGCACGCGATCCATACTCGTAGATGCCTTCCATGCTCATGTGGCGCTCGGGATAGGCCGCAGGATTGAACATTTCCGAGAGGAACTGCTCGCTGGCCGGGTCGCCATGCAGCACGCTGTTCTCGCCGCCTTCCTCGTAGTTGAGCACGAACTGCACGGCGATGCGCGCCTTGCCGGGCCACCGGGCATGGGGCGGGTTGCGGCCGTAGCCCGCAAGGTCACGGGGGTAGGGGGCGGTGGCGTCGTAGGGCATGCGCAGCGGGAGGTCAGAAGGAGAGGGAGGACAGCGACAGGTCGCTGGCGGGCAGCTCGCGGTCGAAGGCCAGGCCGGCCTCGACATGCAATAAATGTTCCTGCATCAGGTGCACCGCGCGCTCGGTATTGCGCGCCGCCAGCGCCTCGACGATCTGCGCATGCTCCGCGTGCGAGTGCGCGGCGGCCGAGGCCGACTGGTACATCAGCATGATCAGCGCGCAGCGCGAAGTCAGGTCGCCCAGCAGCTGCGCGAGCACCTCGTTGCCCATGAGCTCGGCCATGCGCACGTGGAAGTCGCCCAGCAGTTCGGTGCGTTCGCCGGCGTCGCTGCCCTCGAGCGCGGCCTGCTCGGCCGCGACATGGGCGCGCAGCGCGGCGATCTTCGCGGGCGTGACCTGGGCGACAAAGGCGCGCGTCATCTCGCTCTCGAGCATGCGGCGCACCGCGAACACCTCGCGTGCCTCCTGCACCGAGGGCGTCGACACGAACGCGCCGCGCGCGGGCGCCAGCGTCACCAGCCGGTTCTGCGTGAGCTGGAACAGCGCCTGGCGCACCAGCGTGCGCGACACGCCGAAGTGGTCGGCGAGCTTCTGCTCGCCGAGCCTGGTGCCGGGATGCAGCCGGTGCTCCACGATGGCGCGGGTCAGCGCCTGGGCAATGGAGCGGGTGGTTGTGGGTTCCATGGCGGCTTGGGGAGTGCGTTGCAAAATTGTATACAATTTTCCCCAGCAGGCCGCCGCCCGGCATGGCCTTCCGGCTATCTGGAGATTTCCCCATGGGCCTGAGCACCCACGTTCTCGACACGATGCACGGCTGCCCCGCCGCGGGCATGGCCGTTTCCTTCTACCGCACCGAGGGCGAGCAGGCGACGCTGCTGCGCCAGTATGTGCTCAACGCCGACGGCCGCACCGAGGCGCCGCTGGTCGACAACGCCAGTTTGCAGGCAGGGACCTACCGGCTGAGCTTCGAGGTGGGTGCGTATTTCAAAGCGCGCGGCGTGGCGCTGCCCGAGCCGAGCTTCCTCGATCGCGTGAGCCTGGACTTCGGCGTGGCGCATGGGGACCAGCACTACCATGTGCCGCTGCTGGTGAGTCCGTGGAGTTATTCGACCTATAGAGGGTCGTGAGGGCCAGGCCGCGTTACAGCTGCCCTTCAGTCAACGTATCGAGCTGAAACTTCCCCGACTTGTCCCAGAGCCAGGTATCGATATACGTGACCTTGCCCAGCCGCGCGGGCACGGGGTAGGGCGCGGCGGCGCGCACGGTGCGCTCGATTTCGGCAATGACCTCGGGCGCATGGCGCGGCGCGCGCATCCAGTGCAGGCGCTGCACGCGGCCCTGGCGGTCGATGTCGATTTCCAGCGTGCCGATGGCGTACAGCACCGGCGGCAGCTGGCCCTTGTAGATGCGCTGCGCGTTGAGCGCATACAGGTGCTTGGCGCCGTCCTGGCGATAGGCGCGCGGCGTGGCGGCGTCCGAAGGCGCGGGACGGCCGGCGGACGCGCCCTGCTGGGCGGCGCCGGGTCGGGGACCAGGCTCGGGCGCGAGCGGCGGTGTCTTGCAGCCGGGCAGCAGCGACGTGATGGCAGCCATCAGGCCGCCCCAGAGCCAGGGACGCTGGCGCGATGTGGGGGAGGGGGAACGCTTATCGGGCATGCCGCGAGGTTATCCTGAAAGACTGGCGCAACAGCAGATATGCGGCCAAGACCATGCACCGCGCTGGCAAAGCCGGAAGGGATTTTCGTTTGAACACATTGAACACAGCCAGCCACCGGCTCGGCAGCGCGCCGGGCTGCTGGGTCGAGGTGATCGGCTCCGAGGGCTCGGTGCCGCGCGAGTCCGGCACCTGGATGCTGGTGCTGGAAGGCGACCTGGTCGGCACGATTGGCGGCGGCCACCTCGAGTTCGAAGCGATGGCGCAGGCGCGGGCGCTGCTGGCCGGGGGCGGGGGCGGCCTGGAGCGGCGCTTTGCGCTCGGGCCGAGCCTGGGCCAGTGCTGCGGCGGCGTCGTGTGGCTGCGCTTCGCGCCGCTGGCGCAGGGCGATGTCGCCGGGCTGCGTGCACTGGCCGCATCCTGCGCGCAGCGCCAGGCGCCGGGGCTGGAGGTGGCGCTGTTTGGCGCGGGCCATGTGGGGCACGCGCTGGTCGAGCTGCTGTCGCGGCTGCCCTGCCGCCTGCGCTGGATCGACAGCCGCGATGCGGTGTTCGCGCCGCGCTGGCTCGCCGAGGGCAGCGGCGTGGCCTGCGAGCATTCCGCGCCCGTCGAAGGCGCGGTGGCCGATCTCGCGGCGCATTCGCAGGTACTGATCATGAGCTTCAGCCATGCCGAAGACCTCGAGGTGGTGGCCGCCTGCCTGCGGCGCCAGCGCGCGCGCGCCGACCTCGACTTCATCGGCCTGATCGGCAGCGCCACCAAATGGGCGGTGTTTCGCCGCCGGCTGGCGCAGCGCGGATTCAGCGAGCGCGAACTCGATCAGGTGACCTGCCCGATCGGGCTGCCGGGCATCCCGGGCAAGGAGCCCGAGGTGATTGCGGTGGCGGTGGCCGCGCAATTGCTGCAGCGAAGGGGTTGAGCCCGCCGCTGCGCTCGGTGCTTACTGAGGTTGAATGTTCGCAGCCTTGATGGTCTGCGCCCATTGCTGGCGGTCCTTTGCCAGGTACTTCACGAAGTCCGCCGAAGACACGCCGGCCACGGGCTCGGAGCCCAGCAGCGCCATCTTTTCATGCGTCGCGGGGTCCTTGAGCACTTCCTGCACGGCCTGGAAATAGGTCTTCATCACGTCGGCGGGCAGGCCGGCGGGCGCGAACAGGCCTTGCCACGTGGGCATGTCGAAGTTCCTGATGCCCTGCTCCTGCAGCGTCGGCACGTCGGGCAGCTGGGGCGCGCGCTTGGCGGTCGTCACGCCCAGGGCCTTGACCTTGCCTTCCTTGACCAGCGCCGCGGCGGTGGTGATGTTGTCGACGGTCATCGCGATGTGGCCGCCCAGCAGGTCGGTGATCACGGGCGCGGCGCCCTTGTACGCGACGGCTTCCATCTTCACGCCCAGGCGGCTGAGCATCGACTCGGCAATCAGGTGGTTGGAGATGCCGATGCCGGCAATGCCATAGCTGGCCTGCGGATTCTTCTGGATATAGCTCTTGAGCTCGTTGATGTTGGCCGCGGGCACGTTGTTGTTGACGATGACCACGTTGGGCTGCGTCGCCAGCAGCGTCACGGGCGCGAAGCTCTCGGGCTTGTACTTGGTGGCGGCGGGGTTCAGGTTGAAGGTCACCGACATCGAACCCGCGGCGCCCATGCCCAGCGTGTAGCCGTCTGCGGGCGCCGTGGACAGGCGCTGGGCCATGATGTTGCCGCCCGCGCCGGGCACGTTTTCGACCACCACCGGCTGGCCGATCTTGCGGCCCAGCGGCTCGGCAATCAGGCGCGCCAGCGTGTCGGCCGAGCCGCCGGGCGCGAAGCCCACGAGCAGCTTGACGGGACGCTCGGGCTTCCACTGGGCCAGGGCCGCGGTGGAGCCCAGGGCAGTGGTGGCCAGGGTCAGGGCGCAGACGCCGGCATGGATCATTGGACGAATCGACATTTCAGAATTCCTCAAGAGTCACAGTGAAAAAAAGGGTGAAGCCGTTCGTCCTGAGCTTGTCGAAGGATGAACGGCCAGCTCTCATAGAAAACAGGCCCTTCATGGTTCGACAGGCTCACCACGAACGTTTATTCGCGGGGCAGGGTTGGCGCCAGCAACTGCCCCAACGCATCTGCCACGATGCGGTTCGACAGCAGCGTCGGGCGGCCGCTGGCGCGGGCCACGCGTTCACGCATCGCCTGGCTGTAGCCCATGCAGTGCATGACGATCAGGTCGCAGTCGGCGAGCGCACGGCCGGCGGCGTCGAACGCCGCGGCCGCGGCCACGGGGTCGGACTCGTAGGGCGAGGCATGCAAGGTTCGTACCGCGCAGGCCACGGGCTGGGCCAGCGCGAAGGTCTCGACCTGCGCCGCGAGCGGCACGATCAGGCCCAGCGTGGTGCAGTGCATCGACAGCGCCGCGACATGGTGGTCCACCACCTGCTGCGGCTCGACGACCAGGCTGCGCATGCGGGGAATCAGCGTGCCGGTGCACAGCGGCACCAGCACGTCGTAGCCCTTGTCGTCGGCCTGCTGCATCAGCGCCGCGAGGCGGGCTTCGGTTGCATGGTGGTCGAGCTGGATCTGCGCGCCGCTGCGCAGCCGCGTCGCGAAGCGGTGGCTGCCGGCCTGGGGCGCGAGCGCTGCGCGCTGCGCGTCATCCAGGCCGTCCAGCACGCCGAATTCGTCGATCCGCACATGCTCGCCCAGGCACAGCGCCATCTCGGGCACGACATCGGAGCGCGGCGATTCGCCAATGGTGAAGAATGCGATGCGGCGGGACATTGCGCTCTCCTCAGGCGCCGGCCGGCGCGTTGCCGACGGTCTGCAGGTGCGCGAGCGAGCCGTAGCGCGCCTGCAGCTGGGCCCAGTGCTCGGCATGCACGAACGGCAGCTTGCCCGCGCCGAACATCTTCGCGACTTCGATGCAAAAGCGCGTCGCGACATCGGTGTCCCAGGCATTGGTCACGCCGGTCGCGCAACCCGGCACCGCGGTCTGGGCCGTGAGCGCCACGCCGACCACGGGGGCGTCGGTGGCGATCGTCGGCTGCATGATCGAGTTCACGTGCGGCAGGCCGTTCTCGTAGGGCGTGATGTCCTGGGTGGTGAGCGGCAGCGTCAACGGCAGCTCGCCGCTGACCCAGCCCATCAGGTCGAGCATCAGGTCGGGAATCGGCAGCAGGTAGCCCTGCTTGGCAACGGGCGTCAGCGCCACGCCGCGCTGGTTGACCAGGCGGTTGCCGCGCGTGGTGTCCACAGCCAGGATCGCGTCCATGCGCGTGCTGACCTCGTGGCGCATCATCTCGCGCATCGCGAAGGGCGACTTCATCATCGGCACCGGGTGGTGCGGGCGGGTGCCGGCGCGCGGGCAGATATGGGTGGTGATGACGACGCTGCCTTCGAGCATGTCGCCGCGGTTATGCATCTCCATCAGCTGCGCGGCCGCGGCCAGCGCGACGACGGCGCCGTCGCTGTCCGAGACCAGGCCGGTGACGCTCGGGCGCGCGCCCACGCCGCCCAGGCGCCCGACGATGCCCAGGCGCGGCGCCGCGGGGTTGGCGCCGGGAATCTCGATCGAGAGGAAGTCGGTCGACAGGCCGTCCTGGCTCACAGGCGTGACGGTGATGCTGCCGACGCCAAAGCGGCGCAGGTCCTCGGCAATGCTGGCGCCGCTCACATCGGCGCTGGACAGAAGGTCAATGAAATGCGAAGTGTGTTTCATGGGGTCAGAATTTCCAGGCACCCATCGGCAGGATTGCCGGGGCCTCGGTATCGGTGAACCAGCGCGCGGGCGTCTGCGGATCACCCAGCAGCGTGTGCTGGTCGCCATCGACGCGCAGGCCCGTGCCTTCGGGCAGGCCCAGCACCGCAACGCCCGGGTTGAGCAGTGCGAACTCGCGCAGCCGCTGCTGGCGCGTCTCGCCGCGGTGGCCCTCGGGGTGGGCCTCGGTGTAGTGCGGGTTGATCTGGAACGGCACCAGCCCCAGCGTGTCGGAGCCCAGCGGGTCGACGATCGGCATGTCGTTGGTGGTGCTCAGCCGCGGGCAGGCGAGGTTGGCGCCCGCGCTCCAGCCGAGGTAGCGCGCGCCGCCCGAGCGCACGCGCCGGGCGATGGCAGTGAGCTGGCCGGTCTGGCGCAGCTGGCGCACCAGCGCGAAGGTGTTGCCGCCGCCGACCACGATATGGCTGGCGCGCGCGATGGCTTCGAGCGGGTTGGCGGCGCGGTGCAGCGAGTCGAGCGCCAGGCCCATCGGGCGCAGCGCGTCGGCGACCAGCGCTTCGTAGTCATCCCAGCTGCGCGTGACGCCCGCATAGGGCACGAACAGCACGCGCGTGCCGGTGGCCGGCTGGGCCCATTCGGTGATGTCCGCCAGCGCGTGGGTCAGGTAGCCCTGGGGGCTGCTGGAGTTGCTCAGGAGAAGGAGTTGCATGGTGAAAGGCTCAAAGGGAAGGGGACCACTGCGCGGCCGGCAGGGCGGGTTCGCTCCAGTAGCGGTCGCTGACGCGGCGGCCCAGCGCGCCGACCTCGTCGAGCATCAGCTGGCGGTACTGGTTGAGGGAGGGGGCATCCATGGGCGCGTGCACGCCGGCAACGAAGGACAGGCAAAAGCCGCGCAGCTCGCCGCTGACCGGATGGCGCACCGCGGCGGCAATCGCGCCCACGCCGGGCAGCGCCGCGTCGACCAGCACCGCATGCTGCTGGCGCCCGGCCAGCGCGACCTGCTCCACCAGCGCGCCGACATGGGCCAGCCCGGCCTGGCTCGGTGGATCGAGCGGCTCCTGCGCATCGCTGCCATAGAGCAGCTCGAATTCGCCCGGCGTCAGGCGCGAGAGCAGCGCGCGGCCCATCGCGGTGTCGCAGGCGGCGCGCAGCGAGCCCGGGGGCGACACCACCTGTACCGGCGAGCGCCCGTCCAGGCGCTGGATGACCATGGTCTGCGCGCCGCTGAGCGTCGACAGATAGGCCGTGAGCCCGGTGCGTTCGGACATCTGCTCGAGCACCTGCCAGCACTGCGTATCCCACGAGCTGCTGTGGTGCTGCGCGTGCGTGGCCTGGGCCAGCAGCGCGCTGGTGCGGTAGCGCCGCGTCTGCGGGTTCTGCTCGAGCAGGCCGAAGCGGTGCATCTGGTTGAGCAGATGCGAGGCCGAGCTCTTGGGCAGGCCCAGCTGTTCGGCCACTTCACTGAAGCTCATATCGGTCACGCCTTGGGCATAGACGGTCAACAGGCGCTGTACGTTCTCCAGAATGCTCATTGAAAATGTCTCTGTTCGGATTTATTGAACTGCGTTCGGTATTTTCGTTAATGATACGGGAAGGGCCGCAAAACCGGGGGGTGGCCTGCGGTGAATTTGCGCGATAGCAGATGGCTGCCTCGATAGCCATTGGCTATTTTTGTACGGCGGGTTAAGTGAAGACGTAAGTGCTTGCTGTCTCTCTTTGCGCGGCGGACTGAAGGATCTTCAGGCGTGCACCAGGCGTGAGCAGGCGGTTGCACCGCGTCGGTGCAGCTTGCGCCAAGCTGGTGCACCGGGATTTCGTGACTTTTTGTATACACTCGCGCCCATACAGACTTGGTCGCAGCGGTGCCCATTGCCGGTGGCTCGATCCCCCTGCAGGTGCGCGATCTTCTCCTGCCCAGAGCGCCCGCAGTGGTGGGCAGGTGGATCTTCACGGCAGCCCTACGCTGCCAGGGTTGAGAGCTATGGAAAGCTACTTTCTCGATTGGGCCAATCTGCTGCTGCGGTGGGTGCACGTCATCACCGCCATTGCGTGGATCGGCTCCTCGTTCTACTTCGTTTTCCTCGACAGCAGCCTCACGCCGCCCAAGGACGAGGACCTCAAGCAGCAGGGCGTGAGCGGCGAGCTCTGGGCGGTGCATGGCGGCGGCTTCTACCACCCGGTCAAATTCGCGGTCGCGCCGCCCAGGCTTCCCGGCCATCTGCACTGGTTCTACTGGGAAGCCTATTCGACCTGGCTCAGCGGCTTCGCGCTGCTCACGGTGTCGTACCTGTGGAACGCCAATATCTACCTGGTCGATCCGTCGAACCCGCACGCGCTGCACCCGCACATGGCGATTGCCGCGGCGCTGGCGTTCCTGGTGGTGTTCTGGCTTGCCTATGACGCCATCTGCCGGGTCTTTGGCCAGCGCGAGCGCGGCGATGCGATCGTCGGCGCGCTGGTGCTGGTGCTCGTGTGCGGCGCGGCCTGGCTGGCCTGCCGGATCTTCCCGGGCCAGGCGGCCTTCCTGCTGATGGGCGCGATGCTCGCGACCTCGATGAGCGCCAATGTGTTCTTCTGGATCATTCCCGGCCAGCGCACCATGGTCAAGGACATCGAGGCCGGCCGGCCCGTCGATCCGATCCACGGCAAGCGCGGCAAGCAGCGCAGCGTGCACAACACCTATTTCACGCTGCCGGTGCTGTTCGCGATGCTGTCGAACCACTATGGCTGGCTGCACAGCCATGCGCAGAACTGGCTGGTGCTGATCCTGATGATGTTTGCGGGCGCGGCCATCCGCCAGTTCTTCGTCATGCGCCACGGTTTCAAGCTCGGACGCAACCTGCACCCCTGGCCCTATGCGCTCGCCGGCGTGATGGTGCTGATCGGCACGGCGGTCTGGCTCAAGCCGATGCCTGCGCCGGCAAAGGCTGCGGCGGCTCCCGCTGCCTCGGCGCCCGCTGCTACAGTTTCCGCCGTGGCCGGTGTGCCCGGCTATGACGCGCTGGGCCCGCTGCTGACCCAGCACTGCGTGGTCTGCCACAGCACGGCCACGATGGCGCAGAAGAACGTCAAGCTCGACGCGCCCGATGAGGTCAAGCTGCATGCCGCGCAGATCTACCAGCAGGTCGTCGTGCTGCGCAAGATGCCCTTTGGCAACCCGGGCGCTCTGAGCGACGAGGAGCGCGATCTGGTCAAACGCTGGTACGAGGGCGGCGCACCGGTGAACTAAGCGGCCATGGCCGCGATCCATGCACAATCACAGGCCATGAATACAACAAATCCAGAGACAAGCGCGCTGCCCGATCCGCACGGGCAGCCGCAGGAATTCCTTCATGCGCTGTTTGCCACCGCGGTGCGCAGTGCGCTGCCGCTGCAGGCGATGGCCGCGCACCTGCCTGCGCCGCCGCGCGGGCGCACGGTGGTCATTGGCGCGGGCAAGGCCGGGGCGTCGATGGCCCAGGCGGTCGAGGCACTGTGGCCGGCGGATGCGCCGCTCAGCGGCCTGGTCGTGACGCGCTACCACCATGTGCCCGAGCGCCCCGCAGGCCTGGCGCCGCGCATCGAAGTCGTCGAGGCCGCGCACCCCGTGCCCGACGCGGCCGGCATGCAGGCGGCCGAACGCATCCTGGCGCTGGTGCAGGGCCTCACGGCCGATGACCTGGTGCTGTGCCTGATCTCGGGCGGCGGCTCCTCGCTGCTGACGCTGCCCGCCGAGGGCCTGTCGCTCGAAGACAAACAGCGCATCAATCGCCAGCTGCTCGAGAGCGGCGCCGACATCGCCGAGATGAACTGCGTGCGCAAGCACCTGTCGCGCATCAAGGGCGGGCGCCTGGCCGCGGCCTGCGCGCCGGCGCAGGTGGTGACGCTGACGATCAGCGATGTGCCCGGCGACGATCCCGCGACGATTGCCAGCGGCCCCACGGTGGCCGACGCGGGCAGCTGCGCCGACGCGCTGGCGATCATCGACCGGCTGGGCATCGAACTGCCCGAGGCCGTGCGCGCGGCGCTGCAAAGCGGCGCGCTCGAGACGCCCAAGCCGGGCGACCCGTGTTTCGCGGGCCACAAGTTGGCGGTGATCTCGGCGCCGCAGCAGGCGCTCGAAGCCGCCGCGGCGCAGGCGCGCGCCGCCGGCATCGCCGCGTATGTGCTCAGCGACGAGATCGAAGGCGAGTCGCGCGAAGTCGGGCGCGTGCATGCGGCGCTGGCGCGCGCGGTGGCGCGCCGCGGCCAGCCCTTTGCAGCGCCCTGCGTGCTGCTCAGCGGCGGCGAAACCACAGTGACGGTGCGCCCGCGCGTGCCGGGCGCGGCGCGCGGGCGTGGCGGCCGTGCGGGCGAGTTCTGCCTCGGGCTGGCGCAGGCGCTGCAGGGCCAGGAGCGCGTCTGGGCGCTGGCGGCCGACACCGATGGCATCGATGGCGTCGAGAACAATGCTGGCGCGCGGGTCGCGCCCGACACGCTGGCGCGCGCGCAGGCCCAGGGGCTGTCGGTGCAGGACCATCTGGAGCGCAACGATGCCTGGAGCTACTTCGACGCGCTGGGCGATCTCGTCGTCACCGGGCCGACCTTCACCAATGTCAACGATTTCCGCGCGCTGCTGATCCTGGGCCCCGACGCAGCCGCTTCCTGATCGGTGCAGCCCGGGTGCGTGCATCTGGCTTACAAACCGTTTCAGGCGGGCATGGGGGTTCCACCCCTAGGGCAAGGGCGAGCAGCTGTTTATATTGGCTGCACTTTGGCTTCGCTCCACGCCCATGGCCCTTGACGCCGATCTTGGCCTCTCCGACGAGGGCCCCCCGCCGCCGCGTGCCCGCATCGGGCCGGTGCTGCGCAGCATGCTGCTGCTGCTGGTGCTGGCCGTGCTGCTGGCCGGCGCGGGCAGCGCCTGGTATGTGCAGCGCGGCGTCGCGCAGGAAATGCAGGCGCGCGCCAGCGCCCGGCAGGCCGAGGAGGTCGAGCTCGTCGCGCGGCTGCTTGCGGCGCGCGTCGAGCAGCAGCAAAAGGCGCTGCTGGCGCTGGCCGATTCCATTCCCATGAAACAGCTGCAGGACCGGCCGGAGCTCTCCAGGCGGCTGCAGGAGCTGCCGCTGGCCGACTGGTTCGATTCGCTGAGCGTGGCGCTGGCCGACGGCCGCGTCATGGCCTATGCGCGCGCCGGCAAGGACCTTCCCCTGGAATCGCTCGATCCCAACGAGCGCGAGCTGCTCAAGCGCACGCTGGCGGGCGGCAAGCCGATGGTCGGCACCGTGCTGCAGGCCGCGGGCGACGATCTGCGGCTGCTGTTCACCGCGCCGCTGCGCACCGGCGCGGGCGAGGTGGTGGGTGTCATGGCCGGCGGCATGCGCCTGTCATCGCAGGCGCTGCTGCCGCCCGCGGCCGCCGACGGCTGGGCCGCGAGCCGGCTGATGCTGGTCGCGCCCGACGGCGGCATCGTCGCGCATTCGAGCCCCGCGCGCTGGCTCGGCCATGTGCGCGACGAGCCCGGACTGGGCCAGCCCTTCGTGCGCGCGCTGCAGCAGCAGCTGCCGGTGCAGCTGCGCGGCACGAGCGAGGTGCAGGGCGGCTATCTCTACACGCTGGCCGGCATGCCGCTGCCGCAGTGGTTCGTGGTGCGCGTGACGCGGCTCGACGCGCCGCCGCTGTGGGGTCTCGACGGCTGGGGCAGCGCCGCGCTGCTGGGCACGGCCCTGGTGGCGCTGCTCGCGGCCGCGGCCCTGGCGCTGCTGGCCCTGCCCTGGATGGAGCTCACGGCGCGCGCCGCGCAGCTGCTGCAGCGCGGCCCCTCGAAGCCCGCGAGCCTGCCGGCGCTGCCCCATGCCTGGGGCGAAGTCGGGGTGCTGTGGCGCGCGCTGCATGCGCTGTCGCGCCAGCGCGATACCCAGGCGCGGCGCGCCGCGCGCTTCCAGGCCCAGACGCTGACGATTCTCGAGGAGGCACCGGTGGCCATCGTCGTCACGCGCCACGACCGCGTGCAGCTGCTGGGCATGCAGGCCGCGCGGCTGCTGGGCTATGCGCCGCACGAGCTCCAGGGCTATTCCGTGCGCCAGCTCTGCGCGAGCGATGCCGAATGCCGCCGGCTGCTCGAGCGCATCCATGGCGAGATGCGCGCCTATGGCCAGTTCAATGGCGAGGTCTGTCTGATGCGCAAGGACGGCAGCCCGGCCTGGCTGCGCATGCAGGGCCGGCGCGTGGACACACCGCTGCCGCGCGCCGGTGCCGGCATGGCGATGGTCTGGATGGTCAGGGACGTGACGGACCAGCGCAAGGCGCGTTCGCACCCCCAGTGGCTGGCCCAGCACGACGCGCTGACGCAGCTGCCGAATCGCGAAGCCTTCACGCTGCGGCTGCAGCACTGGCTCGACGAGCGCCGCAAGGCGCCAGGCGAGGGCGGGGCGCTGCTGTTTCTCGATCTGGACCATTTCGCCAGCGTCAACGACATGGCGGGGCACGACGCTGGCGACGCGCTGCTGCGCCACTTCGCGCGGCTGCTCGAGACCCTGGTGCCGGCGCCGGCCTCGGTCGCGCGCCTGGGCGGCGATGAATTCGCGGTATTGCTGCCCGACGCCAGCGTGCGCGAAGGCCGCGCCCGGGCCGACCAGCTGTGCGAGGCCATTGGCGCCTGGGAGGCATCGTACGAGGGCCAGCGCTTCTGGCTGGGCGTGAGCATCGGCCTGGTGCAGCTCGATGCGCGGGCGGGGATCACGGCACTGCTACACACCGCCGATATGGCTTGCTATGAGGCCAAGAGGCAGGGGCGGGGAAGGGTGCACCAGCATTGCGAGGTGGTGGAGGGGGTGGCGACGGAGTGAGGTGTCATCATCTCCAACGTGCCCTTCACTTTAGGTGGGGCCCTTCATCCTTCGACGCGGCCGGCGAGGCAGGCTCAGGAAGAACGTAAAAACCGTTCGCCCTGAGCTTGTCGAAGGGTGGACGGCCCCCCTCGAGTCAATAGCAGCGGTATCCGTTTGAGCCCAACCTAAACCCGCCCCATCGCCCGCAACAAATTCTCCCCCGTAGCCGGCGCCACCAGGCTCAGCGGCTGCTGCGCCAGCGCCGCCGGCCGGCTGGCCGCCACCGCGCAGCGCAGCGCCTCGTACACGCTGATCGCCAGCATGAAAGGCGGCTCGCCCACGGCCTTGCTGCCGCCGACGTTGTCCTCGCGGTTGGCTTCGGGCCAGAGGTCGACGCGGAAGTGCGCGGGAATGTCGCCCGCCGTCGGGATCTTGTAGGTGCTCGGCGCGTGCGTCGTGAGTTGCCCCTTGTCGTTCCACACCAGCTGCTCGGTCGTGAGCCAGCCCATGCCCTGCACGAAGCCGCCCTCGATCTGGCCGATGTCGATGGCCGGGTTGATGCTGTGGCCCACGTCGTGCAGGATGTCCACGCGCAGCACGCGGCTCTCGCCGGTCAGCGTGTCGAGCGCGACTTCGGTGCAGGCCGCGCCATAGGAAAAGTAATAGAAGGGCCGGCCCGTCAGCGTGTGCTTGTCGTAGTGGATCTTGGGCGTGCGGTAGAAGCCGTCGCTCCACAACTGGATGCGGTTGGCATAGGCCTCGCCCACCACATCCTCCCAGCGGCGCTCGCTCTTGGGCGTGCGGATCCAGCCGCCGGCAAAGTCCACCGCGCCCGCGCCGCAATGGTCGAGCCCGGCAACGAAGGCCGCGAGGTTGTTGCGCACGGTGCGCGCCGCATACTGCGCGGCGCGGCCGTTGAGGTCGGTGCCGCTCGAGGCCGCGGTGGCGCTGGCGTTCGGGATCTTGCTGGTGTCGCTGGCCGTCACCAGCACCCGCGCCAGCGGCACGCCGAGTTCGTCGGCGACGATCTGCGCGACCTTGGTGTTCAGGCCCTGGCCCATCTCGGCGCCGCCATGGTTCACCTGCACGCTGCCATCGGTGTAGACATGCACCAGCGCGCCGGCCTGGTTGAACAGCGTGGCCGTGAAGCTGATGCCGAACTTGACGGGCGTGAGCGCAAGCCCGCGCTTGATGATCGGCTGGCCCGCGTTCCACGCCGCGATTTCGGCTTGGCGCGCGTGATAGTCGGCGGACTCTGCGAGCGTGGGCAGCAGCTCGTGCAGGATGTTGTCCTCGACGCGCATCTGGTAGTGCGTGAGGCTGCGCGGGCCCGCCGGGTCGGCGTCGTAGAGATTGCGCATGCGCACCTCGAATGCGTCGAGCCCGAGCTGGCGCGCGATGTCGCCAATGATGGCCTCGATGACGATCACGCCCTGCGGCCCGCCAAAGCCGCGAAACGCCGTGTGGCTCTGGGTGTTCGTCCTGCAGCGGTACGAGGCGATCTCGACATCGCCGAGGAAATAGGCGTTGTCGGCGTGGAAGATCGCGCGATCGGCGACCGGGCCGGACAGATCGGCGGAGAAGCCGCAGTTGGCGAGCATCTCGAGCCGCAGCCCGGTGATCAGGCCGCTGTCATCGAAGCCGACGTCGTATTCATAGGCAAAGGGATGGCGCTTGCCGGTGATCATGAAGTCGTCGTCGCGGTCCAGCCGCAGCTTGACCGGCGCGCCGAACTTATGTGCTGCGACGCAGGCCCAGACCGCGAGGTGCCCGGCCTGGGTTTCCTTGCCGCCAAAACCGCCGCCCATGCGCCGGCATTCGACCTTGACCGCGTGGTTGTCCAGCCCCAGCGCATGCGCGACCCAGTGCTGCACTTCGCCCGGGTGCTGGGTGCTGGAGTACACATGCCACTGGCGCTGCTCGAGCGGCAGCGCATAGGCAATCTGCCCCTCGAGATAGAAATGCTCCTGGCCGCCGACTTCGAGCCGGCCTTCGAGGCGGTGCGGGCTGCGCAGCAGCGCCTCCTGGGCATCGCCGCGGCGGACATACACCGGCGGCAGCACATAGTTTTTGCGCGCATGCGCGGCGTGCACGTCGAGAATGGCGGGCAGCGGCTCGATATCGCAGGCCACGAGCCGCGCGGCGCGCCGCGCCAGGCGCGGGCTGTCGGCCACGACCAGGCCGATGACCTGGCCCACATGCTGCACGCTGTCCACGGCAAACACCGGCTCGTCATGCCCGAACGCGGCCAGCAGCTTGTCGCCCGGCACATCGGCCGCAAGCACGACACCGCGCACGCCGCGCAGCGCGCGCGCGGCTTCGCTGTTCACCCCGCGCAGCCGGCCATGGGCCACGGTGGACATGATCGGCGCGGCGTAGAGCGTGCCCTTCAGCTCGGGCAGATCGTCGATGTAATGGGCCGTGCCCAGCACCTGCGCCTGGGCGCTTTCGTGGATATGCGACTGGCCCATGGCGGGCACGGGACGCGCTGCCGCGAGCGCGGCGTTGGCTTCGGGAAAGAGCGTGGGAAGGGATTTCATGCCGGGGCCTTTTGAACGGCGGCCGCCTGCGCCAGGGGGCGCAGCGTGGCCAGCTGGGTGTCAGAGCCGGTGCTCTCGCGCCAGTAGCGCTCGAGCAGATGGCCCAGCAGCGCGCGGCGGTAGTCGCTGCTCGCGCGCATGTCGGACAGCGGCTGGAATTCGCTGCGCAGCGCATCGGCGGCGCGTGCGACGCTGGTTTCGTTCCAGAGCGCGCCCGTGAGAACGGTCTCGGTGGCGCGTGCGCGCACCGGCGTGGCGGCCACGCCGCCGACGCCAATCGATGCGCTCTGCACCTCGCCCCCCTGCAGCGTCAGCTGAATTGCCAGGCATACTGCGGAAATATCGTCATCCGTGCGCTTGGAGATCTTGTACACGCGCAGCAGCTCGCCGGCGCGCGGCTTGGGAATCTCGATGCGCACCAGCAGCTCATCGGCGGCCAGCTGGTTCTTGCGGTAGCCGGTGTAGAAGTCTTCCAGCGGCATGCAGCGTTCGCCGCGCGCGCTCGCCAGCACCACCTGCGCGCGCAGCGCGATCAGCAGCGGCATCGAGTCGCCAATGGGCGAGCCGTTGGCGACGTTGCCCCCCAGCGTGCCCGCATTGCGCACCGGCAGGCCGGCAAAGCGCGCGGCGAATTCATCGAGCTGCGGCCACAGCGCAAGCAGCGCCGCAAAGGCCTCGGTCAATGTCGCGGCCGCGCCGATCACGAGGTGTTCGCCCGCATCGCTGATCTCGCGCAGCTCGGCCACGCGCGTCACATCGAGCACCTGGCCAAATTCGCGGAACTGCTTGGTGACCCAGAGGCCGACATCGGTGGCGCCGGCGACGATCTGCGCCTGTGGGTGCGCCGCGCGCGCCGCCAGCAGTTCGGCCAGGCTGCGCGGCGCGAGATAGTCCGCGCCATCGAGTGCCGGCGCGTGGAGCTGCTGCAGCTGGGTTAGCACCGCGCCTTCGTTTACCTGGGCACGGGGCAACTGCTCCATCTGCTGCGCCGCGTCGAGAATCGGCCGGTAGCCGGTGCAGCGGCACAGATTGCCCGAGAGGTCGTGCTGCGCGAGCTCGCGCGTGATGGGCTGGCCCTGGCAGACGCGGTTCTGGTACATGCCGAACAGGCTCATGACGAAGCCGGGCGTGCAAAAGCCGCATTGCGAGCCGTGACAGCTCACCATCGCGGACTGCGCCGGGTGCAGGCCGGCGGGCGACTCGCTGTCGATCAGCGGATCGCGCGCGAGGTCCTCGACGGTCCACAGCGCCAGGCCCTGCACCGAGTGCGCAAGGCGAATGCAGCTGTTGACGGCCGAATAGCGCAGCGTCTGGCCAGCGCCCGCGGCAACGGGCTCGGCCACGACCACCGTGCAGGCACCGCAGTCGCCCTCGGCGCAGCCTTCCTTGGTGCCGGTGCAGCCGAGGTCTTCGCGCAGCACTTCGAGAAGCGTGCGCTCGGGCGGTACATCGTGCAGGGTCACGGTCTGGCCGCGGCGAACGAATTGCAAAACAGACTGGGTCATGGCTCGATGTTGGGGGTATTGGATTTGCAGGGCCGATCGGCGCGCCTGGGGGCGGCGCCATCGGCCATGGAGGCTGCGTAGCAATTTTCATGCGGACTGCGGCGCGCGTCCAGCAACTGCGCGACTTGGCCCTGCGCCGCTGCGGGTGCGGTGTGCATGGGTCTTGCCTGGATGGAGCCGCCGCGCAGGAAATCCGCCGACGCGCGTGGGCGTTGCATTCCCGCAGGCGCGAGAGCGGCTGGCTGATTTACAAAGGTCATGCGCTTGGGCCATGAGGCTGCGCCGTACGATAGCTAGCGGGGCTTTGCTGCTATCTATTCAATAGCTTGTTGGCAAGGCCAGGCAAGCCGTTGCAGGATGTCTTGTGCAAGGTGTTTGGCAAATTGAGAGACAATCGCCGCCATGAATCCCCCTGAAACAAATTCCGCGCCCGGCCACCCGCCGCCGCGCTTGCAATTGACGGGCATCACCAAGCGTTATCCGGCCGTCGTGGCCAACAGTGGCGTTTCGCTGACGGTGCAGCCCGGCGAGGTGCATGCCGTGCTGGGTGAGAACGGTGCGGGCAAGTCGACGCTGATGAAGATCATCTATGGCTCGGTCAAGCCCGACGCGGGCCTGATCGAGGTCGACGGCCAGGCCGTGCAGGTGCGCAATCCGCAGGAAGCGCGCCAGCTCGGCATCGCCATGGTGTTCCAGCATTTCAGCCTGTTCGACACGCTCACGGTGGCGGAAAACGTCTGGCTCGGGCTGGACAAGCAGATCGCGCTGGCCGAGGTGGTGCGCCGCATCGAGGAAACCGCGCAGGTCTATGGCATGGACATCGACCCCCAGCGCCCCGTGCACACGCTGTCCGTGGGCGAGATGCAGCGCGTCGAGATCATCCGCGCGCTGCTCACGCGCCCGCGCCTGCTGATTCTCGACGAGCCGACCTCGGTGCTCACGCCCCAGGCCGTCGAGAAGCTGTTCGTGGTGCTGCGCAAGCTGGCTTCGGAAGGCTGCAGCATTCTCTACATCAGCCACAAACTGCATGAGATCCGCGCGCTGTGCAACACCTGCACGGTGCTGCGCGGCGGCCAGGTGACGGGCGTGTGCGACCCGCGCGAGGAGTCGAACGCCTCGCTGTCGCGGCTGATGATCGGCGCCGAGCCGCCGGCGCTCACGCACCGCGCCGTCAAGACCGGCGCCGTGGTGCTGCGCGTGCAGGGCCTGTCGCTGGCGCGCACCGACCAGTTCGGTGTCGACCTCTCAGGCATCGATTTCGAGGTGCGCGCGGGCGAGGTGGTGGGCATTGCGGGCGTGTCGGGCAATGGCCAGAAGGAACTGCTCTACAGCCTCTCGGGCGAGGACCGGCGCGCGGCGCCGGCGATGGTGCAGGTCGCGGGCAAGGACGCGGGGCGCATGTCGCCGCGCCAGCGCCGCGACCTGGGCCTGCATTTCGTGCCCGAGGAGCGGCTGGGCCGCGGCGCGGTGCCGTCGATGAGCCTGGCGCACAACCTGCTGCTCACGCGGGACGACGCCGTGGGCCGCGGGGGCTGGCTGCGCATGGACGTGCTGCAGCAGCAGGCGCGCGCGATCATCGAGCGCTTCCAGGTCAAGGCCGGCGGGCCGCACGCGGCGGCGAAGTCGCTGTCGGGCGGCAACCTGCAGAAATTCATCGTGGGACGCGAGATCGACGCCAAGCCGCGGCTGCTGATCATCTCGCAGCCGACCTGGGGCGTCGATGTCGGCGCCGCCGCGCAGATCCGCGGCGAAATTCTGGCGCTGCGCGACGCGGGCTGCGCGGTGCTGGTGCTCAGTGAGGAGTTGGACGAATTGTTTGAAATCTGTGACCGGCTGCATGTGGTGGCCAAGGGCCAGCTGTCGCCCTCCGTGCCGCGGGCCCAGGCCACGGTGCAGCGCATCGGCGAATGGATGAGCGGGCTGTGGCACGACGCGGCGCCCGCCGCCACTGCAGCAGAACCAGGAGCGCAGCATGCTCAGGCTTGAACCGCGCCCCCAGGTCTCGAAGGCCTGGACCTATGCCTCGCCGGTGCTGGCGCTGGCGATCACCGTGCTGATCGGCGTCGCGCTGTTCATGCTGCTGGGCAAGGACCCGGTGCGTGGCCTGCAGGCGTTCTTCTGGGACCCGATCAAGTCGGGCTACGCGCTGGGCGAGCTCGTCATGAAGGCCACGCCGCTGCTGCTGGTGGCGCTGGGCCTGGCGGTGTGCTTTCGCTCCAATGTCTGGAACATCGGCGCCGAAGGCCAGTTCGTCATGGGCGCGATTGCCGCGGGCGGCCTCGCGCTGCTGGCCGACAAGGACACCGGGCCGTGGATCGTTCCCGCGATCCTGCTGGCCGGCGTGCTCGGCGGCATGCTCTGGGCGGCGATCGTCGCCTTCCTGCGCGACCGCTTCAACGCCAACGAGACGCTGGTCAGCCTGATGCTGGTCTATGTCGCGATCCTGGTGCTGGGCTACCTGGTCTACGGCCCGTGGAAGGACCCGATGGGCTACAACTTCCCGCAAAGCAAGAGCTTCGACCGCGTGACGCAGATCCCCAAGCTGATCGACGGCATGCGCATGAACATCGGCGTGATTCTCGCGCTGCTGGGCGCGGGCGCGCTGTGGATCTTCCTGGCGCGCACGCGCGCCGGTTTTGCGCAGCAGGTCAGCGGCCTGGCGCCGGCGGCCGCGCTGTACGCGGGCTTTTCCTCGCGCCGCGCGCTGTGGACGGCGCTGCTGATCTCGGGCGGCGCGGCCGGCCTCGCGGGCGCACTGGAAGTCGCGGGTCCGATGGGCCAGCTCACCCCCTATGTGCCGGCCGGCTACGGCTTTGCCGCCATCATCGTTGCCTTTGTCGGGCGCCTGCACCCCGTGGGCATGATCTTTTCCGCGATTCTCATGAGCATGTTCTATATCGGCGGTGAACTCGCGCAGTCGCGCCTGGGCCTGCCCAAATCCCTCACCGGCGTGTTCCAGGGCCTGCTGCTGTTCGCGCTGCTGGCCTGCGACACGCTCGTGGCCTACCGCCTGCGCTGGCGCCGCGCGCCGCAGGGCGCGGGCGTGGTGAAGGGAGGTGCGTGATGGAGTCGTATGCATTGCTGCTTGGCTCCACGCTGAGCGCCGGCACGGTGCTGGCGCTGGCCGCGCTGGGTCTGCTGATCAACGAGAAGGCCGGCATCATCAACCTCGGCGCCGAAGGCATGATGCTGTGCGCGGCCATTGCCGGCTTCGCGGCCGTCGTGCACTCGGGCAGCACCTGGGTCGGCTTCGGCGCGGGCATGCTCGCGGGCGCGCTGCTCGCGGGCCTGTTCGGGCTGCTGGTCATCTGGCTCAACACCAACCAGCAGGCGACGGGCCTGGCGCTGACGCTGTTTGGCGCGGGCTTCTCGGCGTTTGCCGGCTTGAGCTATGTGCAGGCCAAGCTGCCCGAGCTGCCCAAGTACGCGATTCCGGTGCTTGCCGACATCCCGCTGCTCGGCCCCGCGCTGTTTCGCCACCACCCGCTGGTCTACATCGTGATGCTGCTGGCCATCGCCATGGTCTGGTTCCTCTACCGCTCGCGCGCCGGCCTGGTGCTGCGCGCCGTCGGCGAGTCGCCCGAGTCGGCGCATGCGCTGGGCTACAACGTGCGCGGCATCCGCCTCGCGGCCGTGATGTTCGGCGGCGCGATGTGCGGCCTGGCCGGCGCGTTCATCTCCGTGGTCTACACCCCGCTGTGGGTCGAGGGCATGGTCGCCGGGCGCGGCTGGATCGCGCTCGCGCTGACCACCTTCGCGACCTGGCGGCCCGCGCGCGTGCTGCTGGGTGCCTACCTGTTCGGCGGCGTGACGATGCTGCAGTTCCATTTGCAGGCCTCGGGCGTGCAGCTCGCGAGCCAGCTGCTGAGCATGCTGCCGTACCTCGCGACCATCGTCGTGCTGGTGCTGATTTCGCGCAATCCGGCCTGGATTCGTGCGAACATGCCGGCCTCGCTGGGCAAGCCCTTCCATCCGGGCTCCTGAAGCGCATCCCTTTTTTCCGCAAAGCAAACGAGACACAAGAATGACGAATCTGCAAAAACGCTCCCTCCTCAAAGCCGCCGCGCTGTCGGCAGTCACCCTGGCCGTGCTGGCCGGCTGTGGCAAGAAAGAGGAGGCCGTTGCGCCCGCCGCCGCTCCCGCACCCGCCGCTGCGGCCGCGCCGCTCAAGGTGGGCTTCATGTATGTGAGCCCGGTGGGCGACGGCGGCTGGACCTTCCAGCACGAGAAGGCACGCCAGGCGCTGCAGGCCGAGTTCGGCGACAAGATCGAGACCTCGCTGGTCGAGAGCGTGCCCGAAGGCCCGGACGCCGAGCGCGTGCTGCGCGACATGGTCGGCCAGGGCAACAAGCTGGTGTTCGCCACGAGCTTCGGCTACATGGAGCCGGTGCAGAAAGTCGCGGCCGACGCCAAGGACGTGAAGTTCGAGCATGCGACGGGCTACAAGACCGCCGACAACGTGCGCACCTACGATGCGCGCACCTATGAAGGCGCGTACCTCGCGGGCATCATTGCCGGCGGCATGACCAAGTCCAACCAGATCGGTGTCGTCGCCTCGGTGGCGATTCCCGAAGTGCTGCGCAACATCAACAGCTATGTGCTCGGCGCGCAGAGCGTGAACCCGAACATCACGGCGCGTGTGGTCTGGGTCAACGAGTGGTTCAGCCCGCCCAAGGAATCCGAAGCCGCGACGACGCTGATCAACGGCGGCGCCGACGTGCTCTACCAGAACACCAACTCGCCCGCGGTGCTCAAGACCGCCCAGGAGCGCGGCGTGCGCGCGTTCGGCAAGGATTCGGACATGAGCGCCTACGCGCCCAAGGCGCATCTGGCTTCGGCCGAGATCAACTGGCTGCCCTACTATCGCAAGATCACGCAGGACACGCTCAACGGCACCTGGAGCACGGGCCAGGACTGGTGGGGCGTCAAGGAAGGCGCGATGGACCTGGTGAGCATCGCCGACGACGTGCCGCAGGAGCTCAAGGACAAGGTCGCCGCGGCCAAGGCCGGCCTCAAGGACGGCAGCTTCCACATCTGGAAGGGCCCGCTCAAGAACAACGTCGGCAAGGACCTGCTGGCCGAAGGCACCAACGCCGACCATGCCTTCCTCAGCGGCATCAACTTCTACGTTGCCGGCATCGACGGCAGCGTGCCGGGCGCCAGCAAATAAGGCAGCGCGGGCACGTTACTTGCTGACACATCCGGTGTCGGGCAAGGACGTGCCGTTGCGTTGGCGCGCCTGATCGCCCCCTGTTTTGAGACCTGCATTTTTCTAGGATGACCCATGACTGATCTGCACAAGCGTTCGATGTTCAAGCTGGCGGCCCTCACCGCCGTGGCCGCAGCGGCACTGGCCGGCTGCGGCAAGAAGGAAGAGCCCGCACCGGCGCCCGCCGCCGCCCCCGCGGCCGCAGCGCCTGCCAAGGCCGAGCCGCTGAAGATCGCGTTTGCCTATGTCGGCCCCGTCGGCGACGGCGGCTGGTCGTTCGCGCACGACCAGGCGCGCAAGAAGCTCGAGCAGGAATTCGGCGACAGGATCCAGACCAGCTTCGTCGAAAGCGTGCCCGAAGGCCCCGACGCCGAGCGCGTGCTGCGCGACATGGCCGGGCAGGGCAACAAGCTGATCTTCGGCACCACCTTTGGCTACATGGAGCCGCTGCAGAAACTCGCGCCCGATTTCGCCGACGTGAAGTTCGAGCACGCCACGGGCTACAAGACCGCCGCCAACGTGCGCACCTACGACAGCCGCACCTACGAAGGCGCGTACCTGGCCGGCATCATTGCCGGCGCGATGACCAAGAGCAACACGCTGGGCGTGGTCGGCTCGGTGCCGATTCCCGAAGTGCTGCGCAACATCAACAGCTTCACGCTGGGCGCGCAATCGGTGAACCCGAACATCAAGACCAAGGTGGTCTGGGTCAACGAGTGGTTCAGCCCACCGAAGGAAACCGAAGCCGCCACGTCCCTGATCAACGGCGGCGCCGACGTGCTGTTCCAGAACACCGACTCGCCCGCCGTGCTCAAGACCGCGCAGGAAAAGGGCAAGCGCGCCTTCGGCTGGGACTCGGACATGACCGCCTACGGCCCCAAGGCCCACCTGGGCTCGGCCATCATCAACTGGCAACCGTACTACAGCAAGGCCGTCAACGAGGCGCTGGCTGGTACCTGGACCACGGGCCAGGCCTGGTGGGGCGTGAAGGAAGGCGCGATCGACCTGGTGTCGATTGCCGACGACGTGCCCGCCGAGATCAAGGCCAAGGTCGATCAGGTCAAGGCCGGCCTCAAGGACGGCAGCTTCACGATCTGGAAGGGCCCGATCGCCGGCCAGGACGGCAAGAGCGTCGTTGCCGACGGCACCGTGGCCGACGACAAGTTCCTGTCGGGCGTGAACTTCTACGTCAAGGGCGTCGAAGGCAATGTGCCTGGCGGCGACAAGAAGTAAGCCTCGCGCCGAGCGTTGGGTCGAAAGGGCTGCTTCGGGCAGCCCTTTTTCATGGCGCATACACTTTCGCAATGGAAAAAACAATCTGGCACCCTGCGACTGTAGTCCCCCACTATGCATGCACCATGCCCCTCGTGGGCGCGGCCCGCCGCGGCATTTGTTTCGGAGGCTGCTGATGCGCCACGCACTGCCTGAATCCTCCCTCGCGGCGCTGCTGCGCGAAATGCCCAAGGCCGAGCTGCATGTGCATATCGAAGGCACGCTCGAGCCCGAGCTGATCTTCGCGCTCGCCGAGCGCAACCAGATCGAGCTGCCCTATGCCGATGTCGAGGCGCTGCGCCGCGCGTATGCGTTCACCGACCTGCAGAGCTTTCTCGATATCTACTACGCCGGCGCGAGCGTGCTGCTGCACGAGCAGGACTTCTACGACATGGCGCGCGCCTACCTCGCGCGCGCGGTGCGCGACCAGGTCGTGCATGCCGAGATCTTCTTCGACCCGCAGACCCATACCGCGCGCGGCGTGCCGATGGCGTCGGTCATCAACGGCCTGTACCGCGCCTGCCGCGACACCGAGCGCGACTGGGGCATCTCCTGCGCGCTGATCCTGTGCTTCCTGCGCCACCTGAGCGAGGAAGATGCATTCCAGACGCTGGCCCAGGCCATGCCGCTGCGTGACCGCTTCATCGGCGTCGGCCTCGACAGCAGCGAGCTGGGCCACCCGCCCGAGAAGTTCGCGCGCGTGTTCGCGCACTGCCGCGAGCTCGGCCTGCGCCTGGTCGCGCATGCGGGCGAAGAGGGGCCGGCGGCCTATATCTGGAGCGCGCTCGACACCCTGCAGGTCGAGCGCATCGACCACGGCGTGCAGGCGCAGCACGACCCGGCGCTGATGCAGCGCCTGGCGCGCGAGCGCATCGCCCTGACCGTGTGCCCGCTGTCGAACCAGAAGCTGCAGGTCTTCCCCGACCTGTCCCAGCACAACCTGCCGCAGATGCTCGAGGCCGGGCTGATGGTGACGGTGAACTCCGACGACCCGGCGTATTTCGGCGGCTACATCAACGACAACTTCGAGCAGCTGTTTGCCGTGACCGGCATGGGTCCGGCGCAGGCGTATCAGCTCGCGCGCAACAGCTTGCAGGCGAGCTTCGTCGGCCCGGCGCGCAAGCGCACCTGGCTCGAGCAGCTCGATGACTGCTTCGTGCGCCATGGGTTTCAGGATGCGATCGGCCTGGAGAAAAACGCCTGTTGAGTGTCTGCGGCGCAGAAGAAACCCGGTTTCTGCGCCGCGCTCCTGTCCCAAGCTAGAATCCGCCCCGCCTGTTTCCAGTGCCCGCTGGGACAGGTTTCTTTTTTATCCAGGGCCATGTAGAGGAACACCATGTATAAAAACCTCGCAGCCGCGCTTGCGGCCGCCTGTTTTTTCGCTCCCGCCATTTCCCAGCCCACGGCCCAGGCCGGTGGCGGCAAGCCGCTATCCGCGGCTTTCGTCTATGTCACGCCGGTATTCGAAGCCGGCTGGACGCACCAGCACGACGCCGGCCGCAAGGCCGCGCAAGCGGCGCTGGGCAAGCAGCTCAAGACCACCGTGGTGGCCGATGTGCCCGAAGGCCCCGACGCCGAACGCGTGCTGCGCGACCTCGCGCGCAATGGCCACCAGCTGATCTTCACGACCAGCTTCGGCTACATGGAGCCGGCGCTGCGCGTCGCGCGCGACTTTCCCGAAGTCAAGTTCGAATCGATCACCGGCTACAAGCGCGCCGATAACGTGGCCACAGCCAATGCGCGCTACTACGAAGGCCGCTACCTTTCGGGCATTGCTGCGGCGCGCATGAGCAAAAGCGGTGTGGCCGGGTATGTCGCGGGTTTCCCCATTCCCGAGGTGCTGCAGGGCATCAACGCGTTCACGCTGGGCATGCGCTCTGTCAACCCGCGCGCCGAAGTCAAGGTGGTCTGGCTCGACACCTGGTTCGATCCCGCGAAGGAGCGCGACGCGGCCATGACGCTGATGAACCAGGGCGCCGATGTGCTGGCCTTCCATTCGGCAAGCAACGCGGTGATGGTCGCGGCGCAGGAGCGCGGCAAGTTCGCCGTGGCCTACCACTCGGACATGCGCAGCGTCGCGCCCGACGCGCAGATCCTCGCCGTGACCCACCAGTGGGGCGACTACTACACACGGCGCGCACGCGCCGTGCTGGACGGCAGCTGGAAAAGCGCCGATGTCTGGGGCGGCGTGCGCGAAGGCATGATCCGCCTCGAGGCCTTTGGTCGCAAGGTGCCCGCCGCCGTGCAAAAGGAAGTGCTGGCGCAGCAGCAGGCCATGGCCCAGGGCCGCCTGCAGCCCTTTGCGGCAGGGCAGGGGGATGTGCGCGACAACGCCGGACGCGTGGTGATTGCCAAGGGGACGCAGCTCAGCGATGCGCAAATCCTGGAAATGAAATGGCTCGTTGAGGGCGTGCAAGGGCGTGTCAACCATTGATACGGATCGACTCCGTTAAGCTTCACGATATGGATATCTACCGCAGTGCGCTGTTGCGCTTCACGCCCGACGGCCAGCCCCTTTATGAGGAAGACGGCCTGCTGGCCGTGGCGCGCACGCCCGACGGCCGCGCGCGCGTGCAGGCCGCGGGCAGCTGGGCGGCGCTCGCGCCGCGGTACGCGGGCCTGCCGGTGCAGCATTTTCCCGGGCGGCTGATCGCGCCGGGGTTTGTCGATCTGCACATCCACTATCCGCAGACCGATGTGATCGGTGCGCCGGCCGATGGCTTGCTGCCCTGGCTCGAGAACTACACCTTCCCGCACGAGCAGCGCTTCGTCGATCCGGCCTACAGCGCCGAAGTCGCCGATTTCTTCCTTGCCGAGCTGCTGCGCAATGGCGTGACGACGGCGCTGGCGTTTGCCACCAGCCATCCGGCGTCGGTCGATGCACTGATGGGCGCGGCGCAAAAGGCGCGGATGCGGCTGGTCACGGGCAAGGTGCTGCAGGACCGGAATTCGCCCGATGGCGTGCGCGACGCGACCGAGCAGAGCCTGCTCGACACCGAAGCGCTGATCGAGCGCTGGCACGGCGTGGACCGGCTCGGCTACGCGATCACGCCGCGCTTCGCGCCGACGAGCTCCGAAGCCCAGCTGCGCGGCGCGGGCGAGCTCGCGGCGCGCTACCCCGATGTCTGGGTGCAGTCGCATGTCGCGGAAAACCTCGACGAGATCCGCTGGGTGCGCGAGCTGTTTCCGCAGGCGCGCAGCTATCTGTCGGTCTACGATGATTTCGGCCTGCTGCGCGAGCGCGCGGTCTACGCCCACTGCATCCACCTCGATGACGAAGACCGTGCACTGATGCGCGCGCGCGGCGCGGCCGCGGCCGTGAGCCCGACCAGCAACCTGTTCCTGGGCAGCGGGTTCTTCGACTATGCGAGCGCGCAGGAAGCGGGCTTTGCCTACGGCCTGGCCAGCGACGTCGGCGGCGGCACGAGCTTTTCGCCTTTCCACACCATGCTCGCGGCCTACGCAGTGGGGCGCGAAGGCCAGACCAAGCGCGGCCTGAGCCTGGCACCGGCCGATCTGTGGTGGCAGCACACCGGTGGCGCGGCCGCGGCCATGGGGCTGGCCGGCGTGGTCGGCAACCTGCTGCCGGGCTGCGAGGCCGACTTCGTGGTGCTCGACCCCGGGGCCACGCCACTGCTCGCGCGCAAGACCCGCGCCGCGCGCAATCTGGACGAATTGCTGTTTGCGATGATCGTGCTCGGCGATGATCGCCTGATCGAGCAGACCGTGATTTCTCAAGCAAAATAACGCGTTGCGCCGGCTTTCAGGCGCTTCAAGCAGTATTGGCAGGAATTCTCATGAGCATCAAGAGCGACAAATGGATCCGTCGCATGGCGGAAAGCACCGGCATGATCGAGCCCTTCGAGCCCGGCCAGGTGCGCGAGGCCGAAGGCCGCAAGATCATCAGCTACGGCACCAGCAGCTACGGGTATGACATCCGCTGCGCGCGCGAATTCAAGGTGTTCACCAATATCCACAGCACCGTGGTCGACCCGAAGAACTTCGACGAGAAGAGCTTCGTCGACTTCGAAGGCGACAGCTGCATCATTCCGCCCAACAGCTTCGCGCTCGCGCGCACCGTCGAATATTTCCGCATCCCGCGCAATGTGCTGACGATCTGCCTGGGCAAGAGCACCTATGCGCGCTGCGGCATCATCGTCAACGTGACGCCTTTCGAGCCCGAATGGGAAGGCTACGTGACGCTCGAGTTCTCCAACACCACGCCGCTGCCGGCGCGCATCTACGCGGGCGAGGGCTGTGCACAGGTGCTGTTCTTCGAGAGCGACGAGGTCTGCGAGGTCAGCTACAAGGACCGCGGCGGCAAGTACCAGGGGCAGAGCGGCGTCACGCTGCCACGCGCCTGAGGCGGGGCGCCTGAGGCAGGGCGCCTGAGGCGGAGCGCCTGAGGCGGGGCGCCTGAGGCGGGGCGCCTGAATCCATGGGTCGCTGCAAGGGCATCGGTAGGAAGAACCCGACAGCGGTCAGCGCTGTTTTCCCTCCATCAGAACTTGCTGACGTAGGTAACATCCAGTATCAAGGCGACAGACACAGTGACTGCGCCGACACGATCGGGAGGTCCTATGCTTGCGATGTTGAAAATGGCTTGGGGAGCAGCGGCGGCGCCTGTGCCGGATGCCGAAACCCATGCGCCCGCGCGCGCCGCAGAGAACCCCTGGCTCCTCGACGGCCGCCACAGCGCCTACTGGCCCCAGCATGAACTCGATTCATTCATCCTGCAGATGGCGGGCCACGGCCATCCGGTGCACTCGGCAATGATGCTTGGCGACATTGGCTATGCACGCCAGCAGCTGGCCACGGCCATTGCGATCGGCTGCCCCAAGCTGCGTGCGTTGAGCGCGCGCCTGAGCGCCTATTTCGACCATCCCCCCTGCGCCTGCAGCATCGAGACCCACTGACGAGCCGCCCGGCCCTGCCTCAGGGCAGAGCCAGCGCGCGGTTGCGGCCTGCGGTCTTGGCGGCGTACAGCGCCTCGTCGCTGCGCCGCAGCATCGCACTTGCATCCTCGTCTTCCGGCCGCAGCGCCGACGAGCCTGCGCTGACCGTGATGCGCCCCACCTGATCCTGCTTCTCGGCCGCGATCGATTCCACGAGTTCCTGCGCCATCTGCCGCGCCTGCTCCAGCGGGGTATCGGGCAGCAGCACGATGAATTCCTCGCCGCCCAGGCGCGCCACCGTGTCCGAGGCGCGCACCCGGCGGCTCAGCTGCAGCGCCAGATTGCGCAGCACGTGGTCGCCGATTTCATGGCCGTAGGAGTCGTTGACCCGCTTGAAATGGTCGATGTCGACGGTGATGACGCTCATCGGGCGGCCGCTGCGCCGCGCCAGCGCCAGTGACACCGCGAGCTGCGCGTCGAAGCCGCGGCGGTTGAGCAGCCCGGTCAGCGGGTCGCTGCTGGCCAGGCGCTCGAGCTCCTGGTTCGCATACTGCAGCTCCAGCGTGCGCTGGCGCACGACTTCCTCCATCGCCTCGTTCATCGTCAGCAGCCGGCGCGTCATGTGGCCCAGCGTGCTCGACAGGCGCTGCACCTCGCGCGTGCTGTGGGTCAGCGGCACGACGGCGCCGGGCGTGCCGGCCTCGATGTGCAGCGCCGCGCGCGACAGGCTGTTGAGGTCCTCGCTGAGCCGACGCGCCGCAAGCGAGGCGATCAGCGCCGCCAGCAGCGCCGCGACGAGCCCGCCGGCCAGCGCCTTGCCCACCGCGCTCTCGGCGCCGACAAACGCGGTGGCCGTGGGCTGGCGCACGACCATGTACCAGCCCAGGTCGCTGGCGAGATTGCGCGCCGGCAGCCGCGTGACGGCGGTGAGGAATTGCGGCTTGGCATCGTTCCACTGCGCCAGGCCCGCGAGCCCCGGCACCGTGAGGCTGTCGTGCCCGATGGTCGGCGGCGGCTCGGTCTTGGGGAGTTGCTGGCCCAGCGCGACGAAGGGCGCGATGCGCCCGCCAGGCGCGTAGATCAGCTGGCCCTGGCGGTTGAACACGAACAGCTCGATCTGCGCATGGTCGGCGTACGTTGGACGCAGTCCTTCGAGCGTATCGCGCGCCCAGTCCCAGCTCAGGTGCAAGCCCAGCACGCCGATGGTCTCGCCATTGCGCTGGATCGGCGCGGAAAAGTCCAGGAAGCGCTGCGGCTCGCCGCTGCTGCTGGGCGCGATGGCGTCGGCCAGTGCCGGGAACGTATGCACATCGCCGACATAGGGCTCCCGGATTCCGGCCTGGAACCAGGGGAAGGAGCTCACGTCCTGCCCGCGCAGCATGTGGTTGGAATCGGTCTGGACGATGCCACGCGCATCGGCCACGCCGATCCAGCGGCTGTAGGGCCGGCTGGTGTGCATGCGCTGCAGCAGCGGCAGGACTTCGGGTGCGGCCAGGCCCTGCTCCCACAGGTCCTGCGACGAGGCCAGTATCTCCACCAGCCGGCTGCGCTCGAACATCTCCTCGGCCAGCACCTTGGCGGCGTTGTGCGCGACCATGTGCAGCGAGGCGGCCGCCTCCTGCTGGATGCGCAGCTTGAGCAGCTCGCCAAAGGCCAGCGACAGCAGCATGGCCACCACCGACACCAGGCTGCCGAAAACGACGGCGATCTGCGTGCGCAGGCTCCACGGACGGCGTGCGGGTACGGGAGGAGCAGGCGGCAGTGGTGTCATGCGTGGTTCCCGGCCAGCAGCGCCCGCACGGCCCGCGCGCCTGGCCAAAACGGTCGATGCAGGGGTGTCCGGAGCAGCGCTTTGCGCCAGGCGGTGGAAAAGTGCATGGGGCTGAATGTACACAGGTCGGACCTGCAGTGCACGCAGGAACGGCGGCTGCCGGTGGACGGCGCATTTTTGCTGCAGCTGCCCGTGCGAGGGGCTGGCGCGACGTAATATGCCGTCCATGCGCCGGACATTCGGCGCCAAGGAGTTCATATGCGCTGGGAAGGCAATCGGGAATCGGAAAACGTCGAGGATCGACGCAGCAGTGGAGGCGGCGGCGGCTCGCCGATCTTTGGCGGGCGCAGCATCGGCATCGGTACGATCGTCGTGGCGCTGGTCGGCGGCTGGATGCTGGGCATCAATCCGCTGACGCTGCTGGGCATGATGAGCGGCGGCGGCGGCAGCCCGGTCGCGGTGCAGCAGCCGGCCAATGTCGGCAAGCCCGCGGCCGACGACACGATGGCGCGCTTCGTCTCCACCGTGCTGGCCGATACCGAAGATGTCTGGACGCAGGTCTTCCGCCAGAACGGCGGCAGCTACCAGCAGCCGCGCCTGGTGCTGTTTCGCGGCGCGACCCCTACCGCCTGCGGCACGGGCCAGTCGGCGATGGGACCGTTCTATTGCCCTGCTGACCAAAAGGTCTATATCGACCTGGCCTTCTACCAGACCCTGAAGAACCAGCTGGGTGCGCCCGGCGACTTCGCCCAGGCCTATGTCATCGCGCACGAGGTCGGCCACCATGTGCAGCATCTGCTGGGCATCAACGAGAAGGTCGACGGCATGCGCGGGCGCGTCAGCAAGGCCGAGTACAACCAGCTGTCGGTGCGCCTCGAGCTGCAGGCCGACTGCCTGGCCGGCGTCTGGGCACACCATGCGCAGAACGCGCGCCAGATCCTCGAGCAGGGCGACGTGGAGGAAGCCATGAACGCCGCGGCCCGCATCGGCGACGACGCACTGCAGCGCGCCTCCGGCGGCGCCGTGGTGCCCGACAGCTTCACGCATGGCTCGAGCGCCCAGCGCCAGCGCTGGTTCAACACCGGCTTGCAGCGCGGCGAGCTCAAGTCGTGCGACACCTTCAGCGCACGCCAGCTTTGAATCACTGAGCCCGTGAAAAGCGGGCATCTGTCGCGCGGAACCATCGCATGAACCCCTTGAATCCGGGGGGCAAATAGGGGTGTTCTCCGCTCGGTGCGACAATAGCAGGCTAAATGACAAGTTCTTTTTCCAATCTATCCCTGTCGGAACCCCTGGCCCGTGCTGTTGCCGAGATGGGCTATGAGTCCATGACGCCCATCCAGGCGCAGGCCATTCCCGTTGTCTTGACCGGCAAGGACGTGATGGGCGCCGCCCAGACCGGTACCGGCAAGACCGCGGCTTTCTCGCTGCCGCTGCTGCAGCGCCTGCTCAAGCACGAAAACAGTTCGACCTCGCCCGCGCGCCATCCGGTGCGCGCGCTGGTGCTGCTGCCCACGCGCGAGCTGGCCGACCAGGTCGCCCAGCAGATCGCGATGTATGCCAAGCACACCAAGCTGCGCAGCATGGTGGTGTTCGGCGGCATGGACATGAAGCCGCAGACGCTCGAGCTCAAGAAGGGCGTCGAAGTGCTGGTGGCCACGCCCGGCCGTCTGCTCGACCATATCGAAGCCAAGAACGCGATCCTCAATCAGGTCGAATACGTGGTGCTGGACGAAGCCGACCGCATGCTCGACATCGGTTTCCTGCCCGACCTGCAGCGCATCCTGTCCTACCTGCCCAAGACCCGCACCACCTTGCTGTTCAGCGCGACCTTCTCGCCGGAAATCAAGCGCCTGGCGGGCAGCTATCTGCAGGACCCGGTGACGATCGAAGTCGCACGGCCCAATGAAACCGCCTCGACGGTGGAGCAGCGTTTCTTCAGCGTCGCCGACGAAGACGAAAAGCGCCTCGCCATCCACAAGCTCCTGAAGGAACGCGGCATCCGCCAGGCCTTCATCTTCTCCAACAGCAAGCTCGGCTGCGCCCGTCTCACGCGCACGCTCGAGCGCGACGGCCTGCGCGCCACCGCGCTGCATGGCGACAAGAGCCAGGACGAGCGCCTCAAGGCACTCGATGCCTTCAAGGCCGGCGCGGTCGACCTGCTGGTCTGTACCGACGTCGCGGCGCGCGGCCTGGACATCAAGGATGTGCCGGCCGTGTTCAACTACGACGTGCCCTTCAACGCCGAAGACTACGTGCACCGCATCGGCCGCACGGGCCGCGCCGGCGCCTCGGGCCTGGCGGTCACGCTGGTGTCCTCGCGCGATGCACGCCAGGTCGGCGAGATCGAGAAGCTGATCAAGAAGAAGATCGACGTCGAGGCACTGCAGCTCGAAGAGGCGCGCCCGCGCGGGCGCATGAACGACGGTCGCCGCGCCTGGCAAGGCGAGGGCGACGATGCGGCACGTGGCGTCGTGGGGCGCTTCGCGCCATCGCCACGCTCCGCGCGCCCGGCGTCGCGCCCCTCGGCCGACCCCTTCTTCGACCGCCCCTACGAAGCCAAGGCCAACGCCGCCGCGACCTGGGACGACACGCGTCAGCCCACGGCACGCACGCCTTCGATCAAATCCAAGCGCAAGGTTGCGGCTTTGTTCCGGGCACCGGAGCTGGCGCAAAACTGAGGCACCCCCTGAGCGGCTAACGCCCTAGGCGGGCCCCCGCTTCCCCCTCTCAACCTTCGGTGGAGGGGAAGGCCCGCTTAGGGACGGCACCCTCGGTGCGGGGGGCCCGCCTAGGGGCGGCCCTTCCTCGGTGCCCCTGAGTGGGGACACGCCGATTCATAAGCAATCTGGCAAGCCAGGTTGCTGCAGACGTAAAAAAGCGCCTCACGGCGCTTTTTTTACGTCTGTATGGCCTGTTCAACCATCGACTTTGACATTCGCTTCCTTGATCACCGTAGCCCATTTGGTCACTTCCGCCTTCTGGAAGGCAGCAACCTGCGTAGTGGACATCGTCGATGGCTCCATGCCCATGGTCTTCAGACGGGCCTGCATGTCGGGCGTGGCCAAGACCTTGGCGATTTCCTGGTGCAGGCGCTGCACGATTGCGTCGGGCGTGCCATTGGGCGCGAAGATCGCCTGCCACGAAGTGACCTCGAAGTCGCCCAGGCCCTTGAGGCCGGATTCGGCGATCGTGGGCACGTCCTTGAGCGAATCCAGGCGCTGCTTGGACGTCACGGCCAGCGCGCGCAGCTTGCCGCTCTGGATGTGGGGCGCCGCGACCACCGTGGTGTCGAACATCATGTCGACCTGTCCGCCCATCACGTCCTGGATGGCCGGACCGCTTCCCTTGTAGGGCACATGGGTGAACTTGACGCCCGATTTCCACGCCAGCATCTCCAGCGCCAGATGCTGCGAGGTGCCCGCGCCGGCCGAGGCCGAGGACAGGCCGCCGTTCTTCGACTGCGAGGCTTCGAGCACGTCCTTGAGGGTCTTGTAGGGGCTGTTGGCCGGCACGACCAGCACCAGCGGATTGGTGCCGATCAGCGTGATCGGGGTGAAGGACTTGAGCGGGTCGTAGCCGAGCTTGGGGTACAGGCTCACATTGATCGCATGCGAGCTGATCGTGCCGCCCAGCAGCGTGAAGCCATCGGGCTGGGCGCGCGATGCGAGCTCCGAGCCCACGCTGCCACCGGCGCCGGCCTTGTTGTCGATCACAACCGTCGTGCCCAGCACCGGGCCCAGCTGCTGGGCGATCAGGCGTCCGAGCTGGTCCGTCGTGCCGCCAGCAGCAAAAGGCACCATGTACGTGATGACCTTGCCCTTGGGCCAGTTGCTCTGCGCCATGACGGCGGCGGGCAGGCAGGCCAGTGCCAGCGGGGCGACCGCGGCCTTGAGAAGTTGTCGGCGTTGCATATCGTTTGTCTCCTGAGGAATGGTTGCCGCCTGTGGTTCCAGGCGTGCAGGGGCTTAGAAAATTCCGGTTGTGTAACTCAGACGTCCATTGCAGTGCTAGCTCCAGTCGGCGTAGCCGGCTTGGCATAGTCAGGGGGCAGCGAGCAAGGGCCGCCCCGCAGCGATGGTGCCGTCCCCTCCACCGAAGGTTGAGAGGGGGAAGCGGCGCAGCCGCTCAGGGGGTGCTTCATGTCACTGGAGCGGGGTTGAACAGCACCAGCGCGTTGTGCAGCTTCCAGTGCTCGGCCCAGGTCTTCTTGCGGCCGCTGGCGACCTCGAGCATCAGGCGGAACAGCTCCCAGCCCGTGTCCTCGATCGTGGCTTCGCCATCGGCGATGCGCCCGGCGTTGATATCCATCAGGTCGTGCCAGCGGCGCGCCAGGTCACTGCGCGTCGCGACCTTGATCACCGGGCAGGCGGCCAGGCCGTAGGGCGTGCCGCGGCCGGTCGTGAACACATGCAGGTTCATGCCCGCGGCCAGCTGCAGCGTGCCGCAGATGAAGTCGGAGGCGGGCGTGGCCGCGTAGATCAGGCCCTTTTGCTGGAGCTTCTCGCCCGGGGCCAGCACGCCGGTGATCGGCGCCGAGCCCGACTTGACGATCGAGCCCATGGCTTTCTCGACGATGTTCGACAGCCCGCCCTTCTTGTTGCCCGGCGTGGTGTTGGCACTGCGGTCGGCGCGCCCGCGCGCGAGATACGCGTCGTACCAGGCCATCTGGTCGATCATCGCCTGCGCGACTTCGGGCGTGCTCGCGCGCGAAGTCAGCTGGTCGATGCCGTCGCGCACCTCGGTGACCTCGGAGAACATGACGCTCGCGCCGGCGCGCACCAGCAGGTCGGTGGCAAAGCCCACGGCCGGGTTGGCCGTGACGCCGCTGAACGCATCGCTGCCGCCGCACTGCACGCCCACCACGAGCTCGCTGACCGGCACGGTCTCGCGGCGGCGCCGGTTCAGGCGCTGCAGGTGCACGTCGGCCTGGCGCACGATCGAGTCGATCATGCTCATGAAGCCGACATGCTCCTCGGCCTGCAGGCACACCACGTCGAGCGGCGCATTGGCCACGGGCAGGGCCGGGGCGCCGGCAATGCGCGTCATGGGTAGCAGGGGAGCTTCAGCCGGGAGCAGGCGCTCGGGCTGCAGCTTCTCGCAACCCAGGCTCACGACCATGACCTCGCCGCCGAAATTGGGGTTGCGGCTGATGTTGCGCAGCGTGCGGATCGGGATGATCGCGTCCGGCGCGTCGATGGCGACGCCGCAGCCATAGCTGTGCTCCAGGCCCACGACATCGTCGACCTGCGGATAGCGCGGCAGCAGCTCGCTCTTGATGCGCTGCACCGCGGTATCGACCACGCCGGCCACGCATTGCACCGTGGTGGTGATGGCCAGGATGTTGCGCGTGCCCACCGAGCCGTCGGCGTTGCGGTAGCCCTCGAAGGTATAGCCTTCGAGCGGCGCGAGCACGGGCGGTTTGACGGTGGCCATGGGCAGGCCCTCGAGCTCGGGCGCGCCGGGCATGCGCAGCACCCGCTCGTTGACCCAGCTGCCGCGCGGCAGCGCCTGCAGCGCGTAGCCGATGACCACGTTGTAGCGGCGCACCACATCGCCCTCGGCCAGGTCCTCGAGCGCGACCTTGTGCCCCTGGGGAATGTGATCGACCAGGCGCAGGCCATCGGCGAATTCGGTGCCCGCGGGAAGGCCGCCATCGTTGGCCACGATCGCCACATTGTCGGCCGCATGCATGCGGATATGGAGGGGACTGCTCATCAACTTGCTTTCCATCAGTGGGGGGCGGGCGCCGGATCACGGCGGCACGCCCGCATCGGGCCGGTGTCATTGGAGAGGCGTAGGGCCCTGGAGCCCTGGGAAACCATCTCACGCAAAAGCCATATAAGTGATATGTTGTCGTACAACCTAAAACCATTATCATCAGACCATGAGCACGCAGACCTCGGAGTTACCCCAATCCGCCGCATTTTTATTGCCCGCGGAAGGGCCTGGATTGCGCGGCAAGTCCACCCGCGGCAGCCGCAGCCTGGCCAACCTGCTGTCGGAGGAGTTCGACCACAAGATCCGCCAGGGGTTGCTGCACGAGGGCGACAAGCTGCCTACCGAGTCGGAGCTGGTGCGCTGCTATGACGTCAGCCGCACCGTGGTGCGCGAGGCGCTGTCCAAGCTCCAGGCCTCGGGTTTGGTCGAGACGCGCCACGGTATCGGCACCTTCGTGCTGCCCATGCGCCCGGGACCGGGCCTGCTGCTCGATGCGCACGAGCTCAGCGAATCGGTCGATGTGCTGGCTGTGCTGGAGCTGCGCATCAGCCTCGAGACCGAGGCCGCGGGCCTGGCCGCGCTGCGCCGCGAGGCGCAGCACCTGCGCGCCATGCGCGAGGCACTGCAGGCGTTCGAACACCACTTTGCGCTGGGCAACGAAACAGTGAGCCAGGACCTCGCGTTCCACCTGAGCATCGCGCAGGCCACGGGCAACCGCTATTTTCAGGAAATCCTGCAGCATTTCGGCACGATGCTGATTCCGCGCAACCGCATTGCCTCGATCCACGCTCCGGCGCGCGACCCGGACTACCTGCGCCGCGTCAACCGCGAGCACGAGGAGATCTTTGCCGCCATCGAGCGCCAGGATGCCGACTCGGCGCGTGCCGCCATGCGCATCCACCTCACGAATTCGCGCGAGCGCCTGCGCCTGGCCCAGCGCCTGAGCCAGGTCGCGGAGCCGGTTTCGCCGGCTTGAATCCAGCGCGGGCGGATTCCGCGTTTGCTGGCAGGACGTCCGGTCCATACGGTTTCCTGACCCTCGTGTTAACCCCTAGAAAAATCCGCTGTCAAAACAATAAACCCAGTTGTATGATGACTGATCACTATACGGAGACAAACCGCCATGCTTTCCCGTTCCCGCTTCCTGTGTTCCGCGCTGGCCCTGGCCGCGACCGGCATCGTTGCCACCCCCGTGCTGGCAAATGACGCCTGGCCCAACAAGCGCATCACCCTGGTCGTGCCTTATCCTGCAGGCGGAAGCTCCGACATCATCGCGCGCTCGATCGGCCAGCTGATCTCGCAGGAACTCAAGCAGACCGTCGTGATCGAGAACAAGCCCGGTGCCAACGGCAACCTGGGTGCCGAATTCGTCTCCCGTGCGCAACCCGATGGCTACACCTGGCTGCTGGCCGATCTGGGCGCGCTGGCAATCTCGCCTTCGGTCTACACCAAGCTGAGCTTCGACCCCTCCAAGGACCTGCGCGGCGCCGCCATGCTGGCCTATTCGCCCCACATGCTGGTGGTGCATCCCAGCTTGAAGGCCAACAACCTCAAGGAGCTGGTGGAGCTGTCGAAGAAGGAAGACCTGAACTTCGCCGTGACGGCCACGGGCAGCGCGCCGCATCTGGCCGGTGTCGAGCTGGCCCGCCTCACGGGCGCCAAGTGGGTCTATGTGCCCTACAAGGGCGGCGTGCAGGCGGTGCAGGACACCGTGGCCGGCCAGACCCAGATCCTGATGAACGGCATGCTGGCAACCTACCCGCATGTGCAAAGCGGCAAGCTCAAGCTGCTGGGCATTTCCAAGGAAACCCGCATGCCGCTGATTTCCGACGTGCCCACGCTGGCCGAGCAGGGCGCCAAGGGCTTTGCCTCGGGCACCTGGCAAGGCGTGGTGCTGCCGGCCAAGACGCCTGAAGCCATCGTCCAGCGCGTGAACAAGGTGCTGGTGAGCGCCATCCGCTCGCCCGACGTGCGTGCCCGCCTCACGGCCCAGGGCGCCGAACTGGTGACGATGTCGCCGGTCGAAACCGACAAGTTCTTCAACGCCGAGCGCGCGCGCTGGCGCACCGTGGTGCAGACCTCCAATCTGCAACTGGACTGAAGTCCACCCCTCTTTTCCATTCTGTTTCTCCCCAAGGATTGCCATGAGCCCCCAAGAAGTCAAAAGCGTGATGAGTTCCGGTCTGTTGTCGTTCCCCGTGACCGACTTCGACAGCCAGGGCGACTTCAACCCCAAAGGCTATGCCGAGCGCCTCGAGTGGCTCGCACCGTTCGGCGCCACCGCGCTGTTCGCTGCCGGCGGCACGGGTGAATTCTTCTCGCTGACGGCTGAAGAGTATCCCCAGATCATCAAGACTGCGGTCGATACCTGCAAGGGCAAAGTGCCGATCATCGCCGGCGCGGGCGGCCCGACCCGCTTCGCGATCCAGTGCGCTCAGGAAGCCGAGCGGGCCGGCGCCCACGGCATCCTGCTGCTGCCCCACTACCTGACCGAAGCCAGCCAGGAAGGCCTGGCCGCGCACGTCGAGGCAGTGTGCAAGAGCGTCAAGTTCGGCGTGATCATCTACAACCGCGGCCAGAGCCGGTTCACGCCCGAAACCGTGGCCAAGCTCTGCGAGCGCAACCCGAACCTGGTGGGTTTCAAGGACGGCGTGGGCGATATCGAAGCCATGTCCGCCATGTTCCTCACGATGGGCGACCGCCTGGCCTATCTGGGCGGCCTGCCCACGGCTGAAGTCTATGCCGCTGCCTACAAGGCGCTGGGCACGCCGGTGTACTCGTCGGCCGTGTTCAACTTCATCCCCAAGACCGCCATTCGTTTCTACGAAGCGGTGCGCACCGACGACCACGCCACGCAGCACGAGCTGCTCAAGTCCTTCTTCATGCCCTACCTCGAGATCCGCAACCGCAGCGCCGGTTATGCAGTGTCGATCGTCAAGGCCGGTGCGAAGATCGTCGGCCACGATGCCGGTCCGGTGCGCGCACCGCTGCCGGAACTCAAGGCAGACGAGATCGAAGCGCTGGCCGCGCTGATCAAGAAGGTCGAGCAATAAGCTCTGCGCAACGGGGCTGACCCAGTCCCGATGGCCGGCACGCTTGCAGGAGTTCTCCTGCGGGCGCCCGGCTCTTTTTCATTCAGACCCCAGGATTTCCCGGCATGGCATCTTCCCGACCCCGCGTTCTCCAGTACGGCAAGATGCCGCTGCCCCAGCTCGACGCCGAACTCGCGCAGGCCTACGATGTGCAGCTCCTGTCCGAGCAGAGCGACCCGCTGCGCTTCCTGCAAGAGCAGGGCGCGCAATTCGAGTATCTGGTGACGACGGCCGCGCTGGGCCTGCCCGCGCACGTGGTCGATGCCTTGCCCCAACTCAAATTCGTCAGCAGCTTCGGCGTGGGTTTCGATGCGCTGGACAAACAGGCGCTGCTGCGCCGCGGCGCGCGCGTGGGCTACACGCCAGGCGTGCTCGACGACTGCGTGGCCGACATGGCCTGGGCGCTGCTGCTGGACACCGCGCGCGGGCTCAGCGCCTCCGACCGCTTCGTGCGCCGCGGCGAATGGAGCCAGCGGCGTTTCGGCATCACCACGCGGGTGTCGGGCAAGCGCCTGGGCATCTTCGGCATGGGCCGCATCGGCAGCGCCGTGGCGCGCCGCTCCGCGGGTTTCGACATGGAGGTGGCGTATCACAACCGCCGTCCGGTCGAGGGCTCCCCCCATCTTTACCAGGAGTCGCTGCTCGCGCTTGCACGCTGGAGCGACTTCCTGATCATCACGGCCGCGGGCGGTGACAACACGCGCCATCTGATCGGCAGCGAAGTGCTCGACGCACTGGGCCCGCAGGGCTTTCTCGTCAATGTGGCACGCGGCAGCGTGGTCGACGAGGCGGCGCTTGTCGAAGCGCTGCGCAGCGGCCGCGTCGCGGGCGCGGGTCTCGATGTGTTCGAGGACGAACCCCGCCCGCACGCCGATCTGCTCACGCTCGAGAACGCCGTGCTCGCGCCGCATGTGGCCAGCGGCACGCATGAGACCCGCCGCGCGATGGCCGATCTGGTGCTGCACAACCTGCAGCAGTTCATTGCCACCGGCCGCCCCGCGGTCGAGGTGCCCTGGTCGGCCGAGCGTTGAGGGCCTGCCCCTGAACGCCGCCGATCGCGTACCGGCACATTGCCTTTTCACAAGACCTCGGGAGACAAGCCCATGAACCGCCGCAAGCTGTTGAAGACCTTCAGCGCCACCACCCTGGGCGCCTGGGGCGCCGCCGCCGGCGCCCAATCCTTCGGGTTCGCGCCGCACCAGCGCTACCCCGACCCCTCGGTGTTCATCCTCGATCCGAGCTTCGCCAAATACCGCATCTACAGCAGCACCGTCGAGCAGCTCGGCACGGGCATGCGCTGGGCCGAAGGCCCGGCCTACTTCCCCGAAACCGGCACGCTGATCCTCAGCGACATCCCCAACAACCGGCTGATGAAGTACGAGGAGAAGACCGGCCGCTTCTCGGTGCACAAGGAAAACGCCAATTACGCCAACGGCAATGCGCGCGACCGCCAGGGCCGGCTGGTCACCTGCGAGCATTCGGTCACGCGCCGCGTGGTGCGCACCGAGCGCGACGGCAGCACCACGGTGCTGGCCGACCGCTACCAGGGCAAGCGCCTGAACGCGCCCAACGACGTGGTGGTGAAGTCGGACGACAGCGTGTGGTTTACCGACCCGCTGTTCGGCATCAACGGCGAATGGGAGGGCTCGCGCGCGACGCCCGAGCAGGCCGGCACCTATGTCTACCGCATCGGCAAGGACGGCCAGATCAGCGCCGTGGTGACCGATCTCGTCAATCCCAACGGCCTGGCGTTTTCTCCCGACGAGAAGAAGCTCTACGTGGTCGAGTGGAAAGGCCATCCCAACCGCGGCGTCTGGAGCTTCGACGTCTCGGCCGACGGCACCAGCCTGTCGAACAAGACCCGGCTGATCGATGCCGACGGCCCGGGCGCGCTCGACGGCCTGCGCGTCGACCGCGATGGCAATCTGTGGTGCGGCTGGGGCTTCAGCGGCGCGTTCAGCCCCGAGGCCAGCGACATCGGCGGCGGCATGCGTGCGCACCTGCCGCTGGGCAAGTCCGAGGAGATGGACGGCGTGAAGGTCTTCAATCCCCAGGGCAAGCCGATCGGTTTCATCCGCCTGCCCGAGCGCTGCGCGAACCTCGAATTCGGCGGCCCCAAACGCAACCGCCTCTATATGGCCAGCAGCCATTCGCTGTACGCCCTGTATGTCGAAGCCCATGGCGCGGCATGAATCCCTTTTTTTCCAGGAACTCAAGCAAATGACCCGATTCGACAATCTCATCAACGGCCAGTGGACTGCCGGCAAGAGCTACAGCCCGAACACGAACCCCAGCGACCAGTCCGATGTGGTCGGCGACTACGCCCAGGGCGATGCCAGCGATGTCGACGCCGCCGTGGCCGCCGCCGCCGCCGCGTTCCCGGCCTGGAGCGTTTCGGGCATCCAGGCGCGCCACGATGCGCTCGACAAGATAGGCACCGAAATCCTGGCGCGCAAGGAAGAGCTGGGCGACCTGCTGGCGCGCGAGGAAGGCAAGACCCGCCCCGAAGCGATTGGCGAAGTCGGCCGCGCAGGCCAGATCTTCAAGTTCTTCGCCGGCGAATGCCTGCGCCTGGCCGGCGAGACCCTGCCGTCGGTGCGCCCGGGCATCGGTGTCGAGATCACGCGCGAGCCAATTGGCGTCGTCGGCCTGATCACGCCCTGGAATTTCCCTATCGCCATTCCCGCCTGGAAGATCGCGCCGGCGCTGGCCTTCGGCAACTGCGTGGTGCTCAAGCCCGCCGACCTGGTGCCGGGCAGCGCCTGGGCGCTGGCCGACATCATCCACCGCAGCGGCATTCCCGCCGGCGTGTTCAACCTGGTGATGGGCCGCGGGCGCGTCATTGGCGAGGCGCTGGTCGATCACAAGGATGTCGCGGCCATCAGCTTTACCGGCTCGGTCGGCGTGGGCAAGGGCATTGCCGCGGCCTGCGTGGCCAGCGGCAAGAAGGTGCAGCTCGAGATGGGCGGCAAGAACCCGCAGGTGGTGCTCGATGATGCCGACCTGAACCAGGCCGTCGAGCTGTCGGCGCAAAGCAGCTTCTACTCAACGGGCCAGCGCTGCACGGCGTCGAGCCGCCTGATCGTCACCGACAAGATCTATCCGGCATTCATCGAAGCGCTGCAGGCGCGCATGGCCAAGATCAAGGTCGGCGATGCACGTGCTGCGGGCACCGACATCGGCCCCGTGGTCAGCCAGGCGCAGTTCGAGCAGGACCTGAGCTATGTCGAGATCGCCAAGGCCGAAGGCGCGGTGCTGGCCGCCGGCGGCGCGCGCATCGACTGCCACACCGGCAGCGGCAAGCAGGGCTTCTTCATGCAGCCCGCGCTGTTCGTCGATTCCACGCCAGCCATGCGCATCAACCGCGAGGAAGTGTTCGGCCCCGTGGCCAGCGTGATCCGCGTGAGCGACTATGAAGAGGCACTGGCCGTGGCCAACGACACGCCCTTTGGCCTGGCCGCGGGCATTGCCACCACCAGCCTCAAGCACGCGACGCATTTCAAGCGCCACAGCCAGGCCGGCATGGTGATGGTCAACCTGCCCACGGCCGGTGTCGACTACCACGTGCCCTTTGGCGGCCGCAAGGGCTCGAGCTATGGCCCGCGCGAGCAGGGCCGCTATGCGCAGGAGTTCTACACGACCGTGAAGACGGCCTACACGCTGGCCTGATCCGGCGCGCGTTTCAACCCACTTCTCTTTACACCGGGCCTTGGCCCGGTTTTTTTATGCCCGCTCACTTGATTGGCTGTTGCTGTTCACAGTGCACCTGGATGAGTTCGCGCTCGGCCAGCGAGTCGCCAAAACGCATTGCGCTCAGGCACCCGCCCCAGACGCAGCCGGTGTCCAGCCCGATCAGGTCGTGGCGCGCGACCAGCCCCTGCGTCGACCAGTGACCGAACGCGATCGCCGTGCCCGCCGCCCGGCGCTGCGGGACCTCGAACCAGGGCATCAGGCCGGCCGGGGCGTCGCTCGCGCTTTCGCTGCTCTCGAAGTCCATCTCGCCTTCGGGCGTGCAAAAGCGCATCCGCGTGAGCGCGTTGACGATCACGCGCCGGCGGTCCGCACCTTCGAGCGCCTCGCTCCAGGCCGCGGGCGCGTTGCCATACATCGTCGACAGAAAGGCCGGCAGGGCGTCGCTGCGCAGCACCGCCTCGACTTCGGCCGCCAGCGCCAGGGTCTGATCCACGTCCCACGCCGGCAGCACGCCCGCATGCACCATCAGCAGCCGCTCGCCGGTAGCCGTCGTGTGCAGGCGCGCGAGCGGCTGGCGGCGCAGCCAGTCGAGCAGCGCGTCGCGGTCCGGCGCCTGCAGGATGCCCTGCAGCGTGTCGCGCTTGCCCGGGGGGCGCACGCCGTGCGCCGCGGCCAGCAGATGCAGGTCATGGTTGCCCAGCAGCGGGCGCACCGCGTCGCCCAGCGCGATGCAGCGGCGCAGCACCTGCAGCGACTGCGGGCCGCGGTTGACCAGATCGCCCAGCAGATACAGCGTATCGCGGCTCGGCGAGAAATCCACGAGTGCGATCAGGCGGCCCAGGGCTTCATCGCAACCCTGGATGTCGCCGATACAGTACATTGACATGATGTTCTTTCTATCTATCGATTCATGGATTTTCTGCTGATTGCGTTCTTGACCCTGCTCAACGGGGTGTTTGCCATGTCGGAACTGGCATTGGCATCGAGCCGCAAGGCCCGGCTTGCGAGCATGGCGGAAGACGGCGACAAGGGGGCTCAGGCCGCCTTGGTATTGCTGGAAAATCCAACCCAGTTCCTGTCCTCGGTGCAGGTGGGCATCACTTCCATCGGCATGCTCAACGGCATCATCGGCGAAGCCGCATTCAGCGATGACCTCGGCCAGTGGCTGCGTGCAGTGGGCATGCCCGAAAGTGCGTCGAGCATCACGGCCACTGCCATCGTGGTGGTGACGATTACCTTCATCACCATCGTGTTTGGCGAACTCGTGCCCAAACGCATTGGCCAGCTATATCCCGAAACCGTGTCGCGGCTGATTGCGCTGCCCATGACCTGGGTGGCAATCATTGCCAAGCCTTTTGTGCGCCTGCTGTCGGCATCGACCCAGGCCGTGCTGACGCTGCTGCGCGTAAATGATTCAGCCAGCCGTGCGGTGACCGAAGAGGAAATCGTCGCCAGCCTCGAGGAGGGGCGTGATGCGGGGGTGATTGAATTCCACGAGCATCAGATGGTGCGCAATGTTTTCCGGCTCGATGACCGTTCGCTGACCTCATTGATGGTGCCGCGCTCGGATGTGCATTGGCTGGATGCCGATTTATCGGTCTCCGAAGGTTTGCGGCTGTCGGCCGATGGCCAGGAAAAGGGCAGCCATTCCTGGTATCCGGTGTGCCGCGGATCGCTCGACGACGTGGTCGGCGTGATCAGCGTCGCGCGCATGCTGGCATTGGGCGCGAACGCCGAGGGAAATCTCGGCGAGCATACCTTGCCCGCCGCGTTTCTGCCCGAAACCCTCACCGGTATGGAATTGCTCGACCAATTGCGCGCCCGCTCGGGCCGCATGGTGTTTGTCGTCGATGAATATGGTGTGGTTCAGGGCATCATGACCCCGCGCGATTTGCTCGAAGCCATTACCGGCGAACTCAAGCCCGGCGCCCATGCGGATGCCTGGGCTACGCCGCGCGAAGATGGTTCCTGGCTGCTCGATGGTTTGATGCCGATTGCGGAACTCAAGTCCCGGCTGGATATCCGTGACCTGCCGGAAGAAGACCGCGGACGCTACAACACCATTGCCGGATTGTTGCTGGCTGAAACTGGTCGGTTGCCGGCAGTGGGCGAAAGAATTGCTTGCGCGGGTTGGATCTTTGAAATCGTCGATCTGGATGGCAAACGCATCGACAAGGTGCTGGCAGAGAAATCTGCTTAAGTCTTGAGCAGTGGCTGAGAATGTGGAATAAATGAGGTAAGTACGTACGCTGGAGTGGTTTTTTATTTTTCTATAATATCCAATCACTTTTTAATTCTTCACAAGACACCAACACCATGAATTCCTACAAAGAATTGCTCAAGCAAAAAGAAGCCCTGGAACAGCAGATTCATGAAGCCCGCAGCCGCGAGTTGTCCGACGCCGTCGAGCGCGTGCGTTCGCTGGTCGCCGAATATGAATTGACCGCTGAAGACGTGTTTCCTCCCGCACGTGCCGCACGCACCTCGGGCAGTGGTGCCAAGGTCGCTCCCAAATATCGTGACCCCAACACCGGCCAGACCTGGACCGGCCGCGGCAAGGCTCCCAAGTGGATTCAGAACGAAGAGCGCGAGAAGTTTGCTATTTGATTGCATAGCAATAAAGAAAAGGCCTGCACTGCAGGCCTTTTTTCTTTGGCAATCCGCTGGAGCGTGCGTATGCCAGGCAGCTTGTTTTCTCATGAGCCGATTGATTGCTTGGTTTGTTCGATATTATGGAACTCTGTGGTTGCAATAGGTCAAATGCATGAGGTGATGAAAAAACATCATGCAATGGCATCGTTTCAGGCATTTATCACATAAACAGATGGAGTGATCCTACGCTTGAAGCACATTGGTATACGGTATGCAAAAGAGCGGCACAATGCTCCCATGAAAAAGCAGGTGTTGATTGCCGGGGGGGGAATCGGCGGATTGGCTGCAGCCATTGGAGTGACGCGCGCGGGCTGCGATGTGCGGCTGTTCGAGCGCGCGCAGGAGTTTGCGGAAGTCGGCGCCGGAATACAGCTCGGGCCCAACGTGGTGCGCAGGCTGCAGGCCTGGGGTTTGCAAGAGGGCTTGCAGGCGGTGGCGGCGGTGCCCGAAGCCCTGCAGGTGCGCAGCGCGCTCAGCGGCCGGGCGCTGGCGCGCATGCCACTGGGCAGCGCGGCAGTGCAGCGCTACGGCGCGGCCTATGTGACGGTGCACCGCGCCGACCTGCATCAGCTGCTGCTGAACGCGCTGCACGGCGATGCCGGTGTGCATCTGAACCTGGGGCAGTCCATTGCCAGCTGCGATGAATCCGGCGGCGTGGTGACGGTGCGCACCGCGGGCGGCAAGCTGGTCGAAGGCGATGCGCTGGTCTGTGCCGATGGCGTGCACAGCCGGCTGCGCCAGCAACTGCTCGGCGACGGCCCGCCGCGCCCTACCGGCCATCTGGCCTACCGGGCCATGGTGCGCCAGGCCGATTTGCCGCAGCGGCTGCGCACCAGCGAAGTGACCGCATGGCTCGGACCGCGCCTGCATGTGGTCCAGTATCCCGTGCGCCGCGGCGAGCTGCAGAACCTGGTGGTGATCGTCCAGGGCCCGCCGCCCGCGGACATCGAGCGTTGGGACCATGCGGCCAACGCCCAGGACCTCGAGGCCGCGCTGGCCGGCACCTGCAGTGCGCTCCAGGACCTGGTGCGCAGCGTGCCCGGCGCCGCCACCGAATGGCGTCTGTGGCCACTGGTCGACCGGCCCCCGCTGCGCTCGGCAGCCGAGATGGCCCGAGGACTCATTGCCCTGCTGGGCGACGCCAGCCACCCGATGCGCCCCTATCTCGCGCAAGGCGCAGGCATGGCCATCGAAGACGCGGCCGAGCTGCAGCGCGCGCTGTCCATGCACGATCTCGAAATGGACCTGCGCCTGCGACGCTACGCGCTCAACCGCTGGCAGCGCAACGCCCGCGTCCAGGCCCGCGCGCAGCGCAACGGCCGCATCTTCCACGCTACCGGCCCGATGCGCTGGGGGCGCGATGCCTCTTTGCAGCTGCTGGGGGAGCGGGTCATGGATATGCCTTGGCTTTATCGGGGGGACGGGTCCAGTGCGAGTTCGCTTTAGGGGAGCTGTTTGGGATGCTCCTGAGTTGAGCTGAGCTGAGCTGAGCTGAGCTGGCCTGGCCTGGCCTGGATGGAGCTGAGTAAAGCATGCCTTTGCCAAGGGCGGGGGCCGGGTCTCGGCCCGGCAGCCGAGATACTTTTCTTTGCTTCGCCAAAGAAAAGTATCCAAAAGAAAGGCGACCCTGCTGTCTGCGACCCTCCGCTTCGCTGCGGGCAACCTGCCGTGCTCGGTCCCGGGCTGCACCGCGGAACTCGCTACGCGCCTTCGGCGCTGCGCTCGAACACCCGCGGTGAGTCAGTTTACGAAGTCGGTGTGTCCTGCGGCACACCGACCAGCCCGGGCCCTGCGCGCGGCAGGCGCAGCCAGAAGGGGTTGGGACAGCCGGTTAGCGCTGTGGCGAAACAGAATGTGCTGCCATATTGAGGGCAGGCCCTTCATCCTTCGACGGGCTCAGGACGAACGGGCAATGAACACCTGTAGGGGCTCACTACAGGCAAGGCTCAAGCCATACGCGCCCCAAAGAAGCTATCTCGGCTGTCGCCCATCTGGCTGCGCCTGCCGCGCGCAGGGTGCGGGCTGGGCCGGAGTGCCGAAGGACACGGAGGCTTCGTAAACTGACTCACCGCAGTTGTTCGAACGGAGCGCCGAAGGCGCGCAGTGAGTTCTGCGGTGCAGCCCGGACCCGAGCACGGCAGGTTGCCTGGAGCGAAGCGGAAGGTCGCAGACAGCTGGGCCGCATTCTTTTGCTTCCTTTTCTTGTGCGAGCGGTGCGGTGTGTGTCAAGGGAGTCGGCCGCCGGGCCGAGACCCGGCTCCCGCCCTCTGCAAGAGCATGCTGTACCCAGATTAACTGAAAACTTTCTACAGTCTTCAACCCTGTCTCAACAACGGCGATTGCGGCAACGTCTGAAACGCCGCAGCCCCTACGCAAAGCATCACCGCAATCCCCAGCATCACCGCCGTGAACGGATCGAAGCCATAGCGCACAGCCCATGCCGCAAACAGCCCCGTGAGCCACTGCATCAGCGCCGCCCCAAGAAACATGGCCATGGTGAGCAAAGCCATCGCGCGGCCCGTGGCTTCGGGGGGGTAGGAGGCGCGGACATGGGCGTATTGCAGCACCGAGCACCCGGAAAAAACGATGATTGCGATGATCAACGCCACGTTCAGCCAGGCCGCGTGCAGCAGCCCGAGCGCCGCATACATCAGCGCGACGCCCGAGGTCGACATCACGAGCCAGCGCCGGCGCCGCAGCGGGCCGGGATCAAGGCGTCCGAACATGCCGGGGCTGATCAGCGAGATCACCGACACCACCAGCGCCAGGTGGCCGCTGGCAACCAGCGTCCAGCCCTGGCGCTCCATCATCAGCGGGCCGAGCCACAGTCCGCGCAGCGTCAGGAACGAGGCATAGGCCACGAGCGAGATGGCGAGAATGCCCCAACTGTGCGGCAAGGTCAGCAGTGCGCCGAATTCGCGTGTGGCCGCCAGCGGGCTCTGGCGCGGGGTAGTGCGCGGGGCTTCCTCGGGTTCATGGACCTTCCAGGCAATCAGCAGCCAGGACAGCAGCGACAGCAGGCCCAGCGTCGCGAAGGCCGCGCGCCAGCCATGGTGCTCGACCAGCCAAGCCAGCGGCGAGCCGGTGAACAGCATGCCGATCCCGCCGAGCCCCAGGCTCATGCCGGACACCGCGGCAAATTGCGCGGCCGGGAAATGGCGCGCGATGAACACCGTGCAGGCCAGGAAGGCCGGCGCGCAGCCCAGCCCGATCAGCGCCTGGCCCGCCAGCAGCCAGGCGTAGCTTGGCGACCAGGCGGAGAGCGCCGCGCCCAGGATGCCCAGCGGCGCGGTCGCCAGCACCGTGCGGCGCAGGCCGTAGAGGTCGATGCCCACGCCCATGAACAGCTGCACGGCGCCGAAGGTCAGTGCAAACAGGCTCGCAAACAGGCCCAGCGACGAGGGCGACAGGCCGAAGTCGGCCTGCAGCGCGACGGCCAGGATCGCGGTGACCGTGCGGTAGGCCTGGCTCAGTGCAAAACCGCTGAGCAGCACCAGCAGCATCGCCCAGGCGGTGCGCGGGGACAGCGCAAGTGAGGCGCTGGCGTGCGCGGCGGTGCCCAGGGGCGGGGTGGCGGACAGGTTGCTCATGCGCCGAGCGTAGCCGGTTCCCGTGACCACCGCTGTCGCCTGCGGCGCTGGATCAAAACCGGGTGGCCGGCCCTCAGAGCGCCGAGCGCAGGCTCCAGATCTCCGGGAACAGCACGACCTCGAGCATCTTGCGCAGATAGCCCACGCCGCCGGTGCCGCCGGTGCCGCGCTTGAAGCCGATCACGCGCTCCACGGTGCTCACATGGCGAAAGCGCCAGAGCCGGAATGCATCCTCGAGATCGGTCAGCTCCTCGCCCAGCTGGTACAGGTCCCAATGCGTGGCCGGATCGCGGTAGACCGTGAGCCAGGCCTGCTCCACGCCGGGGTCGGCAACGTAGGGCTGGGTCCAGTCGCGCGCCAGATGGCTTTGGGGCACGCCCAGGCCGCGGCGCGCGAGCAGGCGCAGGGCCTCGTCGTAGAGCGAAGGCGCACGGTACGCTGCCTCGACCAGCGCCAGCAGATCGGGCCGGTGGGCATGGGGCTTGAGCATCGCGGCGTTCTTGTTGCCCAGCGCGAACTCGATGCAGCGGTACTGCCAGCTCTGGAAACCGCTGGACTGCGCCAGGTAGGGGCGGATGGCGCTGTACTCGGGGGGTGTCATCGTCGCCAGCACGTCCCAGGCATGGACCAGCTGCTCCATGATGCGCGAGACGCGCGCCAGCATCTTGAACGCCTTGGGCAGCTCGTCGCCGGCGACATGCGCGACGGCGGCGTGCAGCTCGTGCAGCATCAGCTTCATCCACAGTTCGCTGGTCTGGTGCTGGACGATGAACAGCATCTCGTCGTGCTCCGGCGACAGCGGCTTTTGCGCCGTGAGCAGCTGGTCGAGCTGCAGGTAGTCGCCATAGCTCATGCTCTGGCTGAAGTCGAGCCGGGCATGCTCCTGCAGCACGATGGACTCGGGGGAGGGCGGAGGGGGCGCGGAGCTCATGGCAGCGGGCATCTGACGGGCAGATCCATCATAGGCGGGAGCGGGCTCCGATACCGTGAATGGCCGGCAGTGACTGCCTGCCGCGGCTTCCCGGCAACACGCGGGAACCATTGCATTGCCGGGGTTACTTACCTTTTGCCCGCTCGTTGCAGAGGAAGGAATCGTTGCTCCATGGCGTATCCCTATCAGGAAATTCCGGCACAGCCCGTCTGCGAGAGCGTGCTGCCGTCCACGGTGCATGAACCGTTCATGCTGGTGGTGCGCACGGCCCAAAGCCTGGGGTTGGAAGCCGGCGTGGACCCCGAGGTTCATGCCCGGCAGTTGGCGCACGAAGGGCTGGCATATGTCGAGGCCACGCTGGCGCACCTCAAGCAAGCCATCCGCAGGCTGCCGGTGCATTGCGCCGCACATCTGAGTCTTCTTGATCAGCTCGTCCAGACACAGTTGGCCATTGCCCGCGTCCAGGGAAAACAAAGTGCAGCGCCGGACTATCCCGGTATCGAGCGCCGGGCCGGCCAAGCACCTTTTGATGCAGACGCAGGGTCGGCAGATCGGGCCCAGGGGCAGGGGGCGTAAGCGTCGTCCCAAGGTATGCCGCAATGCAGGGAACCATCGGCTCCGTGATGTTACTCAAGCCAGACCCCCTGTGTTTTCACGCTCCCATGATTGTTTCGCCATGTCATCTTCCTACCAGCAGCTTCTGACGGAGCTGGCCCAGCATATCGGTCTGGATGGCCCGAGCCTGCTGGCCCAGCAGGAGATCGATATCGATGGACTGGGGATCTTCCTGCAGCCCAGTGGGGAGGAAGAAGCGCAGGAACTGCGGCTGTGCTCGGTGTTGGCGCCACTGCCGCAGCAGCGGATCGCGGAAGTGGCCTGCACGCTGCTGCAGGCCAATCACCTGTGGGTGGGAACGGGCGGGGGCACCTTGGGTCTGTCGCCTGCGGGAGATATGGTGACCTGGTGCGTGTGCCTGCCCTTGCAGGATCTGGACGCGGCCACCCTGGCGGCCTTGCTGGCGGACTTCGCCAGGCTGGGCCTGGCATGGGTGCAATATCTCGAGGCGGATGTGGGCGCAGCGCAGGAGTTGCAAATACCTCAGTCGACGATGCTGTTCACCATGCATGCCTGAAAGGCATCAGGCGAAACCATGAATGCCATCGCCCAGGTGTCGGTCGACACCTCTTTCACGATTGCCCTACCCAACGCGGCTCCCGAGGCAGGCCGGGCATCCGCGGCTGTTTCCGCCCATATGTACGACGCACAGAGCGGCATGGGCGCAATGCAAGGCAGCCAGATTCGCGTGGGCTCCGGTACGGCATCCGGGCCGGCAGCATTTTCCCAGTTGCCGAACGAAGTGCAGCAGGCCGCTGCCGACGTGCGGTTGCAGGCACCGCGCACCCCGCAGGCCAGGCAGGCGGTTCTCGAACGACCCGCGGCGCGGCCACAGCCTTCGTTGTCCACTTCGGCGCTGTATGTGTCCCGGCCGGGTGGCTTGGCGACGAGTTTTGCGGTCCTTGAGACGCTGGTGAAACATGCCGATGAAGCTGGCACGAAATTGACCCGCGAGGAAATCAAAGGCTACGTGGCCCTGGGCGAGCACGCCGTCCATGCCCTCCAGCAGCCGTCTGCGCTTGCCCGTCGGCTTGGCGAAACCGTGGTGCATTCCGTAAACCCGCCCTTGGTGCTGTCGCCCAATTTGGAGACTGCGCGCGGCATTTCCTGGTATGTGGCTGCCTGTGCGGCGCAACAGGATGTGAATCAGAAAGCCACGCGTTCAGCCACTGTGGTCAACGGCGAGGAGGTTACCAACCTGACGCTCAAGGGAGCCTTTGTGTTCAAGGACCCCAACAACGCGATCCACAACTTTCTGCAGTCCAGCCCGCTGGCCTACTCGCGCATCTCCAGCCATTTCCATGAGCGCTCGGCCAGTGAAATCGGGTTCTTGGGGCCAGACCAGCGCGGCATCGAGGACTATGACCGACGCCTGCCAGGCCAGAACGGTGCCATGCTGTTCGACAAGCTCAAGGGCGAGCCAGGCAAGGAGGAAATGTTCTTCAAGATCGAGAGCAAGGGGTTTCCCGACGTGTTCAGCAGCTCGAAGCGGGTGGACGACCAAGGCATGGGCCGCGGCACCTTCTGGAAGGCTTTCAAGCGCTGGATCGGGCATTGCATCAACTTTGTCACGACCCGCAACACGGGTGCGGGAGGAGTAGACCGCAAGGAGCATGTCCACAAGGGCCTTTTGAAAACGCCTGTGCATGAACCGTTCATGCAGGTGGTGAAAAGCGCAGCAAAGCTCGGACTGGTGACAGACGTGGGCAAGCACGCAGAGCAGGCGGAAAAAATAGGACTGCCCCACTTGGAGAGCACGCTGGCCGAGCTCAAGACGGCCATTGGCGGGGTGCGCGAACTGTCCAATGAGCACGTAGCCCTGTTCCATGGTCTCGTCGAGGCCCAGTTGGCCATCGTTACCGCCAAGGCAGAGCTGGGCGCACAGTCGGACCATCTGGGCATCAAGCGCCGGGGCGCCGAGACGCATATTGATCTGAATTCGCCGCAGGTCCATCGGCAAGAGGCGCACAAAAACCTCGTGGCGCTCGAGCCCGAGCTGAGCACTGCGCAGGATTTGCTCGTGCCGTACACTCCTCCGGCTGGCGTCACTGGCAAGCACACCATTCCCGCGGGTGTGAACATCGTCGCCGTGAAGGACTGGAACCGTAACGGCTTTGCCGTCAACGGCACCGTCTATCCGGGCCAGGGAAACCCTGGCAATGTCTCTTCGCATCAGGATGGAGAGTCCTCCACACTGGAGCAGGGATGCAGCGCTTTCGTGCAAGCCTGCGGCGGCAACCCCGTGGCTGCAGAATGGATCAGCCGGTTTGCGCACCAGGGCCTGGCCGTGCCCATGCTGCAATATCTGAACAAGGAGCCGTTGGGAACGGTGGGGAACGGAGTGCTGGTGTCGAGTGGCACGCAGCGCTTTGCGATCGACACGCTGCCCGACGGCGCGGTGGAACTGACCATGGACTACCGCTACCAAAACAGCGAAGAGGATCCCAAGCCACTGCTTGTAGGCGAGGACCTCGTGTACATGGACAAGCGAGCCAGCTTGAGTGCGACGGTCACGCTGCGCTTCGACAACCCCGCCGCGTATACGTCCACAGAGGTGCCGGTGCCTGTGATCAGTGCGCCGCTGACTTACACCACATCGCACTTTTCCCGTAAGTAATCGATGTCGGCCGCGCGGGCCGGCCCAGGCATGCGCGGATGCACCCGCCCAGGTACAGGGGCGTTGGTCGGGCAAGGCAGAAAGCAGTCAGGCTGCGCTGCACAATGGTTTCAAGGGCCGCTGGTTTTGCGGTCCGCATCGTTTCCTGAAAACCATTCCATGATTCCTGCCTCCGACACGCCGCGCGCCTGGCCCCTGCCTCTGCCGGCGAATTTCCGCATCCAGGACTTCCTTGCCTTCCACGCGCGTGACCGCGAGGCGCTGGCCGAGCAGGTCGGGCCGGCGTCGCTGCGCAAGGGGCTGCTGTGGCGCGGGCAGCCGGGCTGCCTGCGGATCGACTTTGCACCGGGCGCGGCGCAGGTACGGTGGCATATTTCAGCTGCCGATGATGCGGTGGCTGCCCAGGAATTGTTGCCCATGGTGCGGCGAATGCTGGGCCTGACGCAGCAGGTCACTACCTTTGAGGCGCAATGGGCCGCGCATCCCCAGCTCGGGCCGGTGCTCGCGCGCCAGGCGGGCCTGCGCGTGCCGGTCACGGCCACGCCTTTCGAGGCTGTGGCGTGGGCCATCATGGGCCAGCAGATCAGCGTGGCCGCCGCGGTCTCGCTGCGCCGGCGGCTGATTCTGGCGGCCGATCTGCGCCACGCAAGCGGGTTGTATTGCCATCCGCAGGCCGCACAGGTGCTGGCGCTGGGCGGCGAGCGCCTGCGCGCGGCGGGCCTGTCGCAGGCCAAGGCGCAGAGCCTGCTGGCGGTGTGCAGCGCCGTGCAGGCCGGCGCCTTGCCGCTCGACGCCTGGGCCGCTGCGCCGCAGCTGCCGGTGGCCGAGATCCGCACGGCGCTGCTGGCGATCAAGGGCATCGGCCCGTGGACCGTCAGCTATGCGTTGCTGCGCGGCTTTGGCTGGCTCGATGGCTCGCTGCATGGCGACGTGGCGGTGCGCCGCGGCATCGCGCAGCTGCTGCAGACCGATGTGGATCAGGCGCGCGCCGAAGCCTGGCTCGCGCCCTTTGCGCCCTGGCGCGCGCTGGTGGCGGCGCATCTGTGGGCGATGCTGTCCATGAACGCGTGAATCAGGGGCTCAGGTCACAGCCTGGCGCTGATGAAAGCGCGCATCGCGCCATTCACCGCTATCGAGCACCTGGTGCAGCTGCTCCACCGCATTCCACACATCCTCGAAGCCCAGATACAGCGGCGTGAAGCCAAAGCGCAGGATGTCCTGGTGCAGGCCGCCATCGCCCTGGCGGAAGTCGCCGATCACGCCGCGCGCGATCAGCGCCTGCACGATCGCGTAGGCGCCGCTACCCTGTCCGTCCACGCCCAAGCCTTCAGCGCGCGTGAGGCAGACCTGCGAGCCGCGCCTGTCATGCGCCAGCGGCGTCGCCAGGTCCAGGCCGTGGCCGCTGCAGCGCTGCTCGACCAGCGCGATGAACAGGTCGGTCAGCGCCAGCGACTTGGCGCGCAGCACCGGCATGCCGCCCAAGGCTTGCGCGGCGCTGAACACGTCGAGGCCGCATTGCAATGCTGACAGACTGAGGATCGGCGGGGTGCCGCACAGATAGCGTTGGATGCCCTCGGCCGGCGCATAACGCGGCGTGAACGCAAACGGCGCGGCGTGGCCGAACCAGCCCGCGAGCGGCTGCGCGCAGCGGTTCACGACGCGCGGATGCGCCCAGACAAAGGCCGGCGCGCCCGGGCCGCCGTTGAGGTATTTGTAGCCGCAGCCGACGGCGAAATCGGCATCGGCTGCATGCAGGTCGATGGGCACCGCGCCCGCGCTGTGGCACAGGTCCCAGACGCAGAGGATGCGCCGTGCATGCGCCGCGGCAGTGATCTGCGCCATGTCGTGCATTGCGCCGGTGCGGTAGTTGACCTGGGTCAGCAGCAGGATGGCGGTGTCGTCATCGAGTGCGCGCAGGATTTCCCCGGGCTCGAGCAGCACCAATTGCAGGCGGTGCTGGCGGCAGATCGACTCCGCGATATAGAGGTCGGTCGGGAAGTTGCTGCGCTCGGTCAGCAGCTTCCTGCGTGCCGGGCCGTCTTCGGCCGCGATGTGCGCCGCGGCGCTGAGCACCTTGAACAGGTTGACCGAGGTCGTGTCGGCGAACACCAGCTCGTCCCGGCGCGCGCCGACCCAGGGCGCGAACTGGTTGCCCAGGCGCTGCGGCAGATCGACCCAGCCGGCCTTGTTCCAGGAGGTGATCAGGTCCTGTGCCCATTCCTGCTCCACGACCTGCGCCACGCGCGCCGCCGTTGCCCTGGGCGCCAAGCCCAGCGAATTGCCATCGAGATAGATCTGGCCCGCGGGCAGTACGAACCGATCGCGCAGCGCGCGCAGCGGGTCCTGGTTGTCGCGTTCGCGGCAGTCTTGCAGGGTCGTTGTCATGGGTAGGCTCGGGGCAGGGCGCGCAGCACGGCTCTCACGGGCGAGGCATCGGCCTGCGTCAGCTTGAGCGGCAGCGCGATCAGTTCATAGTCGCCTTCGGGCACGGCATCGAGCACGAGGTTCTCGAGCACGCGCAGGCCGCGCCGGCGGATCACCTGGTGGCTCTCCAACGCCTTGCTGCTCGCGGGATCGATGCTGGCGGTGTCGATGCCGATCAGCTGCACGCCCAGATCGGCCAGGCGCTCGATGGTGTCGGGCGCATACGCCGCCAGGGCATCGTCCCAGCCGGTGGGTGCCTGCTGATAGGTGCGCACCAGCACGCGCGGCGGCAGCTCCGGCGTGATCGCATGCGCGAGGTCGTGCCAGTGCAGCAGCGGCCCGCGCGCAATGGCATGGATCACGCGGCACGGGCCCAGAAAGGGGGCGAGATCGACCGCGCCAATCGCCGCGCCTTCGGGGTCGTAGTGCAGCGGCGCATCGGCATGCGCGCCGATGTGCGGCGACAGCGTGATGGCGCTGACGTTGACCGGGCAATCGGGCGCGATCGTCGCGCACCACTGCTGGCTGTAGCGCGTGTCGCCCGGGAACACCGGGCTGGCGCTGTGGATCGGCGGGGAGATGTCCCAGAGTGACTGTGGCATGGTCGTTCCACTGTAACCCGCCGGCCGCGCGCGGCTGTCAGTGCGCAGGTAGCGGGCGCCGTCGGAACCAGACCGCATGGACCAGCAGCAGCACGCCCAGGAAAGGCACGCCGGTCAGCAGCGTGAGGTGGAATTCTTCGGTGAAGTAGGTCGTGAGCAGCACGCCCAGCATCAGCGCCGCGCCCAGCAGCGTCAGCACCGGAAAACCCCACATGCGAAATGTCAGCGGCCCGCGGCCCTCGGCCTGCCAGCGCGCGCGGAAGAACAGGTGCGTGACGAACACCATGAACCAGGTGAACATCGCGCCGAACATCGCAATCGACATCATCCAGACCAGCGATTTCTCGGGCTGCCAGACGTTGAGCACCATGGCGACGGCAATGCCCGCGCAGGACACGGCAATCGCGCGGGTTGGCACGCCGCGCGCGTTGAGCCGGCCCAGGCCTGCGGGCGCATAGCCGCCGCGCGAGAGGCTGAACATCATGCGCGAAGTGACATAGAGCTGGCTGTTCATCGCCGACAGCGCCGCGACCAGCACGACGAAATTGAGCACATGCGCGGCGCCCGGGATGCCGATGATCTCCATCACGCGCACGAAAGGGCTGCGGTCGGTGCCGGCCGCATGCCAGGGCACGATTGCCAGCATCAAGGCCAGCGTCAGCAGATAGAACAGCACCAGCCGCAGCACGGTGGTGCGAAACGCGCTGGTGATCGCCTGCTGCGGATCGCGCGCCTCGCCCGCAGCCACCGCGATGGCCTCCAGGCTCAGGTAGCTGAAGATCGCGACGATCACGCCGACCCAGCAGCCCCACAGGCCGTTGGGGAAGAAGCCGCCCTGCGCGGTGTAGTGGTGAAAGCCGATGTCCGGGCGCTGCGTGCCAAACACCACATAGGCGCCGATCAGGATGAAGGCCACGATGGCCACGATCTTGATCATCGAGAACACATACTCGACCTGGCCAAAGGCCTTGACGCTCGAGGCGTTGACCGCGACCAGCGCCGCCGAGAACACCGCGACCCAGAGCCAGCGCGGCGCGTCGGGAAACCAGTAACCCATGTAGAGCCCGACGGCCGTGACTTCCATGCCCACGGCCAAGACCACCGCGGCCCAGTAGGCATAGCGCACGAGAAAGCCGGCCCAGGGCGCGATGTAGTGCTCGGCATACGCCCCAAACGAGCCCGAGGTGGGATGGGCAACCGTCATCTCCGCCAGGCAGCCCATCAGCAGCAGCGCGATCAGCGCGCCGATCGCATAGCTCAGCAGCACGCTTGGGCCCGCGAAGCCGATCGCGAACGCGCTGCCCATGAACAGCCCTGTGCCGATCGCGCCGCCAATCGCGATCATGACCATCTGCGCGCCGCTCAGGTGCTGCTGCAGGCCGGTCTCGCGCTGCTGGATTTGTTCAAAGCTGGCCATGGCGGAATCTTTCTGCACGCATGGTAGCGGCAGCGGAGGAGGGAGCAAGTTCACTCGCAAAACGCAATCGACGGGCCCAACTCAAACGGTAATCATCCGTTCGTCCTGAGCCCGTCGAAGGATGACGGTCAACCAGTTTCAGCCGACCTGGCGGCCCAGCAAAAGGTACTCCATCAACGCCTTCTGCACATGCATCCGATTTTCCGCCTCTTCCCAGACCACCGATTGCGGCCCGTCGATGATTTCCGCCTCGACTTCCTCGCCGCGGTGCGCGGGCAGGCAGTGCATGAACAGCGCATCGTGGCGCGCCGCAGCCATCATCTCGGCGTCCACGCACCAGTCGGCAAAGGCCTTCTTGCGCGCTTCGTTCTCGGCTTCGAAGCCCATGCTGGTCCAGACATCGGTCGTGACCAGGTCGGCGCCGGCGCAGGCCTCGAGCGGGTCCTTGAAAACCGCGTAGCTGCCGGGGTTGGCGGCCTTGCCGTTGAAGGCCAGGTGCTCGTCGACCTCATAGCCGCCGGGCGTGCTCAGATGGACCTTGAAGCCCAGCAGGTCGGCGGCTTGCAGCCAGGTGTTGGCCATGTTGTTGCCGTCGCCGACCCAGGCCACGGTCTTTCCCTGGATCGAGCCGCGGTGCTCGATGAAGGTGAAGATGTCGGCCAGGATCTGGCAGGGGTGGAACTCGTTGGTGAGGCCGTTGATGACCGGCACGCGCGAGTATTCGGCAAAGCGCTCGATGCGCTCCTGGCCGAAGGTGCGGATCATCACCAGATCGGTCATGCGGCTGATGACGCGCGCGCTGTCCTCGATCGGCTCGGAGCGGCCGAGCTGGCTGTCGCTCGAGGTCAGGTGGACCACCGAGCCGCCGAGCTGATACATGCCGGCCTCGAAGCTCACGCGGGTGCGCGTGCTGGCCTTCTCGAAGATCATGGCCAGCGTGCGGTCGCCCAGCGTGTGGTGCTTCTCGTAGCCCTTGAACTTCTTCTTGATCAGCGCCGCGCGCTCGAACAGGTAGGCGTATTCCTCGGCCGTGAGATCGCTGAATTGGAGGTAATGCTTCATAAGTTCATTTTCATGTTCAGGCGGCCAGCGCGGAGTGCACCAGCGGCAGCAGCCGCTCGACGATCTCGTCGGCTTCCTGCGTCGTCAGGATCAGCGGCGGCACCAGGCGGATCACGGTGTCGGCCGTCACGCTCAGCAGCAGGCCAGCGGCCGCGCCCTGGGCGATCAGCTGGCCGCAGGGCTTGGCCAGCTCGATGCCGATCATCAGGCCCTGGCCGCGGATGTCGACCACACCCTCGACCCCACCGAGCTTTTCGCGCAGCGCCGCCTTGAGGTGTTCGCCGACGCGGCTTGCATGCTCCAGCAGCCCGTCTTCTTCCATGATGCGGATGGTTTCGATGCCCGCGCACATGGCCAGTGGATTGCCGCCAAAGGTCGAGCCATGGTTGCCCGGCTTGAGCACCTCGGCGGCCTTGTTATGGGCGACGACGGCGCCGACCGGCACGCCCGAGCCCAGGCCCTTGGCCAGGGTCATGACGTCGGGCACGATGCCGGCCCACTGGTGGGCAAACCACTTGCCGGTGCGGCCCATGCCGGCCTGCACTTCGTCGAGGATCAGCAGCCAGCCGCGCGCATCGCACAGCGCGCGCACCTGCTGCAGGTACTCGGCGCGCATCGGGTGCAGGCCGCCTTCGCCCTGGATCGGCTCCATCATCACGGCGGTGATGTTGGCATTGCCTTCGGTCGCGGACAGCAGGCCCTCGTAGTCATTGGGAGCCACGCGGATAAAGCCTTCGAGCAGCGGACCGAACCCGTCGCGCACCTTGGCGTTGCCCGTGGCAGTCATGGTGGCAATCGAGCGGCCGTGGAACGCATGGTCATAGACCACGATCTCGGGGCGCGCGATGCCCTTGTCGACACCGTACTTGCGCGCGATCTTGATCGCCGCCTCGTTGGCTTCGAGACCCGTGCTGCAGAAGAACACGTTGGTCATCGCCGAACGCTCGACCAGCAGCTTCGCCAGGGTTTCCTGGCCGGGCACATGGTAGTAGTTCGAGGTGTGGATCAGCTTCGTGAGCTGCTGCTGCAGCGCCGGCACCAGCCGCGGGTGATTGTGGCCCAGCGTGTTCACGGCAATGCCGCCAAGCGCATCGAGGTATTCCTTGCCATTGACGTCCCAGACGCGGCAGCCTTGGCCTCGTTCCAGAGCAATCGGGACGCGGCCATAGGTGTTCATCACGTGGGGCGAGGTAGCCTCGATGAAAGCGGTCATTGCAAAAATCTCCCAGAATGCAGGGGCGGCATGGACATTGCGTCCAGTGCCCGGGTTGAGCGAACTACAATTTTAGATGGACGCGGCAGGATGAAAATTGAGGAATACGCACTACAGCCGTGCAAAGGGCCCATCGGGTGCCCGGTTGCCTGGGCTAACTCTTGTATAAGAGTTAGAATCTTCCATTGATCTGCCGGCGGCGATCCCGCCCGGGTCACATCACTTTGCACAACGATACCGATGGTCTCCCCCAACTCACAAGAACTGTTCATCCAGGGCCTGACCCGGGATGGAAAAACCTTCAGGCCCAGCGACTGGGCAGAGCGCCTGGCCGGCGTCATGAGCCAGTTCCGCCCTGGGGGGGCGCGGCCCGGCAGCCATCTGAGCTATTCGCCCTGGTGCATTCCCACGACGCTCAACGGCACCAAGTGCGTGGTGCTGCATGCCGACCTGCGCGAGCACGAGCCCATGGCCTGGGATTTCGTGATCAATTTCGCCAAGGACAATGACCTGCAGATCGCAGAGGCTTGCTTGCTGCCGGATGTGCCCAAGGGGTGATTTGGTGCGTCAACATCTCTACAGAGCCGGCTTTTGAGTCGGCTTTTTTGTGGGTGCGGTGTTAGGCAGGTATCGCGCCCTGAAACGCCCTTCGACAAGCTCAGGGCGAACGGTGGTGAGGCGCTTGGCGGTCCGTGTTTAACCGTTCGTGGTGAGCCTGTCGAACCATGAACGGCCAGCCCTCAAGAAAAAAACACCCCCCACAACGAAAAAACCGCCTCAAGAGGCGGTTTCTACGTTCGCTGACAGCGCACCCGTTACAAACGGCAGATGGCTTGCGCCATCCGTGCGATTGCTTAAATGTGGTTAAGCGGCCAGAGCCAGGGCCTTGACCTTGGCGGACAGACGGCTCTTGTCGCGAGCTGCCTTGTTCTTGTGGAAGATACCCTTGTCGGCAATGGTATCCAGCACGGACTGTGCCTTGGCAAACAGTTCCGATGCCTTGGTCTTGTCGCCGGCCAGAACAGCCTTTTCGACGTTCTTGACAGCGGTACGGTACTTCGAGCGCAGCGAGGTGTTCGCGGCGTTCAGGACGACGTTCTGGCGGGCGCGCTTGCGGCCCGATGCCAGGCGGGGGTTCTTTTTCTTGGGTTTAGCAGATGCCATGATTCAAATTCCTAAGTGTCTGAGGATGATGTCAGCGAAGCCGGCGATTGTAGCATCTGTTGCAGCCCGCGGCGAATGCGCCGGCGGCAAACCCGCACAAGGCATACACTGCGCGGGTGTCACTGCTCAAAGCCGCCTCCACCGTCTCGCTGTTCACGCTCGCTTCCCGGGTCACCGGGCTGCTGCGCGACCTGCTCATGGCCTCCATGTTCGGCGCCAACGCGCTGACCGACGCCTTCAACGTCGCCTTCCGTATTCCCAACCTGTTCCGGCGCCTGTTTGCCGAAGGGGCGTTCAGCCAGGCCTTCGTGCCGGTGCTCGCCGCGACCAAGGCCAAGGAGGGCGACGAGGCCACGCGCCTGCTGATCGCCAACGTCGCCACCGTATTGACCTGGGCGCTGGTGCTGACCTGCGTGCTGGGCGTGCTGGGCGCGCCGCTGCTGGTCTGGCTGCTCGCCAGCGGGCTGCAGCAGGAAGGCGCGAGCTACGACGCGGCCGTGCGCATGACGCGCTGGATGTTCCCCTATATCGGCTTCATGTCGCTGGTCGCGCTGTCGGCCGGCGTGCTCAACACCTGGAAGCGCTTCGTCGTGCCCGCGGCCACGCCGGTGCTGCTCAACATCAGCATGATCGGTGCGGCGCTGGTCGGCGCGCCCTGGTTCGCGGCGCGCGGCATCGAACCGATCTATGCGATGGCGGTGGGCGTCATGTTTGGCGGCGTGCTGCAGCTGGCGGTGCAGCTGCCCGCGCTGCGGCGCCTGGGCCTGCTGCCGCGTATCGGGCTGCGCTGGGGCGCGGTGCGCACAGCCTGGCACGACGCGGGGGTGCGCCGCATCCTGTCGCTGATGGCGCCGGCGCTGCTGGGCGTGGGCGTGGCGCAGATCTCGCTGATGATCAACACGCAGATCGCGTCCTACCTCGCGCCGGGCAGCGTGTCATGGCTGTTCTATGCCGACCGGCTGATGGAATTTCCCACGGCGCTGCTCGGCGTGGCGCTGGGTGTAGTGCTCACGCCACAACTGGCCGCGGCCAGGGCGGCGTCGGACAACGAGCGCTATTCGGCCATGCTGGACTGGGGCCTGCGCCTGGTGCTGGTGCTGGCCGTGCCCTGCGCGGTGGCGCTGCTGGTGTTTGCCCAGCCGCTGGTGGCCACTCTGTTCCACCGCGGCGCGCTGACCGACCGCGATGTCGGCAAGATCGCGCTGGCGCTGGCCGGCTATGGCGCCGGGCTCGTGGGCCTGGTGGCGATCAAGGTGCTGGCGCCCGCGTACTACGCGAGCCAGGACATCCGCACGCCGGTCAAGATCGCCGTGGTGGTGCTGGTCATCACCCAGCTGCTGAACCTGGCGCTCGTACCCTGGCTCGCGCACACCGGGCTCGCGCTGTCGATCGGCCTGGCGGCACTGGTCAACGCGGCCTGGCTGCTGGTGGTGCTGCTGCGCCGCGGCACCTTCCGCCCGCGCCCGGGCTGGGGCAAGCTGGCGCTGCAGGTGCTCGCGGCCAGCCTGCTGCTGTCGGGGCTGCTGGGCTGGAGCGCGCAGGCGCTCGACTGGATCGGCCTGCGCGGCAATGACCTGCAGCGCATGGGCTGGCTCGCGCTGACGATGCTCGCGGCGGCGGTGCTGTATTTCGGCGCGCTGTGGGTATCGGGCCTGAAACTGCGGCAGCTGTTGCATCGGTAGCAGTTGCTTACGCGGTTTTTCGCTATAAGGTAGGCACACCGTGGCTGCCGGAAAAACCGGACAGGCCGCCCTCCCACTTGCGCCCGTCGGCGCCTGGTCGTACAAGGACAGCATGTCACTGCGTTTCGATGCGCCTTCTTCCCTGCAGTACTTTGCCACCCTGGTGCAAAGCGACGAACAGTTGCCGCTGATGGAAGCCGCCATCTGCATTGCCCAGGACGAGTTCCCCGAGCTCGACATCCAGGCAGTGCTGGCCGACATCGACCAGATGCAGATGCGCCTCACGCGCCATCTCGCGGGCGCGCATACGCCTTTGCAGCGCCTGAAGGTCGTCAACCATTTTTTCTTTGGCGAGATGGGTTTTGGCGGCAACGTCAACAACTACTACGCGCCCGAGAACAGCTACATCCCGGTGGTGCTGGCGACACGCCGCGGCATTCCCGTGAGCCTGGCGCTGGTGTGGCTCGAGCTGGCCCAGGCCGCGGGGCTGCAGGCCGCGGGCATTGCGTTTCCCGGCCACTTCCTGCTCAAGGTGGGACTGCCCGAGGGCCAGGTGGTCATGGACCCGCTGACGGGCACCTCGTTTTCGGCGCAGGAGCTGGCGCAGCGGCTCGAGCCCTTCGGGCTGGGGCGCGGGCGCCGCGAGGACAACATTCCACTGGGCCTGCACCTGCAGGCGGCCACGCCGCGCGACATCCTCGAGCGGCTGCTGCGCAATCTCAAGGAAATCTACTTCGCGCAAAGCCAGTGGGCGCTGCTGACGGCCACGCTCGACCGGCTGATCGTGCTGCTGCCCGACGACTGGGCCGAATACCGCGACCGCGGCGCGGTGCTGGCCGAGCAGGGCCGCACGCGCGAGGCGGTGGCCGATTGGGAGACCTACCTGGAGCATGCAGGGGACCGGCCGGATGCGGGGTTGATTGCGAATCGGCTGGCGGTGCTGCGGGGTTAAAAGAAGGCCATCGCGCACATTCGGGGCCTATGAAAGGGCGCACCCACCGGCGCCGGGCCGCCCCAAGCCGGTGACGGCCCCCTTGGGGGGCAGCGGCTACGCGCAGCGAGCAAGCGTGGGGGCCATTTACACCAGCCTGCGCGCCTCGAGCTCTTTTTTCAGATACGCATAGAACAGCGGCGCCGCCACCAGCCCCGCCGGACCGAACACCGCCTCGGCGACGAACATCACCGACAGCAGCTCCCACACGCCCATGTGCGTGCGCCGGCCGACGACCTTGGCGTTGATCACGTACTCGGCCTTGTGGATCAGGATCAGGAAGCCCAGGCAGGCCGCGGCCGCCACGGGCGACACCGACAGGCCGACCAGCGTGATCACGGCGTTGCACAGCAGGTTGCCGACGATCGGGATCAGGCCGGCAAAGAAGGTCAGCATGATCAGCGCCGGCGTATAGGGCAGCGCCAGATCCCAGTGGGGCAGCACCAGCAGCAGGAACAGCGCCGTCAACACGGCGTTGAGGGTGGCGATCCAGAACTGGGCCGCAACGATCTGCGCGAAGGCTTCGCCAAACAGCATGATGCGCTGGTAGAGCGCATCGACCAGCGGTGGGCGCTGCAGCGGGATATGGCGCACGGCGGCCAACGCGCCGATCAACAGGCCGACATAGGCGTGCAGCAGGCCCGAGAGCCAGGCGCGCCCGGCAATGGCCAGCACCCCGGCCTTGGCGCCGAGGTAGGAAGCAATCATGGTCTGGATCTCGCGCGCGCCGTCGGGCAGCTGGCTCGCGATGTCGGGTGGCAGCTTGTGGCGCAGCTCGAGCACGGTGCGCGCCAGGTAGTCGAGCAGTTCCTTGTACTGCTGCGGCGCCTCGACGATGTAGCCGCGGGTGTGGGGCAGGGCGCTGGTCAGCAGCGCCAGCGGCGCGAGCACGACCAGCGCGGCGGCCACCACCTGCGCCCAGTGCGGCAGGTAGCCGCGCGGGCGGCGGCGCTGCACGCGCGCCAGCAGCCGGGCCAGCGCCCGCGTGAGCATGAAGCCCACGCACACGCTCAGCAGGCCGGGCAGCAGGCCCTGCCACATGACCAGCAGCAGGGTGGCAGCCATCAGCAGATAGCTGGCGTTCACCACGCTGCGCGAAGTTGTCTGGGGAAGTTCTTCTCGGGTGACAGGAAGGTTATCGGACATCTGGGCGCAGGGTGGTCAGGCGGGTCAGCGCACTTCGACGGGCTGACCGTCACCGCGCGCAGCGATATGCCCAATGGTATAGACGATTTCGCCCAGGCCTTGCAAGGTCGCCGCAGTGGCCTCGGCTTGCTCGGCCGACACCACCACCACCATGCCGATGCCGTTGTTGAAGGTGCGGTTCATTTCGACGGCGTCGATGCCGGCGGTGGCCTGCAGCCACGCGAACAGCTCGGTCTGGGGCCAGCTGCCGGCGTCCAGATGCGCGGCCAGGCCTTCGGGCAGCACGCGCGGGATGTTTTCCAGCAGGCCGCCGCCGGTGATGTGGGCCAGCGCCTTGATCGGGTGCTGGGCCAGCGCTGCGAGCACGTTCTTGACGTACAGGCGCGTGGGCTCCATCACCGCGTCCTTGAAGGGCTTGCCGTCGAGCGTGGCGGGCAACGTGCCGCCGGCCTCGGCGCGCTCGATGCACTTGCGCACCAGGCTGAAGCCGTTGGAATGCACGCCGGCCGAAGCCAGGCCCAGCACGACGTCGCCGGCCTGCACGTCCTGACCCGTGAGGATCTTGGATTTTTCGACCGCGCCGACCGCGAAGCCCGCGAGGTCGTATTCGCCTTCGGGGTACATGCCGGGCATTTCAGCGGTTTCGCCGCCGATCAGCGCGCAGCCCGAGAGCTCGCAGCCGCGCGCGATGCCGCCGACCACGGCCGCGGCGGTGTCCACGTCGAGCTTGCCGCAGGCAAAGTAGTCCAGGAAGAACAGCGGCTCGGCGCCCTGCACCAGCACGTCGTTGACGCTCATGGCCACCAGGTCGATGCCCACGGTGTCGTGCATGTTCCACTCGAATGCCAGGCGCAGCTTGGTGCCCACGCCATCGGTGCCCGAAACCAGCACGGGTTCCTTGTAGCGCTTGGGCACTTCGAACAGTGCGCCAAAACCGCCAATGCCGGCCATCACGCCTTCGCGCATGGTCTTCTTGGCCAGCGGCTTGATGCGCTCGACCAGGGCATCGCCGGCAACGATGTCGACGCCGGCGTCTTTGTAGGAAATGGGAGTGGGGGTGGCAGAAGAGCTCATGGATGGGTCAGTGCAGTGGGCCCGGCAGGGGCGGAACTGGGGGATTTTACGACTCCAGCCCGAGCTGCGGCCAGGCATGGGGCGGCTTTCAAGGGCTTTTCACCGGGTCTGTGCAGCCCGGCTGTGTGCTTTGGCCGCGCGCGCAGACTAAAATCGGCAGCGGTGCGGCCCAGGTCGCACCTTCCGAGCCCTGGCGCACGCATCTGCGCCAGGGGCCTTTTGCTCTGTCGTCTGTAATGTTGCCGAACTTCCCCTTGCCAGCCTGTTGCGCACGGCCCCTCCTGGTCCCAGGCAGGAGGGCGTGCCGCGTATGCCATTCATGAAGCAGATGGCGCTGGATATCGGCCTGGCAACGAGTCCTTCGCTGTCGCGGTTCTTTGCCGGCCCGAACACGGCGGTGCTCCAGCACCTGCGGCTGTGGGTCGGCGAGGGCCGTGGCCCGATGCCGCGCTCGCCCGTGCCGACCTATCTGTGGGGCGAATCGGGCTCGGGCAAGACGCATCTGCTCAAGTCGGTACGCGAAGCGCTGCGCGATCAAGGGGCCATTGTGGGCTGGATGGATGCGTCCATCGGATATCCTCCGGAGTTCGACGAGCGCTGGTCGGCGGTGCTGATGGACGACGTGCATCTGTACACCCCGATGCAGCAGGCGCGCGCCTTCAACTGGTTCGTCAATGCGACCAGCCCGGCCACCGGCATCCCGCGCTGGGTGCTGGGCGCGGGCGAGCTGCCGCCGGCGGACCTGAAGCTGCGCGAGGACCTGCGCAGCCGCCTGGGCTGGGGCCATGTGTTCCAGCTGCGGCTGCTGGACGAACCCGCGCGCCGCGCGGTGCTGCGCCAGGAGGCCGATTCGCGCGGCGTGTTTCTCGGCGACGACGTGATGGATTACATGCTCAAGCGTTTCTCGCGCGATCTGGGCAGCCTCATGCAGTTGCTCGACATGCTCGATGGCTTTGCGCTGCGCAACAAGCGCGCCATCACCATTCCATTGCTCAAGACGATGTTGGAGACCGAGTAGCCAGCGCTGCCAGGCCTCATTTTCTGGAACCCCATGCCATCACCTTCCGTGCCCGGTCCCGCGCCCCTTGCCCGCCCGCGGCTTGCGCTGTTCGATCTGGACCACACCCTGCTGCCGCTCGACTCGGATTACGAGTGGGGCGTGTTCACCACGCGCATCGGCTGGACGGACCCCGAGGAATTCGGGCGCCGCAACGATGCGTTCTACGCCGACTACCAGGCCGGCACCCTCGACGTGCATGACTACGTGCGCTTCGCGACCGAGGCGGTGCGCGTGCGCGGCGCCGAGGCCGCGACCCAGGCCCACGCGCAGTTCATGCGCGAAGTGATCGCGCCCGCGATCCACCCGGCGGCGCGCGCGCTGATCCAGGCGCACCGCGACGCGGGCGACGAGATCGTGATCGTCACCGCGACCAACGAGTTCATCACGCGCCCGATCGCGCAGGCGCTGGGCGTGGAGCAACTGCTCGCGGTACAGCTCGCGCGCGACGCCGCGGGCTGGATCACGGGCGACATCGACGGCCACCCGACCATGCGCGAGGGCAAGGTGCTGCGCATGCAGCAGTGGCTGGCGCAGCGCGGGCTGGACTGGGACGCGGTGGAAAGCACTTTCTACAGCGACTCCATGAACGACGTGCCCTTGCTCGAAAAAGTGGACCATCCGGTCGCCACCAACCCCGACGCGCGCCTGCGCGCCCTGGCCCTGGAGCGCGGTTGGCGCATACTGGACCTGTTTACTGAACACCCATGATCAAAAACTTCATCGACAAACTGCTGGGCAAGCCCGGCCCCGGCGCGCGTGCGCAGAAGCTGCCTTTCGGCAAGCGCGAGGAAGTGTCGGCCTCGGTGCACGGCATCGATCCCGAGCTCGTCGACCGGCGCGCCCTCGACGTGGTCGAGACGCTGCAGGATGCGGGCTTCGAGGCCTATATCGTGGGGGGCGCGGTGCGCGACCTGCTGCTGGGCCTGCGGCCCAAGGACTTCGACGTCGCCACCAACGCCACGCCCGAGCAGGTCAAGAGCCTGTTCCGGCGCGCGTTCATCATCGGCAAGCGCTTTCGCATCGTGCACGTGGTCTACGGCCGCGGGCGTGAAAACGATGTGATCGAGGTCTCGACCTTCCGCGCGTTTCTCGACAACAGCCTGGCCGAGAGCGTGTCGGGCAACGAGCGCACGAGCAAGGTGGCGTTGGCCGGCATGAAGCATGCGGTCGACGCCAGCGGCCGCGTGCTGCGCGACAACGTCTGGGGCCCGCAGGACCAGGACGCGACGCGCCGCGATTTCACGATCAACGCGATGTACTACGATCCGGCCACGCAGATCGTCGTCGACTACCACAAGGGCATCCAGGACGCGAAAAAGCGCGTGCTGCGCATGATCGGCGACGCCGCCACGCGCTACCGCGAAGACCCGGTGCGCATCATCCGCGCCGTGCGCTTCGTCGCCAAGCTGCATGAAGTCGGCTTCAAGCTCGAGCCCAAGACCGCCGCGCCGCTGATCGCGAGCCAGCATCTGCTGGCCGAGGTGCCGCAAAGCCGCCTGTTCGATGAAATGCTCAAGCTGCTGCAGACCGGCCACGCGCTGGCCTCGGTGGCGCGCCTGCGCGAGCTGGGCTTGAACCGCGGCATCTATCCGCTGCTCGACGTGGTCGTCGAGCGCGCCGACCATCCCTTCGTGCAGGCCGCGCTGGCCGACACCGACCGCCGCGTCGCCGAAGGCAAGCCCGTCGCGCCGAGCTTCCTGCTCGCCTGCGTGCTGTGGCAGGACGTCAAGCAGGGCTGGGAGCAGCGCCAGCAGCAGCACCGCCAGCATTCCTTCCCGGCGCTGCAGGACGCGATCGACGATGTGTTCAACCAGCGCATCGGCGATGTGTCGGGTCGCGGCAAGCTGGCCGCCGACATGCGCGAGATCTGGGTCATGCAGCCGCGCTTCGAGAAGCGCTCGGGCGCCACGCCGCTGGGCCTGGTCGAGCAGGCACGCTTTCGCGCCGGCTTCGACTTCCTGCGCCTGCGTGCCGATGTCGGCGAGGTCGAGGAAGCGCTGGCCAGCTGGTGGCAGGAATTCCAGCAGGCCGACGACCTGCGCCGCGACGACCTGATCGCCCAGGCGCGCGAGGAGCAGCGCCAGCGCCCCAAGGTGGCGGCACCCGCGCCCGCAGCCGCACCTGCGCCCGCAGCGCGCCGCGCGCCCAAGGCCGCCGATGCCGCGGCCACGCCGCAACCCGCGCCAGGCGAAGCTGCGTTGACCGAGACCGATGACCAAGGCGCACCGAAGAAGAAGCGGCGCCGCCGCCGCAAGCCGACCGAAGGCGAGGGCGCCGAAGGCGGTTTGGACGCTTCGGTGGCCACGGCTGCTGCGGCTGCCGTTTCTGCGCCTGCCGCAGCTGCTGCCAGCCCCGCACCCGCACCCGTTGCCAGCCCGGCGCCTGCGCCCACTGCTGCGCCCGCTGCGGCGCGCGCTGCCCCGGGTGGTGCACGCACCGGCGCGGACCGCGATACGACCGACGAAGACTCGCCTTACTGAGGGCGGCGCGATGACGCAAGGTCCGCGCAGCGAAGTGCATGCCTGGATCGGCCTGGGCGCCAATCTCGGCGACCGGGGCGCGGCGCTTGCGCGGGCCGTGCAGGCGCTTGCCGGCCTGCCGGGCACGCGGCTGGTGCAGGTGTCGGGCCTCTATGCGAGCGCGCCCATCGATGCGGGCGGCCCGGACTATCTCAATGCCGTGGCGGAACTGACGACGCAGCTCGTGCCGCTGGCGCTGCTCGATGCGCTGCAAGCCATCGAGCAAGCCGCCGGGCGCGAGCGCCCCTACCGCAACGCGCCACGCACGCTGGATCTGGATCTGCTGCTTTATGGTGACCAGTCCATGGACTCCGAGCGCCTCACCTTGCCGCATCCGCGGATGGGGGAGAGGGCGTTTGTGTTGGTGCCGTTGGCGGAGATTGCGCCGGGGGGGGTGACGCGGGCGCAGATGGAGGCTGTTGCCGATCAGCGAATCGAACGGGTCGAGGGACCGGGTTGGGCCGCAGGCTGCTGACGATTCTTGAGTGGAGGCCATTCATCCTTCGACAGGCTCAGGACGAACGGTTCCGTTTGCCCTGAGCTTGTCGACGGGTAACGGGCCTGCCCGCCAAAAAAACAAAAAACCCCGCCACAGTCACCTGCAGCGGGGTTTTGTCATGGAAGCCTGAGGATTCAGTCGACCTTTGCGCCCGAAGCCTTCACCACCTGCTGGTACTTCTTGCGTTCCGCCGCCATGAACTGGTCGAACTGCGCGGGAGTCGTGGGCACGGGTTCGGCCATCAGCATCTCGAAGCGGGTCTTGGTTTCCGGCGCCTTGAGCGCATCGGTGAATGCCTTGTTGAGCTTGTCGAGCACGGCCTGCGGCGTGCCGGCGGGCGCCACCAGGCCCCACCAGGTGTCGATCGAGAAGCCGGGGAAGGTCTTGGACAGCGCGGGCACGCCGGGCAGCAGCGCGGAGGGTGCCAGCGAGGTCACGGCCAGCGCCTTGAGCTTGCCCGAGCGGATGTTGGGCGCGGCCGCGGCCAGGTTGTCGATGTTGAAGTCGACTTCGCCCGACAGCAGCGCGAGCTGCGCCGGGTTGGCACCGCGGTAGGGCACGTGCAGCGCGAAGATGCCGGCTTTCTGCTTGAGCATCTCGCCCGCCAGGTGACCGGCGCTGCCGTTGCCGCCGCTGCCGTAGTTGAGCTTGCCGGGATTGTTCTTGGCATAGGCCAGCAGGTCGGCGATGGTCGCGATCTTCTGGCGCTCGGCGAAGTCGGCGTTCACCACCAGCACATTGGGCACGCGCACCATCTGCGTGATGCCGGCGAAGTCCTTGCCGGCGTCGAAGGGCATGCGCGAGTAGAGCCAGGGATTGACCGCATGCGTGGCGGTCGCGGCCAGACCGATCGTCAGGCCGTCGGGCGAGGCCTTGGCAACGGCGTCAGCGCCGATGTTGCCGCCGGCACCGGCCTTGTTCTCGATGATGACCACGCCCAGCGTGTCGCGCACGCGCTCGGCCAGCGCACGCGAGGTGATGTCCAGCGGACCGCCCGGTGCATAGGGCACGATGAGGCGGATGGGTTCCTGGGCTTGGGCGAGGGGGGCTGCCAGGGCCGCGGTGGCGGCGAGGAGCGAAAGGAGGCTGTTGCGGCGATTCATTGGCTGTCGATTCTTGCAAAAAAACTGCTTTTTGTCCTGCGGGTCAACCCGCCAATGCAGCTTTCCTGTGCAAGTTCGTAAATTTTGTATCCATCGCACCGCCTCGCCGTGGCTTGGCTCAGGCTTCATGCGCCATGCTTGTCCGCCTCGGACGTAAATGCATCGGCATAGAACTCTTCTTCTGGCAGACCACCCTGGCGGATATAGCTTTCACGCGCCGAATCGACGACGATCGGCGCGCCGCAGGCGTAGACCTGATAGCCGCCGAGATCGGCAAAGTCATCGAGCACTGCCTGATGCACATAGCCCGTGCGCCCGGTCCAGCTGTCCTCGGGCAGGGCATCGGACACCACCGGCACATAGCGCAGGAAGGGCATTTGCGCCAGCTGCTCGCGCAGCCAGCCGTCGAGGTACAGGTCCTGCGGCCGGCGACCGCCCCAGTAGAGCGTCGTGTGGCGGGTGATGCCCTTGTGCTGCATGTGCTGCAGCAGCGCCTGGATCGGCGCGAAGCCCGTACCCGAGGCCAGCAGGATGATCGGCTTGGTGTTGTCCTCGCGCAGATGGAAGCTGCCGAACGGCCCCTCGATGCGCAGGATCTCGCGCTCCTTCATGCCCGCGAATACATGCTCGGTGAACACGCCGCCCGGCATGTGGCGGATATGCAGTTCGAGGCCGGGCGCGCTCTCCTGCAGGTGCGGCGGCGTGGCCATCGAATAGGCGCGGCGCACGCCGTCGCGCAGGATGAATTCGACATACTGGCCCGCGTGGTAGCGCAATTTTTCCAGCGCCGGCAGCTGCAGGCGCACCCGCATCACGTCGTGCGCGAGCTTTTCCAGCGCGGCCACGCGCACCGGCATTTTCTTGACCGGAAACGCGCTTTCATCGGTGACCTGGCGCGATTCGAGCACGACATCACCCAGCGGCGTGGCGCAGCAGGTCAGCACCATGCCCGCGGCTTCTTCCTCGGGGGGCAGCGCCTTGGCCTGGTGGGTGCCGTGCACCACGCTGCCGCTGAGCATCTTGCACTTGCACGACCCGCAGGCTCCGTCCTTGCAGCCATAGGGCAGGCCGACACCGGCGCGGATGGCCGCGGTCAGGATGCTTTCGTCGCCCTGGCTGGCAAAGCCGCGGCCACTGGGCAGCACGGTGATCTGATGGATGGGGGCAGCAATCGGGGTCATGTTCGTTATCCTAGAGGCTTTTGCGGGCCCGCCAGCTGGGCTGGTGGCCCGCACAACAGGGTCGATTTTGCCTTCAAACCAAAACCCTCTCGGGGCGCGGCCGGCGCGCTTTCGCCGCCAGCGCCTGCTGATCGTCGGCTGCGGCGATGTGGGCAAGCGCGTGGCGCGGGCCGCGCGCGGCGTGCAGTTGATCGCGCTGACCTCGTCGCCCGAGCGCCGCGCCGCGCTGCGCGCGCAGGGCATCACGCCGCTGCTGGGTGATCTCGACGACCCGCGCAGCCTGCGCCGCCTCGCCGGCCTGGGCACGCGCGTGCTGCACCTCGCGCCGCCGCCGTCGACCTCCGAGGAAGCGCCGCGCTGGTGGCTCGATCCGCGCACCACGGCGCTGGTGCAGGCGCTGCGCCGGCGCGGCCTGCCCCAAGCCCTGGTCTATGGCTCGACCACCGGGGTCTACGGTGACTGCGGCGGCGCCTGGGTCGACGAAAGCCGGCCGGTGGCAGCACGCACCGGGCGCGCGATGCGCCGCGTCAATGCCGAGCGCACGCTGCGCTGGGCCGGCCGCCAGGGTCTGCGCGCGAGCATCCTGCGCATTCCCGGCATCTATGCGCCGGACCGTACGGGCGGCACGCCGCGCACGCGGCTGCTGCGCGGCACGCCGGTGCTGCGCGCCGAAGACGATGTCTATACCAACCACATCCACGCCGACGACCTCGCGCGCGCCTGCATCGCGGCGCTGTGGCGCGGCCGGGCGCAGCGCATCTATAACGTCGTCGATGCCAGTGACCTGCGCATGGGGGATTATTTCGATCTGGCAGCCGACCTGTACGGCCTGCCGCGCCCGGCGCGCGTCTCGCGCAGCCAGGCCCAGGGCGAGTTGCCGCTGACGCTGCTGAGCTTCATGAGCGAGTCGCGCCGGCTGCGCACCACGCGCCTCACGCAGGAGCTGCGCGTGGCATTGCGCTATCCGCACGTGGCACAGGGGCTGCGCGGCGAACCCAGCTAGCGTGGATGGACATTGCCCTGCTGGTCATAGCAGCGGAAAACGTTGCAATGCCGCATCTGCGGGCGCGGCGGCTGCACCGCGGGTGGCAGCGGCCGGGGCGGGCGTAAGGCTGGCACGACGATCACCGGCGCTGCGGGCATGGCCGTCTGGGCGCGCGCCTGCGCCAGGTCGCGATAGGCCTGCGCGCCCAGGCAGTCCAACTCCATCTGCTGCTGCGCGGCGCCGAGCTGCTGGCTGTAGGTAATGCCGTCGCGGCCCGGGCGTGCCAGCAGCGTCTGCAGCTGCTGGCGGGACTGGCTGCAGCGCGGCGACTCCGAAGAGGCGGCGGCAGACGGGGCAGGTAAGGGATTAAGCGCGGCAGTGGCTGCTTCCTCGCGCAGGCGCTGCTCCTTGCGCGCAATGGCCAGCGCGGCTTCCTCGCGCTCGAGTGCCAACGCCTCGGCGCTGCGCGCGGGCAGCACCTGCCGGGCCGTGCGGCCGGTGTCACAGCTGCCATCCGTGTAGCTGACGGCGCCGGTGCGTGCATCGGTGCAGCGCAGCACCTGACCCTGGGCCGGCGCCGCGAAAGCGCACAGCGCCGCCAGTGCCAGGCCCAGGGCGTGGCATGGGCGGGGCGGCGCGCACGCGGTCATCTCAGCTCAGATCAGATCAGAGCCCGCCGCCGTTGTTGCGTTCGACGCGCTCGCGCCGCATCTCGTCGCGCTGCTTTTGACGCTCGAGTTCGGCCTGGCCCTGCTGGCGCTCGCCCTGGGCGCGCTGCTGGTCGCGTTGGCGCTCTGCCTGGGCGCGCTGCTGATCCCGCTGGCGCTCGCCCTGATCGCGCTGGCGTTCGCGCTCGGCCTGGGCGCGCTGCTGGTCGCGCTGGCGTTCGATTTGGGCGCGCTGCTGATCGCGCTGGCGCTCGTCCTGGGCGCGGCGCATGTCGTGCTGCATGCGATCGCGGTCCCGCTCGCGCTCACGGACCATGCGCATGCGGTCCTGCTCGCGCCGCTCGTGCTCGCGCCAGGCGCGCTCGTCGCGCCGGTCGGGCACGGCGTAGACCGGACCGCTGCGGTAGATGGTGGTCGGCTGCTCATAGACCACCGTGCCGGGCGCGTTATACACCCGGCCCGGAGCGTCATAGTAGGGCTCGGGCGGAAGCACACAGCCCGCGACCAGGGAGGTCAGGGCACCTGCAGCCAGAAGTCGGATGGAAATATTGCGCATGGGGTGGTCTCCGTCGTGGGTTGCATCCCCGGCCGCATGGCGCGGGGCGCGTGCGGTGGGAACCGCAATGCGTACCTGTTATACGCGCGGCGGCGGGCTTTGGTTGACGGTCGAGATGCCGTCCTTCGAGGCTTTGCCTGCGCGCCATGGTTGTTGCCAGATGTAGCGAAAAGGGCAGATCTGTATTGCATGCGCCGCAGCAGCGCTGCCGCTAGAATGGACCACGGCCCCCGCGTGGGGCCAGCGTTCTCAGGGCGGGGTGTGATTCCCCACCGGCGGTATCCAGGGCTTGGACCCTGGCAGCCCGCGAGCGCCTGCCGGTGGCTTCGAGCCATCGCAGGGTCAGCAGATCTGGTGAGATGCCAGAGCCGACGGTCATAGTCCGGATGAAAGAGATCGCGCATTTCTTCGCTGTCGCAGTGCGCCCGGATACTCGGCCCTGTGGCCGCGCAGCGTCGCGCGCGCCCTGATTCATGTTGCCAACGTTCTTCACTTGTCATGAATCAGACTTCCACTGCCATCGTTTCTTCCGCTTCCTCCTCCGTGGCCCAGGCCCCAACCTGGTCCTCCATTGCCCCCAACATCCGCGTGGCCGTGATCTGCGCGAGCTGGCACACCGACGTCGTGCACCAGGCGCGCGACGCATTGGTCGGCGAGCTCGGCCGCCAGGGTACGCCCGGCGCGCAGATCGCGCATTTCGACGTGCCCGGCGCGTTCGAGATTCCGCTGATGGCCAAGCGCCTGGCGCTGACCGGCCGCTTCGACGCGATCATCGGCTGCGCGCTGGTGGTCAACGGCGGCATCTACCGCCACGAGTTCGTCTCCAGCGCCGTGATCGACGGCCTGATGCGCGTGCAGCTCGACACCGACGTGCCGGTGCTGTCGGCCGTGCTCACGCCGCGCGACTTCCACGAGCATGCCGACCACCTCGAGTTCTTCCGCGCGCATTTCGTCAAGAAGGGCGTCGAAGTGGCGCAGTCGTGCCTGTCGGCGGTGGCGCAGCTGCAGCAAGTACAGTCCCTGCGCTGAAGCCGCGACGGCAGGGGGCTTGCAGACCGGCGGGCCCATAAGGGCACTGGCCGCGCAGGCGCACTGGCGCGACCGGGACGCTATGCTCGGGACCGCGGGAGCTTCCTAGGGAATTCCCGTAGTTCCTTGCGTCCTTAACGCGTGCCGCGCGCGCCCTCCATGTCCACTTCTCCTTCCCAACAATCCACCTCCTGGCTGGCGGTGGTTGCCCTGGCCATCGCGGCCTTTGTCTTCAACACCAGCGAGTTCGTGCCGGTCGGCCTGCTCAGCGGCATCGGCGCGAGCTTCGGCCTGCCCACCGAGCAGGTCGGGCTGATGCTGACCGTGTATGCCTGGATCGTCGCGCTGGCCTCGCTGCCCTGCATGCTGCTGACGCGCAAGGTCGAGCGGCGCCGGCTGCTGATGGGCGTGCTGGCGGTGTTCATCGTGAGCCACCTGCTGTCGGGCATTGCTTCGAGCTACGCGATGCTGCTGGTCAGCCGCGTGGGCGTGGCGCTGTCGCATGCGGTGTTCTGGGCCATCACCGCCTCGCTTGCAGTGCGCCTGGCGCCCCAGGGCCGCAAGGCGCAGGCACTGAGCCTGCTGGCCGTCGGCACTTCGCTGGCGATGGTGCTGGGCATTCCGCTGGGCCGGGTGGTCGGCGAGCTGCTGGGCTGGCGCACCACGTTCCTCGCGATCGGCGCGGTCGCGGCCCTCGCCATGCTGAGCCTGTTCAGATTGCTGCCGCTGCTGCCGAGCCAGAATGCGGGCACGCTGGCCAGCGTGCCGCTGCTGCTGCGCCGGCGCTCGCTGATGTGGCTGTATGTGCTGCTGGCGGTGGTGGTCACGGCGCAGTTCACGGGCTACAGCTATATCGAGCCCTTCGTGCAGGAGGTGGCCGGGCTGGGCAGCGCGAGCGTCACGCTGACGCTGCTGCTGTTTGGCGGCATGGGGTTGATCGGCAGCCTGCTGTTCAGCCGCTTCGGCATGCGCCATCCCCACCGTTTCCTGCTGGGCGCGTGTGCCGCGCTGGCGCTGTGCCTGTGCCTGCTGCTGCCGGCGGCAGGACATCCGCTCGTGCTCTACACCGTGGTGTCCTTCTGGGGCATCGCGATGATCTGCTTTGCGCTGGCGATGCAGTCGCGCGTGCTGCACGAAGCAGCGGATGCGACCGATGTGGGCATGGCGATGTTTTCGGGCATCTTCAATATCGGTATCGGCGGCGGCGCCTTGCTTGGCAACCAGGTGATCCATCATGCCTCGCTGTCCTCGATTGGCTGGGCCGGCGGCGCGCTGGCTTTTGCCGGGCTGCTGTGGTGCGCCTGGGCCGGCGCGCGCTGGAAAGTCGAGGGCAGCGCCCTGTAACTGCCTAAAAAACAGGCGGCTCTGGAATTTCCTTTTGCCGACAGGCACTTGGGTCGCTTATCCCGCGTATGGGTGGCACTTGTCCACATGCTTCGGCAGCTCGCGCGGGGATAACTCGCTGGAGCATGTCGGAGGTCGCCCCAACCTGTGCCGAACCGCTTGCGCCGGTATTTCCAAAGGACTACGCTGGACGCTTGTTTCGTATCCGGAGAAAACCATGAACGCCCATGAACAGCACCTGCATTTCGAGCCTACGATCGACGAACTGGAGACGCTCAAGAAGCTCGAGATCGGCGAAGTGATCTCCCTGGAGTCGGCTGCGCGCGAACATATCTCCAAACGCCTGCTTGAATTCGGCCTGGCTCAGCAGGATGCCGAGCGGAAGTGGTTCATTACTCCACTGGGGCGCGATCTGATTCGCCGGCAGGAGGACTGAGACACTGGCGCTTTCGCGCCGCCATGCCTCAAATTGCGGCAAGCCAGCCAGGCTGTTGACTGGGCAAGGACTTGCTGCTGTTTTGCACATGCAGGACACAGCTTGTCCACAGCTTTGTCCGGTGTGCTTGTGGACAAAAAACGTCAGTTGTAATCTGATGTGCGTAGTGCACATTCACAGCTCGAATGCCGCTCATTCGCTGAGCCAAGAACTTGAAAGAATCAATAAATGAAGACGTCCATATAGATGGTTGCCTGCCCAGGAAAAGCTGCAAGGTTGCAGCGGCAGGCAGCCCTTGGAGCTTTCATGTTTTCAAAAGACCAGAGCCGGGCTGAGCGCAGGCACCATGTCGCGCGTCTCAAGAAATCGCGTGTACGCTATTGGGCTAACCAGACAGGTAATTGGGAAGCGCGGCGTCTTGGCGCTGTCGTGCAGCATCCATGTATCTGCTCATGTTGGATGTGCGGCAATCCGCGTAAATGGGCAGGCGAACGCACTATCCAGGAACGTCGCTTTTTGCAGGACGCGTTCCAAGCCGTATCTTGCCCTTCATCCGAGGAGCAGCGGGCGGCGAAGCTCAGAGCCTGAACGAAGTAATCAGCCGCGAAAGCTTCTCCAACTCTTCCTGCAGCACCTCGGTTGCGGCCGAGGATTGCTCGACCAGCGAGGCGTTTTGCTGCGTCACGCGGTCCGTATACGTCACGGCCAAGCCAACCTGCTCGATGCCGCTGCTCTGCTCGCGGTTGACCGAGGCGATGTGCGTGACGATGCCGGTGATGTTGCGTACCGTCGAAACCACCTCGCGCATCGCATCGTCTGGCCTGCGTCGTTGACCAGCGTGGCGCCCGCAAAGCGATCTCTCCGACGGATTGGTGGATGATGTCGGCGGTGGCCTGGATGCGTGTCACGAGCTGGCGCAGTTGGGCGCTCGTCTGTTCCACGGCGGCAATCACGCTGCCCTCGCGCGCGAGGCGCCTTCCGTGCCCGAAGGCGACAGGTCGCCGCTGGCAATGCGGTTGACGATCTAGGCCGCCGCTGCGGGCTCGCCTCTCAATCGCATTGAGCATGCTGCGCGTGACCATTCAGGCGACAAGCGTGAGCAGCGCGAGCGACTTGACGAGGGCGGCATTGAAGGCATGCTGGATATCGTCGACATAGTCGCCCGCGATCATGTACCGATTCCAGGCGCTCGAGCGCCTGACGTAGGCGAGCTCTTCACTTGCTTCCTTGGCGCTTGGCCGGGGCCACCAGTAGTTCAAGGTCCCGCTGCCCTGGGTCGATGCGCCCATGCTGGCGATGCTGCGTTAGAGGTAGCTGCCCTTGGCATCCTGAAAGCCGGCCATGTTCTTGCCGTTGATGCCCTGGCTCGCAGGATTGTTCAGCACGACCGAGTCGGTGGTGGTGCTGGTGATGTAGCCCGCGCCGCCCGCATAGCGCAGCTGACCCACGCGCGCAATGGCCATGGCTTTGGCGTCTTCCTCGGACAGCTTGCCGGCCTTGGCTTCGGCGGCAATGCCCGCAATCAGGCTGTCGGCCGAATTGACGAAATCGCGCAGCACCTGCTGGCGGGCTTCATAGGGCTTGCCCTGCGCTTCGAAGGCGTTGAACTGACAATTTTTTTGAATGCGCTACGCGCACTGCTGTCGATGCTCACCAACGCTACGCTGTTTTGCAGTTGCGAGCTGGCATCAGATCTAGGCCCGGAGCTGGCCTTGGGATGTGCGCGATAGCATTCATGTTCTGCTAGAACAAATCGTTACAATGAGAGCGCGCTAGGTCGGATGAAACCGTCCACCTGATGCGCATGCGCATCAGGCATGAAAGGTCGCGCGATGCTTCGGCTGCGGCAGGATTTTGACTGCTATGTACATCTACACAGCTCTGTGATACGTAGATGCTAGAGCTTGAAACTGGAGGGAGATTCATGAAATCGGTAGTTCTCACAAAGCTTTTCACGGTGCTGATGGTTTGCGCCGTTCCTTTGACCAGCCACGCCGCAAATACACCATGCTCTGGCAAAAAAGGGGGCGTAGCGAATTGCTCTGCCGGCAAGTTCATTTGCAAAGATGGGTCGACCAGTGCGAGCAAGAAGACCTGCAGTTGAAGCAGCAAGGGTAGGCAACCATGCTCTGCCAGGTGAGGCGCCACTGCACGTCGCTGGCTCCCGTTTGAGTAGTTCCCGTGACAGTCGGCATGACCGTGCACCACAGGGTCTGCTGCTCAGTTAAGAGCGCATTCACGGTGCGATTTTTCAGGCCTTGGAAAGCTGCCTTTCTGCTTTCCGCCTGTTGATATTTTTGCGCCTAAATCGGTCTGCGAAGCAACCCACCGAAGAAAAGAGAAATGCAATTAAGTAATTGGAATTTGACACATTTTTTCCTGGTAGCAAGGGTGAAATTAAAATATATTCTAGAGTATGCATAAATGCTAAGTTTGTATATTGTATTTTTGCAATGCCGGGAAATACTGTAATTTCCAAAAGCGTTCTACTTGCGGATCTAGTCATGCGGTAAAAAGCGAGGCTAAGCTGGGTAGAAGTAAATAATTTATCTAAGGCTGGGCGAAAAAATACCTCTTCCGATCAGCCATCCACCCTAACTTGATCCTTATCAAGCGATATACTGGTGAGACGCAAAACCTGCTTGCCGCATGGATGCAGGTATCGATTTCAGCGCCGAATACGAAGCTGCCAAGGCAATGTAACGCGGGTAACAGTACATCAGGAAAGACCAGGGAGACATGCAGCTTTACGCCGGAACTTCAAAAGACTTTGTCTCAGACGCCACTCGAAACGGTATTGCCTCCAAGCTGGAACGCTCCTTTCTGGATGCGTTTCACTACAAGCCTTCTATCCAAGAGGTGCAATCTTGGCAGAACTCCCTTTTTCGGATGGCCTTTGCCCTCCAAGAGGGACAGTTCATGGATCACGGCGTGCTCTTGGAATACCAGCTTCCTCTTTCTAGTCGACGGCTGGACTGCATGGTCACCGGACACAATGAGGACGGGCAGCCCTACTCCGTAATCGTTGAGCTCAAGCAATGGAGTGATGTTGAAGAGTCCAACGCAGAAGACTGCGTGACGACCTGGGTCGCAGGCAGCAAAAGAGACATTCTTCATCCTTCACGCCAGGTAGGCCAATACGAGGAATACCTGCGCGACATGCACTCAGTGTTCGTGCGAGGCGAGGTAAGCTTACGGTCCTGCGCCTTCCTTCACAATCTTACCTACAGTGCCAAAAACGAAATCTATGCTGTACGCCATGCGAATGTCTTAAAGCAGTACCCGCTTTTTCGGGTGACCAGCAAGGCGACTTGATCACTTATATGGGCGACTACCTACGAGGGGGCGGTGGCGAGAAGGTTCTGGACGAGGTACTGAAAAGTAAATTTGCTCCGAGCAAGAAGCTTCTGGAGCACACATCGAAAGTTGTAGACGATCAGAAGGCCTATGTTCTGCTGGATAGCCAACATGTGGTCTTCGCAAAAGTTCTGGCGGAGGCCCGCGAAGGCGCCAAAGCATCCAAGCTCAAGAAGACGGTCGTCCTTGTGCATGGCGGTCCTGGCACAGGAAAGTCCGTCATCGCGCTTCACCTCCTCGGCAGGCTTTCCGGTGAAGGGCTCAATGTCATGCATTTGACAGGCTCAAAAGCCTTTACTGAGAACATGCGCAAGGTAGTCGGATCGCGTGCCTCGGCCCAGTTCGGCTATTTCAACGTTAATAAGCGGGGAGACCTTCCTCCAAACCAATTTGATGCTCTGGTGCTCGATGAGGCACACCGCATTCGCGATAGCAGTAAAGACCGATTCACGAAGCCAGGAGACTGGTCCGGTCTATCTCAGATTGACGAGCTGCTCCATGTCGCGCGTGTGAGCGTGTTCTTCATTGATGACCGGCAAATCGTGCGACCTGGCGAAGTTGGCAGTTCAGACCATATACGAGAGGCCGCCAAGCGTGCTGGCGCAAAGTTGCTCGAGTACGAACTCGACGCCCAGTTCAGATGCAGTGGCTCTGACGGTTTCATCAACTGGGTAGATAACACACTTGATGTGCGGCGCACTGCCAACGTGCTGTGGAAGCAGTCCGACCCGTACGAATTCCGCGTGATCAATTCCGTCCAGGAACTCGAGACCAAAATTCGAGCGAAAGCTGCTGAAGGTAGTGCTCGCTTGGTCGCAGGATTTTGCTGGCCCTGGTCTAACCCTGCTGGCGACGGTTCATTGCCCGCCGATGTCCAGGTTGGCGAGTGGGCGATGCCGTGGAACGCTAAGCCTGATGCAGGCCGCTTGGGTAAAGGTATCCCGAAGTCAAACTTTTGGGCTTCGGACTCCGGTGGGCTCGAGCAAGTTGGCTGCGTGTATACCGCTCAGGGTTTCGAGTTCGACTATGTCGGCATTATCGTCGGGCTGGATTTGCGCTACGACTGGGAACGGAACGAATGGGTGGGCGACAAGAAGCAGTCGTATGACACTGTCGTTAAGCGCAGCAAGGAACAGTTTCTGGACCTTGTAAAGAATACCTACCGAGTTTTGTTTACCCGAGGCATCAAGGGTTGCTACGTGCATTTTATGGACGAAGGCACGCGTAAGTTCTTCCAAAGCCGCCTTGAATGATTAATATGACTACCAAACCACGACTCCTTGATGTATCTGCTCTTGAAGTTGCTCTACAGAAATTCGCTGATGAGCGTGACTGGAATCAGTACCACTCGCCGAAGAATTTGGCCATGGCACTCACCGGTGAGATCGGCGAGCTAGTTGAGTTGTTTCAGTGGCTCACCGAGGAGCAATCCAAGACTGTGGCCCATGACTCAAATACCGCTCGTGCAGTGCGTGATGAGCTTGCTGATGTACTTTTGTACCTTGTCCGCCTCTCGTCGGTCCTCGGTGTGGATCTCAACGAGGCGGTAACCGATAAACTGGCTTCGAATGGTCAGAAGTATCCAGTAGGGGATTCGACGCCAAAGCGCCAGTAAGCTGTCAGGTGACCAATTCGATTGAGTGTTGTAAATGCGACCCGCATTGAGTCAGAAAATGGTGATTTTTCTGTAATAGATGATTTATATTTGAAAATCATTAAAATATTTCGCGATATTCTAGCCTCCATATGGTGAGCGTTTTTTTGCGCGATGGTCAATTGCTTAACAGCGGTTCTGCTAGCCATACAGGTGCTATTAGTGTGAAGCTATGGGATGTAGCCTCCGCTTTGACCTGTTTTTTTTCACGCACAGCGCGGCTCGGGTCGGTCACATCAACCAGTTGATCCCGTTGGTATTGATCAGCAGATGCATGCCATCACCGTCTATGTACTTGTCGTCAGCCGGCTTGTCGCTGTGCTTGATGAAGGTCTCTGTGGGGTCACATCTCTCGCTGGAGGCGTGTCATGGTGTCCAGTGAGATGACGTGAGGCAAAGAAAAAGCCGCTGCACCTGTGGGATGCAGCGGCTTTGATCCGTCTAGAGAGTCTTTGAGACTATTAGATGGTGCCCGGGGCCGGAATCGAACCGGCACGCCTTGCGGCGGGGGATTTTGAGTCCCCTGCGTCTACCAATTCCACCACCCGGGCTTGAATCTGCGCAGACGCGAATTATGGCACATTTGAGGCTTATGAAAACGTATCAGACCATCGAGGACGCAATCGGCCAGACGCCGCTGGTTGCGCTGCAACGCATTGGCGCCGAAGACAACCAGGCACGCGGCAACGTGGTGCTGGGCAAGCTGGAGGGCAACAATCCGGCGGGCTCGGTCAAGGACCGGCCGGCCGTGTCGATGATCCGCCGCGCCGAGGAGCGCGGGGAGATCAAGCCTGGCGACACGCTGATCGAGGCGACCTCGGGCAACACCGGCATCGCGCTGGCGATGGCCGCGGCGATCAAGGGCTACCGCATGGTGCTGGTCATGCCCGAAGATCTGTCCGTCGAGCGCGCGCAGACCATGAAGGCCTATGGCGCCGAGCTGATCCTCACGCCCAAGAGCGGTGGCATGGAGTACGCGCGCGACTTGGCTGACCAGATGGTGGTGCAGGGCAAGGGCCGGATCCTCGACCAGTTTGCCAATCCGGACAACCCGCGCTCGCACTATGAGACGACGGGCCCCGAGCTGTGGGAGCAGACCGGCGGCGAGATCACGCATTTCGTGAGCGCGATGGGCACCACCGGCACGATCACCGGCGTGGGCAAGTACCTCAAGGAAAAGAACCCTGCTATCCGCATCATCGGCGCTCAGCCGCATGAAGGCTCGCGCATTCCCGGCATCCGCAAGTGGCCCGAGGAATACATGCCCAAGATCTATGACGCCTCGCTGGTCGACGAGACGGTGTCCGTGAGCCAGGATGATGCCGAGGACCTGTGCCGGCGCCTGGCGCGCGAGGAGGGCATCTTCGCGGGCATCTCGGCGGCCGGCGCCTGCTGGGTCGCGCAGGAGGTTGCCAAGCGCGAGCAAAATGCGACCATCGTGTTCGTGGTGTGCGATCGCGGCGATCGCTACCTGTCCACCGGCGTGTTTCCGGCCTGATCGGCACCACGGCGGCCTCTGCTGCGCTGGGCAGCCTTCTGATCCTGGGAGCTGCCTATGCAGTACGAAGTTCGGTTCTGCAGCCACTGCGCGAGCGCGCTGCAGTGGTGCACGGCGGTCGAAGACAGTGGCGAGGTCCAGCGCCTGCGCTGCCCCGACTGCGGCTGGACGCACTGGAACAATCCCACGCCGGTGCTCGCGGCCATCGTCGAGCACGAAGGGCGGGTGCTGCTGGCGCGCAACGCGGCCTGGCCGGAAAAGGTGTTTGGGCTGATCACTGGCTTCATGGAGGCCGGCGAGTCGCCCGAGGCCGGCATCGCGCGCGAGGTGCTCGAGGAAACCGGGCTGGTCGTGCAGTCGCACCAGCTGATCGGCGTCTATGAGTTCCTGCGCATGAACCAGGTGATCATTGCCTACCATGTACGGGCAACGGGGCAGGTCACGCTGTCGCCCGAGCTGCTTGAATACCGGCTGGTCGCGCCCGAGAAGGTGCAGTGTTGGCCCGCGGGCACAGGGCAGGCTTTGGCCACCTGGCTGCGCAGCCGGGGCCACGAGCCTGAGTTCATCGATTTCTGGCGCCGCGACGAGGAACAGACCACCCCCTGAGCGACTTACGTCGCTTCCCCCTCTCAACCTTCGGTGGAGGGGGAGGCCCGCTTAGGGACGGCACCCTCGCTGCGGGGCGGCCCTTGCTCGGTGCCCAAGCGCTGGGACATGCCAGTTTTACGGACAGTGGGCGGCACAAGCGCCATGCATCACTAAAATGGAACGCTATGGACATCCACAAAGAAATCGACACCCGCGGCCTCAACTGCCCGCTGCCCATTCTCAAGGCCAAGAAGGCGCTGGCGGAGATGCTGACCGGCCAACTGCTCAAGGTGGTGGCCACCGACACCGGCTCGCTGCGCGACTTCCAGGCCTTTGCGCGGCAGACGGGCAATGAGCTGGTGGAGCAGCAGACACAGGGGAATGAATTCATTCATGTGTTGCGGAGGAGGTGAGGGGGAGGCCTGCCTTTTTGGAGGACAGGCCGTTCATGCTTTGACAGGATCAGGCCTCAAAGCGCCAGCGTCTTGAGATAAGCCCGGAACTCATCCCCCACCTGCGGATGCTGCAGCGCGAGCTCCACCGTCGCCTGCAGGAAGCCTTCCTTGCTGCCGCAGTCGTAGCGCTTGCCCTCGTACTGGAACGCATAGACCGCCTCGTGTGCCATCAGGCGCTCGATCGCGTCGGTGAGCTGGATTTCGCCGCCCACGCCCTGGGGCTGGTTGCGGATCTCGTGGAAGATGCGCGGCGTGAGCACATAGCGGCCGGCCACGCCCATGCGCGACGGGGCCTTTTCGGGAGACGGTTTCTCGACGATGCGGTCGACCCGCATCAGCGCGCCGCCCGCGGGCTCGCCGTCGACGATGCCGTAGCGGCGCACCTGGTCGAGCGGCACTTCCTGCACGGCCAGCAGCGAGCGGCCCTGTTTCTGGAAGGCTTCGGTCATCTGCGCGAGCACCGGCTTGCCGCCGGGCGCGCCGACCATCAGGTCATCGGCGAGCAGCACGGCAAAGGGCTCGTCGCCGACCAGGGGCTCGGCGCAGAGCACCGCATGGCCCAGGCCCAGCGAACGGTGCTGGCGCACGAAAGCGCAGTTCATGTCGTCGGGCTGCACCGAACGCACCAGCGCCAGCAGTTCGTGCTTGTTATGCGTTTCGAGTTCGTTCTCGAGCTCGTAGGCGGTGTCGAAATGGTCTTCGATCGCGCGCTTGCTGCGCCCGGTGACGAAGATCATGTGGCGGATGCCGGCGGCATAGGCTTCCTCGACGGCGTACTGGATCAGCGGCTTGTCGACCACGGGAAGCATTTCCTTGGGAGATGCCTTGGTGGCCGGCAGAAAGCGTGTGCCCAGACCGGCAACGGGAAACACGGCTTTGCGCACGACGGTGTTGATGGGAGGCATGTAGTTCCTGAGGAGAGACAGAGAGAGGCACGTGGCCGCTGCGGGGCCAGCCCGCAGCGCGCACGCATCAGCCCAGGCGGGCGAGCTGGTCGCGCAGGCGGATCAGCGTGGCGCCGAATTCGGCAACGCGCTTTTTCTCCTGCTCGATCACTGCGGGGGGTGCCTTGGCAACGAAGGCTTCGTTGCCAAGCTTCACATTGGCACGGGCGATTTCGCCCTCGACGCGCGCGGCTTCCTTGGCCAGGCGGACCTTCTCGGCGGCCACGTCGATCTCGATGAACAGGCACAGGCGGATGTCGCCGACCACGGCCACGGGCGCGGCCTGGGCGGCGGCGGCCCAGGCGGCCTCGTCGTCGAACACCTTGACTTCGCTGAGCTTGGCCAGCGCCTGCAGTACGGGCGCCACGGTGCGCAGGAAGGCGCTTTCCTCGGCGTTGCCGGCAACGGCAAACAGCGGCACGCGCTGGGCGGGGGAGACGCTCATCTCGCCGCGCAGCGTGCGGCAGGCATCGACCATCGACTTGATGCGTGCCACATGGGCAATCGCTTCTTCATCGATCTTCTCGGGCTGCGCTTCGGGGTAGCGCGCGATGCTCACCGAGTCGCCCGGCAGGCCGGCGACGGGCGCGACCTTCTGCCACAGCTCTTCGGTGACAAAAGGAATGATCGGGTGCGCCAGGCGCAGGATCGCTTCGAGCGTGCGGATCAGCGTGCGGCGCGTGGCGCGCTGCTGCGCGGCGTTGCCGTGCTGGATCTGCGTCTTGGCGATTTCCAGGTACCAGTCGCAGAACTCGTTCCAGACGAAGTCATAGAGTGTGTTGGCGACGTTGTCGAGGCGGAACTCGGCAAAGCCCTTGGCGATCTCGGCCTCGACTTTCTGCAGCTGCGAGGTGATCCAGCGGTCGCACTGGCTGAACTCCATGTAGCCCTCGAAGGCGCCGCCGCTTTGGCACTGTTCCTTGGTATGGGGCTGCAGGCCGCAGTCCTGGCCTTCGCAGTTCATCAGCACGAAGCGGCTCGCGTTCCAGAGCTTGTTGCAGAAGTTGCGGTAGCCCTCGCAGCGTTTGCTGTCGAAGTTGATGGATCGGCCCAGCGAGGCCAGCGCCGCGAAGGTGAAGCGCAGCGCATCGGCGCCATAGGCGGGAATGCCTTCGGGGAATTCCTTTTGCGTGTTCTTGCGCACCTGGGGCGCGGTCTCGGGCTTGCGCAGGCCGACGGTGCGCTTGTCCAGCAGCGCGTCGATGTCGATGCCGTCGATCAGATCGACCGGGTCGAGCACATTGCCTTCGGACTTGGACATCTTCTTGCCCTGCGCATCGCGCACCAGGCCATGCATGTAGACATGCTTGAAGGGCACGCGGCCGGTGAAGTGCGTGGTCATCATGATCATCCGGGCGACCCAGAAGAAGATGATGTCGTAGCCGGTCACCAGCACCGACGAAGGCAGGTAGAGATTGAAGTCGTCATCGGCGGCTTCGGTCTGGTTCGGCCAGCCCATGGTGCTAAAGGGCACCAGCGCCGACGAATACCAGGTGTCGAGCACGTCTTCATCGCGGCGCAGCTGCTTGCCCGGGGCCTTGGCCTGGGCTTCTTCTTCGTTGCGCGCGACGATGACGTTGCCGTCTTCGTCGTACCACGCCGGAATCTGGTGGCCCCACCAGAGCTGGCGCGAGATGCACCAGTCCTGGATGTTGTTCATCCACTGGTTGTAGGTGTTGACCCAGTTCTCGGGCACGAACTTGACTTCGCCCGACGCGACGGCATCGATGGCTTTTTGCGTGATCGACTTGCCCGTGGCATCGCCTTCGCCGACCTTGGTCATGGCGACGAACCACTGGTCGGTGAGCATCGGCTCGACGACCTGGCCGGTGCGCGTGCAGATCGGCACCATCAGCTTGTGCTTCTTGGTTTCGACCAGCAGGCCCAGCGCCGTGAGGTCGGCCACGATGGCCTTGCGCGCGACGAAGCGGTCCATGCCGCGGTACTTCTCGGGCGCCTCGTCATTGATGGTGGCCTGCAGCGTCAGCACGACGATCAGCGGCAGGTTGTGGCGCTGGCCGACCTGGTAATCGTTGGGGTCGTGCGCGGGCGTGACCTTGACGACGCCGGTGCCGAATTCCTTGTCCACATAGCTGTCGGCAATGACCGGGATCTCGCGGCCCACCAGCGGCAGCGTGACGGTCTTGCCGATCAGGTGCGCATAGCGTTCGTCTTCGGGGTGGACCATGACGGCCGCGTCGCCCAGCATGGTTTCGGGGCGCGTGGTCGCGACCACGATCTGGCCCGAGCCGTCGCTCAGCGGGTAGGCGATGTGCCACATCGAGCCGTCTTTTTCCTCGCTCTCGACTTCGAGGTCGGACACGGCGGACTGCAGCTTGGGGTCCCAGTTCACCAGGCGCTTGCCGCGGTAGATCAGGCCCTGCTCATAGAGGCGCACGAAGGTTTCATTCACCACGGTGGACAGCTTCGGGTCCATCGTGAAGTACTCGCGCTCCCAGTCGACGCTTGCGCCCATGCGGCGCATCTGCGTGGTGATGGTGTTGCCCGACTGCTCCTTCCACTCCCAGACCTTGCTGACGAAGTTCTTGCGCGCTTCGGGCGGGGTGGGGCCCATGTCGTGGCGGCTGATGCCCTGCTCCTGCAGCTGGCGCTCGACGACGATCTGCGTGGCAATGCCCGCGTGGTCGGTGCCCGGCACCCAGGCAGTGTTGAAGCCCTTCATGCGGTGGTAGCGCGTGAGGGAGTCCATGATCGTCTGGTTGAACGCATGGCCCATGTGCAGCGTGCCGGTCACGTTCGGCGGCGGCAGCTGGATCGAGAACGATGGCTGGCCCGCATCGGCCTGGCCCGTGCCGCGCACGCCGCCCGCGCCGTAGCCGCGCTTTTCCCACTCGGGCCCCCAGTGGGCCTCGAGGGCCGCGGGTTCAAAGGATTTGGAGAGGCTGTCGAGGCCCGGCTGTGCAGTGGATTCGCTCATGGAGGGGGAAGTAGAACGGCATCCGCCCGTCAGAAACAGGGGATGCCGTCCGCAGGAGTTGGTGAATAACGGATTGGCATTGATTTTAGCGATGCCGCTGGGGTATGGGGGCGCTATACCCCACATCCGCTCGTGAATCCGCTGCGCGGCGCTCAGCCGGGCTTTTTTTCGGGCGCCAGTTCCGGGCGGTCGTTGGCTTGGGGCTTGAGCGCTTGCCCCGCCTTGCCCTCGGCGCGCTCGCGGCGCCACTGCTGCTTGCGCTCGGTCCATTCGGCCAGGCGCGCATGCGCCGTCGTGCTTTCCTTGGCCATCTGCACCGCATCGGCGAGCTGCGCCGACAGCTCCAGGCGGATGCCGTTGGGGTCGAAGAAATAGATGCTCTTGAAGATATGGTGGTCGGTCACGCCCAACACCTCGATGCCATGGGCCTGCAGGCGCACCTTGGTGTTCTCGAGTTCCTCGACGGTGTTGACGCGAAACGCGATGTGGTTGACCCAGGCCGGCGTATTGGGCGAGGGCGCGGCCGCGACGTCGTCGCCCAGGTCGAAGAAGGCGATGAACGAGCCGTCCTGCAGGCGAAAGAAGAAGTGCGTGTAGGGGCAGTACTCGCCGGTGCTGGGGACATAGTCGCTCTGGATGATGTGGTAGAGCGGCAGGCCCAGGATGTCTTCGTAGAAGTGGCGCGTTTCCTCGGCATCGCGCGCCTTGTAGGCGAAGTGGTGCAACTGCTGGACGGGCGCGGCGGGCGGCAGTGCGGACAGGGGAGGCAAGGCGGCCATGGAGTCTCCTACGGAAGTTTTCGCTATTTTAAATCAGTTCACCTAAACGTAATTTTTCTGAAAGTGCAGACGCAAAAAAGGCCGGCACCTCCTGCGAAGCACCAGCCCGTTCCTGCCCGAAGGCGCAGTGGTTTACTGCTTCACGGCTTCGATCTGCAGCACCAGGCGCACCTGCTTGGAGGCGCCGAAGTTCACGCCGTAGTCCAGGCCGAAGGCCGTGCGGTCGATCGTGGCTTCGAAGTCGCCGCCGCAGACTTCGCGCTTTTGCAGCATCGGGCTGGGGTAGCAGTTGAACTTGTTGGCCTTGAAGGTCACGGGCTGGGTCTTGTCGAGCAGCGTCAGCTGGCCCGTGACTTCCTTGACCTTATCGCCGTCGAACACGAACTTGTCCGAGACGAACTTCGCCGTGGGGAACTTGGCGGTGTTGAAGATGTCGGCGCTTTGCAGGTGCTTGTCGAAGTTGGGCGTGCCCGAGTTCACCGAAGTCATGTCCAGTGTCACTTCGACCTTGCCGGTCTTGGCGGCGCGATCGAATTCCACCGTGCCCTGCTTCTTGTCGAAGCGTGCGCGGTTGGTGGTCGTGCCCATGTGGTCGATCTCGAAGGTCGCGAAGGTGTGCGTCGGGTCGATTGCATAGGTCGCGGGAGCGGCCTGGACAGCGGTGGCGAACAGGCCGGCGGCGGCAAGGGCGAAAAGCGTGGTGCGCATGGGAGAACTCCGGAGTGACAGGGGGTTGCGAGACAGGGAAATCGGAAAAAGGGTCAAAGCTTGCCGACGCCCGTGAGGGCCAGCTTGAAGTTGACCTGCACATCATCGGCGACCATCGAGGTATCGGTCCAGTCGCCTTCGCCGATTTTGAAGGCCAGGCGCTTGATCGGCAGCGTGCCGGCGGCAATGGTGGTGGCGCCGCTTTGGGTCAGCGTCACGGGCACGCTGACGTTCTGCGACTGGCCCTTGATGCTCAGCTTGCCGTCGACTTGGTACTTGCCGGCGCCCAGCGCCTTGACGGCCGTGGACTCGAAGCGTGCCTGGGGGAAGGCGGAAACGTTGAACCAGGTGGCCTTGGGCAGCTCGGCGTCGGTTTCCCTGGAGCCCATGGTGGCGCTGCCGGTGGCGACGGTGAGCAGGACCTTGCTGGTTTCGGGCTTGGCGGTGTCGAACTGCACCTGGGCATCGAACTGCTTGAAGTGGCCTTGCAGCGGCACACCCATCTGCTTGGCGGTGAAGCCCACGGAGCTCTGCGCGGGCACGAGCTTTTGCTGGGCATGGGCCGCGGGCGCGAGCAGGGTGCTGGCAAGGGCAATGGAGGAAAGCAGGGTACGCAATTTCATGGAGGACTCCAAAAAGGCAATGAATCTGGATCAGCCGCGCTGGTCGGGCAGCATGCGCAGCAGCAGCCCGTCGCGGTCGATGAACTGGTGCTTGAGCGCGGCCGCGATATGCAGCACGATCAGCGCCGCCAGCGTGTAGGCGCTCCACTGGTGCAGCGGCTTGAGCATCTCGGCAAGCTCGGGGCTGGCCGCGACCCAGTCGGGCAGCGCGATCAGGCCGAGGAAAACGATCGGAAAACCCGCGGCCGAACTGTAGGCCCAGCCAAGCAGCGGCACGATGAGAAACAGTGCATACAGCGCGTGGTGCGTGCCATGGTGCGCCAGGTGCTGCCAGCGCGGCATGGCAGCCTGCATGGCCGCGGGCAGCGCCGGTGGTTTGTTCGCCAGGCGCCAGCCCAGGCGCAGCAGGCTCAGCACCAGGATCGACACGCCAAGCCACTTGTGCCAGTTGTAGAGCTTGAGGCGCTGCGGCGAAAACGACAGACTGACCATGTACAGGCCCAGGCCCAGGGCGGTGATCAGGGCCAGCGCCAGCACCCAGTGCAGCAGCTTGGCGGTGGCGGTGTAGCGCGTGGGCGCTGCGGAGGGCAGGGAGGTCGAGGGCATGGGAAAGGCGGGCGCCAGGTGTGTCCGTCAGATGCCGGGATGGCATGCAGTTTCCCAGTATAGGAAGCGCTGGGTTGAAATTGGTTCAGTGGGATTGATGGATGGGTTCAAAAAAGATGAAGGCGGGGGGCTGGCTGAGGTGAGTCCATGCTTTTTCTGGAGGGCTGGCCATTCACCCTTCGACGGGCTCAGGGCGAACGGTACCGTCCGTTCGTCCTGTGCCTGCCTGGGCGGCCCCGTCGAAGGATGGACGGCCTGCCGTCAAAAAAGAGGAATACCGGAAACCGTTGAGCTTCATCCCTGCGGAGACCGATCACTGCCCCAACGCCGCTTTCTTCCAAGCCGCCGCAGCCGCTTCTTCATCATTGCGATGCTCCGCCATCCGCGCCAGCTGCTGCCATGCATGCACGCGCAGCGGACCGGCGTCCAGCTGCGGGGCGCTGTGGCTCAGCAGCTGGTGGGCCTTGCCCCAGAGCTCGCGTTGAACGCAGGCCATGCCGGCCAGGTATTGCAGCCGGGGTTCACGCGGGTGGGCGCGCGCCGCGGATTCGATGCGCGCGAGCCATTGGCTGTCGATGCCGTCGAGGCACTCCTGCAGCGCCAGCACCAGTGTCTGCATCTGGCTTTCGCTCAAGCTGTCGATGCGCGTGGTCGCGTATTCCCATACCGGCAGCAGCCAGGCGCGCGCCTGCGAGCGGTCGCCGCCCAGGCGCACCAGACGGCGCGCGGCGGGAATGGCGATCTCGGGCATGGCGCGTTCCTCGGGGTCGAGGTCGAGCCAGACCTGCTGCAGGCGGCCGGTGTCATGCGTGTCGTGGATCAGCTCGAGCAGCAGCCCGCGCACGATGCTGGCCGAGGCCGCGGGCGAGAACGCGCGGTGCTTGGCCAGCATGCGCGCGGTCTCGAGCGCCGGCTCGGTGTCACGCGCCAGGCGCGCGGCCTTGAGCTTGATGCGCAGCGCCAGCGTGCGCCGGCTCGCACCCAGCGGCAGCGCGGCGAGGCGCTCGAGCGCGAGCGGGGCATCGCGGTCGTCGAGCGCCCAGCGCGCGGCGCGCATCTGCGCGCCTTCGCGGGTTTCCAGGTCGATCGCGCTGCCGTCGGGCGGCGCGCATTCGAGCACCTTCTCCAGATGGATCTCGCGCTGCGGCGTGTCCTGCAGCGCATGCGAGCCCTCGGCCGCGACCATGTGCGCGGTGGCGCGCAGCTGGCGGCCATGGGGCACGTCGCTCAATGATTCCTCGTGTGCGAGCGCTGCCAGCGCCGACTTGCGCGCGCGCAGGAAGCGCCCGGCCTGCAGGTGGGACAGCGCATCGAGCAGCGCGTGGTGCATCGCGCGCTCCTTTTGCTGCCCGCGCCAGCGCCGCGCCTGGCGCGGCAGCTGCGTCAGCACCGCAAGCCCGCGCAGCGCCGCATGGCACAGCAGGAACACCGCGAGCAGCACCAGCAGCACCATGTTGAGCGACAGGTCGATGCGATAGGGCGGCCAGAACAGCGTGACCGTGCCCTGGTTGTTGCCGACGAACAGGGCCACCGCGACGGCGATGCCGAACAGGCCCATGAACCACAGTGCAGCGCGCATGTCGTTTCCTCAGAGCCCGGTGGCGGCCGTTGCCAGCGCCGCCAGGGTTTCATCCAGCGAGGGCTGCTCGTCGTTCTTCAGGTTCGACTGCACCTGCTGCAGCAGCACCTGCGCATTGCGCGTGCGCCGCGACGCGGGGTCGAAATACTTGCCCATGGCCTGGTTGGCGGCGGCCAGGTCGTTGCGCGCGGCGTCGTACTGGCGCGCCAGCACGCCCAGGCGCGCGTTGAGCAGCGTGAGCTTGAGGTTCTCGCGCAGGAAGAAGCCCTGGTCGGGCGACAGCAGCGCGGCTTCGGGCTGGTCGATGCGGCTCACGCGCACCAGATCGTAGATCTCCTCGCGCACCACGTTCCAGCTGCGCGTGCCCCAGTCCTGCCACCAGGCCCAGTCGCCCAGCGAATAGGTGGCCGTTGGCGCGGGCCCGGGCGCCGGGCTGGGATTCGCGTTGCGGATCGCGCTGGGCCGGGCGACGGCATTGGCCAGCGGCAGCTCGTCGACACCGCGCAGCAGGTCGTCGATGCGCGCGAGCAGGCCGGCGGTGTCGGTCACCGCCAGGCGCGAGAGCGCTTCGAGGTCGCGTTCGATCGCACGCTGCACGGGCGTGAGCCGCGGCTGGGCCGCGCGCTCGATGCGCTTGCCGGCGCTGCGCAGCGTGGCCACCAGCGGCTCGAGGCTGCCCGTGAGCTGCGCCTGCTGCTGCGCCATGCGAATGGCGGTGTCGATATCGACGACCAGCGTGTCGTCGCGGGTGCGCGACAGGCTCTGCACCAGCTCTTCGAGCTGGGTGCGCTGCAGCGTGACTTCGCCCACGCGCGCTTCCATGACGGACAGGCGCGCGGCGCTGTCGCGCGCGAGATCCTGCGCATCGCGCGCCATGGTGCGCGCCTCGATGGCCTGCGTGCCCGAATCGGCGCTCTGGCGCGCGAGCTGCTCCTGGATGCCGCTCATGCGCTGCCACAGCATGCCGCTGCCGACCAGCGCGACCACGGCCACGGCGCCAACGAGGTACAGCGCCAGCGGCGAGGCCGGGCGCGCCGGGGCCGCCAGGGCGGCGGGGCCCTGGGCGGCATGCGGCGCAGGGGCAGACGGTTCGTGGACGGAGTCAGTGCTCATGTGCTGATTCTATAGAGGCCGCCACGTCGCTCAGCGAAGGACGGCATTCATGGACGTAACCAAAGCCCGCCTGTTGCGCGGCCGCCGCGATGCGCGGATGGGTGACCAGCGCGCGCGCCTGGCGCCATTCGGTGCCGGGCAGCGCGCGCTGCAGGTTGGAGAGGGCTTCGGAGCTGCTGAACAGCCACAGCGTGCCGTCGTGCGCGGCGTTGCGCGCCAGCGCCAGGGCCTCGGGCGTGAACTGCGGCGCGCGGCGCTGGTAGACGGCAACGAACTCCAGCGTCGCACCGGCCTGGCGCAGCTGCTCGGCCAGCCATTCGCGCCCGCTGCCGGCCGCACCCGTGCCGCCGCGCACGACCAGCACCCTGTCGCCGGGCTGGATCTGCGCGCGCACCTCGGGCCACAGCGCTTCGGAGTCGAACTGCGCGGCGTCGGGCCGCGGGCCGTCGATCTGCTGCGCCGGCACGCCCACTGTCTGCAGCGTGCGTGCCGTGCCCGGGCCGGGCGACCAGGCACGCGTGCCGGGCGCCAGGGTGGTTCCAGGAGAGAAAAAATGCAACACCGCATTGCCGCTGACGAACATCAGCGCGCGGTAGTGGCCGGGCGTGGCGCAGTCGCGGCGTGCCTGGGCCAGCGCAGCGGATTCGGGTTCGCCCGATGCAATGTCGATCAGCGGCAGCGCGCAAGCCGCGATGCCGCGCGCCTGCAGCTGCTCCACCCAGTGGCCGGCATCGGGCGCGGGGCGGGTCACGAGGACCCGGACCGGGAGCGGGGTGCCGGGCATGCGCTTCAGGAGGTCATCCCCCGGCGCGCGCCCGAGGCGCGCAGCTGGGCCGCGACGGCTTCGCCCAGTGCCTCGGCTTCCTCGAGCGAGCTGACCACGGCGTGGTCATCGACCTGCACCAGCGCCAGCTGGCCCTCGAGGTCGCCCCAGGCGGCGCGCAGGTGCAGCGCGTCGCCCTCCCACACGCCGTGCGCGGCCAGCGGCATCGAGCAGCTGCCGCCCATGCTGCGGCTCACGGCGCGCTCGGCGGCCACGCCCAGCCAGGTCGGCTGGTGCGCCAGCGGCGCCAGCGCGGCAATCAGGTCGGGGCGGTCGGCGCGCACCTCGATGCCCAGCGCGCCCTGGCCGGCCGCGGGCAGCATCTCGTCGATCTCGAAGGCGCAGCGGATGCGCTGCTCCAGCCCCAGGCGCTTGAGGCCGGCGGCGGCCAGCACGATCGCGTCGTAGTGGCCTTCATCGAGCTTGCGCAGCCGCGTGTCGAGGTTGCCGCGCAGCGGGGCGATGCGCAGGTCGGGGCGCTGCGCCTGCAGCAGCACCTGGCGGCGCAGGCTCGAGGTACCCACGGTGGCGCCATGCGGCAGAAAGTCGAGGCCGGCGTAGTTGGGGGAGACGAACGCATCGCGCGGGTCCTCGCGCTCCATCACGCAGGCCAGCACGAAGCCTTCGGGCAGCTCCATCGGCACGTCCTTGAGCGAATGCACGGCGATATGGGCGCGGCCTTCCTCCAGAGCGACTTCGAGCTCCTTGACGAACAGCCCCTTGCCGCCGACCTTGGACAGCGAGCGGTCGAGGATCTGGTCGCCCCTGGTGGTCATGCCCAGCAGCCGCACGCTGTGGCCCAGCGCCTGCAGCCGGGCTTGCACATGCTCGGCCTGCCACAGCGCCAGGCGGCTTTCGCGGGTGGCAATGACAATCGTGGAATCGGGGGAAGTGGCGGTATTCATGGCATCGACGGCAGCGGCCTCAGGGCAACGTGAAATGCTAGCATGGCGCGCTGCCTTCGCAACGGCTCAGGAAATATCCGCATGACCCCCACTTCCCGCAAGAACGATGTCCCCTCGGCCGGCAGGAACGGCCGCCGCAGCGACAAGGACCTGCCCCTGATCGAGGACATCCGCCTGCTGGGCCGGATCCTGGGCGATGTCATTCGCGAGCAAGACGGCGTGGCCGCCTACGAACTGGTCGAGCAGATCCGCCAGCTGTCGGTCGCATTCCGGCGCGATGCCGACCATGACGCCGACCGCCAGCTCAAGAAGCTGCTCAAGAGCCTGAGCGCCGACCAGACGGTGAGCGTGATCCGCGCCTTCACCTATTTCAGCCACCTCGCGAACCTGGCCGAGGACCGCCACCACATTCGCCGCCGCGCGCTGCACGAGCGCGCCGGCAACACGCAGGAAGGCAGCATCGGCGTGGCGCTCGCGCGCCTGCGCTGGGCCGGCATCGCGCCCGCCACCATTGCGCAGACGCTTGCCCAAAGCTATGTCGCGCCCGTGCTCACCGCGCATCCGACCGAAGTGCAGCGCCACAGCATTCTTTCGGCCGAGCGCGACATCGCGCAACTGCTCGCGGCGCGCGATGACATCAGCGAGCGCGCGCAGCTCTACAACAGCGCGCGCGACGCGCTCACGCCGCGCGCGCTCGAGGACAACGAGGCGCAGCTGCGCGCGCGCGTGGCCCAGCTATGGCAAACGCGCCTGCTGCGCCATTCGAAGCTCACCGTGGCCGACGAGATCGAGAACGCGCTGACCTATTACGAGGCGACGTTCCTGCGCGAGATCCCCAAGCTCTATGCCGAGCTCGAGCGCGAGCTGGGCGACCAGCAGGTCGCCAGCTTCCTGCGCATGGGGCAGTGGATCGGCGGCGACCGCGACGGCAACCCGAACGTCACGGCCGACACGCTGCAGCTGGCGTTGCGCCGCCAGGCCGAGGTCGCGCTGCGCCACTACCTCACGGAAGTGCACTACCTGGGCGCCGAGCTGTCGCTGTCGGCGCACCTGGTGCAGCTCACGCCCGAGATGCAGGCGCTGGCCGAGCGCTCGCCCGATACCAACGAGCACCGCCGCGACGAGCCTTACCGCCGCGCGCTGACCGGCATCTACGCGCGCCTGGCGGCGAGCCTGAAGACTTTGAGCGGCGGCGACGCCGCGCGCCATGCGGTGGCGCCGCAAAACGGCTACCTCCGCGCCGAGGAGTTCCTGGGCGACCTTCAGGTCATCGACCGCTCGCTGCGCAGCCACCATGGCGGGCCGCTGGCCGCGCAGCGCCTGCGCCCGCTGATCCGCGCGGTGCAGGTGTTTGGTTTCCATCTCGCGACCGTGGACCTGCGCCAGAGCTCCGACCAGCACGAGCGCGTGGTCGCCGAGCTGCTGGCAACCGCCCGGCTCGAGCCCGACTACAGCCGCCTGGCCGAGCCCGCCAAGCAGGCATTGCTGCTGCAACTGCTGGAAGACGCGCGCCCGCTGCGCGTGGTGGGCGCGCAGTACTCGGAGCACACGCTGGGCGAGCTCGCGATCTTCGAGACCGCGCGGCGCATGCGCGAGACCTATGGCGCCGAGGCGATTCGCCACTACATCATCAGCCACACCGAGACCGTGAGCGATCTGCTTGAAGCGCAGCTGCTGCAAAAGGAGGTCGGGCTGATGCGCGGCACGCTCGACAGCGATGCGCGCGCCGACCTGATCGTCGTGCCGCTGTTCGAGACCATCGAGGACCTGCGCAATGCCGCGCCGATCATGCGCGCCTACTACCAGCTGCCCGGTGTCGCGGCGCTGCTGCAGCGCTCGGGCGGCGAGCAGGACATCATGCTCGGCTACAGCGACAGCAACAAGGACGGCGGCATCTTCACCAGCAACTGGGAGCTCTACCGCGCCGAGATCGCGCTGGTCGAGCTGTTCGACGAGCTGGCCGCGAGCCACGGCATCCGGCTGCGCATGTTCCACGGGCGTGGCGGCACGGTGGGGCGCGGCGGCGGTCCCAGCTACCAGGCGATCCTCGCGCAGCCCCCGGGAACGGTGCGCGGGCAGATCCGGCTGACCGAGCAGGGCGAGGTCATTGCCTCGAAGTACGCCAACCCCGAGATCGGCCGGCGCAACCTCGAGACGCTGGTGGCCGCGACGCTCGAAGCGACGCTGCTGCAGCCGACCAAATCGGCCACGCCGGCGTTTCTCGCGGCCGCGGCGCAGCTATCGCAGGCCAGCATGGCGGCCTACCGCGCGCTGGTCTACGAGACCCCGGGCTTCACCGCGTATTTCTTCGGCAGCACGCCGATCCGCGAGATCGCCGAGCTGCACATCGGCTCGCGCCCGGCCTCGCGCAAGCCCTCGCAGAAGATCGAGGACCTGCGCGCGATCCCCTGGGGCTTCAGCTGGGGCCAGTGCCGGCTCACGCTGCCGGGTTGGTATGGCTTTGGCGCGGCGGTCGAGGACTTCCTGCAGCAGCCGGGCAAGGAGCCCAAGGCGCAGCTCGCGCTGCTGCAGCGCATGTACCGCCAGTGGCCGTTTTTCCGCACGCTGCTGTCGAACATGGACATGGTGCTGGCCAAGAGCGACCTGGCGCTGGCCTCGCGCTACAGCGAGCTGGTGAGCGACGCGCGGCTGCGCCGGCGCATCTTCGAGGCCATCGAGGCCGAGTGGCAACGCACCGCGCAGGCGCTGTCGCAGATCACCGGCGACGCGGAGCGCCTGGCGCACAACGCGGCGCTCGCGCGCTCGATACTGCACCGCTTTCCCTATATCGATCCGCTGCACCATCTGCAGGTCGAACTGGTGCGGCGCTGGCGCGGGGGGCAGGGCGATGACCGGGTGCAGACCGGGATCCACATCTCGATCAACGGCATTGCCGCAGGGCTGCGCAATACCGGTTGAACGCCGCTGCGGGCGCGAAGCTTGCTAGCAGTTCTGGCTCAACGAAGGAACGATGGTGGACAACGGTATCGCAACAGCCTGGCAACGCATGCGGGCAAAGGGGACATGGGCCTACGGGCTGCGCATCGGCATCGCGCTGGGCACGGTGATGGCGCTGTGCTGGTGGCAGGGCCACCTGTCGCAGGTCATCGCGCTGTTCCTGGGCATCATCGTGTGCGCCATCGCCGAGACGGACGACAGCTGGCGCGGGCGTACGCGCGCGCTTGCGGCGACGCTGGCGTGCTTTGCGCTGGTCGCGTTCAGCGTCGAGGCGCTGATCCGCCGGCCGCTGGGCTTCGTGCTGGCGCTGGTGCTGTTCACCTTCGTGTTCACGCTGCTCGGCGCGGTGGGCGAGCGCTACCGCGCGATTGCCTCGGCGTCGGTGATCCTTGCGCTCTATACCGCGATCAGCATGGCGCCGGGCGCGCACACGGCGGCCGATGCCTGGCCCGTGCCGGTGCTGTTGCTCAGCGGCGCGGCCTGGTACGGGTTGCTGTCCGTGGGCTGGTGCGCGCTGTTTCCGCACACGCCGGTGCGCCAGAACCTGGCAACGCTGTTCGAGCAGCTGGGCGCCTATCTGCGGCTCAAGGCCAGCCTGTTCGAGCCGGTGCGCGCCGTGGATCTCGAGCGCCGGCGCATGGCGCTGGCGCAGACCAATGGCCGCGTCGTCGCCAGCCTCAACACCGTCAAGGAAAGCCTGTTCAACCGCCTGGGCCCCCAGGCCGGGCCGTCGGAAGGCGAGATGCTGCGCCACATGAACCTGTACTTCATCGCCCAGGACATCCACGAGCGCGCGAGCTCCTCGCACTACCGCTACAACGAATGGGCGCAGACGCTGTTCCACAGCGACGTGCTCTACCGCTGCCAGCGCGTGCTGGGGCTGCAGGGCGCGGCCTGCAGGCAGCTGGCCGAGGCGCTGCGCCTGCGCGCGCCCTTCACGCCCAACGCCGAGGGCGCGCGCGCGATGGAGGACCTGCGCGCCGCGATCGACTATCTCGCGGTGCAGCAGCAGCCCGCCTGGCAGCGCGCCTTGCGCTCGCTGCGCGCGCTGGTGCGCAATCTGAGCACGCTCGATGCGCAAATTGCCGCTGCCGCGCATCCCACCGCCGGTGCGGCGCTGGCCGACCCGAGCCTGTTCAACCGCCGCCCGCGCACGCTGGCCGAAGCCTGGGCCCGCATCCGCGCCCAGCTGCACCCGAGCGCGCCGCTGCTGCGCCACGCGCTGCGGCTGTCGCTGGCGCTGGGCGCGGGCTTCGTCGCGATGCAGCTCACCGACCCGGTGCATGGCTACTGGATCCTGCTCACCACGCTGTTCGTCTGCCTGCCGACCTATGGCGCGACGCTCGCGCGCGTGGGCCAGCGGATTCTCGGAACTGTGATCGGGCTGATTGCCGGCTGGGCGCTGCTGCGGCTGTTTCCGGGCCTGCCGGCGCAGGCGCTGATCACGGTGGCCGCGGGCGTGCTGTTCTTCGTCACGCGCACCGAGCGCTATGTGACGGCCACCGCGGCCATCACGCTGCTGGTGCTGCTGTGCTTTCAGCAGACGACGGGCGACGCCTATGCGCTGATCTGGCCGCGGCTGGCCGACACGCTGATCGGCGCGGCCATCGCCACCGCCGCCATGCTGCTGGTGCTGCCCGACTGGCAGGGCCGGCGCCTGCACCTGCTGGTGGCGCAGGCGATCGGGGCGCACGCGGCCTATCTGCGCGAGATCATGTCGCAATACGCCGATGGCAAGGAGGACGACCTCGACTACCGCGTGACGCGCCGCAACGCGCACAACGCCGATGCGGCGCTGTCCACGGCGCTGTCGCAGCTGCTGCTCGAGCCGCGTGCCGTGCGCCGCCATGCGCGCGTGGGCATGCAGCTGCTGCTGCTGTCGCACACGCTGCTCAACTACCTGTCGGCGCTGGGCGCGCACCGCGACAAGCTGTTCCACGGCGACACCCACCCGCTGGCCACCGCGGCGGCGCAACAGGCCGCCGATGCGCTCGACCAGATGGCGCAGGCGCTGAAGGCGCGCCAGCCGCTGCCTGCCGATGACGGCGGCGCGGCGGCCCTGGCGCTGGAGCTCGAGCAGCAAAGCGATGCGCTGGCCGATCCGTTCAGCCCGCTGGTGCTGGTGTGCCAGCAGCTCGAGCCGCTGAGGGTGGCTTGTGGGCAGTTGCTGGCGGAGGGGGAGTGAGGGCATTGGCGGTTCTGGAGGGCAGGCCCTTCATGGTTCGACGGGCCCGCCGAGGGAGGCTCACCACGAACGGTGGGTGAGGCGCAGCGCTCGTTTCTCCCGTTCGTGCTGAGCTTGTCGAAGCATGAACGGCCTGTCCTCAAAATGAGCCCCCCAACGCAAAAAGCCCCGCAGCCAAGCCAACGGGGCGTTAAACCAAGCGGCGACGCTCAATGCAGCATCAGTGCCCCGGCATTCTTGCTCTTCCCTGCCCGTGCCGGCGGATTGCACAGCCCGCACTGGTAGTGGCGTGCGTTCTCATAGGGTTCGGTCACGAACTGGCCCTTGCAGCTCGAGCAGGGGGTGCGCGTGAGCATGTTGGCGTCGACGAACTTCACCAGGCGCCAGGCGCGGGTGAACGACAGCAGCGCTTCGAGGCCCGCGGTTTCGATCTGCTCGGCGTACAGGCGGTAGGCCTTGGTCAGCTGCTCGGCGCTGTCCAGGCTCACGCCCTTGGACAGGTATTCGTAGATGTTGAGGAACAGCGAGCTGTGGATGTTTTCCTGCCAGGTAAGGAACCAGTCGGTCGAGAAGGGCAGCTGGCCCTTCGAAGGCGACTTGCCGGCGATTTCCTTGTACAGGCGGATCAGGCGCTCGTACGACAGCGTGGTTTCCGACTCGAGCACCTGCATGCGCGCACCCATTTCAATGAGCATCGCAGCGCGTTCGATCTGCTTGGATTCGTTGAGGACGCTCTTGGTGGGTGTGGACATGGCAGGCTTTCAGGGAAGGGGAACGAAGACGGTGGAAGCGGCTTACAGCACTTCGGAGACGCGGCTGGCCATCAGGATGTTGGCGTGCAGCGTGTTGGTGGCCTCGTTGCCGATCTTGTTGGCCGAGTGGTTGGTCAGCAGGCTCCAGACCATTTCGTCGTCGACGCGGAAGCTGCACAGCAGCGTGTTGCGCGAGGCCAGCTTGAGCACCTGGGCCGAGGACAGCGCGACCAGGATGTCGGCCGCGTCTTCGTTCAGGCCCAGACGGAACACGGCCTCGGCCTTGTCTTTGCGAATCATGGTTTGGGCCAGCATCAGGTAGGTGAGGTTGGCTTCACGGATTTCGGCAAGCAGTTGTTCGTTCGTCATGGGTCAATCCTTTTCAGTTCGGCAGATCGGAGAACAGAGCACAAAAACCAGAGGTGTGTGGTGTCGCGATCTGTTGAAATGGATTGTGAAACAGGCCCAAAAGGAAATTAAGTCGGGGGACGGAGGTGCCGCGTGTCTGGTTCGGCCAGGGGTCTTGTAAGGCAAATTCCTACAAGAGCTGTCGCCATTTTGGAATTGCCCGCCTTGCAGCGCTGCTGCAGTACCCCGCGTTTACCCTGATGAGCGCAGCGACGGCGCGGTGCGTCGATCGGCACCGCGTTGTTTTTTCGCTGCCCGCGTATCAGCCGCGCGCCACGGGCCGCGTGGTGTCGCTGCACCACTCGCTCCAGCTGCCGGCGAACAACGCCGACTCGCCCAGCCCCGCGACCTCCATCGCCAGCAGGTTGGGCAGGGCGCTGACGCCGCTGCCGCACTGGTGGACCACGCTGCCCGCGGGCCGCCCGGCCAGCAGCTGCTCGAATTCGGCGCGCAGCAGTTCGCGCGGCTTGAAGCGGCCGTCGGCGGCCAGGTTCTCGCTGAACGGGCGGTTGAGCGCGCCCGGAATGTGGCCGGCCACCGGGTCCAGCGGCTCGACCTCGCCGCGGTAGCGTGCCGGCGCGCGTGCGTCGATCAGCGTCTGCGCCGACGAGCCCAGGCCCGACAGCACCATGTCCGCGCTGACCAGGCGCCGCAGCGGCGCCTGCAATGTGAAGCTGGTCTGGAAATGGCTGGGCTCCGCGCCCTGGTTGACCGGGTGTCCGGCGGCCTGCCAGCCCTGCAGCCCGCCGTCGAGCACGGCCACGGCGTCGTGCCCGGCCCACTTGAGCATCCACCAGAGGCGGCCGCAGAAGTTGGCGCCGTTGCGGTCATAGACCACGGCCTGCATGTCGTTGGAAAAACCCACGCTCGAGAGCCAGACCGAGAAGCGCTCGCGGCTGGGCAGCGGATGGCGCCCGCCGGACGCGGGCTGGTCGGCCTGCGAGACCGCGACCGAGCCATCGCTGCCGGGCATGCCGTGCTTGGCGCTCAGGTCCTGGTCCAGATCGGCAAAGACCGCGCCGGGAACGTGCGCCTGCAGGTATTGCTGGCGGCCCGCCTGGGGCTGGGCCAGATCGAAACTGCAGTCGAACACCATGCAGGGCCGGCCGTCGGCCCGCAGCGCGGCCAGCTGTTCGGGCGCAATCAAGGTGGTGTAGGGGGTGTGGGGCATCGGCGTTTCCTCGGCAATGGCGGCAATCAGGCCATTATCCATACCTACAAAACCGGCATGTTCCAGCTCAGAGACACCGAGCAAGGGCCGCCCCGCAGCGATGGTGTCGTCCCCCTCCACCGAAGGATGAGAGGGGGAAGCGGCGTGAGCCGCTCAGGGGGTGCTTTCAATTTCTTGACCGTAGGACGGTGGCGGCAATGCCGCTGCCGACGATCAGCGCCATGCCGATCCAGCCCATCGGCTCGATCACATCGCCAAACACCAGCACGCTGTAGGCGCCGCCAAACGCGATGCCCGAGTACTGCAGGTTGGCAACGACCAGCGTCGCGCGCCGCGTCATGGCGTTGGCGTAGGCACGCGTCATGCACAGCTGGCCGCCAGCGGCGAACAGGCCCACGGGGAGGAGCCACAGCGTGTGCCAGCCGGCGAACTCCGAGATGCCGACAAACGGCATGGCCACCCCGCCCGCGACGGCCGAGCCGACGGAGAAATAGAACACGACGCGCTGCTCGGGCTCGCCCAGCCGCGACAGCGCCACCACCTGCATGTAGGCCAGCGCGGCAATCATTCCCGACATCAGCCCGACGACGCCGGCCAGCGCCTGGTCGGCGCCCAGGCTCGGGCGCATCATCAGCACCACGCCGACGAAGCCGACCAGCAGGCTCACCATCACCGGCGTGTGCAGCGCCGGGCGCGGGGTCTCGGGCGACGGGCGCCAGGCCATCAGCGCGCCGCCGACCATGAACGCCGCGATCCACAGGCTGCTCATGTAGTTGAGCGTCATGGCGGTGGCCAGCGGCAGCTTGGCGATCGCGTAGAACCAGGCCGCCATCGAGACCACGCCGACCAGCGAGCGCCAGGCATGCATCATCGGATGGCGGGTGCGCAGAGAGACGCCCTGGCTGCGCGCCAGCGCCCACAGCAGCGCCATGCTGATCAGCCCGCGGTAGAAGATGATCTCCGCGGTGTTGAAGTGTTCCGCCGCAAACTTGATGCTCACGCCCATGGTCGCGAAGAAAAAGGCCGCGAGCACCATCCAGAGAACTTGCATACAGGGAGCTAGAAGATAAAAAAAAGCTGCAGGCGCCTGAGCAAATCAAGCGTCTGCAGCCCGGGTGTCATGGACAGGCGTTCAGGGTCGCGGTTGGCTGGCGCCCAGCGTACCGACGCCCGGCGCATTGCGGTACCACTCGTGGAAGTGCTGCATGCCGTCTTCCATCGGGCTCTGGTAGGGGCCGACCTCGTTGTCGCCGCGCGCCAGCAGCGCGCGCCGGCCCGCGTCCATGCGCTCGGCGATCTCGTCGTCCTCGATGCAGGTCTCCATATAGGCGGCCTTCTGCGCATCGACGAACTCGCGCTCGAAGGCGGCGATTTCCTCGGGGTAGTAGAACTCCACCATGTTCATGGTCTTGGTCGGGCTCACCGGATGCAGCGTCGACACCGTGAGCACATGCGGATACCACTCGACCATGATGTGCGGGTAGTAGGTCAGCCAGATCGCGCCGCGCTCGGGCAGCTGGCCGTTGCGGTAGTTGAGCAGCACCTCGTGCCAGATCTTGTAGACCTCGGAGCCGGGCTTGGCAAACGAGGGCGCGACGCCGACGGTCTGCACCGAGTAGTTCTTCTGGAATTCCCACTGCAGGTCGTCACAGGTGACGAAATTGCCCAGCCCGGGGTGAAACGGGCCGACATGATAGTCCTCGAGGTAGACCTCGATGAAGGTCTTCCAGTTGTAGTTGCACTCGTGCATCTCGACATGGTCGAGCACGTAGCCGTCGAAGCTCAGCTGCGCGCGCGGGCCCATGCCGGCCAGGTCGGCGGCGATGTCGCGGCCGTTGTCCTCGAACAGCAAACCGTTCCACTCGCGCAGACCGTAGTTGTTCAGGTTCAGGCACGGGTCGTGGCTGAAATGCGGCGCGCCCAGCAGCTCGCCGCCGGGGCTGTAGGTCCAGCGGTGCAGCGGGCAGACGATGTTGCCGCCCGCATGGCCCTTGCCATGGCCCTGCAGCGAGCCGCGGCCCTTGAGCATGACGGCCTGGCGGTGGCGGCAGACATTCGAGACCAGCTCGATGCCGCCCTGGGCGTTGCGCACCAGCGCGCGGCCCTCGCCCTCCTGGGGCAGGGCGTAGTAGTCGCCGGGATGGGGAACGCTCAGCTGGTGCCCGACATAGCGGGGCCCGGACTTGAAAATGGTATCCAACTCGCGCTGGAACAGCGCTTCGTCGAAATAGCTTGAAACTGGTAGTTGGCTTGCGGCCTGCTGCAGTTGAAGACTTAAATCAGACATGGGTGACCTGACCTAAAGACTCCCCACAGGGAGGGTGCGCGGACGCGCACACGGAAAAGATAAAACCGGCCAGTGACGCGGCGCCTTGCGGAATCTGCACGACCTTTGGAAGGCTGCAGAACCCGCGGCGGATGGCCATGCGTCAGGCCGGTTCGACGGAATGGGATTATAGGCGGAAGGGTTATTTCCGCCCTCGAGGTACGTGTATTGACCTCATTGCCAGGACGCATTGCCCTGGCCTCTTGCGCCGGCTTTGTAAGGCTTCGGGCGCAGCGCCTAAAATCGATTGCTTTATCTTCTTCTGCCCGCACCCATGCCCAAGGCTTCCGCTGCCACTACCCCCCCGTCCGAGCCAACGAGTTACGAAGCTGCGCTGGAGGAGCTGGAGCAGCTGATCGCGCGCATCGAGTCGGGCCAATTGCCGCTGGACCAGATGCTCAGCGGCTACCAGCGCGCCGCCACCTTGCTGGCCTACTGCCGCCAGCAGCTCGATGCCGTGCAGGACCAGATCCAGCGGCTCGACGATGGCGCGCTCCAGGTCTGGAGCCAGGAATGAGCGCCGCGGACACGGGTTTCGATCTGTCCCGCTGGATGCCGCCGTTGCTGGTCGAGATCGAGCAGGCGCTGTCGCACTGGGTTGGCGTTGACGCACCGGCGCAGCTCGGCGAAGCCATGCGCTACGCCGTGCTCGATGGCGGCAAGCGCCTGCGCCCGCTGCTGGTGCTGGCAGCCTGCGAGGCCGTTGGCGGCCAGCAGGACGCGGCGCTGCGCGCGGCCTGCGCGGTCGAGCTGATCCATGCCTATTCGCTGGTCCATGACGACATGCCCTGCATGGACAACGACGTGCTGCGCCGCGGCAAGCCGACGGTGCATGTGCAGTTCGGCGAAGCCCAGGCGCTGCTCGCGGGCGACGCGCTGCAGGCGCTGGCCTTCGAGCTGATCGCGCCCATGGATGACGCAGCCATGCAGATTCCCGCGGCGATGCAGGCCCGGCTTTGCGGCCTGCTGGCGCGCGCCGCGGGTGCGCGCGGCATGGCCGGTGGCCAGGCGATCGATCTGGCCAGCGTCGGGCTGCAGCTGTCCGAAGTCCAGCTGCGCCAGATGCACCGCCTCAAGACCGGCGCCCTGCTCGAGTGCAGCGTGCTGATGGGCGCGGCCTGCGGCGCGGCCAGCGACACGGCGCGCGAGGCGCTTGGCGCGTATGGCGCAGCGCTCGGGCTCGCGTTCCAGGTCGTCGACGACATCCTCGACGTGGTGGCCGACTCGGCCACGCTGGGCAAGACCGCGGGCAAGGACGCGGCGGCCGACAAGCCGACCTATGTCTCGCTGATGGGGCTCGAAGGCGCGCGCGCCTATGCCGACAGCCTGGCGCAGGAAGCGCATGCGGCGCTCGCACGCTGCGGCCTGGCCGACACGCGCGCGCTGTCGGCGCTGGCCGACCAGGTCATCCGCCGCTCGCATTGAGGGGTGCTCCCGGCCCGCGCCTGCGCGGGTCTTGTCCCCCGTCCTGCGTGCGCGCCGCGGGATCTATAGTAGATTGATCCATCAGATATGCTCCGCCAGCATTGGCTGCTACGAGAAAAATAGCAAATGTCCATGAATCCCTATCCCCTGCTGCAGACCGTGACCAGTCCCGCAGACATGCGCCATTTCACGCGTGCCGAGCTCAAGACGCTGGCCGCGGAACTGCGCAGCTACGTGCTCCACAGCGTCTCCCGCACGGGCGGCCACCTGAGCTCCAACCTCGGCACGGTGGAGCTCACCGTGGCGCTGCACGCGGTGTTCGACACGCCCGACGACCGCCTGGTCTGGGACGTGGGCCACCAGACCTATCCGCACAAGATCCTGACCGGGCGGCGCGATCGCATGGGCAGCCTGCGCCAGCTCGGGGGCCTGTCGGGTTTCCCGCTGCGCAGCGAAAGCGAGTACGACACCTTCGGCACCGCGCATTCCTCGACCAGCATCTCGGCGGCGCTGGGCATGGCGCTGGCCGCCAAACGCAAGGGCGAGAAGCGCCGCGCGGTGGCGATCATCGGCGACGGTGCAATGACCGCGGGCATGGCCTTCGAGGCGCTCAACAACGCGGGTGTTTCCGACGCCAATCTGCTGGTGATCCTCAACGACAACGACATGAGCATCAGCCCGCCGGTGGGTGCGCTCAACCGTTACCTCGCGCAGCTGATGAGCGGCCAGTTCTACGCCAAGGCGCGCGACATGGGCAAGAGCGTGCTCAAGCAGGTGCCGCCGCTGCTCGAACTCGCCAAGCGCCTGGAGCAGTCGGCCAAGGGCATGGTCGTGCCGGCAACGCTGTTCGAGAACTTCGGCTTCAACTACATCGGCCCGATCGACGGCCATGACCTCGACTCGCTGATTCCGACGCTGGAAAACATCAAGGGCCTCGAAGGCCCGCAGTTCCTGCATGTGGTCACGAAGAAGGGCCAGGGCTACAAGCTGGCCGAGGCCGATCCCGTGACCTACCACGGCCCGGGCAAGTTCGACCCCGAAATCGGCATCGTCAAGCCTTCGACGCCGTCCAAGGCAACCTTCACCCAGGTGTTCGGCCGCTGGCTGTGCGACATGGCGGCCCATGACGAGCGCCTGGTCGGCATCACGCCCGCGATGCGCGAAGGCTCGGGCATGGTCGAGTTCGAGCAGCGCTTTCCGCTGCGCTACTACGACGTCGGCATTGCCGAGCAGCATGCGGTCACCTTCGCCGCCGGCATGGCCTGCGAGGGTGTCAAGCCGGTGGTGGCGATCTACTCCACCTTCCTGCAGCGCGGCTATGACCAGCTGATCCACGACGTGGCGCTGCAGAACCTGCCGGTGGTGTTTGCCCTCGACCGCGCCGGCCTGGTCGGCGCCGATGGCGCGACGCATGCGGGCGCGTACGACATTCCCTTCGTGCGCTGCATTCCCAACATGTCGCTGGCCTGCCCAGCCGACGAGCGCGAATGCCGCCAGCTGCTGAGCACGGCGTTCGCGCAGAACCACCCCGTGGCGGTGCGCTATCCGCGTGGCGCGGGCGCGGGTGTTGAGCCTTTGGCCAGCCTCGAAGGCCTGCCTTTCGGCAAGGGCGAGATCCGGCGCGAATCGGGCAAGGTTGCCACTGCCGGGCCGCGCATCGCGATCCTGTCCTTTGGCAGCCTGCTGTACCCCGCGCTCGAGGCCGCCGAGGCGCTCGACGCCACCGTGGTGAACATGCGCTGGGCCAAGCCGCTCGATGTCGAGCTGCTGCTCGAAGTGGCCGCGCGCCACGACGCGCTGGTCACGCTGGAAGAGGGCGCGATCATGGGCGGCGCGGGCAGCGCGGTGCTCGAAGCGCTGCAAGCGGCGCGTGTGCAGCGCCCGGTGCTGCAGCTGGGCCTGGCCGACCAGTTCATCGAGCATGGCGACCCGGTGCGGCTGCTGGCGCTGCAGGGCCTCGACGCGCCCGGCATCACGCAATCGGTGCGCGCGCGGTTTCTGGCGGATTGAACGTCTCTGCGCTGCAGGAAAGCCGCCGCAAGGCGGCTTTTTTTCGCCTGGATCACTGCTGTCACCGCAAAAATTTGTGTCGAACACGGCAAATCCCGGGTTTACCCAGGAAGCCCGGACGCGGACCCGTTTTTACAATCCCTGACAACCAGCCCGAGCGCTGCCACCAGGGCAGCCAGGCGTTTTACCGGAGTGTTTACATGGATCGTCGTTCATTGATCAAGAAGGCCGGCATCGCTGGCGTTCTCGCCGCGGGTGCTGCGCCCGCGGTGCATGCGCAGGCCGCCGTTCGCTGGCGCCTGGCATCGAGTTTCCCGAAATCGCTGGACACCATTTTCGGCAGCGCCGACATGTTCGCGCGCACCGTCAAGGCGCTGTCGGGCGGCAAGTTCGAGGTTTCGCTGCATGCCGCTGGCGAGCTGATGCCGGCCTTCGGCGTGGTCGATGCCCTGCAGAACGGTACCATCGAGATCGCGCAGACCGCGCCCTACTACTTCACCGGCAAGGACGCGATCTTTGCATTTGCCTGCGCCGTGCCCTTTGGCCTCACGGCGCGCCAGATGGATGCCTGGATGGAGCATGGCAACGGCCGCAAGCTGCTCGATGCCTTCTTTGCCAACTACAACATCAAGAGCTACAGCGCGGGCAATACCGGCACGCAGATGGGCGGCTGGTACCGCAAGGAAATCAAGTCGGCGGCCGATCTCAAGGGCCTGAAGATGCGCCTGGGCGGCGGCCTGTTCGGCGAGGCGATGGCCAAGCTCGGCGTGGTCGCGCAGAACATGCCTGCGGGCGATGTGTACCAGGCGCTCGAAAAGGGCACGCTGGATGCCACCGAGTTCGTCGGCCCCTATGACGACCAGAAACTGGGCTTCAACAAGGTCGCTCCGTTCTACTACTACCCGGGCTGGTGGGAGGGCGGCGCCGAGCTCGGGTTCTTCGTCAACACCAAGGCCTATGCGGCGCTGTCGCCCGAGAACAAGGCGATCGTCGATGCCGCCACCAAGGTCGCGGCGCGCGACATGACGGCCAAGTACGACGCCTTCAACCCGATTGCGCTGAAAAAGCTCGTCGCCGACAAGACCCAGCTCAAGCCCTTCCCCAAGGACGTGATGGACGCGGGCTACAAGGCCTCGATGGAAGTCTTTGCCGAGCACGAGGCCAAGTCGGCCGAGTTCAAGAAGATCCACCAGGACATGCGCGCGTTCCAGCGCGACCAGCTGCTGTGGGAGCGTTTCTCGGAGTTCCGCTTCAACAGCTACATGACCTCCGTCAAGCTGTAGGCAAGGCAATGGCTGGCAACGCACACGCGCTCCAGCCCATGCAGCAAGCCGCCCGGGGCCTGGCTCCCGTGCGGCTTTTTTTCGCCCTGTCGCCGTGCGGCGCACAGGTTTGACAACCCGAAGGAGACCTCAATTGGACCGTCGTTCCCTGTTGAAAAATGCCGGCGTCGCTGGCGTGCTGGCGGCCGCGGTCGCCCCCGCCGTGCATGCGCAGCCCGTCGTGCGCTGGCGCATCGCGTCGAGCTTCCCGAAGTCGCTCGACACCATCTATGGCTCGGCCGAGGTGTTCGCGCGCGCCGTCAAGGAGATGTCGGGCGGCAAGTTCGAGGTCTCGGTGCATGCGGCAGGCGAGCTGATGCCGGCCTTCGGCGTGGTCGACGGCGTGCAAAACGGCACCGTCGAGGTGGCGCACACCGCGCCGTACTACTTCTTCGGCAAGAACGAGGCCTTTGCCATTGGCGGGGCGATTCCGTTCGGCATGAATTCGCGCCAGCTCACGGCCTGGATGGTCGACGGCAACGGCCGCAAGCTGATGCGCGAGTTCTACGCCAAGTACAACATCGTCAATTTCCTTGGCGGCAACACCGGCGCGCAGATGGGCGGGTGGTTCCGCAAGGAGGTCAAGTCGCCGGCCGACATCAACGGGCTGAAGTTCCGCGTCGGCGGCTTTGCCGGGCGCGTGATCGAGCGCATGGGCGGCGTGCCGCAGAACATTCCGGCGGGCGAGATCTACCAGTCGCTGGAAAAGGGCACGATCGACGCCGCCGAATGGATCGGGCCGTATGACGATCTCAAGCTCGGCCTGAACAAGGTCGCGCCGTTCTACTACTACCCCGGGTGGTGGGAGGGCAGCCTGAACCTCGAGTTCTATATCAACCAGAAGGCGCTCGCGGCCCTGACGCCCGAATACCGCGCGATCGTCGAGGCCGCCTCGCACGAGGCGCATGTGGTCACGCAGGCGCGCTACGATGCGCGCAACCCCGCTGCGCTCAAGCAGCTCGTGGCCGCCAAGGCGCGCGTGCTGCCCTTCCCGCAGACGGTGATGGACGCTTCGTTCAAGGCCACGATGGAGCTGTACGGCGAGCTCGAGAAAAGCAATCCCGAGTGGAAGAAGATCTACGCCGACTACCGCAACTTCCAGCGCGACCAGATCCTCTGGTTTCGCTTTGCCGAGGCGCGCTTCGACAGCTACATGGCGGCGCAAAAGCTCTGAGCGTCCACTTTCTCCGAATGCAAGCCAGGTACTGCCTGGCTTTTTTTATGGGCGGGCGTTTGCGGCGCGGCACCAGAACAGCTGCGGGAAAACCCCGGCACATTTGCACTACGCGGTTGGTGTCTGTTGGTATACCATAAGACAAAACCAATTCAAGGAGACAGCGATGACTGGATTGCCTTTGGCTCGAGCGAATGTCCGGCGGCACCGCATGCGGCGCTGGGCGGTGGCGGGTGCCGTCATGGGAATGGTCGGCAGCGCCTGGGCGGTCTACCCCGACCGGCCGGTGACGCTGATCGTCCCCTTTGCCCCGGGGGGCAGCTCCGACATCATTGCGCGCACCATCGCGCCCGAGCTTTCGGCCCGGCTTGGCCAGCCGATCGTCGTGGAAAACCATGCCGGGGCCGGCGGGGTGCTGGGCATGCAGCGCGCGGTGCGCGCCACGGCCGATGGCTACAGCCTGCTGCTGGGTTCGGGCTCGGAGGTTCTGATCAACAAGCTGATCAACCCCGCGCTGCAGTTCGATGGCCTGCGCGACCTCAAGCCCGTCTCCTTTGTCGGCACCGGCCCGATGGTGTTGGTCGGCAAGAAGGCGCTGCCGCCCCACACCGTCAGCGAGCTGATCGCCTATGCCAGGGACCCGAAGAACCCGCTGAATTTCGCGTCCGCGGGCAATGGCACGCCGATGCATGTGGCCGGCGAGCTGTTCAACCTGAAGGCGCGCACGCGGATCGCGCATGTGCCCTACCGCGGCGCCTCGCCGGCGCTGGTCGATGTGATGGGCGGGCAGGTCGAGCTGGGCATCTCCACGCTGACGGCCGCGCAGTCGTTCATCAAGGCCGGAAAGATCAAGGCGTACGGCGTGCTGGGCCGCGAGAGGTCGCCGCTGGCGCCGGATATTCCCGCCATCGGCCAGACGCCCGGCCTCGAGGCCGTGGACTTGGGCGTGTGGTTCGGGCTGTTCGTGCCGGCCAAGACGCCCGACGAGGTGGCGGCCAAGCTCGAAGCCGCGTCGCGCGCGGTGCTGGCGCAGCCCGAGATCGTGCGCAAGCTGGCCGAGCAGGGTGTGAGCGCTTCGGGCGCCACGTCCCAGGAGCTCAGGAGCTTCATGGCCCAGGAAGTCGACAAATACCGCGCCGTGGTCAAGGCCGCGGACATCCAACCCCAATGAACCCCGCAAGAGAGAACACCATGACGCAACTGCAAGATATCGGCGTGCGCAAGATCGTCGCCTATACCGAGGAAAGCCTGATCGAAGGCGGCAAGGCCGCGGCCACGCCGCTGCGCATGTTCGGCGTCGCTGCCGTGCTGCGCAACCCCTGGGCCGGCCGCGCCTTCGAGGACAACCTCAAGCCCGAGATCCTGCGCATCGCGCCGGTGCTGGGCAAGGCGCTCACCGACCGCATCGTCGCGCTGGCCGGCTCGGCCGCGGCCATCGAGGCCTATGGCAAGGCGGCCGTGGTCGGTGTCGAGGGCGAGATCGAGCATGCCTCGGCGCTGATCCACACGCTGCATTTCGGCAACTTCTATCGCAAGGCGGTGGGCGCCAAGAGCTATCTGAGCTTCACCAATGTGCGCGGCGGCCCGAACTGCTCGGTGGCCATCCCGATGATGCACAAGGACGACGAGGGCATGCGCTCGCACTACCTGACGCTGCAGTTCGCGATCAACGATGCGCCGGGCCCCAACGAGATCGTGGTTGCGCTTGGCGCCTCGATCGGCGGGCGCCCGCACCACCGCATTGGCGACCGTTACCAGGATCTCGCGGCGCTGGGCTCCAATGAAACTGTCTAAATCGCCGGAAAGCCGGCGCTTTGCCGGCACTGCCTGCCGCGTGCATGGCGCGGGCCCCGCGATCGTGCTGGTCCACGGCGTGGGCATGGACCAGCGCGCCTGGCAGCCGCAGATCGAGGCGCTGGCGCAGCAGCACTGCGTGGTGACTTACGACATGCTGGGCCACGGCGAAAGCCAGCTGCCGCCCGAGGGCGTGCAGCTGGTCGATTTCGCGGCGCAGCTGCTGCAGCTGCTGGACCATCTGCAGATCGACCAGGCGCATATCGTCGGCCACTCGATGGGCGCGCTGGTCGCGCTCGAGTTCGCGCTGCTGCACCCCGCACGCTGCGCGCGGCTGGTGGCGCTGAACGCGGTGTTCCAGCGCTCGCCCGAGCAGCGCGCGGCGGTGCTCGCGCGCGCGCGCACGCTGCACAGCGAGGGTGTCGCGGCCACGGTGGACTCGACCATCGCGCGCTGGTTCGGCGCGCCCGTGCCCGCGCCGCTGCGCGCGACCGCGGCGCTGGCCTGCGACATCCTGGCCGACGTGAATGCGCTGGGTTACGCGCGCGCCTACCGTTTGTTCGCGAGCTCCGACGAGGTGCATGCCGGGCGGCTGGGCGAGCTCGCCATGCCCGCGCTGTTCATGACCGGCGAGGGCGACCCGAACTCGAGCCCGGCGATGTCGCAGGCGATGGCGGCGCTTGCGCCCCGGGGCCAGGCGCAGGCCGTGCCCGGCGCGCGCCACATGATGAATCTGACCGATGCGGGCGAAGTCAACGCGCGGCTGCTGCGCTTCCTGGCCGAACCGGCCTGAGCGCAGTGACCCAGGCACTAGAATGCGGCATGTCTGAATCCGCCCCGCCTTCGCTCAAAGTAGACCGCTCGGCCAAGACCCTGCGCGAACTGACGCTGGACAAGCTCCACGAGGCGATCTTCAGCGGCTACTTCGCTCCGGGCGAGCGCCTCGTGGAGCGCAAGCTCTGCGAGCTGCTAGGCGTGAGCCGTTCGGTGATCCGCGAGGTGATCCGCCAGCTCGAGACCGAAGGCCTGGTGCAGACCGTGGCCCAGGGCCCGGTGGTGGCCAGCATCGATGCCGGGCGCGCCGCGCAGATCTACGACCTGCGCGCGCTGCTCGAAGGCCAGGCGGCGCGCGCGTGCGCCGAGAAGGCTTCCACCGAAACCCTCGAGGCGCTGGCCGCGCTGAACCAGCATATCCAGCAGGCCTTCGAGCGCGATGAATTCGCGCTGGTGATGGAGCGCACCACCGCGTTCTACCGCTGCATGTTCCTGGGCGGCGGCCTCGACGTGGCCTGGGAGGTGGTGCAGTCGCTGAACGCGCGCATCAACCGGCTGCGCGCCATGACCATCGGCTCGGCCGAGCGCAAGGCCGCGACGGCGCAGGAGATGGCGGCGCTGGTCGATGCGCTGCTGCGCCGCGACGGCGACGCGGCGGAGAAAGCCTCGCGCGAACATATCCAGAAGGCCGCGGACATCGCCATCGGCAAATTGAAGAAGACCGCCGCCTGAGCCCGCGGGTCCTGGCAAGAAGCTTGCATATCGAGCGCATGGCATCCAATGACGTTTCCCCCGGCCGGAGTTTTCGCTCCCGGCTGCGATCGGCCTTTTCCGCAAGGGAAAAAAGCCCCCACCACACCTGGCTCGAGGATTGGATGGCGCTGTGCGTCGGCACGATCCTGGTTTCACTCGCATTGACGCTGTACCAGGGTTCGGGCCTGCTGACCGGCGGTCTCGCGGGCGTGGCGTTTTTGATCTACTACGCGACCGGATGGTCGCTGGGCCTGGTCTTCTGGCTGCTGAACATTCCTTTTTACTGGCTGGCGGCCAAGCGCATGGGCCGGGGGCTGCTGGTCAAGACGATCCTGTGCGTGTCGATGACCTCGGCGCTGACCGCGGTGACGCCCTGGATGTTGACGATCCAGCACGTGATGCCTGCCTACAGTGCCGTGGCCTCCGGAGTGCTGCTGGGCATGGGATTCCTGGTGCTCTTTCGGCACCGCGCGAGCCTGGGCGGTCTGGGCATCCTGGTCCTGTATCTGCAGGACCGCTTTGGCTGGCCGGCAGGCAAGGTGCAGATGGGGTTCGACGCCAGCATCGTCGCCTGCGCCTTTTTCGTGCTGCCCGCGGCCGCCGTCGGCTGGTCGGTGCTCGGGGTGGTGCTGCTCAACCTGATATTGATCGTCAATCACCGCAAGGACCGCTACAGCGGCTTGTAGCACGCACCGCGAATACGCGACACGCATGAAAAAGCCCCTGCGGGCGGACCGGCAGGGGCTGGGTGGGGAGCAGGGCGCTCAGGGCTTGGCGGCGTCGCGCTCGAGCGCTTCCTGCACGGCCTTGAGCGCATCGTCATCGCTGCCGGGAGCCGCAGCTCCTGGCGCGCCGGCTGCCGGAGCCTCGGCGCCCGGCATGTTCAGCGTCGGATCGTCGAAGTCCACCTCCGCGGGCATGCTGGCTTCCATCTCCAGCCGGATCTTGTCGAGGTCGTAGTCCACCTTCTCGTCCAGCCCGCTCGAAACGATGCCCGGAAACGCGATGATCAGCGCCACCATGACCAGCTGGATCGCGACGAAGGGCACCGCGCCGGCATAGATCTGCATCGTGGTCACGGGCTCGACCATCTTCTTCGTGACCTTGTCGACATAGGCCTTCACCGGCGCGACGCTGCGCAGGAAGAACAGCGCGAAGCCAAAGGGCGGGTGCATGAACGAGGTCTGCATGTTCACGGCCAGCAGCACGCCGAACCACACCAGGTCGATGCCCAGCTTCTCGGCCACGGGTGCGAGCAGCGGCACGACGATGAACGACAGCTCGAAGAAGTCCAGGAAGAACGCCAGGAAGAAGATCATCACGTTGACGACGATCAGGAAGCCGAGCTGGCCGCCGGGCAAGCCAACGAGCAGATGCTCGACCCACAGCGGGCCATCGACGCCCTGGAAGGTGAGGCCGAACATCGTCGCGCCGATCAGGATGAACATGACGAAGCACGACAGCTTGGTCGTCGACATCAGTGCCTGGCGCATCAGGGTCATGTTGAGGCGCCCGCGCAGCATCGCCATGACGATCGCACCCAGCGCGCCCATCGCGCCGCCTTCGGTGGGCGTGGCCACGCCCAGGAAGATCGTGCCCAGCACCAGGAAGATCAGCAGCAGCGGCGGGATCAGCACGAAGGTCACGCGCTCGGCGACCTTGGACAGCAGGTTCAGGTGGGTCAGGCGGTTGAGCGAGGCGGCGACGAAGGCCAGCGCCACGCCAAAGCACATCGCCACGACGATGGTCTCGTCGAGCGCCACGGAGTCCACGGCCTCGCCGGTCCACCAGGTGTGCAGCTCGGCCATGTGCTGGCCCACGAAGATCGATGCGCCCACGCACAGCACGGTGAGCACGAGCAGCGAAGGCATGCCCGACTTGCCGTCGGCCTCGCGCAGCGTGCGCGCCTCGGGCGGCAGCGCCGGCACCAGGTGCGGCTTGAAGATCGCCAGCGCGACGATGAACAGCGCGTAGAAGCCGGTCAGCATCATGCCGGGAATGAACGCGCCCTTGTACATGTCGCCGACGCTGCGCCCGAGCTGGTCGGCCAGCACGATCAGCACCAGCGAGGGCGGGATGATCTGCGCGAGCGTCCCCGACGCCGCAATGACGCCCGAGGCAATGCGCCGGTCATAGCCATAGCGCAGCATGATCGGCAGCGAGATCAGCCCCATCGAGATCACCGAGGCCGCGACCACGCCGGTGGTGGCCGCGAGCAGCGCACCGACGAAGATCACCGCCAGCGCGACGCCGCCGCGCACCGGGCCGAACAGCTGGCCCACGGTTTCGAGCAGGTCCTCGGCCATGCCGCTGCGCTCGAGGATCAGCCCCATCAGCGTGAAGAACGGAATGGCCAGCAGCGTGTCGTTCTGCATGATGCCGTAGATGCGCAGCGGCAGCGCCTGCAGCAGCGCCTCGGGCAGCACGCCGAGCTCGACGCCGACAAAGGCAAAGAACATGCCGCAGGCGCCCAGGCTGAACGCCACGGGAAAGCCCAGGATCAGAAACACCATCAGGCCCACGAACATGATCGGGGCGAGGTTGTTGGTCAGGAATTCCATGTGTTATGTCTCCTGCGCTCAGGCGTCCGGGGTGGTCTTGTTGCGGCCCGCGAGGTTGCGGATGGCTTCCGCCAGGTCCTCCTCGGCGGTCTTTTCGACCTTCTTCGCCGTCGGGTCCTCGATCAGGCCCTGCAGGAAGGCAATGCGCTTGATCAGCTCCGACCAGCCCTGCAGCAGCAGCAGCCCGAAGCCCAGCGGCATCATCAGGTACACGGGCCAGCGGATCAGGCCGCCGGCATTGCTCGACATCTCGCCGGTCTGGAAGGCCTGCCAGAAAAAGGGCACGCCCAGCCACAGCACCGCCAGGCTCATCGGGGTGAGGAAGAGGGCGAAGCCGAAGATGTCGATCCAGATCTGCTTGCGCTTGGACAGGCGGCTCGAGAGCACGTCGACCTTGACATGCTCGCCCTGCAGCAGCGTGTAGCCTGCAGCCAGCAGGAACGACGCGGCAAACAGGTACCACTGCACTTCGAGAAAGGCGTTGGAGCTGGTGTTGAACACCTTGCGCACCACCGCGTTGACGCCGCTGATGACGGTGGAGGCCAGGATGAGCCAGATGACGTACTTGCCGACCTGGGTGTTGAGCCAGTCGACCCCGCGTGAAAACCTGAGTAAAGCCTGCATGGTGTCTCCAATCAAAAGGCCGCTTGTCATGCCGCGGCGCCCGCGTATGGCAGGGTGGCGGTAACTTTTTGCAAGGACCGATTCTAAGGAGCGAATGCCGGAAAAATACACTCAGTAATATAGGACTTTCACTAGGTACTGATTGGCTATATAGCTATTGTTTTTGTAGCAATAGGGGTTTACCTTAGGGGTGGTAATTGTCGTTTTTTGGATGCTTTTCCAGCAATTTCAGTCCAGACCGCAGTGGCTGCGCAGCGCTTCGCTGAATGCCGCGCTGGCGCTGAGCGTGAGGCTCAGCGTGATGCGCTCGCCCGGGGGGGCGCTCAGCTGCAGGCGGCCGCTGGCTTCGTCATAGCCCACGGCCAGCGGCTGGCCGTCACCCTGCTGCGCCTGCAGGTCGAAATCCCAGTCCCCGCCGTCCTCGATCGGCCCGCTCCGGCCCGCAAACGTGCGGTGCGCCCAGCGCAGCAGCTGCTCGACCTCGGACGCCAATGCCGGCAAGCGCTCGGCCGCGACGCTGGCCAGCGCATCCCAGGTCGCGGTGCCTTCGTCGTCTTCGCTGTGGTCGAAATCCAGATAGTCCAGTTGCATGGGGAGCTCCGCGCAAAAGCCGCCATTGTGGCCTGGGCAAGCGGGCGCGCAGGCTTGCAGCCCGACGCGCCGCCATGCCGCCCGCAGGCACCGGCAGGCCGGGCCAAGCCAGGGCGCGCCCTGGGTGCTTTGGCACGCGCATACATAATCATTGGCTTTCAACCCGTACACAGGACATTTCGTGGATATCGTATTGCTGGTCAAGGCCGCCATCATGGGCGTCGTCGAAGGTCTGACCGAATTCCTGCCCATCTCATCGACGGGCCATCTGATCCTGGCGGGTGCCCTGTTGGGCTTCGAGGGCGAAAAAGCCAAGGTATTCGACATCGCCATCCAGACCGGCGCGATCTTCGCCGTGATCCTGGTCTACTGGCAGAAGATCCGCAGCACCGTGGTCGAGCTGCCGACCAGTGCCCATGCGCGGCGCTTTGCGCTCAATGTGTTCATCGGCTTCCTGCCGGCCGTGGTGCTGGCGCTGCTGTTCGGCCGGCTGATCCAAGCGCATCTGTTCACGCCGATCGTCGTCGCCACGACTTTCATCCTCGGCGGCTTCGTGATCCTCTGGGCCGAGAAGCGCCCTGAAACCTGCGTGCGCGTGCACTCGGTCGACGACATGACGCCGATGGACGCGCTCAAGGTCGGTCTGGCGCAGTGCCTGGCGATGGTGCCGGGCACGAGCCGCAGCGGCGCGACCATCATCGGCGGCATGTTGCTGGGCCTGTCGCGCAAGGCAGCAACCGATTTCTCGTTCTTCCTGGCCATGCCGACGCTGATCGGCGCGGGCGTGTACAGCCTGATCAAGCAGCGCCACCTGCTGAGCGTTGCCGACATTCCGATGTTCGCCACCGGCTTGCTGTTTTCCTTCATCAGCGCCTGGTTCTGCGTGCGCTGGCTGCTGCGCTACATCTCGAGCAACAGCTTCGTGCCCTTTGCCTGGTACCGGATCGTGTTTGGCGTCATCGTGCTGATCACGGCATGGACCGGCGTGATCGCCTGGCACGGGGAATGATCGCGCCGGGCGCCTAGCGGGGCAGCGACACCAGATTGAGCAGCGAGGCCTCGATGGCCGCGGCCGTCGCCTCGGGCCGCTCCATCGGGAACAGATGGCTGCCGTCGAGCATCATGCTGCGCCCCTGCGTGATGCGCAGCGTCATGTCCAGCCCCGCCTGGCGCAGCTCCTGCGAGCCGCGCGCGCCGATGAAGGCCGCGGGGCAGCGCAGCGGGTGGCGGCGCAGCAGCGCGTCGAGATGGTGGGGCAGGGTGTTGTAGATCGCGGTCTCGATGTCGCGGTCGAAGGCCAGCACGCGCTTGCCGTCCTCGTCTTTGAGGCCGTGCTCGACATAGTCCTGCAGCACCTCGGGATGCCACTGCGCAAACGCCTTCTTGGCGCGGAAATAGGCCAGCGCTTCGTCGTTGTCCGCCCATTGGTTGCGCCGGCGCTGGCTAACCCTGCCGGGCGAGACCGAGCCGACCAGCTGCGTGCGCTTGGCCATGCCCAGCGTCGTGGCACGCCAGCCGCTGATCAGCGGCGAGTCGATCAGCAGCACGCCGCGCGCGAGCTCCGGGTGCTGCGCCGCGGCCATCACGCTGAGGAAACCGCCCAGCGAGTGCCCGACGAAAAACACCGGCGCGCCCAGCCGCTCGACTTCGGCGCGCGCGAAGTCGGCCAGCTGCTGCACCAGATGCGGCCAGTTGTTGCTGACCGGGTAGCGCGGATCGTGGCCGAAACGCTCCACCGCACGGGTCTCGCAACCGCGTTCGCGCAGCAGCGCGAACAGCCGCCGGTAGGTGGCTGCGGGGAAGCTGTTGGCGTGCGAGAAGACCAGCGGCAGCATGGCGGCCCGCGCTCAGAGGGCCGGCTTGTCGTCTTCTTCTTGCGTGTCGTCGTCGCCCGTGGCCGACGGATCGGCCTCGCCGGCCATCAGGTGGTCGGGATGCACGGGCGCGATCGGCAGGTGGGCGGGGGCGCGCAGGGCCGCTCCCGCTGAATAGACGCCGGTCGGGCGCAGCCCCGTGGGCACCGCGGGCGCGGGCTGGGCGGCGACGGTGGCCGGCGTGATCTTGAGCAGCGGATGGCAGCGCCGGCTCGTGACGCGGATCGGCGCGTTGGTCGCGCCGCCGTCCCAGGCCGGGTCCTCGATGCTGTCGAACACATGGCGCAGACGCTCGCCCCAGTTGTCGTGCAGCAGCCGGTAATAGGGGTTGCTCTCGTCGATGCAGATGATCTTGTCGCTGGCGAAGCGGTCGGCTTCGTAGACGATCAGGTCCAGCGGCAGGCCCACCGACAGGTTCGACTTGATGGTGCTGTCCATCGACACCAGCGCGCACTTGGCGGCCTCGTCGAGCGGGGTCTGCGGCGTGATCACGCGGTCGAGCACGGGTTTGCCGTACTTCGACTCGCCGACCTGGAAGTAGGGCGTCTCGGCCGTGGCCTCGATGAAGTTGCCCGCCGAGTAGACCTGGAACAGGCGCATGCCCTCGCCCTGGATCTGGCCGCCGAGCACCAGCGAGACATTGAAGTCGAGGCCCGCGCGCTTGAGCGCGACGCCGTCGCGGTCGTAGATATGGCGCACGGCCGCGCCCAGGATGCGCGCGGCATCGAACATGCTGCGCGCGTTCCAGATGGTCAGCATCTCGCCCGTGGCTTCGTCGCGCAGCTGCTGCAGCTGCAGGATTTCGCGCACGGACTGCGAGATCGACAGGTTGCCTGCCGACAGCAGCACCATGAAGCGGTCGCCCGGCGACTCATACACCATCATTTTGCGAAAGGAACTGATGTGGTCGAGTCCGGCGTTGGTGCGCGAGTCGGACAGAAAGACCAACCCCGCGTCAAGTTTGATGGCTACACAGTAGGTCATGGCTTCTTTGCGAGTCCTTGAAGAGCGTACAAGAGGTCGAGCGCCTCGCGCGGGCTCAGGGTATCGAGTTCGAGGTCCAGCAGGCGTTGCTGCAACTGGCTGGTCTCGGCGCGGGGTTCGGGCGATTGGGGTGCGGCAAACAGGTCGACCTGGCGCCGGTCCTCGCCGGCGCGCTCCTCGAGCGCCGCCAGCGTATGACGTGCATGGTAGAGCACTGCGGTGGGCATTCCCGCGAGTTTGGCCACCTGGATGCCATAGCTTCTGCTGGCCGGCCCGGGCTGGATCTCGTGCAGGAACACGATGTCGCTGCCGGCTTCGGTCGCGCCGACATGCACATTGACGGCCTGGCGCGCCTTGGCTGGCAGGTCGGTCAACTCGAAGTAATGGGTTGCAAACAGTGTGAAGGCACGTGTCTTGTCGTGCAGGTGGGTGGCAATGCCGCTGGCCAGCGCCAGCCCGTCGAAGGTGCTGGTGCCGCGGCCGATTTCATCCATCAGCACCAGGCTGTGCGGCGTGGCCGCGTGCAGGATCTGCGCGGCCTCGGTCATCTCGAGCATGAAGGTCGACTGCGCGTTGGCCAGGTCGTCGGCCGCGCCGATGCGCGTGTGGATCGCGTCGATGGGCCCCAGCCGGCAGGCCGTGGCCGGCACATGGCTGCCCATGCTCGCGAGCAGCACGATCAGCGCCACCTGGCGCATGTAGGTCGATTTGCCGCCCATGTTCGGGCCGGTGATGATCTGCATGCGCGCGTTGGAATTCATGCGCGTGTGGTTGGCAATGAATGCGCCGCTCGAGGTTTCGGCCAGGCGTGCTTCGACCACCGGGTGGCGCCCGCCCTCGATCTCGATGCAGGGCTGGTTGACGAACTCGGGCGCGCACCACTGCAGCGTCAGGGACCGCTCGGCAAAGGTGCACAGCAGGTCCAGCGTGGCGAGCGCGCCCGCCACGCGGGTCAGGCCCGGCACATGCGGCTGGAGCTGGTCGAGGATCTGCTCGTAGAGCCACTTCTCGCGCGCCAGCGCGCGCTCGTTGGCCGACAGCGCCTTGTCCTCGAAGGTCTTGAGCTCGGGCGTGATGAAGCGCTCGGCGTTCTTGAGCGTCTGGCGGCGGCGGTAGTCATCGGGCACACGGTCCAGATAGCTGCCCGTGACCTCGATATAGAAGCCATGCACCTTGTTGAACTGCACGCGCAGGTTGGGAATGCCGCTGCGCGCCTTCTCGCGCGTCTCGAGGTCGAGCAGGAAGCTGTCGCAGTTGGTCTGGATCGCGCGCAGCTCGTCGAGCTCGGCGTCGAAACCGGCGCCGATCACGCCGCCGTCGCGCACCAGCGCCGCGGGTTCTTCGAGCAGCGCGGCCTGCAGCAGCGCCGCGCAGCCCGCGGGCGGCAGCGTGGCGGCAAACACCTGGTTCAGATAGTCCGAGGGCGAGGCACCGGTCGCGGCCAGCAGCTCGGCCTTGGCCAGCGTCTTGCCCAGGGCGACGAGCTCGCGCGGGCGCACCTGGCGCAGCGCGATGCGCGCCGTGATGCGCTCGACATCGCTCACGCCCTTGAGCTCGGCGCGCAGCTGCTGCCAGGGCGCGGCGCCCGCGGCCTGGCTGCCGCGCAGCACCTCGGTGGCCGCCAGGCGCTCGCGCGCGGCGCTGCGGTCGCGCCGCGGCTCGAGCATCCAGCTCTTGAGCAGGCGGCTGCCCATGCCGGTCTGGCAGGTGTCGAGCAGCGAGAACAGCGTCGGGCTGTCTTCGCCGCGCAGCGTCTTGAGCAGCTCGAGGTTGCGGCGCGTGGCTGGCGGCAGGTCGATCAGTTCGTCGTTGCGCTGGACCTGCACGCTGTGCAGATGGGTCAGCGCGCGGCCCTGCGTGTGCTCGGCATAGGACAGCAGGGCGGCCGATGCCGCATGCGCCAGGCCCAGCTCCTGGGCGTTCCAGGCCTGCAGGCTGGCCGCGCCCAGCTGCTCGAGCAGCTTGCGCTCGCCCAGCGCCGGGTCGAACTGCCAGTCGGGCCGCGGGCTCAGCGGGCAGGCGAGGCTGCCGCCCTGGCGCAGGCCGTGGAGGTGCTTTTCAAAGCGCTCGGTCACACCGGCGCTGTAGATCAGCTCGCTGGGCGCGATGCGCACCAGCCAGTCGCCCAGTTCCTCGGGCGTGCATTCGGCCAGGTGCACGCGGCCCTGGGTCACGCTGAGCCAGGCCAGGCCGCAGCGGTTGCGCGGGCCCGCGTGCACGGCCAGCAGCAGCGCCTCGCTCTTGTCGGACAGCAGCGCCGCATCGGTCAGCGTGCCGGGCGTGACCACGCGCACCACCTTGCGCTCGACCGGGCCCTTGCCCGCGCCGACCTCGCCGACCTGCTCGCAGATCGCCACCGACTCGCCCATCTTGATCAGCCGCGCGAGGTAGTTCTCCAGCGCATGGAAGGGCACGCCGCACATCGGGATCGGCTGGCCGCCCGACTGGCCGCGCTGCGTCAGCGTGATGTCGAGCAGCCGCGTGGCCTTCTCGGCATCGGTATAGAACAGCTCGTAGAAGTCGCCCATGCGGTAGAACACCAGCGTGTCCGGGTACCCGGCCTTGAGGCCGTGGTACTGCTGCATCATGGGCGTGTGGGCGGAAAGCGGCGTGCTTGCCAGCCCTGGATCGGCTTCGGTGGTCTCGATGGTCACTTTGGGGTCAATAACTTGGGTTGGCCGCACGCCGGGCATGCAGCCCGGCAGCTGCCGAAGGCGCTTGGCTTGTGGTGCAGGTCACGGCGTCGATCTTCCATCTGCGTTGAGTGGCAAGAACGCGCCGGAATACGCTAGGGGTTTTCCTCAGGCAAAAGCTTCCGCCAAAGGGAGCGCAAAAAAGCATTATTGTCGATGAGGTGCCCGGCGTGCGTGTGGCGACTGCCTGCATATCCCTGGCATGGGCTGCCGCAGCCATGTATCGGGGGCGCTCGTGCCAAAGCCGCTGCGCTGGTGCATGAAGCCCTCAGGCCTCGCCCGGCGCCAGCCGGCCCAGGCGTTCGCCCTCGGCGCGTGCCTGTGCCAGCAACTGATTCCAGTCAGACGGGGGCCGCCCATTGTCGAGCATCCGGCGAAACACGCGGTAGGCGTCGTCAGTACTTTCATAGGCCCGCTTTGTATCCTCGTCATTGACCCAGGCAAACACGATGACCTTGGCTTGTGCATGGAACCGGAAGAACAGCCGGTACTGCTGGAAGAACTTGGCCCTGAACCAATGCCTGTTCTCATCACCGAGCGTGCTGCCCTGGCGATATTCGGGTCGCGCGGGATCCTGTGGAATGACTTCGAATGCCAGCCTGGCAATGGCGGCCAGACGCTTGCTGGCGTTCTTCCTGGTGTAACCAGCAGGATCCTTGCGCTTGAGCGCCTCGACCTGCGCCATCAGAACCTCGAGTTGGTCAAGAAAGATCGGGTGGGCAAAAACCGTCCAGCCGTTGACGACGAGTGGCTGGCTGCCGCTCATTCATCGTCTGCCGACAAAGCGGCATCAAGATCGACATCGACATCGCTTACCAGGGTCTTCATACGCTGCGCCAGGCCGGCATCCACGGCACGCAGTTGCCCCGGATGCTCGGCGATGTCGCGGGCCAGCAGGCCCAGGAACGGCACCAGTGCCGGATCGTTGCCATCGCTGGCCGCTGCCCGCGTGAGCATGACCGCGCCATCGGGACGGATCGTGTACTGGATCCTGTCGCGCTTGTCCAGGCGAAGTGCCTGGCGTACCGGCTCTGGCACGGTGGTCTGGTAGCGGTCGGTCAGTGTCGATTCGGCGTGAAGCAGGGTGGGCATGGTGGCTCCATTGAGAGGACTTGGATTGGATGGTAATGCAATTGCATTACCCCAGTCAAAACATGTATTTCGCGGTTTGACGCGCCAATAAATGAGAATAAGTCTCAATTGATATACACTGCGGCGGAGCAGAGGCGGCGTTTTCCGGGGTGGACACCGTGCGCTGCGCCCCGCCGCGGCATGTTTTCGCGGCATGCCGCAACCGCACCCCCCCAAGGCCGACCATGTACCTTGCCGCGCACGAACTCCCGCCGCTGATCGACGAATACCACGCGCTGATGCGCCATTTCGGCCAGACGCAGGCGCGCTGCGATGCGCTGGTGCGCGCCCAGGCCGCAGAAATTGCGCAGCTGCAGGGCCAGGCCATGCGGCTGCGCGCCGCGTTGATCGTGCGCGACACGGCGCTGGCCTGGGAGCGTGCGCAGCGCGTGGAATCCGTCGCCCTGTGCATGCAGAAGCTGGCGCGCGAGCGCCTGCAATGGCAGTGGCGCAATGCGCACGACGCAGCCCGGCCGGTGGCGCTGGCTGAAGAGAGCGAAGTCGATGCCACCGGCTTCGAAGCCGCCAACCTGGTGATCTGCCAGACCGGGTGCCTGAGCCACGGCGACTACTGGCGTGTGCAGGACCATTGCCGGCGCACGGGCAAGACCTGCGTGCTCGTCGAGCAGCCAGCCGCGGCGCGCATCGACGGCTTCCGTCCGCCCGAAAGCCCGGTCGAATGGATCGCGGCGCCCGCACTGTCCGCGCCCTGACATCTGCCCGAAGCTTCCACGCGCTCCCAGGGTTGTTAGTATCAGCGGACCGATCCGCGGGCATGCGCCGCGCAGCCGCTGCGCTGCGCGCGCCTTGTTGCGGTCGGCAGATAACAACGACAAGGTGGGTCGCGGCAGCCAAAAGCCGCCGCGGCGCACAGAGGCAACAAGGGCGGGCATGCAGGATCAGAACGAACGAACGCGGGCGATGGAGGCCTGGCGCCAGGGGCTCCACGCAATGGCTGGCTGGCTGCCCGGAGGCCCCGAGCCGCGCAGCCCGGGCGCGCCCGTGCGCGATCTGCTGGGGCTGGTGCTGGCCAGCGCCGTCGGCGCGCTGCTGGCGGTTCAGGCAGTGACGTTGTGGCGCCTGGACGACCGCGCGCAGGAGCGCGAGCGCATCCTCGATGAAACGCGCCAGGCGCTGCTGGCCCAGACGCTCAACGGCACCACGCTGGCCGGCGCCGTGGCCATCGGCCTGCTCGACCCGGGCCTCAAGGACCTGGCGCGCGGGCGCGACGTGTCGCCCGAAGACACACAGCTGCATTTCGCGCGCATGCGCATGCGCCTGCCAGTGCTCAGCGTGCATGTGATCGACCGCGAGGGCCGCAGCATGGCGCAAGACGACAGCGAGCGGCCGTCGCCCGGGCGGGTACGGGCCTTCGAGCCGTACTTTCGCCAGGCGCTGCTGGGCCAGGCCAGCGTCTTTGCGGCGCTCGAAGTCGGCAACCGCACGCGCAACCTGTTCCATGTGGCGCCGGTGCGCGAGACCGCACAGCCCGACTCCGCGGTGCTGGGCGTCGTGGTGCTCAAGACCGATGCCGCGGCGCTTGACGCCGTGCTCCAGCGCAACGGGCTGATCACCTTGCTGCTCGACCCGCATGGCGTGGCCTTTTCCGCCACGCGCCCGGGCTGGCGCTATGCGATGACCGCGCCGCTGACACAGCAGCGCATCGATGCGGTGCGCCAGAGCGGGCTGTTCGCGGGGCATTTCCGAAATGGCGTGGCCTCGGCGCTGCCCTTTGCCGAAGACAGCACCGAAGTGCGCGTCGATGGCGCGCGCCATGTCGTGGAGCGGCGCGCGCTCGACTGGCGCGACCCCGAAGGCCCGTGGCAGCTCGTGGCGCTCGACAACGTCAGCGCGCTGATGACCTGGCGCGACCGCTGGTGGGTGGCTTCGCTGTCGTTTGCGCTGCTGATGCTGGCCGGCGCGCTGCTGCTGCGCCTGCGCACGCTCGGCGAGCGCCTGGACGCGGTGCGCGAGCGCCACGAGGTGCTGCGCGAGGCGCTGCGCTCCAGCCCGATCGCCGCGGTGCTGACCGATGCCGATGGCCGCATCGTCTGGGCCAATGCGCGCTATGAGCAAGACAGCGGCTATGCGCTGGACGCATTGCGCGGCCTCAAGCCCTCGCTGCTGGCAAGTGTCCAGACGCCGCCCGCGACCTATCGCGACCTGTGGTCCACGCTGATGGCGGGCCGGCGCTGGGAAGGCAGCCTGATCAACCGCGACCACGCCGGGCAGCTGCACGAGGAATGGGTGCAGATCGCTCCGGTGTTCGATGCCCGCGGCCGGCGCATCGCCATGGTCGGCTGGCACCAGCGCCGGGCCAGCGTGCCGCTGGCGCTGCCCGGCGCCTGACGCGGCGCGGGCAAAAAAATACCGCCCCGTGGGGCGGCATCTTCATGCGCACAGGCGCTGGCGCTCAGGTCTGCTCGCCTTCACCCGCTGCAGGGGTCTGTTCGGCAGAGGCCGCCTCGGCAGAGGCCGCCTCTTCGCCTTCGCCCTCGGCCAGCGCCTGGCGCACGCCGGCCTTCTCGCCCGCGCCCGCGAACTTGCTGTACTTGCCCAGCACCGTGACCAGATGGCCATAGATGCGCGGGTTGCCGGCCATGCATTCGCGCTGCTCGAGGAAGTCGGCTTCGCCGGTGTAGTTGCCCACCAGGCCGCCGGCTTCGGTGATCAGCAGCGAACCCGCGGCGATGTCCCAGATGCTCAGGCCGTTGTGGAAGAAGCCGTCGCTGAAGCCGGCCGCGACATAGGCCAGGTCCAGCGCTGCCGAGCCCGACTGGCGCACGCCCGCGACACGCGGCATGACGTCCGTCACCATGGCCATGTGGGCCTTGAAGTTGTCGCCCTGGCGGAACGGGAAGCCGGTGGTGATCAGGCAGTCGCGCATCTGCGCGCGCTTGCTCACGCGAATGCGGCGGTCGTTGAGGAAGGCGCCGCGGCCGCGCGTGGCGGTGAACAGGTTGTTGCGCGAGGGGTCATAGACCACGGCGTGCTCGACCTTGCCCTTGACGGCGAGCGCGATGCTCACGCAGTACACGGGCATGCCGTGGATGAAATTGGTGGTGCCGTCGAGCGGGTCGATGATCCAGACGAAGTCCGAGTCCTTGGCGCCGAATTCCTGGCCGGTTTCCTCGGCCAGGATGCCGTGGCCGGGGTAGGCCGTCAGCAGGGTTTCGATGATGGCTTTTTCTGCCGCCTGGTCGATTTCGGTCACAAAGTCGTTGACCTGCTTTTGTGCGATGCGCACGGATTCCACGTCAAGGGCCGCGCGGTTGATGAGGGCGCCGGCGGCGCGTGCGGCTTTGATAGCCACGTTGAGCATGGGATGCAGGGTAGACGACATGGATTGTGAACGTTGGCGCCGCGCTGCAAAAAGGCAGCAGGACGCGCGGTTAAGAACAGGGCAGGGCGGCGGCGGCGATGCGCGCGGCGACAATAGGCTGGCGATTTTACCCGGCCTGCCCGATTCGTGCTGCACATTGCCCTGCAACCCGTGCGGCTGGCGGCCTTATCTCCTGCCTGCAATGCTTTTTTGAATGCCATGAAGACCCGTTTCGTCCTGATCCAGACCAGCCATGCCGGCAATGTGGGCGCTGCCGCCCGCGCCCTCAAGACCATGGGCTTCGACGACCTGGTGCTGGTGGCGCCGCGCTGGGCCAATGTGCTGCGGCGCGAGGAAACCATCCAGCGCGCGAGCGGCGCGCTCGATGTGCTGGCCCAGGCGCGCATCGTCAAGACGCTCGACGAGGCGCTCGAGGGCATGAGCCATCTGTGCGCCACGGCCATGACGCCGCGCGATTTCGGACCGCCCACGCGCACGCCGCGCGCGCACCTCGAGATGCTGGTCAAGGGAGAGCTGCAGGCGACGCCCGAGGCTGCCACCCACGCGCCCGAGACCGGCGTTGCCTTCCTGTTTGGCTGCGAGCGCTTCGGCATGGCCAACGAGGATGTGTACCGCTGCGACGTGGCGCTGTCGATTCCCTCGAACCCGCAGTTCGGCTCGCTCAACCTGGGCGCGGCGATCCAGCTGATTGCCTATGAATGGCGCCAGGCGCTGGGCGGCTTCGCGCTCGAGGGCGCCGCGCCCGCGCAGTTGCCCGACCGCGCCGATGCGGCCCAGGTCGCGGGCATGCTGGGCCACTGGGAGCAGGCGCTGGCGCACATCGGCTTTCTCGACCCCGCGGCGCCCAAGAAACTGATGCCGCGCCTGAACCAGATGTTCAACCGCGCGCAGCTGAGCCCCGAGGAAATCCACATCCTGCGCGGTGTCGCCAAAGCCATGCTGCAAAGCACGGCGCCAAAGCGCTAGACTCATTGGCTCCTTCCACTTTTCCCCTTCCCGCGATGCTCGCTCGCCTGCGTTCCGATATCCAGTGCATTCTCGACCGTGACCCCGCGGCGCGCAGTACCTGGGAAGTGGTGACCTGCTATCCGGGCCTGCATGCGATCTGGCTGCAGCGCCCCGCGCACTGGTGCTGGAACCATCGCCTGCAGTGGCTCGGGCGCTTCATCTCGCACCTCGCGCGCTGGTTCACGGGCATCGAGATCCACCCCGGCGCGGTCATTGGCGAGCGCGTGTTCATCGACCACGGCATGGGCGTGGTGATCGGCGAGACCGCGGTGGTGGGCGACGGCTGCACCATCTACCACGGAGTGACGCTGGGCGGCACCTCGCTCTACAAGGGCGTCAAGCGCCACCCGACGCTGGGCCGCGATGTCGTGGTGAGCGCCGGCGCGAAGGTGCTGGGCGGCTTCGAGGTCGGCGACGGCGCGAAGATCGGCAGCAACGCCGTGGTCATCAAGCCCGTGCCCGCGGGCGCCACCGCGGTGGGCATCCCCGCGCGCATCCTGGCCTCCAAAGCCGGGCAGAGCGCCGATGTCGTCGACCACGACGCGCCCGCCGCCGCGCCGCGCGCCTTCACCGCCTATGGCGTGACGCAGGAAGACGACCCGATCTCGCAGGCCATGCGCGGCTTGAGCGAAGGCGCGGCCGGCCACGAGCAGCAGATCGCGCTGCTGTGGGAAGCGATCGGCAAGCTCTCGGCACAGACCCAGACGCGCGACTGCGTGCCCTGCGAGTCCGAGCGGCCGCAGAAGTTCGAGAAGGACAAGATCGATCAGCTGATGGGCAAGTAGCGCGCTTCAGAGGAAGCGCACGCGGCCACTGTCCATGTCGTAATGCGCGGCCACCACGCGCAGCTGGCCGTCGGCGACGCGCTGTGCAATCAGTTCGCTGCGCGTGGCAATGGCCTGCGCCGTACGGCGCGCGTTCTCGCGCACCGCGTTGTCGATGGGATCGCCGGGCTGATCGAGCACCGCACGTGCCGCCGGCATGATGGCCTGGACCAGCGCACCGATGAAGCCGGGAAAGCGCGCATTGCCCTGCACCGCGGCGCAGGCCGCGGCCACCGCGCCGCAGCGTTCGTGGCCCAGCACCACGATCAAGGGAACGCCCAGCATCACACTGCCATATTCGAGCGTGCCCAGCGTCGCGTCATCGGGCAGATGGCCGGCATTGCGCGCGACAAACAGCTGGCCCAGCCCCAGGCCGCCAAACAGCAGCTCGGGCGGCATGCGGCTGTCGGCGCACGACAGCACCGTGGCCCAGGGCGCCTGGTGGCTTGCCCATTGCGCGCGCTGCTCCATCAGGCGGGTTGCGCACAACGCCGGCGCCTCGACGAACGCCGCATTGCCGGCCTCGAGCCGTGCCAGGGCCTGCGCCGCACTGGGCTGCGCCTCGGGCGGCGGGCCCGCGGCCCGCGCCGCGGCGCCGCACAGGCCGGCCGCGGCCAGCGCCAGAAAAGCGCGCCGATCCAGGGCGCGCGCATCGCGGACTGCATGCATTCGGTACCTCCTGAGGAAGGCCTGTGGATGGCGCCGGCCATTGTGTTCCCGTAGCGTCCCGGGCGCAAAAAAACCAATGACCTTGCCGCCAGAGTGCGCCGCTATACTGCCCCCAGCTCCGGGGTGTGCGCATGCGCTGAGATGCCAGACGGTCTGTTTCCACAGGCCCGCTGGCGAACCCGATGAACTTGATCCGGCTCATACCGGCGGAAGAAGAGCGAGAACCTGTTGCAGAGGGGCAGTCGAAGTCGGGGCACCACGTCCATGGCAGGCACTGCCGGCATTGCTTCCCATGGCAGCCGCCATGGATGGCCCATCCACAGGTCCAGCCCGGCATTCCTCGGAGCGTTGTTGATTCAACCACTACGAGGAGACCGTGATGAATGCACCGGAAAAGAACCTTTCCACCCCGTCCTTTGCCGACCTGCTGGCGCAGTCGCGCCAACCCTTTCCCGCTTCGCGAAAAAGCTATCTGCTGGGCCAGCTGCATGTCAATCTGCGCGTGCCGGTGCGCGACATCGCGCTCACCAACGGCGAGCAGGTCAGCGTCTATGACACCTCCGGGCCATATACCGACCCTGCGGTGCAGATCGACATCCGCCGCGGCCTGCCGGCGCTGCGCGGACCGTGGCTCGACGCGCGCGGCGACACCGAGTGGTACGTGGGGCGCCCGCGCGCGGCGCTCGACGACGGCAGCCGCAGCGACGAGGCGCTGCGCCTCAAGACCCTGCGCGCCGAGGCCGCGGGCCTGCAGCGCCAGCCGCGGCGCGCAAAGAGCGGCGCCAACGTGACGCAGATGCACTACGCGCGCCGCGGCATCGTCACGCCCGAGATGGAATATGTGGCGCTGCGCGAGAACGGCCGGCGCGAGTGGATGGCCGCGTACCAGCAGGACGCGGCGCGCGAGCAGCGCCTGGCGGGAAATTCGATGGGCGCGAGCATTCCCGCGATCATCACGCCCGAGTTCGTGCGCGATGAAGTGGCGCGCGGGCGCGCGATCATCCCGGCGAACATCAACCACCCCGAGATCGAGCCGATGGCGATCGGGCGCAACTTCAAGGTCAAGATCAACGCCAACATCGGCAACTCGGCCGTGACCTCGAGCATCGAGGAGGAGGTCGAAAAGCTGGTCTGGGCCACGCGCTGGGGCGCCGACAATGTGATGGACCTGTCCACGGGCCGGAACATCCACACGACGCGCGACTGGATCCTGCGCAACGCGCCGGTGCCGATCGGCACGGTGCCGATCTACCAGGCGCTGGAAAAAGTCGGCGGGGTCGCCGAGGACCTGAGCTGGGCGATTTTCCGCGACACGCTGGTCGAGCAGGCAGAGCAGGGTGTCGACTATTTCACCATCCACGCGGGCGTGCGCCTGGCCTTCATCCACCTCACGGCGGCGCGGCGCACGGGCATCGTCTCGCGCGGCGGCTCGATCATGGCCAAGTGGTGCATGGCGCACCACCAGGAAAGCTTCCTGCACACGCATTTCGAGGACATCTGCGACATCATGAAGCAGTACGACGTAAGCTTCAGCCTCGGCGACGGCCTGCGCCCGGGCTGCGCGAGCGACGCCAACGACGAGGCCCAGTTTGCCGAGCTGAAGACGCTGGGCGAGCTCACGCAGCTCGCGTGGAAGCACGACGTGCAGACCATGATCGAGGGACCGGGCCATGTGCCCATGCATCTGATCCAGGCCAACATGGCCGAGCAGCTCGAGCACTGCCACGAGGCGCCGTTCTACACGCTGGGGCCGCTGACCATCGACATCGCTCCGGGCTACGACCACATTGCCAGCGCCATCGGCGCGGCAATGATCGGCTGGATGGGCACGGCCATGCTGTGCTACGTCACGCCCAAGGAGCACCTGGGCTTACCGGACCGCGACGACGTCAAGCAGGGCATCATGGCCTACCGGATCGCCGCGCATGCGGCCGATGTCGCCAAGGGCCACCCGGGCGCGCGCGCGCGCGACGACGCGCTGTCGCAGGCGCGCTTCGATTTCCGCTGGCAGGACCAGTTCAGCCTTGCCCTCGACCCCGACACGGCGCGCGCCTTCCACGACGAAACCCTGCCCAAGGACTCCGCCAAGGTCGCGCATTTCTGCTCGATGTGCGGCCCGAAGTTCTGCTCGATGAAGATCACGCAGGAGGTGCGGGAATTCGCGGCGAAGAAGGGGTTGGCGGAAGATGCGGCGCTGGCCCAGGGGCTGGAACTCAAGGCGCAGGAATTCCAGCGCAGTGGAGGAGAGTTCTATGTGCCGATCACATCCGTGAATTGAGGCGTAGCGGTTCAGGCGGGGAGTTCAAACCGCCCCGCGATCCGCGACAACGCCCCCGCCTGATCCTGCAAACTCGACGCCGCCGCCGCCGACTCCTGCACCAGCGCCGCGTTGTGCTGCGCATGGTCGCTGAGCGCGTGCACGGCCTCGTGCAGCGCGGCGATGTCCTGCTGCTGGCCGTGGGCCTGGCTGGTGATGTCGGTCATGCTCAGCGTGGCCTGCTCGATGGCCTGAAGCATCTGCGCGGTCCGCGTGCGCGCTTCGGTCGCAAGGCGGCTGCTCTCGTCGACCTGCGCGCCCGAGGCCTGCACCAGCTGCTTGATTTCCTTGGCGGCCTCGGCGCTGCGGTTGGCGAGCGCGCGCACCTCGGCGGCCACGACGCTGAAGCCGCGGCCATGCTCGCCCGCGCGCGCCGCCTCGACGGCCGCGTTCAGCGCCAGCAGATTCGTCTGGAAGGCCAGCGTGTCGATGACGCCGGTGATGTCGGCAATGCGCTGCGCGCTGCCGGCCATGTGGTGGATCGTGCCGGCCAGCGCCTCGATCGAGGCGCCGCTGGCCTGCGCGCTGCGGCTGGCCTGCTGCGCCACCTGCTGGCCGCGGTCGGCGGCGCGGGTGGCCAGCGTCGTGGTCTCGGAGAGCATGGCCAGATGCTCGCTTGCGGCCTGCAGCTGCAACGCGCCATGCTCGGTGCGCTGCGAAAGATCATGGTTGCCGCGCGCGATTTCCTGCGAGGCATCGGCCACATGGCGCGTCGCGCCCTGGAGCTGGCCGACGAGATCGCGCAGGCTGGTCTGCATGCGCGCCATTGCGCCGAGCATCTGCCCGGCTTCGTCCTGGCCGCGGCTGTGCAGGTCGGTGCGCAGGTCCAGCGCCGCGACGCGCTGGGCCGCGCTGTGCGCCTGGGCCAGCGGCTGGACGATCCAGCGGCGCAGCGCCCAGCCCAGCCACAGCCCCAGCAGCACCGAGGCCGCGCACAGCGCCAACAGCACGCCGCGCGCGGTGGCGGCGCTTTCGCCGGCCTGGTGCGCGGCGGCGTCCATGGCCTGGCGCTGGTGCGTCGACAGGGTCTGCAGCTGCTGCGTCAGCGCCTGCGCGGCCGGCAGGAACTGCTGGTCCACGGTTTCGCGGATGCGCTGCGTCAGGCCGCTGTCGCGCGCCGTGACCAGCGCGGCGCTGGCCGCGAGAAACGCGGCGTGGCGCGCGTCGAGCGCCTGCCACAGCGGCTGCTCGGCCGCGCTGTGGCTGCCCTGGCCCACGGCCGCGCGCAGCTTGGCATAGGCGGCTTCATCGGTGGCGACTTCGGCGCCGAGCACATCGCCGACCTCGGGTTCGGAGCTCAGCGCCATGGCCTTGAGGCGCTCGATGTTGCGCGACTGCAGCCAGAACGCATCGGCGACCTGGCGCTCGGCGGCGCTGCGCTCGGCCATCACGCGCTGCAGCGCATCCTGGCTGCGCTCGAGCGCCCAGAGGCCGACGCCAGCCGAGCCCCAGCCCAGCGCCAGCGCCAGCGCGAAGATCAGCTGCAGCCGCGCACCCAGCGAGCGGCGCCATGCAACGCGCGAGCGTGCGGCGGGTGTGGAGGGCGTGGTGGAGGAATCAGACGGCGCCAGGGGCAGGGCCCGGGCCGGCAGTCGAAGAGCAAGGGAGGAGGACATGGACGCACGCAGCTGTGAAGAAGGTCTGCCAGGCACGCCCTGAAGTGGTCTGGGCGTCCGGGCAGATCTGTCACATGCTAGTTACAAACTATGTAATCCATATGACATATCGAAGCTGTGCCTGGCAGGACTCTCAGCGCGGCGCCGGCGCCGGCTCCGCGTCGCGCGAACACAGCGCCCAGATCAGCATGCCGCCGAGCACCAGCGTCGCATGCCCCAGCGCCAGCCACAGCGCGCTGTGGAACAGCAGCGGCACCAGCGCCGAGGTGATCAGCGCGAACAGCAGCATCTGCACGAAGCCCTGCAGCGATGATGCAAGCCCGCGCATCTGCGGGAAGAATCCCACCGCCTGCAGCACGACCAGCGGGCTGATCAGCGACCACGATAGCGTGTACAGCGCAATCGGCAGCACGGCCCAGGGCAGGCTTGCGGTGAACAGCGCGTTGTAGGCGACATTCACGCTGCAGGCCAGCGCCATCAGCGTGAAGCCGATCTGCTTTTGGCGCCGCGGCGACAGGCGTGACGCCAGAAAGGTGCTGATGACCGAGCCCAGCATGCCGCCGCCGACCAGCGGAATGAACAGCCAGCCAAAGCCGGTCTCGCTCTGGCCCAGCAGCGTGACGACGAACTCCGCGGCCGACGCGATATAGACCGCCATGCCCGAGCCCATCAGGCCGATCGCCAGCAGCATGCGCCGAAACGCGCGGTGGCGGATGGCGGTGAGGTAGTTGCGCCCGATAGGGCGCCAGGCCAGCGGCGTGCGCTGCTCTTGCGCCAGTGTTTCAGGCAGCGCGCGCCAGGCGGTGGCCAGCAGCAGCACTGAAAACAGCGCGAGAAACACGAAGGAGGCGCGCCAGCCGCCATGCAGCTGCAGCCAGCCGCCCAGGATCGGCGCAAGCGCGGGCGCGAGGCCGAACACCACCATGATCATCGCCATCATGCGCTGCGCCTGCGCGCCCTGGTAGCGGTCCTGCACCATCGCGCGCGAGACCACCATGCCCGCGCCGGCCATCAAGCCCTGGGCGGCGCGCAGCGCGATCAGCATTTCAATGCTGGGTGCGAGCGACGCCAGCAGCGAGACCACGCCAAAGCCGGCCACGGTGAACAGCATGACGCGGCGCCGGCCGATCGCATCCGACAGCGTGCCGTAGACCAGCATCATCAGCGCCAGGCCCAGCACATAGACGCTCAGCGTCTGCTGCACCACGGTGGCATCGACCGCGAATTCCCGGGCGATGGCATGGAACGAGGGCAGATAGGTATCGATCCCCAGCGGGCCGAGCATGGTGAACAGGGCCAGCAGGAGGGTGAGTTTCAGTGGATGCATTGGAGAGCGGCAGCGGCCAGGGCAGGGCCGGGAAGCCATAAAAAAAGCGCCTGGGGTCAGGCGCGGGGGAGTCAGCTGGCAGCCTGGGGCCGCTGCGCATTCTTGGGCCGGAAGGCCTCGCAGACTTCGCTGCGGGTTTCAAGGTAGGGCCCGCCCAGCAGATCGATGCAATAGGGCACCGCCGCGAAGATGCCCGGCACGAGGCTTTTGCCCTCCGTATCCTTTAGACCTTCGAGCGTCTGCGCAATCGCCTTGGGCTGGCCCGGCAGGTTGATGACCAGGCTCTGGCCGCGAATGACGGCGACCTGGCGCGACAGGATGGCCGTGGGCACGAAGCGCAGGCTGATCTGGCGCATCTGCTCGCCAAAGCCCGGCATTTCCTTGTCGGCAATCGCCAGCGTGGCCTCGGGTGTCACATCGCGCAGCGCCGGGCCGGTGCCACCCGTGGTCAGGACCAGGGAGCAGCCGGCGTCGACCAGCTCGACCAGCGTCTCGCTGATCACTGCCTGCTCGTCGGGAATGAGCCGCGACTCGAAGGTGACCGGGTTGCGCAGCGCGCGGCCCAGCCAGTCCTGCAGCGCAGGCAGCCCCTGGTCCACGTACACGCCGCTGCTCGCGCGGTCGCTGATCGACACGATGCCGATGCGCACCGCGTCGTAGGCGGCCATGGGCTCAGTCATCGCTGTCGTCTTCTTCGTCCTTGCGGACTACAGGGGCCTGCGGTGCGCCGCGAAAGCCCTGGCTGCCCGACAGCTGATCGCGCAGCAGCGCAAACAGCTCGCGGTAGGCGCGGCTGGCCTTGCGCGGGGCGCTCACGGCTGCGTCGTCGTCCGCAGGCGCTTCGGCGGGAGCCGGGGCGGCTGGAGCGGAGGAAGCGGAGGAAGCCACATCCTTGCGTGCCTGGCGGATCAGCGCGCGGATCTGCTGCGTATCGGTCTCGGGGAAGCTGTCCAGCCATTCGGCCAGCGCGCCATCCTCGCCCATCAAGCGCTCGCGCCACTGTTCGGTCTGCATGACCGTGAGCTTCTCGGTGGGCGAGCCGCCGCGCTGCTCTTCCATGGCGGCGTGAATGGCCGCGATCTTCGATTCCTCGAGCTTGCGCATGATCTTGCCGATGTATTGCATCTGGCGGCGCTTGCCTTCGAAGTTGGTGATGCGCCGCGCTTCGATCAGCGCGTCGAGCAGCTTGTCCGACAGCTGCAGGCGCGCCAGCAGGTCGCTGCGCAGGTCCAGCAGGTCTTCACCGAGCTTTTGCAGCGCATCGCTTTCGCGCTTCATATCGGTACGGCTGGAGTCCCAGGTTCCTTTGAGTTCGGCCTTGAGTTCGAGGTCGAGTTCGCTGCCTTCGGCAACGAACTGGCCTTTCACGAAGTAGCCTTTTTTTGGTTTGCGTGACATGGTAGGGGGCAATCGGGAGGGCAACGCAGGGCGCGTCGCAGTGGCAAGTATCATAGCCGTCGCTATGAAAAAACCCCGCCCCCGCTCCGTAAGCACCGCCGCCGCGCAGGCCGATTCCGGCTTCAGCTACAGCCGCCCCTTCTTTGAAGACCTCGTGGACCGTGCCCTGGTGCACGCCAAGAAGCTTGGCGCCACCGACGCCGGCGCCGAAGCCTCCGAGGGCTGCGGCCTTTCGGTGAGCGTGCGCAAGGGCGCGCTCGAGACGGTGGAGCGCAACCGCGACAAGTCGCTGGGCGTGACCGTCTACCTGGGCAACCAGCGCGGCAATGCCAGCACCTCCGACTTCTCCGATGCGGCCATCGCACAGACCGTGCAGGCCGCCTACGACATCGCGCGCTTCACGGCCGAAGACCCGACGGGCGGCCTGCCCGACGCCGCCGACATCGCCGAGCCCGGCACGCACCGCGACCTGGACCTGTTCCACCCCTGGGACATCACGAGCGAGCAGGCGGCGGCGCTGGCAATGGAATGCGAGGCCGCCGCGCTCAAGACGCACAAGCGCATCACCAACAGCGAAGGCGCGGGCGTCTCGGTCCAGCAGAGCCATTTCTTCACCGCCCATTCCAATGGCTTTCGCGGCGGCTATGCAAGCTCGCGCCACAGCCTGTCGGTCGCACCCATCGCCTCGCTGCCCGGACGCAACGCCGAGATGCAGCGCGATGCCTGGTACAGCTCGATGCGCTCGGCCGACGAGCTCGCGTCGCCGACGGAAGTCGGCCGCTACGCCGCGCAGCGCGCGCTCAGCCGCCTGGGCAGCCGCAAGATCCCCACGACCGAATGCCCGGTGCTGTTCGAATCGACGCTGGCCTCGGGCCTGCTCGGCAGTTTCGTGCACGCCGTGAGCGGCGGCGCGCTCTACCGCAAGACCAGCTTCCTGCTGGACTCGCTGGGCAAGCCGGTGTTCCCCAAGCACATCGACGTGCTCGAAGACCCGTTCATCCTGCGCGGCAAGGGCAGCTCGCCCTTCGATGAGGAAGGCGTGCGCGTGCAGCCGCGCAAGGTGGTCGATGCGGGCCGCGTGCAGGGCTACTTCCTGTCGAGCTACTCGGCACGCAAGCTGGGCATGAAGACCACCGGCAACTCAGGCGGCTCGCACAACCTGGTCATGAGCTCGCGCCTCACGCGCGAAGGCGACGACCTCGACGCGATGCTCAAGAAGCTCGGCACGGGCCTGTTCGTCATCGAGCTGATGGGCCAGGGCGTGAACTACGTGACCGGCGACTATTCGCGCGGCGCGAGCGGCTTCTGGGTCGAGAACGGCGAGATCGCCTATCCCGTGCACGAGATCACCATTGCCGGCAACCTCAAGGCCATGCTCAAGGGCATCGAGGCCATCGGCTCGGACGCCTACAACTACGGTGCCAAGACCGTGGGCTCGGTGTTGATCAATCGGATGAAGGTCGCGGGGAGCTGATTGCCCCGATCGCCATGAAAAAAGGAGTGCAGCGCACTCCTTTTTTTATTGCGCCACCGTGGCTCAGCCCGCCAGCGCCGCCTTCACGGCCGCCGACACCTGGCCCATGTCGGCCTTGCCCGCGAGCTGCGTCTTCACCGCGCCCATGACCTTGCCCATGTCGCCTGGGCCCTTGGCTCCCAGATCGGCGACGATGGCCTGCACCGCGGCAGTGACTTCCTCGGCCGTCATGCGCTGGGGCAGGTAGACCTTGAGCACTTCGAGCTCGGCCTTTTCCTTGTCGACCAGGTCCTGGCGGTCGGCGGTCTCGAACGCGGTGATGCTGTCCTTGCGCTGCTTGATCAGCTTGTCGACGATGGCCACGATGGCCACGTCGTCCAGCACCACGCGCTCATCGACTTCCTTTTGCTTCATGGCCGCCATCAGCAAGCGGATGGTGCCCAGGCGCTCGCTGTCCTTGGCGCGCATGGCGGTCTTCATGTCTTCGGTGATCTGGTCTTTGAGGCTCATAGCTTTCTCCTGAATGAAATTGCGCTGCGCTTTTTGTCCCGGGGACGGCCCGGCGACAAAAACAAAAAAAGCAATTTTAGAAAACAAAAAACCCGCGCCTGGCGTCCCGAGCGCGGGTTTGCGGCTGGTGACAGCCGGCTGTGCTTAGTACAGCTTCTTGGGCAGCTGCATGCTGCGAACGCGCTTGTAGTGGCGCTTCACGGCAGCGGCCTTCTTGCGCTTGCGCTCGGAAGTGGGCTTCTCGTAGAACTCGCGGGCGCGCAGGTCGGTCAGCAGGCCGAGCTTTTCGATCGTGCGCTTGAAGCGGCGCAGAGCGACGTCATAGGGTTCGTTTTCTTTTACGCGGATGGTGGTCATTAGCTAATGTTTCCAAATATTTGTTGCCGACAGCGGGTGCACGGGAGATCGAGCCTGTGCGCCATGTGCGGCGGTTGTTCCCCGTCTATAACTAGTATTGGCCGACGGGGCATTGCCAGCAAAGCCAAGGATTATAGACCAGTTGCAGCGGGCTGCAGCGAATTCGCGCAGGCATGTGCACTGGCCCAGGCCCACTGGAAGTTGTAGCCGCCCAGCCAGCCCGTGATGTCGACCACTTCGCCGATGCAAAACAGCCCCGGCTGGGCCTTGCATTCCATGCTCTGCTGCGACAGCGCGCGGGTGTCCACGCCGCCGATCGTGACCTCGGCCTTCTTGTAGCCTTCCGAGCCGTCGGGCGTGATTTCCCAGCGGCTCAGGCGCTCGGCCAGCCGGTTCAGCGCCTTGTCCGAAGCCTCGGCAATGGGCCGCTGCCATTCGGCATCCTGCGCGACCCAGGCATCGGCCAGGCGGCTGGGCAGCCAGGCCGTGAGCTCGTTGGCAATCAGCTTGCGCGAGCGCAGCTTCGCCTGGCCCAGCGCCGCGGCCAAATCCACATTGGGCGCGAGGTTGATGGACAGCGGCGTGCCCGGCTGCCAGTAGCTCGAGATCTGCAGCACCGCCGGCCCCGACAGGCCGCGGTGCGTGAACAGCAGGTCTTCGTGGAACGCCATGCGCTCCTTCTTGCTGCCGGTGCTGATCTCGACCGGCAGCGCCAGGCCCGAGAGCTGCGCATAGGGCGCCCAGCCGGCGCCATCAAACGTCAGAGGCACGAGGCCGGGCGAGCGTTCGATCAGCGGCAGGCCGAACTGCTGCGCGAGCCGGTAGCCGAAGTCGGTCGCGCCGATCTTGGGAATCGACAGGCCGCCGGTTGCGATCACCAGATTGGGCGCGCGCACCGGGCCGCGCTCGGTGGCCAGCAGGTAGCCGTTCTCGCCATGCGCGACGCTCGTGACCTTGCACGGCTGCCAGCGCTCGACCCCGCCGGCCGCGCATTCGGCCAGCAGCATCGCGATGATGTCCTCGGCCGAGCGGTCGGCGAACAGCTGGCCCTTGTGCTTCTCGTGGTACGCAATGCCGTGGCGCTCCATCAGCGCAATGAAGTCCGCGGGCGTATAGCGCGACAGCGCCGAGCGGCAGAACTGCGGATTGCGGCCGACGAAATGCTTGTGCGGCTGGCGCACGTCGAGCTCGCGGTTGGTGAAGTTGCAGCGCCCGCCGCCCGAGATGCGGATCTTCTCCGCGACCTTGGCCGCATGGTCGATCAGCAGCACCTTGAGGCCGCGCTGGCCGGCCTGGGCCGCGCAGAAAAGGCCGGCAGCGCCGGCGCCGAGAATGATGGCGTCGTAGGAAAGAGGGGTGGTCACAGGCAGGCAGGGCAGGTCGGGGCGCCAGGGGCGCGGATGCGCGCATTGTCCCCGAGCCGCGCCGGCAGGCCCCGGCGCCCGCGAATAGCCCGCGACCGGCCGCCGGTTCGTCAGGTTTCTACAATCGCCGCCATGAACCTACCTGCACACCAACTCAGCATGACGGTGCTGATGTCGCCCGACATGGCCAACTTTTCCGGCAACGTCCATGGCGGCGCGATCCTCAAGCAGCTCGACCAGGTGGCCTACGCCTGCGCCAGCCGCTATGCGGGCCGCTATGTCGTGACGCTGAGCGTGGACCAGGTCATGTTCCTGCAGCCGATCCATGTGGGCGAGCTCGTCACCTTCCTGGCCAGCGTCAACCACACCGGCACCTCGTCGATGGAGGTCGGCATCAAGGTGGTAGCCGAGGACATCCGCAACCAGAGCGTGCGCCATGTCAACAGCTGCTTCTTCACCATGGTCGCCGTCGACGACGACCGCAAGACCGTGCCCGTGCCCCCGCTCAAGCCCGCGAACTACGACGAACGCCGCCGCTGGGGCGCGGCCGTGCTGCGCAAGCAAATCCGCAGGGAACAGGCGGAGCGCTTCGAGCAGGTGAGGCAGGCAGCGGCGGCGGAAACGATCTGATTTACCGTTCGTGCTGAGCCTGCTCACCGTTCGCGCTGAGCTTGTTTACCGTTCGTGCTGAGCCTGCTTACCGTTCGTGCTGAGCTTGTCGAAGCATGGACGGCCCCCCTACAAGTAGCCCTCAACGCGAGACCAAGCCCGTACTCAAGCGGCGTGTTGGCCCTGCTGTGGCGCAGCCGCCCACGCCGCCACCCCCTGCACCACATCCCCCACCACGATCACGCTCGGGCTCGCGAGCTTTTCCCGCTCGATCGTCGACTGCAGCGCGCCCAGCGTGGTCACGCCGTGGCGCTGCTGGGGCAGGCTCGCGTTCTGGATCACCGCGACGGGCGTCGACGGCGCCAAGCCCTGCAGCAGCCCCTGCTGGATATGCGCCGCGCCGCGCATGCCCATGTAGATCACCAGCGTCAGGCGCAGTGAATTCGCGGTGGTGGCCAACTGCGCCCAGTCGGTGTCATCGGCACCAGGCTTGGCATGGCCGGTGATGAACACCACGCCGCGCGCATGCGAGCGGTGCGTCAGCGGCGCGCCCAGCGAGGTCAGGCCCGCCAGGCCCGCGGTGATGCCGTTGATGATCTCGACCTCGATTCCGGCCGCGCGCAGGTGCTCGACCTCCTCGCCGCCGCGCCCGAAGATGAACGGGTCGCCGCCCTTGAGCCGCACGACGTTCTCGCCCTCCTGCACGGCCTGCAGCATCAGCTTCTCGATGAACGCCTGCGGCGTGCTCTTGCAGCCGCCGCGCTTGCCGACATAGACGATGCGCGCCGTCGGCAGCGCATGCGCGACGATCGCGTCGCTGACCAGGTCATCGACCAGCAGCACGCTGGCTGCCTGGATGGCCTTCAGGGCCTTGAGGGTCAGCAGTTCCGGGTCGCCGGGGCCCGCGCCCACGAGGGTGCAGCGGCCCATGGGGCGGGAAAGGGAGGATTGGTTCATGGAATGAACTCCGTCAGGCGCCGGGCGCCGGTGGGGTCGGGGCAGGCGCGGCTTCGAGCGCCTGCACGATTTGCAGGATGAAAGCGACCTGCTGGGCAATCGCCTCGGGCACGGGCAGCTCGCCCGCGAGCACGCGGCGCGTGTAGTCGGCCGTGGTCGCCACGTCGATGGCCTCGGGCAGGCCCGCGACCGCGCTGGCAGTTCCAGGCTGCTGCTCCTGCAGCAAGCGATGCGCGCCGTGCACGAAACCGTCATAGCGCGGCATGCGGCGCGGGTCCGCGACCACTTCGCCCTCGAGCCCGCGCGACAGCAGCGCCGTCGCTCCCTGGCCCTGCAGACATTCCTGCAGCATGGTGGCGTATTCGGGATGGGTATAGCTCGTGACCAGTACGCAGGGGCCGGCGCAGGGCGCATACAGCTTGGCCGCGCTGTGCCCGGGGTTGCGCAGGCCGATCACCTCGCGCACCGCCAGCAGCCGCGCCAGGCCCGGCTGCAACGCGCCCGTGGCGATATGCGCGACCGCTCCCGGCGCAATGGCCGGCAGTTCGACCAATGGATCCGCGGGCGCCTGCGTCGCCTCGATGCCCAGCGCCTCCAACACATCGCTGGCCAGTATCCGCCGCGCCTCGGTGCGCATGCCATGCACCAGCACCGGCAGCCCTTCGCGCGCCAGCAGCAAGGCCAGCAGGGGGGTCAGCACCGGCAGCCGGCGCGCGCCGTTGTAGCTCGGCAGCACCACCGTCGGGCGGCTGCTGGCAGCGAACTTGCGCGTGCGTGCATGCAGCGCATCGAGAAATCCGCCCATCTCCTCGGCCGACTCCCCCTTGATGCGCATCGCGATGCAGAACGCGCCGATCTCCAGGTCCGTGACCTGCCCGTCAAGCACCTGCCCCAGCAGATCCTGCGCCTGCGCCCGCGTCACCGCCCGCGCGCCCCGCGCGCCGCGGCCGATGTCTTTGATGTAGTGGCTAATGCCCATGGATGCGCTGCCCCGTTTGGTTGAGGGCGCTATTTTCGGGCATTTTTAAGAACTTTTGGTTATATGTTGTTTGAGCAGAGCACAAGGCGTGTCTGCAAGGCGGGAAGATTGATTGCCAGTGATGACTGCAAGCGGTAACTGGAGAATCGTTGTCGGCCCAAGATTGCGTTCGAGAAGGTTTGAGCTGGATTTGAACTACATCTTTATTTCATTATTTCTACTGCAGCATAAATTTTGAATAATTCGACGTATTTCATGTTGGATCAATTTTCTATTTTCTGCTGGCGATTTTTTCATCTTTGGGAAATGAAATCCAGGCGGCAATAATTGAAGATAAAGAAGACAGTGGGCAAGCTATATAAAAAAGAGATGTTTTTTCTACTTTTAGGGAGAAGGGTATTTCTCTTTCGGTAGTGAACATGTAGTCTAATATATAGTCAAAAGTTATTAAAAAAATTGGGGAGAAGAATATTATAAAAATATAAGATATTAGGTTTTTCTTCAGTCCAAGCGATGCATATATGATTCCTAATATGAATGCTGGTGTTGAGTAGAAAGTCATTCCTCCAAAAAATCCAAAGATTATAGATAAATATACGTATTCAAATAAAATCCAAAAGGATCTTATATTATTTTCGTTTCCTGCAAGTGAGCCTAATAAGAAAAAAATTATTCCAGAAAAACCCGGCGATATTGTGAATGTGCCTACTATTTTAAGAAAGTTGGCCGTATCTTCTTTCATGGTTTGCAACCTTGTTTCTCGGAGTATCCAAGTAGTTTGCATCCATATTGAATACGGGATTTTTTGTCAAGAAGATTTAATCCGCCTTCAATTTTCTGTTCCTCAGGAGTGAATTTGCTTAAAAAGTGATTGGAATTGGTGAAGTTTTTTATAGAATTAACGAAAGATTCATTGTTTTTAAAATGTTTTTCGTGTATGGGTTGGAGTATTGATTGTTCTTTTTTAAGTAAATCGATATCCCACTTAAGCGGGTCGGTGTGCTTGTTTGTATAGAGGTTTTTGAAGCTTTCAAAACCTTCCCTCATGACTTTAGAGCTGGCTTCACTTCTCCATGAGGAGAGGGGCGCGGCAAAATTTCCTGCAGCAAACGGGATGGCGGATGTGAAAAATCCCCCTCCACCGATTAATGGGGAGCGAGTTGCTGTTTCTGCTGCCCCATGCCACTTCGCACCAGCGCCGATGTTTCTTTCATATAAGTCGCTGGCCCTGTAAAAAATAGATTTTTCAGATGCTTTTTCGAAATAATCGGCGAGTCGCTCATTCGCTTTAGGGCTGTTATATAGGTGGTCGAAAAGTATGTTGGAAGATCGTGAGACGTCCGATCTCATTACCTCCCATGCCTCTGTCATTGCTAGATATTCAGTTGCAGCAACCACCGCTCTTTTGCAGTTATCACTGGTGGGACTGTCATTGCAGTGCAGACGCATCGTATTGTCATAATTTTGACTTATTGCTTCTGCGTTTTTCAATACTTCTTCTTTGCTCGCATTATCTGGGCAGGTATTTCCACTCAGACAGCTTTTCACTATATTTACGTATAGGTCGGGAAGAAAGTTGCCAGTCACTTCATTGAATGCGGCTGCTGCCCCTGCACCCCCACCAATAAGTCCTCCCGCAGCAGTGCTTGCCAGTGCAGTTATGCCCTTGACCAATGAAGTTGGAGCATTGTTATTTCGTAGTGCATCGGCCACAACCGGAGCTGCAACGGTGCCGACCACAGAGCCAACGGCACCTAAGACTCCACTGGTCAATGCTCCGACCACACCATGCGACCCTAAGCGCAGCACACCCTTATCTCCCCACTTGCTTTCAATAGCTTGCGCTTGTTCAGTGAGTTCTGCAGCACGTGCTGGATCTTGTCGTGCTTGCTGGCGTAGGTCCGCCGCCACGCCCATTTGCTCTTTTGCATATGTGCCAATGGTTCTGCTTACCTGCTGCCCAAACGCTGCCCCAATTTCCGCATTGGCATCCTGCTCGTCCATCAACCGCTGTCCATCCCACTTCTTGCGCAACCCCTGGCTCGGGTCCTCTGTACGCACATCGCGGTTCACGCTGGCGACGGCTTCGGCGGCGGACTGGCCGGTGAGGGCGCGCTGGGCGGCGTCGTCAGTGACGATGAGTGCACCGGGGCTGACGCCGCTGCGGGTGACGCTGCGTTCGCTGCCTTGGTCGCTGCTGTACCCGGCCCCTGCGCTGTCGATGCCTTGGCGGCCCTGGTTTTGCGCTGCCCAGCCGGTGGGGTTGGTGACCGTGTCGCTGCCGGGGGACTTGGCGGGCTTTTCGCCGCCAAAGCTGACGCCGCCGGACATATGGAGGCCGCTGGCGCTGTAGTCGCTGCGGTTTTCAATATTGCTGTGGGTGATCGTGCGGGTCAGGAGACTGTTGACGCCTGCGTCAATGGCCTCCTGGGTGCTGGCGATCACGCCGCCGCCAAGATCGGTGCCCTCTTTGACCACGAGCTGAAAGCCTCCATGCTCCGTGAATATGCCGGTTTGCCTATTGACGCTGGCGTAATTCCCATGGGCGCTGCTGGCGCCGTAGGCACCGCTGCCCAGCGCCGATCCGGCGCCCAGGCCCATGGAGCCCGAGCGGTTGCTTTGCTTGCCATCGAAACGGCTGGTGTCCTGCAGGCTCCGGAGTATCAGCCTACCGCCGATATGGCTGGTGACCCGCGGCGCACGGATGGCGGCGTCGCGCAGCACGGTATTGCCGCCGGACTGGATGTGCACCCGCTTGCCTGCAGTCACCTGCGTCTGGCGGTGCGACTGGTCCTCGCTGAAGGTCTGGCCCGAGCCCTGGCTGGCGCTGGCGTCGAAGGCCGGGCCGCTGGCGCCCAGCGACAGGCCCAGGCTGGCACTGCGGCTGCTCTGGTGGCTGCTGGCGCTGGAGGTGTCGGAGGTGCCGAGCAGGCGGATCTGGTTGTCGGCAAAGAGCAATGCCTCCCCGTCCGCATGCACGTTGCTGTCCTGGATCACGAGGTTGCTTTGTTCTCCGGCCCCGGTTGCAACCAGGCTCACATTGCCGCTGGCACGCACCGCGCTCCGGCGCATGGTGCTGCTGGCGTAGGCGCTGCGGCTGTGGCTTTGCTGCTGGCCTACACTGATGCCAATGCGCGGCTCCAGGTCCTTGAGCTCCCCGCTGGACAGTGCTTGCAGCGCCTTGCGCTGGTTGTAGACATCGAGCGCGACAGCCCCCACGGCCAGCCCCTGCATGCGGCTGCTGCTGGTCTTGCCTGCCGCATCGGCCAGGCTGCTGGCAGTCTGGGCCATGCCGATCAGGGGAGCGTGAAGCGCAAGGCCCACGCCGCTTTGCGTGTAGGTGCTGCGCATGCTGCCTTGCGCGGTTTCGGGCACGCCGGTGATGGTGATGCTTTTCGCCCCCACGCCGACGTCGCCTCTGTCAGCGAAGATCTCACTGCCGATCTGCCGATAGGCATTGCCTGCAATGATGATCGTACTGCCTGCCACGCTGCCCACCACGGACGGCGCCCTGGCCGTGCTATCGAGGCTTTGCGCGGTGCTCTGGCTCTGGCTGCCGATGGCCAGGCCCAGGCCTTTGCCGCCAAATACGCCGCTGCGCCGGCTCTGGTTACGGCTTTGCTGGCTTGCGCTTTCGGCCTGCGCCAGGATATTGACATTGCGTTTGGCCTGGAGCAAGGTGCCCGTGTGCGAACGCGCCTTGCTGCCGATCAGATCGATGTCCTGGCCAGCCTGGATATGCAGGGTCTTGCCCATCAGGTGGCTTGGCTGCGCCTGGCTTGATTCGATCTGGTGCGTCAAGGTCTTGCTGCTGGAGCTCAACAGGCCCGAGCGCCGCGCGTAGTACGCGTCATCCAGCGAGCGGGTCGCCTGGCCCGGGGTGATGCGCACGCTGCCGCCGGCAGCGACACCCAGATGCCCAGTGCTGTGAATCTGTGCAGCGCGAGCGTTGATGTCACGGACCGCAAGGAGATGCGTCAGGCCCTTGGTGTCGATTTCGGTGCCGACTTCCTGGCTGCTGGCCAGCAACAGGCGGTTTTTCGGGTTCCAGATCACGCCCTCGTTGCGGGAGGTTCCGAGGGTCGACAGATCGAGATCGCGTTGCACGAAGATCGAAGTTTCGCTGCCCTCCACGGCATTGACGATCTGCACGCCCCGCAGATGGATATCCCTGCGGGCAAACAGATGCAGGCCGGAGGGGGGCGGGGGCTCGCCGGGCGCTGGCGCCTCGGCCACCGATCCCGGGCCGGGCCGGAGCACGAATGCCGCCCTGCGGTTCAGCGGGGCGCCGCTGCCCGGCGCGTTGCCCGTGGACTCTGCATGGATGTCGCGCCCGGCGTTTGCCAGCAGGGCCTGGGTGGCAGTGACGGTCCCGCCGTGCATATTCATGTCGCGCCGGGCCTGGAGGTTCACCACCCGGCCGACGATATGGCCCCCAACGTTGTTGATGTCATGCGCCTTGATGCTGACGAGGTACCGGCCGGCCAGTGTGGCGCTGTTGTCCATATCTCCGGCGGTGTCGATGACCAGCCTGTCGGCGCTCATCAGGCCGCCCTGGATATCGAGGTCGCCAGGCCGCGCCACCACATAGACCTTGGGCACCAGCACCTTCTGCTGCGAGGCATCGGGCAGGGTGACTGTCTCCTCGACCAGCCAGACCAGATCGCTCGTGAGCTCGGCCATCTGCGCGGCGCTGAGCGCGACACCCGGGCGCAGGCCATGGGCCTTGGCAAAGGTCGCACCGCTTTGCAGCAGTGCCTGGTATTGCGCATCGTTGCTGCGGTACTCGCCCAGAAAGCGCCGGCCCGTGAGCAGGCCGACCTGTTGCTGCACCAGCTGCTGCTCGTAGAAGCCATCGCCCAGGCGTTTTTGCAGCAGCGCCGGGTCCAGCGCAGGCAGCATCTCGGCAGAGGACGTGGGCTGCCCGCCGCGCGTGAACGCAGGATGGGTTTCCACCAGCGGCCGGTCGGGGCTTGCCGGGTTGAGGGCATACAGGCTGGTTTGCGGCAGGAAGCCCGCGGACTCGAGCGTGCGCACCCGCCGCTGGGGATCGATGATCTGCTCGCGCACCACGGGGGTGGGGCGCCGCGCCGCGTTGCCGGTGTTGGCATTGGGGTCCACAGGTGCCGCCGGTGCCAGGGAGGCGTGCTCCTTGAACACCACGGTGGGCAGGTGGTAGGTGCCGATGTGGGTGTAGCTGTACGGGAAGGGCGTGGAGTCCAGGGCCTGGCGTTGTTGCTTGTTCTTGAATGCCCCGCGGTACTTCCATTCGTAACGGATCGCATCGCCTTCGGTCAGCGTTTTCTGTGTTCCCTGCCTGCCTGGATTCTTGGCGTGGGGCGCAATGATCTCTCCCCCGGCCCTGACGGTGGAGTCGATATTGTTGAACTTGCCGGGCGCCGTGATATTTCCTCCCGCTTCGATCAGCCCGGGTTGGGTGCCGATGATCTTGTCCCTCTCGATGGTCTGCCGGGCATTGGAAATGGCGGTGTAGAGGCGTGCGCTGTCCAGGATGCGGTTGTCTTCCTCCACGACCTTGAGGATTTCGGCATGGAGTTTCTGCGCGGTTGCAATCGATTCCTGATAGACGACGACGGCCGCATCGTAGGCGCGCTGCTCGGCCAGGCTCTGCCAGCCGATCCGTCCGGACTCCTCCTTGACTCCCCCGTATTTCAACGGGTCGGGAGCGGTGGAGGTGTAATTTGCCGGCACCGCAACGCCAAATTGCTTGAAACGCGGCGAGCCTTCGGGCTCCAGATACAGCGGCGCATCTTCGGGCATGAGAACGCCGTTTTGATAGGTTCCCTTGGGGTCTATGAATGCAGCCGGCGGCACATGGGGAAACCTGTCGACATGGGCTGGCTTGAACATCCGCCCATCGGAAACATGTCCCCGGATGCCCATTTCCGGGTAATCCGAGCCGCGGTGCTGGTAAAACGGCACGAATTGGTTGCTATCCAGCTCCTTGTAGAGCGAAGCGATTTCCGGCGCCTTGCCAAACAGGGAAATCATTTCTCCCACGTTGATCTTCTGCACCTCCCCCAAGCGCTCGATCCGCAACTCTGCATTCAGATTGTGGACGTCCCGCGTATCGAAATCGATATTGCCCTGTGCATCGATTCTGGCGCCGGTATTGCGCAGCTCCAGGCCATTGCCGGTGGCGATGCGGTTGGCGTCCAGGCTTTGCCCCAGCCGTATATTGCCCAGGCTTTGCAGCAGTGCACCGCCCTTGTTGATGATCACGGGCACGCCCAGGTTCAGGCCCTGGCGGGCCACTATGACGGGAGCGGTGGCGCCCCCATCCTCCGGTCGGTTTTCCAGCTTCTGGGCCGCAATGGACACATGGTCGCCAAAGATCTGCCCCGCGGCCAGGTTGTCGACGGCATCGGCATCGATGCGCGTATCCTGCCCGTCGACCAGCCCGCGGTTGGTGAAGGTCTGCGTGGATTTGACGGTGGTGGTCTGCTGCGCGCTGATCTGCGCGGCAGGCTGGTTGTCGATCCACGCGGCCTTGAGCTCGGTGCCCGAGCCTCCCAGCAGCTGGCCCTGGTTGACCAGCTTGCCAAGGGTGCTGAGCTTGAGCTTGCCGTTGGCGGCCATGGTGCCCGGGTGCGTGATGTCGCCGGCCAAGTCCAGCGTCAGATCGCCCTGCGCATCGAGGCGCCCGCTGCCCGCGAGGCCCTGGTTGCTGATTTCCAGGCCCTGGGCGGCAAAAAGCCTGCCGTCCTGGTTCGACAGCGTCTGCGTGGCTTGATCGACCGCTGCGCCCGCGGCCACGCCGGCGTCTCTCAGCACGAGCTGCTGGCCGGCGACGAGATGGCCCAGGTTGTTGTCGACCGGGCCGCGGCTTTGCAGGCGCAGCTCTTCCTGCGCGCGCATCGTTCCAGAGGTGTTGTTGACGGCCTCGGCGCCGGCGTCGAGCTGCAGCGCGCCGCTGGACTGGATCAGGCCGCTGGCGCTGTTGTCCACGCCGGCGCCGCTGGTGATGCGCAGCAGGCTGCCCGCGCCCGTGGTCATGAGCGTGCCGCCGGCATTGTTCAGGCTGGCGCTGTCGATTTCCAGCGGCTTCATGGCCATGATCCGGCCCTGCTGGTTGTTCAGCGCTGCGCCGAGGGTCAGCTTCAGGCCGCCGGCGGGGCTGGCGATGCGGGCTTCGCGGTTGTTCTCGAGCGTCTGCGCGTTGAGCGTGATATCGGCGCCGGCGCTGAGCGTGCCGGCGTCATTGGTGACCGTCTGCGCCTTGATGTTCAGGCCGCGCGCGCTGCCGATCGTGCCGCCGGTGTTGTCGATCTGCCGCGCCACCACCAGGCGCAGATCGTCGGCCACGAGGATCGATCCGCCCTGGTTCTGCAGCGAAGCCTGCGCGCCCGTGAGGCGCTGCATCTGCAGCGTGCCCTGGCGGTTGTCCAGCAGGCCTTCGCTGTGCAGATGGCGTAGCCGGGCGGTCGCGCTGTTGGCAAGGGAATGGATGGCCTTGATGTCGGTGGGACCATTGGCCAGCAGCTCGCCGGTGTTGGCCAGGCGCTGCACGACATGGATGCTGCCGCGCTCCAGTGCCGGCTGCGCGGAAGGGGGGGCGGGCTGCGGCGCTTCGCTGGGGTTGGGCGCTGGCGTCGAGGGCTCGGGCGGCTGCGGCGCGGCGCCAGGGGCCGGTGTTTCTGCGGAGGGCATGGGCGTGCCCAGCACTGCTTTTTCGCCGGCGTTGGAGATCGCCAGGCTGTTGATGCTCAGCGCCTGGGCGCCGGTCTGGGCAATGCGCCCGGCGTTGTCCAGGCGCGTGGCCATGATGTCCAGGCGCTGCGCCGTGATCGCGCCGACGGCCTGGTTGGTGAGCTGCCCGGCCTGCGCGCGCAGCGTGCTGGCGGTGTCGATGCGGCCGGAATTGACGGTATCGCCGCCGCCATCCATCAGCACCATCTCGCCCTGGCTGCTCAGCCGGCCGCTGTTGTCGATGCCGCGCGCCGACAGCTGCAGCTCGGCATCCGCGCCCTGGGTGGCAATCACCCCGGCGTTGCGCAGCTGGCCATTGGCCGACAGCGTCAGCGCGCCGGTATCTGCGAGCAGCACGCCCGCGTTGCGCACGCCCAGCCCGGCCTCGGTGCCGATCAGCAGGATCTTGCGCGCGTACATGCCGCCGAGCTGCGCGACGTCGAGCGCGAACTGCGGTTTTTCGGGCGTGTCGGGCGACGTGGCTTCGGCGTGGTAGGGCTGCAGCGCGCTGTCCGCCGCCAGGTGGTTGGCGCCCGTGACCATGCGCAGGTCCTGTGCCCAGACGCCGGCGTTGAGCGCGATGGCGCGCGCCAGCACCTGGGCGTAATCGGTCTGGCTCGCGTCGAGCCCGCGGCCCTCGATCTGGATGGCGCCGCGCGTGACGCGAAAGCCGTCGAGCTGCCCATCGGGGCGGTACAGCGCCTCGCCACCGGCGAGCGTCAGGCCCGCGGCGTTGATCAGCGACAAGCCGTTGACGACCAGCCCCGAAGGGTTGGCGATGATCACATCGGCGCGCGGCCCCGCGACTTCCAGCGTTCCTGCCAGGCGCGACTGCGCCTGGGAGCGCACTTCATTCACGATGACGCGGGCGCTGCCGCGCGCGAGCCACGGGTTGCCGGGCACCGCGCCACCCGTGAGACTTTGCGCGGCGCCGCGGCTGTTGTTGAGGATGGCGCCGCGCTCGCCTTGCTGGCCGATGTCGAACTGCTGGTAGCGGTTGCGGCTCACACCGGCCGACGACGGGGTCTGGATCTGGACCAGCGGCGTGCCGTTGGCGGCCCTGAGCACGATCGGCCGCTCGGCGCCTGGCGCGGCAGGGTCGGCAATGATCTGGGCCTGGGCCCAGGGCGCAGCGAGAAGCCAGGCAAGCGCCGTGGCAATGGAAGAGAAGCGCGCGCCGCTGCTGCGCTGGCCCGATGCAGCGCTTTCGGGCACGGCCATGCAGCGCCCGCGGGCACGGCTGAAGATGACACGATGAAGTTGGCGGTTCATGGCGGCCCCTTGTCGAATCCATGGTGGCCGCGCGGCTGCCGCATTTGGTTCAGGGCTCTGGCGATTTTTGGATAGGCGCGCCGAGCGAGTTGGTGTAGGGCATGCTGCGCAAGAATCGGTAAGCCATAGTCAACATTTCCATGGGGCTGCCCGGGTTGTGGCCGTAGCGCTGCCGTGCGCGCATACGATGCCGTGATCCCCTTTTTGTCGACAGCGCCGTCTGCCGCAAGGCATGGCGCAAGGAGCCTCAAATGAATACCTCGAATTCCTTGACCAACGAACTGATGGGCCAGCTCCAGGGCGCGCCCCTGCAGAGCATGGCGCAGCAGCTGGGCATGGGCAGCGTCGAAACCGAGCGTGCCGTCGGCACCGCGCTGCCGGTGCTGCTGGGCGCGCTGGGCAACAACGCTTCACAGCCGCAGGGCGCCATGGATCTGTTTGGCGCGCTGCAGCGCGACCATCTGGGTGCCGCGGGCATGGGCAACGGGATGGGTGGCGGCATGGGCGGGATGCTGGGCGATGTGCTCGGCGGCTTGCTCGGCGGCGGGGGCGGGCAGATGCCGGCAGGGCGTGCGCAGGCCTCCGACGGTGCCTCGATCCTGGGTCATATCTTTGGCGGAAGGCAGCAGCAGGCCGAAACCGGCCTGGGGCAGGCCACGGGGCTGGGCTCCAATGCTGGGCAGCTGCTGCAGATGCTCGCGCCGATCGTCATGGCCTTCCTGGCGCAGCGCGTGCAGTCGGGCGGCATGGATGCGGGCGGCCTGGGCCAGGTGCTGGGCCGCGAGAAGGAACAGGTCCAGCAGCAGGGCGGCGCCGCGGGCGGCCTGCTGTCGGGCCTGCTCGACCAGAATGGCGACGGCAAGCTCGATATGGGGGATCTGTTCAAGCTCGGAGCAGGATTCCTCGGCGGGCGGCGCTGACAGCTATTGCATTGCCGCGCGGCTGCCCTGACACTGGACAGGCTTGTTCGACTTCAGGAGCCAGGTATGACGACTGTTGCAGACATCCTGCGGGCCAAGGGAAGCGCCGAAGTGCATTCCGTGAAGCCCGAAGATTCCATGCTCGAGGCGCTGCAGCGCATGGCCGAACACCGCATCGGTGCGCTGATGGTGCTGGACGGCGCGCAGTCCGACCATATCGCCGGCATCGTTACCGAGCGCGACTATGCGCGCAAGATCGTGCTGCAGGGCCGCAATTCGGCGACCACGCCGGTGCGCGAGGTCATGACGGCTTCGGTGCACTGCGTCGACATGGCGCAGACCTGCGAGGAGTGCATGGCGCTGATGACGCGCCAGCGCATCCGCCATCTGCCGGTGCTCGATGCGCACGACCAGCTCGCGGGCATCGTGTCGATCGGTGACCTGGTCAAGGCCATCATTTCCGAGCAGCAGTTCACTATCGACCAGCTCGAGCACTACATTTCGGGCCAGCGCGGCTGAGGCCTTTTGCGCGCGCGGGCCGCGCCGCCGCGCCAGGGGTTCTACACTTGAGCCCCATGAGCTTGCTGATCCTGGGAATTGAATCTTCGTGCGATGAAACGGGCGTCGCGCTGGTGCGCCTTCAGGAACCAGCGGAGGGCGCGGCCGTGCCCACGCTGCTGTCGCACGCGCTGCACAGCCAGATCGAAATGCACCAGGCCTATGGCGGCGTGGTGCCCGAGCTGGCCAGCCGCGACCATATCCGCCGCGTGCTGCCGCTGACCGAGGCGGTGCTGGCCGAGTCGGGGCAGCAGCTGTCCGATATCGACGTGGTGGCCTTCACGCGCGGCCCGGGCCTGGCCGGCGCGCTGCTGGTCGGCGCGGGCGTGGCCTGCGCGCTGGGCGCGGCACTGGACAAACCGGTGCTGGGCATCCACCACCTCGAGGGCCATCTGCTGTCGCCGTTCCTGAGCGAAGACCCGCCGGAGTTTCCGTTCGTCGCGCTGCTGGTATCGGGCGGACACACGCAACTGATGCGCGTCGATGGCGTGGGCGCCTATGCGATCCTGGGCGAAACGATCGACGATGCGGCGGGCGAGGCGTTCGACAAGTCGGCCAAGCTGATGGGGCTGGGCTACCCGGGCGGGCCGGCGCTGTCGAAGCTCGCGCAGCAGGGCAACCCCGAAGCCTTCAAGCTGCCGCGCCCCTTGCTGCACAGCGGCGACCTGGATTTTTCCTTTGCCGGCCTCAAGACCGCGGTGCTGACCCAGGCCAAGAAGCTCGGCGACGAGCTGCCCGCGCGCAAGGCCGATCTCGCGGCAAGCACCGAGGCGGCGATCGTCGATGTGCTGGTCAGGAAGACCCTGGCCGCTCTGAAGCAGACCGGCATGCAGCGCGTCGTGGTGGCCGGCGGCGTGGGCGCCAACCGGTTGCTGCGCGAGCAACTGAACGCGGCCTGCGCGAAGATGAAGGTGCGCGTGCACTATCCCGAGCTGCACCTGTGCACCGACAACGGCGCGATGATCGCGATGGCCGCGGCCATGCGCATCCAGTCGGGCCGCGAGCAGCCCAAGGCCGACTACGCGTTCGATGTGAAACCGCGCTGGCCGCTCGATTCGCTGGCCTGAGCGCCGGCACTCCTTTCCCCACTCATGCATGCGCCGCACCGCGCGGCGCCAGCGTGCGCGCGCCATGCTTCGGGGCATCAATTTATTTGATGTTTGGGTGAAGAATATTTCGTTTTCTTGATGTGCGTCGAAAACATAGACTGGTCTCGCCGACATGAAGGAGACAAGCGCTATGCAGGAAACGAAGAATGCCCCCCGGGCATGGTATGCACAGGATGTGCGCGATGACGACAGCTGGGTCCAGCGCCTGAGCGCCGAGGAAATCGAGGGCTTCGAGCAGGCCCTGGAGCATGCCAGGAGCCATCCCAAGCCGCTGCTGGCCATGGAGCAGCGCGACTTTCCGCTGACGCCCGCGGCGCGCCAGGCGCTGCAGCGCGCCGTGGCCACGACGCAGGGCCGCTGGGGCATGTGCCTGGTCAAGGGTTTCCCGGTGGACCGCTGGAGCGAAGCCGACTGCCGCCTGGCCTATTGGGGCATGGGCCTGTACATGGGCGTGGGCCGCACGCAGAACAAGGCCAGCGAGATCATCAACGACGTGCGCGACGCGGGCGGCGACTACAAGGCCAAGGGCGGGCGCGGCTACAACACCAATGCGCAGCTCGACTTCCACCAGGACTCGTGCGATGTGGTGGCGCTGCTGTGCCGGCGCACCGCGAAGTCCGGCGGCACGAGCAAGGTGATCAGCTCGATCGCGCTGCGCGAGCAGGTGCAGGCACGCCGCCCCGATCTGATTCCCGTGCTCGAAGCCGACTTCCACCACAGTTACCAGGGCACGCAGGACCCGTCGCAGGCGCCGTTCTACCGCTGCCCGATCTTCAGCCAGGCCGGCCAGGCGTTCACCGCGCGCACCAATCGCAAGAACACCATCGCGGCGCAGCGCGACTTCGAGGAGGTGCCGCGCCTCACGCCCGCGCAGACCGAGGCGCTGGACCTGCTCGATGAACTGATGCCCAGCGAGCAGCTGTGCTATTCGATGGAGCTCGAGCAGGGCGATCTGCAGCTGCTCAACAACTATGTGACGCTGCATTCGCGCACCCATTTCGAGGACCACGAGCACCCCGACGACAAGCGCCACCTGTTCCGGCTGTGGCTGGCCGTGCCCGATTCGCAGCCGCTGCCGCCCGCGTTCGAGGAGTATTTCTACGACATCCGCCCGGGCTCGGTGCGCGGCGGCGTGCGCGGCAGTGCGATCACCGAGGACTTCCTGGCCTACGAGCGGCGCCAGGCCCAGGCGCTGGGCATGGTCTATAAGCCCTGGGTGCCGGGGCGCGAGGCCGTGGCCGTGGCGTAGGCGGACACCGGGGGCAGGCGGCGCGGGGCGCCGCTGCCGGGCATTTCAACGCAGACCACAACAAAGAGAGACAACGATGAAACGTCGCGCCATATTGCAAACCGCAGGCCTTGCCGCACTGGGCCTGGCCCTGCCGGCCTGGGCCCAGCCCGCGGGAGCCACCCGCCTGCTCGTGGGCGCGCCTCCGGGCGGCGGCACCGATATCCTGGGGCGGGCGCTCGCGCAGGAGATGGGCCGCCAGCTCTCGCGCAGCATGATCGTCGAGAACCGGCCCGGCGCGGGCGGCAACATCGCGGCGCTGGGCGTGGCCAAGGCCGCGCCCGATGGCGCCACGCTGCTGCTGAGCTACACCAGCCATGTGATCAATCCCGCGCTCTACAAGAAATTGCCTTTCGATCCGATGGCCGACTTCACGCCAATCGTGCCGATCGCCACTGCGCCAAGCATCCTGCTGGTGTCGGCCAAGTGCCCGGCCCGGAATCTGAAGGAGCTGGTGGCGATGGCCAAGGACAAGCCCGGCACGATGAACGTCGCGATTGCCGGGCTGGGCGGCGCCAACCACCTGGCCGGCGAGATGCTGCGCAAGATGGCCCAGATCGACGTGCTGGGCATTCCCTACAAGGGCACCTCGGGCGCGCTCACCGACCTGATGGCGGGGCAGGTGGACATCGTGTTCTCGGGCTATGGCGCGGCCGGCGGGCTGATCAAGTCGGGCCGCGTCAAGGCGCTGGCCGTGACCAGCGCGCAGCGCATGGCGGCGCTGCCGCAGGTGCCGCCCGTCGCCGATCTGCTGCCGGGCTTCGACTACAGCGCCTGGTATGGCTTGTTCGGCCCCGCGGGCATGCCGGCCAGGGAGGTCGATGCGCTGCGCGCCGCGGCCCATGCGGCGCAGAAGACGCCGGGCCTGCGCGAGCAGCTCGAGCGCGAAGGCATGGAGCTGCTGCAGATGGACACGCCGGCTTTTCGCAGCTTTCTGACGGCCGAGCTCGACCGCTGGAAGCTGGCGGTCAAGGCTTCGGGGGTGGAGTTGATGTAAGGCGCTAGCCGCTGTCCTTCGCCACATCCGCCAGCACCTGCACCAGCGCCTGCACATTGCGCCGGTCCTGATCGGCCTGGCGCAGCAGCAGCGCGTACTGCAGGCGCGGCGCGTCGGCGGGCAGGGGCAGCGCCTGCACCGCGTCGGCCTGCAGCAGCCGCTGGTCGGCAATCTGCAGCAGCGCCACGCCCATGCCCAGGCCGACCATCGAGATGATCGCGGGAATGCTGTCGAACTCCATGTCGAGCTTGCGGATGGCGTACCTGTCGGCCAGGTAGCGGCTTGCAAGCTGGCCCGTCACCGTGGCGCGGTCGTAGCCGATCAGGCGGTGCGCTGCCAACAGCGCCTTCACGGTCTTCTCCCTGGCTGCGCGCGGCGCGAGCAGCACGAATGTGCGCTCCAGCAGCGGCTGCCACAGCAGGCCGCGCACGCCTTGGGGCTCGTGCGGCGGCAGCGCCAGCACGGCAAGATCCAGTTCGCCCGAGTGGATGCGCTGCATCAGCGCGCGGCTCTTGCCGCGGTCCACCTCCACCTGCAGCAGCGGGTGGCGCTGCTGCAGCGCCGACAGCGTGCGCGGCAGCAGCAGCGGCAGCATGGTGTCGACGATGCCCAGGCGCACGGTGCCCTGCACGTGCGGCTGCGGGCGCTCGCGCAGCGCCTCGACGCGCGACAGCGCCTGCTCCATGATGTCCGCGATCTCGCGGGCCAGCGGCACCGGCTTGATCGCCTGGCCCGAGCGGTCGAACAGCGCCGTGCCCATATAGTCCTCGAGCTGCTTCATCTGCATGCTGACGGCGCTGGGCGTGAGGCTCAGCACCTGCGCGGCCCGCGCCAGCGAGCCGGTCGCGATGACGGTGTGCAGGGTATGGAATGCGGCGATCTTCAAGGCGGTCCTTTGGTGGCGGGCGGGCCTGGGCATTATCCGCACAGCGCTACGAGGCGGCGGTTTACACAATCTTCACGCGTCGGAAGCCGACCTGACAAGGGCGGACGGCACAATGGTTGCCATGCCTACCCCGACATTCAAGAACAACAAGCCGGCAACGCCCCGGCCCGCGCTGGCGCTGAGCACGGTGCTGCTCGCGCTGGCGCTTGCCGGCTGCGCCGCGACGCAGCCCCCGGGCGCCGGTCTGCCCGCGCTGGCCGTACCCGCGGGCTGGTCGCCCGGCCACCTGGTCTATACGCCCGACGCCGATCCCCGGTCGCTCGCCCGCTGGTGGCAGGGGCTGGGCGACCCCCAGCTCAGCGCGTTGATCGAGCAGACGCTGCAGGCCAACCTGTCGCTGGCCTCGGCCCAGTCGACGCTGCGCCAGGCGCGCGCGCAGCGCGATGCGACGGCCGCGGGGCTTGCGCCTTCCGTGAGCGGATCGGGCTCGGCGCAGCGCTCGCGCTCGGGCAATTCGACGGGCAACAGCTTTTCCACCGGGCTCGACGCGAGCTGGGAGCTCGATGTGTTTGGCCGTCTTGCCAGCGGCGTGGCGGCCAGCGACGCCGAGGTGCGCAGCGCGCAGGCCACGCTCGAAGGCACGCGCGTGTCGCTCGCGGCCGAGGTGGCATTGACGTATATCGAGCTGCGCAACCTGCAGCAGCGGCTGGTGATCGCGCGCAGCAATCTCGCGAGCCAGCAGGAGACGCTGCAGATCACCGACTGGCGCATGCAAGCCGGCCTGACCACCTCGCTGGCCACCGAGCAGGCGCGCGCTTCTGCCGCCCAGACCGCGGCGCAGGTGCCGGCGCTCGAGGCCAGCCTGGCGCAGACGCGCCATGCGCTGGCCGTGCTCACGGCGCAGAACCCGGCCGCGCTCGATGCGCAGCTCGCGTCGTTTGCCCCCGTGCCCCAGGCGCCCGATGCGCTGGCGCTCCAGATTCCCGCCGAAACGCTGCGCCAGCGCCCCGATGTGATTGCCGCCGAGGCGCGCGTCGCGGCCGCTCTTGCGCGCGTGGCGCAGGCCGATGCAGCGCGCTACCCGAGCTTTCGCCTGGGCGGGTCCCTGGGCCTGCGCGCGCTGACGTTGGGCGCGCTGACCCAGGGCGGCTCGGTGTTCGGCTCGCTGCTGTCGAGCGTTTCGGTGCCGCTGCTCGACGGCGGCGCGGCGCGCGCGCAGGTGCGCGTGCAGGAAGAAGGCCTGGAGCAGGCGCGGCTGAGCTACGCCGCCACGGTGCTCACGGCGCTGCAGGAAGTCGAAGACGCGCTGGCCGCATTGCAGGGCGATGGCGCGCGCATCGAGCAGCTGCGCATCGCATCGGAGGCCGCAGCCAATGCCGCGCTGCTCGCGCAGCAGCGCTTCAGCAGCGGCCTGGTCGACTTCCAGACCGTGCTCGAGACCCAGCGCACGCAGTTGTCGGCGCAAGACAGCCTGGCCGCGACGCAGGCCACGCTCACCGCCGACCATGTGCGGCTGTACAAGGCGCTGGGCGGGGGCTGGACGCCCACGGCCATCGACACTGACGCGCCCGCCGCGGCAACGAATTGAACGACCCGGATCAACCCATGAACAAACCCCAAGAATCCCAAGCCGCCACCAGCAAGCAGGCGCTGCTGGGCGCCACCGCAGCGCGCCCCTGGTGGCGCCGCACTTCGGTCTGGGCCGGCGTCGCGGTGCTCGTGGCCGCGGGCGCGGGCCTGGCCTACTGGCAGTCCGTCAAGGCGGCGCGCGCGCTGCCGCAGTATGTGAGCCAGGAAATCAAGCGCGGCAACCTGCGCCTGACGGTGGCCGCCAACGGCACGCTGGTGCCGACGCGCCAGGTGAACATCGGCAGCGAGCTGTCGGGCACGGTGCGCAATGTGCGCGTCGACGTCAATGACCAGGTGAAGAAGGACCAGGTGCTGGTCGAGCTCGACACCGCCAAGCTCAGCGCCCAGGTCGCGCGCTCGAGCGCCTCGCTGGCCTCGGCGCAGGCGCGTGTGGCGCAGGCCCAGGCCACGACCCGGGAGGCACGCGCCAATCTGGGCCGCCTCGAGGAGGTCGCACGGCTGTCGGGTGGCAAGGTGCCCTCGGCGTCCGAACTCGACACCGGCCGCGCCGCGCTCGAGCGCGCCGTGGCCGACGAGAAGGCCGCCTCCGCCACGGTGCAGGATGCACGCGCGGCGCTGTCCACCGATCAGACCAATCTGTCCAAGGCCTCGATCGTCTCACCCATCAATGGCGTGGTGCTGACGCGCACGGTCGACCCTGGCAATGCCGTGGCTGCGTCGCTGCAGGCCGTGACGCTGTTCACGGTGGCCGAGGACCTCAAGCGCCTCAAGCTCGAAGTCAGCGTCGACGAGGCCGATGTCGGCACCGTGCTGCCCGAGCAGAAGGCGACGTTCACCGTGAGCGCCTACCCGACGCGCAGCTACCCGGCGCGCGTCACGCGCGTGGCCTATGGCTCGACCAAGACCGACAACGTCGTGACCTATGTCGCGACGCTCGAAGTCGCCAACGAGGACCTGAGCCTGCGCCCGGGCATGACGGCCGCGGCCACCATCACCTCGACCGAGCGCCAGGACGTGCTGCTCGTGCCCAACGCCGCGCTGCGCTTCACGCCCACGGTGCCGGGCGCGGCGCCTGCGGCCAAGGAGGCCAGCGGCGGCGGCATCATGGGCCAGCTGATGCCGCGCGGCCCGCGCCCGCAAGGCGGCGGCCAGCGCCGCGGCGGCGCGAACCGCGGCGACGGCGGCGAGACGCCGCGCGAAGTCTGGGTGCTCGAGAACGGCAAGGCCGTGGCGGTGAAGGTGATGACCGGCATCAGCGACGGCCGCATGACCGAGGTGCGCAGCGAGACGCTGCAGCCGGGCATGGCGGTGATCACCGACCAGCGCACGGGGGAGACGAAATGACGCCCGCCGAGCAGCCGCTGATCCGCCTGCGCCAGATCACCAAGGTCTATGGCGAAGGGCGCCTTGCGTTCCAGGCGCTCAAGGGTGTGGACCTGGACATCGCGCAGGGCGATTTCGTCGCCATCATGGGCCCGAGCGGCTCTGGCAAATCGACGGCCATGAACATGCTGGGCTGCCTGGACCGGCCGACGACGGGCGAGTACCTGTTCAAGGGCGCGCATGTCGAGACGCTCACGCGCGACGAGCGCGCGCTGCTGCGGCGCCAGTATTTCGGCTTCGTGTTCCAGGGCTTTCACCTGCTCGCGCGCACGACGGCGCTCGAGAACGTCGAGCTGCCGCTGCTGTACCGCGGCGAGCCGACGGTCAAGCGCCATGCGGCGGCCAAGAAGGCGCTGGCCGCCGTGGGCCTGACGGGCTGGGAGCACCATACGCCCGCCGAGCTCTCGGGCGGGCAGCAGCAGCGCGTGGCGATCGCGCGCGCAATCGTCACCGAGCCCGTCGTGCTGCTGGCCGACGAGCCCACCGGCAACCTCGACAGCCAGCGCAGCAACGAGATCATGGAGCTGCTGTGGCGCCTGAACGCCGAGCAGGGCATCACCGTGCTGATGGTCACGCACGAGCCCGACATGGCGCAGTACGCGCGGCGCATCGTGCGCTTCGTCGACGGCCTGCTCGATACCGACAACCCGAACCCGCTGCCGGTCGTGCTGGCGCGTGAGCAGGGCCTGCGCCTGCCGGAGGCGCACTGATGCTGCTCAGTTCGATCCTGCTGGCGCTGCGCTCGATCCGGCGCAACCTGCTGCGCTCCTTTCTGACCATCCTGGGCATCGTGATCGGCGTGAGCGCGGTGATCACGATGGTGACGCTGGGCAACGGCGCGACGCTCGCGGTGCAAAACCAGATCTCGGGCCTGGGCACCAACTTGCTGCAGGTGCGCCCCGGCCAGCGCATGGGCCCGGGCAGCGGCGGCGCGCCGACCTTCAAGGACACCTATGTCGATGCGATTGCGCAGCAGATCGGCGGCATCTACGCGGTCGCGGCCGAGGGGCGCGCGACGGCGACGGTGGTGGCCGGCGGGCGCAACTGGTCGAGCAGCGTGATCGGCAGCACCAACGAGTGGCTCAAGACCGGCAACTGGTCGCTGGCCACGGGCCGCGAGTTCACGGCCGAGGAAATCCGCGCTGGCGCAGCGGTCTGCATCATCGGCTCGACCGTGCGCCGCGAGCTGTTTGCCAACGCCGACCCGATGGGCCAGCTGATGCGCGTGCGCGAGTTCTCGTGCGAGATCGTCGGGGTGCTGGCGTCGAAGGGGCAGGGCGCGTTCGGCAATGACCAGGACGATATGGTGCTGGTGCCGCTGAACACGCTGCAGCGGCGCATCACCGGCTCCAAGCGCATCAACACGCTGCTGGTGTCGATGGCCGAGGGCAGCGAGCCCGAGCGCGTCAAGGCCAGCCTGCGCCAGCTGCTGCGCGAGTTGCGCAAGCTCGCGCCCGCGGACGAGGACAACTTCAACATCCTCGACACCAAGCAGCTCGCCGATACGCTGTCGGGCACGACGCAGGTGCTGACGATGCTGCTCGGGGCGGTGGCGGGCGTGAGCCTGCTGGTCGGCGGCATCGGCATCATGAATATCATGCTGGTCAGCGTGACCGAGCGCACGCGCGAGATCGGGCTGCGGCTGGCGATCGGCGCGCTCGAACGCGAAGTGCTGCTGCAGTTCCTGATCGAGGCCGTGGTGCTGGCCGCGCTCGGCGGCCTGGTCGGCATTGCGCTGGCGACGCTGGCCTCGATGATCCTGGCCGGCGTGATGGATGTGCCCTATGTGTTCAATGTCAGCGTGAATGCCCTGTCATTCGTGTTCTCGGCGGGCATCGGCGTGGTGTTCGGCTATTTCCCCGCGCGCCGCGCGGCGCGGCTGGACCCGATCGAGGCGCTGCGCCACGAGTGAACAGCGTTCAGCCATAAAAAAGCCCGGCCCAGTGTGAACTGGCCGGGCTTTTTGCCGTGGTCGCGAATGCGACCGGGGGCTTACTCGATGCTCAGCGTGACGGCCTTGTCGACCGGTGCCAGCTTGGCCAGGCGCAGCGTCAGCACGCCGTGCTCGAGCTTGGCGCTGCTTGCGGCCACGTCGATCTCATGGCCCAGTTCCCACGAGCGCTGCACCTTGCGCGGCGCGCCCTCGACGCTGGTCAGATGCACTTGCGCGCCTTCGAGGCGCAGCTGCAGCTGCTCGCGGGCCAGGCCCGGGACATCGAGTTGCAGCGTCGTGGCCTGCTCGTCCTGGGTGGCGGTGAAAGCCGCGCTGGCCGAGGCCGAGGCTTCGGAGAGGCGATGGATGGGCGAGCTTAGCGTGGACTGCAGGAAACGCTGCAGCGCCTGGTCGGCGGAACGGGGGAAAGCATGGGTCGAACGGCGGATCATGGGGGCGGTGAAAATCATCACAAAGGCTCCTGGTGGTGGTGCGCGGCGCTCGAATCGGTGGCCGCTTGAAACAGACATGCCGGCGACACCAGGGCTTTTCAAGAGAAAAAAGTGATGAATATTTCAGCAGTTCGGGGGTTGAAAATGGGGACGCTGGCGCCATGCGTGCTTGCACGGCGGCCGCATTTTCAGCGCGCTGCTTCGCGCGCCATCCGCACTTCCTCGCCCAATTCAATGACCGACAACGCGTAATAACTGGACCAGTTGTACCGCGTGATCGCATAGAAATTCTCCGTCCCCGCGATATACAGCGGCGCGTCGCCGCCATTGAGCAGCTCCACCAGCGCGAGCGGCCCGCCGTGCGCCGCGCCTGCGCCATGCACGCGTGCGCCCAGCGCGAGCATGCGTTCGGCGGTGAACGTGGGCAGGATGTCCGGGGCCAGCAGTTCGGCCATCTGTGCAGGCGAGCCGTTCAGCGAAACCGGGTAATGCGTGGCCATGCCGGGTTTCCAGCCGTGGCCGAGAAAATAGTTGGCGACCGAGCCGATCGCATCGACCGGGCTGTTGAACAGGTCGATGCGTTTGTCGCCATCGAAATCGACGGCCCATTTGGCCCAGCTCGACGGCATGAACTGGCCCAGGCCCATCGCTCCCGCGTAGCTGCCGCGCAGCGCGAACGGGTCCATGCCGCCGCGGTGCGTGAAGTCCAGGAACTGCTCGAGCTCGCCGCGGAAGTACGCGGTGCGCGCGGCCGCGCGCGGATGCGCGTCGGGGAAATCAAAAGACAGCGTGGCGAGCGCATCGATCACGCGGAAGTTGCCCATCTGCTGGCCGTAGACGGTCTCGACGCCGATGATGCCGACGATGATCTCGGCCGGCACGCCATATTCGCGCTCGGCGCGCGCGAGCGCCGCGGCGTGGGTCTGCCAGAAGCGCACGCCCGCGCGGATGCGCACCGGGTCGATGAAGCGACCGCGGTAGTTGTTCCAGTTCCTGGCCGACACCTGCGTCGAGGGTGTCATGAGCCGCGGCACCTGGGGCAAAAATCGCGCCTGGCCCAGCGTCGCCTGCACCCACTCGAGCGGCAGCGCGCGGCGCTCGGCGATCTCGGCCGCCAGCTGCATTGCCTCTGCGCGCCCCGCATAGGGCGCCGCGCCCTGCACCGCATTGCGCTGCTTGGCTGACTGGGCAAAGGCATGGGGAGAGAGGGTGGCGGTGCAGGCAGCGAGGCAGACGAGGGCGGTGGAAAGCAGTCGTTTCATGGATCTTGGGGGCGACCAGGGCGGGGCCAGGTCAGGGTTTTGAAGTCGCGCCGCAGCGCGGACAGATGCTGGGCCGGCGTGCTGCCGGCGTCGGGAGGGGCGTAGCGCTGCTGCTCCAGGCGCAGCAGCCAGGCGGCGATCGCGCTCGCTTCGGCGCCCCATTGTGCGTTGGCAAGCGCCGCCAGCGTGCGCGGTGGGGCATGGGCCGGCAGGGGCAGGCCGCCCTGGGTCAGGCCCGCGCGCTGCAGCTGCGCGTGTGCCTGGCGCCGCAGGCGCTGCCAGCCGTCGACCGGCGCGCGGCGCTCGCGCCACATCCAGGCGCCGATGGCCAGCGCCGCAGCAGCGGCGATGCCGGCAAGCCACTGCGCCAGTGTCTGCCACTGCAGCGTGGCGCCCGACAGGCCCAGCTGGCGCAGCAGATCGGCCTGGCGGCTTTGCGTGTAGTTGAGCACCCACTGGTTCCAGCCGCTGTTCATCGCTTCCCAGGTGGCGCGCAGCTGCTGCACCAGGCCCGGCGCAATGACGCTGTCCATCGCCTGGCCAAATGCGCCGCGCGGCGCCGACAGGCGCTGCGATTCGCTGGTGCGCGCGGGCGCGACGGCCGTCGTGGGGTCGATGCGCACCCAGCCGCGGCCTTCGAGCCAGACTTCGGCCCAGGCATGGGCATCGCTGTTGCGCACCGTCCAGTAGCCGTCTACGGGATTGCGCTCGCCGCCCTGGAAGCCGGTGACGATGCGCGCCGGGATGTCGAGCGCGCGCATCAGCACGACGAATGCCGAGGCGATGTGCTCGCAAAAGCCCTGTTTGCTGTCGAACCAGAAATCGTCGGCGGTGTTCGCCGCGATGATGCCGGGCTCGAGCGTGTAGCGGTAGCCGCCGCTGCGCAGGCGCGCGAGCGCTGCTTCGACCAGCGCATCGGGCCGCGGCCCGGTCTGCGCGCGCATCTGCGCCGCGAGCGCGAGCGTGCGCGGGTCCGATCCCGCGGGCAGCGCGGTGTAGGCCGCGAGCTGCGCGTCGCGCTGCAGCGGGCCATGCTGGAAATCGACATGGCTTTGCACGCGGTAGCGCACGACGTCGGTGATCGGCCGCTGGCTCAGCCACTGCAGCTGCGCCGTCATGCGCACGCGCTGCCCGGGCAGCTCGGGGGCCGTGGGCGCCGCATCGAGCGCGAGCAGCCAGCGGCGGCGGTGCGGCTCGAGCGTGATCTCATAGGACACCGCCGGCCCGCGCACTTCGAGCTGCGCCGACTGCGCGGTGTCCGAGGCCTCGCGCCATTGCCGGCCGTCGAACACCGACAGCACCGGGCCGCGGAAATACAGCGTCTGGCGCGGCGGCGGCGCGCCCTGCGGCGTGTCGAAGCGCACGCGCAGCGCGACGCTGTCGTCGAGCGCCAGCCGCGCGACTTCGCCCACGGTCATGTCGGGCGACAACCCGCTGCGGCCCGCGAGATCGTCGCCGGGCAGGCCCCACAGCGGCGCCATGCGCGGGAACAGCAGGAACAGCACCAGCATCACCGGCGCGCCCCAGAGCGCGAGCTTGGCGGCAATGCGCAGCGACGCGCCCAGCGGCGGGCGGCCCACGGGCAGATGGGCGTTCACCACGGCGGTGAGCAAGCCGATCAGCGCGATCAGCAGCGCCGCGGCAATGGTCAGCGACTGCGAATAGAAGAAGTGGCTCAGCAGCGTGAAGAACGCCAGGAAGAACACCACCAGCGCGTCGCGGCGTGCGCGCATCTCGAGCGTCTTGAGTGCCAGCAGCAGCACGATCAGCGTCACGCCCGGGTCGCGCCCGACGAGGCTGCCATGCGTGAGCCAGCTCGCGCCGACGGCCAGCGCCAGCAGCGCGCCCATGACCCAGCGTCCGGGCAGCGGCTGCGCGCGCCACGCGAGCTGCGCGCGCCAGGCCAGCAGCCCCAGCGCCAGGCCCAGGGTCCACCAGGGCAGGTGGCTCGCGTGCGGCGCGATGACCCAGGCAACGACGGCCAGCAGGAACAAAGTGTCGCGCGCATCGCGCGGCAGGGCGTCGAGGCGCGAGCGCAACGTCATGGCGCGTCTTTCGAAGAAGGCAGGCCGTGCAGCGCCAGGGCCTCGAGGCTGCGCTGGCGGTGCGCGGCGCCGCTGTCGGGCGCCAGGCGCACGCCGGGCAGATCGAGCCCCCACTGCAGCCCCTGGCGCTCGGCGGCCAGCACCCAGGCGGTGAGTCGCGAGAGGCCGGCTTCGGTGTCCGTCAGGCCCGTCGCGGCGCGGTCGAGCCACAGGCGCCCGGGCTGGGCTTGCGGCCGGTCGCGGCTCACCAGGCTGCCGCCCGTGGCCCAGGCCTGCGCGGCTTTCTTCCAGACCACCTGCTTGAGCGGATCGCCCGGGCGGTAGGCGCGCACGCCATCGAATTCATCGGCGCCGTCGAGCCGCGTGCCGGCGCGCCCCGTGCCCTGGGGACGCGCGGGCGGCAGCGGCGGCGGCGTGGCCTCGGCCTCGGGGTAGACCAGCAGCTGCGCCGCGGGCCGCCACAGGCCCCAGGCGCGAAAGCTGCCCAGCGGAAAACGGGTTTCGGCGGTGATGCGCGGCAGCGCATGCCAGCCCCGTTGCGACGGCACGAACGCCAGCTCGACGACGGCGCTGGCCTGCGCCGGCACATCGGTCCAGGCCCACTGCGGCGGGCCGTCGAGGTCCTGGGTCACCGCCAGCGCAATGCCGTGGCGCACGCGCCTGGCCGGGTTGTCGACGGTGATGCGCAGCTGGCAGCGCTGGCCCGCGAACACCGGCGCCGGCGGCTGCAGGTGCAGCACCAGGCCGCGCAGATTGGCATGGCCCGCGAACATGCCGGCCGCGGCGCTGCCCGCGAGCAGGAACGTCAACAGGTAGCCGAGATTGAGCTGGTAGTTGATGCTTGCGACCAGCAGCACGGCCAGCGTCAATGCGAGCATCCAGCCGGCGCTGGTCGGAAGGATATAGACATTGCGCTGCGTCAGTTGCAGCGCATCCTTGCGCGGCAGGCGCGCGAGCCAGCGCCGCTGCAGCCAGTGGCGTGCGCTGCGCAGCGGGGCCGGACGCGCGCCGTTCATGCGAGCGGCGTGGCGTCCAGCATGGCGCGCACCTGCTCGAGCGCGCCGCGCCCGGCGTGCAGGGCCGGCACCAGCCGGTGGGCCACGGTCTGCGCCAGGATCGCCTGCACGTCGTCGGGCGCCACGTAGTCGCGCCCGCTGATCAGCGCCTGCGCCTTGGCCGCGCGCAGCAGGCCGATGCCGGCGCGCGGCGACAGTCCCTGCACGAACCAGCGGCCCGAGCGCGTGGCGTCGATCAGGTCCTGCACGTACTCGAGCAGCGCGTCCGATGCATGCACCGCCAGCACCTGGGCCTGCAGCTGCGCGAGCTGCTCGGCGGTCAGCACCGGCTGCAGCGACTCGAGCCGGTCGCGCCGGCCGTTGCCGCGCAGCAGCTCGCGCTCGGCCGCGCGGTCGGGATAGCCCAGCGAGATGCGCATCAGGAAGCGGTCGAGCTGGCTTTCGGGCAGCGCGTAAGTGCCCAGCTGCTCGAGCGGGTTCTGCGTCGCAATGACGAAAAAGGGCTGCGGCAGGCGGTGGCTGCGGCCCTCGATCGAGACCTGCTTTTCCTCCATCGCCTCGAGCAGCGCGCTTTGCGTCTTCGGGCTCGCGCGGTTGATCTCGTCGGCCAGCAGCAGCTGGGTGAACACCGGGCCCGGGTGGAACACGAAATTCTCCTGCCCGCGGTCATAGACCGACACGCCCGTGAGATCGCTGGGCATCAGGTCGGCGGTGAACTGCACGCGCGAGAACTGCAGGCCGAAGGTCTGCGCCAGCGCATGCGCCAGCGTCGTCTTGCCGACCCCGGGAACGTCCTCGATCAGCAGGTGGCCGCCGGCAAGAAGACAGGCCACGCACTCCTGAACCTGGGCCGGTTTTCCCACAATCACCGTGTTAAGCTGGTTCAGAATCGATTGGATGTGGTGCTGTGCTTGCATGGTTCAACGTTATCCGAAAAAACGACTGCGGAGGCATGACAGTGGGCAAGACGGGTTATTTTTCCCATCGGGAATGCTGGCAACACGAGATGGGCCCCGGGCATCCGGAGTGCCCGCAGCGGCTCGATGCGATCGATGACCGGCTGCTGATCTGCGGCGTGGCCGATGCGCTCGAGCGGCGCGAGGCGCCGGTGGCGGCGCTGGCCGACATCGCGCGCGCCCATGACGGCACTTACCTGGAGGCCCTGCAGTCGCGCTGCGAAGAGCTCGCGCAGGCGCGGCTGATCGGCGGCGCGCCCTATGCGCAGATCGACCCCGACACCGCGATCAACTCCGGCACCTGGAAAGCTGCGCTGCACGCCGCGGGCGCCGGCATTGCCGCCACCGACGCCGTGCTGGCAGGCGAGCTGGAAAACGCGTTCTGCGCGGTGCGCCCGCCGGGCCACCACGCGACGCGCAGCCAGGCGATGGGCTTTTGCTTCTTCAACAATATCGCCATTGCCGCGCTGCATGCGCTCGAGCGCCACGGGCTCGAGCGCGTTGCAATTGTCGACTTCGACGTACACCACGGCAACGGCACGGAAGATATCCTCTCCAACGACCCGCGCGTGCTGATGGTCAGCGTGTTCCAGCACCCGTTCTATCCTTTTTCGGGCGACCAGCAGCCCGCGCAGAACATGGTCAACGTGCCGCTGCCGGCCTACACCAAGGGCATGGACATCCGCGAGATCGTCGAGATGATGTGGCTGCCGCGCCTGGAGGCCTTCAAGCCGCAGATGGTGTTCATCAGCGCCGGCTTCGACGGCCACCGCGAGGACGACATGGGCCAGTGGGCGATGAACGAGCAGGACTACGCCTGGATCACCAGCCGCATCAAGGACGTCGCGCGGCGCTTTGCCAAGGGCCGCATCGTGTCGTGCCTCGAAGGCGGCTACGCGATGAGCGCGCTCGGGCGCAGCGTCGAGGCGCATCTGCGCGTGCTGGCCGATCTCTGAGCGCACGCGCGGCGGTTTTCATTTCTATCGAAGGATTCCCTCTTACATGCATGACGCTTCTTCCACTGCCTGCACCGACGCGCCGGCAACCGCCCCGCTGGTGCAGGTGCAGCGCGATGCGCGCGGCGTTTTCACCTTGACGCTCGATGACCCCGCCCGGCTGAACGCGCTGGGCACCCCGATGCTGATGGCGCTGCAGTCGGCCATCGACCAGGTGGCCGCAGACCCTGCGGCCCGCGTGCTGGTGCTGGCCGCCACGGGCCGGGCCTTTTGCGCCGGCCATGACCTGAACGAGATGGCGGCGCAGGACGATCTGGCCAGCCACCAGGCGCTGTTCGCGCGCTGCAGCCGCATGATGCTGGGCCTGCACAAGCTCCCGGTGCCGGTCATCGCGCAGGTGCAAGGCATGGCCACCGCCGCGGGCTGCCAGCTGGTCGCGCAGTGCGATCTGGCCGTGGCCAGCAGCCAAGCTGCCTTTGCCACCGGCGGCATCCACTACGGCCTGTTCTGCGCCACGCCGAGCGTGCCGCTGGTGCGCAATCTGCCGATCAAGAAAGCCATGGAGATGCTGCTCACGGGCGACGCGATCGATGCCGAAACCGCGCTCGCGCAGGGCCTGGTCAACCGCGTGGCCGCGCCCGAGGCGCTGGCCGAAGCCGTAGAGGCGCTGGTGCAGTCCATTCTCGACAAGCCGCGCGTGGCCGTGGCCATGGGCAAGGCGCTGGTCTATCAGCAGCGCGAACTCGGCATCGAGGCCGCGTATCAACTGGCGGGCCAGACCATGGCCGTCAACATGCAGGATGCCGACGCCCGCGAAGGCGTGGCCGCGTTTGTGCAAAAACGCGCGCCGCGCTGGAGGGCCGCCGCATGAATGGAGCCGATGCCTTCGAACGGTTGATAGACGACTTCCAGCGCTCGAGCAGCTGGACCGAATTCGGGCTGATCGCGCTGTGCCTGGTGCTGGCCTTCCTGATCACGCGCGGGCTGCGCAAGCAGTACGGCAGCACCACCTCGGTGTGGCTCGGGCCCACGACGCTCAGCGGCGCGCTGTTCCCGCTGCTGTGCGTGATCCTGGTGGCCATTGCCCAGGCGCTGCTGTCGCGCTTCGAGCCGGTGTTCTGGCTGCGCGTGGCGACCTCCATCCTGCTGTCGCTGGCGCTCATACGCTTTGTCGTGCGCGTGCTGGCCAAGAGCTTTCCCGACTCCACGCCGGCGCGGCTGTTCGAGCGCATCTTCTCGTGGCTCGCGTGGGGCGTGGCGGTGCTCGCCAGCCTGGGGCTGCTGTCGAGCGTCATGGCCGATCTCGACAGCGTGCACATTCCGCTGGGCAAGACCCAGGTCAGCCTGCTGACGCTGATCGAGGGGCTGGTCTCTGCCGGCCTGATGATGGTCGCGGTGCTCTGGGCCGCGGCGCTGTTCGAGCAGCGCGTGCTCAACCAGGTGGTGCACGACCTGTCGATGCGCAAGGTCGCGATGAACCTGATGCGCACCGTGCTGATCACCGTCGGTCTGCTGGTGTCGCTGTCGATCGTCGGCGTGGACCTGACGGCGCTGTCCGTGATGGGCGGCGCGGTGGGCGTGGGTCTGGGCTTCGGCATGCAGAAGATCGCGTCGAACTATGTCAGCGGTTTCCTGGTGCTGATCGAGCGCGCGCTGCGCATCGGCGACAACGTGCGCGTCGATGGCTTCGAGGGCCAGATCACCGACATCCGCACGCGCTACACCATGATCCGCGCCTCCAACGGCCGCGAATCGATCGTGCCCAACGAGACGCTGATCACCCAGCGCGTCGAGAACCTGACCGATTTCGATCAGCGCTTCTCGCTGTCCACGACCATCGTCGTCGATCTCGACAGCAACGTGGAGCAGGTCACGCAGCTGCTGCTGGCCGCGGCGCGCGCCCAGCCGCGCGTGCTCGACAAGCCCGCGCCCTCGGTGCTGCTGGTCGATATCCTCGCGCACGGGCTGCAGTTCTCGCTGACCTACTACATCAACGACCCGGTCAACGGCCAGGGCAATGTGCGCTCGGCGGTGAACATCGCGGTGCTCGCGGGCCTGCGCTCGGCCGAGGTCGGGCTGGCGATGCCGCAGCAGCGCCTGGCCTGGCCCATCGATCCCGAGGCGCAGGACGCGGCGCGCAGCGAAGTGCGCCGTCCGCCCGCGAGAAATGGTGCCGTGCCGGCCGATCATGCCTAAAATAGTACGATCGTTCTTTTAGTCTCAACCCCCCTGGCGCCGGCGCCGATCCCTGCATGGCATGCTGCTTTGCGGCATAAAATGTTCGAGGTTTACGTTTACGTCAATGAATTCCCAAATCGAGGAGCCGCAGCAATGAAGGTATTGGTCCCAGTCAAACGCGTCGTGGACTACAACGTCAAGGTCCGCGTCAAGTCCGATGGCAGCGGCGTCGACATCGCCAACGTCAAGATGAGCATGAACCCGTTTGACGAGATTGCCGTCGAGGAAGCCGTGCGTCTCAAGGAAAAGGGCGTGGTCACCGAAGTCATCGCCGTGTCCTGCGGCGTGACCCAGTGCCAGGAAACGCTGCGCACCGCGATGGCCATTGGCGCCGATCGCGCGATCCTGGTGCAGACCGATGTCGAACTGCAGCCGCTGGCCGTCGCCAAGCTGCTCAAGGCCCTGGTCGACAAGGAGCAGCCCAGCCTGGTGATCCTGGGCAAGCAGGCGATCGACGACGATGCCAACCAGACCGGCCAGATGCTGGCGGCGCTGGCGGATCTGCCCCAGGCAACCTTTGCGTCGAAGATCGAAGTGTCGGGCGAGCAGGTGAATGTCACGCGCGAAGTCGATGGCGGTCTCGAGACGCTGGCACTGAACCTGCCTGCCGTGATCACCACCGATCTGCGCCTGAACGAACCGCGCTATGTGACGCTGCCCAACATCATGAAGGCCAAGAAGAAGCAGCTCGACACCGTGACGCCCGAGGAACTGGGCGTGGATGTGACGCCGCGGCTGAAGACGCTCAAGGTGAGCGAACCCGCCAAGCGCGGCGCAGGTGTCAAGGTGGCCGATGTCGCGGCCCTGGTCGAGAAACTCAAGAACGAAGCGAAGGTGATCTAAATGTCGGTACTTGTCATTGCTGAACACGACAACGCGTCCATCAAGCCCGCAACGCTCAACACCGTCACGGCTGCCGCAGCCTGCGGTGGCGATGTGCATGTGCTGGTCGCCGGTGAAGGCGCAGCCGCCGCCGCCCAGGCCGCGGGCCAGATCGCCGGCGTCACCAAGGTGATCCACGCCGATGGCGCGGCGCTCAAGAACGGCCTGGCCGAAAACCTCGCGGCCCAGGTGCTGGCGATCGCCGGCAATTACAGCCATATCCTGTTTGCGGCCACGGCCAGCGGCAAGAACGTCGCCCCGCGCGTTGCCGCCACGCTCGATGTCGCGCAGATCAGCGATATCACCAAGGTCATCAGTGCTGATACCTTCGAGCGCCCGATCTATGCCGGCAATGCGATTGCCACCGTGCAGTCGGCCGACGCCACCAAGATCATCACCGTCCGCACGACGGGCTTCGATCCCGCGGCCGCCACGGGTGGCAGCGCCGCCGTCGAGACCGCCAGCGCCGCAGCCGACGCCGGCAAGAGCCGCTTTGTGGGCAGCGAGATCGCGCAGAACGACCGGCCCGAGCTCACCGCCGCCAAGATCATCGTGTCGGGCGGCCGCGCGCTGGGCTCGGCCGAGAAGTTCAATGAAGTGATCACGCCGCTGGCCGACAAGCTGGGCGCCGCCATCGGTGCGAGCCGCGCCGCGGTGGATGCGGGCTACGCCGCCAACGATCTGCAGGTCGGCCAGACCGGCAAGATCGTCGCGCCGCAGCTGTACGTGGCCGTCGGCATCTCGGGTGCGATCCAGCATCTGGCCGGCATGAAGGACTCGAAGGTCATCGTGGCAATCAACAAGGACGCCGAAGCGCCGATCTTCTCCGTGGCCGACTATGGCCTCGAAGGCGATCTGTTCACGGCCGTGCCCGAGCTGGTCAAGGCGCTCTGAGCGCCAGCCTTGCCACTGCGCAGGGTTCGACCCTGCGCGTCTGGCACCGGGGGGCCGTCGGCAGGCCCTTTCCATAAGAACATCGCAACGCGCAGCGCGCGTGCACAGGGAGACAAGCGCATGCATTCACTGATCGCAGCGTGGTCCCGGGCCGCCGTTGCGCTGGCCTGTGCACTGGGCTGCCTGGGCGTTCAGGCGCAGGCCTGGGTCGTGGGCCAGGTGGCGCCGCTGACGGGGCAGGGCGGCATGCAGGGCCGCGCCTATGCGCAGGGCATGCGGCTGCATTTCGACCAGATCAACCAGGCCGGCGGCATCCACGGCCAGCCGGTGCAGCTGGTGGTGGTGGACGACGGCGGGCATCCCGACCAGACCGTGGCCCGCACGCGCGAGCTGCTGGCGCAATCCAGGCCGATCGTGCTGGCTGGCTTCATGGGCAACCCCAATCTCGCGGCGCTGCTGGACAGCGGGCTGCTCGCGCAGGAGCGCATCAGCCTCGTCGGCTACCAGGGCAACGACACGCAGGTGGCGCGCGCGCCGCAGGTGTTCAGCACCCGCGCCGGCCTGCAGGACGAGATGACGAAGATCTCGAGCCATCTGGCGATCCTCGGCATCACGCGCCTGGCGGTCGTGATCGAGCAGCGCCCGGACAGCGCGGCGGTGCTGCAGCTGGTCCAGGGCACGGCCACGCCGGTCGGCGCCCGGCTCGTGGCGCAGGTCGCGCTGGGACGTGGGCGCAGCCAGATGCGCGCGGCGGTCGATCAACTGCAGAGGAACGATCCCGCGCCCCAGGCCATCCTGCTGATCGCCTCGAGCCCGACCACGGCCGCCTTCATCGAAACCTACCGCATGGATTCGGGCAAGGCGCAGATCTATGCCACTGCCGATGCGGACATCGAGCAGCTGGCCACGCGGCTGCCGCCGGAGCTGATGAGCGGCCTGTCGATCGCGCAGGTCGTGCCCAGCCCCTACCGCGTATCCATGCGCCTGAACAAGGAGTTCCGCGATGCATTGGCGGCACAGTCCAAGCCCGCGGAACTTCCCGCGAGCTACGCGATGATGGAAGGCTACGTCAACGCCAAGGTGGTCGCCGAGGCCCTGCGCCGCGCCCAGCCCGCGAACCGCGAGAAGCTCAACGCGGGCCTGCGCGACTTCAATCCGCAGGACCTGGGCGGCTATTGGGTGGCCTTCAAGCCCGGCTCGCAGTTCGGCTCGCGCTTCGTCGAGCTGTCCATCGTCGGCGCCTCGGGGCGCCTCAGTTACTGAGTCCCCCGGCCGGGGGCACGATATTCCAGGGAAATTCCATGAACTATGTAGCACCTCTCCAAGACATGTTGTTCAACATGGAGCATCTGGCCGGGCTCGACCAGGTCGCGCAACTGCCGGGTTTCGAGGAAGCCGGGCTCGACACCGCGCAGGCGGTGCTCGAGGAATGCGCGAAGTTCGTCCAGGGCGTGGTCGCACCGCTGAACCGCGCGGGCGATCTCGCACCGTCGAGCTGGAAGGACGGCGTGGTCACCACCACCGAAGGCTTCAAGCAGGCCTTCAGGCAATACGCCGAGGGCGGCTGGCAGGGGCTGCAGCACCCGGTGGATTTCGGCGGCCAGGGCCTGCCCAAGACCATCGGCGCGGCCTGCGTCGAAATGCTCAATGCCGCCAATCTGAGCTTTGCGCTGTGCCCGCTGCTGACCGATGGCGCGATCGAGGCGCTGCTCACGGCCGGCAGCGATGCGCTCAAGGCGACCTATCTCGAGAAGCTCGTGACCGGCCAGTGGACCGGCACCATGAACCTGACCGAGCCCCAGGCCGGCTCGGACCTGGCGCTGGTGCGCACGCGTGCCGAGCCCCAGACCGACGGCAGCTACAAGGTCTTCGGCACCAAGATCTACATCACCTATGGCGAGCACGACATGGCCGAGAACATCGTCCATCTGGTGCTCGCGCGCGTGCAGGGCGCGCCCGAGGGCGTCAAGGGCATCAGCCTGTTCGTCGTGCCCAAGTTCCTGGCCGCGGCCGATGGCACCCTGAGCGCGCGCAACGACGTGCAGTGCGTGTCCATCGAGCACAAGCTGGGCATCAAGGCCTCGCCCACGGCGGTGCTGCAGTTCGGCGACGGGCTTGCGGGCAGTGTGGCCGATGGCGCGGGTGCCGGCGCGCAGGGCTTTCTCGTCGGCGAGGAAAACCGCGGCCTCGAGTACATGTTCATCATGATGAACGCCGCGCGCTATGCGGTGGGCGTGCAGGGCATCGCGATTGCCGACCGCGCCTACCAGCAGGCCGCGGCCTTTGCGAAAGAGCGCGTGCAAAGCCGCCCGGTCGACGGCAGCGCCAAGGCCAGTGTGCCCATCATCCACCACCCCGATGTGCGCCGCATGCTGATGACGATGCGCGCCACGACCGAAGGCTGCCGCGCGCTGGCGGCCGCGGCCGCGGCTGCCTACGACTTCGCGCACCACCACCCCGATGCCGGCGAGCGCGCGCGGCATGCGGCGCTGCATGAATTCATGGTGCCGCTGGTCAAGGGCTACAGCACCGAGATGGCCCAGGAAGTCACGGGCCTGGGCGTGCAGGTGCATGGCGGCATGGGCTTCATCGAGGAGACCGGCGCGGCCCAGCATTACCGCGACGCCAAGATCCTGCCGATCTACGAAGGCACGACGGCGATCCAGGCCAACGACTTCGTCGGCCGCAAGACCGTGCGCGATGGCGGCGCGGTGGCGCGCAGCCTGGCCGCGCAGATCGAGCAAACCGAGCAGCAGCTGCAGGCCTGCGGCACGCCGGCCGCGCAGTCGGTGGCGCGGCAGCTCGGCAACGCACGCCTGGCGTTTGTCGAGGCCGTCGACTTCGTGCTGGCCCACGCCAAGGCCGAGCCCAACGCGGCCTTTGCGGGCAGCGTGCCCTATCTGCTGCTCGCGGGCAATCTGCTGGCCGGCTGGCAGCTCGGCCGCGCGCTGTGCGTGGCCGAGCAGCTGCTGCCTGCGGGACAGGACCAACGCTTCCTGCACGCGAAGATCGCCACGGCGCGCTTCTACGCCGAGCATGTGCTGGTCAAGACCGGCGCGCTGCGCGACAGCATCGTTCATGGCGCGGGCAGCGTCATGGCATTGAACATCGACGATTTCTAAGAAAGCAGGAGACACGCATGTCGCAACTTCCCAAGGCGCTCCAGGGCCTGTCCCTGCCGGTCATTGCCTCGCCGCTGTTCATCATCAGCAACCCGCAGATGGTGATCGCCCAGTGCCAGGCCGGCATCGTCGGCTCGATGCCCGCGCTCAACGCGCGCCCCGCGGCGCAGCTCGAGGACTGGCTGGCCGAGATCACCGAAACGCTCGCTGCCTGGGACCGTGCGCACCCGGAGCAACCGGCCGCACCGTTCGCGATCAACCAGATCGTGCACAAGAGCAACGACCGGCTCGAGCACGACATGGAAGTCTGCGCACGTTATCAAGTGCCGATCGTGATCACCTCGCTGGGCGCGCGCGAGGACGTCAACCAGGCGGTGCATGGCTGGGGCGGCGTGGTGCTGCACGACATCATCAACAACCGGTTTGCGCACAAGGCGATTGAAAAAGGCGCCGACGGGCTGGTCGCCGTGGCCGCGGGCGCGGGCGGGCATGCGGGCGGCAAGAGCCCGTTTGCGCTGATCCAGGAGATCCGCCAGTGGTTCGACGGGCCGCTGGCGCTGTCGGGCGCGATTGCCTCGGGCGGTGCGGTGCTCGCGGCCCAGGCGATGGGCGCGGACTTCGGCTATATCGGCTCGGCTTTCATCGCCACGCACGAGGCGCGCGCGAGCGACGCCTACAAGCAGGCCATCGTCGACGGCAACTCCGACGACATCGTCTACAGCAACCTGTTCACCGGCGTGCACGGGAACTACCTCGCGCCTTCGATCCGCGCGGCCGGCCTGGACCCTGAAAACCTGCCCGAGTCCGACCCGAGCCAGATGAACTTCGCCGGCGGCGCGACCAAGGCGTGGAAGGATATCTGGGGCTGCGGCCAAGGCATCGGCTCGATCACTGCCGTGACCAGCGTGGCCGAGCGCGTGGCGCAGCTGCGCGCCGAATATGAGGCTGCGCGTTCCCGTCTGCTGGGCTGATCAGGGAGCGGCCGGGGGCAGGCCGCGTGCAGCCGGACTCTTGCCTGTCAGTCGATCCTTGAATTCGAGCACGCGCGTCACCGCCGCACCCATGCCCATCAACTGCTTGGCCGTGTCCGGCGACAGGCGCTGGATCTCGTCGAACCAGGTCATCAGCTGGTCGATGAGCTCGTGCATGTCGCGCATGCGCTCCTGCGCGTAGCGTTCTTCCTCGCTGGCCGGATCTTCGAGCAGCGCGGCGCGCAGCATCGACTGCGTGGGCTCGATCTCGCGCCGGCGGCGCTCCTCGGCCAGCAGCCGGAAAATCTCCCAGACATCCTGCGGCGCATCGAAATACTCGCGCCGGTCGCCGGGGTGGTGGCGCAGATGCACCAGCCGCCAGGACTGCAATTCCTTCAAGCCCATGCTCACGTTCGAGCGCGAGAAAGCCAGCGCTTCGGCGATCTGGTCGGCGTTGAGCGCCACCGGCGACAGGAACAGCAGCGCATAGATCTGGCCCACCGTGCGGTTGATGCCCCAGCGGCTGCCCATTTCGCCGAAATGCGAGATGAACTGACGGTTGAGTTCTGGAAGAGGGGTGCTTTGCGTCATGCCGGCATTGTCCCTTTCTTGCCTGGATTTTCAGAAGCTACTGGAACGGCCGAAGATCGCAGTAGGGTCATTGAAGGACCCGCTGCGCACGGGCGACAGCAGCCGGCGCGAGAAAGGCGCAAAATGGCGGTCGCAGGCCCTGGGGCCTGTGCGTTCAGGCTTTCGGGCCGGCGCACAGGCCCCAGGCCTTTGTCTATGGCGCCGCGCAATTGACGGCACCGCCCCGCGATCGATCTTTCTATGTCTTCCCTGTCTCCCGCTTCCCGCAACGCGGTCATCGACTGCACCAAGGGCCTGGCCTGCGCGGCCATCGTCTGGCACCACCTCGCGTTCTACGGCCCGATGGCCGATGTCGTGCATCCGCTGCTGCCCGGCCTGATCGAATGGCTCGACCAGGATGCACGCATGGCCGTGCAGCTGTTCCTGGTGCTGGCCGGCTACCTGGCCGCGGCCAGCCTCGCGCCCGCGGGCCTGGCACGGCACAGCCAGGTGCTGCCGCAGATCGCGCGGCGCTTCGTGCGCCTGGTCGTGCCGCTGGCCGTCGCGCTGGTGCTCGCGGTGCTGGTGACGGCGCTGGTACGCCCGTGGTTCGACCACGCCTCGCTCTCGGCCGCGCCCACGTTGTTCCAGCTGCTGGCGCATGCGCTGCTGCTGCAGGGCATCGTCGGCGAGGAGTCGCTGTCGGCAGGCGTCTGGTATGTGTCGATCGACTTCCAGCTGTTTGCATTGACCGCGCTGCTGTTTGCCGCAAGCCGCTGGTTCACAGCCGAGCCCGATGCCGCGCCGCGCGCGCGGCCCACGCCCGGCCAGGCCGTCGTCGTGCTGCTGGCCGCGGCCTCGCTCTGGGGCTTCAATCGCGATGCCGATTTCGACAACTGGGCGGTCTATTTCTTTGGCGCCTATGGCCTGGGAATGATGGCCTTCTGGGCCCAGCGCTCGCCCCGGCCCTGGGCCTGGAGCGCGCTGATGGCGGCGCTGCTGGGCATCGCCCTGTGGCTCGAATGGCGCACCCGCATCGCGCTGGCCGGCACCGCCGCGCTGGCGCTGATCGCCATCATGCGCAGCCCGCAGTTGCACCGCCTGCAGGGCCCGGCGCGGCTGCAGCAGCTGGGCCAGATGTCGTATTCGGTGTTCCTGGTGCACTTTCCCGTGTGCCTGCTGGTCAACGCGGTCGTGACCTTCTTCTGGCCCGATTCGCTGGCGATCAATCTGGTCGGGCTGTGCGCGGCGTTTGCGCTGTCGCTGGCGACCGGCCGGCTGCTGTACCAGCGCGTCGAGCGCCATATGCCGAGCTGGCAGGATGTGGTGCGGTGGCAGGCAAGCCTGGTGGGGACAGGGATGCTGATGACGTGGGTGACGGCCTGGATCTAGTCAGGGTGCGCTCATGGCATGAGCGGCGATTGCTCAGCGATGCAACTCCCCCGCACTCTCCGGCTGATAGAGAATGCCGGTGACCCGCACCGTCATCGCCTTTCCCCCCGGCCCGGGCCATGCCAGCTCATCCCCTACCGACAACCCCAGCAGCGCGCTGCCCACAGGCGCGAAGATCGAGACGCGGTCGGCGCTGCCGTCGATATCGCGCGGGTAGACCAGCGTCAGGCGGAAATCCTGGCGCGTCTCGAGCAGCTCGAACTGCACCGTCGAATTCATCGTCACGACGTTGGCGGGCATCTGCGCGGGCTCCACGACATCCGCGCGGTCGAGCTCGGCCTGGAGATCGGCCTTGCCCGGAAGCGCCGAGGCGGGAATCGCCGCCAGCAGGGCCTCGATACGGTCGAGATCGAGGGACGAAAGAATGATCTGCGGCTTGCGCGACATGGGAAACCCCGAGAGCTGAACGCTCGACTGTAGGGGAGTAGCGGTATCGCACTGTTTTGGTGCGATACCTTGGGGGTCATCAGCCCTTCAGCTGTTCCGCGTGGTGGCGCAGATGGTCATCGATGAAGGTCTGGATGAAGTAGTAGCCGTGGTCATATCCCGGCTGGCGGCGCAGCGTCAGCGGCTGGCCCGCCTTTTCGCAGGCCGCCTCGAAGGCTTCGGGCAGCAGCTGCTTTTCGATCAGGAACTTGTCGGCCAGGCCCTGGTCGATGAGGATGCCCGCGGGGTAGGGCGCGGCGGTCTGCGCGGCCATCAGCAGGCTTGCATCATGCGCGGCCCAGGTCGATTCGTCGCTGCCCAGATAGCCGGTGAATGCCTTGCGGCCCCACGCGCATTGCGTCGGGTTGGCGATGGGCGCGAACGCCGACACGCTCTTGAATTTTCCGGGATGGCGCAGCGCCAGCGTCAGCGCGCCATGCCCGCCCATCGAGTGGCCGAAGAGGCCCAGGCGCTCGGAGTCGATCGGCAGCTTGCGCGCCAGCAGCGGCAGCAGTTCCTCGACCAGATAGCTTTCCATGCGCCAGTGCAGGCCCCAGGGCCGGGTCGTGGCGTCGAGGTAGAAGCCCGCGCCGACACCGAAGTCCCAGCTGTCCGATTCACCGGGCAGATCGGCACCGCGCGGGCTGGTGTCGGGCGCGACCAGCGCCACGCCGAGTTCGGCCGCCAGGCGCTGGGCGCCGGCCTTGGTCATGAAGGTCTCTTCGGTACAGGTCAGCCCGGCCAGATAGACCAGCGCCGGCACCTTCTCGCCGGCCACGGCGTTGGGCGGCAGATAGACCGAGAACTTCATCGGCAGGCCGATCTCGTTCGAGGCGTGGCGGTAAAAACGCTGGGCGCCGCCAAAGGCGGCATGGGCGCTGAGCAATTCCAGGGCGTCGGACATGCGGGGGGTCTCCAGAAAAATACGGCCCGTGCAGTGTGCCAGCACGCGGCGGGTGTTTCGGTGGACACGAGTGATCCGCCCATGAAAAAGCCCGCAGGGCCGGAGGCATCTGCGGGCTTGTCGTGAAGCAGCCGAAGCCGCCTGCAATCAACGCTGGCCGATAGGCTTGACGCTGCGCTCGGTCGAGCCGGTGAACAGCTGGCGCGGGCGGCCGATCTTGTACTCGGGGTCACCCATCTGCTCGTTGAGCTGGGCGATCCAGCCGACGGTGCGCGCCAGGGCGAAGATGCCGGTGAAGATGTTGACGGGAATGCCCATCGCGCGCTGCACGATGCCGGAGTAGAAGTCGACGTTCGGGTAGAGCTTGCGCTGCACGAAGTAGTCGTCTTCCAGGGCGATCTTCTCGACGGCCTTGGCCAGCGCGAACAGCGGGTCGTTTTCCAGGCCCAGCTCGGCCAGCACTTCGTTGCAGGTTTCCTGCATCAGCGTGGCGCGCGGGTCGTAGTTCTTGTAGACGCGGTGGCCAAAGCCCATGAGCTTGACGCCGGACGACTTGTCCTTGACCTGCTCCATGAACTCACCGACCTTGGCGATGCCGCCGTTGGCCTGGATCTGCTCGAGCATGTTCAGGCAGGCTTCGTTGGCGCCGCCGTGGGCAGGGCCCCACAGACAAGCCACGCCGGCCGAGATCGCGGCAAACGGGTTCGTGCCCGACGAGCCGCACAGGCGCACGGTCGAGGTCGAAGCGTTCTGCTCGTGGTCTGCGTGCAGGATGAAGATGCGGTCCAGCGCGCGCTCGAGCACCGGGTTGACCTGGTACTCCTCGCAGGGGTTGCCGAACATCATGCGCAGGAAGTTGCCCGAGTACGACAGGTCGTTCTTCGGGTACATGTAGGGCTGGCCCACACCGTACTTGTATGCCATGGACACCAGGGTCGGCATCTTGGCGATCAGGCGGATGGCGGCAATCTCGCGGTGCTCGGGATTGTTGATGTCCGTGCTGTCATGGTAGAAGGCCGACATGCCGCCGACCAGACCCGTCAGGACGGCCATCGGGTGGGCATCGCGGCGGAAACCACGCAGGAAGAACTGCATCTGCTCGTTGACCATCGTGTGCTTGGTCACGCGCTCGACGAAGTCCGCCTTCTCGCTTTCGTTGGGCAGCTCGCCGTACAGCAGCAGGTAGCAGGTTTCGAGGTAGTCGCAGTTCTTGGCCAGCTGCTCGATCGGGTAGCCGCGGTACAGCAGCTGGCCCTTGTCGCCATCGATATAGGTGATGGCCGACTGGCAGGCAGCCGTCGAGAGGAAGCCGGGGTCATACGTGAACATGCCGGTCTGGCCGTACAACTTGCGAATGTCAATCACGTCAGGGCCGATGTTGCCCTGGTACACGGGCAATTCGACGCTGGGGCTGCCATTGGTGAACGACAGTGTTGCTTTGTTATCGGCGAGTTTCATTTCCAACTTCCTTCTCTAGTTTGCCTAGCCTACATGTGAAAGTGATCCGGG